>Ga0209311_1000007_pt1 | contig 426312 bp, 359 predicted proteins | sample AD_UKC045_MetaG_FD_184417 | JGI IMG/M metagenome (GOLD analysis project Ga0209311, IMG submission 184417) | Active sludge microbial communities of municipal wastewater-treating anaerobic digesters from USA - AD_UKC045_MetaG (SPAdes) (version 2) | ecosystem: Engineered > Bioreactor > Anaerobic...
TTCTCTTTGATGGTTGTTAAAAACTCAGCTAACCGCGTAATTCCATCGATATTATGAGCACCATCAACGATAATATACGGTTTTAAAGATAATACTTGTAACCTTCCTGGCCAATAAACATCTCTAAATCCTCGATAAATATCATCGTTGGTAATTTTAAAACCACAACAAGAACGTAAGTACTCTAAAGCTTCTAATGCCACAGAAGCATTCTCTGTTTGGTAATATCCTAGTTTATTGGTTTTTATTCTTTTATATTCTTTGTAATCAAAGACAGTTTCTGTCTTTGATACTTGAATATTTTGAATATCCCTCTTCTTCACTAAAATCAATTTAGAATTTGTTTCCTCACACCTTGTTTCAAACAGTTCTGTCAATTTTTCATTTTCTAAAGTTACTAAAGGAATATTCGGCTTTACAATTCCCAGTTTATTCATAGCAATTTCTTCTAAAGTATTACCTAAAATCTTCATATGATCAAATGCCACATTGGTAATAACAGATACCAAAGGAGTTACAATATTAGTACTATCTAATAATCCACCTAAACCAACCTCTAAAATAACAATATCTAAATTCTTTAATTCACTAAAATAAATAAAGGCCATCAAGGTAATGAATTCAAAGAAAGTAGGATGAACAATTCCTCTTCGTTCAATTTCATCATATTCTGAAATAATTCTATTCCCAATTCTTAGGATATCTTCATCAGAAATATAATTGTCATTAAACTGAATTCTTTCATTAAAGGAAATCACATAAGGAGAAACATAGGTTCCTACCTGATAACCTGCTTTCATCAACACCGTTTTTATAAAAGAAACGGTAGAACCTTTACCATTTGTTCCTCCTACATGAACATATTTTATTTTGTTTTGAGGTGAACCAAAGACATCACATAACGAAATCATTTTTTGTAAGGAAGTCTTGGGAACAATTCTTTTTTGCGATTCAATCCATGATATTAATTCTCTAACATCATTAAACACAATATCAACTCTTTTCAGCCTTTCTATCCTAACTCTTGTAATAATTTTTCTAGTTCTAACAATTGTTGTTGATAATTTTCAAGTTTTGTTTTTTCTGCTTCTACTTTTTCTTTTGGAGCTTTTAAAGCAAAACCAGGATTTTGTAACATCTGTTCTGCTCTTCTGATTTCTAACAATACTTTTTCTTTATCATTTGTTAGTTTTTGTTTTTCTTCTTCAATATTAATCAATGTTTTTAAAGGAACAATTACTGTTACCTTAGGTAATACACTAACAATCGCTTGTTTCTTATCTAATTCTTTGGCTTCGATGGTAATTGAAGCAAAGTTTGTGAATTTGCTTAAATAGTTGATATTCTTCTTGATGAAGTTTGCTAATTTCTGATCATGAGTTTCTAAATATAATTCTATTTTCTTACTATTTGGAACATTCTTACTAGTTCTTATCGTTCTTACTGCAGTTATGATATCATAAATAACTTCAATCTTATTGGCATCTCGGTATGTATAGTCCTTATTTACCAAAGGCCAAGGACTAACAGTAATACTACCTTCATGATACTTTTGATAGATTTCTTCAGTAACGAATGGCATGAATGGATGAAGCAATTTCAAAATAGCCGTTAAACCATACGCTAAAACAGCACAAGTATTGATTTTTTCTTTTTCAGTTCCGGTCTGGAAAGTAACCTTTGTCATTTCCAAATACCAACTAGCAAAATCATTCCAAGTGAATTTATAGATCGCTTTTGCAGCTTCACCAAAATCAAATCGTTCATAGTTTTCATCTGCAGCTTTGATTGTTTTATTTAAACGGCTTAACATCCATTTGTCGACAGTATTCAGTAACTTTGGATCAATCGGTTCTTTTTGATAGTTATTGCTGGCAAAATTCAAGCCGATAAACCGCGAAATATTCCATATTTTATTGATGAAATTCCAAGCAGCTTCAATCTTTTCTTCTGAATAACGGAAATCAAGTCCAGGAGCTGATGAAGTAGTGATAAAGTAACGAAGGCTATCCGCTCCACATTTATTAATGGCATCTAACATATCAACACCATTTCCCAGTGATTTACTGATTTTGCGTCCAAGTTCATCGCGAATCAGCCCATGAATTAAAACTTTTTTAAATGGTCTTTCTCCCAATAAATACTGAGACATAAACGCCATTCTTGCTACCCAGAAAAAGATAATATCATAACCTGTTACTAAGGTATCAGTAGGAAAGTATCGCTTAAAATCAAAGGTGTCATTTGGCCAACCAAGCGTAGAAAAAGGCCATAATCCACTTGAAAACCAAGTATCCAATGCATCCTCATCTTGAACCCATCCTTCTTCTTTTGGAGCAGTTTTACCCACATAAACCTGGTCATCTTTATACCATGCGGGAATTCTATGTCCCCACCATAATTGACGAGAAATACACCAATCTTGAATATTATTTAGCCAGTTCACAAATGTCTTTTCAAAACGAGCAGGAACAAAGGTAATCTTTCTTTCTGGATCTTCTTGCATAGCTAATAAGTCTTTTGCCAGTTTATCCATCGCAACGAACCATTGCTTTGATAACCTCGGTTCAACAATCACTCCCGTACGTTCACTATGCCCAACAGAATGGGTCATTTTTTTAATCTTGACACATAATCCCGACTCTTTCAAGTCTTCAACAACCGCCTTACGACAACTGAAGCGGTCCATTCCTCGGTATTTTCCAGCCAGTGCATTCATCGTACCATCTTCTTCCATACACAAAGGACGAGCTAATTGATGGCGAAGTCCTACTTCAAAATCATTAGGGTCATGTGCCGGTGTCACCTTAACAACACCTGTTCCAAAACTCCTGTCGACGTATTCATCGCTGATAACAGGAATTTTAGTCTTTGTCCCTGGAATATATACCTCCCTGCCAATGTACTTTTGATAACGTTTATCCTCTGGATGAACCATTAAGGCAGTATCACCAAACATCGTTTCCGGACGAGTTGTTGAAATCTCTAAGCCGCCTTCTCCATCAACAAAAGGATAAATAATATTATAAAAAGCACCTTCAATATTCTTATATTCCACTTCGATATTCGACAATGCTGTTTTACTTTGAATATCCCAGTTAATAATCTTTTCTCCACGATATATAATTCCATCATTATACATTCTTATAAACACTTCATTAACCGCTTGGTTTAGCCCTTCATCCAAGGTAAAACGTTCCCTCGTATAGTCTAAACTCAATCCAATAGCTTCCCATTGTTTACGGATAATGCTAGCATATTCTTCTTTCCATTGCCAAGATACTTCAAGGAACTTTTCTCTGCCTAAATCATAACGAGAAATGCCTTTTTCCCGTAAACGCGCTTCAACTTTTGCTTGCGTCGCAATTGAAGCGTGGTCCATACCAGGTAAATATAGCGCATCATACCCTTGCATTCTTTTTCGACGAATGATGACATCTTGTTGTGTGGTGTCTAAGGCATGACCTAAATGGAGTTTTCCAGTAATATTTGGTGGTGGAATCACAATAGTATAAGGTTTTTTACTGATATCTCCCGCAGTAAAATAACCTTCCTTAATCCACTTTTGATACTTTCCCGATTCTACTGCTTTAAAATCGTATTTTGTTGATAAATCTTTTAATTTCATTCTTCTCACCTCATGATAATAAGAAAAGTCCCTAGAAGCTAGGGCTTCTAAGGACTGATTACTTGCTTTGAAGTTTTCAGTGGTACCACCTTAATTCCCATAAAGTTACCTTTATGAGCACTTATTTATCTGATAACGTAGATCAAACGGATAAAGCTACTATTCTTTCACTCTACCAATTCCAAGGCTACCTTCAATGCATCAGCTATGACCTTTCACCACATCGGTCACTCTCTACAAGTCCAATTAACATCTACTCTTCCTCTTCCTCATTGTTGGATATAGTTTACTACAAAATAATTGAAAATGCAAATCATTTTTGTTATTTTAATGTCCTTCCTGATTAACAAAGGAAAAAGGGTTTATTATAACCCTTTTTCAAACTAAACTTTTATCTAATTTAATATTACGTAGTAAGAAAGCTAAATCAATTCCTACCATAACAAGATTCAAACAATAAAAGATAAAGACATAAGTAATCGTATCTGAAAGAATCTTACTAATGATTCCACATAAATATCCAATCATAACACAAATGACAAAGAAGATAGATCGACCTTTGGCAGTTCTTGATTTAATCGACTTGATAATATTCAAAGGCCAAGATAATCCAAACAATACGACCATAAAGACTTCAAATAGTTCTGCCATAGTCTACTTCTTATCAATGCGATAAATATCGCCATTTAGTTTTATTTCTGTTCGCGGAGATAATGAGAATCCCATGATTTTTGCCGCTTCAGGAGAAGTAAGACGCTTATATTGTTGCGAATAGAAACGCTTATTGAATTTCATCACCCATTCTTTGGCTTCCTTTAGAGGAATATTCATCGCCTTAAATAACAAATAAGCGATTCGGTCTGTATCATCACCATTTTCCAAGAAGTGATACAAGATAAAATCATTAATCTCATATTTACCGATAATTTCTTCCGTTGCTTGACTAGAACTTGATAATTCTGGAGAAATCGGAGTATTGACAATATTCGCTAGAATATCTGCTACACTCGGGTAAATGTTTTTATAATAGTTTACCGTTTCCTTGACTACTGTTTTTGGTAAACCAGCATTGATACCATACATAGCCATATGATCACCATTGAATGTTGACCAACCTAAAGCTATTTCACTCATATCAGAAGTTCCTACAACGATAGCTTGATTTAGATTCGCCGCATTCATCAAGGTAAATGTACGATAGCGTGCTTGTACATTTTCATAGGTAACATCTTTTGTCAGCGTATCATGACCGATTGCTTTTAATTGACGAAGTACCTCGGTGTAAATATTTACTTCTTTCTTGGTAACGCCTAATTTCTTTACTAAAGCAAGGCTATTCTGATAAGTTCTGTCGCTAGTTGCCTTCGATGGAAGGATATAAGCAATGATATTTTCCCGCGAGATATTGTATTTATCAAAAGCATAACATAAAGATAATAGAGCTAAGGTCGAATCCAGGCCTCCACTAACACCTAAAACAACTTTGTTAATTCCAATATATTCCAAACGTTTGATGACGCTTGCAGCTTGAATATTGATAATATCCGTATAATCTTCTTTGTTCTTAGGAACAAAAGGCAATCTTTCCAAAGTCTTTTCAAAAATGAAATCTTCTTGTTCTTCCAATTCATAAGCTACCCTACGAATATTTAAATCACGAGCAATTTCTTGAACCTTTTTATAATAGCTATTATTACGACGGGCATGATGTAATTTTAAGATATCAAAATCGCCGTAGATAATATCGCTATGAAGATTGATTTCCTCATTTTCAGCAATCACTTCACCATTCTCGCAAATTAACTTATGACCGCTAAAAACTACCTCACTAGTTGACTCGCTAGCATTATTAGATACATAGACATAACCGCCATTGAATTTTAAACTAATGCTCTTCGTTAGCGTTTTACGATATTCTTTCTTCCCTATATGAGCAGGACTAGCACTTAAATTAAAACAAATTAAAGCTCCATTGGAGTATAAACGCTCGTTTGGAGAAATAGGTGCCCATAAATCCGCACAAATTTCCGCAGCAAAGTTAACATCTCCCGTCGAATTTTCAAAAATAATCTTACCGAAAGCAATCTCTTCCCCAAATAAATTCACACTGGAAACATTTTTACTGATGTCGACCCCCGAAGCAAACCATCTTGTTTCGTAAAATTCACTGGTATGTGGTAAAAAGTTCTTGGGAACGATTCCTAAAATCTTCTTCTTTTGGGTAATAAAACTGCAGTTATAAATGGTATCATTGATAAAAATATAAGCACCAAAAATAACCACCCCACGATAGGTATTATTCTGCAAGAAAAATTTAATCGCTTCTAAACAGTCATCGTATAGATATTTTTGAAATACCAAATCACCAATCGAATAACCACTGATACAAAGCTCAGGAAAACAAATAAAAGAAGGGTTTTTTAGCTTTGCTTCTTCGACTTGCTTCAACATCTCCCTAACATTAAACATTGGATCGCCGACACGAGTAATAGGACTCGCTGCAGCTACCTTCAAAAATCCATGTGAGTACATTAATTTTCCTCCTGATATAATTGATTGGCTTTAATATAATCTGCTACTTCTTCCAGTAGCAAAGAATCATCTTTACTCAAACGATAAGCAGTTGATGATATATATATTTTATCAAACTCATTTAAAATAATAAAGTGGTTTCGGGTCTTTTTTAATACTTCATTGGATTCGATAATCGCTTCAATATCATAATCTTCCCTTGGCATAATGATAAATTGATTTTGATATACCACATCAGGATATTTAATCCATTTTTCAATCTCCGCTAAATTATCCGCTCCCATGAGAAAGTACGCTCCCTGAAATTGTTCCATCGTACAATAGGTCCCACAAAACTTCTCTTGTTCGAATTCGAATGTTGAGATGGTCGCTTTATTGTCTAGTTTCTTACAAACCAGTAGTAACATTTCTAAACGTTTATTATCTTTTTCTAAGCCTTGTTTATTGTAAACATTCCCCGCCGGCATAAAAATAAACTCACAGCCAGGAAATTGTTCAATAACATATTTTGCTATTTCATAATGCGCTTTGGTTGGAGGATTAAAGGCTCCTCCATAAATAATTCTCATATAAACTCCTGATGATTTGATCATTTACATAATGATTATATCATATTTTCTTCGTTTCTTCACTATTTTATTAAAATATCTTATTTCTTTACTCGATAGTAAAAAAGAGAAAGCGGGCACTTTCTCTTTTCCAAGGAGTGATGAAAAATTTTTATCGTTGTTTACTGATGTAAATATACGCTAAATTACTAGTTAACTGAATCACAACTCCATTTGTTGTGATGTTAACTGATTGGCTAATATCTTCCAGTTGGAAGTTTTTAGCTTCAATCAACTTTCCTGTTACTTGTACAGTAACTTTTTCTTTCATTCCATGTTGATTTCCAATGATAATCAGATATCCATTTTCATCTTCAAATACCGAACCTCGAAGTTTTGGATTTAAATTAACAAAGTAAATATCATCCTTATAGATAGCATGTTTTATAAGTGGTTGAAGTTTACTTCTAAAATTCAAGGCTTGATAAGCATACCGAATCACTTCATTGGTTGGATCAAACTTAATTCTCGTCGGTGCAAACCATAAAATGGACCCTAATACAATAGCTCGTTCCATTTGGTCGATAAATTCCTTGGTTTCAGAACTTGAGAAATCCGTCACATTTTTTGGATTGACCATATTAATCTGAATAAATTCAGGGAAAATATACTTGATGATATTAAAATATTCATCGTATTTTGGACCATTCCAAGTTAAATTTCCAAAGGTATAACTACTATAAATATCACCGATATTCTCTGTCAATATGAACTTATCTTCTCCATATTTTTTTATCTTATCGTGTAGTTTAGCCAGTACTTCTAAATATCCGCGATTGAATTCTCCAATATGTCGATGAGAATGTTCCTTTTGATAACAAGGAAATGGTTCCGCTGAGGCTAGTTGATCCAAATAAATTCCCGTTGTTCCGTAGCCTTTAATTAAAAACTCAGCGGTATCTAAAAGACGATTAGCCCATTCTTGATCCGATGGACAAGAAATAGTAAAACTCTTGATTCCATAGGTTTCAATGTAATTATTACCAGCAACATCTTTCATTGCCATTTTTTCACCAACAGTAGGAGCATAATCACTACCTAGTTCAAAAATACGGGCATTGATATATAAGGTCGGGATTCCTCCATGCTCTCTTACATATTCTAAACCACGAACAAAATCCATCGCTGAACCCAAGTCCATATCCGGATAGTATTCAGGATAATCGGTATCAAAGCCTCCACGATTCCAAGAAGCGATAAACATATGGTTTAAACCATGTTTTTTCCCCTCTTCGTACATCATCGGAATATTTTTAAAAGTATTTTGAATGATATTCCCTTGCCGTTTAAAATTATAACATTGATTTAATCCCCATTGGTCATCTAAATAATCGGGATAATTATGAAATTTTAGATGAGGAGCTAAATAATTGCGATATAACTCTTTCGCATAATGCCAATCTTTTGTATTAACACTGATGACATATTCTCCGCTTTCGTAGATTTCTTGTTTTACCAAATCATGGTACTTCACATAAGTAAGTCCCACGAAGTTTTCTTGAGAGCCGACTTCCGCAACCACTCCAGTCACGGGAAAGTTTAAATCATGAGATCCAAAATACAGACCATTTGCTTGATCATACAAATACATGAAAGTCATCGAAGCTAAACCGCAATAGTTAATCTGGCGATGGTAGGTATTATAGTTTGTTAGGCTTGTTTTCGCTCGCCAAAAATTCTGATAATCTTCCTTTTTATAGCGGTCGACTGGATTAACTGTCTTTTCTCCAGCGTGGTGAGGATAGATAAAGATATTCTTTTTATAATCCTTTCCTAGTTGTAGACCATATAGATTAGGGCCAACAATCTCAGTAACTCGGAAATGTTTATCACAATTTTCTACTGCTATTGTAATCTTCAATTGATCACTTTGGTCACAAACAAAATGAATATCCGCATATACCTCATAGCCATCGAACTTCACATAGATGGAGTCATGAGTATGACTTGAGTAAAGAGGATTACATTGAATCAATTCCTTGTCTAGTAAACCTTTGATGAAAAAAATCGGCATCGGAAAAGCAAACTTTATGTATTCATCATTCGTTTGCTTATTAAACAAAGAAGTAATTCTCAATTCTTTTAAATTGATGGAAAAAGAGTAATCCTTATTTTCCAGAACAAGATTAGTAGCCATTTTTTTCATAGTTTTTCCAAGCCTCATCATTGAGAATTCCTGCATTTGGCATATGATTTGAAATGTAGACACTTGGGTTTAACCCCTTCGCGACTAATTTTTCAACAACCGCCGCTTGTAAAGCCCACATAATATAGGCGGCACCAATTCCACTCGATGGGCATATCCTTCTGTTAATCGCTGGTACTTCAACAAGAGTGTCGGAAAAATTAGAACAATTATCTAAAACGATATCCGCCACTTCAAACAATCTTTTTCCTGAAGGATGTTTTGATGTTAATTTTTCAGAATATTCAACAGCAGTTAAGGCAATGGTCTTAACCCCCATTTCACGAGCAGCTAATACCAATTCAATAGGAAGTTTATTATAACCTGACACGGAGCCGACAATGAGAACATCCCCTTTCCGGATGTTTGCTTGGCCTAACACAAATTGAGGAAAACCCTCAACCATATCGTAGGTAATTTTTTGTACTCCTTGACGGCTACGAAAACGCGTCGGATTGCTAATTTCACAATTAATGCGAATCGGACGTAGAGCCATCATTCCACCAGTACGACCAATGCATTCATGCATTAGCATATGACCAGTGTCGATAATATGCCAAATTCCCTCATTGGCAAGAGAATCAGCAATTACTTCTGCTGCTTTTAAAATTTTATCTTTTTGGGATTTTTCAATTTTTACTAACACTTTTTTCATTTCTTCAAAGTATTGTTCGATAAACATAATTACACCCCGAAATCTATTTTATCAATATCGATGCCCTCATCGAACAATGTTTTTAAAATTGCTCCATAGATGACATCTAACTTACTTTCAATGTAAAATAATTGTCCATTGCTGATTTCATCAACTTTTTTGCGGAATAAATCGATAACAATTTTACCCGCTTTATGGACTCCACCCGTTAAAACAACAGGTAAACGGCGATTAGTACCGCTTTTTAAATAAGCGCGATACCCTAAACTAGCCATTTCTTTGGTTGCTTCTTCAATAATTTTGATACAAGCTTCATCTCCTGCTGTTGCTAATTGGCATACCAAAGGAGATAAGGAAGCCGCTTTTTCTCGTTGATTATTTTCTCGATAAATTGCTCTTCTTAAAATACCAAAATCTTCTATTTCAAAATATTTCATTACTTCGGTTAATAACCGTGTCTTCTTATTATCATCAAAATTTCTCGCACATTCCTTTAGTGCCATTACTCCAATATGATAACCACTTCCCTCATCACCCATCAAGGTTCCCCAACCACCAACAGTATAGTATTTGCTACCGATATAAGCGGTAGCAAAGCTACCTGTTCCTGCAAGAACAACGACGCCATCTTCATCTTTAAACGCAGAAAATTTTAATTCGTCGCTTTCGTGCATAATTTTACTTTTAATTCCTATCGTTTCTTCAAATTCTTCTAAACATTCACGAAAACCAGGAATGAATAAATTACAATATTCAACTTCTGAAGCAAAAACATTCGCTTCATCCAGTGCAGCATTACTCGCTTTCAATACATTTCCCAAGGCAATTTTATAAGATGACAGACCAGCATTTCCACCACCAGCTAGTCCACGACCAAGAATCTGACCAGTTTCATTAAAAACTGCAGCAACTGATTTTGTTCCACCACTATCAACAACCAAATATTTTCTCATCAGTACAAGCTCCTAATTCTTTTTTCGTATTCATCAAATAATCCTTTATTATGCTCATCACCACCATCTACATTTGCACTTTTATAAATAGTGGGGGTAATACCATCTCTTTCATAGTGAGAAATAATCGCCAGTACAATTCGCTGGGCAATATAGGCGCTTGCGATTGTTGAAACAGCACCAATATTGCCGTATTGGGTAACGATAATTCCATCTCCAACGGGAACATGGTTATCGATAACCACATCAGCTAATTCAAATAGATGTTTTCCTGAGGAAACTCTGGAAGTTAATTTTTCCGAAACTTTTTTACTCGTGATGACAATCACAGGATTTTTATTTGCTCTTGCACATTCCGCCATTTCAATCGGAACAGCATTGATCCCTGAATTGGAGACAATTAAAAAAGGTTCAAAAGGCTTTTTATCAACACTATCGAAGATAATTTTTGCGATTCCGGGTAAACGTTCAAATTTCGTACTTCGCACTGCTCCCTCGTGTTGCATTAAGAAGGGTTCCAAAATGGGATTTACTTGAACTAAACCCCCAGCACGATAAAACATCTCTTCCGCGATCATATGAGAATGTCCCGTACAAAAAATATGGAGTAACCCTTTTTGCCGCATAGCCTGATAAATAATCGCTGCTGCTCGGTTGATGTGCTTAGTTTCCTCTACATCTATTATAGTAATAAGTTCTGTTACTTTACAGGTAAAATCTTTATCATCCATATGTTTATCCTTTAATGATTAATACCAAGTGCCATTTTATTGGCACTTGGTATAATAATTTAAAACCGTTGTTTTCTATGAACCGCCCATTAAATAGTAAGTTAATTTGTTATTAACCGTTTCTATTCTTGTTTCAATATCCGAACTTGTTAGTCCTGGAGCATCCCAGAAATTTGTTTCCATTAAGGTCTTGAAATATGTTTGCCAGTTAGGACCAAAAGTATCCGTTGGATAAGGAACTGTTCCTGGATAACTTAAAGCATCAACAAAATATTTACGATAAGGTTTTTGAGCAATCCAACTCTGAATATCAGCAGTTGATGAACCAGGTAATCCCATACCAGCACCACAAGCAATTGCTTGACCTTCTGGACCTGAGAAGTATTCCAATACCTTCCATGCCCATGCAGAATTTGATGTACATTCAGGAATTGTCCAGCAATTTAGGAAAGTATGAGATGTTTTCTCACCACTGGTTCCGATTGGTAAAGGACGAACAACAAAGTTAGCTCCTGCATTTTCTACAGTATTAACTTGAGATAAACCACCAGAAATCATCGCTGCATAACCACCAGAGAAAGAAGCGCTGAATCCGCCGTGTTCTGTTGTTTCTGATAGTGACATAACACCATCTTTTTCAATTAAATCATATAAGAACTTCACACCAGCTATTGAACCAGGAGTGTTTAGTAAACTTTCATTCTTAACAGGATCAAAGAATTTCCCGCCGAATAAATAGAACCAAATATAAACTGGATCTGGGTTAGAATCAAAAGAATATCCCCAAACATTGTCTGGTTGTGCTGCAAATTGCAAGCAAATATTCTTAAAATCTTCTACTGTCCAATCATCGCCTGGTATAGTAATCTTGTATTTGTTGAATAAATCTACATTCAACATCATACATTTTGTTGTAACGTCACGAGCAACGGCATATACCTTATCTTCATAATATAGTCCTTGTCTTACTGAAGGATATAAATCATTTAGATACTCTTCTGTTACAAATTCATCCAATGGAAGAATTGTTCCATTAGATGCGAACAAAGGAATTTTGTCCGATGCTAACATCATAACATCAATTTGTTCCGAACTACCACCCGCAAGTTTAGCGCCAGCAAGTTTTGTTAACATGGTTTGATAGTAACTTGAAATCTTTACGAAGTTTAAGGTAACATTATAATCTTCGTACTTTTTTTCAAATCCTGCTTTCAATCCTGTTAAACCATCGTGTGCTGGATCCCACCAAGAATATACATTAACTGTAGCATTCTTGGTCAATTCTCCACCTTTGTCTTGTTCTTTATTACATCCTACAAATACTGTAAGAGCAAAAAAGAACGTCAAAATCAAAATTAGTTTTTTCATTTTTCCCTCCGTTTTTTTATTTTTCTTCTCTTTGAGAAGTAGTGGACTGTTTATACTCCAGTAAATCCAGAACTCATTTGTGAACTAACAAAGTGTTTCTGGAACAAAATATAAATAATTAAAATCGGTAGAATAGAAATAACAGAACCAGCCATTAATATCGATTGTTTTGTTTCCCATTCTGATAGTAACTTTAATCCCAATGTCCATGTCCATTGAGTATCCTTTTGTAAGATAATCGATGGCCATAAGTAAGCATTCCATGTTCCTCTAAAGGTCAGAATCGCAACCGTTGCTAGTACTGGTTTTGAATTAGGAAGAACAATTCTAAAGAATACTCCCGCCCAAGAACAGCCATCAATGATTGCCGCATTTTCTAAGTCCTTAGGAATTGATAAGAAATATTGTCTGAATAAAAAGATTGCTGTTACACTTCCTGATAAAGCTGCTCGCAAGATTAAAGCCCAGTGACTGTTTAATAGTCCTAGTTTAACCATAATCGCAAAGTTAGGTATCAAGGTAACATAGGATGGAATCATCATCGTCGATAATAATAAGATGAAGATTATTTTGTTTCCTTTAAAACGCAATCTCGCCAATGCAAAAGCTGCCATCGATGATACAAAGATACTGCATAAAGGAATGACCGCTGCTAAATATAATCCATTAAACACCATGCGTCCAATATCGTATATTTTTGCTAGAGCGATAAAGTTTTCAAGAGTAAATGGCCTAGGAATTAAATTGAGCGGCGCTTCATGATAAATTTGATAATTTGTCTTGAACGCAGAAGCAAATGTCCATAAAAATGGAAAGATCAGGGTAATACATAATAAAATCATAAATCCATTGTAAAGGATACTACCAATTAATTTCTTGTATTTAAGTTTCATATGCTTTTTTACTTTTAGTTTAGCTTCCATAATCTTCACCTACATCTTCTCTTCTCGTTTTAAAACGAAACGTAAAATGGTAAATCCTAAAATCAACAGGAATAATATCCAAGCTAATGCTGCTGCATAGCCCATCTTATAATTCTGGAAGGCTTGCGTATAAACGTAATACATCAAAGAACTGGTATTTAAACGTCCCTGAGTCATGATTAACACAATTTCAAAAATATTAAACGCTTCAAGAACAAGGAGAATTGTAATCGCAAATGTTGTCGGTCTTAACATAGGAATTGTTATATACCACAATTTTTGAAACTTGTTCGCTCCATCTACTTCTGCCGCCTCATATAAAGTATCAGGAATTGTTTGTAAACCTGATAAGAACATAATCATATAATAACCACTCATCTGCCATATTCGCATAATGATAATCGAATTTTTTGCCCATTCTGTTGTTGATAACCAACCCGGTGGATTTTGAACTCCTAAAGAAGTTAGAATGCCATTTATCATTCCTTCACTGGTATTAAACATCCACTTCCAAACCAAAGAAATGGCTACTGTTGATATAATACAAGGCAAGAATAAACAGGCACGGTAGATAGGGGTCATCCCCTTTACTTTTTTATTCAATAAAATAGCAAAAAATAAAGAAATAACCAATACGGTTGGAACTAAACCGATAACATAATAGACAGTATTCCATAGATAATCCCAAAAGAAGATATCCTTAGTCAGTAAATTAATATAATTGGCGAATCCAACCCATTTTGGGGCAGATAGCATATTCCAATCGGTAAAAGAGATAAACAAGGAATATAACATTGAAAAGGCAGTAAAGACCAGAAAACCAGTTAATACTGGTGCAATGAAAAGCCAACCAGTCAATGCTTCTTTCTTTGCCAAGGTTAAATGATACCATTTCTTTTTTTGACTTTTTGGTGGTTGTATACAACCATTTACCTTATTTTCCATTTTTCACCTCGAAAATACTTATCTTTTTTAACCACGAAGCAAGTCATTTTAATTCTCCATAGTAACACTGAACTTATATTTATCGCCACGATATAAACTCTCTGTAAATTCATAAGGGCGATTATTTTTATTGTAGGTTAGCCGTTCAACAGCCAATAAAGGAGAATTCACCTTGACTTCCAACATTTCTGCTTGTCTTTGATTAGCCAGAGTAGCTTCAATCGTCTGACTAGCTTTACAAGGTTCAATTAGATATTTTGAAGATAATATTGCATATAACGACTTTGTCAGATCGTGTTTTTCCAAATCAGGAATTAAATAAAAGGGTAAATGAACTTTTTCATAGGCCATTTTGACGCCATCAGCACAGCGAATTCTTTCTAAAATATAAATTTTACTGCTTTCTGATAAATCCAATTTGCTCGCTATTTTTCTTGAAGGAACAGTTAACTGAATATTCAAGAAAATAGTCGAAGGTTCTTTTCCAATACTTGCCATTTCTAATGAGAAACCTTGCAAGACATTTAATTGCATATCCGCTTTCTTTTCACTTATAAAGGTTCCTTTTCCTTGAGCCTTTACAATCAATCCTTGATTAGCTAATAATTCAAACGCATGGCGAGCCGTAATTCTAGAAACATTAAATATCTCACATACTTCTTGTTCTGTGGGCATTTTTTGTCCACTTTGCATTTGATTCGTCAGAATCATCTTCTTATAATATTCAAATATTTTGTAATATAACGAACTATTTGCCATTTGCCACCTCTTACTTGTTATAACAATATAATATCATATTGTAATAAACTAGTCAAGAATTCTAAAAAAATTAGCTTATTATCGCTATTTTTTTTATCCCTTGTAGCAACTCTAAAATATCAGCAAGCAATTCATCACTGGTAAAATCGGGAATATTGAAGTATTCAATGACCAAGTTCGCATTTGGCGTATATTGTTTATATAGTTGATAAAATCTTTGATAATCAAAGGTGCCTGAACCAATCCTTTGGTGATCATCGCTTAAGCCATTGTTATTATGAACATGATAGCCCAATATCCGATGATTAAGTTTTTTAATGACATAGGAATAATCATAGTTATTGATATTCATATGGCCAATATCAATCAAAGCGTATAAATCATAATCTAAAATAAACTGAACAAACTCTTGGTCAGTAAAAAGAGGAGCTCCCTTGCTTGGTAGTGCCAATGTTTCTACCAGTAATTTTAGATTGTTTTCTTTACATAATTGATTAAGAATCAAGCAATTCTTGATTGCATTTTGTTGCTTTTCTTTTCGCTCTTCTGGTTTGATAGTACAATTATTCGTATGAAAGACGATTTCTGTACTACCATATTGATGGCAAAACTCAATCGTTTTTTTCCAGTTTGTTATCATTTTATGATAAGCTTCTGAATCGTATTCGCTCGTCGATTCACAGTCTACCATCGGAGAATGGAATGTTGAAGGTCGATCACCAATCTCTGTTTGCAGTTTTTGTAGTTCTTTTATCTTTTGATCCGTTAAGGCAGAAATGAAATATTCCAATCCAATCGGAAAATCAGCTTTTTTTAAGACTTCCTTGATAATTCGATAATCTTTATTTCCGTTCAAAATGGTACTAATATAACATTTAGTCATATTCATCATTTCCTTCATCTATTTCGATTATAACACACCATTTTTTTAAAAACAACCCCTTTTCTCAAAGAAATAAAACTCGATATGACAACGCTTTCATATGATTATAACCTTTTAAATAAGTCATTATATCGACTTGAATATGATGTTATACCTTTTTTTATTTAAATGATTTTCGTTTATTGACAGCCTTTTTTGGCTATGTTATGATTGACTTAATTGAGGAGGATTCCGATAAAATGATCATTTTTCTAATTGTCAGCCTTATTTTACTTTTTGCTATTTGGATAACCTCTACTGCTAGTTTAAAAGCGGATTTTAAGACACGCTCTTTTAAACAAAATTATCAAATCACAACAGCAAAACTAGAAATAGGAGAAGAATTGACTTCACCCTCTAACTTAAATAGTCGCGATCATCAGTTTTACGAAGTTAGTTCAGTGTCTAATCGAGTTTCTTGGTCAACCAAATTAACCCTTGACCAAGAAAAGACTGATGTTAGAAGTATAGTCATCGATTATACCGGGAAAACGAGTGCTTCTTGTCCTAATATCTGGCTATCCCTATATAATAATCATACCAGCTGCTGGGAAGTCGTTTCAGAAATCTCTCTTTCTACTGCGAATACCCACAAACAAATTGTCCTATCGCATGACTTGTCTCGTTTTATCACCGATCATCGGGACATGAAGATACGTTTATCTGGTTCTAATTCATCATCTTTTACCTTGCAAACCGATTATTTATCCGTAACTATCTATGCAAAGACCATCAAAAATGTCATCACTTGTCTTCCTGAATCCTATGATATTGAACAAGGAACTCTTATTTGCGGAAAGCTTGAGTCTTTAAAGAAAAAGGATAACAATGCAATCGCTATATCCTCTGATTCAAAACATCAAACGGCTGTTCAAATTCACTTTAATCTTCCGATAACAGCCAACCGAATTCACACCTTAACAGTTACCTTAAATACCAAAGATACAGGCTTTTCTGGTTGTACTTCTCTTTCTTTACTAAATTATCAAACAAAAACTTTCGATTTGTATAAAATGGAAGATAGTCTACTGGAAGTTGCTTCTTTCTCCTTTACCCTTCTCGACCAATTAGAGATAGCCAATTATATTTCACCAACCAATAAATTCACACTACGAATCGCTAATTCATCTTCTTCACCATTTACAAAAGAGATTAATTTTGGGGAAGTACTGATTGAAGTTTCAGAAAACGAAAGTTTTACTATTGCCCAGATTTCCGATATCCATGAACTCATCGGTCATGAACATTTTCTTGCAATAATCGACGAAATCAATCGCAATAATGAAGTTGATTTCACCATTATCACAGGAGATGTTACCGATCATGGCACACCAGCACAATATGATCTATATTGTCAAGACATCAAAGAATTCAAAAATCCAGTTTATACCCTACCAGGAAATCACGATAATCGCTGGTGGAATGCCAATGGTAAAAATGATTATATCCGCCATCTAGGTCCTTTATATCAATCATTTAATTATAAAGGAATCCATTTTGTGCTACTAGATACTTCGGTAAACTTTGAGCTTGATGAGAAAATCAACAAAGTCCAACAAGAATGGTTAATCAACGATTTATCCTTATTACCAAAAGAAATGCCGATTATCTTCTTCGGCCATCATCCATTTTTTATCCATAACAATGTAACAGGACGCGATGAATTGTTTAGAATTGCGGAAGGATATAATTTAATTGGTTACCTATCAGGTCATATGCATTTCTATGAAAATTTTATCGAAAATGGTATCCCTATTATCATCATTTCCTATATCAAAGACAATGCAAAACAAGAATATGTAACCATTCATTTCACTTCACGAACTTATTATATTTATAAACACCAAGCGTCAACTTCTAGTAAAGAATTGTGGTTAACAGGAACAATGGTAAATACAAGAAAACCGACCTTTACGATTGAGCCTTTGATTATTGCTGATAATGGGAATGTAACCGTAACCACTCGTATAACTGATGCCCCCGATGCTATTATTAATGTTCAAGCACGAATTGATAATTATGGACCTTATACCCCATTAACCAATATCGGCGATAATACCTGGCAAGCGACGATTGATATCTCCGCTTATCAACCATCAATTCCCTATGGTCATCATTTCATCGGTGTTGAAGTCTTTGATGAAAATAACTACTTGTGGGCAAACTACCGCAATTATGAATATTCAGGTGGAAGCCTTACAACAAAATGGATTTTCACAACAAACGACCTCATCCAATCAACACCAACTTATGATAAAGGAACTGTCTATGTAGGTTCTTATGACCACCATTTATATGCGATTGATGATGAAACAGGCTTATCCAAATGGAGTTTTAAAACTGGCGATTCTATTATTTCAAAACCGGTTATCTATCAAAAGGCCAAAACTGACTATGTCTTATTTGGCTCCAACGATAAACATCTATACTGTTTACAGTCACAAACCGGAAAACTCGTTTGGAAATATCAAACTAAGGGCAGTGTGATGTCAGATCCTATCATTGAACAGGATATGGTCATCTTTGGTTCTGGGGATGGTCATATTTATGCTATCGATGTAATCCAAGGAAAACTAATCTGGAGCTATCAAGTTGAAGGATTAATGCGACAACAACCGCTTGTTCAAAAGGGAATTTTATATGCTTTTGTTCGTAATACCTACATTTGGTATGCACTCAATGTAAATGATGGTACCTTAGTGTGGCGCGGGAATGCCAACACCAATGAGTCCTACTTCGTTTGTGGGGATGTAAGACCGGTAATTGCTGGGGGAAAACTTTGGTGTATAGATGCACAAAACTTTCAATTTGGCCATCTGGATATTAAAACCGGAGCTCTTGTATGGACAGCAAGTTCCATAGAAGTCTCATCCCGTGGAATGGCAACTGATGGAATCAATATTTACTATGTAGCTAATGGCGGTAGAGAAATCTATGCCCTTGATACCCAGACATATCGAGAAGTTTGGCATTTAGATCTCAGATGTAACGGAGCAGATAGCGATTTACAACCACTGATGATTGATTGTGGAATTATCTATGATAAGGGACGAATCATTCATGTCGCTGAACGAGGTAGAATCACCATTATTGATGCCAATAAGGGTTGTATCCTCCACTGTTATGATGCCGTTGGTTATCCAGAACGCGTATTCTGGTCAACTCCAGAGGTCGCTAACAATAAAATCTATATTTCAGGAATTGATGGAAAAGTGTACTCCATTTCCTATCCTGATTAATAATGTAATAAAAAAAAGTGATTCAATAGTTTACGTGTATTGAATCACTTTTAATTTACTCCATTTAGAAGGATGATTTTTCTAGGTCATACTATTATTTTTAAGAAAAAAAGTTTCAATTACAAAGCGAACACCGTCTTCATCATTACTCAATGTAACAAAATCCGCTTTTTCTTTCACCCCTTCATCCGCATTTCCCATAGCGATACCAAAGCCAGCATAGACAATCATCGGAACATCATTAAAGCCATCTCCAATGGCTACTATTTCTCTTCGCTTTAAGCGATAATATTTACGAATCACTGCCAATGCCTTTGCTTTGGAGGCTTCCTTATCAACAAATTCCAAATAGCTTGGATCGGAAGTAAAAAAATTAACTTTGCGTTTCAAGCGTGGTCTAATTTCTTTTTGAATTGCTTTCAACTTTTCTGGTTCATCAAACCAAATGATTTTCGTAATATCTTTAGTATAGATTAAGGATAAGTCGGCCAAGAGTTGAGGTGGACTAGAAGCTTGACTACCATATTTTTCTGTATATTTATCTTTACGATTGATAAACAATTCATCCTGACACCAAATAACCAAGGAAGCCCTATATTCTTCAGCTATTTTAATCACCTCATGAGCAACATCAGCTGATAAATCCCTGCGAAAGATGATTGTATTACTCTTAGAAGTGGCAACTATGGCTCCATTTCCGCCAATAATGGGAATATCAAAGGGAATTTGTTTACTGATTGCTCTTGCGCCGATCAAAGGTCTTCCTGTAGATAAGATAAAGTGCTTTCCCGAAAGGATAAGTTGAACAATAGATTCTAGGGTCTTTGCTGTCAAGACTCCTCTATTGTTCAATAGTGTACCATCAATATCAGCTGCCAATAGTTTAAACTCTTTCCTTTGAGCCATGTAATCACTCTCATTTCTAATCTTTTTTAAAGTTCGTTTATTCAAACTCTATTTGTTATATATTAGAACATCATATTCTGAATTATTGTTAGGAAAATTTCTTTTTAAATAAATGTTTTTGCTTTCGATGATTATTCTCGAGCTTTTTAAAGAAAAAGCTAAAATAATGCTCACAATTTCCCAAAACAAACGATGAAACCAACTATAATTTGTTGGTATCGGCATTGTTATCTGTAATAATTCTACATTCTATCATTCTTCATTCGCCATTCTATTATATTGAATACTTAACACGATAAACACCTGTGATGGAAAATAAAACATCCACACTATATCAATTGACAAAGTATTTATCATATGAATGATATTCCAATTGGTTACATCAATAAAATTTCCTAACATTCTCAATCCTAACGAAAGATCACACAATAAAAATAAAAATAATCCAATAGCAAAAAGAATATTCTCTTTGGTATTGATGATCGTCAGGATAAAATTGAAAACAAAATTAGTAAAATAAAGCAGAGTTACTACGACTAGCCAAGTAAAGTTTTCCTGTAAAAGGATATAAACTAATATTTCTACTATCACCAAAAGAGAAAGGCGTAAAATAATATCCCATTTTAATGGGAGTTTTTTTGAAAACTGTCTAACTCGTAGTGCATAAAATAATTGCGCAAAAAAGAAAAAGAAAACAGCAACTGTTTCAACATCTTCTAATAAGATTAAACCTGTATCAGCTAGTAAAGTGAATTCCAGCGCTATTAAAACAATTAAAATATCCTTTTTTTTAAGAAAAAGGAATAAAATTATACCCATGATAAAATTAAGGGCAATAGAACCATAGTTGATCAAATAACTTTTGCCACTTGTTCCAATAAAAACAGCATAAATATAAGCTATCAGTTGAATTAAAGTATAAAATCCAAGCATACTCGAAAGTATCAACTTTTGTTTATTCATTAAAGCCACCTTATCCTATTATTATTATACTCCTCAATGAATCTTTTTTCAATTTTTTAGCGAAAAAGCGACTTATGGAGCAGTTCTTTCTCTTTTAAGTTTTACCTGTTTTAAAAATAGAAAAACTCGAAACAATCGAGTTTTCTCAGTAATCCTATTTTTTATTTGGTCGCGGTAAAATTGGTTTTGGTAATGGTCTAAACATGATAATATCCTCCTATAGTTTTTCTATTATTCTTAGTTTAGCACTATGTGCTCGATGATTTCTTGCTAATTCTTCCTCGCTCGAGGTAATTACCTTATGATTTACCAAACGATATTCACGAATTATATCTTTTTCTTTGATAGGTAATCCTCGTGGAATTTGAATATTCACTTTTTCTTTAAAACATGCTTTGCAAATTTTATCTTCCAAAGAATGAAAACTAATCACTACAATCCTTCCTTGTGGGTTTAAAATGGTTAACGCATCTTGCAATGATTTTTCAAATACTTCCAACTCATTATTCACGGCAATTCTTAATGCTTGAAACACTTTTTTTGCCGGATGGCCACCACTTCTACGAGTAGCCGCAGGAATTGCCTTTTTAATCACTTCAACAAGTTCAAAAGTCGTTTCTATTGGTTTTTTTTCTCGCTCAATGATGATTCTTTTTGCAATCCGAGGAGCAAAACGTTCTTCTCCATACTCATAAAATATCTTTTTTAATTCACTTATTGAATAACTATTCACAATATCATAAGCGGTTAATCCCTGACTTTGATCCATTCTCATATCGAGTTTTGCATCAAAATTATAACTAAATCCTCGTTCGCCAATATCCAATTGAAAGGAAGAGACGCCTAAATCATATAAGATTCCATCAACTTTATTGACGCCTAAAATTTCAAGATGTTTCTTAAGGTTAAGAAAGTTATCCTCAATAACTGTAAAATTGTCGGAAATATTTGAGAGTCTTTCTTTGCCACGAAGAACAGAATAGTTATCTTGATCAAAGCAGTATAAAAATCCTTGAGCAGATAATCTTCTAAGAATTTCGCTAGCATGTCCCGCACCTCCTAAAGTGCAATCAACGTAGATACCATCAGGATTGATATTCAATCCAGCAATTGCTTCATCAAGTAAGACAGGAATATGTTCGTTTTGCATATAGGTTCACCTACAACTTCAGGTTCTCACTGATGTCATCTAAATCCTGACTACGCTTCGCATCAATGGCTTCCCATTTGTCCTTTGCCCATATTTCTATCACATTACCAGCGCCGATGATGACGCATTCTTTGGTAATTCCTGAGTATTTAATTAATTCAGTATCTATATTTATTCTACCTTGATTGTCCAATTCCTTTTGGTAAGCATTAGCGAGAAAATATCGACTGAACAATCGATTTTCCCTCTGATTAAACGGTAAATTAGTGATTTTTTCGACCAATTTCTCCCAATCTGACAATTTATATATCGTAATACAGTTTTCTATCCCTTTATTAATAATAAGCTCATTATTTAATTGTTTTCTAAATTCTTGTGGTATGACAAGACGACCTTTTTCGTCTAAATTATATCTATATTGACCGATAAACATAATTACCTCCACTTTTCCCCACTTGACCCCACCTACATTGTATTACATCAAAAATTAAATTGCAAGCCTTTTTTAAAAAATCTTTCAAAAAAAATAAAAAACACTCAATTCGAGTGTCTTTATTAAATAATTTTGCAATTATTTTTCAGCAACTGCAGACTTTTTTGCTGCCTTTTTCGCTTCTTTTTCTGCTTTTTTCTCAGCGCGCTTAGCTTCTTCTGCTTTTTGAGCTTCTTTAGCTTTTTCTTCAGGAGTTAATTTTTTCTCCTTTACCTTGATTTCTTTTGCTAATTTTCCGTCATAATAACCACAAGCACTGCAAACGATATGAGCCAATTTCATTTCGCCACAATTAGGACAAACCATCATTCCTGGTGTTTCCATCTTGAAGTGAGTACGACGTAGACGTTTTCTTGTTTTAGAAATACGCCTTTGTGGACAAATACTCATTTCTAATTTTCACCTCTTTTAAAATTCTTCTAAACCTTCACTAGAAGGGGAGATAACTCGTATTGGTTTTTGTAATAAAATAGATTCCCAAACCACATCTTGTAAATCAATGGTGTTTTTTTCAATCAGCCTGACATCTTCATCATCAGCAACTACTTTATCGAAGATTTCCACTGTATCGATTATAATTGGAAACGGAACTTCTACCAGAGTTCTAGCACATTCCAAAATCATAGTTCCTATGATGGTTAATTCAAAACGAAATCGATCATCATAGAGATTTTGACCAGTGCCTGAGACATGAAATTCTGTAATATCGAGGATATCATCAATATTGACAATATAATCCTTGAAATCATAAGTGGCTTCAAAAGTAAAAGGTTTCCCGTTATATTTATATAGTTGTTGAAGGGACCATTTCATATTCTCTCACCAATAACCTTGTCTATTATACAATAAATGTGCCAACAAGTCAATTATTATTTACTAAACTTCTTTTCCAGCAATAGTAAATTTTGTTTCGTTTCAACACCCCAACCAAACCCCGTTAAACTGCCATTACTAGCAATAACGCGATGGCAAGGAATTAAAATGGGAAGCGGATTATGATGGCAAGCCCCTCCTACAGCGCGATATGCTCTGGGGTGGCCGATATTTTCAGCTGCTTGCTGATAAGACAAGGTAGTTCCATAAGGAATTTTTTGTAATTCTTCTAATACTTTAGCTTGAAACCCTTGACGATGGTGTTTTATAGGTATTGAAAAAACAGTTCTTTTTCCTTGGAAATACTCATCGAGCTCAGTCATCGTTTGACAAATGATTGGTGTTTCTTGAAAAATACTCTCTTTACATAATTTATCTGTTTGTTCTATTCTAACAATAGACCCATTTTCTTCGTAAATTGCCAATGAACCAATAATACTTTGATAGATAAATCCATTCATCTTAATCTCCTTGTAATTTATATTATATGCAATCAAAAAAGATAAGTCTACTAAAAGGCTTATCTATGATGAATTAGTTATACTTTTGAATCACGCGTTTGATTTTTTTCGCCAAACCCTTGATGTCGCTTAGTGGCAATGAACATAGAGCAACTCTCACTGCGTTATCAACAGGTAGCAAATAGATTTTTTCTTCCTCAACAAGTTTTTGAAGGACGAGCATATTGTTTTCACAAGGTATGGTAATGAAGAAACCACCATGATAAGGATAGAGCTTAAGCCCAACTTCCTTTGATTCTCGTTTGAATAATTTTGCTCGTGAATTCAATATTTGAATGACTTCTTCTAACTCTACTTGGTATTCGTCTATTAATGCTGGTGATTTTGTCATTTCTTCAACAACACGAATCATTCCTTTATTGCAGTTACTCCACGTATTACGAGCGGTAAAATTCGCAGCATTATATTGTTCAATTACCGATTCTTTATTTTTGGATAATAGAATTTGTCCACCTAGACGTTGACCATAAATGAAGAACGTCTTAGAAAAACTAAAGGTAATACTTATCAACACGTTTTCATTGGCTTTGGTGAAGGCTAGCATCTTATCTCTGGTTTCTTTCATACCTTCAACGGCCATATCAATATAAGCACAATCATAAATCAAAACACAAGGAATATCCTTTTTGCTGTTGAAATAATCAATGACCGCTTCTAATTCTTTTTTTGTCATATTATATCCAGTAGGATTGTTACATGGGTCGTTAATAATGGTTACTAATTTCCTTTCCGCAGCGATGATTTTTTCGCATTTTTCTATAAATCCCTTTAGATTGAAAGCATCGCCATCAAACATGAAGAATTTTTCAACTTTGAATGCTCGATTTGTTGCAATTCCAACATAAGGACCCCAACATGGTGAAGGAATCAACAATGTTTCTTGAGGGTCTAAACTATTGAAAACAGAACTAGTCAACGCTCCTGTTCCTCCTGGGGTTGGGATAGTAGCTACAGTAAGGTTTGCTTCTATCTCTTTTCTCACCTCTTTAAAAGCCCAGTCTAGAATGGCTTCCTTAAAAGCAGGTCCACCATCACTCGTCGAATATAGATAGACATCTTCGTCCTTTAACTCGCTCATTACCTTATGAACCACTTTAAATGTTTTGAAACTACCATCTTCAAAATAAAAAGTTCCTAAAGTTCCATCTATAATACTAGGATCTTTCTTTTTAGCTAATTTTGCTTCAGCAGATATTTGAAATCCATCACTTTTTAGCACTTTACCTTCTGCATGTTTTGCAACAATTTTCATACTTTACGTATAATCAACTAAGATAGCTTAATATCTTAATGATTAACTCCTTTCTTCCACCTCATTTTTATATATGATGATATTATACGCTGTCCCTATTATAATGACAAGTGTTTTTTGTTTAAGGACACATGAAAACGCCTACATCAATTTATTTTGGCATTTCATCAATAAACAAATCGTTTTTGCATCTTTTATCCTACCATCATTTATCATTTCATAAGCTTGTTTGATGGGGATTTCATGAAGGATTAAATTCTCGTCAGAATCAAATTCCTGTTCTCCCTCACGATACTCTTCAACATAATACAGATATATTTTTTCACTACTATAACCAGGAGTAGGGTAAATATAGCCACATTCGATAATCTCATCGGCAATAATCCCCACCTCTTCTTTTAGTTCCCGTTTAATTGTTGTTAGCGGATCTTCACCAGCTTCCCTTTTCCCAGCAGGTAATTCTAAAACATCTTCTGCTAATGCATAACGAAATTGACTGACAAACAGAATTTTATTTTCTTTTGTTTTCACCAGGCAACATACCCCGCCTCTGTGTTCAACAATTTCTCTTTTTGTCTTGATTCCATTTTCCAAAACGACATCATCACACTTTACGTGAATTACTTTTCCTTGATAAATGATGCGACTTTTTATTTTCTTTTCTATCATAGGTTCTCCTTTTCTATGCTATAAATATATATCTATTAATTTAGCTTTACTGACAATTAAAAAAGCAACACGATTAGTTGCTTTCCTTGATTCTCTCTGAAATCAAAGTAATTACTTGGTCAAATCCTTGTTTGGTCGTCGCTGATGTGAGAATAATCGTATTATCATCAACAAGAAGCGAATTCCTGATCAATGCTTTTTGTTTTGATAACATCGTTTTACCGATCTTATCCGCTTTTGTTCCGATGACAATAATATTTAAAGCCAAATATTTAAGGTAATTCATCATTAATATATCATCATTGGTTGGACCTACTTTGGTATCAACGAGCAAAAAAGCTATTTTCAAATTGGGATTATTGATTAAATATGCTTCTATGTATTCTCCATATCGTAAACGGTCATCACGACTACGACTAGCATAACCATATCCAGGCACATCGACTAAATAAAATGCCTCATCAATTAAGAAGAAATTGATCGTTTGAGTTTTTCCAGGCTTTGAAGAGGTTCTTGCGAGCATTTTTCGATTTGTTAGGGCATTGATAAAACTGCTCTTTCCAACATTAGAGCGTCCTAAAAAAACAAATTCCGGTAATTGATTATGATTAGGGAATTGTTTTTTATTAACAGCACTAATAATGTATTCACATTTATCAAACATCTCTTTACCCCCTTACAATTGGACTGTTTTTTTATTTAAACTAATAAAAACCGTAGTCACAAAAAAACCAAGCCCACAAATTACATATAAAGTTCCTAGTCCGAAGTTGTTGATAAGAACTCCACCAAGGGAAGCAGCAACTGGTGTTAATCCCATTGAACCGACACTAGTTAAACTATTTACTTTCGCCAATTGTTCTTTTTCAATATCCCGATAAATGACCGTATTAATCGGTACATTAATATTTACCATTACCAATCCAAGGAGAAATGAACAAATTGTTAAGATGATTAAATATATCTTTAATTGATCTGTTTCAGCAAACAAGTAAAATGCAGCAACCATAATCATATAGACAAAGCAAAAGATAATCAGACTGTTACGGACTGTCAGACCATATTTCATTTGTTTCTTACGATTACCGATGATGATTCCCATGATTAAAGATCCAACAGAAACGGTAGCCCCTAGGATAGATACCCACATTTCCGGAGTAATAAAAGCTGACAATAGATACTCTTTCCCCATTAAATAGGCATTTGCGAAATAAGAAAGACTATTGAAGTAAGGAGTTAAAAAGAAATTTAAAAACAAAATCCCCATAATTAAAGATAGGATTGCTTTTTTTGTTCGCAAATGCTTCAATCCTTCAATAAAATCGGTAAAGGCTGATTGAATAGTCAAATTATTCTCACTTTTTACATATTGATAACGAATGAACATTTCCGAAACACCCGATAAAATATAACAGATACCAACAATAATCAACAGCCAGTGAATATTTTCCTTGAATAAGGAATACATCACGCCCGCTAAAATCATTCCCACAATCCCTTGAAAGCTATGAAGACTATTGAAATAGGCATTTGCCTGTAAGAATTGATCTTCTTTCACCAAAAAACGAACCAAGCTCCCTGAAGCAGGATTAAAGATAGCAGAAATGATATTTAAAATTACTCCCATGATGAAAATGATTGTTAATATTCCCTTATTGTGTTCTGTTTTCGAAAGAAAATAAATCGAAATTGCTGAAATAATAATCAGAACTCCACGAATATAATCCGTCCCATAGACGATTTTTACTTTATTTTTCCGATCAGCAATTACACCACCAATTGGTGTAAACACTAAAAACACTATTCCACATAATCCTAAATAGAATCCTTGAATAGCTGCATTGTTGCCAGTCAATGATAAAATGTATAAACCGATGGCGAAATTATAAAATATTGCTCCCATATTAGATACTAATGTACCAATAAATAACAACATATAATTTTTGTTTTTTAAGACAGTTTTTGATTGTACTACATTTTCTTCCATAGATTCACCAGATATGAAAAAAATCCTTAAGGATTTTTTATAAGATTGTATTCTATAAGCCTTGTTCTGTACCAAGATTACTCTTGGCGGTAATCATTTATCTCGAAGATAACTTCGCCTTCGCTGAGTTTTATTCCTCATTGAAAGTTCCCCTACCAAAATTTGGGTTTCTAGCTTAAGGGGTTTACCCGTTCCATTTCCTTCGTTTCCGAATTACTCGTCTCTGTGGCACTTTATAAAGCATTGCCATTTCAGGGTCAGCTTTGCCGTCACTATCTCTAGTGCCCTAATTTATTTTTTCATTAGGCATAAACACTACTGGCATCTCAGCCAGTGCTAGCAAGGACTTTCCTAACGGTCATAACCGCTCGATTACCCGAATACTCAATAAGTATACCATATAATGCTCATTCTGTAAAGTTGAAAGTCATTTTTTATTTTTCTTAACCACCATTTTCTAATAAAAAAAGGATAGAACTTGGTTCTATCACAAAAAATTTTATTCTTCTTTTTTCTTAAATTGTCTTTTATCTCTAGGCCTAAATTTACGAGAAGAATTCTTATCCTCTTTATCTTTACTAGCTGTTTCAGAGTTATTAGCTTTTTCCATACCTTCTTTAGTGCTTAAATCTACGCGACCTTTTTCATCAATCCCGATTACACAAACGGTAATTTCATCACCGATTCGTAATACATCTTCCACTTTATCAATCTTTTCTCTTGATATTTTAGAAATATGAAGTAATCCTTCGCAACCTTTCCATAGTTCAACAAAAGCACCAAATTTTTCAATGCGAACTACTTTTCCCGTATAGAATTTGCCTTTTTCTGCTTCTCTTGTTAGGTCTTTGATAATTTGTGCCGCTTTATCAATCCATTCTTTTTCATTATGCATAATGAAAACTCGACCATCTTGTTCAATATCGATCTTAACATTATTGCAATCTTTGATAATTTCGGTAATCACCTTACCACCAGAACCGATAACATCACGAATCTTATCAGGATCGATCTTGAATGATAATACTTTTGGTGCAAATGGACTTAATTCATCACGATAAGTTGGAATTGTCGCAAGCATGTGTCCTAAAATAGTCATTCTTCCTACTTTTGCTTGTGCTAGTGCTTCTTTTAAAATCTTTGCATCAATACCGGCAATCTTAATATCCATTTGTAATGCAGTAATACCATTTTTAGTACCGGCAACTTTAAAGTCCATATCGCCATAATGGTCTTCCATTCCTTGAATATCAGTGAGAATGGTATATTTTTTACCATCAGAAATTAACCCCATAGCAATTCCTGCAACAGGTGCTTTTATAGGAACACCAGCAGCCATTAGCGCCATTGTTCCAGCACAAATAGATGCCTGACTTGATGAACCATTGGATTCCAATACTTCACTAACAACACGAATAGTATAAGGGAATTCTTCTTCACTTGGAATTACTTGCAATAAAGCACGTTCTCCTAGTGCACCATGGCCGATTTCTCGACGTCCTGGTGAACCATAGCGTCCTACTTCACCTACACTATAAGCAGGGAAATTATAATGATGCATGAAACGTTTTCCCTCTTCTACTCCTAAGCCATCGATGATTTGGAATTCTCCCAATGCTCCCAGAGTAACAACACTCAATACTTGGGTTTGGCCACGAGTAAATAGTGCTGAACCGTGCGTTCTTTCCAAAACATCAACGCGAGAAGAAAGCGGTCTAATCTCATCAACACGACGTCCATCTGGTCGCACCTTGTCTTGAGTAATTAAACGTCGAACCTCCATTGCAACAATATGTTCCAAAACTTCATTGACAAAACTGATTTTCTCTTCTAAATCATCTTCATCTTTCCATTTTTCAGTTAATTCATCAACTACTTTTTCATTGATTTCATCGATACGGCGATATCTTTCTAATTTGTCTTCAATGACAACTGCATTTAAAAGATCTTTTTCAGCCATCGAACGAACAAGTTTATTAATATTTTCTGGAACTACTCGCAATTCGACTTCGACTTTGGCTTTTCCGATTTCTTTTTGAACCGATTTTTGGAATTCAACAAGACGTTTGATTTCTTCATGACCAAATAGTAGAGCTTCTAACATTTCTTCTTCAGAAACCTCTTTTGCTCCTGCTTCTACCATGTTAATAGCATCCTCTGTACCTGCTACAATTAAATTAATGTCTGATTCTTCCAGTTCTGCTGCTGTTGGATTGATGATTAATTTTCCATCTACACGACCAACAATAACACCAGCAATAGGTCCGTTGAAAGGAATATCGGAAATCATCAATGATAATGAAGCTCCTAACATCGCCGCCATTTGACTAGAGCAATCAGGATTGGCACTTAATACCGTGTTAATAACTTGAACTTCATTACGGAATCCCTCTGCAAACAAGGGACGAATCGGGCGATCAATTAATCTCGATGTCAATGTCTCTAACTCTGTTGGGCGTCCTTCCCGTTTTAAAAATCCACCAGGAATCTTACCTGCTGCATATAATTTTTCTTGATACAGTACCGTTAAAGGAAAGAAATCCCCGGTTCCTGTTTTATCACTAAATACAGCAGCTGATAAAACAGCTGTATCATTAAATCTAACTAGCACAGCTCCATTGGCTTGTTTGGCTAATTCTCCAACTTCTACAATAAACTTTCTGGATCCCTGTGCATACTCAAACACTCTTTTTTCAACCATTTATTTTATATCTCCTTTATGATTAAAAGGGCATAATAACCTTGGTGTATAAAGCCAATAGTACATAATACCCCTTCTTCTTTATTACTTTCTCAAATTCAATTCTTTAATTAATTCACGGTAGCGAGCAATGTCTTTATTTCTTAAATAATTCAATAAATTACGACGATGACCAACTTTTTTCAATAATCCTCTTCCAGAATGATAATCGTGAATATGATCCTTTAAATGTTCATTCAAACGATTGATTTCTGCTGTAAGAATGGCAATTTGAACTTCAGTCGAACCTGAATCGCCTTCTTTTTTCCCAAACTTAGCAATAATTTCAGCTTTTTGCTCTTTTGTAATACATGACATAATTTTGTCCTCCTATAATTATATTTTAGCCAAGAACCCAGATAAACGTTGGAGATTCGTTACTCAGAGTACTAGGACTTACATATTATAACATATCTTAGTAAATAAGTAAATCACTTTTTTACATCTTTTTCAAAATGGCAAGTAAGTATTGGCAAGCTTTTTCTGAGCAAATTGCCAGGTTTTTTTCATATTCATCACTTAGTCCACCAATGATATCGGAGATAACCCGTAAACTAGCGAAAGGAAAACCTAAATGATTAAAACTCTGAGCAAAAGCAGCCGATTCCATATCCAGAGAAATGACATTGTCTAAAGGAAAATGTTTCGCGATGACTGCTTCAATTGCCTCTTGATCAGTAAAAAACAAATCTCCAGTAAGAACCATTCCGATTTGAATTTGGCCGGTGAATTCTTTACATAGATTTAAAAACTCCGAGTTTCCTTCAAAATATGCAGGATATCCAGGAATTTGACCATGGACATATTGAGGGAAATGAGTGGCATCCGCATCATAATAAGCATATTTCGCAAAAGTGACCACATCACCAATCTTCGTTTTCCCCTTCACTCCTCCGGCTACACCAATATTAATAATTAAATCGAGTTTGGGAAATAAATTCACCAGAGTTGTTGATAATATCGCTGTTGCGACTTTTCCTACTCCGGAAGATGCGATGATAATTTGCTTATTTGCATATTCGCTCAACCAAAATGAATAACCATTCTTTACTATTTTTTCTTTATAGCCGATTTCACGAAGGAAATATTCAATTTCGATTGCCATCGCTCCAATAATTGCAATTACCATATCTACTCACCTAATAACCTTCTCGTTATTTTAACATCTTCTTTAATCTGATTGGCTAATTCTTCCAGATTAGCAAATTTTTTTTCTTCTCTAAGAAAAGAAATGAACTCCACACTAATCCTTTTTCGGTAAATATCCTCTGTGAAATCAAGGATATGGACTTCTAAACGAGGCTCTAATAAATACTTCACCGTAGGATTATGACCAATATTACAAACACCCATCCGCTTCTTTCCGTCAATCCAAACATATACTGCATAAACACCCATTTTTAATGACTGATATTCTTCCGTCAGATTAATATTGGCTGTTCGAAATCCCAGTCTTTGACCGATTCGATTTCCTTCATTGACAATTCCAGAAATACAATAAGGTCTTCCCAACATGTCATTTACTTTTTTAAGATTTCCCTGTAACAATTCTTGCCTAATGATATCAGAAGCTAGGCGCTCATGATTCATCGTTTGCTTCGCAAAAATTTCAAGATTAAAGTTTTTCCTCAAATCCTCTGTTGTACCTTGACCTTGCTTGCCATAACGATAATCATAACCGACGACAATTTTGGAAAAATCAAACTTTTTCAAATATTTATTCTCAAATTCGAGAGGTGAAGTATCACTAACGGCCTTTTTAAACGGAATCAAAATCAAGTAATCGACTCCCATTTTCTCTAACAAATGCTTCTTTTCTGATAATGGCGTTAAATAACCTTCATTTTGACGTTTCTTTAAAACATAGTCGGGGTGAGGATCAAAGGTTATGACCGCACTCTTCAGTTTTTGTTCCTTTGCTAATTCAACTACTCGTTTAATCAGCTTTTGATGAGCTAGATGCAATCCATCAAACACACCTAAAGCAGCAACAAGTTTACCCAATCGATATTTTCTTCTTAAATCTAACCGAATTAATTCCATACGCGTTCAGCCTTATATCCTTTTTCATCCTTCTTATATATGGCAACCAATCTATTTTGGTATTCTAATACCACCAAGTCGCATTCTGCAAATTTTTCTTTGTTTGCTAAAGTCATTCCATTTTTAACTTTTTTATATTCTTTTTCATCTAATCTTACGATTTTTCGATCTGCCATCGCTTGTAAAGGACTGATGATTTCTACTTTTCCCGCTACCAGTTCCTCGAAGGAAAAACTCTGTTCTAGAGTGAATTTTCCCGATGATAATCGCTTCAAAGCGCTCATATGAGCTGGATAATTAAGCCTAAATCCGATTTCCGCACACAATGTTCTAATATATGTTCCCTTTGTTACTCTTGTTATAAAGGAAAATTTCGCAATACCATCTTCATAGCAAACTTCGCTCGTTCTTTTTAAGTCGAGTATTTCTATTTGACGAGCTTCGCGAGGAATGCTGATTCCCTGACGAGCCAGTTCGTATAATTTTTTTCCTGATGATTTGATTGCTGAAAACATCGGTGGAATTTGTTCCTGTTTTCCTATTAAGCCCTTTAATATTCGGTCAAGGTATCCTAAGTCAAGTCGATCGACTGTTTTTGAGGAAACAATCGTTCCTGTTTTATCTTCGGTATCCGTAGCAATTCCAAGAGTAACCTCCGCTTCATATACCTTTTCCTCATTCAGTAAATAAGGAGAGAGTTTGGTTGCTTCTTCTAACAAGACAACAACAAGACCTGTAGCCATTGGATCTAAAGTCCCAGCATGACCTGCTTTTTTCAAATTTAATATTTTTTTTACTTTTGAAACAACATCTTGTGAAGTGAAACCTTGTTCTTTATTGATCAATAATATTCCATCCATGTTGTTTCTTCCTTTCTCAACAAATAATCTTTATAATCTCCTCTGGAGTATTAACCACATAAGAAGCATTATTTTTTAGTAATTCTTCCAAAGTCCGAAATCCCCAAGTACAACCGATACTTTTTAACTTTGCCATTGTTGCCGTTTTCATATCAATGTCGCTATCGCCTACGTAGATTGTTTCTTCATTAGTTACCTTTAATTTTGTCATTGTTTGAAAAACAACTTCTGGATTCGGTTTCAGGGGGGTATCTTTAGTCGCTCCAACTACCAAATCAAAAAGTCCTTGAGGAAAATAGTATTCAATCACTTTTTCCGTATCGATTTGAGGTTTATTGGAAATGACAGCCAACTTTATCCCTTTATCTTTTAGATGGATAAGCGTCTCCACAATTCCCGGATAAGGTTTTGTTTTATTTTTTTGGCAGTTTTGATAAGCGATGAGGTATTCTTTTTTAATCGAAGGAAAATAATCAATCGATAATTTCCTTGCTCGTAGTGACCTTTCAACCAACAAATCTACACCACTACCGACAAAATACATGACCTCTTTCACCGAATAACTAGCTAAACCATTTTTATGATAGGCTAGGTTAATCGCATCTGTGATGTCCTCAATAGTATCTAATAGAGTTCCATCTAAATCAAAAATGACACAATTTATTTTATTCACCATTACTACCTCATATTACCTAATATATTATAACTTTTTTAAAGAAAAAATGCAATGAAAAAGGCTCCTGGTTTGAACTGATGTCAGTTTACCTAGGAGCGAATATTTTTTCAATCAAATTGATTGTTGTTTTTGGTTGTAATTACGAAAATTACTATTTTAATTTATCGCAATATTGATAATCTTCGTAATTGCAAGCCTTCTTTTCTTCATCACGTGAATAACTAAAGTTATCATTACGAAATGTAACTAAATAAATAATTCCTTTTAAACTGATGAATGCCAATATTAGTGTCGCTATTACTAATAGAATATTTTCTAACATTATTATCGCCTTCCTTTCTACGATAATATTATAACACACTTTTTCATATTTTTTTCATGAAAACATTTTCTATTTTCATGAAAACGCACTCATTTTTTTCATTCTATTTATTTAGAATCTTTTTCAAGTCTAAAATAAACTCTTCACACATTTTAATATCGGTAGCCCAAGATGTTACTAACCGAATCATGCTCTCCTTCTTTCCTGGCGACCAAATATCGAATTTATAGTCTTCACTCAAACGAGCAATCGTTTCGTTACTTAATGTGAGAAATATTTGATTGGTATGATTAGGCGGAAGATGAGGAACAGCTAATAAATCCAGACCTTTTATTAATTGTTCAGCGCAGTAATTAGCATGACGAGCATGTTTCAAATACAAATCATCTTCTAACAAGCGGAGGAACATTTTCGCTACCACATAGCTTTTTGCCAGCATTCCCCCTTTGTTCTTTAAATGATAATGAAAGTTTTCTTTTAATTGTTTATTTTTAATTAATAATGCTTCACCATATAAAATGCCATTTTTAGTTCCACCAAAATAAAAAGCATCACTATATTTTGCGATATCTGCAAGGGTATAATTAGCAACACTTGACGCTAGAGCCGACGCTAAACGCGCTCCATCAATATAAAAATACAAACCTTTCTCCTGGCACAACCGATATAATGCTTGTATTTCTTCTAAACGATAAACGGTTCCCAGTTCAGTAGAGTTCGATATATAAACTAACTTAGGAATCACCATATGGAAATCAACATGTTCTTCAAGGATCTTAAGCACTCCCTCCGGCGTCAACTTTCCATCAATTCCTGGTGTTATTAAGATTTTATGACCGCTTCCCTCAATGGCTCCCGTTTCATGGACATTGACATGTCCAGTATCTACAGCAATTACAGCTTCATAATTTTCTAAGGCCTTATCAATCAAAATCATATTGGTTTGAGTTCCGGCACTCACAAGATATAGATTTAAATCTTCTTTGGTTAATTCTCTAAACTTTATTTCTAAAGCTTTGGTATAGGGATCAAGTCCGTAACCTGGTGTTTGTTCATAAGCGCTTTCCAATAGTATTTTGATAATTTCAGGATTTCCTATTTCTCCATAATCGTTACGGAAACTATATTTCATCTTAACACCTCTTTTTTTTCATTATAACAAAAAAGCTATTATTTGTAAATTGAATTTAAAAAGCTATGAAGATTTTTCATAGCTTATCGGGAAAGGTTTGTTTGTACAGTTCAATCGACTCAGCGATAATTCGCTTTGCCTCCACAGAACCAGAAATCTCTTTTACAAATGTCTTTTTTCCCTCTAATTCCTTATATACGGTAAAAAAATGAGTAATTTCTTCAAACATATGCGATGGAAGTTCAGAAATATCGCCATAGGAATTGAGTAAAGGGTCATCAGCGGTGATAGCAATGATTTTTTCATCAACTTCATCCGAATCAATCATTTTAATTATCCCAATCGGATAGGCATTGACCAAAGCAAGAGGAACAATCGGCTCGGTGCATAGAACCAATACATCAAGTGGATCTCCATCACCCGACAAAGTGCGAGGAATAAAACCATAATTATTGGGATAATGTGTAGAAGTATACAAAACACGATCCAACATTAGTCTCCCCGTTTCTTTATCCAATTCATATTTTAATTTAGACCCTTTTGAAATTTCCACACAAACAACAAAGGTATCTTTGCTAATTCTTTGGGGACTGATATCATGCCATATATTCATCTTGTTCTACCTCCTTGGTAAATTTTACTGTAAATGTGGTTCCAATCCCCACGCTACTATCGATAAAAATCTTCGCTTTATGGACTATGCAAATTTTCTTAGCGATGGTTAGTCCCAAACCGGTTCCTCCCGTCGAGCGATTTCTGCTCTCTTCAATACGATAGAAGCGATCAAAGATTTTGTTCATATTGCTTTCATCAATACCTATTCCTGTATCGATTACTTTTAAAATAGCATCTTTTTCATCTTCTTCTAACGCAACGATTACTTTTCCTTTTTCACGATTGTATTTAATCGCATTTTCAACAAGATTGACAAGCAAATGTCTGATTAATGATTTGCTTCCTTTGATATGAACAGCAATTGTTTTTTTCTCAATTGTAATCGTGTTTTCCCGAGCATAATCGAAATAACTATCGACAACATCTTCGACCAAATCAGCCATATTCACATCTTCATTCAACGAAATCGTGCTTGACTTGTATTCTAAATTTGACAAATACAGCAATTCATCAATGGTATTTTTCATTCGCGTTGACTCTAAATAAATTCGGCGAATATATTCCTTCGCTTTTTCATCGCATTTTCCTGCTCCATTTAAAATCAATTCTGAAAAACCACTAATCGTCGTAATCGGTGTTTTTAATTCATGAGAGGCATTGACGATAAATTCGGCTTTGATTTCCTCGTTTTTACGTTCTTCGGTCACATCGATAATAGAAATAAACAACAATAGGGATTCTTTTGTGCTTTGGTTCCACTTGCTAGTTAGAAATGTTAGGACAAAGGAATAAACCTTCCCCGTTTTCTCATTATAATAGTCAAAATATTCATCCTTATGGTGCAATAAACTGTTCGTTATTTTCTCAATCAAATAATGATCTTTGATAACCTTCGTAAACTCATTGGGTTTATTTTCCCAGCACTCTATTTTCAACAATCGACAAGCGTATTGATTAATAATCAGCAATTCTTTGTTTTCACTTAAAATCATTAATCCTTGTTGCATATTGTTGACGATAAAATTTACCTTATCGCGCTCATTGCTGATTTCAGAAATATAGGCATAAATGCTTTTATTAATCTCGTTGATATTTTCTAGCGCTTCACTCACTTCATAAAACTTATGATGGGTGTCGATTTGCTGGTATTCTCCACTGTTCATCGTTCTTAGATTATCGCTAATCATCGAAAAGGCATTTTCAATCACCGAACTCGTTTTTCGTGAAGAATAAATATCGATGACGAGAACAAAAATAATCAGTATTAGCATATAAAAGACACTATTTAAAATATAGCTTTTGTTATCTTGAACAGCAATCGCCGTCCTGACAATGATGTCTTCATTTATTTTGCTAATAAAGTATAGTTCTTCTGCGATAATATAAACCCTTTTGTCCTCTTTTACTTCATCGACATATGAAAGTTCTTTTTCTGTCAGCTTTGTTGCAACGACTTCACTCATACTATCATCAGTACTATCGATTACTATTGAGCCTAAGCTATTAGCAACAACGATTTTAATCCAGGTCTGATCTTGCGTATAACGATCAACAATCGCTACGATTTCTTCTTCTGTAGTACTATCTTTGATTTGTTTATTCAAAATAGAGGAAATATTAATCAGATTTTCCTCCAAATTTTTCCGATTGTAATAGGAAGTGATATAAAGCGATAGGAAGAAAAATAAAATTAAGCTGATTATATTTATGGTAAGATTACGCCTGACAAGTTGATCACCCATACTTTTTCTCCTTTTTAATTAATGATATACCCAATTCCTCTTACTGTTTCGATATAAATATCCATCGTTACTTTAGAAAATTTTTCTCTGATTGATTTGATATGCATATCTAAAGTCCTTGTCTCTGCTAAGTTTTCGTATCCCCAAATCATATTTAGTAGTTTATTACGCGTCATGACAACCCCTTTATTCTTCATCAAGACTTTTACGATTTCGTATTCTGTTACAGTCAATTTTACGATTTCACCTCGCAAGGTACATTGATGTTTTGATTCATCCAATTGTAATTCTCTGACTACTAATAAATCTTCATTTCCGCTCTTTTTCACCATTTTCCCTAAATTAGCTTTGATTCGTGAAGATAATTCCAGTATTCCAAAGGGCTTTGTCATATAATCAGAAGCGCCCAAATCCAAACCCTTTACAATATCCAATTCTGATGATTTTGCCGAGAGGATAATCACAGGAATATCGGCCAAATTATCGTTTTTCTTCATATACTTCAAAACGTCATATCCATTCATATTGGGAAGCATTAAATCAAGAATAATTAAATCTGGTTTGGTAGTTGCCAAGTCTTTCAACATCGCCAGAGGTTCAAAAAAACCTTTGCTTCGATAGCCATTTAGCGAAAGAGTCGCTTCCAGTAACTCAGCAATATTTTCATCATCTTCAACAAAATAGATTAATTCCTTCATTGTTCTTCCTCTTTTCTATAAAATCAAATATTTCTTCCGATAACCATAATATAATCCCGGTAATATCACCGATATTCCTAAGGCAATAAAAGGAACTGTCAAACCATATTGTGCTTCATAGTATACATCACCATCGCCAACTTCAGGAATTACTGGCGGATTGTAAGGTAGTCCATATTCTAAGGCTAAACCCTTGATATTCAACATTTGCATGATCGGTATTTTCCTATCCAGAAATCGGTCGATTAACCCTATTTTTGTAAAGTCACGATTTAAACGGCTTTTGATATAGGTTGGAAAAATCAATCCGTTTTTCTCAGAAAAACTCTCTTCATCTTTTCCCATAGAAACTAAATTTCCGCCAACGTTAATCAATGCCCGAACATTGGGAAGTTTTTTGGTAATCTTTTCTAATCGATTGTCGATATTGGTAACATAATCTTCGATATAAATTAACTCAGCGGAACTCTCCTCTATCCTTTGCAACAATTGATTGCGAATATCTTCAGGAAATTCTGTTCCTAAGTCTGATTCGCCCCCTAAAGAAACATAATCAATATTTTTAGTAAAATATCCTTCTTGTTTTAGATGTTCTGCCATTTCCAAATACGTAAAAACGGGATCATTGGCTCCATAACTAGAAGCACCAAGCGAAATCATCACACAAGTTTTTAAATTAAACACCTCAGCTGCCGCCATAACACAAAGATTAAGGGCCGGAAATGAACTTGAAAATATCATGGCAACTTCATCTCCAGGTTTAATTTCAGCCTCTTTGAACATATCAATAATGACCGCGGCAAAATTGGGATTCACTGATGTTTTCTTTGATTGCAAGTTTCCTAATGTTGTTGTAATGACTGTATAACGATCACCGATCATTCCCGATTGGTAGGTATCCTCTGTTGCTAGGGGAATGTTACACTCTTCTTTGTATGCTTTTATTTCTTCCATTGCTGTTTTAGCCAATCTTGATGCCGCAATTTTTTCATCATAATAACGGCATTTATCCTCAGTAACGCTCGATTTGGTAAATAAAAGAGCGACAATTAATAATAATGCCCAAATATAGAAAAAATAATCAACATAATTAGGATGCCTTTTCATCTCATACTCCTAGTTGTTGATAGACAATAATGATTAATTCTAACACAACGATGACAATGGCTAAGGAAGGAATTGTTCGTTTAATCCCCTGTCTATACATATCATTGGCAATAATACCAGCGATACTATATCCAATAATCGACATATTCAATAAATTAATCGAAAAAGAATGTAATAGTAGTTGCAACAAAAAATTGATTAAGATACTGACCAAAATCAAAATGACAAAACGTCTTTTCCCAAAAATTACCAAGTAGCGAGAAATGAATTTCACCACCAAATAGGTAATAATGGCGACGATTACCGTATAAACCATTTTGTCGAACTGATTGACATACATCACCATGAGTCCGGGAACCACGATTCCCCCTGGAGAAATATCTGTAATTTCATAGAAGATAATACTAACGATAATTCCTAAAATAATTATATTAATCATCATATTGAACACCATTTTTTTCAAAATATTGAAGAATCTTCAGCCCCATACCCTGGAGATTACCGATTCCAAAAATCACTTCTTCTTTTTGCAAATCCTCTATCTTTTTAACCTCTTCAACAACCATCTTCGGATAATGCTTGCGAATGAATCGTTTCACATAAGGTTTATTCGAACCGCAAATCAACAATTTTTTAAAGGTCAAATCCCCTAGTAAATGTAAACTCTGAATGGTACGAGTCGGACGATCATTACGAGTATTTAAAAGAACAGTTATTTTATCAGCAGTAAATTTTTGTATCACATCTTGATATACTTTATAAGTAGAGGTTGGGTCATTAACCGAAAAAGCATTTAAAAAGACAGTATTTTCCAAACGAAAAATTTTAAATGCACCGGGATCTCGGTAATACTTTTTCATTCCTTTCAAATAGCTATCCTTATCCAAGGATAAAATATCCGTTATCGCCCAAGCGAGATTGAGATTATTTTTATAAGTAGCTAATTGATCTTCGTGAAATTTATCTTCAGCAACGACAATTTTTACCTCATCATTTCCTATTCTGCGCGAATATTTTTTATAATACTCTTCATCAGCAATTACCAAATAGCCTTGATGAGGAATCGTATTTGCCAGAGCATCTGCAATTTCATCGCGATTTGACCCCATATCTCCGATATGGTCAAGCAAAACATTGGTGATAATGGTGATGTCTGCATTCAACATTCGATGTTGCGTTAAGTATTGTAGTTCGGGATTAACTGCCATGCATTCAATGACCAATATCTCCGCCTTTTCTCGATAGGCTTTAGCCATCATCTTATATTGTTCACGAATATTAGCCAATCCATAGCGTTTAATTTCCACTTCTTGATTACTGGTATTAATCATCGTTGGAATCGTACCCGTTGTTTTACTAAACACTCGATAGCCACATTCGCGTAACCCTGCGTCGATTAATCTCGCTGTTGTGCTTTTCCCCCTAGTACCATTGACATGAATCACATGTTTAAATGATTTTCTGATTTTAATAAAGTAGAGACGTTCAAAAACGACGTATCCGAGATACAAAACACCGAGTGTGACCGTCATAATTTCGATAAAATTCATAAGTTCTCCTAATCAGATGCCAAAAGAAACATCAAAGGTTCTGTTACTGCACTAATTGTTGCAATTTGATACATAGCGACTTCATTCTCCATCGATATCTTTGCGAGTAATCCATCACTGTTTCCCGACTTTACAAAAATATTAATATCAGAAGCCGCAAAAACAAGTTCAATCAATCGATCTGATGTCGTACCTCGTCGCGACATCCCCCCGAGATGCCAAGATATCAAGGTAATTTTTCCTCGCTCTTTTAAGGAAACAAATTCTTCAGCCCGGGCTAGTTCAGAGTTAACGGTAATCCCCGCATCGCTCATCGCTTTGATGCTACAACCGACAATCAAAAAGACGATTGAAGAAGATTCAACTTCACTTGCTTTTAACTCGGTGTCATACACATAGTTAAAATCGTATTTTTCTTCTTCCGCAAAGTGGACAATATTGATCATAAAATTCTCAATATCGATCGATTGGCCAATCGAAGTAATGTAAACTTTTTTATCCTCCATAATCCCCCGATACTCTTCGGGAATGGCAAATACCCATTCATCATCACTAGGAATGTCGCTATTTTTTGTACAGCCCGCCAATCCAATGATTAACATCATCAACAGGAATACTAGATTGACTTTTCGATACACGGAAATCACCTCTTCATTGCCATCACTAATCACGAAATAAAGAACTGAATTTATTTAGTGATCACTAATCGCACATAATTGATTATACCATAATTGTGTTTTTTTTCAATCGACAAAAGATTAGGAAAATGCCATGCGTAAATTAAGTTGTGGCAAAAACTTACGCATGGCATAGTTATTGTAAGGTTATTTTAATTATTTAATCGAGTTAAACTTGCAGATGGAAGATTGACAATTGCCATTTGATAATAAGTTGAAGTTTCTGCTGATAAAACCACATATAGTGTACCAGTGAACTTGATTGGACCAACAGCATCTTTAGGACCTACAAATGCTGCAGTAAAGCCAAATAAAGTTTTCCACCAATCGTTACCAGCATTAAATTCATTGATATCGCTCTTCAATGCAAATATTTTGCCATTGTATTTTGTACCATCATTATCAACAGCAGCTTTATTAAAGAATATTTTGATATTAAAAGGAAGTTTTGATGATGAACCACCTGTGCAAATTGGATTTTCAGCCGTACCTACAAATTTAATTAATTTTCCAAATTGCAAATTATTCGCGAATTCCTGCATTTGAGCGTTTGTAGAGATGGTGATTGCTTGCTCAACATCCCAAGTGATTGTATTGTTCGAACTTGAAACCGTAACTGTTGAAGTTGCAGCAACCTCAACGCTTTGACGTTTACCTGATATTGCGAAAGTAGCTCCCTCAATCACAACCTTATCACCGATAGCCAATAAATTACCATTAGTTGCTTGATATTTACCATGTGTACTGGTTCCTACTAGTTCCATACCATCGATTAAGATTGTTTGATGAGTAACTTCGTCCATCAAAACAATTCCTCGCAATATGCCACTAGTGTTACCATCGGCATGATAAGCGGCAATAATACCTGTAATACCTAAGCTCATACCGGCAACACCCTCTTCTAACGCCTTAGATACAGACAATGGTGCTGCTGCCGGAACTGGTAATACTGTTACTGTGTGTTCGTATGCACGTACTTGACCATCATAGGTAAACGAAGCTGTTAATTTTACTTCTGTACTTGTAGCAACTGTACCGATTGCCCATGTTGATGGATTAATCAATGTATTGTTTTCTGAAGTCCAGGTAATTGAACCGACAACTTTATTATGCGTTGTTGGCAAAGCAAAATCCGTACTTTGAGAAACAACTGTCGATGGGAAAGTATTAGCAAACAAGTCTGTTAATTGTTCATATGTTAAAACTCTTGACATCGTGCAATTTCTAACATTGATAATACTCATCTGGTAATAAGTACCTGTTGTGTATCCAAGGACAACATAAAGTTCTCCAGTAACCAAAATCGATGGATTTGCTTCAGTAGGACCAACAAAGGCTGTAGGAATATTAAACATCGCATTGTACCATTCACTACCAGCATTGGCTTCATTGACATCGCTCTTCAATGAGAAGATCTTACCATTGTATTTTGTACCATTGTTATCAACTGCTTTTTTATTATAGAATAGTTTGATATTAAATGGCAATTTCGATGAAGAACCACCTAAGAATAATGGATTTTCTTCTGTACCTACTAATTTAATGATTGTTCCATAAATTAGATTATCCGCAAGGGCTTGCATTTCTTCATGATTTGTTACCACTAAAACATTTTGGTAATTGATATTTTCTGTTTTTCCTAATAAAGTTATCGTGCTATCCGCAGTAACTTCAATATAATTACGACCGGTTTGCTCTGGACCATTACCAATTGCTGGAGTATTTAAATAATAAGTACCAACAACAAGAATTTCATCGCCTATTGCCAGTAGATTGCCAGCACTATCTAAGTATGCCCCATAGGTACCACCTAAACTGCTTAACCCGTTGACCATTACTGTCTTACCCGTTTCATTATCTAGGATTACAACACCTAATCTGGTATCGACTGTGTTACCATCAGAAACATAGCCGATAATTGTACCGCTAACTTTTACGGCTTGCTTATCGCCACCTGAAGCTAGTAGTTCAGTTACTGACATTGCCTTTGCCTTTAGTACCGATACCTTATAATCACGTGTATAAGTTGTTCCTTGATATTTGAATGTTGCTGTTAAGATAACTTCTGTATTTTCATTAACTTCTGTCACTTTTCCCGTTAAAGAATTAATCACGTTGTCATTTGATGAAGTCCAAGTTACCTTTCCTTCAACAAGTTCATGAGTAGTTAGTAAACTAATTGTTCCATTTTCAATTGTTGTCGGTAGCGATTGCGATAAAGCAACATTAATCGCATCAACACCAGAAACTTGATAGCAATCCCAATCAGGAATCACAAAAGCGAAATATGTATCGGAAACATATAAAGCATAAGCGTAAATAGTTACACCAAATTGTTTCGCTCCAGCATTATAGAATGGAATTTCATACATTGTATGCCAGATATCACTACCCAATGATTCATTTTGTGCAGCGATTAAGAAAGCAAAATAATGAACATTTGTTCCTGAACCATGACCAGCATCACCACTAGTCGCGTCGTAGCCCAAGCGAACCCAATTTGTTACTGCCGGTGTGCTCGATGTAGAATAATTCATAAATGGATTGACAAATTTTACTAATTTATTTGCATAAGCATCATAGTTATTTGCCAATTCTAAATATGCTGTTGAACTATCTAATGTTAAGGCATTTTGATAATCATGGCTATAAGGATTGTCTTTCGATACTACTTGTAATTGAGAGACATTCATTATCGTAGTTCGACTAGCGATACGGAATTTTCCTGTTACAAGGATTTCATCACCAACTTCGACTTTCTTAAATTGTTCATCCGTATTTAAAATGACTCCATCGCCAGCTTTTCCAAAATCAACGGTGATAGTTTCCTGTGTTTTCATATCTTTTATGATGTAAGAACGAAGACTTTCTGATTGATTGCGAGCGATTCCTACAACAAGTCCGCGAACGATCACCACACTCATTTCGACTTTTGGTGTATCAGAGAATAATTGTGCTACACTTCGTTCAACAATTGCTTTTGAAGTAATGACATAATCCATTGTTTCTGATTCAACACCATCAGAAATTGTCAATTTGAACGTGATGTCATGATCAACACTATCAATCTTTACCGTTACCAATCCTGTTGTCGCATCAATGCTTACATAGTCATTGGCTACTACATCCCAAGATATTGCGATATAAGCTTGAGTAGGATGAGCAGTTGGTAATACTAGTGCTCCATAAATTTCACTTGGAACAACTGAATTAATATAAGTTAATGCTGATTGCTTGATACTAGCAAATGTTAATTTATCATCAACAATATCACTTGCAGTACCCGTGAAAGAAACAATCCAAACATTATCAGAAACGCTGATTTTGTGAGTAATCACAGATAATTTTACTCTTTGATCTAATTTAGCTGCCAAAGCCTCTGTATTTGAACCATCATTTACAAACAACTTATTTCCTTCATCATCAGAAATTTGGTAAACTCCAGCTGCTGTTTTAGAAACAATTCCTGTCACTTGATATAAATTAGCATAACTACCTGTCTTCGCTGTCGCATCAAGAGCATTGATTTCGGTGACACTACTTGGTGCCAAAGATACAAATGATGAGTTACCACTACTCAAGGTGGTTACCTCTTCAACATTCTTGATCTGTGGGAAATGAGAAACATAACTAAATTGTCCTTTGATTCTAACTTTGTCACCATCAGTAACATTCTTAGTCCATTCATTTCCCATAATGACAAAGATTTTTCCTTGAGCTGAATCAGCTACATAGAAACCATTTGTTAGAACACCATAGACAACACCTTCAACAATTACGTTATCGTTGTTCTTCCCTTGATTAAGGACATCGATGATTGGGGTTGCATCGCTTTCTTTTTCTTTATTACAAGCGACAACAAACATGGAAATGATTGCTAAGCCAATCAATAAACATAATTTTTTAAAATTCATTTTTTCTCCCTTCTAAAGTTATTTTTTTGAAAATGCCAAATAAATTTCAACTCTTGTTTTCCTTCGCCAGTTTAAAAAGAATCTCAATAAAAGCTAGTTGTTGTTCGATTCTTCTCGATAAATTTAATTGACGATTTGTCTCAATTGTCAACACAATTGCTTCATAATTATTGCCACAATAATTATTAAAACTTCCCATTGGTGCGCTATTATCAACTGCAAATTTAATATCTCCTACTGCAAGATATTCCTTGTTGAATAAATCAACCATATCATAAGCAAAAAATGTGCTTTTTGAATTTCCATAAATAATTTCATCGCCAATCAAAGGACTTTTTTTATCTGCATAGCTTCTTCTTGATTCATGAAGATCAACAATATAATCTGGTTGATATTTTTCTACTTCCTCAATGATGGCATAAGCGATTTGCTCCGTGATTGTTCCATCAATCTTCCCAGGAAATACACGATTTAAATCGCTATAGCTGATTCCTTGATAAACCCCTTTGGTCTCTTGACCTGGGTATCGTTTTTGTAAAGTCGTCGCTAAGATATTCGCTTTGGGAATAATAATAACTTTTCCTCGGTAATCATCTTTTGTCACTAATGTTTGTGCTACTTGCCAACCAGCAATTTCATCGCCATGAATTCCGCCAACAATCATCACTGTTGGACCAGGAAGGTTGCTTGTAAACACATAAACGGTCGTTTCATATATGGTTGAAGCGAGAATTTCATAGCTTGTTTTGGTGACAAGATTCTCTGGTTCTTCTTCAACTGATTTACAAGCTGAGCAGCTTACAATCAACAAAAGACTGATCAACCCCCAAATAAGCTCTCTAATCCTTTTCATAGTGCAAATGCTTATTTAATATTGAATAGCGTTTTAAATGCCGACACCATTTTTGCTTGACGAGAATATAAATATAAGGAAACGTTGTATTCATCAGCAGAATTGGTAAAGTATTGATCAAAGTTTCCTCCCTCAACAACCAAGAGCAAACGAGCACTAGGGCAAACCGCATTTAGAATAGGATCTGTCGTTGTTCCTCGTCGTGCTTCGCCCCCCACATGAAGGACGATTAAAACCATCTGATTGCTATCAGCAGCTATAGCAAAAGCCTCTCCGCGGGCTTTTTCCGCTTCCCAATTAGTACCTGCAGCGCCTAAGCCTTTTCCAGATGAACCTGTCACCAACAAAACAACAGGTAATTTATCCCCATCTTTAGCTACTTCACCAGCGACCAAATCGTTTTTGCGACTGACAGCGTTAATCAACGCCTCATTGCCATGATTAATTTCATTCACCGGGATTGCTTCTGAGGCCGCTTCGATAATGTTAATCACGGTGTCGATATCGCTTTGGCCTAGGGTTGTTAAATATACTTTTCGATCCTTGCATAGGCCAGCAAAATCAGCACTCAAGTCCAAATCCAACTCTACGTTGGGTTTTTCATCTTTTTGTTCTTCTTCCTTTGGTTTACAACCAACAAGTCCAAAAATTAATGTTAGAGTAAAAATTAGTAAAAATATTTTTTTCATATGTCCTCCTTTACAATAATGAATCTAATAAATAATGACCAATACCGTTATTTATAATGTCCTCATAATCTGGCACATGATTAATAATGAATTTTCCCAATTCCCCATCTCCATAAATATCATTATATGCTTGGAGAATAGAAAGAATAGACAGGGTATGACGAGCTACTCGCTCATTAATATCCACTGGAGCAGCGTACAATACTCCCAATTTATTCGCTTGTTGATAGAATTTATCATCGCCAGTAATAATTAAATCTTCCGTAAATTTACCCCTGATTTTTCCTTGTGAGGCATTCGAAGTCTCACAGAGAAACGCTAACGTATCGGTGAAATCGCCCAATTCACGATGGGATAGGCCATGAAGATTGGGTGGGGAAGCCTCTACGGAAATTAAAACCCCTTCCATATCCATCTTAAATGCAGCTTTAGCAGCAACTGATGTTGCTCGCTGATGAGCAACAATCGCATTGATTGTTAGATATTCTGGTGATGCTTCATGTAAATCTATCGTCACATCAATATGGTTTTTAATAATGCATTGTGTGATTGCATACGCAACTTTTTCTGTATAAGTACCATCTTCACAACCAGGATATGCCCGATTTAGATTACGGGTATCAATATTAGACAGTTTTTGCCCCGATGGGCGATGGACATAAATCTCAGGATTAGGCCATTGTTCCGTATTATTGGTCGCTCTGGAACCGAATTTAAAGGTTCTTTCTCCATTTGCAGTTGCAATGTGATAATACATCGTGGATGCTTCCTGAGGTTGTGAATGGGTAAACGCACTTTTATTCGCTTCGGTAATAATATAAACAGTTCCTTTCGTTACCGTAATATTTTCCAGTAGTAAGGTTGCTGTTAACTGACCCGCTGGTTCATTGGGATGAGTTCCGCCAATAATCAACACACTAGGACCTAGTTCTTCGCCTTCAATAACATAAATATTGCTATCGCCAACGGTATTCGCTAATTTGGGAGAGTATTGACTGAATTTTTCAACTCGGGTAATCACGTTTTCGCGAAGAATAAACTCCGTTTCGTAATCAGCAAACCGCTTAAAATCGAAGCCACTGATGATTGTTAAAAGAAGGGTCAGTAGTAACAATAACGATGAAATGATAATATTTGTTTTTCTAGTCAATTTCATCTTCCACCTACTTAATCAACAGCAATCTTAAAATAAATAAAATTAAAATGATTGCTCCTGTAATTTTTTCAGTAATTTTTTCAGTTTTATAAACGTAAATAACAACCATAATACAAATAATTGCAATTAGAGCAAGGTATAAAATAGTAATTATTGTAGTTAGCATTCTATCACCTACCATATTTTAGCTATGAAAATGATAAATATCATAGCATAGGCTAAACAAACTCCAAGAGGAATCAAGGCTGCCTTTGTAATGTTCAGATGTTTTTCTTCGCCGACAACATTGCTAGCGAAGGTCGCTGACATTGCAGTTGGTGGTAAGAATTCACCTAAAGCCGCCATCAATGAAAGTGCAGAAGCAACGACGATTTCATTTGATGCTAAAAGAGCCATAACAAATGGTCCACCAAGAATCGATGCCGATGCAAAAGCACTGATTCCTCCAAAAATCGGCAAGGTAATAGCAATGCCAACATATTGCCAAGCATCAGGCAAACTCAATGCATTGACCACAAAATATCCTCGTGCCCCATTTAAGGTCAGTATTTGAACAAACATACCTACCCCCATTAACAATGACATTGCTGAAAAAGACTTGACAACACCATCATAAACAACACGGAATGGTTTTGGTTTGTTTCCTACGAAGAAAGTAACAATCGTAGCGATAACGAAGATTAATGGCATGCCTAAACCACCAAAAATTCGCGGTAACACATTTTGTAAAATAATCAATCCAACCAAAACGATTAAAGGTAAAATGACTGTCCACTTGGTTGTTTCTAACACTTTAAAATCCAATACTTCTTTTATTTCTTCTAAATCAATTTTTCTTACATGTTTTAATCCTAAAAATAAAACACAAAATATTGCCAACGGTAGCGTCAAAGCCAATAAGGGTAATACAAACCCTATATAGGGAATATCAACTACATCACAGATTAACATAACAGGAATATTAATCGGTGGTGCTATCATTCCTAGTATTGATCCAAAGGCGACAATGGCACCCGCTTTTGCTTTTGGAATTCCCATTTTCAACAGGATTGGCGCAATAATAGCACCAGTACAAACAACTGATGATAGGGAAGAACCCGTTATCATCGCAGGAAACATGATAATCAACATAAAAAAGATCAATAAAATAACCGGTTTTTTATGGAATGTTCTCACAAGAATGACACTGAAATAATTGAGAGCTCCACTGGCAGTTAATCCTGCCATAAAAATCATAGCTGTTACAATTACTAGAATATTATCTAAATAGGCAAATCCGCCTTCAATAAAATGTCTTAACGTAAACTCCGTACCAGAAAATATAGCTGATAATGCCGCCCCAATAATAGCGGACACCATCAAAGAAATTCCAGCAGGAATCTTTACAACAAGCAGCAATATTACAAATACTGCCAGCATTGCCACAAAGTACAATAATTCAATCTCCCAAAGCATTTAGTTCACCGATTAGTAACCTAATGCTTTGCCATCACGGCGAGGATCAGCACCTCCATGAAGTTTGCCTTCTTCGTAGATGAATCGTATCCCTTGAACTCCGCCAAAATATAAATCGATATCGCCGCTACCCTCAACAATTACATTGTAATTCATCGCTGTTAAGCCCTCTTTTACTGTCTTATATAGGGCTCGTTCAACATAAATATCTTTTGATGTCGATGAATAGTCGGTGCTTGCACAAGCATAACTATAAAACCTCGGCATATTGATTGCTGTTTGAATATCCATACCAAAATCAATCATGTTTAGGATAACTTGCAATACAGCAGAAGGAATTCTCATACTTCCCGGAGATCCCAAAGTAGCATACGGATTGCCATCCTTCATAATAATCGTTGGCATAATATGACTAACAGGCTGCTTAAATGGTTTAACATAAGAAGCGCTTGTCGCTGTTAAGGTAAAACTACTCAATTGATTGTTCAAGAAAAATCCAGTTCCTTCAGGAACAATGCCATTACCAAAGAAATGGTTGATTGTCTGGGTTACAGAAACAATATTACCATCTTTATCGGCAGCGGAAAATGTTGTTGTTGAGAAATGCTCATCGTATTCAGTCTCAGAAAAGGCAGTTTTTTGAGCATTTGATTGATATGGCCATGGATTACCAAAATCATTATCCCCAATAAAACGACCTAAATAGGCTTGATTAGGGTTAAATTTTTGCCAACGTTCTTCAGCATAAGCTTTAGATAATAATCCTTGAATTGGCACATCAACAAATCTTGAATCAGCGATATATTTACGCTTATCACCATAAGCCAATTGCATCGCTGTTGCTACAACATTAATATATTCCAAACTATTGTGTTCTAAATCGCCTACATTGCCATAGACTTCTAACATGTTTAAGGCTTCAAGGAGAATAATTCCTCCCGATGATGGGGTTGTTGCGGAAACAATATCATATCCGTGATATGTTCCCTGAACCGGTTTTTCAACAATCGGATAATTATTCATTGCATATTCTAAATCGTCCAATGTGATAATTCCCCCTTTTTTTGCCAATGTATTGACAATTGATAAGGCAACTTCACCTTGATAAAAACCTGCACTTCCTTGATCCGATATCAATTGTAATGTATGAGCTAAATCTTTTTGGATCAATAATTCACCCGTAGTCAATGGAGTAATTCCATCACTGGTAAAAACATCTTTTGTTTCACTACGAGAATCCATGATGATATAGAAACAGTCATTGATATTTTGTGCTAATTCTGGGGTTACGGGAACTCCATTCAACGCCAAATCAATTGCAGGTTCCATCACTTCTTGCCGAGTCTTTACTCCTCGTTCTTTTTGAATGGTTATCAACCCTGCAACTTGCGTAGGAACCCCGCATGAAAGTGGCCCATAATCTAAATCCACTGCTCCATTGGGATATATTGATGCATCGCCTGCTGCAGGAACAAATTCTCTAAAATTATAAGAAATATATTCTCCTGCACTGGCATCATAAGCAACTAAGATACCACCTCCACCCAAACCGCTTCCGTTTGGTTCTACTACTCCTAAAGCAAAACTCATTGCTACAGCAGCATCAAAAGCATTTCCACCTGCTTTTAAAATGTCAAGCCCAGCCTTAGCAGCATAGGGATTTGCAGCAGCGACAGAACCATTTTTACTAATATAATCTCTTACTGATAAATCAGTATAATCATATCCTCCAAGATTTTCATTTGGGGTTTTACAACCAACCAAAGCAATGGCAATAAAAACAACAATCAGTGATAAAACATACCTTTTTATGCTTTGTAAATTAATCAATGTTTTTCCTCCTCATTTTATAATTTATGTAAGCGTTTGTAATCAATTCCCTAAATAAAACGGTATTTAATAAATTCGTAAATATCGTTATCATTTCCTGTATTTTAATCTTGATATGGAAGGGACCAATCAATTGTCATTTGAAAATCTCTCTTCGAGATGACGCGAATGATGATTGTTTTCATTTTTCTTCCTTGCACCCTCATCCCCTATAGTTTATGATACCATTTTTTCACTTATATTTCTATAAAGGTATTGTAAATATTTCGTAAATATTCCTTGATAAATGAAATCTTTTTACTATTACATTTCACTTCTTTCAAAATAATTTTAGTTTTCTTCTGACCAGATAAAAAATTATCTATTAAAATAGATGATAAGCAAAAAAAGATATAAAAATAAGGAAATTATTCACCTACCAAGTAATACTCAAATGATGATTTAGGGGTTCAGTACACGGAGAGTTTTTTTAATCGTTATGAGATTACTCTTATTTTTAAAGAACATTAATAGAAAAAAGAGGAAAATTTTATAAGTGACAAAATATCAAATAAAAAAAGCCATTTATTTTCCTTTTCAATGGATTTTATATAAATGACTTCATTTCATTTAAATGATAATTCTTTTATTACTTCCACAAGAACCAAATAAGAATATATCCAACTGAAACTGCAGCTAAAGTGAAGGGTACCCCTAATTTCATAAATTGTTTGGCACTTACTTCGTAACCCTCTTTTCTCAATATTCCTATAGCAGCAATATTAGCAGAGGCCCCAATCGGTGTAAGATTTCCCCCTAAAGTTGCACCAGATATTAACCCAAAGTACAACAAGTATGGATTTATCCCTAAACTCATTGCAATCGTTCCAACTACTGGAAGCATTGTAGCAACATAGGGAATATTGTCGATAAAGGCAGATAATAAAACTGAGGCCCATACAATAATGGTGTAAACTAAAAATACATTTCCATTACCAATACTACTTAATAGTTTACTGATTTCTGCTATCACGCCAGCCTTGCTAATTCCTTCGATTACGACAAATAAACCTGCTAGTAAGAGCAAAGTAAAATAATCTATATCCTTTAAAGTTTGTAAAGCTTCCTTAATGCTTTTTACCTTGATTAGTTTCCAAACAAGTCCAATTATAAATAATCCTATGCATATATATCCATTAATTTCATTCGGCATATTTTTTAAGAATGAAGCGACGATTAACAGTACAACCATTCCCACTAGGAGAACCGAAGGAAAATATGACTTTACCACAGTTCTTTCACCAACTTCTATCGGTTGTTTGTATTTTCTGAATACATAAGCTAAAACGAATGTAGAAGCTAAAGCTCCTAATTGTACAATCCAAAACATGCCTGGTTTTCCCTCTAAAAAAAAGAAATCAAGAAAATCTAAACCGGCATGCCCACCTAATAAAATTGATGTCGTATCACCGACTAATGTAGCAGCTCCTTGTAAATTGGATGAGATAGCAATTGCAATAATACTAGGGACAGGTGAAATCTTTAATTTTTTAGATATAGTCAAAGCAACTGGTGCTACCATTAACACCGTTGCTACATTATCGACAAACGCAGAAATGATACCTGCAAACAGAGCAAGAGAAATTATCGTCCATTTAACATTAGGCATTTTGCTTATGATTAAATCGGCCAATAATGATGGCATTTTTGATTCTATAAATAACGAAACAATACCCATTGTCCCTGCTATCATCATAATGACATTTAAATCTATCGCATTAATCGCTTCATTAAATGGTAGACCGATAATGATAAATATGATTGCGGAAGCTAAAGCGATATATGCCCTATATTTAGGGAATAGCAATAAAAGTGCATAAGTAATAATAAAAATAATTAAAGCGGTTACCATATGAAAATCCTTTCTATTTTGATAATTTTACCTTTAGTATTATAATTTTTTTTCGAAAACAAATCAAGATAATTCTTCACCATCTTAAAATATGTTTACAGGCTATGAATCAAGAGAATATTCTATTGATATAATATTATATTCAATATTTTTAAAAAAACAGCGAAGATTTTACAATCAAATCAAAAAAAGCTTACCATCTCTAGTAAGCTTCCTGGTTAACTCTATTTACCCTTTTTAGTAAAATATTGAGTGGAACCGCCTGCATAATAATAAAAGCAATTCGGTCTATCAACCACCATATTTAAAAACGCCACAAGACCGACAAGATGAGGATTAGGACATGTCTCATATAATTCAACAAAATCATCATCTAGCAGTTCTTTCGAATAACATACTAAGTTGAATTCTTTCAGTTTTGTTAGAATATCCTTTGCTTTATCGCTAGTAATATTCATTTTTTCAACAAGCAATTTTTCAGTGAATTTTCCCCCATCTCTTGAATATAAAAGAATTAAAGCATCATAAAATTTTTCATCGCTTAAATATTCACAAAATACTCTTTGTTTGTCCTTTGTTTGCAACATTTTGGAATAATTGGATAATTCATTCTTGGGAAAGCAAGTGAACATTAAATTATCTTTTGCTAATGAAGTCATAATAATTCCATTTTTATTGATAATTTGCGAGTGATAATCGTCATCTAAATTCTTATAATCTAATTCCTTTATATCTAGATTATCTGTATCAGCTAGATACGCAACAGACATTAAAAATCCCAGATTAAATATTTTTTCAGTTCGTTCATCTAGTTTAAGACTTCGAATATACTGATATAATTTCTTTTCAATATCGACTAATTCTCCTTGTTTAATATCAAATAGATAATCTGTTGTAACATTAAAATATTTTGCAATCTCCGGTATCAACTCTAAATCAGGTAATCCACCATTTTCCCATTTTGATACAGCTTGTGAGGATACATTTAAAGTTTTACTAAGTTCTTCTTGAGTAATTCCTAATTTTGTTCTTAACTCTTTAATTTTATTTCCCATTTCCATAATAAAGTTCTCCTTTCAATTAATTTTTGTTCGCAATCGTCATCGCGAGAGATGTAAATTAATTTACAATACCATTATAAACAAATATGATTTTATTTCAAGCGAGACAAATTTGATAATCTCAAACATCATTTGGCTCAATAAAAAATATCAAACAATAGTTGGATTAATAAATTGTTAATTTTCATAATTAAAAAAGTGGTTTGTTAGACCACTCAATTTTACTTTTCCCAAAAATTTATCTTATAATTATGTGTCAATTAATGATTTCTTGCAACATAACTTTCCCATTTTTTTGTGCTAATCTAAATTTTTTCGATTTTAATAAGCACCAAAAATAATTTTTACTTTTTTCATCTAAGAGTGATAAATTATCGTTTTAATACTAAAGATATTTCCTCATATCCTATCAATATAGGTTTTATTAACTTCCCCTTTTCAACAACTTACGATTAAGAAATATATCGCAATCCGAAGATTTTACTATAATTATATAGTTATACAACTTTTTTATAGTGTAGTTGAGAAAAAAGGGTATGAAAACGAATGATTTGTTTTTGTAAAAAAAAGACCACTATTGCTAGTGATCGTACTTACTATAATTTAGTTTTCTAAAAGTTTTAATGCAATAGAATAAATATCACTCTTTGGTGATAAAGTTCCACCTAGTCTTGTTGAATCTAAATTATGTTTCAAGTCAGCTATTTTTACTTTTCTTGCAATTGAATTATTCTTAATCTTTGCAATATAATCTAAATATGGAACATCTTTACTATGAGTAAGCAGTCTTATAGCTTCAATGATTTTATCACCAAATCCTAGCTTTTCTAAATCATCTATCGAATATAGATCTCTATGATCTTCTATAACATCATGCAATAATGCAACACAAGTAGACTCTTCATCATCCATTTGTGTGGCTAAATAGAATGGATGAAAAACATAGGGATACCCTCCTTTATCTTTATCATCCTTGTGAGTTTCAAACATAATATGGCATGCTAGTTTTACTTTTTCTGTATAAATCATATTTTTTTCTCCATTATAATAAATATTTAAATGGTAAGTCTATTAATTGTTTTGTTGATGTTTATGATTAACGGACCATTGATGAGTAACATCCTTTTTATTTGTGGATATTCTTAATAGCGATCCTGATTTAAAAACATTTGTGTTACCCATAAAAAATAGAAGCAAATTTCTCTCATTTTATCGTTTTATATAATATCCACCTGTTTTTTTTGATCCTCTTAATTCAATATATTGTTTAATATCTCTTTTAATTGAATTTCTTACTATATTAAGTGTTATATCACTATGTTTTTGAGTTAATAAATCATATATTCCTTGAACTTTAATGCCGCCATTATTACTTATAATTTGTAATATCTCCAAACCAAGAACATTTATTTGGTCATTTATTTGGTCAAATTTGATAGTTTTAGTATACATCAAACGACCAAATAAATCAATTAATAATATAATACTTATTCATAAATTACTTTGTATTACAATTGATATGTTCCTACACACTTGAATAAATAGGTAAACTTAACCCTAGGTTGAGCATAGAAAAGGCCATTTTGAAAACTGGATTACCCAACTCTTTTAAAATGGCTTATTTTTCTTTATATTTTGCTTTAAAACGGTCAAAAATATCTATCTTCTCTCAAGACAAACCACACACTCTACGTTTGCAGTATTTGGGAACATATCTACTGGTGATACACTTCTTACAATGTACGCTTTTTGTAAATGATTTAAATTTTTTACTAAAGTAGAAGGATTGCAAGATACATAAACAATCTTTTTAATCTTTGACTTTTGCAAATAATTGATAACATTCAAATCCATTCCTCGACGAGGTGGATCAATTATTAAAACATCGGGATTGAAGTTTTCTTTACTAAAATCCTGTAAATGGGGTGTTATATTACCATGATAAAACTTGGCGTTGTTAATATTGTTTAGTTTCGCAAATTCACGAGCATTGATAATATTACTTTCATTATTATCGATTCCCCGGACTTCATCAATACTTTTTGCTAGATAAAGGCCAATACTTCCAATCCCACAATAACAATCCAATATTTTTTCTTTTCCCGTTGGATTGATGATTTTTTTAATTTCCTCGTATAAGATAATAGTTTGTTTTGTATTTAATTGGAAGAAAGAATCTGGTGAAATCATAAACTCCAAATCGCTCAATTTTCCCTTGATTCTATCTGTCCCTGTTAATTTATAAACAGGACTGGAAATGATTTCGATAGCTTTTGGATCACTATTGATGGAATAATTGACAGAAGTTAAATTCGCATAACTACCAACTTTCTTTAAAATACCGATCAATCTAGGTTCTTTTTCCATTAATACAAAGGTCGCTTGCACTTCCCCTGTTTCTTCAAAGCCTCGTAAAACGATATAACGTAAGTTTCCTTGGCGGAAACGAGGATTATATACATCTATGCTGCTTTTGGAAAGAAATTCTAAAATCAATTTCATTTTTTCAGAAATCAATTTATTTTCAACAAGGCAGTTATCGATATAAACTACTTTATTGGAATCTGCAGCATACATACCAACAACAACATTTTCTCCATCGTGTCTTACCGGTAATTGCGTTTTGTTGCGATAATTCCAAGGATCTTCCATACCGATAGTATCATTAAATATAACATGAGAATAATCTCCTTGATAATATCGTTCAAATGTTTCAAGAATCATTAGTTTCTTTTGCCTTAATTGTTCTTGATAATCTATATGTTGTAATTGACAACCACCACATTTTCCATAATAAGGACAAGCAGGTGTAATTCGCTTTGAGGAAGTCTTTTTTACTTTATTCACGATTCCATAGGCATATTTTTCTGTTGTTTTTGTAATTTTTACTTCTACCACTTCTTCTGGAAGTGCATCGGCAACAAAAATAGCCAATCGCTTAAAATAACCAATTCCTTCCCCATTGATTCCTAAACGTTTAATCGTCAACAAAATCAAATCATTTTCTTTTACTAATTCATTTGCTTGTTTATTCATATTTTTTTACTTTCCATATTTAACGCGATTATTGAGCGCTTTTGTTTCATTAACATCCAACTTGCATATTTGACGATCATAGGTAAGAATTCCATTCGTTTCTTCCTCAACATCGCTTACTTGTGTATAAATAGCTGCTGATAGTCCCTTTTCGATATTCGGAATGATTTGTTTTTCGTATAATTCAATGAATGCTTGGCGAAATGACCCTTCATCTCTAAAAAAACGATAGCCATAAGTTTTATCTAGACTATAAGAATGCTCTGGTATTTTGTAAGAATATCCGCCAAATTCGCTGATAATGATTGGGCGTTTATCTTTTTTAAATCTTACCTTTTTAAAATAAATGTGAAGACTCAATAAATCGCTTACTTTCTGATCAAACCAACCGCTTGTTGAATCAATCAATCGAGTATTATCAATTTGTCTTAAAATTTCTGTTACTTTTACACTATTAAATTGACCCCAACCTTCATTAAAGATTGTCCATAAAACAATCGATGGGCTGTTATACAACAAAGAAACTGTTTCTTTCATGGAATCAATGAAAATCTTTTTATTTTCAGCGGGTATTGGACGTTTTTCATCATTTTTACTTTGAAAACCAAGCGTAGGAAGAATAGTATCGTGGAAAAATGAATAAGGGGAGTTATTCACCATATCTTGCCACACAATCATCCCTAGTTTATCACAAAGATGATACCAAATTAGAGGTTCAACCTTAATATGTTTACGAAGGGTATTAAATCCCAATTCTTTCATCTTTAAAATATCAAAAATAAAACCATCGATGTTTGCTGGTAAGTATAAACCATCGGGATAAAACCCTTGGTCTAATAAGCCATTGAAAAAATAAGGCTCATTATTAAGTAGCAATACTTTCTTATTATGATGTTCACCAATCCCCACTTTTCTCATGGCGAAGTAAGAATCTACTTGATCTGTTTTAGTAGTAATAATAAGTTTATATAAATGAGGATTATCTGGTGTCCACAACTTCACTTCTGGTAAAGATATAGTGACTGTTTTATCTTCTGTTTTTTTATTAACTAGCGGTTGATTATCATCGAATATTTGAATAGTAATCTCTTTTGCTTCTGTTTTAAAGTTAAATGCGACTGTTTTTTCATCAATATTCGGAGTAATTTTTAATTCTTCAATATAACCTTGTCTGACGCTTTCTAACCATACTGTTTGCCAGATTCCAGAAACTGGTGTATACCACATTCCCCTTGGTTTTTTGCTTTGCTTACCGTAGGGATACTTTGTGTCTAAAGCATCTTTTACCCGAACAATCAACTCATTCTCTCCTGAAAGTAAATATCGGGTGATGTCGAAGGAAAAAGGGAGATATCCACCCTGATGGCGTCCTATTTCTACCTTATTTAGATATACAACGGCTTCCTGATCTACTGCCCCGAAGTGAAGAAAAACAATATCTTTCTTAAAGTTTGACGGCAAACGAAAAGTCGTATGGTAAAACAGATACTCGGTTTCGGCTAATCTCAATTCCACTCCCGATAAACTCGATTCAAGAGGAAACGGAACTAAAATTTTTCCCTGGTATTCCGTTGGTAGTGTAGTACTCGTTGTAATACGATAATCCCACAAGCCATTCAAATTATAGTAAGAATCTCGCTTTAACTGAGGGCGGGGATAATCTTGCCATGGTTTTTCTCGATTCATGAGTTTTGTAAAACTAGTTTGTAATTTTTGTCGTTCCATATCCTTACCTCATTTGTCATAATTATACTATATTTATCGTTTATAAACAAGTAAAAATCCCTGAAGAGGGATTCTTATCTTACTGAAATAAATCTTTTGTTAGTCGCCTATGAATGGCTAGCATCTCATCAAGAAAACGAAGCGAAATACTATCAGGGTTATGAATAACAATGGTTTTTGTTCCTAGAGAATTCACGACTTGATAGGTTAATACGACTGTTTCTAGTTGAGAAACTGTTGCAAACGGTAAGGATAGTTTTCCCCCAATCAAGGTGTAATTTATTCCATTAATCATTAAATTTGCCGTGGATAGATTTGTTTCTTGATCACGATCACGGTATTTCACTTCAAATTCGAAAGTATCCGCTGTTTTAGTTACTTCGACACGGAAGAAACTATGTGGCGTCACTGTTGTAGTAAATTTATAGGTTTTTAAGAATTCAATTTTTCGATTACCTAATTTATAAAATAATTTACAGGTGTATTCGGTATTGGCTTGAAGTCCAGTAAACATTGTTTTACCATCAACCACTTCCACATCTTCACCATTCATACTCGCATAGAGTGCATCATATTGGTGTTCCTTCTGATCCAAAACATTAACATCGAGACTGATTGTTTTATCGGTTGCGGCTGACATTTGAACATCAATATCGGGTTCTCGGGTCACCACAAGTAAAGCATTTGAATCACGACGTTCAGATCCATCAGATGGTACATTGACTGTCTTTAAAACCCCGTTTTCTCTTAAGACCATTGTGGAAGAACCGCCTCCATCAAGATTATAAGCTTCGACACAACCTGCATGAGCCATAATAACAGCCAGTTCATCTCCATATGCACCTGCAGCTATCGATAAATTAACCCGACCATCGACAACTGCCAGCACAATACTTCCATCCGCTTTTCGACCAATAGCCGTACGAGGATGTGCTGAACTCATAACTGAAGCGACTGTATTAACATCACTAGGTACTTCTCCATTTAATAAAAGAGCTGTTCCTGAACCAGTTGCATATCTGATATTGACAAATTCTCCAGTCCATTTTCTTTGCACTCGGATTTGTTTACCAATTGATAGTGCATCTGCCACAGTTTGATTATTAGTAATCACAGCAAATTGACCTTTTTCAACGGTTTGTGGACTTAGAGACGAAATTACCCCCAGGCCATAGAAATCATTTGCTGAATTGGGTAAAGCCAACTTAGCTTCTTCAACATAGAATTTCGCTAATACTGACCCTAAATTCAATTTTACTGGAACGCATTCTTTAAAGGAATTATAGGTTCCATAATAAACTGCAGTTTCATTTACGCCTGGTTCTGCATTATTCTTATGAACCGGAAATGATGCTACCACTTTATTATCATCCCCTAGAACATCGAGGATAAAACCGGTCTCGCTAGGATTATATCCCCAAACTAGCGAATCTTCTGAACCATCATTTTTAATACCAACGGTATATCCCCCACCAGTTTTATAGAAATGGCCATCGTAAACTACACCACCATTAGTTTGAAACGGAAGATTACCCGTACCATTGATATCAAAAAAATCACCATTTACTCCACCAATTACTTTCCAACCTGGATTTTTCTTTTCAAAATCAAGGGCAAAGTCTTTTACGGTAGCTTTCACCCAGGCATTATCTTTAAACTTAGCCCAAGATACAACTCGTATACCATCTGTTGATGGAGAATTTAAATAATAAACCGTTTGATTGAATTCACCACTTCTTACAGTCGATGAAGTTCTACCAATACTTTTATAATAAGAAACACCATAACCAAGATTAGTTCGATCTAACATCTGACTTTCAATATAAGTTGCTCTTCCAGCTGTTGTTGCTTCAACGCTGAAAGGTTGAATAAACAAAAGTGAAAATATAAAAATAAACAATGCACTAAGTAGTCTTTTCCAAGTCTTCATATAATCCCTTTCTATTACTATATTACTATTTTTACGCTATAAGTATATCATTCTTCCTCAATAAAATAAAGAAAAACCTTCCTATTTTACCAAGGAAGGTTTGTATTATCACTTGAATAAACCACTAGTAATACTTTTTTTCTTTTCAAAAAAATCTTCAATAAAACGCAGTAAAATGCTATCCGGATTCTTTATCGTTATCGTTCTTACTCCTAATGAGTTTGTACAAATATATTCAATCGACAATTCTTGAATAGGTCCTATCTTAGCCTTACTTAGTGATAATTTACCATTCTGGAATTGATAATTCTCTCCATTGATATAGAGGGTAGCAGTAGCTAAATTAGTCTCTAAATCCCGGTCGCGGTATTTTACTTCAAAATTATAGTTTCCATCGAGTTCATTGATCTCTACTCTGAGGAAAGTATGAGGAGTTACTGTAGTTTGAAAACTATATGTAATAGGTAAATCTACATTAATGTCCCCTACCTTATAATAGAAGCGGCAATTATAAGTAGAATTAGCCTGTAAACCGCTAAAAGATACCTTCCCATCGATTACTTTTCCTTCAATGCCACCAGTAATATAGGCATAAAGATTGTTGAAATCGTGACCATTGGTAATGGTTGGGTTGACACTAATCTCTAATGTTTTATCGGTTGCGTTTGTCAATTTTGCTTCGTATTCTGGCTCTCTGGTTACTACTAAAAGACAATTCGTAACTGGCCTTTCGTATCTTTCAGATAAAACATTTTTAATAACAAATTTTCCGTTTTCACGAACAGCTAGTGTGGAAGAACCACCACCATCTAAATTATAGGCTTCCACGCAACCCGCATGTTTCATAATGGCAGCTAATTCATCCCCATAGACACCTCGTGATACACTGTCATCAATCCTTCCATCAACAACGCTTAACACAATACTGCCATCTGCTTTTCTCCCTATTGCTGTTCGAGGATGATTTGTTCCCATTACCGACGCTGCTGTATTCACATCGCCTGGAGCTTCTCCATCCGTTAAAACAGCAGTTCCTCCTCCAATGACATATTTCAAATCAGCAAATTCACCTGTAAAATAACGTTGAACTCTTATCTTCGCTCCTATTGACAACGCATTAATAACTTGTTGATTTCTACTAGCAATTGCAAATTGGCCAACTGCTATCGTAAAAGCACTTTGTGAAGTTATCGTTCCCTTTCCATAAAAATCTGTATCTGAATTAGGTAGTACTAAATCTGCTTCCTCAACATAATAAACACTAGCACCAGGTACCCCCGGCATTGTCCTTGCTTCATAACTATGTGAAGCATTATAGGTACCAAAGAAAACAGCTGTTTGGTTATTTTCAGGTGTAGCATTAATTTTCTCTACATCAAAACTAGCTAATATTTGTTCGTTTTCACCTAATACTTCTAAAGTTAGATATTGTCTTGTTGGTGGTACTGCTCTCATAATCAAAGAATCAATCGAACCATCATTAGTAATTCCAATCGTACGATTATAGCCTTTTCCACTAGTTTTATAAACGTTTCCTTCAAATACTTGACCATTATTCGGTTGATAAGGAAGTGGATTTAAAGCATTAATATCAAAAAAATCAGCATTAACGCCAGCTAAAACAATCCATCCTGGATTTTTTTCTTCAAAATCAGCCATTAAATTACGAACGGTAGTTAGTTTCCATTTGTTATTGACAAACTTTGTCCATGGTACTACCCGGATTGTCTCATTAGATACAGTATTTAAATAATGAACAGTTTGATTATAGGTTCCTGAACGAATGGTTGTTGATGTTTTCCCCACACTGCGATAATAACTAACTCCATATCCTACGTCCATTTTATCTAACTTTTGTGTTTCATTATAGGTTGCATTTCCTGTTGTCGTTGATCCAGCTTGAACCGGAACAACCATTAATATAGAAATAACTAATACAATGATGATTTGTAATACTCTCTTTACAATTTTCATTTTTCTTCTCCCAATAAATAGTTTTCTTATGATAATTATTTTTTTTAATTGTTTTTTTCATTTTACAACATTGGAGCAAAAGCTCGCAGAATGCCAACCAATATTCTTTTCACAATATTCACTTTTTTACATTTCTCTAAGGTAATTAGTTCTGATTTCTTAATCTCCTCATCGATATCAGCCTTGATATCTAATAACGATGGTGTATTATATAATAAACAAGAAGATTCAAAATGTAAATATAAACTACGAAAATCGAGATTTGCAGAGCCGACTACTCCTAATGAATCATCAGCAATAATCGCTTTCGCATGAATAAAGCCCGGAGTATATTCATAAATCTTAACGCCTGCTTTAATTAATTCTAAATAATAGGATTGGGTAATCCAAAATACAATCCTTTTATCGGGAATGTGAGGGACGATAATCCGAACATCTACACCACTTAAAACAGCAGATTTCAAAGCAGTGATCACTTCGTTATCGATGATTAAATAAGGAGTCGTGATATAAACATATCTTTTGGCATAGGTAATTAATTTCATATACACTGTTTCCGTAACCAAATATTCTTCAAAAGGACCATCACCGAACACTTGAACGATACCTTCACCTTCTACTTTATGGTCAGCTTTGTAATTTCGATAGTTCAGTTTTTCACGAGTACAAAATTCCCACATATCGATAAATAAGTTGGTTAAGCTTAACACCGCTTCTCCTTCAATCTTAATCATCGCATCTTTCCAATAACCGAACACTTCTTTTTTATTAATGTATTCATCCCCGATATTCACTCCTCCTGTCCAACCTACTTTTCCATCGACAATCGCTATTTTTCTATGGTCACGATAATTGATACTAATTGACAGAACCGGAATCAAGGGATTAAATGTTGCTATTTTAATGCCTTCTTTGATTAATTGTTTTTTGAAATTCCGCGATAAATATTTTAGACAACCAAAGTCATCGTAAATAATTCTTATTTCCACTCCTTCAGCAATTTTTTGGAGTAAAACTTCATGAATTGCATTCCACATCTTACCCTCGGCAATGATAAAGAACTCAAGAAAAATAAACTTTTCTGCCTTCTTCAATTCTTCTATCAAGCTCGGGAAAAATTTTTCTCCTGGAGAGAGCATAGTTGTTTTTGTATTTTGCCATGCTGGCATTGTGGTCGTATTGATTAAATAATTATATATTTTTTGATGGTCATCATTATCAAAGTCCTTAAACCCTGGATTTTCCAAGTAAAAACGCTGTTTTTCTTCTTTTATCTTCTCAATTCTAGCAATGGTCTTCTTGCTCATTTTAATACGTCCAAACATAGCATAAAAGATAACTCCAACAAAAGGAACTGCCAAAATAGCGATAATCCAAGAAATCTTATATGCTGGATTAAAATCTCGATTCAAAATAGTAAAAGCAAAAAGACCGCCGATGATATTGAAAACGATATAATAAACAACTCCGCGAAAGCCAATAACAAAAATAACTGTAATTAATAAAGCGAGTTGCAGGAATAACAGTAATGTGACTATAAATAAGCGACTCAACAAAAACTTTACGATTTTTTTAAAAAACTTAATCATATTCTCCACCTAGAAAAAATATGGACATTCTATGCCCATATTTTTTTTACTTTTTATTTTTTTGCACTAATCTTTTTTAGTCGGGCAAAACGAGGTAATCCATCTTCAACTGGTGAATTAGAAGCACCTTGGATTAGTGGTAATGCATATTTATAGAAATCATCCGTCAATCCTGTATGTCCTTCTTTAATCCAGGCATCTGGGATTTTCTTCTCTGTATTTGCTGCTAGTTCTACTGGTAATAATTGATAACTAATTTTATATTCTTCACTGTTTTCATCACGAACAAAAGCAACCATTTGATCAGTATGACCTTCAACAGCATATTTAACCGCCATTTTCCCTGCGTTAAATGCTTCTTCAATATCTCTACCCGATGCAATATGTGCAGCACAACGTTGTAATAGACTAAATTCAATTGGGCGAACTTTAATTTTTGTTTTTTCACTAATAATACCAGCAAGTACCATTGCTGTTCCACCAAGTAAAGCATGACCGAATGAATCGCGCTCTAACTTTGAAGAATATTCAGAAATATATCTTCCTTCTTTGTCTTTGATTCCTTCAGAAATGGCAACCAGCACTTTGTTTTCTTTTAAAGCAGCTACCTTCATTACATCCGCAACAAACTCATCAACATCAAATGGTTGTTCTGGTAAGTAAATTAAATCTGGACCTAATCCTTTAATAGAAGCAAGAGAAGCTGAAGCGGTTAACCAACCAGCATTACGCCCCATTACTTCAACAATCGTAATCATTCCGGTATTATATACATGAGTGTCTAAATATAATTCCATCATACTAGTTGCAACATATTTTGCAGCACTTCCATAACCAGGACAATGATCTGTTCCGAATAAATCGTTATCTATTGTTTTAGGAACACCGATAACATTACAATCATATTTTTGACTCTGTAAATACTTACTAATTTTATTACAGGTATCCATAGAATCATTGCCACCGTTATAAAAGAAATAGCGGACATCGTATTTTTTAAACACCTCTAAAATTCTCTTATAGTCAGTATCATCAACATGTGATGGTTTTAACTTATATCTAACGGAACCTAAAGCAGATGAAGGAGTATTCTTTAAATACTCTAATTCCTTAATCTCTTCTTGACGGATATCTATCAATTTCTCATCCAAGATTCCTTTAATACCATGTTCAGCACCATAAATATTTGTAATTTGTTCGTGTTTCATCGCTTCTAGAAACACACCAGCAGCACTGGCATTGATTACTGCGGTAGGTCCTCCTGACTGACCGAATAAACAAGCACCTCTTAAATTTTTCATCTTATTCCTCCTGAATTCACTTTATCTATTATACACATTTTTTTCAATTATTTCAATCCTTTTTATCACTTATCAATGAAAACTGATTATTTTAATGTAAGATAAGCTACGCATTCGACGGACCGCCGAGAAACGAACCCTACTGGGAACATATCTACTTTTCAATGAGTACAGTAGCATCGTTTAACTCATATTTTATCATACTACTCTATAAGTTTTTATTAATCTTATTCCGACAAATTCTAAAATAATATTACGATAGTTTCACTTATTTTTGCTCAATAATATCTATGAATTCTTTTGGCATTTTGTTTTCAGATCTATATGTTCCATCAAGACCATTAAAGCACAGATATCTAGTGTTATAACTAATATAAAAATTTATACCTGCTTCTAGTCCATCTATATCACTGTGCAATACATAAGCATCATCTTTTAGTTCTGATGGTGGCCATGCTGATAAGAATTCAGCGTTAATATCAAAATCAACTTTCACATATTTACAATCTAAATATTCATAAACTTCATCTGATATAGGTCAAGCATGACTCTGATAAACACTTTCAGAAGCCATAATAGAGTTAAGACTTGATACTTCAAAACCACTTGCTTCTTTAAGAGAATATGTCTTTGTACTAGAACATGAAGTCAGGAAAATAACAATTATTAATGATAAGATAAATAATAATTTTCTCATTTTATTTTCCAATACCCTGTCTTATTTGAGCCTATTCTTTCAATCAATCCTAATTCAACAAGCTTTTTAATGCCACGTTGTATTGTAATTATTGATTTATTTAATTCTTTTGCGGTATCTTTTGCATTATTAATTATCTTTTTTTCTAATATATGTTCATATATTTGAAGTTCAGATCCCGTTAACTTTTCTTTTATTCTATCATTTGTTCTATCATTTTGATGTAATAATGATGTAATATTTCTTTCAAAAGTGAAAGCAAACCCCAATCCCTCATTTGTATATGAGTACTTAACATCATTTAAATTGCATAAATCAAACACCCTTTTAAATCCAGTACCAAATGCTTCAATAGTTTTATTCTTATATAAAGTTAGCGCAATTAGAGGATTACGAAGTTTTGAACCAATTATACCCTTAGCAAATTCTTTTGGATCTTTATTTAGAGCAATTGTACCAGGATTATATATTCTTAAATAATGAGGACTTATTGTTATCTCATTATAATCGCCATCATTTACTCTCATATGGGCAAAACTATTAACAACAATCTCTCTAATGGCTTCAAGAGGAATTTCAGGTTTTTCAACACGCTCTATTCCCACAATTATTGCATTAAAATTTATTGAAGCCAAAATGTAATTATAGGCTTCTTCTATACATTCAAAAATATTACCTTGATAGTGGCGATTATCAATAAATGTAATTCTTTCATCTGTTGCATATCTTGCAAATTTAACAAGTAAGGGCTTCGATTTTGAAAACAAATAATACCCAGCATTATTTAGCTTCCCATTTTCCATAAGCCCAAGGCGAGTCATAGCATCTTCTACAGATTTATATCTATAATTCAATCTATTAAATTCGTTAGCTTTATCAATATATTTTATTAGTAAATCTTCATCAACATCATCTGCTCCAAATTGAGTAATTGTCTTTTCCCACTTCGTATAGGAAATATTTTTGTTGTTGAAAAAATATTCTAACTCATTTTGTGTCATTTCTAGATCCTGGTCATCGCATCTCTTATAATATCTTCCATAAGCAGAATACGGGCTATCCATACCAATTGCTTCCACTTTAATCAAAGATAAATCATCATATTTTTCTATAGTTACTTTAGGATTAATAAAAGGTTTTAAATGATTTTTTATCTCATTAACAATATTTGTAGTTGTATGTTCACCTGTTTGCTGTCCAACAACATCTCCATTATTCTTAACACCAAATAACAAAGTTCCTTCTCCGCTTTTATTCAGCATAGACGCAAGAGAAATAACCCCTTCTTTTAATTCACTAATCGTTTTTTTAAACTCTAATTTTTCGCCTTCTTTACCAAGATTCATGTTGCATTTATCCTTCCTTTATTATATCATTTATTCTATCATTATTATATCATTTATTCTATCATTATGTCAATTTGATTTAGTTTTTTCTGTAATATTTTTGTATTAATTCTAATAAAAAAGACCTTGACTCAAATGCCCCAAAATCTTTTTGATGTTACGTTTTATTAAATATACTATTAGTTCCCAGCCCGGTTCGTAAGTTTACAGACGCATTCCACTTCACTTGTGTGAGGGAACATATCAATTAAGGTTACTTCTCTAACTAAATAGTCGCAAGAGAAAATTTCCAAATCACGAGCTAAAGTCGCTACGTTACAAGAAACATAAACTACTCGTCTTATTTTCTTAGCTTTAATTACTTCTATTAATGAAGTTTCACAGCCTTTTCGAGGCGGATCAAGAACAATAACATCAATTGCAGTATTCGTAAATTTTTCAATTTCGATTTCCGCCTTCCCGCAAATAAATTCGATATTATTCATTTTATTTAGTTTTGCATTGTCAATAGCTTTGGTAACCGCTTCTGCAACAATTTCAATCCCATAAACTTTTTTCGCTTTTTTTGCTAGTAAAATCCCAATCGTTCCCACTCCACAGTAGGCATCTATCACGACTTCAGTTCCTGACAATGCTGCATATTCCAATACTCGATTATAAAGTTTTTCTGTCTGGAGATGATTTGTCTGAAAAAAGGAATTATACGAGAACTGAAACTTCGTCTCACAAAGAGTGTCTGTCAATTGATCAATTCCATTTAACACCAAGCTCTTCTTGCCTAAAATGACATTAGTCGATTCTTTATTTATATTTTGAATCACACTTTTAATGGCAGGAAATTTCGCCACTAGCTTATCAACGAGTTCTCTTTTGCCAGCAAAGTTCTTCTCACGGGTAACAAGAACCACCATATATTGATAATTAACATTATTTCTTATCAAAACATGGCGCAATATTCCCCTACCATCTTTTTCATTATATCCAGGAATGATCAATTCATTGGCAAGTTGACAAATATACTTAGCAATCTCAGTAGCAAGTCGTGATTGAATAAAACATTTTTCTAACCTGATAATCTGATGGCTTTTCTTTTTATAAAAACCACAAATTGTTTGGTTAGTATCCATACTAAAGGGGATTTGCACTTTGTTACGATAATAATAGGGCTCTTCCATTCCGATAATTTCTCTGATCGGTATATTTTCTAAATGACCAATTCTTTTTAATGTTTCCATGGCCATCTTCTTTTTAAATTCCAGCTGTTTTTCATATTTCAAATGCATTAAATTGCAGCCACCACATTCTTCATAAACAGGACATATTGGCCTTACCCGCCAGGTAGAATAGTTTAAATGTTTTAGAACAGTTCCTTGAGCATAACTTTTTCCTACTTTTTCTATTTTAATTTCAGCAACTTCACCGATTAGCATGTCATCAACAAAAATGGGAAAGCCGTCAACCTTAACAACCCCCATTCCTTGATGATTTAAATCAACACAAGTTCCTTGGATTTTTTCCTTCATCTTCATATTTTTCACAAATATCACCTATTGAGCAATTATATCATTTTTCTATATTTTGGTAAAGACACAACAAAAAAAATCTTATCCTATTTTAGGATACCATCCACTCATCATCAAATGTAGGCAAATTAAAAGGAGCACAAATTGCTAATAGCACTTTGTGCTCCCCCTTATTTTTGTTTATTTTAATGATGCAAGGTACTTAATAGTACGAACCATTTGCGACGTGTATGAATTTTCATTGTCATACCAAGCAACAACTTTTACCAAAGTTTTTCCACCATCTAGACCTTTTACTTTTGTTTGTGTTGCATCAAAGATTGAGCCATAGGTTGAACCAATCACATCAGATGAAACAATTTCATCTTCATTATAGGCATAAGAATCAGATGCAGCAGCTTTCATAGCAGCATTAACTTCAGCAGCGGTAACTTGCTTATTAACAATTGCAACTAATTCAGTAACTGAACCTGTACATACAGGAACACGTTGTGCTGAACCATCTAATTTTCCGTCTAATTCAGGAATAACAAGGCCAATTGCTTTAGCAGCGCCAGTAGAATTAGGAACGATATTAATAGCAGCAGCTCTAGCTCGACGTAAATCTCCTTTTCTATGTGGTCCATCTAATACCATTTGATCGCCTGTATAAGCGTGAATAGTTGTCATAAATCCTTTATCAATACTTGCAAACTTATTTAAAACATCAGCCATTGGTGCCAAACAATTTGTTGTACATGAAGCAGCAGAAATAATTGTATCACTTGCTTTTAATATCTTTTCATTAACACCGAATACAATCGTTGGTAAATCATTGCCAGCTGGTGCTGAAATGATAACTTTTTTTGCTCCTGCTCTTAAATGAGCTTCTGATTTTGCTTTAGAAGCAAAGAATCCTGTACACTCAAGAACTACATCTACACCTAATTCACCCCATGGTAATTCTTCTGGATTTGGTTTTGCATAGATAGGAATTGTTTTTCCATCAACTTCAATAGCACCTTCTTTCACAAAAACAGTATCAGCTTTTGCATATCTGCCTTGTGATGAATCGTACTTTAATAAATGAGCTAACATCTTTGCATCTGTCAAGTCATTAATTGCTACTATTTCAAAACCTTTTTCACCAAACATTTGTCTGAATGCTAGACGTCCAATACGTCCAAAACCATTTATAGCTACTTTTACAGCCATATTAAATTCCTCCTTATGGTTTATATTTTTTTACATGCTTATTTTAACACAATTCAAGGGTTTTTTCAAGAAATTTACTGCATAAAACGTTATCAATGAATTGCTTATTATTTTATTTGTTTTTATGTAAATAATCCAATGCTTCTTGATAACTAATAAATCCTTTTCCATAAAAGCTTTGTTCACAAATATCCCTAATTACCGAAGTTTTACGGAATGGTTCTCGATGATCAATATCAGTCAGATGAACCTCAATGCAACGAATGCCGACACTAGTGATGGCATCGCGAATGGCATACGAGTAATGACCAAAGGCTCCAGGATTGATAATCAGCGCTTTTACTCGATCAAAATAAGCTTGTTGAATCTTTTCGATGATTTCTTTTTCCCCATTGCTTTGGAAAATTTCTAGCTCATCCTGATATTTTTTTGCATAATTTGTTAGATATTCAATCAAGTCCTGATAGGTTTTAGTACCATAGAGATGAGATTCCCTAATTCCTAACATATTTAAATTTGGACCATTAATAATAAGTATTTTCATATTTTCCCTCTTTTTTTAAAAATAGGTAGATGCAAATTGCATCTACCTTTCTAATCTCGGTTAGCAAATAATATCGTTACAATTCTTAAGATTTCGATATACAACCAAACCAAGGTAAATACTAAACCGAAAGAAGCATACCACTCTAAATCTTTTGGATAGCCACCCTCAACAACTTGGCGAATATGTTCTAAATCAAAGAATAAATATAGTGTTGCAAGAAATACTGTTAATACTGAAATTCCCAAACATAAACCGAAATTGTAAGCTTGCCCTGTAAAGGTCATGATTAAATACAATATGATTTGAGTTAAAAATAGACCAATGGCAAAAATAACTAGGAACTTGATAAACCCTGATTTCACTCTGACGATATTAGTTAGAAATAAAGTTGTTACAACCATAAATACCATGATTGTTGAAAGAAGGGCGGTAACAACTGCTCCATCAGCAACAGCACCGTAGACTGCTGAAAGAAAGCCAACAAATAGACCTTCCAATAAACAATAGATTGAGCCCGTTACTTTTACTGCACTTGGTGACAAAAACGAAATCAATGCAAAGATAAATGTAGAGAAAATGGATACCGAAAGTAGGATCGCATACATATCTGGATTGACTCTAGCCAATAACAAACCACCAAATGCTCCTGCTAGAACCAACAATAAATAGAATATTGATTTTCTAGCTATTCCACCATAAGTAGCGACCTCATAATCAACGCCTGCTACTTCGCCATTAAGAATCTTTTTGAATACGATATTTGAATTTCTAAAACGCAAATGAATCACCTCTTCTTTATGCTATGTTATATATTATACACTTGATTACAATAATTTTCAAGTTTTGCGCATAAATTATATGACAAAAATTAATCCAATTAATTATTAAAAATCTCCAGTTGATCATCTTCAGGAAGATTCTTTAATATTCCTAAACGATTAAATCGCTCTATTAAGGTATTCGATAACCTCGTTCTTCTTGATAAGTCTTTTATCGAAGTAAAAGATGACTCTTCTCTTGCCTCAACAATTGATTTCGCTGTGCTTTCTCCTAAAGAATCAACAGCAATGAATGGGATAATCAAACTATTATCCTCAATCAAGAAATCACGCCAATTTGATTTTTCCAAATCGATTTGTTTGAAGCGATATCCTCTTGCTGTCATTTCTAGTGCTAATAATAAGGTATCGTAAATATCAATCTCTTTACGACTAACATCTTGTTTGTTGTTTATGCGTTCTTCAATATCCTTCACTTTTTGGAAAATAGCATCATAACCAGCTACCATTGTCTCAACGTCAAAAGCGCTTGCTCGACGAGAAAAATACCCAGCGTAATAATGAATCGGTCGATATAATTTAAACCAGCCTATTCTTAAAGCCATGATTACATAAGCAGTAGCATGAGCTTTCGGGAACATATATTTAATCGCTTTACACGAGTCAATATACCATTTAGGAACATCATAACGTAACATTTCTTTTTCTTGTTCTGGCAAAACTCCATTTCCTTTCCTTACTTGTTCCATAATAGTAAAAGCAGAAAGGGCTGGTAAGCCTTTTTCAAGTAAATAAATCATAATATCATCTCGACATCCGATTAAATCATTGAATGGTATCGCAGAAACTCCTTCTTTTATTCCAAAGAAATAATCTTTTGCATTTCCATTCCAAACATCACGACCATGACTTAATCCGGAAATCTTAATTAAATCACTCACTGTTTTAGGGCGGATATCCTTCAACATCGTTTTAGCTAATTGAGTACCAAATTCTGGTAAACCTGTTGTACCAATCTCCATCTTTACTTGTGCAGGTGTTACATTTAACACTTCAACACCAGAAAACAAACTCAAAACTCCTTGATCAAATAGGGGAATTTCTTCAACTGTCGTAAAAGGAAACTTTTCCGGTTCCTGATGAACAAAATTCATCAAATGACGAATCATGGTAGGATCATCGTGACCTAAAATATCGAGTTTCAATAGATTATGTTCGAAATCATGATAACCGTGATGAGTGGTATACCAATTCTTTGAAGTATCATCAGCAGGAAACTGGACTGGTGTTATCTCATTAATATCCATTCCTTTTGGAACTACAACAATTCCGCCGGGATGTTGTCCAGTCGAACGCTTTACGCCACATAATCCGGCAGCCAAACGTTTAATATCGCTTTGACGCATTGGTTTGCCTTCTCGTTCATTATGACCTTTTACATAGCCATAGGCGATGTTATCTTGAATAGCCGATATCGTTCCTGCTCTAAAAGTATATTCCTCACCAAATACTTCACGACAAAAATCATGAGCTTTTGCTTGATAATCCCCAGAGAAGTTTAAATCTATATCAGGAACCTTATCTCCTTCAAATCCTAAGAATGTTTCAAATGGTATATCACAACCATTTCCTTCTAGTTTTGCACCACAAATAGGGCAGATGTTTTCTGGAAGGTCATAGCCTGTACCGCTATTATGAAGTATTTCCATAAATTTAGCAGCTTCTGGGTGTTGTTCATAGTTCTTCTTTTCTTCCACATTCAATTTAAAGGCACTAAAATGGCATTTAGGACAAATATAATGTGGTGGTAAAGGATTTACTTCAGTGATTTCCATAAAGGTAGCAACCAAACTTGAACCGACCGAACCACGGCTACCAACAATATATCCAGCATCTTTAGAATGCTTCACTAGCAAATAAGAAATATAGTAAATCGTAGCATAGTTATTATCGATGATACTCCTTAATTCTTTATCCAAACGATCTTGAATATATTTTGGTAAAGGATTTCCATACTTCTTAAAGGCGTTCCGATAAGTTAGTTCAATTACTCCTTGTTTTGCCGATGGAACACCTCGTTCTATTAAGAAATCATCAGCAGGAGCAAACAATTCACTAGGGAAAAGGTCAAATTCCTCAATCATATCACCAATTAAATTGGTGTTTTTCACAACAATTTGATGAGCTAATCCTTCATCGAGAAAAGAAAATTCCTGCAACATGGTATGGGTATCTTTAAAATATTGTTCTGGCATCTTATTGATGTCTTTTAAATCGTGTAGCCCGCCACCAACTAGAGGTACCTCAACCAACATTTTTCGTAAAATATCATCATTTGGATCTAAGAAATGGACATCCCCTGTAGCGACTACAAGAATTCCTTTTTCTTCTCCCGCTTTTATTATTTTCTTAATTACCTCTCTAATGATATCGGCAGTAATGATTCCTTCTGAACTTTCAATCAAATGGCAATAACATTCTACCGACTGAACTTCCAGATAATCATAAAAACTGACAACTTCTAATAATTCCTGATAACTTTTATTTAGTGCAGTGTCAAACACTTCACCGCGATAGCACGCACTACCGACCAATAATCCTTCGCGATGAGTTTCTAAAAATTGCTTTAAAATTCTTGGCTCTTTGTGAAATGTTTTTGTATGCGATTCTGACACGATTTTATTTAAATTCACCAAACCTTGACGATTCTTTGCTAGAAGAACGATATGAGTGGGAATAGCATGTTTAAAAGCTTCTTCGGGATTAATCATTCCATTAATTTGGTTATAATTATAAATTTTTTTATCCAATAATCCCTTCAACATCTTCAAAAATATTTCAGTAGTTGCTTTCGCATCATAAATAGCGCGATGATGTTGTTCTAAATCAACTCCAAATAATTTCGCAACATAGTTCAATGAGAATTTTTTTAACTTATCCCCATAATAAATACGAGCAAATTGTAACGTATCTATTGTTGGCAAAATAGAATACACCATTCCTAGTCGCTTTAAATTCTCATACAAGTGAGAATTATCAAAGCTTGCATTATGAGCAACAAGAATGGCCCCATCAATAAATTTCCAAAATCTCGGTAGTACTTCTTCAATAGTGCCTGCATTTCTGACATCATCTTCGGTAATACTAGTCAATCTTGTAATTGCGGAAGTGATATGATTTTTAGGCTTTACATATTCCGAGAATTCTTCAATAATCATTCCGTTTTTTACTTTACAAGCAGCTATTTCAATTATTTCATTATAAACTACCGAAAAACCTGTCGTTTCTAAATCGTAAACAACATAGGTTGCATCACGAAGATCAATATCTGCATTTGTTAGAGCAATCTTAAACTTTGCTTCATCAACAAGTCTACCCTCTAAACCAAAAATAGGTTTTATTTTATTTTCCTTGGCATATTTATAAAAATCCGGGAATGCTTGCACATTATAGTGATCAGTAACTGCTAATGATTTATAACCATATTGAATAGCTCTTGAAACATAGGCTTCAATGTCTAAAACCGCATCTTGTGCAGACATCTTTGTATGAGCGTGCAATTCTACCCGAGGTTCGCTCAATTCATCTACTTTAAATTCTTTTTTCTCTACTGGATGGCTGTTGATTTCGTTAATATTGATGACCAAATCACGAGAATACTTATCATAAGCCATTCTGCCGACAACTTTTACCGTAAATCCTACCATACAATTTTCTCGATAGAATTTTTCATAGTATGGATCGGTTAGATTAATGAATGTTTTTAGTAAAATTGAACTCGTCCCATCGCCAATAGTGGCTTCGTATATTTTATACCCACCTTTTAAAGTCTTGATTTCTGCTTCTAAAACATCTCCCTCAACAACAAATATATCATTGAAGTTCTTGTTCACGTATTCCGTCAACTCAAATTCCGTTGTTGGCAAATCTTTTAAAGGAGTGGGGTCTTCTGACAATTTTGTCTTGCTACGACGAGTTAGTGTTTTTGTTTTCTTGCCTTCAGTCTTATTGTTTTTTTCAGCCATTTCTTGAATTTGAATATCTCGTCTTGCCTGATTAATTGAAGTATCTACACTAATCTTTATTTCCTCTTCGATGGGAGATACCAGAGTATTTATTTCGATAACAAAAGATACAAAATCGACTCCATATGTCTTCATTTGAAGTTCAATACTAGGCAATAATTCCTCAACAATCCTTTTCTCTACATCAGATGCAACAGAAAAAGTAATTTTATTATCGCTGAAAATAGTGATAAATTTCTTTAACGCATTGCAGCGAGCCCGATTATTACATGCACTATCAACAAAATATTCATAATACTCTTTTAAAAGAGTTTCATCAATAAATTTCTTTTCAAATACAAATTCAACTTTTGTTTTTGAATTAAGGCTGATATTTTTATTCATATAATCAGAAATATCTGTCGCTAGTTTCGCTAGTTTTTTGATAGAAAACGGTTTTTCAAATGCTATGATTAATATCGTAGCCATTTCTTTGGTATCGACTACAACTTTCTCCAATATTCCTTTATCAATATCATCATCAATATCGTAATCTATTAATTTTAATAAATCATAATATTTTTTTCTTTGTTCGGTCATAATCCACCTCATTGTTCCTATTCTATCATACATCAATTATTTTTTCTATAGTTGTTCCTTATCAATAAAAATTTGCATTATATACTTTTTTACCCCCAACATAAGTTGCCAATACCTTCGTCTTAGTAATTTCTTCTAGGGGGATTTCAAAAATATTGCGATCGACAATAATAAAATCAGCAAAATATCCCTTTTCCAAGCGTCCTTTTTTATTTTCCATAAATTCCTGATAACTGCTACCAATAGTATAGGCATCAATTGCTTGCTCTAATCTGATAAACTGATGATTATTATATATTTTTGTTTTTTTGAAATTTCTCCGCGTAACTGCTAGATAAATCCCCAAAAAAGGATTGATTTCTTCGACTGGTAAATCAGTTCCAAAGCTAGTTGGAATCGCTTCTATCATCGTTTTAAATGCATAACTAGTTTGAGCGAGTTCTTTACCTACCCTTTCTTCAACAATTCCCATGTCATAATCAAGAAAAGCCGGTTGTACTAAAGCACAAATATTATATTTCGCAAGAAAATCAAGGCATTTTTCATCGGTGATTTGCAGATGAACAATACCATGGCGTAAAGGATTCGTTTTATCATTACTTTTCATCAAAGCATCAAGGGCTTCATGAATTGCTTTATTACCAATTGCATGAAAAATTAACTGGACTTGTTTTTGATTTGCTTCTGAAACAAGTTTTTCTAAACAATCATATGGAAGACACAAAACACCTGTAGTCATTGGATCATCCTGATAAGGAATTGTTAATGCTGCAGTTCGTGCTCCTAAAGAGCCATCAAGAAACATTTTCAAAGGACCGATATTGTGATAGGGATTATTGAAAAATCCCCTTTTTATTTCAAGATATTGGTCAATAGTACTCGTTGTAACCTGATGAGTAATTCTTATTTTTTTAGTATCAGCAATCTGCTGATAAGCCTTTAATAAATAGTTATAGTTTTCCAGGGTGCAGTCGTTAGTTTGAATTGAAGTTACACCATAACTTAAAGCATAATTAACAGCATCTTCTAGAAGTTCTCTAGCTTTCGTAACATCTAATTTTTCATAAAATCTATCAACTAAACTACAGGCATTTTCCGTTAAAATTCCATTGGGTTCGTTTTGTTCGTTGAGTAGTACTTGTCCTCCAAGAATCTTTGTTTCATGATTAATACCACATAGCTCCAATGCTTTTGAATTCACACATACAATATGCCCACAAATACGAGAAAATATAATTGGAATTTCTTTACTTATCAAATCGAGTTCTTCTTTTGTAGGGATTATTGGTTTTATGAATTTATCTTGGTTAAATCCTTCGCCGATTAACACCGATGAATGCGGATGATCAGCCAAATATTTTTTTCCTATAATAATGATTTCTTCCAAACTTTGCGCATCATTTAAAATTATAGTTTTTGCCTTTTTGGCATGATGAAACAAATGAAGATGGGAATCATTAAAACCTGGTAAAACTAATCTCTGTTCAAGATCAATCTCTGCGTCATAGCTATGTTTCTCTTTGATTAGGGATTCTTCACCAATAGCGATAATCTCTTCTCCTTCAACAATCATTGCTTGGCAAAATTCGTTATTTGAATAAATTTTTCCATTGAAATAGAGAGTTTTTTTCATAATTTTACCAACGATAATCCTTCTTTTTTACGATAATAAGGGTATCCACTTTTTGTATATTCCAGATTCTCTTCTTCAAGTATATCACAACTTACTTCCTCAAGAGGTTCTTGATTTCCTTTTGCTATATATATCGGATTCGTAAAACCAAATCCTAAGCCGTAATAATCGCCTAAGAAAGCTCCAGGACCAATCGTTCCTTCTTTAGTAATCACTTCTAAACGATAAAATTCATTGTATTTTACTTCCACATCAAATTCTTCAAGAAAGTGATTGATGGTTTCATCAAAATGATATTCTCTGAAAACGACTGATTTTTGAGGCTTCTTTGTTATTTTGTTTTGTAAGATCTTTATATTTAAAATCGGAGAAGAATCAAAAATATGAATTCTAAATTTTACTACCTTCTTATTTGAAACAAAAACAGTTTGGTTGTTTTCTTTACCATCAATCATAAAACGGATATGAACACCATTTGAACCATAGCAACAACCTGTTTGCAATACTTTATAGATATTGTTAAGTGACAATTCGTCCATATTCCCCATAATGAAAGGATGCCCTATTCGGTGTAAAAAGTGCCCATCTGAATTAGCAATTCCCACTATTTTCTTACCAACAGAATTCATTTTATCCCATAAATCAAAAGCTAATCGATTTGGTTCATCAAGAGCGTGGTAATCTCCTTGCCATACTTCAATTCCTGTTACATTTTTCAATCCAAATGCTTCATCATAATCCCACCAAATAGAAGGGTTAAATGGATGCGCTAAATAAAACAATCCTCCTTGAGCAATCGTTTCATCGACAATATCTTGCCAACATCGTCCTTCTGTCAAACGATTATTCACATAATCAACACGATATTGTAACGCATGTTCTCCTATTTTCCCTTCTGGATAGTGACCTTTTATTAAGGTTTTTCCAATTTGACCATACTCTCCCGAATTTGGAAAAGCAAGAAAATCAGAGAAACTATGATTAATTTCATCACAATCTAGGGTATTTAGGTAACAGTGGTCAGTAGGCGTAATCCAAGATAAGGCCCGGTCTGCCCTTGCTCGCTTTGCATTATCAAATACGGTATTATTATTTTGTCCATCAGAACGAGTCGAATGAATATGATTATCACCACGATATAAGCCCTTACCACTAACGCTGATAATGGATGTTAAGATTTGTGGTCTAGTATCAAACAATTCTGTGATAACAATTTGTACTTTTAAAAAGTCGCGCCCTCCATGAACAGCAATAAAGTCAACATCAACGCTTTGCTGTTCTGTTGGCTCAATTCTTTTAATTTCTAGGTTTTCAGCGGAAACTCCTAACATATAAGGACAATCAATGGTAATTTTCACACGCCGAAAAATAACTTGCGAGTCATTTCGCACATGAATCGTCGCTTTAAATTGATCTCCAGCAACGATTTTCTCGGGAATATTTGTTATCACAACTTGGTATAAATTAATATTTTTTAACGATAATTTTTCTAGTTCCATATCTCTTTTTACCTGTTTTAATTATTTATATTATAGCATATTGAGCTCTGAAAATCATTATTTTTTTTAATTATCGATGGATAAATACCATACAAAAAAGCGATATTTAAAAGAGTATCGCTTTTTTTCCTTTGTTATTTTGTTCTATGATCAATATATAGATAATCGACCTTTTCTATCTCCACAACAATACGTCTTTCCATACCTAAAGCATAGGAATAAGATAAAGATATATCGCTTAAAGGACTGCCATCTTTGATATAGCTCTTTTTAAAGGTATATCGACCATCGCGCATGAACAAAGTGAATCCATTACAACGAAGTGTGGCTGTTGGCAATGTGCTTGCACCATCATCATCTCGATAGTAAATATAAAATTCATAAGCTTCATCGGTTTCTTCAACAACAAAGGTATAGTACTCTGGCATATTCTTCAATGTTTTAAATGAGCCAGAAGAAAGAGAACGTCGCATTTCTTGTTTACTCGTTTCAAAATAGATATCGAAAGTATATTGAGTATTATGTACTAGTTGTTCTAACACCACTTGATTGTCAACTACTTCATAAAATTGTTGATTGAATTTGATAAATACTTTATTCACATCTTTACCCATGGTGTCAACCACATCAATAGTCAGTGTCGCTGACGTTTGCGTTGTTTCCTTAACTTCATAGGTAATAATTGGATCGCGAACGACGATTAAAACACAATTGGCATCGCTTCGCTCTTTTCCATCAGAAGGAGAATTAGTAGTGATAAACTTATCCCCACTGCGAATTACCATTGTTGAGGAGCCACCACCATCAAGATTATATGCTTCTACACATCCATAGGCAGACATAATAGCTGCTAATTCACGAGCATCGGCTCCATACATCGCTTTATTGCCTTGTCGGCCGTCAATTACCATCATCACAATCGTTCCATCTTCCTTTTGACCGATTACGGTTCGTGGAGCACGATCATTAATTGCCGATGTCGTTGCTGGTAATAAGGTAACTCCTCCACCAGTAATATCCGTAGCAGCTGCATAAGCACCTATATATTCAAATTGGCAACGAATTTTTTTACCAACTGCAAGAGCATTGTTTACCGTTTCATTATTTGTAACAATCGCAAAATTACCCTTTGTAATTGTAGTTGATTTTGTTGATGAAATAACACCTAAGCCATAGAAATCAGTGGCATTATTTGGCAATGCTTTGATTGCTTCCCCAACAACATAACCATTTTTCCCCGTTAAATCTAACTCAAAACTAACAATCTCTTTATCGCTATTATAAGTAGCAAAGTAAATACTCGTTTCATTACTACCTGGGGCTTGATTTAATTTATCAATATCAAACTCTTCAACAATCCTGTTATTCTCATCATAAATAGCTAGGATCATCTTCTCAGTACGTTTGACTACCTCATTACCGATTAGCGTGTTGGTAGAACCATCATTGGTAAATCCAACTGTTCGCCCCGTAGAAGTTTTATAAAACTCCCCATTAGAAACCATTGCTCCGCTAGTTTGATAAGGAAGATTCCCTTTAGCTCCAATATCAAAGAAATCACCATTAATCGCAGCAATTACTTTCCAACCAGGATTGGCTTCCTCATATTTATTAATCAAAGCTCTCACTGTTGCCAGTGCCCATTTATGCCCATCGAGATTTGCCCAAGTAGTTATTCTAATATCTGTTGAAGAAGGAACTTCTAAAACATTGACTTGTTGAGGGTAGAGTTTATCGGGAACAATTTCTTCAGTAATTCCACTATAACCATCTGCATCAACCCCTGATAATGGAGTAGATGTAAAGGCTCTGTTTGTGGAGTGAATCACACCATAAGGTAACTCATGATAAGCAGTAATTTCATCAACGATATAGTTCGCTCCCAAGATGTTACTTGCATTTACTGCCTCTACAACGATGATTTCCTTGGCATATTGAATATTTGAATTGCTTTTTGCCGTTGCTGTTATTAGTACAGTTCCAATGCTTTTACCAAGCAAGATTCCTTCTGGTGTAATAGAGGCAATATCCTCATTGTTTGTTGTCCATATAACTTCATCAAAAACGTGATTGGGATATATTTCCCCCTTCAAATCGATTGTCTTACCAATCATAACAACATTGCGACCCGTTATACTTATTTTTTCTGTTTGATAACTCAGGTTCTTTGCTGTAACAACAATTTCATCGCTTAATTCAAGGTATTCATGGTAAGAATAAGTTGCAGTTATGGTAGCTGAACCAACAGACAATGCTGTTACATTTCCCCCAGAATCAACATAAATCGTCGACAGATCACTACTTGTCCATGAAGACAACACAATTTCTTCACTCGGAGTTATTTGTGTCGATAAACTAATCGTTTCTCCTATCACTAATTCCAACTCTTCCACCGCTTCAAGAGCTTCATTCTGGATGGTAATCGCTAATTCACCCGTTACAGTAACAATTACTTCAGCACTAATTGGCTCTTTATCGGGAACGGTATAAGTAGCCGTTATCGTAGTTTGCCCTTGAGATAGAGCAATGACTGAACCATTTTGATCAATACTGGCAATAACAGGGTGCTCGCTATCCCATGTAACAGTTACACTCTCTTCTTTCGGTATTAACATCGCTTCTAAAGTGCTCTCTTCCCCGACTTCCAAATCGAGAATAGTAATCATTTCCCCAGCCTTGTTATAAATATTCAATACCGTTTTTTTACAACCAACTAACCAAAAGCCAACAAATAAAACCAGCAAAAATAAACATAATTTCTTTTTAAATTTCATTTTTCCTCTCATCCTTCATATGGGTTAAAATTAAAGTTCTCATCGATTTCTAATATTATATCTTCAATTAAACGAATGACCTTTTCAACATCACGCATATCCACCAGTTCCGCAGAAGAATGCATATTCCTTAAGGGAATGCTGATTAAAGTAGTCGGTACTCCTAAATTAATCGTATGAATGGCATCAGCATCCGTATAAGAACGATAAACAACAGTTTCATTTTGAAGAGCAATTCCCAGTTTACATGCTCGCTCACGAATAAACGCTTCCAATTTTTTATTCATTGTCGTTCCCGTAGCAAGGATAGGTCCTCCGTTTAAGCGGTTCAAATTACCATTTTCCAAATTAGGTGAAACTGAAGTATCACTACCCACATCAACTACAATAGCCATATGGGGATTGATCGTTCGAGCAGCCACCAAAGCCCCGTTTTTAGTAGTTTCTTCTCCTACGGTGCTTGCGCAATAAACACCATTCTTCGCCTTTTTTTCTTTGGCACGACGCATTGCTTCCGTTATAGCATAGACACCTATTTTGTCATCGAGAGCTCGAGCGCATAGAATATTTTCATTGATTACTCGGTAAGTAGCATCATGTAAAACCAAATCACCAATCTTTACTAGTTTTTCTGCTTCTTCTTGGGTGCTAACCCCTAAATCGAGAACTAAATCTTTTACTTCAACCTTCCTATCAAAACTTTGACGATTCTTTGCAATTGCACCATAAATTATTTGTTTTTTTGTTATGATTTGAACTCGTTGCCCTACATATACACCCGGCGTAATCGAACCTACTTCTTCTAATAAGCAACGCCCATCGCTTAAAATTTGCGAAATAGTTAACCCGATTTCATCAGCATGAGCCGCTAACATAATCCTAAAAGGAGCTTCAGGATTACAAATACCAATCACATTCCCAACATGGTCAGTAATTACTCGATCGGCAATCTTCTCCATCTGTTTAATTACTAGTTTTTGTAAGGGATATTCATATCCCGATATTGAATGTGTTTCTAAAAGATCATATAGAAATTTTCTATTCATTTTATCCTCCATAATTGATGATTCCCACGAAATATTATATCACTTTCTTCTTTATTTGGCTATGAAAGAAGGAAAGATATTCTCTCTTTCCCCTATAAGCCGAATATTAATAATCCTATCGCAAATGAAAAAACATTTGCTAGTGCTGTAAGCAAAAACAATCTTTTTTTGTTTGGAAAAAATAAATGATATATTTTCCATTCTCCAAAAATTACTGCAATCTCTAAGGGAAAAATATAACAATAATCAGGAACCTTTGTCAATGTTACTCGCAGTAAATAGACTATTAGATTTAGTAAAATATTGCTGGCAATATTAGTATAAAGAAATATTTCCCAAAATAATCGTTCGCGATATTGAAACAAGAAAAAGATAATGCCTTCTAATCCTAAAGTAAGGAATAAAGCTAAGAATAAATAAATCCAATCCATTACTCTTCCAAATGAGAATTATCTTTTTGAGTTTCTTCGCCATTGACTTTGGTTTTTTTTGCTTTTCTAGTAATCAGTTTAATAACCAATAAAATAGAAGCTATTGCCCCGATCAGCAAAAAAAGAATAATCGCCAAAATACCGATAATTATTGGTCCTGGAACTACATCAACAATCATTTTTTATTCCCTCTTTTCCATTTAATCATAAATAAAATAAAACAAACAATCGTTATCAATACAATAACTGAGCCAATCACAATATACCAAAAATTAACTTCTTCATAGAATTCTGGGGCGATAATATCAATAAAATTCACTTTTTTTCACCTCTTTTGAAAATAAAATAACAAAAATGATGGTTAAGAGAGAGGCAATAAGAATAATCAGATTATACCTTGTCGGATATTCTTGTAAATACATCCCAATAACATAACCAGGAAATAAAACCATTGCTGCTAGTCCAAAGGCAGTCGCTTCATATCTTGGCATCATTTTGTATAATAGATAAAGAGTAATTGGCATTGTCATATTAAATAACAGTATTCCTAGAAGTCCACCGATTATACTATCTCTTGCAAATAGTAAAAATCCTAACGAACCTAATCCGCTAATAAGGATAGTCTTAGTTATTCCGATTTTGTCGGCGAGGACACCCCCTAACAATTTCCCTAAAGCTGTAGCAATTGCTACAAGTAAAACCAGATATGCCTCGTCAGCCCAATTAAAAACAGTGTATTTACCAATAATCCCCCGAAACATGACGATTATGATAACGCCAACAATCATAACTATTTTTATATTCGTTAATGATAGATTTAAACTTTGTTTTTTTTGCGTTTCATCTAAAAATTCTTTTTTTTGATGAAAAATAAGATAATAGCAACCCCCTATCAAGATAGTTAAAGTAATAAGAATTACTAACAAGGAAGAAAATTGATAATACAGCATCCCTAAGGTTAATCCCACAACACCTAAAGAGACAAAAACTCCAAGCAAGCTTAGTTTCTGATTGCTATTTGTAATCGTTATTTTACCGGCAGATACATGAAATAAAGCATTACCTAAACCTAAGAATAATAGACATAAATAAGGTATACTTCCTAACAAAGAACCAGTAACGACTAAAAATAAAGAACCTAAAACGAGTAATCTTTCTTTTTTAACGGTGTCTACTAAGAACCCTACCAATGGTTGCATCATAAAAGCTAAAACATTATAACCAATAAACACTATCGTTGGAAGAATGATATTATCTTTGTATAAACTAGCATAAATTGTCGTTGAACAAATCCCATCGACCAACATGTGGAGAACTGTTAGAAAAAAAACTTCTATTCTTAATTTCTTCATAAAATATTCCTTTTATACCATTTCCTTTTTTAGTTTATCATAAATCCATTTCTTTATCAATTACTAATATCGAATGAACAAAGGAAAAACCCAGTTTTAAAAACTGAGTTTATTTTGTTTATTTTTTATTTTTTAATCAAGCCTTATTAAAGTCCCAACTGATGAATATCTATAGTATTCTCTGTTTTTTCTCCTTTATGATTTACTTTAAATTTATAATATTGGAAAACGAGTAAATATTTATATGGACTAGAAAGCCCATCTAAAACTAGGAAAAACGTTTGTCCATCAGAAAGGTAGATAATAAGTTTATTTTTACCTTGAATAGCAATGGTTGTAATCTCCTGATAGGAATAATGGCAACTTAATTTATCTCCTGCAAAACTCATTCCTTCAGGGGTAATGTTGAATTCAAGCAAACCTTGAGGTTCCTTCTTACCTTGTTTACTGATGAAAACCCTCGCTTTATCCTTGAAAATAATTTCACCAGTAAATTTATGTAAATAAGCAATCAGATTTTCTTTATTTTTTTGATCTGCTTCTACCAATGAAATTTCTTTTTCGCCATCTTCCAAATATCCATAATCATTGTAATGAGCTTGATATCCGCAGCTAAAGCACCGGATGTCCTCTCCTTCTCCACGTAAGGTCAGCGCTTTATGACAATTAGGACAAATAAATAATAGTCGTTCCAATCCTTCTGCTTTCTTTTTACCGCGATAACACTCTCGTGGTTCATCGTAGCAATTATAAGTAAATTCTTTTTTAATTGCCTCATATAATTCATCATTAGTCCAAGTATTAAAATCTTTAGGGTAGAGAATTGTTTTTATTCCCCCAACTGTTTTTCCATATCTTCTGGTAACACCCCAGCGCGGATTGCTTAAGTAGAAACCTTTAGTTCGATAAAAAATAACAGGAACATTGAGAAACTTAACTAGTTTTGCGATACTCGGTGATAAGGGGGCAGTTTTACCCGTATAGGTTAGATTACCCTCAGGAAGAATACCAACGTTTCCGCCTTCCTCGATGATTCTTTTCATTTTTTTTATTGTTCCGACATCGGATAATGATTTTCTTTTTGAAATAGGATTAAAGACGAATTTCAATAGTTTCGTAACAAAACCCAAGTTAAAAATCTGGTCACTAGCAACAAAATAAACTGGAGCATTAAAAGATAGCCCGATAAAAGCCGGATCTAGAGCAATAGAGTGATTTGCTAGAATTAAAAATGGACCTTTCTTTTTAATATTACTTCTTTTTACCTCATAACGATAAACTATCTTGGCAAAAGGCCAAAATATGATTTTTGAAAATGCATGAAAGAAGCGATGACGAAATTTGACTTCCTCATGTTTGCGTTTTTTTTCCATATAATCACCACTTTTATACATAAAGATTAGTCTTATTATACCAATTTTTCTTCCTATTAACAATACATTTTTGTCATTCTTATTTGTTTTAAAAAAACAGAAACATATTTTTTTATTGAAAAACGACTTGAATAAAACCTACTTTTATGATAATATATTTGTGTTTTAATATGCGCCCATAGTTCAATTGGATAGAGCGTCTGGCTTCGAACCAGAAAGTTACGGGTTCAAGTCCTGTTGGGCGTACCATGGCCTGTTGGAGAAGCGGTTTAACTCATAAGCCTCTCAAGCTTACATTCACGGGTTCGAACCCCGTACAGGTCACCATAAAGGCAATCTAGTTCATCTGATAAAAGATGAACTTGTTTTATTTAAAGAATATTATTGGTTATCGATGATTTAAGTTGTATAATGGTGGTAGAAAGTAGAAAATAGAGTATCAACACAGCAAATAAAGACAAATCAAAGAAAGGGAAATAATGATGGAAATAAAATTTGGTAATAATGAATTTTATATCGAAAACGAACAAAAAGAAAGGCTTGGTGAAATCACCTTTTATGATAAAAACCCTACAACGATTGTTATCGATCACACTTATGTACATGAAACACTACGAGGACAATCAATTGCTAGAACACTTGTTAATCAGGTTGTTAGGTTTGCTAGAGAACATAATAAAAAAATTATTCCCCTATGTTCTTATGCCGATAAAGTATTGTCAAGTAGTGAAGAATTTAAGGATGTAATAAAAAAGGACTGATGACAGTCCTTTTATTTTACAGATAGGTAATTTGATTAACAGTTTTCGCATCAAGACGTTTGATTACCTCTACAATTAGTTTCACAGTGGCTAGATAATCCTCTTTATGAATGATTGAAGTATGAGAATGCACATATCTAGTCTCCACACAAATTGATAAACTAGGGCAACCAGAATTCGCTGTATGAATTGCCCCACTATCTGTGCCTCCCCGTTTTAAATAATCAAATTGATAAGGGATATTTAACTCATTCGCTATCTCTACTACTTTTTCTCTCAAGGCCACATGACCAATTGCCGAACTATCATATAACATAATGCCCGGCCCTTTTCCTAACTTAATAGAACCATCTGTTCCTGGCAAGTCACGAGCAATACTAGTATCCAAAGCAAAAGCAATGTCAGGTTTGATTAAGTTAGCCAAAGTTTTGGCTCCTCTTAAGCCGACTTCTTCTTGAGTTGAACCAGCAACATAAACAATATTAGGATGATCAACATCTTGTAATTGTTTTAACACTTCAATCGCTACTGCACAACCAATTCTGTCATCCCATGCCTTACCTAATAAATAATTTTCGTTAGCTAATACGCGAAAGTCAATTGCTGGTGTTATCATATCACCAATTTTAATTCCCAATTTTTCAACTTCTTCTTTATTTTCAACCCCTAAATCAATGTACATGTCATCAATTTTAGCTGGAGTTTTCAATTCTTCTTCTGTTAGAATATGTGGTGGTTTTGAACCTATCACACCACGGAACACTTTACCCGTGCTGGTCGTGATGTTCATTTGTTGTGCTAACATGACTTGGCTCCACCAACCACCAATTGTCTGGAATTTCAAAAAACCTTCCTCTGTTATCTTTGTAACAATCATTCCAATTTCATCCATATGACCTACAATTAATATTTTAGGTCCTTTTTTGTTTCCTACTTTAAAAGCGGCAATCGAACCTAAACCATCGTACAAAATATTGTCTTCTGGCACAACTTTTAGGAATTCACGTTTTAAAATGTCACTCACATTTTTTTCATGGGCAGGAATTCCATTTGCCTCTGATAATTCCTTCAGCAATTCTAAATCTTTATGCATTAATCCTACCTTCTTCCTCCTTATGAGGAGGATTTTCATTAATTTCTCCTATTTCACTAATTTCATCTTTCGTTGGGGCATCCAAGCCTTCTTGTACATCAATCTTCTTAGTCTTCTCACTAATAGATAGTTGAAAACGATAGTTACGATAATCACCATAACCGCGGAAAGCAATTAACAATGCTGATAAAATCGCTAATACCAACAAAAACCACGATAATACGTTGATGTTGAACCCTCCATTACCAATAATCAGTGATCCAAATGTAATGAAAACAATATGTGTAAAGAACATGATATTGTCTGTTGGTTCTTTCTTGATAATAGTCGTAAAGAAATAGAGAAATGCTCTTAGGTAGAGTACAATACCAATAATGTACCCAAAGATTTTTCCTAAGTTGTCTTCTCCTTTTGTGCCAACAAAAATTAAATACCCTCCTGCTACAACATTAAGAACTATTTCCACTATAAACATCCATTTTGCTACCTTACTTTCAGTCGTCTTAATCAAGGGAACTACTCTAAATAATCCCATAATAATAAAAATCATTCCCACAATATACAGTAAAGAAATAGGAAAAGCTTTCATTATAATACCAAAGACAATTAAAATTGCAGCACCAGTAAACTCAAAAACCCATACATACTTACTAAAAAAATTTTTCATAATCCACCTCACATTTTTTCTTTAATTCCTACTCCTATCAATGATAGGCTATCCTTAAGAACGATTTGTACAGCTCTCAGCAAAGTCAATCTTTCCGTGGTTTCTTCTATATTTTCAGTAATTATTTTGTAATCGTTATAATAACTATGCAACTCTCCTGCTAACATTAACGCATATTGGCATATCTTATGCGGCAAGCGTTTTGTAGCGACTTCAGCGATATAAGCAGGATATTGTAATAATACTTTTACAAGATTGTATATTTCATTAATGTCTATTACTTTAAACTCTTGAACAGGAATAAACTCTTGATAGTTTTCAGCAAATACTCTAAACAAACTATTGATACGGGCATAGGCATATTGAACATAGTAAACCGGATTTTCATTACTATTTTTGACCGCCAAATCAAGGTCAAGATCGATATGCGTACTTAATGATTTAGAGATGTAGAAGAATCGTAATGCATCACTACCGACTTCATCAATCAAATCCCGCAGGGTAATAGCTTTTCCACTGCGTTTGCTCATTTTCACTTCTTTTCCATCTTTAATCGCTCTTACCATTTGCAAAATATCAATATTGATGGCTTCTGGATTACCCCCTGCTAAATAAATTGCAGATTTTAAACGATTGATATAACCATGGTGGTCAGCACCCAATACATCGATTAAACTAGTATAACCACGATTTAATTTATTCATATGATAGGCAATATCTGGAGCTAGATAAGTTAAGGAACCATCACTTTTAATAATTACTCTATCTTTTTCATCATTGTAAGCTGTTGTTTTTAACCAAACCGCTCCTTCTAATAAATATGTATGTCCTTTTTCTTTTAAGTAATCAAGAATTTTAGACACTTCACCATTATCATATAGTGATTTTTCGCTAAACCAGTTATCAAATGTAACGTTGAAATCTTGCAAATCCTTTTTTAAACCATTCAATAAATAGTTTAAGCCTATGTGACGAAAATATTCTTCATAAGGATGATTCAAATAATAATCTTCCTTTTCCTTCTTTATTTTCCTAGCAATCTCGATAATCTCTTTTCCATGATAAGAATCCTCACCTAAATGAAATTCTAATCCGTGAAGTTCGCGATAGCGAGCATAGATACTCTCAATTAAATTATGAATTTGATTACCAGCATCATTTACATAGTGTTCAGTTGCTACTGTAAATCCTGCCTTTTTCATGATTCGCGCCATCGAGTCCCCGTAAGCAGCTCCTCGACCATGACCAATATGAAGATATCCAGTTGGATTAGCACTTACGAATTCCAGCAATACTCTTTCATTATTTCCAACATCAACATTGCCGAAAGTCTCTTTTTCTTTCAAGATTTTGAAAACAACATTCGCTAGATATTTCTTATCTAAATAAAAATTAATAAAGCCATTCCCTGCTGCTTCTGCTTTTGATAAATGATGGCTTTCCAAATCTATTTTATTAATTAATTCGTTAGCAATTACTAAGGGAGCCTTCTTCAAGACTTTTGCTAGACGCATTGCGATATTTGTTGAATAATCACCAAATGAAGGATCTTTAGGAACATCAAAAAAAACTTCGTAAGCCTCAGATACTCCTTGCTCACTTAGAATTTTGTTGATTGTTTCTTTTATTTTATTTAACACTTCATTTATCAATGAAATCACCTCTATCGTTGGTATTATACCATATTCACGAGTAAAATTAAATCTTTTTCAAAAAAAAATAATGGTCAAAACCATTATACCCAGAAAGCCGTTCAAAGGCACATGCAAATGTACCCTTTATTGATGTGAAACCCGGAAGTTCCACGGTGGGAATCTCTTGAATCTTCTTTCGGGATTCTTATCCTTGCGAATAAGCTTTCAACGCCTAGAAAACCTCGACTCCCTAAATCTTTTCGTTCGGTTCGCATACTATAAATCACGAACTCTCCAGGCAATTATATTATATAAATTATTTGTTGTTTTGTCAACTGATAGACCTTTATGAGGGCTAATAAAAAAAGAAGGTTTCCCTTCTTTATTCATAACACCAAGCAACTCCAATGCCACCATAACCTAGATTAATGGCTATTACTGGTGAAATTTGACGCGAGATTTTAATGACTGCATGTTCGATTCCCTCGCTTAATGCTTTTGCAACTCGGCTTACTCTTTCAATTGCATTGACATGAGATACATAAATCAATACCTTTTTCGTTGATTCTTTTACCTCGCTTTTAATTCTTTCAACAATATAAGAAATGACATTCTTCTCTGTTCGCATTTTATTGAAAATCAATACCTTACCATTGATATATTCAATAATCGGTTTTACTTTAATTAAATTACCTATCGCTGCTTTAATCTTCGTAATTCTTCCCGACAATTTTAAGGTGTTTAAATTTTCAAGATTCATTAAAATTCCACTATTTTTTTTGATGTGTTCAATATATTGAATCAATTGTTCAATCGAATAGTTTTCCTTTGCTTTTTCTACGACCAATTCAGCAATTATCTCTGCGCCAACAGAAGTACTTAAGGTGTCAACAACATAAATATTAACCCCTTCTACTTCTCGTTCAGCAATTTTTGCCGATTGATAGGTTCCTGAAAGGGTAGAGGAAATGGTTAGACACAAAATATCTGTTGCCCCTTCCTTTTTCAAGGTTTCAAACACTTCCACATACTTAATTGGAGAAGGCTGACTACTACTTACTTTCTTTCCTGATTTTAAAGCATTCGTTACATCGGTAATACTCACATCAATATCATCACGAAAAGATTCGCCGTTAATAATGACATTTAAAGGAACAACTGTGATATTGTTTTCTTCAATAAATTTATTATCCAAATTAAATGTACTATCAGCAACAATTTTTAAGTTCATCACTACCTCCTTATTTTAAGAATCCTTATTACTTTTTGTCCTTTTATATGATATAATCAAGTTAATCTATTATATAATAAATAAAGTAAAATTGGTAGTAATTTCTCTAAATAAAATGACAATTTAAAGTAAATAGTAGGGTGAATTATGCGAGATTATATTAATAATCAACATCGATATTACAGTTTAGATTATTACTTAAAAAAAAGGTTTAAAACAAAAGTTTTTAAAGTGGCCTTAAATGGTAATTTTACGTGTCCAAATCGCGATGGAACTATCAGTAATAAAGGTTGTATTTTTTGTTCGCCAGCTGGTAGTGGTGACTTTGCTGGTAATCGCCACGATTCGCTAGCAAAACAATTTAATGAAGTGAAGACCATCATTCATCATAAATGGCCTAATGCTAGTTATATTGTGTACTTTCAAGCAAACACAAACACCTATGCTCCTTTAGAAAAATTGAAAAAAATTTATGAAGAAGCGATTAGCCTTGATCAGAATATTGTTGCGATTAGTATTGCTACTCGCCCTGATTGTTTAAGCAAAGAGATTGTTGAATATTTGGGTGAACTAAATCAACGTTTACCAGATTGGGTAGAACTAGGCTTACAAACCATTGATGAACAAGTAGCAACTTTTATCAATCGTGGTTATCAACTCGATGTTTTTACCGAAGCGGTAACTAATTTACATCAACAAGGAATTGAAGTAATTGTCCATATTATCAATGGCCTTCCAAATGAAACGAAGGAAATGATGTTAAACACCATTCGTTTTCTCAATTCTCAAAAAATCCAAGGAATTAAAATTCATTCATTGTTTATTCTAAAGCAAACAATATTGGGAAATATCTTTGAACAGAACCCTTTTAAACTCCTTACACTTACTGAATATGTAGATATTGTTTGCGAGCAATTGACTTTACTGCGTGAAGATATTGTTATTCATCGTTTAAATGGAGACGCTCCACAAGAATTGTTAATAGAACCCCGATGGAGTCTTAAAAAACTCGTCGTGATGAATGAAATTGATAAGGAAATGAAAAGAAGAAATTATTTCCAAGGATGTAAAGTATCTATTGATTAAACCAAATATCAAAAGAGAGGTGGATTCAATTCCACCTCTCTTTTATAATCTATGCTTGTTTTGTTTTTCTTTTATTTATTATTGTTTCAATCAACTTAAACAACAAGTTCAATAATATTCCAAAGATAGCAGCAGTAGCAATTGCTGGTGCTTCGATACCAAATAATGGAATCATTCCTCCAGGAAGATAAGAACCACCTAAGCCAAGAATCAAAATTGAAGCAATAATCGCTAGATTTTTTGGATCGAACAAACTAACTTGACGATCATTCATAATAGCTACACCTTGAATGGCAATAACACCAAATAGGTAAATAGAGATTCCGCAAATAACAGCATTAGGGATAGAATAAACAGCAGCAGATAAAGGACCAAAGAAAGAAATAATCATCGTCATAATCGCTGCTCCCATCAATACCTTAACAGAAAAGTTTTTTGTGATTGACATCGTCGATATATTTTCACCGTAATTAGTTCCCGCTGGACCACCAATTAATCCACTAATCATATCACCAAGTCCATCACCGATTAAGTTCAAGCCAAGTAAATCAGCAATTTTTTGATGTGGTTGTCCTTTTTCCTCCGCAAGTTTATTAACATATAAATCAAGCTGACATAAATGAGCAGTAGACTCAGGAATGGTTGCAATGGCAATCGGCATAATGGCAATTGTTGCAGTCCAAGAAGGTGTTGGAAGAGTAAAATGAGGAATAATAAATAATCCTTGATTTGGTAGTTTCCCAAAATCAACAAAGTCATATTGTGAAACAAGAGTAATGATTCCTGCCACCAAATAACCTGATAGTAATCCTATTAAAATGGGAAGTTGTCCAATCGTACCCTTACGAACAAAAACTGAACAAATAACAGTAACAATAAGGGCGACAAAAGCCACTAGCCAGGCAAGATTCATTTCCACTCCTGGAGCATAGCTATTCGTAACATTTTCTAAGGCTGTTTTGGCAAGAGACAAACCAATAACAATAGCAATAGAACCGGTTACAGTTGGAGGCAAAACTTTTTCAATCACTGACATACTGAATCTTTTTACTATCAAGCCAGCACCAATGGAAACTAAACCAGAAAGAATAATTCCAAATTGAGCTTGACTAATCAAGGCATCAGCAGCGATTTCCCCATAACCAACTTTTGTAATTGATAATATAGCAGCAATATAAGAAAAACTAGAGCCATAATAGAGAGGAATTTTCTTCTTCGTAATTAAAATGAAGCAAATTGTCGCAAGACCACTTGCAAAGATAGTTGTTGAAACGTGAAAACCCGTAAGTAGTGCAACTAATACTGTTGCAGGAAACATAACGATAATTTGTTGTAAAGCGAATAATAGTAGTTTACCAAAAGATGGTGTTTCATGAGGTAAATAACCTAAAATTTTTTGTTCGTTCATTTTCTTCTCCTTCTAAATTGTAACTTATTTAATAAATAATCTGTCTATTTAAATAAATGACGAATCCGAAGATTCGTCATTGGGAAACGCTAAATAATGCCTCCATCTTTTAGAGCCATTAAGATAAAGTATAATATGAATAAAACTGAACTACCCCAAATAATTGGATGAACATCTTTTGTTTCTTTCTTCACTATTTTTACAATAATATAGAAAATGAATCCAAAAGCGATACCGGTAGAAATATTATAAGCAAGAGCCATAATCAATGATGCAAAGAATGCAGGGATTGCTTCTGTAATATCTTTCCAATTGATTTCTGAAAATGATCCAACCATCATAATACCAACAACGATTAAAGCAGGAGCTGTTGCCGCTGCTGGAACAAGGCCAATGATAGGTGAGAAGAAAATACAAATAACAAATAAAATAGCAGTTACTATACTTGTTAAACCAGTTCTTCCGCCTGCTTCAATTCCCGCTGCACTTTCAACATAAGTAGTTGTATTTGATGTTCCAAAGATTGCTCCAACTGAAGTAGCGATAGCATCAGCGAATAATGCTTTTTCTATTTTTGTTTTAAAGTTATTACTATCTTCCATTGCTTTTAAATCTTCATCTGTAAAGATACCGCTCTTACGTCCAGTTCCAACAAATGTACCAATGGTATCAAAAGTATCTGTTAAACTGAAAGCAAAAATGGCAAATAATGAAGTAAGAGCTTTTGGTAAATCAGTAAATAAACCACCGATTCCTCTAAATGCAGCTAAGAATACTGGTTCATTGACAGCATTATTTGATGTGAATAACTCAACAAATGGTTTTCCAATATCGAAAACAAATTTTTCTGGTAATGGAACTAAAGCAGTAGCTGGATTAATTAAAGTCACAACTAAGCCGATAAGTGTTGTTCCAACGATACCGATTAAAATTGAACCTCTAACTTTCAATAACATTAATACAATAGTAAGAACTAAACCAATCATCGCTAATAAGAAAGGAAGATTATTGAAAGTAGAAAGAGAAGGAACAAGACCTCCTGCTAAACCACCTGTAATACCTCCAACATTAAGTAATCCAATATAAGCGATGAATAATCCAATACCACCACCAATAGCGTTTTGTAGAAATTTAGGAATAGCACGAATAATTGATTTTCTTACTTTAGTAACAGTAATAAGAATATTGATTAATCCACAAATGAAAACAAGTCCTAACGCTTCTTGCCAAGTAAAGCCTAATACTAAAACAACAGTAAATGTGAAGAATGCATTTAGCCCCATTCCAGGTGCTAAGGCATAGGGAACATTGGCAAATAATCCCATAACTAACGTTCCAACTACAGTAGCAATAATAGTTGCTAGAAATACAGCAGACCAAGGAATACCACTAATGGACAAAAGATTTGGATTAACGAAGATAATGTACACCATTGTAAAGAAAGTGGTTAAACCAGCAATAATTTCTTTAGAAATTGTGGTGTTGTTTTCTTCGAGCTTGAAAAATTTTTTAATTCCGTTCATTCTCTAATGACCTTTCTTTATATTTAGTTTTGTCAGGGCAAAAGAAAAAGCAAGTAATTAGATTACTCGCCAATAAATTGTGTTATTTTGTAACACAAGATTTAAACCAATAGTCAAGCGATTAGGTCGCTTGGTAGAAACTTTGGAACCAAATTATCCATATTATATTGGCGAAAGCTATTAAATTTACATGAACAAAACTATGCCATTATTCTACCATAAAGATAAGTTGTTGACAAGGGTGGAAATGCATTTGAAAACATTTACAATTATTATTCCCATGAAAATTTAAAATAAATTATGAAAAATGTTTTTTTCAAACTAAATTGAATCTATTTCAAACTGTTTTTGATTTGCTCAACTTTATCTAATTTCTCCCAAGGCAAGTCTAAGTCCAGACGTCCAAAATGACCATATGTAGAAACTTGACGATAAATAGGTCTACACAAGTCTAAATTTTTGATAATTTGCAATGGGCTTAAAGCAAAATTCTTGCGGATAATTTGTTCGATTTCCTCTTCAGTATATTTACTAGTTCCATAAGTATTAATCATTATCGAAGAAGGTTCACTAACACCAATGACATAACTTAAACCAACTTCAATTTTGTCCGCTATTTTAGCGGCAACTAAGTTCTTCGCAATATATCTTGCCATATAGGAAGCACTACGATCCACTTTTGTTGGATCTTTACCTGAAAAAGCACCACCGCCATGGCGAGCATATCCACCATAAGTATCGACAATAATTTTTCTACCGGTTAATCCTGAATCTGCTTTTGGACCACCAATAACAAATCTTCCTGTTGGATTAATATACATTTTTGTATTTGCATCGATTAAATTTGCTGGAATCACATAACGAATGACTTCTTTTTCAATAAAAGCTCTTAGTTCTTTCATTGAAACAGATTCATTATGTTGTGTAGAGATAACAACACTGTCAATTCGATGACATTTATCATTCTCATCATATTCGATACTAACTTGTGCTTTCCCATCTGGTCGAAGGTAATCTACTAGCCCTTGTTTTCTAACTTCTGCTAATCTTTTTGTTAGTCGGTGAGATAAAACTATCGATAAAGGCATCATTTCTGCTGTTTCATTACAAGCAAAGCCAAACATTAATCCCTGATCGCCAGCACCTTCACCCTCTCCAACACCCATAGCGATGTCAGCTGACTGCTCGTCCAGTGAAACTAATACCGCTAAATTATCCGCATCAAAACCATATTTTCCTCGGTCATAACCAATTTCTTTTACCGTGTCACGGACAATTTTTTGGATGTCAACATAAGTGCTTGTTGTTATTTCTCCCATTACTAACACTAATCCTGTTGTTGCAGCTACTTCACAAGCAACTCGAGCACGAGGATCTTTTTCTAATATTGCGTCCAAAACGGCATCTGATATTTGGTCACAAACCTTATCAGGATGACCTTCAGTCACCGATTCAGATGTAAAATATTTCCTCATATTAACCACCTCCAATATATTCTAGTACTTTTTTTTCTTATTTTCAACTTTTTTATTATATTCAAATGGCTTGCGGGTTTTACGTTTTTGAATTTCATGATGATAAGATTTTTTTTCACCAACATTTGTCTTTTTTATTGTTTTCCCTATGGATGAAGATTGGCGTTTCTCTTTTGCCACCTCTAAAATTACATGTCTACCTTTAAAGATTGAACCATTCACTGTTGTTAATAATTCATCAACATGTTCAGTAGGCACTTCAAAGAAAGAAAAGTTATCGTGAATCTCAATAGCATTGATATCAGCATTTGTCATATTTGTATGTTTCACAAGCCAATCGGTTAAATCATAAACTTTGATTTTATCGCGACGACCTATACTAATAAAAATACGGGAAACTTTTTGGTCTCTTTGCTTTTGACGTGTAGAAATTTCCTCTTTGATTTCTTCTATTTCTACATTACTTTCATTTGTCTTCATGTGTAAGAAAATCAAGCCACGTAATAAATCATCCTTAAACACACCAGCAACTTCTAAATCGTTTAAATTCTTAGTTAGTATTTTTTGGTATTCATTAGGCTCTTTTGCTACTTCTAACGCTTTATTCAAAATGCGTTTCATTCTTACATCAATTACTTTTTCTAGAGAAGGAATATTCATTGGCGTTATAACCGCTTTGCTATAATTAGCAATAGCTTTCAATCGATTCTTTTCCATTCTCGTTACTAAAGTAATTGATAATCCTGATTTTTGAGCTCGCCCTGTTCTACCAATACGATGAACATAGTATTCTTCATCAGTTGGAACATCATAGTTGATGACTACATCAACATCATCAATATCCAAACCACGAGCAGCTACATCAGAAGCAACAAGAATATTGATTAAACCGCTACGAAAGCGATTCATAACCCGATCGCGTTGCATTTGTTTCATATCACCATGTAGGGCTTCTGTCATAAAGCCACGAATTAATAATTGACTAGTAACTTCGTCCACTGTTTTTTTCGTATTACAAAAAATCATGACTAATTTATAATCATTAATGTCGATTAAACGAGCGATAATTTCAATTTTATCTTTTTCTTTTACTTCGATCATTTTTTGACTGATGGTTGAGACTGTCAATTGACTAGCTGCAATTCTAATTGATACTGGTTTATCTAAAAACTGGTTAGCGATTCGTTCAATTTCCTTTGAAATCGTCGCTGAAAACATCATGGTTTGATGTTTTAATTTGACATTTGTCAGAATAAAATCAATATCTTCCTTGAAACCCATATTCAACATTTCATCCGCTTCATCAAGAACAACAGTGGTAACATTATCTAATCGAACTGTTCTTCGTTCCATATGGTCCATTAATCTTCCAGGTGTCGCAACAATGATTTGAGGGCGTTTTTTCAATGCTAATATTTGTCGGTCTATTGATTCACCACCATAAATGGCAACTGCTTTCACATCTTTCAAATAGAAAGCAACGGTGTTGATTTCTTTTGTTATTTGGACAGCAAGTTCTCTTGTTGGAGCAATAACAATCGTTTGAATTGCTTCAATAGACACATCAATTTTATTTAAAATAGGAAGTGCATAGGCTATCGTTTTCCCCGTTCCTGTAGGAGCTTGTGCGATAATATCGACCATTTTTAGAGCTATCGGAATCACTTTCTCTTGAATCTCCGTCATCACTTCAAACTTCATTTTTTCTATTCCCTTAATCAGTAAGGGATTAATTTTCAATTCTTCAAATTTCTTCATATTTCCTTTCGTAAAAAATATCTCTTCTGACATAAGAGATACTTTTCTTTACCACTTATTATTTACCAGAAACCGGTAGACCTTTAAATTTAATTGAAGGAGCACCAACGCCTTTATATGATACATATAAATCACTACCTAATGTTTCTATTTGATTCATCATTTTAAGGAAATTACCCGATACAACTACCAAATTGATTGGTCGTACAATTTTTCCATCTTTAATTAAATACCCCGATGACTGCAGACTAAAATCCCCACTGATTGGATTTAATCCAGCATTCAATCCCGTCATATCGGTAATCAATAATCCCTCTTCTGTGTTAGCAATCATCTCATCCTTGCTCATATTTCCTGGAACAACATACAAATTGACACCGGCAACTGAAATAGCCCCAGCAGTTCCGGCTTTAAAGCCATTTCCTGTTGATGTTGTTTTAAAATATTTTGCTGTTTTTAAATTATGTAACATTGTTTTAAAAACACCTTTTTCAACAACCATTTTCTTATAACAAACTACACCTTCATCATCAAAAGGTTGCCTGTTAATCGCATCTTTTAAGAATGGGTCATCAACAATTGAAACGCATTCACCCATTATTTTTTCCCCTTCTTTGCCGATTAAAGGAGTTAACTTTTTAATTGCTGCTTCCCCTGAAAACATAGAAGAAAATCCTTGTAATAAATCACACATTGTTTCGTTTTCGATAATAATCGGATAAGTCTTAGACTCCACTGGAGAAGCATTCAACTTAGAAAGTGCTTTTTCAACTGCTTTTTTAGCAACTTTTTGTGGATCCAAATCAGCATAATTTAGAGTAACAACAATTTCAAAGCCAGATTGAGTATCTTTTTCTTCTTTGGCAATTACCTGTAATACTAATACACCGTATTGATAGTTTTTAGCAATATCCAGTCCATAAGAATTGACAATTCTGGTACTAACTTTTTCTTCACTGTAACCACAATATGGTAAAAAAGTAACTCTCTTATCCATATTACTTGCTATATGTTCAACATCTTTAATCAACTTAATTTTGTCAGCCATAGTTGCTTGAGAAAAACCACCATCAACTGTTTCCCATTTAGGGTATTCTTTACTACCAGCAAAGATTTCAAATTCCTCATCCGTAGTCAATGATTCTGCATTTTCAATTAATTTTGCAATAAGATTATCGCTATCTTCTGCTTCGTTTTCAAAGGTAACGTAAGCCATTTTACCCTTATATATTCCTCTAACACTATAAACATTACTATTTTTAATTTCTGCTTTATCTACTGCTCCATTAAATAAAGAAATCATCGTTTCTTCACTAGCTGTATGATATATTTCAACTGCGCTTAGACCTTTGGTCATTGCTTTTTGAATAAATACTTCGAAGTTCATTATTTAGACCCCCTTCCACCGACGGTTACATTTTGTACTCTGATTGTTGGTTGACCAACATCTGTTGGAATTACACCACTTAATGAACCACATAATCCATGACCAAAGGCTAAATTATCCGCAATCATGTCTATATTCATTAATACTTCAGCGCCACTACCTACTAAGGTAGCTCCTCGAACTGGCTTTGTTATTTTACCATTTTCGATTAAGTAACCTTCATTTACCGCGAAATTAAATTCTCCTGTTGATGGATTAACGCTTCCTCCGCCCATTTTTTTCGCAAACAAACCATACTCAGTCTTGGCAATAATGTCTTCAAAACTATCTTTACCGGGAGCAAAGAAAGTGTTTGTCATTCTTGAAGTTGGAGAATGTTTATAGGATTGGCGACGAGCACTTCCCGTTACTGGATGATTCATCACTCGGGAGTTACGATAGTCGACTAAATAACTTTTTAAAATACCGTTTTCGATTAAAATGTTCTTTTGAGTTGGATTACCCTCATCATCGACATTTAAAGAACCCCATTGATTCTCCCTCGTTCCATCATCAATAGCCGTTACGATATCACTGGCAATTTTTTGGCCCAATTTACCACAAAATACAGATGAACCTTTCGCTACTGTCGTCGCTTCTAAAGCATGGACACAAGCTTCGTGCAATAACACACCGCCAAAAGCATTGTGAACTACGACGGTCATCTTCCCGCCAACCATTTCGTCAGCATGAACCATTCTAACTGCAGCATCGGTAAGTTCCTCACCAAATTCTTTTAAATTCGCTTTATCTAATACTTCGTAGCCTTGATTTCCTCCCACTGTATTAAAAGAATTTTGCATATTCGTACCACTACCAGCAACAACCGTCGCACCTAAACGAATATGAGTACGGAAATCTTTCGTCATTTTTCCTAAGGTATTCGCTACTTGAATCCTTTGTTCTTCATCCGTTAAATTACAGATAATTTGGCTAACTTCGTTTGATTTAGCTTTTGCCGCTTCATATACTTGTGACATATAATCAATTTTATCTTTATTAGTTAGCGAAGAAGGTAAACGATGCGGTTTAGTAATGGCAGGAGCTTTTTCTTCTTGCAAAGTAAATCGAATATTCAGTTTTTCTCCTTCAATACTACTTCTTAATTTAAGCGCTAATTTTTCCAAACTCTGATAAGAAAAGTCATTGGTGTATCCATTTACTTCCTGAAATCCTTTTAAAATTCTTATCGCAACTCCATGAAGATGATGGGTATTCGCTTTAGTTATTTTCCCCATGGTCAATTCAAGGGTATTCGTTACTGTATCTTCAATAAACATTTCAGCAAAATCTCCACCAGTTGCCAGACATAATTCCAATATTTTTTGGCATGTTTCTTTTGATATCATAAATTCACATCCTTTTTTCATCTTTTTTATTAATTTTTTCGAATATTCTCTCTAAGAGTTTATTCGCACTGCGCATTAGTTTTTTTTATTCTCGTAACCATTTCAAACTTAATCGTAATCGCCTGATAGATTCTGCTTTACCAAGAATATCTGCCATCTCCACTGAACCACCTGGGGTAATATTGGTAGCCGTTAAAGCAACGCGTAAAACAGTATAAACAACTCCTGATTTCAGCGCTAATTCTTCTGCTGTTTGAATAATCACTTGGTGTAGGCTTTCTTCATTCCATACATCCATTTTCTCCATTAAAGGATTGATTGTCTCAAGAACAACTTTTGCGACTTCACTATCTATTTTTAATTTCTTGTTTTGGTAAAGCTCTGAATCAAATTTTTGGAAATTGACAATAAATTCTACTTTTTCTGGTATTTCATTGAAAATTTCGATTCGCGACTGTAATAATTTACCAAATTTCTGGTAATCATAAATTCCTTTGATCGCTGATTGTTCAAAGAACGGTGTAGCTAACTCCATGAATTTAGCAAATGGTAGTTCTTTAATGTATTCCCCATTTAACCATTTCATTTTTGCTTCATCGAAAATACTCGATGATTTTGATAGCCCCTTCACATCAAAGTGCTCAATTAACTCCGCCATGGTGAACTTTTCTTGGGTTCCCTTAGGACTCCATCCTAACAAAGCAATGTAATTCACAATGGCTTCTGGGAGATAACCCTTGCGAATAAAATCATCAAAGTTTGCATCTCCATGTCGTTTTGATAGTTTTCTTGTTTCATCTTTCATAATAGGGGTTAAGTGCATATACTTTGGAATTTCCCAACCGAAAGACTGATATAATAAATTATATTTTGGAGTGCTGCTTAAATACTCATTTCCGCGAATAACATGAGTGATTGCCATTAAATGATCATCAATCACATTTGCGAAATTATAAGTTGGCATTCCATCCGATTTAATTAAAACTTGGTCCTCTAATTCTTCATTTGGAACACTAATATGACCAAAAACCATATCATCATATTCACTAAAACCAGTTGTTGGCATATTTTGTCTGATGACATACTTATCACCACGAGCTAAACGTTCAGCAATTTCTGCTTCTGATAAGGATAAGCAATGTTTGTCATAGCGTTTAATCCCTGTTGCATCAGCTAAACCATCTAAGCGTTCTTTATCGCAGAAACAATAATAGGCTGCTTTTTTCTCAACTAATTCTAATGCGTATTGTAAATAAATGTCACGACGTTCACTTTGAACATAAGGTCCATAAGCACCACCCTCATTAGGACCTTCATCAAAGGTGATTCCCGATTGCTTCAACGTACTGTAAATAACATCGACAGCACCCTCAACATATCGTTCTAAATCTGTATCTTCAATTCGCAAAATAAACGAGCCGTTATTTTGACGAGCAAATAAAAAGCCATATAATGCTGAGCGAAGATTACCAACATGCATGAATCCTGTTGGACTTGGAGCAAATCTTGTTCTTACTTTATTCATATTTTTCCCTCATTGGTCAATTATTTTTTCCTTAATTATTATACCATAAATAAATCAACTTGTTAACAAAAATGTTTTTCTTGTCATTTTTTAAAAATATAGTGTATAATGTATTCTATGTATTTGAGGTTGTTATGAACATATTGCTATCAAAAAAAATAAGAAATCTAAAGCCTGATGGGCAACTACCAAAAACAACATCCATCTTGAATAACATTTTAAAAATATCAATTCCTGCAGCATTAGAAATATTTCTAATCGGCTTAATTGGTATGTTTGATACGATGATGGTTGGTGGATTGGGAGATGCTGCTATTGCTGCTGTTGCCTTAACACAGCAACCTGTCTTTATCACTCTTTCTGCTAGTATTGGGCTAAATGCGGGCGTCATTGCGATTATTGCTCGTAAAAGAGGGCAAAAAGACCAAGAAGGAGCTAATAATTATTTAAGACAATCGTTAGTCATCGGTTTTATGATTGGTGTAGTGATGTCCGTTCTAGCAATTTTTCTGGCAAGACCTTTTCTACTATTGGCGGGGGCAAAAGAAGACACCATCGATAACAGTGTTTTATATTTTCGAATTGTTTCTTCTATCCTTGTTCTTAATTATATTCGTTTAGTCATTACTTCTGCTTTACGGGCATGCGGGAACACAAAAACTACATTAGTTACTAATTTGACTGCCAATATCGTCAACGTCTTCCTGAATTACTGTTTGATTGGCGGTAATCTTGGATTTCCTGCTTTGGGAATTAAAGGAGCAGCAATCGCCACTATTGTTGGTAACGCCGTCGCTTTCATCATTTCCATCTTTGCCATCTATAATCGTAAAAATCAATTTTTATCGATAAAACTATCCGATAACTGGCGTTTAGATAAAGAAAGTTGTGGACAAATTTTTCGAATCAGTTCCAATGCTTTTGTAGAGCAATTGGGAATGAGAGTTGGCTTCTTCATCAGTGCTAAAATTGTCAATAGTTTGGGTACAGAAGCGGTAGCAATTAATGCCATTATTCAAAGTATCATTAGCCTTAGTTTCAATATTACCGATGGCTTTGCCATTGGTGCTTCTAGTCTCGTCGGAAAAAGTTTGGGAGAGAAACGGGAAGAACTCGCCTTTGCTTATGGAAGAATGTCACAAATTCTAAGTTTTTTCCTTGGATCAATTATGTTTATCCTCGTCATTACCGCTAGAACCTGGCTAGTATCGCTATTTTCTAAGGAATACACCACGATTCAAGCAGCCAGTGAAATGATGTTGTTTGCCGCTTTCGTCATTTTCCCTCAAAGTCTCCAATGGGTAACAACAGGAATTCTTCGCGGTGCTGGTGATACAAAATATACCGCTCGTAGTTCCTTAATCAGCGTTATGATCATCAGACCAGCACTTTCCTATACCATTTGTTATCTACTAGGCTTTGGTCTGATTGGTTCATGGATAGGAATGTTCATTGACCAAATTATTCGTTTTCTTTTAAATAATATTAGATTTGTCAATTTAAAATGGATTAAAATTCAAATCCAATAAAAAAACACTAGCAATTTTGTTAGTGTTTTTATAAGAGGTATGTAAAAAATTTTAATGAAAAAATAGGCTGTCAAAAATTCTAATGACAATCATTAGCATTCTTTACAGCCATCTTTTTAATTTGGAAATGAAAATGTCCTTTACTATTAATATATCGCCAGATTACACATAGAAAGGACATTTGGATTATACCCTATTTTTTAAATTGTTTCAAGGATATTCATGATTATGATACTTTTTCTTTCTTAGACAGACTTGCTTTCTTAATAATCTTATAAGTTTTTGATTCTTTATTTAGTAATAATTCCGTATATTTTCCATATTCAGTAACCTTACCATTTTCAAGAATTAAAATTTTATCACATAGATTTAAATTATACACCTTGTCAGTCATCATAATAATGATTTTGTTCTTCAGTTTGAACACTTCATTAAGCAATTCATTTTCAGTATTGATATCAAGGAATTTTGTCGCATCATCTAGTAAATATATTTTTGAATCTTTATAAAAGGCATTTGCGAAGATAATTCTTTGCATGGCGTCTTTACTGATGACAGTAGTTCTTTCATCGATGATTGTACGTTCACGATTAGGCAATTCATTGATAATCTCTTTTAAACCACTACGATTTAAAGCATCATTGTATTTGTATTCATCAAACTTTTCAGGATAAATAATATTTTCTAAAATCGAACCACGGAAGATAGTTGATTCAGCATAAATAGAAGTAATTAAATCTCGAAGATAACGGGTGTTCAATTTGAGAATATCACAATTGTTAATCGAAATAGATCCCCGAGTTGCTTTAGTTAGTTTTGTTAACATTTCAAAGATAAGTCGCTTAGAATGGATGTCTTCTGATAGAATCCCTAATCTTTCGCCCCTTTTAAGTTCAAAACTAACCTTATCAATGAGAATATTCTTTTTATCCAACGCATAATCAACATCAATGAACTTTAAGCTATGTACATCTTCTAAACTATTAACCGGTTCTGATTTAATTTCACTCTTTAAACTATATAGTAAATCGAGTTCTTGACGAGCTTCCTCAACAAAATTTAGCGAAATGTGGTTATTCATTAACGATTTGAAAGTAACAAATACGATAGGAACAAAAATAACATAAACAGTAATAGTTCCTGCTGTAATCCCAAAACTCGCATCACTGGATAACCAACTAGCTAAACCCAACACTATTGAAAAGATAATTCCAACAAAGAAGTTTTGCAAATTCATTCGCGAATCTTCGTCAATTAAATCAGAGTTTAATTTATTCTTAGCATATTGGTTTGTCCATTCACCAAACTTCTCTTTTTCATAGTTGATTCCATTTAATAGCTTAATATCTTTAATATTATCTAATGATTCATAAATAATGTCATTGGCATCATCAATTTTCTTTTCTTCTGCCGTCTCTATTTTTATAACGTGTTTTTCAATAGACTTGACTGAAATATAGAAAAACACCAATGAAGCATATACGATTAATCCCAAAACAGGTTTAATTGCCATCATCGCAATAAAAATAGCAGTTAAATGTAAAACACGTTCAAAAAATTTCACTAAATTGTTTTTAAAAAATTTATCACTGACAGCTTGACAATTCTCAATGACATGGGACATTGCCCTTTTAACATTGTTTTTCGATAGCTCTGCCATTTCTGCTTCTAAAATCGATGTATAAGCTTCATTTGCCAATTTACCGAAAATAAAACTATTTAACTTGGAAACCTGGTGTTTCTTTATCACACTAAATATAAATGCTGTAATTAATGCAATGACAAATAATGTCATACGAACTGGTAATTGGCTTTGATCTCCGTCAATGATGACTATTTCAATAATCTGTTTCAATAGAACAGCGGCAAATATCTCACAACTGACAAGGAAAACCGCTGAAAAAATGAGGCTGATCACAATTTTAGTTTTATTGGAAAGCACTTGTAAAATTAAACTTTTAGTATCCATAATCAACCTCCTTTTAAATTAAGATTATATGCTTATCATACAATAAAGATGAATAAAAGTAAAGTTTTTTATATTTTTCTACAATCAATTGTATTTTTTGAAAAATTAGTATATAATACTTATGGGGTGATATACAATGAAAATCGCGGTCTATCCTGGTTCTTTTGATCCAGTTTCCAATGGACATTTAGACATAATAAAACGAGTTAGCAGTATTTTTGATACTGTTTACATCTTGGTCTCTTTCAATCCAAATAAAAAATATTGTTTTACAGATGAGGAAAGAGTCGAAATGATGAAAATAGCTACTAAAGAAATTCCCAATGTCATTGTTGAGGGAAGTTCTTCTTTAGTGTTAGACTATGCACGTAGTAAAAAAGCATCAGTTATTATCAGAGGTTTACGTAATTTTATTGATTATCAAAATGAAATTACCCTGTTTCAATTTAATCGTTCTATCGATAATAAAATTGATACCTTTATTCTTTTCCCCTCTGCTGATAACTTGTTCTTGTCTTCGTCAGCCATCAAAGAACTCGTTTTATTTGGAGGTGACATAAGTAACTATGTCCCTCATGATTTAGTTGAATATATCACCAACATTATTAAAAGGAGATTGTAAAATGTTTTGTAAGAATTGTGGGAAAGAAATTAATGACAAATCTAAATTTTGTCAATTTTGTGGGGAACAAGTAGCAGAAAATGAAAACACTAAAGCTGATCAATTGCGAAGTTTTCATTATGAAAAAAGAGAGTACAATCGTGCTGCTTTAAAGCAAGAAGCAAAGAATGTATTAAAGAAAAACAACAACTTTTTTAAGATGATTGCCGTATTTCTTCTTGTTAGTTTTATTAGTGGACTTCTTTCATTAACCATTGTCGGCAGTATCGTAGCTTTATTATTATATGCTTCTATATTTTGGGTTAACAAGAATCTATTAATTAGTGAAAAAGTTGAATTCGAACTTCTTTACAAACCTATTGATGATTTTGATTATGCCTTGAGAATCATCGGTGCTTCACTATTAGTAGGTCTACTTGTTCTTTTAGGAACTATTTTATTGATTGTTCCTGGTATTATTATTGGTTTAATGTATTCGCAAACAATTAGAATCATTGCTGATGATAAAAATATTAGTATCTCTGATGCTATGTCAAAAAGTAAGGCATTAATGGATGGTCACAAAATGGAATTGTTCATTTTCGGACTAAGTTTCATTGGCCACATACTTCTTATACCAATTACTTTAGGTTTATGGACATTCTATTTCGTTCCATACTACCAAGCTTCTAGCGCTAATTACTATTTTTATCTACGAGGTTTAGAACAAAAAACAGTAGATGAAATCACAACATTTTAAGAAAACACCTAATCAATTTTTGATTAAGCAAAAAAAAGGACCAATGGTCCTTTTTATTTTATCATTGTAGCTAACTCTTTACCGAATTCAATTGCTTTTTCTTCAACCTCAACTGTTGGATTCCACAAATTTCTCAATCCTTCATTTACAACAGTAAATCCAGCTGCGGCTAGTGATTCATTCATTATTTTTACTGCTTCTCCACTCCAGCCATAACAACCAAAAGAGGCAGCAATTTTTCGTTTGAATTTCAAACTTCTCATCAAGTCGATGAATCCAGACATACCATGAATCATGTTATTTCCAACAGTTGGTGAACCAATAATCACCATTTTTGATTTGAATACCTCAACAATCAAATCATTTTCATCAGAACGAGCTCGATTAAAGATTTTCACTTCAAGTGTTGGATCCGCTTTACTTAATCCCTCCGCAATTTTTTCCGCTAATAATTTTGTTCCATTCCACATAGTATCATAAATAATAGTTACCTGGTGTTCTTGGTAATCATCACACCATTTTGTATAATTTTCTAAAATAGTATTAATATCCTTACGCCAAATAACACCGTGACTTGGAGCAATGATGTCCATCGGCAGATTTAATTTTTCAATCTCTTGAAGCTTTCTCTTAACAATAGGGTTAAATGGTACGATGATATTCGCGTAATATTTCAATGCTTCATACTGTAATGCACATTGATCCGTTAAGTCAGCAAACAAACGTTCACTTGCAAAATGCTGACCAAAAGCATCGTTGCTAAATAAAATATTATCTTCAGTCAAATAGGTTGCCATGCTATCAGGCCAATGTATCATCGCCATTTCAATAAATATTAAATCTTTACCATTTCCAATCGGTAACTTATCTCCTGTCTTAACAACATGGAAATTCCAATCATGATGATATTGACCTTTTAGTGATTTTACTGCGTTTGCAGTACAATAAATCGGTGTATTGGGAATATATTTCATCAATTCTACCAATGCTCCACTATGGTCAACTTCTCCATGGTTTACAACAATATAATCAATCTTGTTTAGGTCGATTTCTGTTTTTAAGTTTTCAACAAACTCTTTTGCGAAAGGGCTCCATACCGTATCGATAAGTACTGTTTTTTCTTCTTCAATCAAATAAGAATTGTATGTTGACCCTCTTTGTGTAGATAATTCATCTCCATGAAATTTTCTTAATTCCCAATCAATCTTACCTACCCAATAAACATTGTTCTTAATATGTCTTTTCATTTTCTTTCTCCTTTTTTTTCAATAATAATTAAAGGGACTAGCATTTCTCTAGCAGTCAAACCGGCATGTGTTGACTTCATATTAAACTCGCCTTCTTTAGGACTTTCAAAACCTAAAGCTTTATTTCCTATAGCCACCAGCATATAATCATCAATGAAATCATCGAATTTATCATGTTTTGTTCCATAACCAAAATAATGTTCTTTTAGTATTGTTTCCTTACTAAGCAATAAAAAATCTTGAGCAAGATATTGATGATATAGTTGACGGAATTGTTCTTCTTTTCCTTTTACCAAAGCAATATTTTTCGCTCTACTTTCAACTGTAGGAAACTTCGCCAAGCATTCCTTCATTCCAGGAATTTCAGCTAAATAAATCCAGTCAATATCAATATGTCCATGATCAGCGATAGCAATAATAACAGTATCCTTGACCTCTTCAACAAATGCTTCCAATTTGGTTTCAATATCCAGTACATCTTTTTGTACCTCATCAGCCCTTGAACCAAACTCATGCATATCATAATCAGGATTTGCACTATATGCATAAATATACTTCTTTCCTTCTTGGGCACAAACTTCTTTCATTTTATCAAACATATTTTGAATATCGCTATATTCTATATTTGTACAACCCTCTGCTTGATGAGAAATTTTATCTGGATGGAAAGCATAAAACATAGCCTCGTCTTTTGTCGTTCGACTCATTTTTTGATAAATGGTTTCATATTTCAAAACATCTTTTGCATCAAAATCAGTTAAAGGAATCAATTCTTTTGTGATACTATCCCGATAGGGAAAGATATCAATGTTTCGGTCAATTTCTTTAAAATATAGACTCCAACCTAACCAACCATGCTCTAAAGGTGATACTCCTGATTCAATCGTTGTCGTAGCAGCAACAGTGGTAGAAGGAAATGTTGAAGAAATCACCGCTTTCTTGTGATTTATTAGAATACCATGAGGACTTAATTCTTGTAGGTTTTCATCGCCTAAGCCATCAAGTAATAATAAGACAATATTTTTATAATCCTTTGCCAGGACTTGGTCTACCAAAGCATTCGTTTGATAGTTGCTCTTAGTACCAAATGCTTTTGCTATTGAAGAAATGACATTGATTAATGAATCATTCCAATTAGGTTTTCTAATGTCCACCACAATCACCTCACGACAATTATATGTTATTGTTTGAAAAAAATCAATTTTATTGCTTTAATATAATAAATATTGTAGAATATAAAGGGCAAAAAGGAAGAAAAATATGAAGAAAAAATTAATCGGTGTAACTCCTCGATTACTAACTGAAGGAGATACAGTAAAACAGTTTGTAAATGAAGTTTATTTATCAGCGCTAATTAAAAGAGATTTTAATGTTATTATGTTAACATTAGATAATCCTCAATTAGATGATGTATTGGCATTATGCGATGGTTTCCTAATCACTGGTGGTAGTGATGTTGATCCTACTTACTTCCATGAAGTCAATGAAGGTTTATCAAAAGGTGTAAAACCTCAACTCGATAAGATTGATCAACAAGTAGTTCTTTACGCCGAGAAGAATAAATTGCCAATGTTAGGTATCTGTCGCGGTCATCAAACAATCAATGTGTTCTTAGGTGGTTCTTTGTTTCAAGATATTGGAGATACCCATCGCAATATTGCGAATAGTCATGAAGTTCATACGATTGAAAATAGATTGCTTCATTTTTCACCAAATATCATTACCAATAGTTATCATCATCAAGCAATTAAAAAATTAGCTCCTCATACCACAGCGATCGCTTGGCATAAGGATGGCACCATTGAAGCTTTCATCCATGACTATTTACCAATCATAGGAATTCAATGGCATCCCGAGCATTTACAAGGAACTACTCCAAGCGAAGTCATTTTCGATAAGTTTGCGGAATTAGTCAATCAAAAGTAATAAAAAAGACCCCTTTCTCTTTTTCGAGAATTGTGAGGTCTTTTTTTTGTTTACACCTTTCTAATGTAAATAAAATCTTTTATCCAATAGAAATGTATTTCTTAGTTTCTACTTTCTCTGGGTCAAGCTTTTTTACATCAACAGATAAAACACCATCTACAAAGTTAGCCTTGATATCTTCAGAAGCAATATCATCTCCTAAGTAGTAACTACGAGTAATAGAACCATAGTATCGTTCACGACGAAGATACTTTTCTTGTTTTTCTTCATCTTCAGAACCTTCATCTACTTTTTCAACATGGCCTTCAATTGTTAAGTAGCCCTTTTCAAAACTAATCTTGATGTTATCTTTTGTGTAACCAGGCATATTAACTTTAATCTCATAGCCATTCTCCTTTTCAATCAAATCAGTCTTCATTAAATCTTCATATCCTCTATTAAATGGAGAATAGTCAAAGAAATCACGTAGAAAACCGTCACCTAAAAATCCTAAATTGTTTCTCTTTCTTAATAAATAACTCATCGTATCCACCTCTTTATCTTTCTAGCACTCTAACACTTCAAGTGCTAACTATATTATAACACAAATTTTAGCACTGTCAAGTGTTTAGTGCTAATTTCTTTAAAAAATATTATTTTTTGTGACAAAGTCACCATATTATCGTCATTTAACTTCTTCTTTTACAGCAAATCACGGAAAATAAGAACGAAATTCGAGTAATCACCTTTTTTACAATTAAATCAATGGTTATTACGTTATTATAAAAAATATCTTTATCATCACTGATAAAGACACCAATAAACAAACTTTATTTTTATTTTTCTACATAACAAAACACTTAATGATTTGATGGTAAAAGAAGAATTTAAGCGTATAAAAAGAAGAAGTCCTCTGTATTTTAAAAAATACAGGGACAGCGCTAAGCTAATTAGTTTAACGCTACTGCATGTTAACATCTTGCTTTGACATAAGTAGTATATGTTATTAAGAAAATAATGTCAAGGAAATGGTGAAGAAAAACGTTAAAAAAAGGAGAAACAATATGAATGAATTAACGTCTTTACATAGCAAAAATTCTGAGGGTAGCAAAACCGGCTTTCGGTTCGGCTTTCTGTTCTTCCGGTCTTTACATAGCAAAAATTCTGAGGGTAGCAAAAATTCAAAGCAAGACATAACTTTAAAGTGATAGTCTTTACATAGCAAAAATTCTGAGGGTAGCAAAACGTGCCTATACATTTTGTTTATCCGATCAATGTCTTTACATAGCAAAAATTCTGAGGGTAGCAAAACCAATATATGTCAGATCTATTTCTGTCCTACGTCTTTACATAGCAAAAATTCTGAGGGTAGCAAAACGGACCTTTTGAAAGACCCTTGATAAGTCTTTACATAGCAAAAATTCTGAGGGTAGCAAAACTATCCTTAATATTTAAAGATACTTTCCAATTGTCTTTACATAGCAAAAATTCTGAGGGTAGCAAAACTTGATTTAAAATTATGTGAGCGTATTTTAAGTCTTTACATAGCAAAAATTCTGAGGGTAGCAAAACATTGCTCTAGGTTAGATGACTGTATGAACTGTCTTTACATAGCAAAAATTCTGAGGGTAGCAAAACCATCGCTGATGATAGTGTAATCTCTATCTAGTCTTTACATAGCAAAAATTCTGAGGGTAGCAAAACTAAAAGAAAAGACCTAAAAAGGTCTTTTTTGTCTTTACATAGCAAAAATTCTGAGGGTAGCAAAACTATTTATTAAATCAAATTCATCATTTGCTGGTCTTTACATAGCAAAAATTCTGAGGGTAGCAAAACACCTAAATGTTAACAAATGTTAAAATGTTTGTCTTTACATAGCAAAAATTCTGAGGGTAGCAAAACAAATGGATATGTAGCGGATAATCCGGAATTGTCTTTACATAGCAAAAATTCTGAGGGTAGCAAAACAGTTTTATCCAGTAATTGCTTACTCAAGCAGTCTTTACATAGCAAAAATTCTGAGGGTAGCAAAACTACTATGTGGTTTATAATGTGGTTGTACATGTCTTTACATAGCAAAAATTCTGAGGGTAGCAAAACATACTATCTTCTACGTTGTAATAGCAATAAGTCTTTACATAGCAAAAATTCTGAGGGTAGCAAAACATGACCGAAGATTTTATTAGAATCTTTATTGTCTTTACATAGCAAAAATTCTGAGGGTAGCAAAACCGACACCAGGAGCGAGTATTTCATCAAATAGTCTTTACATAGCAAAAATTCTGAGGGTAGCAAAACCTTCCATTACATCGGTTTTAATGTACGCATGTCTTTACATAGCAAAAATTCTGAGGGTAGCAAAACGCTGTTGCAGAAGGGAATGCTGATTTTTCAGTCTTTACATAGCAAAAATTCTGAGGGTAGCAAAACAATCATCTAACTTTAATGTATAGACAATTAGTCTTTACATAGCAAAAATTCTGAGGGTAGCAAAACCCTGAGGATTTTATTCATCATCTTCATCTTGTCTTTACATAGCAAAAATTCTGAGGGTAGCAAAACATACTTACTTTGATGGATTAAGACTTGCAAGTCTTTACATAGCAAAAATTCTGAGGGTAGCAAAACTGTCAACCTTTGAGGAGGCTATGAACTTTTGTCTTTACATAGCAAAAATTCTGAGGGTAGCAAAACCGAAATTGGTTAACAAAGCAAGGTTTCACAGTCTTTACATAGCAAAAATTCTGAGGGTAGCAAAACTAACCCTTGAAGCGTTTATCTTCAGCGCTTGTCTTTACATAGCAAAAATTCTGAGGGTAGCAAAACCCTTATAGTATAACATATTTCTAGCAGTAAGTCTTTACATAGCAAAAATTCTGAGGGTAGCAAAACTTTTAACGCTTCATCTTTCAATGTTTCAAAGTCTTTACATAGCAAAAATTCTGAGGGTAGCAAAACTGATATTGAAGTCGATGATGACGACTTCCTGTCTTTACATAGCAAAAATTCTGAGGGTAGCAAAACGTAATAGAAATATTAGAAACACTTCTAACAGTCTTTACATAGCAAAAATTCTGAGGGTAGCAAAACTAGGTACATATAATTGTGTATATGTAAAAGGTCTTTACATAGCAAAAATTCTGAGGGTAGCAAAACTGTGATCGTTGTTTTAACAACGGGAGAAGTGTCTTTACATAGCAAAAATTCTGAGGGTAGCAAAACGGGGGACTTTTGACATGGATAGATTGTCTAGTCTTTACATAGCAAAAATTCTGAGGGTAGCAAAACGGATTGATGATAAACTCTTCTACTTCTATTCGTCTTTACATAGCAAAAATTCTGAGGGTAGCAAAACACCATTGCCAGTGTAACCATCACTTTGAACGTCTTTACATAGCAAAAATTCTGAGGGTAGCAAAACTGTGACAGCGCAGAGCAAATACTTATCCGTGTCTTTACATAGCAAAAATTCTGAGGGTAGCAAAACCTCAAATACATTATAACATATTTGAAGTTATTTAGTAAACGTTTAATTTATTCGTCTATATTGTAGTCATTAGCTATAAATCTATCACATTGTACAAACAAATCTTTTCTCAATTGCTCTAAGCTTAAGTTTTTTTCATGATTCATTTGTAGTTCAAATAGCTCTTCTTCATTCATAAGGTCAATTTCAATTCTATCTAATAAATATACTTCATTCATACTTAAAAAGTTATCTTTCTCAATAAAATCAATAAACACCAAAGCAACACCTTTTTCTAGTTCACATATTTTTTCATAAATCTTTTTCGTTAGCAAAGGAACATTAATAATGGCAAAAACTTCTTTTTCTTTCGACAAAATAGAAATTTTATTTATCATTTCTAATTGCATGAGAATATTATCTTCATATGTTAAATCAGACTCATTTGTTATAAAACATTCTTTTAAAAAACATAACTCCAGCATTTTAATTAGAGTTTTGGCATTTATTGGTTGGACATCAACATTTAATGTTAAATTACCAAATCCACTTTCTTCTTCAAAAAATTCTTTAATAAATATGTCAAGTAACCTATTAACATTACTAACATCATCAAAAAATTCTATTCCTTCGAATACGACTTCTAAATATTTTAGCAGAATTGACTTGCTCCCTAGTTTTAAATCGCTCGATAATTCAAATCCTATTCCAAGTTCAAAGAAATAATGTCGTCTACTCTCTAAATAATTTTCATTTAAGTAAATATTATTCTTAAAATTCTTAATTGAACTGTATTCTGTTTTAGAAATTTTATTAAAAAAACACCTAATTGAATTGATAATTTCAAATCTCCTTTTATAATTATCACCAATGATTATTTTATGCTTATCAAAAATAAATTCGAAAACATTTTTCTTCGATTCAATTTTTAGTTTGTGCATTTTACCCCTTTCATATAATAACAAATGGATTTATTGTAAGCACTTCTTCTTGGTTGCTTTTACCACCTATAATTATTATTGACTTATTGTATTGTTTTTCAGTAACTAACATAATCCTTATATAACCTTTAGCTGGAACATTTTTATATAGAATTTTTATATGGTTTCTTGCCGCATCACGATTATTGAAGATTTTGCCATAAACTGAATATTGAATCATAATGTAACCATTTCTTATTAAATATTTTCTAAAATACGTATAGATTTTTCTATCTTTTTCAGTGATTGTAGGAAGATCAAAGAACAATAATAATCTCATATTTTCATATGCCATAATCACTAAACCGAGGCGCTACAAATTCAACATCATTAATTTCATCAAAATATTCAAGAATTAATGTTACATACATATAGATAACATTAAAAAATGTATGTTTTTCATTTCTATACTTAAAATTGGATGTTGTTAATTTAATTAAATTTAGTCGATCATCTCTTTCCAAATATTTTTTACCAACAATATTCTTATAGACAAAATCATCTACTATTGGTCTAAACACTTCTATCACATCATCGCTTAAATTGAATTCATTCTCTGCTCCCCGATGAAATATACCTAAACTTGTATTTAAACCCCTCGCAATTAGAACTTTAGATATTTGAGAACGCATGATACTATACCCATAATTTAATGCGCCATTAACAATATCATCTTCAAAACGAATAAAATCTTTACCAAATAATTCTCTAAAATAAATTTTAGCACTTAATCCTTCACGATTTGTTATATCGCCATCTTGTACTTCGCTTGCGAACTTTAATAATTTATTAATCACATCCTGATTTTTTTTATTTTTAATTAGCACTTGAGTTTGATTCATTATTTTACTAATAACTATTTTTTTGTGAAGTTCCTTTTTTTTATTTTCGTTCCATTTCAATTGTTTTTTAAACACTAAAGGTGCTTGATTTTGACCACTGATTGGTGACATGATTGCTTGAGGAAGATGAGACATATTACATATTATTAGATTTATATTATACTCAGAACATTTATTAAGAAGAGCAATAGAAATAATAGATTTATAGTTATCGATTATTAAAGTGTGAATATCAGATAAAGGTATTAATAAGTCATTAGACTCTCTTTTTACTTTTAAATTATCTAGATATAGACTTAAATAATCGCTTTCCTCAATATAAACGATTCTCCATCCCATAATACAAAAAAAGAACCAAGATTGAATCTTGATCCGTTTTTTGGAGGTAACCTCCGATTTCGGGATAAACCCTTGTTTTGCTAGGTCCTCAGAACCTTTGCTATGTAATGCACTCTTGCTACTAAGTGCAAATACATTGTATCATATTAAATTTTTAATTTCAAGACTTCAGATTCAATTTTTTTCATGTTTCCCAAAATATCACAAGAAAATTTTTCTAGCAAACAGATTTCTTTCCCTATTGTTAGTATTATTCGCCTTTCCTCTTTTAAAACATTACAATACAATTCCTTAACTTCTATTCTATTTAATTTATCACTATTTGTTCCAACAAAACGATATGTATGAGGATTTTCACCTTTCTTTGTAATCTTAATAGTTTCGTTGCGATGCAAAGAAAAGCAAAATTGATAAGTATCATCAATTTTTTTCAATTGTTTCATCTGCTCATATTCAACCAAATCAATTGTTCCTTCTTTGTTAGACATTTTCACGTTCGCATATCTAATAGTTACAAATCTATATAGTCCACTAGGCGATACATAAAAATCCGTTCTATACGGTGAGACTTGTAATAAAACAACCTTATTTCCTGGTCTAACCGACTGATACTTATGTGTAATGGGGTGATGATTACCCAATTTTTCTTTTAAATATTTTACCGATTTAATGACTGGTCCTTTACCGTTTTTTGCTTTTTTCCTAATTTCGCCATGTTGTTCTTTATACAAAGCAAATGGATTTTCTTTCTCAGTATAATCTGTTTTCAAAACTATTTGTTTGATTAATTCAAAAGTTTCTGGATCATTCCTTTTCATCAAAATTTTATTCTCTTCGTCTTTTTTAATCATCTTAGCTAATTTTATACCATCTTCACCATAAATATCTTTAAATCTAGCGACAAGATAGTCAACTCCGTCAATTAGCCTTGTTGAATAGATTGTTTCATCTGTAAACTGGCGATTAAATTTCTTATCTATTTTATGAGATATCTTTATTGTTTCATCATAATTGGTTAAATCATTAATTCTTCTAATTTTACTTAAAAATGAAAATAATTTTTCATCAAAGAAATCTTTTTGATTTTCAGATGTTATTATTTCACCAGTTTCGTTATCATAGATTATTCCATCAGAGCTTTCATATAAATTTAACAGTTTTGAAAAATATTTATGTTTTTTTACTGCAGCTACAATAATCGCATCGACGATATGATGGTAAAAGAAATCCCTGCACTTTTTTAGTCCTGCTCTATTTCTAATATTATCCGTTATTCTTCCATTTATAGCATGAACTTTAGTGTCTATTTCGTTAGCACGAAAATAATTCGTTAGGGTATTTAAAATTACTCTTGTTGCATATCTAGTGTCTACTAGATTTCTATTAATAAATTCAGCACGAACACTTTGTTTATCAATGTCTTCAGCAAATAATAAATTGCGTAATTTGTTTTTTGATATAAGTCCTCTCTTCTCTAAATTAATCACTCTAGAAGTAAACTCACCAAAACTTACACCCTGAATCTTCCCTGACGAGAAAAATTTAAATGGAGTCATGTTCGTTTTATCACTATTAATTTTAGAAGTTGTTAGAACCTTGTTATTGAAAGAATCATCTAGTGAAATTGAAATCGGTATAATATGATCAATTTCGTAAGCAAATGGGTCAGTCATCAATAAATCTTTATCAATTTCTTTTCCTGTATATATACACCTATGATCTTGTTCTTTATATAAACGCAATTTTAACGCTAAACTACCCGTAAGTGGTTTCCCTTCTGCTAATTCAAGTGCTTGTTTATTTAGTTCTTCTCCTCTTTTTTGCTGCTCATTTATTCTTTTTTTCTCTTCTGCACTATTTTTATCCCGTGCCATCTCAATTACAATCGTATCCAACTCACCATGTATGCTACGAATAGCATTGATAATCTTAATTGCTTCATTTTGAGCTCTTAATGCTACAGGGCTTATGATTGCTTTTTGGTCTAATACAATTTCATTTTTCCCCTTGAATACTCCGATGTTTTGCTTTTGAATTCCGTATTTTGTTATAAGTTGCATTTGATTATCCGTAGTAGCCAGTAAATCTGGAATCATTTTTTTCATTGCCTTAAAGGATAATGAATGGTATTCTTTACATCCAGTAATTTGAGCTAAAGCATCAGCCACAGCTTCAGAAAATACTTCAGGATTGATCTTTTTTAGTTCGTTTTTTCTTTCATCAATTCCTCTTTTTACTGTCAATATTTCGACAATTTTATCTACATAATCCTCATTTTCAAAAATGATTTTATTGAATCCTTCATTATTAACAACGTTTCTTATTTTCTTATAGCCTGTAAATTGAGAAATAAGGTTTTTCTTGTTTTTATCTTCCCTGAAACCGCTAATAAAAGTTTCTTCAACATTCAAAAACTTGCATAGTTTTTTAACTGTAAAATCACCTTTTTCTTTTTTCATTAACTCAATAACTTGTTCTTTTTGTTCCTGTGTAATCTTTTCTTGATTAATTTTGAGATTATTTAAGTCATTTAGAATGTTAAATAAACATGCAGTATAAGAATCTTTAGGGGCACGTTTTTCCAAAGGGAAAAGTGAACAGGTTCCTCTCATTTTTTCTATTAAATCTACATATTTTATTTCGCCTTGCTCATAATACCATCTTCCATATGGAGTTGGTGATTTTTCACTTCCAGGTCCTTCGAAATAGGCTCTTTTTCTTTTAATTAAATTAATTACTTTTTCATTAAAATCTTGTGATAAACCTTGATTACTTAAAATCTTCTCGATTTCTTTAATATATTCACTAGTTTTAAAGTTATTTAAAGAACCACGAACACTACCGCTTTCTTCTAAACGTTTTTTTTGAATCAAACAAATATAATTTGTATTCTTATTAATAAGCATTTTTTCATTATAGTCAAGAATCTTCTTGGTAGACTTTAACTCTGGAGCTTTATCAACCTCAATTTGATCAACAACATCAGAACTGGTTTTTTCATCATCTTCTTCTATATCATCGATACTATCAAAGGAAGAACCTCTTCTTTTTGTAATATGTAGAATAGCTGTTGCTAATTCATCGTTAGCAAGCTTTTCAGTAAGGCCCTTGCAACGAATTTCATATGGATTTTTTAAAGGTACAAATTTCTCATCTATAACTCCATGTTTTTTCAATAATTCTTTCATGTCAATTAATCTTTGTTGACGTCGGCGTTTTAGTCTCCTGCTTCCCCGTTTTTCTCGACGTTTAACGTTTTCTTGAGCAGATCTTTCGGGAAAAATTCTTACACCTTTATCAATAATTTCATTTTCATCAACATCAATAATTGCCCAGCCTACAGAAGTTACACCTATATCCAAACCTAATACTTTTTTTGCCATATAACACCTTTCCTTTTACGATTTTTTTTGAAATGTTTTTGAAGTTTTTATTGTTTAAATCAATTTAATTATACAATTCATCGCATCAAAAAACAATCTTTATTTATTTTTACTATATTATCCTTCAGTTTTATTATATAATAAATTAAGGGAGGTTTTGTTATGTGCGATACTTTATATCAAAAAAATGATCATTTTACCATTTTCGGAAAAAACAGCGACCGTAGTGCAAATGAGCCTAATCTAGTCATTTATAATCGAGCAAAAGACAATAAAAGTAAAACTTTAAAATGTACTTATATTGAAATTCCTGAAGTTGAACATAGTTATGCTAACATTCTAGTTAAGCCTAGTTGGATATGGGGAGCAGAAATGGGAATCAACGAATATAATTTAGTCATTGGTAATGAAGCTGTTTTCACAAAAAAGAAAAATAAAAAACCATCTTTAATTGGAATGGACTTTTTAAGATTAGCACTAGAAAGAGCAAAATCAGTTATAGAAGCAGTTACTGTTATCACTACTTTACTTGAAGAGTATGGTCAAGGTGGAAATTGTGGTTATGATAAACAATTCTTTTATGATAATTCTTATTTAATAGCTGATCCTAATGAGGCTCTCATCTTAGAAACAGCAGGAAAAGAATATAAAATAAAACATCTGATAACTTCAGGAAATATTAGCAATCGCTTGTCTATTACCGAAGATCGTTTCAAACAAAAAAATAGCGATTTTCTTTTCACCACTTTTTCTAAGAGTAAAAACAGAGAACGTTCAGGAAAAAAATTACTAGAGCAAGAATTGAATTGTGAAGGTATGATTAAAATTCTTCAAAATCACAACGTCAGTAAAGATAAACTGTACACCAAAGGAAGTGTAGGTAGCATTTGTATGCACCAGTCTCTTCTTGGGGACCACACGACAGGAAGCATGGTTGTTGATATTAAAGAAAAAATGCCGACCGTTTGGATAACTGGTTCTTCTACTCCTTGTTTATCCATCTATAAACCCGTTTACTTCAATAATATCGTTGCTCCTTTATTTTTAGAAGAAGAAAAATCGCTTGCTTATTGGTTAAAATACGAATATTTATTAAGAGCTATTTATTCTGGTTATGTTGATGAAGAAACATATCTAATGAAACGAAATCATATTCAAAATGAATTATTTGTAAGAGAAGCAAATTTACGAAAACAAAACGCAACACCAGAAAAATTCTATCAACTTTCTCAAGAAGCAGCAAAACAAGAAGAAATATTGTTACATGAATATGAAGATATTATCGAAAAGGTAAGAACAGGACAATTACCACTAAAAGGATTATGGCAAAAAAAGACGAAAGCATTAATCGCAAAGCATGAAAAATAGAGGATTCCTCTATTTTTTTATATTGAAATGAAAAAACTCTAGAAATCTAGAGTTTTACCAACAATTATGAACTTTTTCAGCAAATCCTAACATATTTTTAATCATGATTGTTTTATCATCACAAATTAGCGTCCCTGTAAAACGACCAAACACTTGGTGTTGTAACGATTTTAAGATGAGCAAATTCGTATCATCATGACGATCTAAAATCGGTTTAAACTTCAATTCTACTTTTTTGTCACTCGATGTAAATTGCCATTCATTCATGAATATTTCTTTTCCCTTAGCATCCGTTGGGATTCTAAAGGTCACTTGTTCTGTTTTATATGCTTTTCCATCAAAGAAAATCATATTTTCTGTTGCATTTTTGGTATCACCAAAACCATATCCTAAATTAAAGCCAACCGGAACTCCATTGACTTTACCTGACATAGAAGCCCAATACCAAGTGTTTTTATAAGTCCAGACACCCCTGCCCCAATCCAGAGTACCAAAGGAGTCATCGGTTTTAAAATTATACACTTTATCACCTAATGAAGCTTGACCATCTGCCTTTAAGCAATTTATCTTTTGATTGTAGTAAAAATGCTTTTTCTTAAAGAAAGGAGTAGCGATAACCATTGAATCTTTAGGTTCTTCACTAAGAGTAATATCACAATTAAAATCTTGACCAGACAGATAGTTTTTCACTTTTGCTAATAATCTTCTCTTGGTTCCATCGTTGAAAAAGGAGATTTCCATATTCCCTTTTTTAAAATGGCAATCACCAATGGCTGATGTAGGAGGAAGATTGGTCTTTCCCATCGGGAATAATGTTATTTGACTCTTCGTCTTCCAAAAACCATCACGGAAATCAAGAATAGAAACGCTACCCATTCCCATATATGAATTATCAGCAATTGTTAGTGCTACACCATAAAAATTGTTACCAATATAATAGTAATCCCACTCTTTAATGCGCATTTTACCCGCTTTGATATCTTCTCTTGCATAATCTCTGACTAATGAAGTAGCATATCCAACATCATCTAGATTACCAAAAACATTTAATAATTTTCCTTTAGTTAATTTTTTTTGTTCCATATTCTACCCCTAATCCTTATAAGTCAAATTTTATTGGTTCATAATGAGGATCTTTTTTGGCTGTTTCCTCACTTGTAATTTGAGCTACTCTTGTTGAAGCGGCGGCAGCTAAGGCACCAACCACATCATCCAAGAAGGTGTGACAACGCTCATCTTTTCCTTTGCCATGATCATTTAACTCTTTCACAATTCCTGGTTTATTAACGTCAATATCACCGAAATTTGTCTGACCAATCACCCCATACAACGATGCAATATTTAAACCAAAGATTTCATCAATACCAAACATACCTAAATCAGCACGGATAATTTCTTGCATAGGAGAACGCAGTTTTCCTTCTTCACATAAACGATCGATTTCTATGCTTAATTGGACAATATGAAAAATGTCTCGATAAGATAAAATCTTTTCTACACTCTCAATACACATTTTCATACTGATATTGGGATTGTATTTGGATTGTTGACGAAAAGCAATTGCAGCGATATCTTCAATCTTCACACCACGCTCTAATAACAAATCCCGATTCATTTCATACATTTCATCACGAGAAAAATAAATCTTTTCTTTCATAACTAGTCTCCTACTTTTTTATAAATTTGTAACATCTTTCTTCCTTGTCCATTAATAAAATCACAAGCACTCATCCTGTTTTTTGATGGTAATTGCAGTTCAAGAATCGAAATACATGTGTTCTCTCCACAACTAATATCAAAGCTCTGTTTATCTATAGCAACAATCAAGCCACTATCAACTTGATGGCGTCTGTTGCTTACTATACTATTATACACTTTTATTAATTGATTATCAATAATGAAATATCCACCAGGGTTAGAGGATAGTCCACGGATTTGATTAAAAACTTGGCGTGCTGGTTTACTAAAATCAATTTTTTCATCTTCTTTAGTTAAATTAGGAGCATAGCTCACTTCGCTTTCATTTTGTGGCATGGGTACAATAAGCCCTTTTTCTAAATCTGATAAAACTCTAGGAATCATCGTTACAGCTAGTTCACTCAATTTTGTAAATAGGGTATCTTGATTATCACTATCCAGAATTGGAAGTTCTTCCTTAGCAAGTATATCTCCTGCATCCATTTTTTTAGCCATATACATAATGGTAATTCCTGTTTTATCCTCGCCATTCATTAAAGCGCGTTGAATCGGTGCACCTCCACGATACTTTGGTAACAACGAACCATGAATATTAATCGCCTTATAACGAGGATGGTTTAAAACTGTTTCACCGACAAATTGGCCATAAGCTGCTGTAATAATCAAATCTACTTCTAAATCAAGAATCGGTTGATAATCAATTCTAATTTTTTCAGGCTGAAAAACTGGATAATGATTAGCTACAGCCCATTCCTTCACCGGCGAAAAAACCATTTCCTTACGTCGAAAATGATATTGATCTGGTTGAGTAACGACCAAAACTACCTCGTGGTGTTTCGCGATTTCTTCAAGAATTGGTACAGCAAATTGAGGTGTTCCCATAAATATAATCTTCATCTTTTACTCCCTTAGGTAAAACTTCGTGGATAGCGTTCGTAATTTATCGTTAACTGATAATGCGCTAAATTCTTTGAAACTTCTTCGATAATCCGATTTAGTTTAATAAAATCATTGTGTTTGATAATCAGTTGTACTCCCATATACCGAGCAAGATAAACGGGGCCTAAGACAACTCCTTCATTTTTAAATAAGTAATTGAAAGATTTCTTGAATGAATTGGCAAAATGATACATCGCTTTAAATTCTCCACTAATAATCATACGATTGGCTTCCGCAAACGGAGGATAAAAGTATTCTTGACGATATTTAATTTCCTCGTTATAAAAATTAATAAAATCTTGATTGATTCCATTCAATATCGCAAAATGATCTAAATGATACCCCTGAATGACTACTTTTGTTCTTTCATCGATTAATGCATCAGATAATAATCCATAAGTTAATTCAGAAGCTTTATAATCGTTAATGTTTAATAGTCGGTCAATATCGAGAATACCGATTAATTTAATCGCTGGATTTTTGAGCGATAAAATATTATTAGTCCCGATGACAATATCTACTTCTTGCTCTTCTATTTTTAAAACATTCTCTTGATAACTTTGATAATCGCTGATTACCTCACTATCCAATTGTAATAATCTAGCATTCGGGAAAATTGTCTGTAGCGTTTCTGCGACTTTTTCCAATCCAACAGCATATAGACTTAAATCAACACTACCACAATTCTCGCAACTCTTTTTCGTCATTTTATATCCACAGTAGCGGCAATATATTTCATCCTTCTTTTTATTATAAGACATCCCTATTTTACAAGCTTGGCATTTAACAACAGTCGAACAATTTCGGCACACAATATGATGACTATATCCTTTTACATTTAGAATAAGCATTGCTGTTTCTTTTCTCTCTAGAGTTTCAGAAATTTCCTTTTTTAAAGTGACAGAAATAAGTGAGTTTTCTGGTTCTTCTCTTAAATCAACTAATTGAACATCATATGTTTTTGGTATAGTATGCTTCAATAAATAATATTTTGTGATGAAATAATTATAATAGCTTTCAATAGTAGGCGATCTCGTCGATAAAATCAATTTTGCTTGATGATAATCAGCTCTAAACTTAACGACTTCAATCATACTATATTTTGGTGTTACTTCACTGTAATAATTAATATTCCCTTCATCAACAACAATGATAACTCCTAAATCCATCAACGGCAGGAATAAGCCCACCTTTGTTGTAATAATGATATCAAAAGCCCCATTTTTCACATTGATATAATTATCATAAAACTCATTGTTAGAAATATCACTTGAAAAATTAACAATTCGATATCCTGTCATTTTCTTTTTAAAATATTGTAAATGTTCAAAATTACTAATCAATGTTGGGGTTAACAGTAGCACTTTTTTGTTTTCTTGTAAGGTTTCATTGATAATATCGAGATAAAATTTCAATTTAAATGCTTCATCATTACTATACAATAAGAAAGGTTTATTTTGTAAGCGGCTATATTTATATCGCAATTCTTGTTCTTCAAAGGTATAGTTTTCCAGTTGTATAGGAAGTTTCTCAGCTACATATTCTTTGATTTGAGGAACTTCACGATAAACTAAATACCTGTTTTTTACCAATGAATAAATCAATTCTTTAGAACATCCTGTATTTTCTCTGATATCTTCTAGTGTCGCCTCCGGATTATTCGCTACATAAGTAATCACTTCACCTCTTCTTTGACTTAATCCGGTTAGATCATCGGCTAATTTCTTGTTAATGTAATATTTCTTTACTTGCTTGTTTTTCCCATAGGAATAATTATCATAAGAGATTTCAATATTCCCTTTTTCAATTTCTTTTTTTATTTTGGGAAAAAACTTTAAGATTTCCTTATCTATCAACACTTTATTTTTCCCGGCAAAAAGCAGTGCTAACTCCGCATCTAAATCAGAAAAATTATTGATATTTAAATATCGACGATATTTGGCCTTCAAAAAGGAAGGATACATTAGGTTTAAAGCGCTTATCATCAGTGTTTTAGTATCTTCACTGATTTTTTTCGCTAATTCTACCTGCTCTAGTGTTAATTCTTTGGTATAATCCAAAACATCAAGAATATCCTTGATTTGCCCAGAATAATCCGTTTCTTCTTCGATTGCGATGACATATCCCAAGATTTCTCTTACACCAAAATTAACCAATACTCTACTTCCGATGTTAATATAATCTTGATACTCTTCAGGAATGCGATAAGTATAAGTTATATCAACATTGGATGATTTTACATCAACTACAACTTTTGCAAACATGAATATCACACCTCCTATTATATAGTAGTATCAAAAGAAAACATTTATTTATATTTTTATATTATCATATTTTCATAACAAAATAAAGTAAAAAAAATTCCTGATACAGGAATTATTTTTCTTCTTCAGTTTCAACAGCATTGATGATTTCTACTTTTCCCTCGATAATCTCTTCTAAAGCAATCCCAATACTTCTTTTATTATGTGGATTTGTTATTAAAATATCTTCTCCATGTTCAATTTCTCGTGCTCTTTTCGCAACACCAACAACAAGTTTGTACTTTGACTTTGTTACTTCAATTAATTGGTCAATAGATGGATAACGCATGCCATCATAAGAATTAATCATTATTTTTCACCTCCAATAATGAATTGTATTTATGAATTGTTCGTTCTGTCTTTGCGTGTTCTGCTCTAATGATTGCCATTATTTTATCAGCGGCATTTTTCACTTCATCGTTGACAACGATATAATCATATTGATAAGCCAAATCTAATTCTTTTTTGGCTTTTTCAATACGTTCTTTTATATGTTCCGAGTCTTCTGTTCCTCGCGATTTTAACCGTTTTTCTAGTGCTTCATATGAAGGTGGAGCTATAAAAATGAACACAGCATCGCTCATTTTCTCTCTCACTTGCATTGCGCCGTTTACTTCAATTTCAAGAACGACTTCCTTACCTGATTTCAATTGTTCTTCTACCGTGTCTAAAGGGGTTCCATAATAGTTCCCGACAAACTCAGCATATTCAAGCATTTTATTATCTTTTATTCTTTGTTCGAATTCTTCTTTACTAATGAACCAATACTCACGACCATTAACTTCTTCGGCTCGTGGTTTCCTTGTTGTCAGGGAAACAGAATAAATAAGATCATGTCCTTCCATCTCAAATAAAGCACTTCTTATCGTTCCCTTTCCAACTCCGGATGGACCTGATATCACTATCAATAAGCCTTTATCATTAAGTTTCATAAAATACCTCATTTATTTTACACATATTATACAATAATTTTCATGAAAAGGAAAGACATTTTTTCAAAAGAAACCAGGTTCACCAATAAACACGTTTTCAATTTGGTTTGTTTTTACTCTTAACTTATGATAAAATAAAAAAAAGAGGTGAGCAAAATGAATATTGATGGCGTCTTCTTACATCATCTGCTTCATGAATTAAAACCTAATCTTGAAGGTTACCGGATTAATAAAGTGTTATCGATCAACGAAACAGATTTTGTATTTTCCTTATCAAACCGAAAAAACCTTTTGATTAGCGCAAACAACAATTCTCCCCATTTAAGAATTACCAAAAATGAATATATTGCCTCTAAAAAAACAAGCCTTTTTTATAATCAACTGAAAAGCAAATGCGAAAATGGCATCATTCATTCTCTAGAACAAATTGAAAATGACCGCTTAGTGGTTTTTGAAATCATCCATTTTGATGATTTAGGTTACCAAGAGAAAAATAAATTGTATTTTGAAATTTATGGTCGAAATGCTAATTTGATTCTTACCAACGCCGAAGAAATCATCATTGAAGCGCAGAAAAGAAAACTTCCCAACGAAGAAGAAAAACGAATCGTCGTTCCTAAAATAAAATATCAACATCTATCTTTAGGTAAACTAAATCCTTTTACTCAAAAAGGGTCTTTAAAACAGAATAATTTTGAAGGAGTAAGTAATCTAACCTTTACTGAAATGGTTTATCAGGATAATCAAGATATTATCAACCAGCCCACTCAACCAACTATTATGGAAACTAGTCAAAAATCCTATTTTTATTGCTTTCCACTTGAACATTTACAAGCTCAAAAAACATTTTTCCCCACTCTATCGGAAATGTTGGAATTTTTCTATCTAAATTTAAAGAATCTAAATAATTTAAATAGTGAACAAACCTATTTGGAAAACTACCTGAAAAAAGAAATCAGTAAAAACAAAACAAAATTAGCAAAACAAGAAAAAGATTATCAAGAAGCGATTCAAAATTTAGAATATGAAAAAACAGGCAATCTTCTTTCTGCCTATCTTCATCAAGTAAAAAAGGGAGATATGGAGATAACTGTTGATGATTTCTACTTAAATGGTTTACCTTACACCATAAAACTCGATCCATTATTATCACCAACAAAAAATCTAGAAAATATATTCAGTAAATTCAAAAAGGCAAAACGAACGATTATCCACTTGAAAGAACAAATGGAAAGAACAAAGCAAGATATTGAATACTATATTTGTTTGCTAGAACAATTAAATCTTGCGAAAGCAAATGATTTAAGGGAGATTTATCAAGAGTTAAATCTTAAAAAAACAGTGAATAACACTAAAAAAGATTCAAAACCTAATCTTACTACCTATCAAGATGATGATGGCAACCAAATTCTAGTCGGTAAAAACAATATCCAAAATAACTATTTAACTCATAAATTAGCGAAGAAAACGGATTATTTTTTCCATGTTCAAGGAAGTCCCGGAAGTCATACCATCTTGAGGAACAACAATCCTAGTTTGAAAACCATTCATTTAGCGGCAAAAATAGCGGCTTTCTATTCTAAAAGCAGATACTCAAGCAATGTTGCTGTTGATTATACTTTTGTTAAAAATGTAAAGAAAGTTCCTAATGAAAAAGGCTCATTTGTCCTTTATACAAACTATAAAACTGTTTTTGTAACACCTGATGGTGAAGAGTTAAAATCCTATTTAAAAAATTAGCAAAATAAAAGAGCATGTTAATTTAAACTAACATGCTTTTTATATTGGCATATCGAAATCAAAGGGCAGTGCTCACATTGTGGATTTCTTGCTTTACAAAAATAGCGACCAAAAAATAGTAATTTTAAGTGAACCTGATGCCATAATTCTTGAGGATATAGCTCCATCAATTTTTGTTCAACAACCACTGGATCACTACTATCAACAAATCCCAAGCGATTGGATACGCGTAAAACATGAGTATCTACTGCGATTTTAGGGACATGAAAGCCCTCTGCCAGAAAAACATTGGCAGTTTTACGACCTACTCCAGGAAGAGTAATTAAATAATCATAGTCATTAGGGATTTCTTGATGACCATCAGCCATCAGTTTTTTCGCCAAAGCGATGATATTTTTAGCTTTTGTATTGGCAAGACCTATTATTTTAATAATCTCCTTGACACTGTCTTCATCAGCTTCTGCTAGATCGCTGATTTTTGGATACTTAGAAAACAACACTTTTGTTACCTTATTCACGAGAATATCAGTTGTTTGAGCAGACAATACAACAGAAATTAATAGTTGAAATTTCGTTTGATAATTTAATTCACAGCGAGCATTTGGATACATGGAAGTAAGGATTTCTAAAACATCATTGGCGTCCACTATAAACCTTACTAAACATATCTTGGATATTTTCTTTTACTTCGACTGTGCTTTCTGTTTTGTTGTGTTGTTTATATAAATAACGATCCATAAAGTTCATTCCGCGATTTTTCACTTTCAAAGTTTCCAATAGTGCTTCACACACTTCTTCATATTGGTAATGGTAATCAATATACCATTTATTAACCATTTGGATTTCCAACGGGGTCAAGATTTTTTTCAATTCTCTTTCCAAATCATTAATCGTCGTCTTTATCCATCGCTTTTGCTCTTCTTTATCTATTTTTTCATCTTCACCATCAATGATAAAACTAAGTTTTCGATAAAGTTCATCTAAACCATAGATTTCTTTCCCTGTTTCCTTCGAAAGTTCCATTGTAATAATTCCTTTGTTAATTAAGTCGATAACACGATTACTACATTCTTCTTCAGTAGCTGTCATAGTCGATATTAATTGGTCAAAAGATACTGATTTTTCTCCTTGAATCAAGTAGCTATTTAGTTTCATTAGAATAACAACATCAAGTTCATTCAACTGCAATTGATGATATTTTTCCAACAAAATGCGATTAAAATCCAAAAAATTGTTCTTTAATAAATCATAGTATCGATTCATGGGCTACTCCTATTTTTTTATATATTGTAAGTTTTTTTGATTAAAATTGCAATACGTTCTTTTTACCTTGCCATCTTACTTAAGGCATCTTTTGCCGCTGCTTGTTCGGCTTTATTTTTACTTTTTCCTAATCCACTTCCTAAAACAACACCTTCATGCATCACTTGAACAAGATAGGTTTTGTCATGACTAGGTCCTTCCTCTTGATAATTATAAATCAAAGATTCTCTACTTTCAGCTTGAATATATTCTTGCAATTCGCTCTTATAATCCACAAAAAATCCTTGATCAATCGCTTCAAAACGGGAAAATATTACTTGATTAAGAATCTTTCTCACTTTTCCAATTCCTAAGTCGAGATAAACAGCACCTAAAAAGGCTTCAAATAAATCCGCTAAAACGGTTGGTTTTGTATTACCGCCTTGGGCGGCTTCTCCTTTTCCCAGCAATAATCCTTCATTTAGTTTTAAAAGCTTGGAATACTCAGCATTCGCTTCCGTACAAACAAATTTTGCTCTCGTTTTTGATAGTTCTCCTTCTGGCATATCCGGAAATTTATTATATAAATATTCACCAACGAGAAAATCAAGAATGGCATCACCTAAAAATTCCAAACGTTCGTTATAAGGACAATTATGTTCATTACCATAAGTTTTATGGGTAAAAGCCATTCGATATAATTCCAAATTCTTATATTTTAAATGCAAGCGTTTGGCAATACGCGAAAATTTAGTTTCAAAATCATCTTTAACTATCACTGGTATCATCTCCAATAATAGCTTTCATCTTCTCAATTACATTTCCTTGAACGGTCAATCTCGCTTGATTAATCGCTTTAGAGAAAGCATAATCACTGCTTGCTCCATGCGCTTTCACAACAACACCATCAACACCAAATAAATTTGAACCTCCAATTTCATCTGGATTCATCGCTTTTTTAAAATTCTTAAAAACTTTTCTCATGAAAAGATAACCGATTTTTGCACTGAAACTTTTCTTAATTTCATCTTTTAAATATTTACCGATCATTTTCGCAACACCTTCACTAGTTTTCATCACCATATTACCAGTGAATCCATCAGTAATTAAAATATCACAATCGGTAAAAAACAATTCTTTTGGTTCAACATTACCAAAGAAATGAATATTTTGATTTTGTGATAACAATTGGAAGGTTTCTTTATCAACTTCACGACCTTTTCCTGGTTCACTACCAATATTTAATAATCCCACCAGTGGTTTCTTGATTTGAGCTGTTTCTTGCAAATAAATTGTCGCATATTCTGCTAATTGTACAATGTGTTCACTTCTTAGTTCAACATTCGCTCCCACATCGAGTAGTAGGCGTGGCTTCCCGCCAATGTCCGGTAAAGTAGGGCATAGGGCAACCCGTTTCATTCCTTTAATTCTTCTAATCACAAGATGAGCAGCAGCAATTGTTCCTTGAGTTGGACCTGCTGTTACTGCCCCATCTACTTCTTTGTCCTTTACTGCCTGAAAAGCCATGACAAGGGAAGTATCGCGATTACGACGAATTTCACCAATCGGATCTTCCTCTCCCATATCAATTTTCTTAGGAGCATGGACGATTCTCACACGCTCATTTACTTGCAAATATTTTTTTATTTCTTGTTCATCACCATATAAGACTAATTCAATATCGGGATATGCGGCGATTGCTAAGTTAACCCCTTTTACAATGGCTTCTGGGGCAAAATCGCCACCCATGGCATCAATTGCTAATTTAATCATTAGTTCCTCCTAATCAAGCATTTCTTTATTTTGTTGGTAATTATTATCTACTATTTTCTTAATTTCTTCATATTCAGGATTGGTGAATAGTTTTTGCTCATCGATAACTTGATTGGCAAGTTCATTAACCGTTTCTAATATTTCCTTGTCTAATACCAAGTCTGCCATTTTAAACGGAATAGTACCCGATTGTTTTTCACCAAAGAAATCCCCTGGACCTCTAATAATTAAATCTTCTTCTGCCAGCATAAAGCCATCATTATTTTCCTCAACAAGTTTCAATCGTTCAATCGCGCTTTGCGCTTCAGTATTGCTAATCAAAAAGCAGTAAGCTTGTTCATCGCTACGACGAACACGACCCCGCATTTGGTGTAGTTGAGCAATTCCAAAGCGATCAGCATCAAGAACTACCATAGTTGTGGCATTAATGACATTCACTCCTACTTCTATTACGCTTGTTGAAACCAAAATCTGAATTTTGTTTGCTGAAAAATCCGCCATTACTTGTTCTTTTTCATTGGTCTTCAAGCGACTATGAATCAATCCCACTTGGCAAATACCTTTAAAGTATTCTGTCATATTATTGTATATTTCTGTTGCGTTCTGTAAATCCATAACCTCAGATTCTTGAATCATCGGCGCAACAACATAGATTTGATGACCAACTGCTAATTCTTGCTTCATATGTTGCAATACGATAGCACGATCTTCATAGCGGATATAACGAGTTATTGCTTCTTTTTTATTTCCTGGTAAAGTTTTAATTAAGGAAATATCCGATTCACCCAAAACACTAATTGCCAATGTGCGTGGAATTGGTGTTGCACTCATTTTTAAATGGTCAATCAAATGACCTTTACCAACGATAGACACTCTTTGGCGAACACCAAATCGATGTTCTTCGTCGGTAACGACTAAACCCAATGAATGAAATTCAACATCTTTTTGAAATAAAGCATGTGTTCCTATGATAATATCCACTTTTTTATCAGCTAAATCGGTAAGGATTGCTTTTTTATCTTTATTATTTACCGATGAAGATAACATCACAATATTAATCTCTTCATTTTTAAATAAATCTTTGAAAGTAAGATAGTGTTGATTGGCAAGGACTTCGGTAGGAACCATAATTGCTCCTTGATAACCAGCTGTAATCACAGCAAATAAAGCAATAGCAGCTACCACTGTTTTACCACTACCAACTTCTCCTTGTAATAAACGATTCATTTTGTAAGGAGCTTGCATATCCGTAAAAATTTCATCAAGTGACTGCTTTTGATCAATAGTTAATTCATAAGGCAACGTTTTAATAAAATTGTCGACTCGTTTTTGATCAAAATGAATAGATACTCCTTGAGGAAAATGCTTTCTCATGTATAACATATATTTTATTTTCAATTGATATAAAAATAATTCCTCAAACTTAATGCGTTTAATCGCCAATTGAACTTCTTCAATTTCATCGGGAATATTGATATATTTTATTGCTCTTTTTAAACCAATCAAATTATATTTTGTTCTGATTTCTGCTGGTAAAACTTCTATTATCTCATCACAATAATCATCATAGACTTTTTCTTTTAATTCGAGCATCTTTTCATCAGTAATCCCTTTGATATTAAAGATAGGATTAACGGCGCTGCTAAATTCATTAAAATGAATTTCCGAAGCAGTAAAGTTGCGCATATTTTCATTAAATTTACCCGTTAAGCGAACATAAGTACCATAATTAATCTTCGATCTTAAGAAATGGCGATTAAAAATGGTTGCCCGTATCTTTCTTCCCTCCACATCAAGATAAAAATTCATGACTGAAAGTTTTGTCTTCACATTGGTAACGGTAGCTTTAGTTTGCACTACACCAGCAATCGTTACATTTGTTTCAGGGACAATATCCTTGAATGACTTAATCGTATAATCTTCAAACTTAGTTGGAAAACTAAACAGCAAATCCTCAACTGTGTTGATATTGCTCTTTTTAAGAAACAAAACTTGTTTGGGAGTTATGTATGATACTTCGCTTAATAAAATTTCTTTCATAATTTCACCATGTCCTAAACAAGAAAAAGGGCTGAAAGCCCATTCTACTCTATTGCTAGAATATAACTATAGACTTCTTGATTTCCTTCAATTACATCTACTTCAAGATTGCTATAATTCTTCTCAACATATCTTACTAATTCATTTACTTCTCTTTCGGAAACATCAGCTCCATAAATAATGGTAATAATTTCTTTGTCATCATTTATGGCGTTTTTTAATAATTCCTTTGTTGCTTCACTACGTCTTTTATGGGAAGCCACAATCTTGCCATTACAAATACCAATAAAATCATCTTTATGAATATCAATGCCTTCTAACACAGTATCTCTAATAGAATAGGTAACTAGAGCAGTGGTAACATTGGCAATGACTTTTTCTAAATCTTGAATAATTTCTTCTGGCTCTCCACTCAAATCGATCATGGTCAAGGCAGAAAACCCCTGTGCCAATGTCTTTGTTTCAACAACATGGATATGGCTTTCCGTATAAATTTTTGCTGATTGATTGGCAGCAAGAATGATATTCTTATTATTGGGAAATACAAAAATGTTTTCAGCGTTTAACATATCAAAACCACGAATAAAATCTTCCGTAGAAGGGTTCATGCTTTGACCACCAGAAACAACATAATCTGCCCCTAAATCTTTAAAAGTTTGAATTAATCCCTCGCCAGTAGCAACAGCAACAATTGCATATTTCTTGCGAATATCTGGTTTAACGGCTTTAGGAAAATGCTCTTCTCCACATGGACATTCACCTTCAGCAACATGGGTAATTTCAGCGCTTTCGTTATGTTGAATAGTCATATTTTCAATCTTCAGATGAATAAATTCACCATAAGTTTGACCAATATTTAAAATATCTCCTGGTTTTAATGTATGAATATGAACTTTTACCAAATCTTCATCCTTAACAAGAGCAATTGAATCTCCTAAAGGATTGATTTGTTCATAAATTATTTGTTCATTAAAGTCTTCGGAATTAAATTCCTCGCTTAAACGTAAAATAAACTCAGTACAATAACCAAATTCAACTTCTTTAGCGGTCGCCTGCGGTAAATGGGTTACTGCATGGGCTACTTCAAAGGTATCAGTACCGGCAAAATTCTCGTCTAAAGCTTCAGCCATACCCTCAACAATCGCAAGGTATCCAGCACCACCACTATCAACAACGCCTGATTCTTTTAATACTGGCAAAATATCAGGGGTTCTCGCAAGCGAAGCTCTTGCTTCTGCAATATACTCGATGAAAAACTCATTAATTGTCATTCTTGAAGAAGAAATCGTCAACATTTTCTCACAAGCTTCACGAGCTACGGTCAGAATGGTTCCTTCTACCGGTTTCATTACCGCCTTGTATGCTTGTTTTACTCCACTATCAAAAGCATGAGCCAAACGAATAGCATCGACTTGTTCAAAACCTTCGAATCCCTTATTCAATCCTCGAAATAACTGCGATAGGATTACTCCAGAATTTCCACGCGCTCCCATTAGCATACCGCGTGAAAGTTTCTTAGAAATTTCATATATGCTCGTATCGTGAGAGTTATAAATCTCGTTAACTCCACCTTCAATTGTCATTTTCATATTTGTTCCTGTATCACCATCAGGTACAGGAAATACATTAAGAGAATCTATTCTCTGATAATCTTTTTTTAATTTTTCGGCACCATTTAAAACCAGAGTCTTAAATATAGCTCCGTCAAGTTTCATGATTTGCATTAAAATGCCTCCATTTATATATTGTTTACTTATTAATCTATTTTAAAAAAAATACTTCTTAGACATTATACCACAATTTGCACTCTTAATCAAGACAATTTGCCTTCCAAAGAATGCGTTTTTCTATTGAGATTGATGTGTTTTTTTACTATTTTTTTACTATTTGATGAAATAATGGCGCTTATAAAATATTGTCAATTCTTCTTGATTTGCCATTAATAATATGGTATAATAGACAAGGTTAATAAAATAGAATCGATTTTAGGAGGTGCAATATGGCTCGTAAATGTTATATAACTGGCTTAGGAACAGTTTCAGGTAATAACCGTTCTCATTCTCTTAGTGCAACGAAAAGAAAATGGAAAGCTAACTTACAAAAAGTTAGAATTAAGGATGTAGATGGAAAAGTTAAACGTGTATATGTATCAACTCGTGCTTTAAAATCAGGTCTTGTTGAGCGTGCATAATAATAAAAAAAAGGCGGTTAAGCCTTTTTTTTATTACCCTAACGATTTCACAACAATCACTTTTTTATCGACTATGAGTTTTCCGATTTCAAGGATTTCATTGCTTAAACAAATATTATCTTCAACTTGTAAAATATAATTATCTAGATTATATTTAAAACCCTGCAAGGTAATTTTAGTATCATTCTCTATAGCAAAAAAAGAAATATATTTATACTGGTCCTTGATGAATTCAACAGTTCCCTTGGCGATAAAAATATCGTTACTATTGTCGAGCAAGTGAATGTTAAGATGACTATATTTTGCCATTACACGGATAATCGATAGGAAATGATCTAGTCGGTTACCACTACCATTATAGATTTCAATTCGTGAAAAATCCATTTCGGCAACATATTCAATCGCAAGTTCCAAATCGCTTGCGTTTTTTTCTTGGGGAAAGGCAATTTTTGTTTCATACGCAAATCCATAACGTTCAATGTCAGAAGAATCAAAGTCACCAATTGCTACCTTGGCAATGATATTTTGTGAGGAAGTAGCAATAATCCCTCCATCAACAGCAATTATGAATTCATCTTCATCATGTTGATAAATATCTTTAAAACTATCAAATCCTGCACATACAATTTTTGCTATCATAAGGCGAGTAATCCTTTAATTGCTCCCTGGCGGTCATCACTTTCGAAAATATACGTTCCCGCTACAACGACTTCACAACCCGCCTTTTGGCATAATTGAGCTGTTTCTTTGTTGATTCCCCCATCTACTTGGATTAAATAAGAATAATTGTATTGTTTTTTCTGGGCCGCTAAATAAGCAATTTTATCAAGAGCATTGCTCATAAACTTTTGACCACCAAAACCAGGCTCTACACTCATGACTAAAACTAAATCCAAATAGGGTAAAATTTGATATAAAACCTCAACAGAAGTATTGGGCTTAATCGATATTCCTACCTTAACACCCAATTTTTTAATGGTTTCAATTGCTTCCATTTTATCCTCAACTGCTTCATAATGAAAAGTGATATAATCAGCTCCGGCCGCAACAAAATCCTTTGCGTATTTCAATGGATCAGATATCATCAAATGAACATCGAAAACAAGGTCAACTTTTCCCTTTAAGTCCTTATAAACAACTGGTCCCATAGTAATATTGGGAACAAAATGGCCATCCATGACATCAATATGAAGAAATTTAGCTCCATACTCTTGGACTTCTTTTACTTCTTGTAATAATTTTGAGAAATCAGCAGATAAAATTGAAGGTGCAACGATCATTTTCGGTCTCCTTTCTAATATTTGTTTTTCTTAGTCTCTTTAATTTCATTCGCAAACAACAAATAATTTTGATATCGTGAACTTAAAATCATATTTTTCTCCACAAGTCTTTTCACTTCGCAATCAGGTTCGTCAATATGGGTACATTTTGAAAATTTACACTTGGAACTGGCCTGGTAAAATTCACGAAAGGTGTGGCTCAGGGTCAACAAATCAATCTCTTCAAAATTAGCAATTCCAAATCCTGGTGTATCGGCCAACCACCCTTCTAAAATACGAATCAATTCAATATGCCTTGTCGTATGTTTCCCGCGATTTAAGGTAGTAGAAACCACGTCGGTTTTAAGGTTAAGCTCCGGATCAATAATATTGAGCAAAGTGCTTTTGCCAACACCGCTTTGACCAGCAACAACACAAAGATGCTCGTTCACTTCCTGTTTTATCTGTTCAATAAAATCTGGTATATCGTTTCGATAAATTCGATATCCTAATTGTTCGTAGTAATCATGAATAGAATTAAAATTTTCCTTATTCGCTAACAAATCGAGTTTTGTAAATACGATGATAATCTTAATGTCTTGATATTCCATTATCGAGATTAAACGATCGAGAAGGTTTAAATTTAAATCGGGTTCTATTACCGAAAAGACTAAAAAGACTTTATCAACGTTGGCAATCAACGGTCTTTCCAAACTGTTTTTTCGTGGATAAATGGAAGTAATCACTCTTTCTTCTTCATTGATCGCAACAATATCACCAACCAAAGGATTTTTTCTGCGATAGCGAAACAATCCTCGCGGTTTGCAGACAATCGTTTGTTGATTCGGTAAGAAAACAGTGTATTCTCCACTAATGGCTTTGATGATTAGTCCTTTCTTCATTACTTCTCCTTCATTTTTTGTACTCGTAACTGCCCGCAAGCGGCGTTAATGTCATGACCATGTTCTTTACGAATAATAGCATTAATTTTATTCTTGATCAGATAATCAAAAAATTGGTCTCTTACTTTCTCATCACTGCGTTTAAATATTCCCCCTGTTTCATTGTATGGTATTAAATTCACATAGCAGTTTAACCCGCGAATCAAATTACAAAGTTCTTTTGCATCTTCAAGCGAGTCATTTATTCCCTTTAGAAGGATATATTCAAAAGTAATTCTTCGTTTTGTTTTTTGAAAATAATCCTTTAATGCTGTTATCAATGCTTTTAGGGGATATTTTTTATTAATCTTCATGTACCGACTGCGTTTTTCATCATTCGCAAAATGAAGACTGATTGCTAGATTAACTTGCAAGTTCAACTCAGCAAATTCATATATTTTAGGAACAATACCGCAAGTGGATAAAGTAATGTGTCGAGCGCCAATTTCCAAACCTTTGGGATCATTGATAATCTTAATGAATTCAATCACATTATCGTAATTGTCGAAAGGTTCACCGATTCCCATAATGACAACATGACTTACGCGTTTTTCCTCTTGACGAAGATAGTTATCAATCGTAAGAACTTGTAACACCATTTCTGCTGGTGTTAAATTGCGAATCCGTTTTGTCATACCACTGGCACAAAAAGCACAGCCCATATTACATCCAACCTGAGAAGTAACACAAACACTATACCCATAATCATGAATCATAAGTACTGTTTCTATTAATGATTGATCTTCCAGGCGAAACAAAAATTTTGTCGTCCCATCACGAGCGACGTTTTTCGTAACGATCTCTAATTTGGGGAAGGTGAAATCTTGCTCTAATTGGGCAATAACTTCTTTTTTTATATTGGTAATTTGAGAAAAAGCAGATATTCTGATTCGATATAGCGCTTCAAAAATTTGTGTAGCTCTAAATTTCGCCAGTTTCTTTTCCAAAAAATATGCCTCAAGGCGCTCACGAGAATAATCATAAATCCCCTTTACTGCCATTTTAATTTCTCCTTAGTTTACAAATATAAAATCCATCCGTATGATATTCAAAAGGTAAAATAATCCTTTCTTCTACTTTAGTAAAGTCTTCATGGCGACGCAAAAACTTAGCAATTTGCTTTTCATTTTCGTCTTTGTTGATTGTACAGGTACTGTAAATCAAGTATCCACCGCGTTTTAATAATTGATAGGATTTTTCCAGAATCTCCTCTTGTAAGTACTCTACCTCTTCAATTGCTTTTAAGGTGATTTGATACTTTAAATCTACCTTATGACTTAAAACTCCTAATCCACTACAAGGCACATCAGCAATGAGATAATCAAAAGATTCTTTTTTTACCTTGTTAGCAACATTACGGGCATCAATCAACTGTGTTTTCACGTTATTCACACCCAAGCGTTCAAAGGTTTGTTCCATTAATTTAATTTTATGCGGATAGACATCGCACGCAAAAATAGTTCCAGTATTATTCATCAGGGCAGCTAAATGGGCTGCTTTACCACCAGGAGCAGAACACAAATCCAAAATCAAACTATTTGGTTCAGGATTGGTAATCTCGCTGACCATTTGACTAGAAATATCTTGAATAGTGATGAATCCCTCCGTAAATAATGGATGATTCACAATGCTTTTATTAATGGTTAAGCCGTTTTCAACCAAAGGATTATCGCTGAATTGAATATTCGCTTCAGTAAGTTTGGTTTTTATCGTCTCTTTATTTGTCTTTAATGTATTGATTCTTATCGCATCATTTTTAATGAGAGAATTTTCTTGTAGTATTTTTTCTAATACCTCTAAGGAATAATCTTTCAATAAATAGGCGACTAACCACATCGGATGGGAATATTTAATACTTAAGCGTTGAATGTCATCATAGCCATCTAGGCTGCGAAGAGGGTTTCGTAAAAAATTACGCAGAACTGCATTAACAAACGATCCAATTGCTTTATCTTTAATGTTAGCAATATCAACTGATTCATTGACAATTGCATACTTAGGAATATCTAGATAAACAATTTGATAAACACTAATGTATAAAAGGTTTTTTACCCATGATTTTGGTTTTTTTCTTCGAATATAAGGTTCCAAATAAAAATCTATGGTAATTAGATTTTGAATCGTTCCATAAACAAGGTTTGTAAATAACCTCCTATCTTCTTCTGACAGTTCAAATTTATTTAGAAACTCATTCACCACGATATTGCAAAATGCCTTTTTACGAGTTATTTTTTCAATCGCTTCTAGTGCTAATTTTCTAACATTCATAACTTATTCCATAACTTTCTTTAAAAATGCTGTCAACGCTTCTTTCTCCAGAACACTACTACCGATATTTCCATGTTTTTGATCGTCAAAACTATGAAAATCACTACCTGCTGTATAAATTAAATTATGAGAAAGAGCAAATCTCTTAAATCGTTTAGTATCTTCGGGCGTATTAGCTGGATATATTGCTTCAAGTCCATCCATCCCCAGAGCGATAAGTTCCTGATAATTATTCTTTTTTAGAAGGACTGGATGAGCTAAAATAATCGTCGCTTGTGCTTGCTTGAGTAAAGCAACTCCTTCTTCCGTTGTAATTTTTGTGCTCGGAAGATACGCAACACACCCTTCTCCTATCATTGTTGAAAAGATTTGTGCTTTTGTATAAGGATACCCTTGAGCAATGATTTCATTGGCAATGCTACCACGAGTAATAATATTTAATTTCAATAAGGGTGCAATATCTAGTTTGATTTGAAAATATTTTTCCAAACGAGCAACCATCTCTTTGCAACGAGCAATACGGTGTTCACGTTGATTCTCTAATATTGTTTGAAGAGTAGATACTGTACTTAAGTCTTTAAAATAACCCAAAATATGAACAGATTCTTTCTTTCTCTCCGTCGATAATTCAACCCCATAAATCACCTTGAGTTGATAAGTATCCGCTAAACTACCAGCGAGCTTTGCACCTGACAAAGTATCGTGATCTGTGATACTAATCACCTCTACATGTTTACTAGCTTCTTGTAAAACTTCTTCTACTGTTAGGGAGCCATCAGAAAATTGGGTATGGATATGAAAATCTCCCTTCATTATACTCTCCTTGCTGTCTGATATTCATTGTAAATCAGTACGACAACATACTTATACTCTAGTTCTTGATAGGAAGCAATGAAGTTTTTATCCGCAAAAATAGCTTTATCGCTTTTTTTAATCACATAATTTATTTTTGAAAAAAGAGCTATCCATTTTGGATAATCATAATACATAATGATTTCATTCTCTAAAAAATAGTCCATTGTGAATTGAGACACATAATTTTTAGTTAGTCCTTTTTTCATAAAAGCGATCAAATGAGAAATCGTTTTGGTAATTAATTCCCCAGAGTGATAACAAATATAATCATAAGCATTTTGTAAACTACTATATTTATCAATTTCAGTAACAACATAACTACGATAATCCTTTAATTCTTGATATGTCTTTTCATTACAAAAAGCATAAGAAGCCATTTTTAAATTGGGAAGATACTCTTTTTTATATTGATTGATGTCTTCTATCAAATCTTCATAATAGCTCTCTAAATCCCCAACTTCATAATATAACTCATTAATCATTTCTTCTGTCACTAATCTTTTTCTTTTAAGTGAATTATTCGCCTTTTTCAATGATTCATATTTTTTTTCTAAACGAATTATATATTTTTCAATATTTTTTTGGATACTTGCAAACTCTTCTTGCTCTACAGTTGAAAAAGAAAACAAGTTTAAAAAATGATATAAGTGCAACATCTTTGTTAGTTTTTCCTCAAAAACGGTTAAGTTGGCATTTATTTTTTCTCGCTTTTCATCTTGATTTAATCCGCTAGGAGAAAAACGATGTTTTTTTACTCGATTTATTGGTTCAAAATATAATTCTGCCAGGTCAACTTTTAGATTACTATTATCTTTTGGCATTTCGGGTGTGGTAATTTCGATAATTTCTTGTTTTTTCATAGTTTTATTCCCTTACTTATCTTTTATTATACCATATCCTAATAGAAAAGTTAAGAGTCATCCATATATTTTAAAAACCCCAAGGCTTTCCTTGGGGTTTCATAACTTATTTATTTATTAAGATTGTAAAAAGATTTTAGACCGTTGTAAACAGCCGTAGAACCTAATTCATCCTCAATACGTAATAATTGATTGTATTTCGCAACACGGTCAGTTCTACTCATTGAACCAGTCTTGATTTGACCTGTATTTAAAGCTACAGCAATATCAGCAATAATTGTATCTTCAGTTTCACCCGAACGATGAGATACAACAGCTGTATAACCAGCTTTTTTCGCCATTTCAATTGCTTCGAATGTTTCAGTAAGAGTTCCTATTTGATTTACTTTAATTAAGATTGAGTTAGCGATACCTTTAGAAATTCCCTTTCCAAGTCTCTCTGTGTTTGTAACAAATAGGTCATCACCTACTAGTTGAACTTTTTTGCCTAACTTATCGGTTAAGTATTTCCAACCTTCCCAATCATTTTCATCTAATCCATCTTCAATTGAAATAATTGGATATTTTTCAACAAGTCCTGCATAGAAGTTAGTTAATTCTTTCGCATCTAATTCTTTTCCACCTTCACCAGCTAATACATATTTCTTCTTAGCTTTATCGTAGAATTCACTAGAAGCAACATCCATAGCAAGGAAAATATCTTTTCCAGGAACATAACCTGCATTCTTGATCGCTTCAATGATCACTTGGATAGCTTCTTCATTGCTGCCTAGGTTTGGTGCAAAGCCACCTTCATCACCTACTGATGTATTATATCCTTTGGCCTTTAACACCTTTTTTAAATTATGGAATACTTCTGCTCCCATTCTGATCGCTTCTTTAAAGCAAGAAGCACCAACTGGCATAATCATGAATTCTTGGAAATCAACATTATTATCAGCATGACTACCACCATTTAAAATATTCATCATCGGTGTTGGTAATTGACGAGCATTAAATCCACCTAAATAGTTGTATAGTGATAATCCACAAAGATCGGCAGCAGCTCTTGCAACAGCCATAGAAACACCTAAAATAGCATTTGCACCTAATTTTTGTTTGTTTGGTGTTCCATCTAATTCAATCATCGTTTGATCAATACCAACTTGATCAAATACATTCATTCCAATTAATTCGGGAGCGATAACTTCATTTACATTTTCAACAGCTTGTAATACACCCTTACCTAAATAACGGTTCTTATCACCATCACGTAATTCTACCGCCTCGTGTTCTCCAGTAGAAGCTCCACTTGGAACGATAGCACGACCAAATCCATCACTTTCAGTATAAACTTCAACCTCAACAGTTGGATTGCCACGTGAATCTAATACTTCACGCGCATAAATTTCTTTAATAAATGGCATAATTATTTTCCTCCTTATAATTATTAATATCCTTTTTTATTTTACAATTAATGTTTTACCCGTCATTTTAACTGGTTGTGGAATATCCAATAAGGTTAACATTGTAGGAATCACATCTCCTAAATTCCCCCCCGAACGGAGTACCAAACCTTTTTTTGTGACGATACATGGAACAGGATTTGTTGTATGGGCTGTAAATGGTAACCCATTTTCGTCTTCCATCTTTTCAGCATTACCATGATCCGCAACAATCATCATAGTTCCATTTACTTTTTTTACCGCTTGATAGAGCCTACCAATGCATTCATCTACTGTTTCAACAGCTTTCACCGCAGCTGAGAAAACCCCTGTGTGACCTACCATATCGCAGTTAGCAAAGTTTAAGATAATCGTATCAAATTTTTCACTTTCGATTGCTGAAACTGCTTTCTCACAAACTTCATAAGCGCTCATTTCTGGTTTCAGATCATAAGTAGCAACCTTAGGAGAATCGACAAGAATTCTTGTCGCTCCCTTTAATTGTTTATCGACACCACCATCGAAAAAGTAAGTTACATGAGCATATTTTTCTGTTTCTGCGATTCGTAGTTGTGTTAACCCTAGTCTAGATATGTAATCGCCATATAAATCATCTAATTCTTCAATTTCAAAAACTAGATCACCTTTCACATTTTCGCTATATAGCATCATACATACATAGGTTAAATCTTTAAATACTTTGCCACCAACAATTGGCGTTTTTTCTAAATTTGTTAGTGCAGTTGACATTTCAATTGCTCTATCAGGACGAAAATTTGCAAAGATAACACTATCTCCATCGTTAATATTAGAATCTTTGTGAACAATGTAAGGGATAACAAATTCATCTACAATCCCATTGGCATAGGATTCATCCATTCCCTTCATCAATTCTTTAAAAGGACCTTTATTATAAACCAAAGCATCGTAAGCTAATTGAATACGATTATAATTCTTATCGCGATCCATTGCATAGTATCTACCACTAACAACACCAATCTTCGAATGACCTACTTCATCAATTTTATTTTGTAGCGTTTGTAGGTATTCTTTCGCAGATTTTGGAGGAACATCACGGCCATCAAGAAAAGCATGAACTACTACTTCTTTGACACCAGATGCCACACATTTTTCTAACAAATATAAAATATGGGTAATATGAGAGTGTACACCACCATCCGACAATAAACCCATAATATGAATTTTACCATTATTCTTCAAAGCATTTTTAATCGCTTTTTGAATAGCTGGTTTTTTTATTAATTCATCATTACGAACACTGATATCAACTCTGGTTAATGATTGATAGACAACTCTTCCTGCTCCCAAGTTAATGTGCCCCACCTCACTATTTCCCATTTGGCCATCAGGAAGACCGACATCTTCACCGCTTGCACCAAGAGTTGTATGGGGATAAGTTGCTAGCAAATAATCTAAATTAGGCTTTCTTGCGTGATAAACAGCGTTCCCACGTGTTTTTGAGCTAAGACCATAGCCATCCATTATCGCTAACATCACTAAATTTTTCTTCATATTGCTACTCCTTCTACCTTATATATTATATACTTATTTTCATTCTTTTTCAACAAAAATACATGTTAAATAAAACGTATTCATTAAAAAGAAGATAATTCAGTTTCTACCGATTATCTTCAAGTTCTTGTTTATCGTTTCCATTAATATCTTGTTGCCAGAAACTAAGATTACTTACCATAATCTTTACTAAAAGGGTATAAGGAATAACTAAAATAATCATCGCTAATAATCTGATTGGCCAATCTAACAAAATAGCTGCTACCGTATAATAAGGGTCCTTGATTAATATTGTTTCCATATACATTGCTAAGGTGTTTAGTAAATTAGCACACAAAGAAGTAATAATCACAACAATCAATAGACACCAAAACTCTTTTTTTTGAGAAAAGATACGATAAAGTAATCCACTAATTCCTCCCCAGGCAATGGGTGCTAATGCCCAAAAGGGACTTGTTAAACTAAGTCCATAAGGGCTTGTCAATTGAAGGACAATTCCTGCCACCAAACCAGTCATAAACCCTAATTTGGGACCAAACATAATTCCGATAATCATCAGCGGCAGTCCATAAAAGGTAAATTTCAAGTGCATACCAATATTAACACTCATAAATTTTTCTAATACGATTGATAATGCTGCCATTACTGCGGATAATGTAATTTGAAAGATAGTTTTTTTCTTCACAAATAAAGACCTCCATATTAGAGATCCGCATTATTTTCTTCAGCGGATGCATCAATAAACCGCCATGATGGTGTTAATCTCCAACACACTCCCCCTGGTGAAGCACTTAACGCTTACTGATTACTCTGTGACTAAATTATATGATATATTTTATTAATAGTCAAATGAAAATCTGCTTTTTTATTGCTCGAAAGTTGAATAAAATGGCGTGTAAACATCATTGCTCAAGAGTTGACTAATTACATGTAAAGGGGGCAAAAAGCCATCAAAGGGGAAATTTAGGGGTCTTTTGGCCTGTTTTTAAGGCCTTTTCATGTTTTGCCGTGCTATTTAAACGATGAATAAAAGTAGTTTTATCGTACACGGATTTTTAGTAGAATCACTCCATTATCTTATGAAAATCTTTCATTCTTTAATCTCTTTACAAACTCCTATTTAGGTATATACTATACTATGCAAGGAGGGCGTTTTTATGAAAGATAAGAAAAAAAATAAGAAAAAACCTGCTCAACCTGCTGTAAAGATTGAAAAAGAATCTCATGTCGATGAGAAACCAAAAACCGTTGCAACAAGTGACAAGTCAAAACAAAAACAAGCACAAAAAAAATAAAAGTTAACTTTTTTTCTCGACTAGCGGTCGAGTTTTTTTATTTTCCAAACAAAAAAAGCGCCGATTAGCGCTTTTATTTGAAACGATTACTTAACCAATGAGGTAATTTTGGATTTGCCTTATCGCGTTCTACTTTTCCTTCTTCCATAGGACTCTTTTGTCTTTCAACAACTGGCGCACCATCTTCACCAACAATGATTTCTTTTTTACCTGGTTCTGGTGTTTGTTTTCCAAAATATACAACATTTTCATCTTCGTTATTACTTGGTGAATCAAATCCGGTTGCAATTACAGTAACAATTAATTCATCGTCGATATCTACATTGAAACCAGTACCACAAATCAAATCGATTTCTGTATTAGAAGCACCGCGAATTTCTTCCATAACATCAACAACTTCTTGCATACCAATATTTACACTACTAGTAATAAATACAATAGCATCTGTTGCTCCATTAATATCGATTTCTAACAATGGGCTTCTAACAGCTTTACGTGCAGCTTCCACAGCACGATTTGGACCTTGACCAATTCCAATACCCATTAAAGCAGTACCCTTATCTTTCATAACGTTACGAACATCGGCAAAATCGACATTGATTAAGCCAGGAACAGTAACAATTTCCGCAATTCCTTGAACACCACGACGTAATACATTATCCACTTCTTTAAAAGCTTCCAATAATGGCGTTGTACGATCAGTCATATTCAATAACTTGTCATTAGGAACAACAATTAAAGTATCTACATATGGTTTTAACTGTTCTAGTCCAACTTTTGCTTGAGCTAATCTTTTTCTCCCTTCAAATGAGAAAGGTTTTGTAACAATACCCACAGTAAGGCATCCCAATTCACGGGCAATACGAGCAACCACCGGAGAAGCTCCAGTACCTGTTCCACCACCCATACCTGCAGTTATAAACACCATATCACTACCGCGGAGTATATCTTTAATTTCTTCTTCACTTTCTTGTGCAGCTTTTAAACCAATACTTGGATCTGCTCCGGCACCTAATCCCTTGGTCAATTGCTTACCAATTTGCAATCTTGTCTCTGCTTTAGATAAGCGAAGAACCTGGGCATCAGTATTTATAACGACAAAATCAACGCCTTTTACATCGTTTTCAATCATTCTATTGACCGCATTACCGCCGCCCCCACCGACACCTACAACCTTTATTATCGGTTTTTCATCAAATGTTTCTTGACTATTCATAATCTCCTCCTCGAGTAGCTAGTATCTAACATATATATTATAACATTATCTTTTCAAAAAATAAACTCAATTTTAATTTTTTTTAAATATAATCACAATTACATAAATTTTATCACACATCATTAAAAATGACAATTGTTTTGTGAATGACTATTTTTATCTTTTCTTTTTAGGTACAGTTAGAATTAAATCCTGATATAAAACTCTCTTGCCTTTGATGCGTTTTAAAACTAAAAATAAAATTCCAGCGATAATAAAAACAATAGACATCACAAAACTAACCCGAATATTTCCAATTAGAAGCACTTCACCTTCATGTCTAAAGGATTCGGTAATTGCTCTGACAATTCCATACCAAATCAAATAAAACCCTAAAAAGTCACCACTTTCCAGACGTTTTGCTTTTCTTCGTAAAATTAATATCATGATTAATCCAATAAAATTTAACCCTGATTCATATAAGAACATAGGATGATAATAGCCTTCTGTTAACCCTGGTAACAGATATCCTCCTGAAATATACATATTATTGGTAATGAATTTTGGAAATATTTTTTGAAATAGGTCAACATTATCAACCATTTGGCCATATAATTCATGGTTACAAAAATTACCCCAACGCCCGACTATTTGACCGATTAACAATCCCGGTGCTAAAAGATCGAATACTTTGTATGGACTTACCTTCTTTTTATAGCAGTATACCAAAACAAAGACAATAGCGACAAGGACTCCTCCTTGAATGGCTAATCCGGAAAAACCTCCTTTTAAGCCAATCACCTCGGCAAAAGAATCAAAAGAATCTAAATTGAACAACACATACCATAACCGAGCACCAATCATCGCCAGTGGTAAGCAAATAATTAACCCAGTATAGATGAAATCTTCATCAATTCCCATTCTTTTCCCTTCTTGTAAACCCATAAACAAAGCGATTAAAACTCCAACAACAATTAAAATACCATACCAACGAACTTCTAATTTTCCTATTTCAAAGGCAACTGGATCTATCCACATAATTAATTTTCCTCATAAGAATTTTTACTATTGATATTATACCATAATAATTACAACTACTCAATACAAAAAGCCATTACTTCAACGACTCTACATAAGTAATTGTAAAATTGGTTTTTTGGAAAGATACTGAAAATGTATATCCAAGATAATCGTAATAAAAAATATTTTTTATTTCACGACCATTGAAATTTTGTTCATAGTATGTTTTAATTGCTGCCACCTGCGTACTATTGTCATATTGAGAACCAGAGGTTTTAGCGTCATAGTCTGCATATTCATAAGTATAGTAAGAAGAATCCAGATATTCATCTTTTTCTATTAAACCACTAGGATTATACCTGGTTTCAATTTTATTGATGATGGCATTGGGTAAAGCGATGATTAAAATCGTTTTTGTCTGATTACTATTTTTAATGACCATCAATGGGTAATATAAAATAAGTCGCATACTCTCAGTATATTGCCAACTATAATATCGATTTGTTTTTCCCTCGTATGTTCCCTCAAACGTACGAAAATTAATGGTTAATTGTAGTCCGTTTTCCAATGTCATATAGGCAATTTTGTTCTCTATCAACCCATCTGTTACCCGTAGATATGCTTTTTCGGTTTTTATCGTTCCGTCATCTTGAACAATATGACGATTCAAATGGGTTTCATTTCGCTTTTCCTCGGTAATCAACCGATAACTAATTCGTCCTTTGGCTTCATATTCAGCTAATAATTTGGCGATTACTTCACTGACTACAAAATCATCGTTTCCACTAAAAATAACTTCGTTTTCCCCTGTTCTTTGTAAGGTGGTATTAATCGATAAGCTAGGAAACTTCAACGTATAAGTTGGTATTTCTTCTTTTTCATAAGGCAAATACTCAACAAAATTTTCCTTTATGGTGAGAAAAATTTCATCTTGATTAGCAACTAATTCTGTTTGAAAAAGTCCGTAACAACCATTGATAAACACAATCATCAATAGTAGCAAAAAGATAAATAATCCTTTTTTTGTGTTAGAAATCTTTGTCATTGTCATACAATCCATACTCTTGATAAACCTCTTCTTTGAATTCCAAAAAACGATCTTCTCTCAATGCCTGACGAATCCTTTTTGTCAGGGTAATCAAATAATTGACATTGTGAATACTAAGCAACCTTTGACCAAGCATTTCATTGGCTTTGAATAAATGACGTAAATAGGCTTTGGTATAGTTGCGGCAGCAATAGCAATCGCATTCTTCATCCAGTGGAGTAAAGTCAGTTTCATATTCTTTATTTTTAATAATAATACGACCTTTATGGGTCATTGCTGTTCCATGGCGAGCAATTCGAGTTGGTAGAACACAATCAAACATATCAATTCCTCGTTCCACCGCATCTAGAATAGCTCCTGGTGAACCTACACCCATTAAATAACGAGGTTTGTTCTTAGGTAGTAGGGGAGTGGTAAATTCCAAAACCTTATTTTGAATTTCCTTTGGTTCGCCTACGCTTAATCCACCAATAGAATACCCATCAAAATTCATTTTTACCAATTCTTCGGCACTATGTTTTCGTAGATCGTAATACTCTCCGCCTTGAACAATCCCAAACAAACCTTGTGTTGTTTTATTTTTATTTGCTTTTTGGCAGCGTTTAGCCCAACGTAATGTTCGCTCAACCGATTTTTCTAAATACTCATAAGTAGATGGATAAGGAGGGCATTCATCAAAACACATCATAATATCAGAACCCAAATCGTTTTGAATTTGAATCGACAATTCTGGTGATAAGAATAGTTTTGCACCACTCTTATGATGTTTGAAAGTAACTCCCTCTTCTGTGATATCGCGAAGTTTTGCAAGGCTAAATACTTGGAATCCACCGGAGTCAGTTAAAATAGAACGGTCCCAATTCATAAATTTATGTAGTCCACCAGCACTTTTAATTACCTCAGATCCTGGTTGACACCATAAATGATAGGTATTCCCTAGAATAATTTGCGAATCCATTGCTTCTAGTTCTTCTTTAGTCAGTGTTTTTACCGTCGCTTGAGTTCCAACTGCCATAAAAACAGGGGTTTCAAAGGTCCCATGAGGGGTCGTTATTTGACCAAGACGTGCCATTGTTTGGGAATCCTCTTTCAATATTTTGTATTTTATTACCATCTTTTCTCCTCATCTATTTAATAAACATCGCATCTCCAAATGAAAAGAAACGATATTTATTATCTATTGCCTCTTGATAGGCATGTTTTACATATTCCAATTTTGAAAACGCACTAACCAACATAATAAGTGTTGATTTTGGCAAGTGAAAATTCGTAATCAATTGATCTACAACTTGAAACTGATAGCCAGGGTAGATAAAAATATCTGTATCCTCACTAACTTCAACAAACTTATGATACTTCTGATAAATTGATTCCAATGTTCTTGTTGAAGTAGTGCCTACACTGATGATTGTTTTTCCTTGTTCTTTTGCATCATTTAGGATATCTGCTACTTCTTGTGACATAAAGTAATGTTCGCTGTGCATTTTATGTTCTTCGACTGTTTCACTAGTAACTGCTCGAAAAGTTCCTAAACCAATATGTAGGGTAACATAGCAAATGGTTACTCGCTTTTCCTGTAATTTTTCAAGCAACTCTTTTGTGAAATGCAGACCTGCTGTTGGAGCAGCTGCACTTCCTAAGGTCGTTGCATAAACCGTCTGATAACGATTCTGATCTTTAAGTTTTTGATGAATGTATGGTGGAAGCGGCATTTCTCCTAATTGTTCTAACTTTTCAAGAAAAATACCTTCATAAGTAAACGTCACATGACAAAATCCATCCTCATACTTACGAATAATCGTCGCTTCTAAAAGATTATTGAAATTGATTTTTGTCCCCACCTTCACTCTTCGTGCTGGTTTTACTAATGCTTCCCAATATCCTTCCTTTTCTCTCAACAATAAAAGTTCGATATTGGCATCAGTTTCTCTTTTTTTTCCATAAATGCGCGAAGGCAATACTTTCGTATTATTTAAAACCATAACGGAATGTTCAGGAATCAAATCAACAATATCGGAAAAAACATGATGGCTCAATTTTCCACTCAATCTATCCATAACCAATAGTCGTGAACTACTGCGATCTAAAAGAGGTGTTTGAGCAATTAGCTCTTCCGGTAAAAAATAATCAAATTCTTCTACTCTCATTTTTCTTTTCCCAAATGACGATAAGCTTTTTCCGTCACCATCCTACCACGAGGAGTTCGAACAATAAATCCTTCTTGAAGAAGATAAGGTTCGGTCACATCTTCTAAAGTAGTAGGATCTTCCGAGATAGAAGCAGCAATGGCATTTAACCCAACAGGTCCACCATTAAATCTATCAATAATCGCATTCATATATCTATAATCCGTTTGATCTAAACCAGCTTCATCAATATCCAATTTTATAAGTGATGTTTTAGTGATATTTAAGGGGATTATTTTACATTCAGGATTATCAAATTGAGCAAAATCACGTACTCTTTTAAATAAACGATTGGCAATTCTCGGTGTACCACGCGACCTTCTAGCAATTTCTAAAGAACTCTCTTCATCAATCTCAAAATTATAGATTCTTGAAGTTCTTTTTACAATACTCTGTAATTCATTTATTTTATAATAGTTTAATTGGTGAACAATACCAAAACGATCGCGTAGAGGACTAGAAATATCTCCATATCTTGTCGTTGCCCCAATTAAAGTAAATGGCATCAGGTTAATTTTCACTGGATTTGCTGTCACATCTTTACCAATAATAATATCAACAAAATAATCTTCCATGGCAGAATACAAAACTTCTTCAATGACTTGGGGTAAACGATGGATTTCATCGATAAAAAGAATATCTCCTTCCTCCAATTCCGTTAACAATGTCACCAAATCACCAATTCTAGTTAAACTTGGAGCAGATGCAGTATGACATTTTTTCCCCATTTCATTAGCAATAATATTAGCCAAGGTTGTTTTCCCTAATCCTGGAGGTCCATATAGTAAAACATGGTCAAGGCTTTCTTCACGCTGACGAGCTGTTGTAATAAATACATGGAGCATTTCTTTTATATCTTCTTGGCCAATATAGTCTACTAATCGCTTTGGACGCAAACTTTTATCATATTCTGCAAACAGCAATTCTTCATTATTCATTTTTTCACTCTCCAAACTTTTTAATTGGCAATTACTTTATTCTATGCTATAATTAATCATAACTTGATAGCAAGGCGGTGGTTGATTTGTATAATTATATCAAGGGAAAAGTTACTCTTGTAAAGGGGAACTATATCGTTTTAGAAAATAACGACATTGGTTACCAAATTAAAACAGCAAATCCTTTTAAATTTGAAACTGATACGATAATCACGCTCTGGACCTATTTACATGTCCGCGAAGAAATCATGGATATTTATGGGTTTACCACTCCGGAAGAACGAGATTTCTTTCTTCAGTTAATCAGCGTGAAAGGCTTGGGTCCAAAAGGAGCACTAGCAATTATCGCCAGTGATAGTATAGAAAAAGTCATCCATGCCATCAAAAATAGTGATACAAAATATCTACAGCGTTTCCCTGGTATTGGCGTCAAGGCTAGTCAACAAATTATTCTCGACCTTCATGGCAAAATCAACTTTGGTGAGGATAAAACCAGCGAAGATCCAAAGATTGGTTATATTACTGAAGCCCTAAAAGCTATGGGCTACCGCCAAAATGAAATAAAATCAGTAACCCCTATTATTGAAAAGAACCTTGATCAACCAACAGCAACGCTAATTAAAATTGTCCTTAAAAGCTTAAGTAAGTAATCTCAATTTATTTCTTAATACACGCTCTTCTTTTTTAATATGATCATTAAACTCCTTGAATAACCGTTTTTGTTTGTATTTTATACTATGATTTCTATTTTTCAACAATCGCTGAACAGTTTTATTAATGACAACTGTTCTTTTTTTATTTTCTGTTTCTAATTTTCGAATCGCTTTGCTATTTTTTTTGATGAACACGCGACAACGATGATCAATATCATCCATACTTACATCATATACAGCGTGAGCGGTAACTGAATGGGCCTTTATCCTCTCTTGTAGATTACTATACAGGGAAAGTAAAGTTTCTTTTTGTGTTTCATCCTTTATATTTATTTTTTCATAGCCAAATTTGTAAATATCGAATTCATAATTAGCTTGAGTTAATAATAGTTTGTTATATTGCAATCGGGAAATATCTGCTTGAAAGATAACATCCAATTGACTTTGCATTTGCATCAAAAGTTGATAGGTTACATCTAAGTAATTATCATATAGTCTTGCTTCATTGTTATAAAGCAATGTGAGACAATCATTAATGTTTTCTTTAATATTTTCTTTACTACGATGGCGTTTATAAGCAATGTAGCGAGAAATTTCATCAAACTTTGCGAAGATATTATCACGATACTGGACGATTTTATCATTCAAACTATTAAAGCAACTTTCAAATAAATCCTTTATTTCAACAATCAAATCGATCATCGCTTCAATCACTCTACAATAAGGATTATATTGATTACTAATCTTACAAACAATAATGATTTCTGATAACCTGATGATTAAATTTTCAAAAACAATTCCTACATCTTCATAATTCATTAATTTATCATTATGATTTTTGATTAATTCTAAACAAGCTAATTTTTTTTCTAAAATCGAGTCACAATTTTGTGATTCTTTTTCTAAATCATATAAAAAGTCCTTCGCAATATCTTCATATCGAAGAGTCTCCAGTTTTAATTTTTGATTGTTCAGCTCTATTTCTGTTTCAAAATCCAATTGTTTATCAATTACAGATTGCTTTTCCGTTTCAGTAAGAATCAACATTTGTTCTTCCCTAATTTTTGTTAGATGAGAGCATTTACAAACAAATTGTTCGTGAAATCCTTTTTTATAAATATTATTTAACTGTGTTTTTAATTTTTTTATCTCAGACAAATTATTTTCATTTAATAATACTAAATCAATCTCTCTATACTCTTCATTCATTTTAGTTTCAATTTGACCAAGTTCTTTATTCATTTCTTTGGTGAAATCAGCAATGTTTTGTTGGTAGACTTTCAGGCTTTCTTGAAGTTTTTCCTCATTGTCTTTTTGTTTTTGTTTATAGTCACGATTGAGAGTGTTAATACGATTATTCGCTTCTTGACGTTTCTTCCTTTGAGCTTGACTCCAAAGGAATAAATCTGCTTTTTTGGTTGGAGAAACTGTTTGCGAGTTGCTTATTTTTTCATAATCTTCGCGTCCTCCCAGATCAACTGCCAAAGAAATGACCCGATTCTTAATAATAGGGATTAATTTTTCAACACTGTGTCCATTATGAATGATTCTTGTTTTAAAAGCTTGTAAAGAAACATTTTTATTTTCTAAAGATACCAAATAAGTGTCAATAATATTGGCTACATCTTTATCATTTTTCAGTTTCCGCTCATTGAAATAATCAATAAACTCGCTTTTAAAAGTATTCAATTGATTAATGATTGTCTTATAATCCATATCAAACACATTTAGAAACGGAAATTACCTCTTCCCTTTCCTTTTCCCTTCTTTTGTTTTATTTGTGGTTGGAGAAATCCCCTTTGTTGGTGAGTTGCTAATTGATCGCTATTCATGTTCGATAGCATTTGCATTTGTCGTTTCATATCTTCGAATCTCTTGGTAAGAGCATTCACCTCAGGATATGGGCGACCGGAACCTTTTGCTACACGCTCACGACGGGTAGAACTTCGTGCTAGTAATTCTGGATGTTGGCGTTCTTCTATCGTCATAGAAGATACAATCGCTTCAATATACAGCAATTGTTTGTCATCGATTTCCATATTTTTAATTTGTTTCCCAATGCCAGGAAGCAACCCTAAGATTCCTTTTAAAGAGCCAATTCTTTTAATCCATTTTATTTGTTTTACAAAATCATTGTAATCGAAAACACCTTTTTGCATTCTTTCAGCAATCTTCATCGCTTCTTCTTCGTTTACGGTATCTGTTGCTTTTTCAATAAGCGAAACAACATCACCCATTCCCAAAATTCTTCCTGCCATTCGATCTGGATGGAATACTTCAAGTTGGTCAAGTTTTTCACCAAGACCGATAAACTTAATCGGAACATTTGTTAGATAACGAATCGATAAAGCAGCACCACCACGGGTATCTCCATCTAGTTTCGTTAGAATGCATCCCGTTAATGATAATCTTTCATTGAAGGTAGTGATTACATTAATAGCATCTTGTCCCATCATTGCATCAATGGTCAGCATCACTTCATCAGGATGAGCAATTTTAGAAATTTCTTCCAATTCACTCATTAAATAATCATCGATATGAAGACGCCCTGCTGTATCAATAATCACTAAATCGTATCCTTTTGCCTTGGCAAACTCAATACCGCTGGTAACGATATCCACTACTTTTGTCGTTGTTCCTTTTTCAAAAACATCAATTCCCAATTGTTTGCCAATCGTCACTAATTGATTAATCGCTGCTGGTCGATAGATATCGGCAGCAATTAACAGCGGTTTTCTATTATCCTTATTTCTTAAATAACTAGCCAATTTACCACAATGTGTCGTTTTACCTGCACCTTGAAGACCAACAAGCATAAATACAGAAGGTCCATGAGCACGATATTTCACCGGAACAGCTTCTTCCCCCATCAAAGCTTTTAATTCTTCATGAACGACTTTTACAACTTGTTCTCCAGGAGTTAACGATTTCATAATCTTTTCCCCTAAAGCTTTTTCTTTTACATCATTGGTAAATTTTTTTACAACTTTATAATTAACATCGGCTTCTAATAAAGAAAGACGAACTTCCTTCATCATCTCTTCGATGTCGTTTTCATTTAATTTTCCACGTCCTGTTATGCGACGCAAAGACATTTGTATCCTTTCGGATAAACTCTCAAATGGCATATCATCACCTATTCTATACTTTTCATTTTTTTAATTATGGCAATCACTTCAGGATTACTGCTATTTTTATATTCTTCATATATAGCGGTATATTGTTGGAACTTCTTATATAATCCCAATTTAGATTCATATTCTTCTAATATTCTATATATTTTTTGTAATTGATCAAAAATTGCATTACGACTAACTCCATACACCGTAGCGATTTCAGCAAGTGAAGCATCCTCAAAATAATAGTCTTTAAAATATTGGCGTTGTTTTTCTGTTAGTAAATCACCATAAAAATCGAACAAATTAATATAATACTCTTTTTTAGCAAGGATATCCATAGCTACTCCTCGTCGATCATTTCTGCAAACAATCCATAAATATATTTTTCTAAATCAAAATATTCTATATCTGTTAACTTTTCCCCCAAACAAACAAATTTTATAGGGATATTATATTTATCGCGAATGGCAAGAACAATTCCACCTTTTGCTGTACCATCCAATTTTGTCAGTACGACACCACTAACCTCGGTTGCTTCTATAAAAGCTTCTGCTTGAGCCAATCCATTTTGCCCCGTCGTTGCATCTATTACCAGCAAGGTATCCTGAGGTGCTCCAGGTACTTCTCGAGCGATTACTTTCTTTATTTTTTCTAATTCTTTCATTAAATTTATTTTGGTTTGCAATCTTCCTGCTGTATCACACAATAAAACATCATATTTTTCTTTTTTCGCAACCATAATTGCTTCAAAAATAACACTGGAAGGGTCACTGCCTTCTACCTTTGTAACTACAGGGCAGCCCGCTCTTTCCCCCCAAATTTGCAGTTGTTCAATGGCACCGGCACGAAAAGTATCCCCAGCTGCAATAAGCACTTTTTTCCCTTCCTTTTTTAATTTATTAGCAATCTTAGCGATAGTAGTCGTTTTTCCCACACCGTTGACACCTACAAATAAATAAACAGACAATCCATCAGGTTGGTAACGCAAATTGGAATTAACTATTTCACCTTTTAAATAGATATCAAACATTTTATCGATAATAATTGGTTGCAATTCTTTAGCACTAGAAAGACCTTTTACACGGTCATCAGCCTTCAACTCATCGATAAACTTTACAACTGTTTCAACACCAATATCGGCCATGACAAAAATTTCTTCTAATTCATCGAATAACTCTTCTGTAATTTCATTGTTTTTAGAAAAAAGATTCTTCAGTTTTGAAAAAACACCTTTGCGGGCTTTTTCCATACCAATACGATATTTTTCAGCTTCTTTTGCTTTCTGTTTATTTTTAAAGATATTAAAAAACCCCATTAATTTCTCCTCAATTATGATTTTTATTTTAATTAAAACTATCTTTTATTATAACATATTTTCTTCAAAATATAAATATCTACAATGGTCTTTTTTAAAGAAAATGACAAAAAAAGGCTAAAAAGCCTTAATTTTTTGATAGACATCAAATAAAATTCGTAAGCAAGCGCGAACTCTTATTTGTTCTCTACCGCCTTTAAAAATAGAATGATAAACGGTAATATCATCGTTTATTTTAATTGCATAGTATACCAGCCCGACAGGTTTTGTTGGCGTACCTCCGGTTGGCCCTGCAATGCCACTGACAGCAACACAAACTTCACTATTAGTCAGGGCGAATAATCCAAGCACCATTTCCCTGACTGTTTCTTCACTAACTGCACCAAATTTTTCTAGTGTTGATTCAGATACCTTTAAATATTTCCTTTTTGCTTGATTACTGTAGGTAATAAATCCTTCGGAAAAGACCTCACTAGCACCACTGACATTGACAATTCTTGAAGCTAGCATTCCTCCCGTACAGCTCTCACCCAAACTAATTTTCCATTGGTTTCTTTTTAATTCTTGAACGACCTTTTCTTCAATTTCCTCATTTTCGCTACTAATAATATGATGATTAAGAAGAGCCATAAAGGAATTACAGGCCGCCAAAAACTCTTCTTGATTAGCTTTAGAAGCTGTTAATTGATACCTAATCTTTCCTAAACTAGCATAAGGAGCAATCTTTACCGAAGGATATCTTTGGTAAAGGGGTTGTAAGAGGTCTTCAATGACTGATTCTCCTAATCCCATTACGATATACTCTTTTATCAAAAAATCATTGGTTGTTTTTTTCCGTAAATAAGGAATCACAGTATCGATTACCATCGGATTCATTTCAAATGGAGGGCCTACTAAAACAATAAATATTTTCCCATCCTTCTCTACGATACATCCATCTGCAGTACCCAACCGATTGGGAATGATGATGGCCTCTTTAGGGAAATAGGCTTGTTTCAAATTGCATTGAGCGTATTCCACACCAAAATATTCTGTCAATAAGGATTTTGCTTGCTCATTGATGACCATTTCAAGCCCTAAGGTAGTAAATAAAACTTCTTTTGTGAAATCATCATGTGTTGGTCCCAAACCACCTGTTGTTATCAAGAGTTCATTATCACTAGCGAGAAAATTTTTAATTTCTGCTTGTAAATGAGAATGATCATCACCAACGGTTATTATCTTAGTTGGGTTAATTCCTAGTTTACATAAATTGGAAGCTAAAAATGTACCATTCGTATTAATTACTTTACCTTCCAGAACCTCATCACCAATATTTAAAATTACTGCTTTCATAAACTTCCTCTATACATTGAATCTAAATAAAGCAATATCTCCATCTTTAAAAAGATATTCTTTTCCTTCTGAACGCATCTTTCCCGCTTCTCTTGCTTTTTGCAAGCTACCACATTTAACAAAATCATCGTAAGCGATAATCTCAGCTCGAATAAAACCTTTTTCAAAATCGGTATGTATAATTCCTGCACATTCAGGAGCTTTCATTCCTTTTCTGAAGGTCCATGCTTTTGCTTCCTTCTCGCCTGCCGTAAAATAGGTTGCTAATCCTAATAAATCATAAGTCTCTCTGACCAGTTTATCTAAACCACTTTCAGCAATCCCTAATTCCTCTAAAAACATAAGCCGATCATCATCTTCTAATTCACAAATTTCTTCTTCAATCTTCGCACTAATCACAACTGTTTTCGTTTGGGATTCTTCGGCGTATGCTTTCACTTTCTTAACATGTTCATTATCATTACTTACTTCGTTTTCCTCAACATTTAAAACATAGATCATCGGCTTTAATGTTAGAAAATTGTAACCTTTCAGTAACACCTTTTCTTCAGGAGAAAAAAGACAATTTCGTAATTGTATTCCTTTTTCCAATGCGTTTTTTGCTTTTTTCAATGTTTTATATTCCAACTCTGAATCAGCATCTACTTTTAATTGAGCTTTTTTTTCTATTTTTGGAAGTCTTTTTTCAATCACTTCTAAATCAGCAAAGGTCAATTCCAAATTTACAGTTTCAATATCATCAATGGGATCGATTTTCCCCGTAACATGAACAATATCGGGATTATCGAAACAACGAACCACTTGACAGATAGCATCAACTTCTCGTATATGGGATAGGAATTGATTCCCCAAACCTTCACCCTTCGATGCCCCTTTCACCAAACCAGCAATATCAGTAAATGAAACAGACGCGAAGACAACATTGCGTGGTTTCACAATTTCAGCAATTTTTATTAATCTTTCATCTTTTATTTCAACAAACCCAACATTTGGTTCTATGGTTGCAAAAGGATAGTTTGCACTCAAAACGTGGGCTTTGGTAATGGCATTGAATAACGTCGATTTTCCAACATTTGGCAAACCGATAATACCCGCTGTTAATCCCATATTTTTTCACCTATTAACCCTTTCTAATGATTAAATCTCTATGAAGCGATGATAAATATGCTAATTTATTCTAGCATACTTCATATGTTTTTTCAATTTTTTTCGTGTTTACTTTCATGGTTTGGAGCTTTGTTTTCTTTATCTTGCACGTTGATGACTTTTATATTATAATGAATAATCATAACAAGGGGTCTTTTTATGCATAAATCCATCGTCTTTATTCTCAAACATAATGTAGATATTTCTTGTTTCGCCGAGTTTTCTCCGATGGTAATTCAAAAAAATTGGGAAATACTTGATGAAAATAGCTTAAAATATCAAAATGAAATCATTTATTTTGATTATTTAATTACCGATCAACTCGAGGTTGGCAAGATTTTAAAATTGGAAAAGCAAGATAAAAAATTAATTACAAATTATTTCTTGCAAACAAATTCAGAAAATATTTATGCTTTTGGGGGAGCAACTAATTGTCTCGCTCCCTTATCAGAACAACTCCTGAGAATTTATGAGGATATAACAACAAAATAAAAAAGGCGATAAGCCTTTTTTTAAAAGAAAACAAACTTTTTAGAAAGGAATAACAACAATGATTGTTTCTTCACCTCGATAAACTTCTAGTGTTGCCGATTCTCCTGCCAAGATGTTATTGAGAATTGAGCGGAATGTCTGTGTATTTTTAATTTCCACCCCTTCAAATTTTAAAATAACATCTCCTTCTTGCAAATAACCATATGCTGGTCCTGTTCGATCAACAGTAGCCACATAAAGACCAAAATCAATTCCTTCAAGACCAGTTATAGTGGGAACTTCAGAACCAGGATAATCTTCTGGATTCTTCAATACTTTTACATCATAAACATTAATCTTTAGGGTTTGTCTCGTTGGTTTTTCTCCTCTTTCCAAAATAGGAATTAATTCTCGAACTAGATTACTTGGAATAGCAAATCCCATATTATCGGTATCCTCTGCTACCAACTTTAAAGTATTAATCCCGATAACCTTTCCTTCGATATTGATCAATGCTCCTCCGCTATTGCCCGGATTGATAGCAACATCGTGTTGAATGTATTCAGAATCCCAATCAGAAATACCATCACCATCCGTATCATCACTCATATATCGCTTTGGAAATGAAACAATACCAAATGTTGCTGAACCATAAAATTCATAACCGTTTGGATTGCCAATGGCAATGGCAAAATTTCCTCTTTGCACTTGATTAGAATCAGCAAATTCAACTGGCTGAATGTATTTGGTATGTTCAAAGGAGATAACTGCCAAATCAACTTTATCATCAGAGCCCAACACATTTGCATTGACTTTTACTTCTTCTTCCCCTAAATACACTTTAATATAATTATCTCCAGTAGAAGCAACTACATGACGATTAGTAACAGCCCAATAGGTATACATCATGACTTGATCGCTATCCATGGTTTCACTACATGTTTTTGTTGTGACTCCATCCTTATAGGTCGCCTCACACTCATAAATAACCCCACTACCAGTAGCAGCTAACCCATACAACAATCCTAGTTTCCCACGTTCATAGTTACTAACACCGACAATCGCCGGAGAAGCCTTTTCTACCGCAGCAGTGATAAGGTCTTCAAATTCAGTAATATCAATAGAAACTTGATATGATTTATTATAAATTTCATTATTAATTAATTGTGAACACCCTGTTGGGAAAACTAATAGTAATAAAACTAGCAATAATAGGATACTTTTTTTCATTTTTTTCATCGTTTTCTTTCCTCCTGAAATTTAAACAAGCGTTGAGCATTATCAGCCAAGGCTTTTTCAATGATTACGCTATCTTCTTCTTTTATTTTTGCAATTTCTTCAACAATATACTTCGTGTACGCAGGCTGATTCATCTTCCCTCGATAGGGTTCTGGGGCCAAATAGGGAGAATCGGTTTCGCTTAAAAGGTATTTTATATCGATTTCTTTTACAACCCTTTTTATCTCTTTGCTATTTTTAAAAGTAACAACGCCACCTATTCCTAAATAATAACCCAATTTAGTAAACTCACGAGCCATTTCTACACTAGATGAATAACAATGCATAACTCCGGGAACTAAATTTTCCTTTAAAATGGTAAAACAATCCTGAGTAGCATCCCGATTATGAACAATAATCGGAAGATTATTCGCTTTTGCTATTAACACTTGCTTAATGAATAATTCCTTCTGTAATTCTTTATGACTCTTATCCCAATAATAGTCAAGACCAATCTCACCGATAGCAATTACTTTCTTTTTGGGAATGAGAGATAGAAGCCAGGTTAGGTTTTTATCTGTTTCTTTTGCCACTTCACTAGGGTGTAAACCAACACTAGCATAAATAGAATCATATTTCTCAGCAAGTTCAATCGCTTTTAAACTCGACTTATAATCATAGCCAACAGCAATCATCATTCCTACATTATTAGCTTTTGCTGCTGCAATCACTTCATCAAGAATCCCTTGATAGCGATCATCAAAAATATGCATATGAGTATCAACAATCATCAAAACCCTCCTTTTTCATTCGATAAAGGCAAACTTATTGATATCTAAGTTATTAATTTCTAGATGTATTATAACACATTTCCTTTCTTTTTGTAGAGTATTTTATTATTTACAAATATAAATTTTATTGGTTTCTGTCATAAAAAAATCTTATAGTTTCCTATAAGAATTTTTCATTTTAAACGAATAAATTTACATTTGACTCTTCAGCATCGCCTAAGTAAGTCGCCACTCCTGCATACTCAACACCATCTATCAATTCCTCACGTTTTATTCCCATGATATCCATTGACATAGTGCAAGCAATCAGTCTCACTCCATTAGCCAATGCTTGTTGCATTAATTCTTCTAAAGAAGAAACATTCTTCTTTTTCATCACGCTTTTAATCATTTTTGTTCCTAAACCGGCCATGTTCATTTTTGATAATTTTGCTTTATTGATTCCACGTGGCATCATTATTCCAAACATGCGTTCCATAAATGATTTTTTTACTTTTTGTTTTTTTGGTTTCCTTAGTAGATTCAATCCCCAGAAAGTAAAGAACATAGTAACTTTACGTCCCATCGCTGCTGCTCCATTTGCAATAATAAAGGAAGCAATTGCTTTGTCGAATTCACCATCAAAAACAATAATTGTTTTTCCTTGTGATGATTGTTCTGATTGTGCCAATATCGTTTTTTCACTTGTTCCTTTTTGAATCAAAGCAACGACTATTTTATCCTTTTTCTCAGCGCGAATAAAGGTATTATTCGTTCGTTTGCACCACGCTTCAACATCGCGCGCAAATCCCATATCTGTAGCAGAAACTTGGAGCACTTCTTTATCTTTCATAGCTTTAATGGCTTCATTTACTTTCATAATCGGTCCTGGACATTGCATGCCACAACAATCTAAAATTTGTACTGCTTTATCAACAATCACAACATCTTTCTCCTTGCTATATCTATTTTCATTCTCAATTTGTAAAACATTTTCTTTTTGATAGTGCATAGAACGATATAAACTAGTTCCAACTGATAATACATATGCATCATAACCTTGTTGCATCAATGCTCTGGCAACATTATAAGACCTCACACCAACACCACAAATTACTATAATTTTTTTGTTTTTATCTAGTTCCTGCAATCGAGATCTCACTTTACCTTGAGGAATGTGATAAGTTCCAGGAATATGATAAACCATTAATTCTGCTTCTTCTCTAACATCTAATAAAATATATTCTTTTTTCTTCGTTTCATCTTGTAATATGGCATCGAACTCTTCCCATTCAACGAATTTTACTAGTCCTTTTAGTACATTTTCAGCAACATATCCCAGCATATTAACTGGATCTTTTGCACTTGAAAAAGGTGGAGCATAAGAGAACTCTAGTTCTTGCAAGTCATAAATAGTTCCATTTAGACGAATCGTAGTTGCGATAGTATCGATTCGTTTATCCACGCCATCTTGACCTATAATTTGCGCTCCTAGAATATTTCCTTCCTTGGTAAATAACATTTTTAAAATTAATGGTGTTGCCCCAGGATAATAACCAGCATGTGATTTTTGGCTAATTTTTATCGCATGATAGTCTAAGCCTTTCACCTTTCCTTGGGAAATTAATGTTTTTTCATTTAAACCCACTGAAGCAACATTTAGGTCAAAAACTTTTGCCACTGATGTTCCCATCGAGCCATGGTATTTGACTTGATCACCAGCGATATTATCCGCCAATATTCTCGCTTGTTTATTAGCAGGACCAGCTAAAGGAACCATTGTTTTTGTTTTAGTTATGAAATTGTCAATTTCAATAACATCTCCCACAGCATAAATATCAGGATCACTAGTTTGTAAATATTCATTAACAACAATTCCGCCCCGTTGATTAATCATTAACCCTGATTCTTTCGCAAGTTGACTATTAGGTCTAATTCCAATCGAAAGTATTACCATGTCAGTCGTAACTATTTTACCACTATTCAAAATTACTTCTGTTTGATTATCCTGATGTTTAAATTCTTTGACGCCATCATTTAAAATGAGATTCACACCATTATTAGTCAAATTTTCATGTAATAATTGTGCCATTTCAAAATCAATAGGAGCCATAACTTGATTTTGCATTTCAATAATACTAATTTCTAATCCTAATTGATGAAGATTTTCTGCCATTTCTAAGCCAATAAAACCTCCACCGATGATGGCAGCTTGTTTAACGTTATGGTTAGTGATATAAGCTTTGATCTTATCCGTATCAGGAATATTCCAAAGTGTAAAAATATTATGATGGTTGATACCTGGTATATTAGGTCTTAGTGGTGTTGAGCCAGTTGCGATGACTAATTTATCATAGCTTTCCGTGAAAGTAGTCCCATTTTCTCCGTTTTTTACCGTTACTTCTTTTTTGTCACGATTAATCGCAATCACTTCAGCACGCGTTTTTATCCGAATTTTGAAATTGTCTTCCATCTTTTTTGGTGTTTGCAACAACAATGACTCCCGACTTTGGATAACATCACCGATATAATAAGGTAAACCACAGTTCGCATAGGAAATATGCTCTCCTTTTTCTAATAGTAATATTTCCATTTTTTCATCACGGCGACGAAGTCTTGCTGCTGTGGTCGCTCCTCCTGCAGCGCCACCAATAATGACTGTTTTTGTAACCATCAATAGACCCTCCTTCTAATTTATTGTTTAACTTATTATAATCATTTCTCTTATCGTTGTATGTGATAAAGTCACAATCTATGATACTTCCAATAAAAAAAGTCTTGTATAAAAATACAAGACCCTGATTTTTTTGTTATTTTACAATTTTAATAACGTTACCAGCACCAACTGTACGTCCACCTTCACGAATTGAGAATTTTGTTCCTAATTCAATTGCGATTGGGTGAATTAAAGTAACTTTTAACTCAGCATTATCACCAGGCATAATCATTTCTACTCCAGATTTAAGTTCAATAACACCAGTTACATCTGTTGTACGGAAGTAGAATTGTGGGCGATAGTTTGAGAAGAATGGAGTATGACGACCACCTTCTTCTTTGCTTAAAACGTAAACCTGTGCTTCAAATTCAGTATGTGGAGTAACAGTTTTTGGTTTTGCAAGAACTTGTCCACGTTGAACAGTTTCACGAGTGATACCACGAAGCAATGTACCAATATTGTCACCTGCTTCTGCATAATCCAACAATTTTCTAAACATTTCAACACCAGTTACTACTGTGCTTGCTGTTGGACGAATACCAACGATTTCAACTGGGTCACCAACGCGAATTTGTCCACGTTCAACCTTACCTGTTGCAACAGTTCCACGACCAGTAATAGTAAATACGTCTTCAACTGGCATTAAGAAAGGTTTATCGTTTTCACGAACTGGATTTGGAATATACTCATCAACTATTTCCATTAATTTGATAATCGTTTTTTCAGCTTCTGGATCACCTTCCATAGCTTTCAATGCAGATCCTCTGATAACTGGAATGTCATCTCCTGGGAATTCGTATTCTGTTAACAAATCACGGATTTCCATTTCAACTAAATCTAATAATTCTTCATCGTCTACCATATCGCATTTGTTCATGAATACAACAAGACGAGGAACGCCTACTTGACGGCTTAATAAGATATGTTCACGAGTTTGTGCCATTGGTCCATCAGTTGCAGCAACAACTAGGATAGCACCATCCATTTGAGCAGCACCAGTGATCATATTCTTAACATAATCGGCATGTCCTGGGCAGTCAACGTGAGCATAGTGACGATTCTTTGTTTCATATTCTACGTGAGCAGTATTAATAGTTATACCACGAGCTTTTTCTTCTGGAGCACCATCGATTTGGTCATATGCCATAATCTTTGATAATCCATCTTTTGCTAAAACTCGAGTAATAGCTGATGTTAAAGTTGTTTTACCATGGTCAACGTGTCCAATGGTACCAATATTTACGTGTGGTTTAGTACGTTCAAATTTAGCTTTTGCCATTATAAAATTTCCTCCTAAGTTTTTTCTATATATATTTTATAATATTTATCTTGTAATTGCAAGTATTATTTTCTAGCCATTACGTTTTTTGATTACTTCAGCAGCAATCGATTTTGGGCACTCTTCATAGTTTGAAAAGTTCATTGTATAGTTGCCTCTTCCTTGAGTATTGCTACGTAAAGAAGTAGCATAGCCAAACATATTGGCTAGTGGTACTAAAGCTTTTACTCTTTGAAAACGAGCATGAGCTTCTTGACCTTCAATTCTTCCGCGTTTGCCAATTAACTCCCCAATTACGTTCCCCAAATATTCATCAGGCACTTCTACTTCTACAGACATAATTGGTTCTAGTAAGATGGGTTCACATTTTTCTGCGCTGTTTTTGAATGCATAACTAGCAGCAATCTCGAAAGAAATTTGACTTGAATCGACCTCATGATAAGATCCATCGAATAAAGTTGCTTTTATATCAATTGTTGGATAACCAGCTAAATTACCATTTTGTAAAGAAGCTTCTAATCCTTTGTTAACAGAATTAATAAATTCTTTAGGAACAACTCCACCAACAACAGCATCGACAAATTCGTAACCCTTACCAGGATTTGGTTCAAATCTAATCTTAACGTCTCCATATTGGCCATGACCTCCACTTTGACGAACAAATTTTCCTTGAACTTCGGCAGATCGTTTGATTGTTTCACGATAAGATACTTGTGGTTGCCCAACATTGGCTTCTACCTTAAACTCTCGTTTCATCCGATCAACAATAATCTCTAGGTGTAGTTCTCCCATACCAGAGATGATCGTTTGCCCCGTTTCACTATTTGTATAACTTTTAAAAGTTGGGTCTTCTTCAGCAAGCTTTTGTAAAGCCATGCCCATTTTATCTTGATCAACTTTTGTTTTAGGCTCAATTGCTACGCTAATAACAGGTTCTGGAAAAATCATCGATTCCAAAACAACAACTCGTTTCGGATCGCAAATGGTATCTCCAGTTGTTGTTATTTTTAGACCGACAGCAGCAGCAATATCACCAGCGTATATTTCATTAATATCCGTACGATCGTTTGCATGCATTAGCAAAATACGACCGACTCTTTCTTTTTTGTCCTTTTCAGGGTTATAAACATAAGAACCTACTTCTAAAACACCAGAATAAACTCTAAAGAAAGTTAATTTACCTACAAAGGGGTCTGTCATAACTTTAAATGCAAGAGCCGCAAAAGGTTGTTCATCACATGATTTTACTTCTATATCTTTACCATTTTTATCTTTTCCTACAATGTGAGGAACATCTAATGGAGAAGGCAAATAATCAACAACAGCATCTAGAACTAATTTTAATCCTTTGTTTTTAAACGCTGTCCCACACATAACTGGAAAGAAATCAACAGTTAATGTAGCTTTACGGATTGCTTTTTTTAAATCAGTGACAGATATTTCTTCACCTTCTAAATATTTCATCATTAAATCATCATCAAAATCAGCAACAGCAGCAATCAATCCTTCATGGCGGTTATTTGCTTCTGTTACTAAATGATCAGGAATCGGTATTTCAACATTAGTTTCAAATTCATCACCTGAATAATGATAGGCTTTCATCGTAACAATATCAATAATTCCATCAAAATTCGCTTCAGCTCCAATAGGAATAGTAATTGGATGAGCATTAGCACCCAATCTTTTATGTAAACTTTGTGTGGAAAAATTGAAATCTGCTCCTGTCTTATCCATTTTATTAACGAAAACAATGCGAGGAACTTTGTATTCTGTTGCTTGGCGCCAAACGGTTTCTGTTTGTGGTTCGACACCTGCCTGAGCATCCAATACTGTAATTGCTCCATCAAGAACCCTTAAAGACCTGCTAACTTCAACAGTAAAATCTACATGTCCTGGAGTATCAATGATATTTATACGATGTCCATTCCAATAAGCTGTTGTAGCAGCTGAAGTTATTGTAATACCACGTTCTATCTCTTGTTCCATCCAGTCCATTTGCGCTGCTCCATCATGAGTCTCGCCCATTTTATGGATTTTTCCAGTATGAAATAGTATTCTTTCTGTAACTGTCGTCTTACCAGCATCAATATGGGCCATAACGCCTATGTTTCTCGTCTTTTCTAAAGATATATCACGAGGCATACATTAACTCCTTTCTACCATTGATAATGTGCGAAGGCTTTGTTAGATTCAGCCATACGATGAGTATCATCGCGTTTCTTAACTGCATTACCAACACCGTTAGCGGCGTCCATAATTTCATTGGCTAATCTTTCTTCCATTGTTTTTTCTCTTCTTAGTCTTGAGTATTGAGTTAACCATCTCAAACAAAGAGTCATTTTTCTATCGGGTTTTACTTCCACTGGAACTTGGTAATTGGCACCACCAATACGGCGGGCTTTAACTTCAAGTTGCGGAGTAATATTTGCTAAGGCTTCATTAAACACATCAAGAGCTGGACGTCCAGTTTTCTTTTCGATGTTTTCAAAAGCACCATAAAGTATTTGTTGTGCGATACCTTTTTTACCATCAAGCATGATACTATTGATTAATCTAGTCACGATTGGTGAATTGTATAATGGATCCGGTAAAACTTTTCTTTTTGGAATATGTCCTTTACGTGGCATTTTTCATTCCTCCTTTCAATTTATAATAAATTATTTTCTTTTAGCACCATATTTACTTCTGGCTTGTTTGCGATTCTCTACACCAGTAGCATCTTGTGTCCCACGAATGATATGATAACGTACTCCTGGTAAATCCTTTGCACGTCCACCACGTATTAACACAACACTATGTTCTTGTAACTTATGTCCAATTCCTGGAATATAAGCAGTAACTTCAATTCCGTTAGATAAACGTACACGGGCATATTTACGAATAGCCGAGTTAGGTTTCTTCGGTGTCATCGTTTGTACTCTGGTACAAACTCCTCTTTTTTGTGGAGCCTGAACTTCGGTATAGCGTTTCTTTAAACTATTAAATCCAATTCCTAAATGAGGTGACTTTGACTTTTTCTTTTTTGACTCACGGGGTTTGCGAATTAATTGACTTATAGTTGGCATTATGTTTCCTCCTTTCACTAATACTACCACATTTCCGGGCGTTTCAATATTGCATAAATATAAGTTTTGGCATAACCAAAACTAGTATTCATAAAACCTATATTATTATACACTTTTTTTTATTTTTGTCAAGTTTTTATTTTATATCCTCAACAATATGTTCTAATCCTTCTTTTAAAACATTTGGATTTTCATAAATCCTTTTTAATAATCTCAAAGAATTACCAAAGTATAAACCATCACAGAAGCGTTCATCTGTGACAACACCAAGGGTCATCACTTTTTTGGGAACAATATTCCCTTCTTTATCGACAACTGCTTGCATTTTTTCTTTTCCCATGCTGATAAAAATTCCTGTAGTGCCAAAATCATAAAGATGATGATAAATGTAATCTGTCTTAATTGATTTTAAATTTGTTATAAATATTGAAGTATGAAAAGGACTAGCTGCGATAATCTTTTTCGGTAACATGCCATGTTTATCCATCCACTTTAAAGTACCTACTGCTAATTTAATCAAAAAATTAGGAATTGCAGTAAGGATTTTAGCAAGTTTATCGGTTTTGTTAACAGCTTTTATATTGCTATTTGCCTTGATAGCATCATCAATTTTTTCTTTTATTTGATAAATATCTTCTTTTCCAGTAAATTCTAATTTTACTGTTGTCTCCTCCACATCATCGCGCAGCATTTTTTTCACAACAAAAGAAACCATTATATTTTTGCGTTTAAACACTCTTCCATTCATAACGAATCTATTTAATTGCGGTCTTAGAGCAAACAAACGAACAACTCCAGCAATGATAATATGCATATAATTAATCGTATTTTCTTTTTCTTTTTCTTTCGCAATAAATTCATCTAAAGATTCGCATTGTAATTCATATTTAAAAAGATTTTGCGAATCATGTCGTGCACTCATAATATGAGGGATTATTCTATTTATAGGGCTTAATCCCTTAATCTTTTTCCCATCGCTTCTTTTTCCAAACATGTGTCTTTCTCCTTAAATTACAAGATAGTGCCATTTTACCACAGTGCGCTGTTTTTTTCAAGGAGTTTTTGCCCACGTAAAAAATAGATGGGGATTCCATCTATTCTTTTTCTTCTTCTTTTTCAGGTTCGTGTTTCAAGATATCAGCAAAAGCAATACCACTACCAGCAGGAATTAAGCCACCAATAATGATATTTTCCTTTAACCCTTCTAGGTAATCTTTTTTGCCGCGAATTGCCGCTTCTGTCAATACTCTTGTTGTTTCTTGGAATGAAGCTGCTGATAAGAACGAGTCAGATTTTAAAGAAGCTCTTGTAATGCCGAGTAATACTGGTTTTATAATCGGTGTAATTTTACCCTTGTTAATACACTCTTCCATATAACCATATAATTCACTCTTAGAGATGTAACTACCTGGTAATAAATCCGTTTCTCCTTCATTAACGACAACCACTTTTTGCAACATTTGTTTAATGATTATTTCAATATGTTTATCGGAAATATCTACACCTTGAGATCGGTATACTTTTTGTACTTCCTTCAAAATATATTTTTCAACATCTTCAACTGTTCCAACTCTTAACAATTCACGAGGATGAATTAACCCTTCTGTTAACTTATCTCCTGCTTTTACATTGCTCTTTTCGCGAACTATTACGACTTTTCCACTATCTGTCAAGTATTTCTTCTCTTCTTGTGTATCTTTATTGCGAATGATGATTTCAAATCGATTTGAAACTTCTGGTTTAATCGAAACAACAACGCCATCAATTTCGGAAATTATTGCTTTACCTTTTGGTTCACGCGCCTCAAATAATTCTTGAATACGAGGAAGACCTTGAGTAATATCATCACCAGCAACACCACCAGAGTGGAATGTTCTCATGGTTAATTGTGTACCCGGTTCTCCGATTGATTGAGCAGCAATAACACCAACAACTTCGCCTCTTTCTACAACTTCACCCGTTGATAGATCAGAACCATAACATTTAACGCAAACTCCATTCTTGCAATTACAAGTTAACAAAGTTCGAATATACACTTCTTTAATTCCGCTTTTTACAATAGTATTAGCGATACTTTCCGTGATAAATTCATTGGCACCTATGATTATTTCGTTTGTTTGCGGATCAATAACCGCTTTATTAGTATACCTACCAATAATTCGGTCTAATAATGGCACAATTACACGACCATCTTCCGCTACTAAAGCAGTTGTGCACATTCCTTTATCCGTATTACAGTCATCTTCAACAACTATAACATCTTGACTAACATCGACTAAACGTCGTGTTAAATATCCTGATTCTGCAGTTTTTAAAGCTGTATCCGTCGATCCTTTTCGTGCTCCATGGGTAGAAATAAAGAATTCCGACATAGTTAGTCCTTCTCTGAAGGAAGAACGAATAGGAATATCGATAGTTTCATTGTTTGGTTTAGTCATTAAACCACGCATACCTGATAATTGAACGAAATTGGAAATACTACCTCTGGCACCACTATCACTCATCATATAGATATGGTTATCGATACATTTCTCGTTATCTTCGTTTTTAATATCTTCTTCTAACGTTTCCTTTGTTTCTTTCCAAACATTGATTACATTGGTTCTTCGTTCGGATGCTGTCATTAAACCACGATGATAGTAAGTATCATAGCGTCTGACTTTTTCTTCCGCTTCGGCAAGAACCTTTGCTTTAGTACTAATTACATTGATATCTGATGCAGCTACAGTAATACCAGCAATGGTTGAATATTTAAAACCAAGGTCCTTCATTTTGTCTAGCGTTTTTGAAGTTTCTGACAATTTAAATTGCTTGAATACTTCAGCAATCACTTGACTCAAGAATTTTTTCTTAAATGGATGAGGCAAATCTTGGTTGTTTTCTTGTAAATACTTTTTGATATTTACTCCTTTTTCAATAAAATATTTTTCCGGAAGCCCCTTAGTCAGATTTTCAATAGTTGCTTCATTCACATAAGGAATGTACGGCTGTTCTTGAGGAAAAATACTATTGAAAACAATTTTACCATAAGTAGTAATAATGTATTTATTTAATTGTTCTGGAGTAAAATGAGGATTATTTAATGATTTTGGCGATAAAACAATTCGTGAATGGAAGGTAATTTCACCATTTTCATAAGCCATTTCCGCTTCATTAACATCTTTGAATACTCGCCCTTCTCCTTTTTCTCCAGACTTTTCAATTGTTAGATAATAGTTTCCTAAAACCATATCTTGTGATGGAGTAACGATTGGTTTTCCATCTTTTGGAGCTAAGATATTTTTTGATGCTAACATCAATAATCTCGCTTCTGCTTGTGCTTCTTGTGACAAAGGTACGTGAACAGCCATCTGGTCACCATCAAAATCGGCATTGAATGCTGTAGTAACCAGTGGATGTAAGCGAATTGCTTTTCCTTCTACTAATTTTGGTTCAAATGCTTGAATACCAAGTCGATGTAATGTTGGAGCCCGGTTTAATAAAACTGGATGCTCAACAATAATCTTTTCTAGTTGCGTCATTGCAATTGGATGACCTTCATCGATCATTTCTTTTGCTTTTTTAACATTTATTTTAGTTGCATTGTTATCTTGATTCTCTTGATCTTGTTTAATAATCGCATTGATAATAAATGGTTTAAATAAAATTAAAGCCATTTCCCGAGGAATACCACATTGATACATTTGTAAATCTGGTCCGACAACGATAACGCTACGCCCTGAATAGTCTACTCGCTTACCCAGTAAGTTTTGACGGAACCGTCCTTGCTTTCCTCGTAATAAATCGGACAATGATTTTAGCGGTCTTTTCTTTTCAACAACTACTTTTTTGTTTCGTTTTCCATTATCAATCAAAGCATCTACTGCTTCCTGCAGCATACGTTTTTCGTTCTTAGTGATTAATCCTGGAGCTCTTTGTTCGAACTGTTTACGTAGTCGATTATTTCTATTCAAAATACGGCGATATAAATCATTCAAGTCAGTAGTAGCAAAACGCCCACCATCTAGTTGAACCATTGGTCTTAAATCAGGAGGTAGTACAGGAATAACATCCATAACCATCCATTCTGGTTTATTATCCGATTTATAAAACGCTTCAACAGCCTCAAGACGTTTAATCAATTTTTCCCGCCTTTGTTTCGTAGCTGTTTTTAATTCCGCTCTTAATTCAGTAATAATCTCTTTTAAATCTAAATCTTTTAACAATTTTTTAATTGCTTCTGCACCAGTTAGGGCTTTAAATTTAGAACTACCATATTGGCGTTGATAAACACTACACTCTTGTTCGGAAAGAATTCTTCCTTTTTGTAAGCTTTCAATTGAACCCGGATCAACAACTATATAGGAAGCCAGATAAACAATATCTTCTACTTCTTTTGTTTTCATGTCTAACATCAATGCTATCTTACTAGGACTGTTGCGTAAAAACCAAGTATGAACTACTGGTGCAGCTAATTCGATGTGACCCATTCGTTCACGACGAACTTTGCTTTCCGTTAATTCTACACCACAACGATCGCATCTTGTTTCAAGCTTAGAAGATCTCTTAGATTTTCCACAAGAACATTGATAATCCTTTGTTGGGCCAAAAATTACTTCACAAAATAAACCATCACGTTCAGGTTTTAAAGTTCGATAGTTAATGGTTTCATGCTTTTTAACTTCACCATAACTCCAACTTCTTATTTCTTCAGGAGATGCTATACTCATTTGTATATAACTATATTTCTTTTTATTATTCAAATTATCACCTCAAATTTTTTTAAAAAAGATACGCTGCTATTAATTAGCTTTCTTAGTTTTAGTAGCAAGAGCAAGTTCTTCGACCAAGCTCATATTTGCTACATCTTCTCCTGTTTCATTGTCAATTAACTTGATGCTAATTCCTAATCCCTGTAATTCTTTAATCAAAACTCTAAAGGCTTCAGGAATACCTGGAGCAGGAATATCTTCACCATCAACGATAGCTTTATACACTTTGTTTCTTCCAACCATATCATCTGATTTGATGGTTAACATTTCCCGTAAGGTATAGGCAGCACCATAAGCTTCTAGTGCCCATACTTCCATTTCACCAAATCTTTGACCACCATTTTGAGCTTTACCACCCATTGGTTGTTGCGTTACCAGTGCATATGGTCCTTCACTACGAGCATGTAATTTATCATCGACCATATGGGCCAACTTAATCATATACATAACACCAACAGAAATACGATTATCAAATGGTCTTCCTGTTCTACCATCAATCAAAACCGTCTTACCATCTTCATTCATACCAGCTTCTTTCATGATTTCTGCTAGATCATCTGATCTAACACCATCAAATACCGGTGTTGCGATATGAATACCTAATTTTTGAGCCGCCATACCCAAATGAATTTCAAGTACTTGGCCAATATTTAACCGAGACGGAATACCTTGTGGATTCAACATGATATCAATTGGCGTTCCATCTTCCATATATGGCATATCTTCTTGAGGTAAAATTTTGGAAATAACACCTTTATTACCATGACGACCTGCCATCTTATCGCCTTCTGTAATCTTACGTTTTTGAACGATAAATACTCTTACAAATTCATTAACCGATGGTGGTAATTCATCACCATCTTTGCGTCGGAAATGCTCAATTCGATGAACAATTCCTCCTCCTCCATGAGGAACTTTTAATGATGTATTTCTTACCTCTTTTGAACTATCAGCAAATAAGGCTCGTGACAACCTTTCTTCTGGAGTTGGGTCTGTCTGGCCTTTTGGTGTTACTTTACCGACAAGAATATCATTTTCTTTTACTTCCGCACCCAAACGAATAATCCCGTATTCATCAAGGTTAGCAATAGCTTCCTTACGGTCATCAAGTTCTCTGGTAATCTCTTCTTTTCCTAATTTAGTATCTCGCACCTCTACTTCGTGCTTTTCAATATGAATAGAAGTATAAACATCATCTTGTACTAAACGTTCGCTCATGACAACAGCATCTTCATAATTGTAACCATTCCATGTCATGAAAGCAATAACGACATTTCGTCCTAAAGCCATTTCACCGCGATCCATTGATGGACCATCAGCTAAAACATCGCCTTTTTTAACAAACTCGCCTTTTTTCACGATTGGTCTTTGGTTGACACAAGTACTGTGATTTGAACGCTCATATTTAATTAATTTATATTCACGAATATTTCCGCTTGTTTCTTTAACAACAATCTTTAAAGCATCTACATACTCAACAAATCCAGCTTCTTCAGCAATCACTGCAACTCCTGAATCTTTTGCTGCTTTTGCTTCTATTCCTGTAGCAACAAATGCTGCTTCTGGTTTTAGTAGCGGAATTGCTTGTCGTTGCATGTTCGCACCCATTAAAGCTCGGTTTGCATCATCATGTTCCAAAAAAGGAATACAAGCTGTCGATACAGCAACAATTTGTTTTGGTGATACATCAATTAAATCTATTTTTTCTTTACCGATTTCTAACGTCTCTCCCATATGACGAGCAGTAACCTTTTGTTCGATAATTTCATATTGTTCATTTACTTCTGTATTGGCTTGAGCAATATAATAATCTTCTTCACGATCAGCAGTGAGATAGATTACATCATCAGGATCATTTGATACCAATGTTCTGCCATCTTCCGCTTGGATTACTTTTAAATATGGAGTTTCAATGAACCCATATTTATCCACACGCGCATAAGTGGCAAGCGAGTTAATCAAGCCGATATTTTGACCTTCCGGTGTTTCAATTGGGCAAATTCGACCATAGTGAGATACGTGAACATCACGCACTTCAAATCCAGCGCGATCTCTTGTTAGACCACCAGCACCTAGAGCCGATAAACGGCGTTTATGGGTTAATTCCGACAATGGATTAATTTGGTCCATAAATTGCGATAATTGACTGCTACCAAAAAACTCTCTAATTGAGGATGTCAGGGTGCGGATATTAATCAAATTTTGAGGAACAATTGCTTTAGTATCATTAGATGTAGACATCCTATCCTTAACATTCTTTTCCATTTTAGTTAGACCAATTCTGAATTGATTTTGTAATAATTCGCCAATTAAACGCAAACGTCTATTTCCTAAATGGTCAATGTCATCTGTACGTCCAACGCCTTCATGAAGGTTGATAAAATAACTGACTGCAGCTAGAATATCCGATAAAGTTACATGACAAACTTCTTCATCTTGATTATTTCCAACTAATCTAATCGGATTGTCTTTATCTTTTTCATGGCAAACATCAAGGACTTCAAGGATAACACTATTTCCTTCCAACATTTGTTCATAAGTAAATGTCTTTCTATACAACTCGCGATGATTTTCTAAATAATTCATTACTTTTGCATCGATTACTTGGTTTTTAGCAAATACTACTTTTCCTGTGTTTGGATCAATAACATCACTGGCAAATAAGCAAGTATTTAAACCCATATTGTATATTCTTTGTAAGACATCTAGCTTTTTATTAACTTTATAACGACCTACACTTGCTAAATCATATCTTCTAATTTCAAATAAACGACTTGCAAGATAATTTCTTGCACCTTCTGGATTTGCTTTTTCGCCAGGACGTAACTTATCATATAATTGCTCTAAAGCATCATCAGAACCAAATGTTTCATCTTTATCAAAGGTATTTGATAAATACTCAGATTTTCCAAATGGATCGTATAATTCAGTTATATTCTTATTTGAGTTCAATCCCATTGCTCTTAAAAATGTAGTAAGGGGAATTTTCTTCGAGCGATCAAGTTTTGCATACCAAATATTTCTACTACCCATTTCAAATTCAATCCATGCTCCACGAGTAGGAATAATTTGACCGTAATATTGTACCTGTGCGGTTTTCTTATCAATACTTTTAGAATAAAAAGCTCCAGCAGAACGAATAATCTGTGTTACTACTACTCTTTCAGCCCCAGTAATAATAAAAGTTCCCCATGGTGTCATGATTGGAAATTCGCCTAAAAAGATTTTCTGTTCTTTGATTTCTCCAGTTTCTTTGGAAACTAGACTAACATCTGCTTTTAAAGGGCGAGAATAGTTAGTAAGATTTCTTTTTGCTTCTGAAATTGTGTACTTAGGTTCATCGAACTCAAAGTTTTTAAAATACAATTCTAACTTTTCACCATGATCACGAATTGGAGAAATTTCGTTAAATAATTCTTCAATTCCTTCGCGAACAAACCAATCAAATGACTTTGTTTGTATTTCAATTAGATTAGGTAATTCAACATTGGTTTGTACTCGAGAATAATTTCTTCTTTCAATATTTTTTCCATAAACAATATTTTTGTAGCTCAAAATATTACACCTCACAGTTTTTAAGCAAAGTAATTTAAATAATATTTATTTTTATCACATTCTACCGCATTTTGATATTTTAACATAATTTAGTCAAGTTGTCAACATAAATTTTTAAGATGTAAAAAAAGAAAAAATCGAGAGTTATCTTCCTTTTTAATAATAAGGTGAATTGCTCTCAATTGAATTCATTGCTTATTTAATTTTTCCTACTAAACACTACATAGTAGCCATTTTTTTTGCACTTTTTTTGGGCATTTCCAAAAACATTTTCCATCTTGTCTATAAAAGATGGAGCTCCTTGTTTTTTTTGAATCACTGCCCAAAACATTCCTTTTTCATTTAAATAAAGAATGCTATCTTCAATAATTTTATGAACGGTTTCCTTACCCGCTCTAATCGGTGGATTGGTGATAATATAATCATATTTTTGATTAATTGCAGCATACAAGTCGCTTTCATAGACATTTACACGAGAAACACGATTGTGTTTAATACTCTTTTTTACAAGTTCTATAGCCCGTTTATTCACATCAATCATATCTACCCAAACATCAGGATAACTTTTAGCAATTGCAATGCCGATAATTCCATAACCACAACCGAGGTCAAGAATTCTCGATTCTTTAGGAAAATCTGGTAAATTATTCAACAAAACATTCGTTCCGAAATCTACGCGATCTTTACTAAAAACACCCAAATCAGAGAATAGGCTTACTTTTGTATTTCGAAATGTATATTCTATGATTCTCTCCTCTGAAACCAGGCTGCTATCATTTGTATAATAGTGACTCATAAATATCTCCTACGTATGATGTATTATAATACAAACGACTTACCAATGCAATCATTTTTTTATTATTTTCATGATGGGTATCTTCCACATCTAAAAGAGCACAATTTTTAAATTGTGCTCACATTCATCTGTTTTTAAATTATTTAATTTGAACAACAGCGCCGGCTTCTTCTAATTTAGCCTTAATAGCATTAGCTTCATCAACTTCAATGCCCTCTTTAACTGCTTTTGGAGCAGCATCAACTAAATCTTTAGCTTCCTTTAATGGTAAGCCAGTGATTTCGCGGACAACTTTGATGACTGCAATCTTATTTGGTCCAAATTCGGCTAAGATTACGTTTACAGTTGATGGTCCTTCATCAACTGCTTCTGCAGGTGCAGCACCTTGAACGGCCACAGCGGCAGCAGTAACACCAAATTCATTTTCAATTGCTTTTACTAATTCATTTAATTCTAAAACAGACATTTCTTTTAAAGATTCTAAAAATTCTTGCACATTAATTTTTGCCATTATATTTTTCCTCCTGTTTAAATTTTACACTTCTTTTTCTGCTACAGCTTTAACCGCACACGCTAAGTTGCGAATTGGAGCTTGTAGAACACTCAACAACATTGCAAGCATACCTTGTTTGTTTGGTAATCCTGCAAACACTTTTAAATCCTTTGCATCCATGAATTTGCCGTCAATAATTCCGCCTTTTACTTTCAGTTTATCGTTTTTCTTAGCAAAATCATAAATTATTTTCGATGCAATTGTGGCATCTTTCGAGAAAGCAACAGCGCTTGGCCCAACAAAATGCTCTTGAATACCCTCATAACCAGCTTCAGTAGCAGCACGACGAAGAATGTTATTCTTAATAACTTTCATTTCAATACCTTCTTGATATAACTGATTACGTAGGTCAGAAACTTCAGCTACATTTAAACCAATTGGATTAACAAGAACAGCAGCGTTAGCATCTTGAAATCTTTTTAACGTTTCTTGGACTTGTTCAATTTTAATTTTTAATGTTGCTTCTTTCATTCTTTCACCTCCTGGAAAATAAAAACCTTTTTCAATAGACAGAAAAAGGTAAAAAAACTCTTTAACCTCGGTAGGAAATTAAGCATTTCTGCACCTACTGTCTACAGCAATTAAAACGTATTAACTATTTTATTATTTTTTTAGGTTGATTAATTTAACATTGAGTCTAGAGCAACCTTAACTCCAGGCCCCATGGTTGTAGAAATGGCGACATTTTTAATATATACGCCTTTTACTGTAGCTGGTTTATTCCTAACAAGCACTTGACAAATAGTCTTGATATTCTCAGCAAGTTTTTCATTATCGAAACTAGCTTTACCAACTAGTGCTTGAATATTACCTGTTTTATCAACACGGTATTCAACCTTACCCGCTTTAATTTCAGCAACAGCTTTTTCTAAATCAGTAGTAACGGTACCGGTTTTTGCGTTTGGCATTAATCCTTTAGGACCTAAAATCTTACCTATTTTTCCTAATTCACCCATCATATCTGGGGTTGCAACGATGATGTCAAAATCAAACCATCCGCCTTTAATCTTCTCGATAAACTCAGCATCGCCAACAAAGTCAGCTCCAGCATTTTGCGCTTCTTTTTGTTTATCAGGAATCTTAGTTAACACCAACACAGTACGAGTTTTCCCCGTTCCATGTGGTAACACGATTGCTCCACGTAAATTTTGTTCTGCTTTACGAGGATCTAGGTTCATTTTAAAAGCCACTTCAACCGTACTATCAAATTTAGTAATACTTGTCTTTTTAACCAATTCTACAGCTTCTTCGATTGGATAGCGCTTAGTTTTATCAATTAACTTGGCAGCTTCCAAATACTTTTTGCCTCTTTTAGCCATATTTTTTTTCCTCCTTAAATGTGGTATAACGGAAATTCCTTCCACAGTTTAAGTTGTATTTATAACAACTTATTAGTAGTTTAGAAACTTCGTTGATTAGATTTTACTTTTCAACAACAATTCCCATTTGTCTTGCGGTTCCTTCAATAATCTTTGCTCCTGCCTCTGGTGTATAAGCACTTAAATCATTCAATTTTGTCTTGGCAATTTCAAGCACTTTTTCATAAGGAACAGTTGCTACCTTAGTTCTCTTAGGATTTGATGAACCACTTTCAATTCCAGCAGCTTTCTTCAATAAGTCTGATGCTGGTGGAGTCTTTGTGACGAAAGTAAATGAACGATCTTCGTAAACAGTAACAATAACAGGAACTTTGTATCCAGCTAATTCCTTTGTCTTCTCGTTGAATTGAAGACAAAATTGTTGGGTATTAATACCTGTAGGTGATAATACTGGTCCAACTGGTGGAGCTGGAGTAGCTTTTCCTGCCGCCAATTGTAACTTAACGACTTTCGTAATTTTTTTCGCAGCCACGAGACGCACCTCCTTTTTGTCCGTGATGTGGTATAAAGAGCTTTGCTCTCCCACTGATGATAAAATAGTATACGTGTTTAACGCACGCTGAATTATTATACTACATTTCTCAAATGAAGTCAATTCATTTTTTATCTTTTATTCTAACGATTGCAGTATGAGGAAAATGATCTGAAGCGACTATTTCTGGTATTTCCGCTCTTACAATCTCAATAAACTCATTACCAAAAATATAATCAATTTTTCGCTCTGGATTTACAGAAGGAAAACTAAGTTTATTTCCTTTTAATTTAACACTTACATCTGTTAGATATTCCTCAATCTGTTTAATCTTTTCATCTTCAGGTGTCATGTTTAAATCCCCCATAAAGATACAAGGTCCTTCTATTTTTTTCAATTCTTCAATAAGAGTTCTAGTTGCATTCCTTTGTTCACTTTGAGCTAAACCAAAATGAGATATTAATACCGTTAGATTTAGTTCAACAATTTTCGCTTTTATGATACAGCGTGTTTCATAACAAAGCACTTTTTCATCTTTAATTTCAGGATCCGGAATGAGTATTGTTTCCATTTCTGTAAGGGGAAAACGAGAAACAAGGGCATTTCCATATGGCCCCTGAGGCAAGTCAATCGCCTTACCAAAATAATAATAAAAGCCCAAATCTTCTCCGATTATTTGTGCTTGTTCTTGATAATCAACGTGGGCTCCTTTTCCCCTTACTTCATTTAATCCAATAATATCCGCTTGTTGGTTACGAATTACATCAGCCATCATAGGAAGATTAATATCGCGCTTGATAAAATCTCGCCCATGTTGGATATTAAATGTCATTACTTTTATTTGCATATACAATTTAACCCTTCCTCTAGTAAAATCCATTCCTATAAACACTAGGAATGGATTTATTTATTTATTATTTATTTCTTCTTTTTACTGAAGATATTTTTTATTGATGTTCCTAATTTATCCAGTTTACTTCGACGCAAGAAAGTTTTAAAACTACTTTCACGAACAAATTTACTTCCCATATATGTCAACATTTTATTACCGATAAAAACTGTTTCTGAAGTGCCACGACCATACCCTAAGATGATGGCTTCAGTTTCGTTTACTGTTCCTAATACATGGATTCGATTTCTCGCCATGCCTCCGCTTAATTTAACCATCAAAAATTGATCTTTAATAAATAGTTTTATCTTGTTTGCCACGCTGCGTTTAGGATCTGTAAGGCTTGCATAGCGGCCACAAGCCATTAGCCAAGTAGGTAAAATGTCGAAAGGTTTTACTTTAACACCCATACTTTGAATATCACATTGACCATTTTTATAATTTCTTTTTAATGTTAGGATATCTTTTTCGATTTTTATTTCAAAGTGTTTTAATGCTTGACCGAAGAAAATAGAACACCCTTTTGGCTTTAAATCAAACCAATTATTGTTTTTCAAGAACATTTTCATACGGATAAATCCTACCTTTAGATACAAAGACTTCTTATAAAAAATGTAAAACGGTCTTATTAAGGTTGGATAGATACCCGTATATTCTTCTACTCTAAAAGTACAATATGTCTTTTTTGTTTTTCTAACCACTGGTTTCTTAAATCCTTTTTCTTGTAAGAAAACTTCCAATAGTGAAGGAAATACTCTGCGAATGAAATTAGCTCCATTTGTTGAGTTAGTTAGCATAACAGCAGCTATTCCTTGTTCTGGTATAAATACCATTTGGGAAAAATGAAAGATAGTTCCCCCTGAATGACCTATTACATCACCCATGCCTGGAAATTGATATTGGTTAAACGCCAGTCCCAATCCCATTTTATATCCTTCTTCATCCGCAAAATCTGGTTTTTCTAACATCATTGCCACGGTTTCTGTTTTTAAAATTCGCTTGCTACCAAGTCGGCCTCCATTTAAAAACATCTGAGCAATTTTAATGCAATCAATTGCACTCATATAAGTATTAGAACCTGCAGGAATAATAGTGCTGACATAATCTTCTTTTTCTTCTCCTAAGCTATTATAAGAGCGTGATAATTCATACTTATGTTGGCGGAAATCTTCAGGAGAGCAAATAAAATTTGCTTCTATTCCTAAAGGATTAAAGATGTTCCTTTGTACATAATCGATGTATTTTTTCTTACTTACTCGTTCAATCACAATTCCTAACAACGTATAACCTAAGTTCGAATAAGCAAGCATCTTTCCTGGAGGAGCAATTAAGTATTGATTAGCTAAATAACCGATAATATCATTATAGTCTTTCATTTCTTTCGCAAGCATAATCTCAAAATTATCGCTTGGAATACCAGAACGATGGGTTAATATATTTCTTATCGTGATTTTATAATTATCAAACCTGTTTTTTATTGTGAATTCAGGAATATATTCACGAATATCTGCATCTAAATGAATTAACTCTTCTTCCACCAATTGCATAATGGATATCGCAGTTAAGACTTTTGTGATAGAACCGATTTTAAATTTAGTGGCATCATCTACATTTCTTTCTCCATAGAAATCAGCAAAGCCATTATGTTCAGAAAATAATATTTTTGAGGAATCAGCGACAACAATGCTCGCTCCTTTAACACGATATCTTTCTTGTAATTTTACAATTTTACTTAAAATATTGTTGTAATCAGCCATTTGAATATCTCCTTCAATAAAGATATAATACTACTTTTTGATAAAAATTGCAATCCTTTATCATCAATAAAAAATCTCTAGATAACTAGAGATTTAATTTTTTATAAAAGTAACACTTCATTAAACGTTAATTCTGTTGGTGTTGCCCGACCAAAAGCGTAAATTAAAACCGTTAGTGTTCCTTTTTGGTAATCGATAGTATCAATTACACCTTCTTGACCAGTAAATGTTCCCGCTCCAATTCTCACCTTGTCACCGACCTTACCAGCAAATGTCTTTTCTGTTGTAATGCCACAAAGTTTTAAAATAGGGGCGATTTCTTCTTCAGGTAGAGGAACAGGTTTTGCCCCACCTCCAGAAGAACCAAGAAAACCGGTAACCATTGGTGTATTTCTAACCATAAACCATGATTCATCGGTAACAATCATATCAATAAAAACATACCCAGGAAATGGTTTTACAAAAACTTCTTTTAATTCGCCGTTTTTCTTTTTTTCTATAATTTTTTCTTCAGGAACTAAGACGTTGAAAACCAAATCGCTCATTCCCATCGATTCTACTCTTCGTTCAAGATTCTTCTTAGCGGCATTTTCTAATCCTGAATAGGTTTGTACTATATACCATGCGCGTTCTTCCATTGTCATGCCTTATTATAGTTTATTAGATAGCCATCCGAATAATTCGACAACATATCCGAAAATCCAATCAGAAAAAATAAAGAATATTGATAATACTAGAATAAAAGCAAAAACTGTTGCCGTATTCTTTAATAATGTTCCACGATTAGGCCATGACACTCTTTTTATTTCACTGATAGAAGGTTTATAAAATGGCCATGCAGCTAATACTAGGGAAACAGCACCAAGAATAATTAAAATCCAAGCAAACGCTTTTGGGTAATCACCAATTAAGAAAATATCCTTATTGATTACTAAACCACTTGCCCCTTGACTTGTTTCGCCAATTAATACCATTGTTCCTAAAACAAGAGCAATCAGCGATAACGCCAATAAAATAATTCCTTCGTACTTATATTCTTTTGTAAATATGGACAAAATTCCATTATTATTTTTTTCTTTTTTCTCAGCCATATGAGTTCTTCCTCCTACTTTGTTTCCTTGTGAACTGTATGCTTATTGCATTTCTTACAAAATTTCTTAATAATCATTCGATTAGGATTAGTTAGTTTATTTCGATTAACAGTATAGTTACGTGACAAACACTCTTCACATACCAAAATTACTTTCTCTCTCATAGCCTTCCCTTTCCAAAACTACCTATTATTTTACCAAAATATGATATCATTGTCAAGAAATAAATCGGTATTTTCTACGATCGATTGCTATGAGTTATCACTCGACGAATTTTTTTCTTCGCCCGATAAATAGCATTATAAATTTTTCTTTCATCACAGAGAATTTCCTTTGCTATCTGAGAAATATCTTTTTTACTTTCATACATCATTTCAAAAACTTGCTTTTCCAGTGCGGTTAAACCTACTTTCCAATTTTCTTCAATTTTAAAGGTTGTTTCTTTGACCTCTGATAGCAAATAATCCATGTTATCTTGAATGACAACATGATAAAAATATTTACTTTCCCGTGTGAGAATTTCTCTAATTTTTCTTTGCAAGATTAAATCAAAATATTTATTAAATGTCTTTCTTTCGTAGATGTCATAGGTTTCAATGGCAATCTTCAACATAATCAATCCCTCTTGAAAGAAATCATCATAGTTTTTACTTTTTATATGAAAGTCTCTAATTCTTGTTCTAATTAAAGACTCATATTTTTTAAACATCAGTTCCAATGCTTCATCTTGTTTTTCATAGATTAAATATAACAATTCATAATCGTTATATTTATAAATCATTATTTTTGTTGTCTCCTTATTTCATAAATCATTATTCCTGTACTTACAGAGGCATTTAAAGAGTTAATTTTTCCCTGCATTGGAATCTCTACAAGAAAGTCGCATTCTTCTTTTACAAGTCTAGAAATTCCTTTTCCTTCCGAACCAATCACCAAAACAATGGGCATATCGTATTTTAATTCCCAGATATTGCTACTTTTTGAACTTCTTTCAGCGCCGATAATCCAATATCCTTTGTTCTTCAATTGTTTTAGAGTTTGCGTTAAATTAACCACTTCAACAACTTTTACATATTCAATCGCTCCTGTTGATACTTTTGCTACCGTGCTGTTCAGTTTTACACTTCTCTTTTTAGGAAGAATCACTCCATCTATTCCAGCAGCTTCACAAGTTCTGAGAATTGCTCCTAAATTATGAGGGTCTTCTAAACCATCAAGCGCAACAATCAAAGAGTTTTTATCTTCTTTCACAATATCAGATAATGAATAGTAATGATAATCTTTCACTAAGGCAACCACTCCTTGATGATTTCCTGATACCATTTTGTTCATTTCACTTGAAGTAATAACGGTATACTTTATATGATACTTTTTAGCCAAGGAAACAAACTCCATATTCTTATCAAGAACATAAATTTCTTCGATTCTGCTTGGATTGTTAAACGCTTCTTTTACAACATTTTTACCGAAAATATATTCACTCATTTTCTTCCTCGATGATTCTAATCGCTTTATCAATTAATTGATGCAATCTTTCTTCTTGTTTGGTTAAATACAAATATCCAATAACCGCTTCAAAGCCAGAACTGCTCAAGTATTCGCTTAATTTTTTTCTGTTCGCTCCACTACTATGATTTCTTCCTCTTTTAAATATAACGAGTTCTGCTTCAGTAAACTGATCCATTAAGCCGATAACAATTTTATTATGACCTTTGGCACTAACATACTTAACAGCTAATTTATGAAGAAGATTTTGATTGGTAATTTGTTTATCGATCAAATACTTTCTGATATAGAGTTCATAATAAGCATCACCGATAAAAGCCAGATTGGCCCCATTTAACAGTTCAGGCTTTATCATTATAGTTGAATTCCCTTATTGGTTATTTTTTCCCGAAGAGTATCCGCCAAAGTAAAATCTTTATTCTTTCGTGCTTCTTGCCACTGAAAAATTAATTCTTTTTCTTCGTTTGTTAAGCGGTCTAGCTCAATATTAATTCCTAATACCCACAACATTCCATCCAACATCTTTAATGCTTGTTTTAAAACATCACCTTCAGTTTTTCCATGACGAACCAATAGATTCACATGCTTTGTAGCGGCGAAAATAGCGGTAATCGCATTTGCAGTATTGAAATCATCACTCATCGCTTCAATGAATGCTGATTGTAATGAAAGTAATTCTGAGTCGACAAGTCCATTTGTTGGGGACATCTCTGCAAATTCTAAATCTATTTTTCTGAATAAGCTGACATAAGTACGTTGTATTTTTTCAAAATCAGTCGTTGCTTGCACCAATAATTCTTCTTTATAATCAAGTGGTTGGCGATATGGAACATTTAATATTAATAATCGATATACTTGATAGCTGGTTCTTGATAATAATTCATCAGCCCAAATTACATTTCCTAAAGATTTACTCATCTTTTCACCACTCATATCAATTCGACCATTATGCATCCAATAATTAGCAATTTTATGATTATGAGCACAAATAGATTGAGCAATTTCATTGTCATGATGAGGAAACTTCAATTCTAGACCACCTCCATGAATGTCAATAGGGCCTTTGAATATGCTATCAATCATAACAACGCATTCTGTATGCCAGCCAGGTCTGCCTAAACCCCATGGGGAGTCCCATTGTTTTCCTTCTTCTGTTTTTTTCCAAAGAGTAAAGTCAATCGGGTTCTTTTTCTTTTCATTGGGATCAATACGAGCACCGCTCATTAAATTTTCAATCGTTTGACCGCTTAATTGACCATAATCAGCGATTTTTGAAACATCAAAGTAAACATCACCATCAATCACATAAGCGCCATCTTTTTTTATCAGCAAATCGATAAATTGAATGATACCATCAATATTTTCTGTTACTTTAGGATTAGCATCATGAGGTAGGCAATTCAATTTTCGATAAGTTTCCTTGATTGCTTTGATATACCTTTCGCTAATTTCTGCTTCACTAACATTTTCTTCTTTTGCTTTGTTTATAATTTTATCATCGATATCCGTAAAATTAGAAACATAGGTAACCTTATATCCCATATATTTGAAAAATCTTGCAACCGTATCAAAGAAGATAACTGGTCGTGAATTACCAATATGAATATAGTTATAAACAGTGGCACCACAAACATACATAGAAACTTCATTCTTGCGTAGTGGTATAAATTCTTCAATTTTGTTTGTTAATGAATTGTATATTTTAATCATATCATTATCCAACTTTCTTTTTTTTACACATAGTTATTATATAGGTTTTTTACTTTTCTGTAAAGCGATAATATTTTTTTTCAAATTAAAAAGAAGAAATGTTTTTTTTCCTTATTTCTTTTTTTCATTGATTTTTTAGACGCTTAGGGATTACGATACTAATCTTTGTTCCCTTTGGTTTATGATGATCTGCCGATATCTTTCCCATATGTTCTTCTACAATCGTCTTTGCAATGGCTAATCCAAGTCCATTTCCACCTGTTTCACGACTACGCGCTTTATCCTCTCGATAAAAACGTTCAAAAATATGTTTTTTAGTTTCTTCACTAATTCCTATTCCTGTATCCATTATTTCTAAATGAAAATCGTTATTTACCGTCGTTAAGGAAACCCTTATTTCATCTCCTTCATTGGTATAGCGAAGAGCATTATCTAGAATAACAATTAATAATTGCGTCATTTTATTGCGATCAACAAAAGCATTCACCTCTTCTAATTCCAATAAGAATTCTTTTTTGTGTAATGCGGCTGTCTCTTTAAAAATAGCAGAAGTTTCTCTTACTATTTGTGTTAAGTTAACATTTTCAAAAGCGATTTTATCACGAGAACTATCGCTTTTCGCTAATTGTAATAAATCAGTGGTTAATTTATTTAGTCTAGCGACCTCTTTAAGCGATATGGCAATATCTTCAGAAACATCATAAATAGTCAGATTAGATTTTGTCAGGATGTTTTCCAATTTACTTTGAACAATTGCCAAGGGAGTCCTTAATTCATGAGAAGCATCACTGACAAATACCATTTGCTTATTTAAGGTTTCAATAATTGGACGCATCGCTGTAATACTTAAAATGATACTTGCAATCGCTCCTGTTAGAATCATAAGAATTGCCGATAGAATATAAATTCTCACAATTTCATCGCGAGAATTAACTTCTCCATTGACCATTACCAATATTTTCACATATTTAACCGGTGGAACATTTTTGTGATACATCGAAAAGCCACGAGTAATAAATGTGTATTCTTGATTCCCATTTGTTACAGTTTCAAATTCAACATAATTATCTAAGTTATTGGTATCAATACGAAAGATACTATTTTCTTCAGCAATCGCCACAGCATTGATATACTCATCCCACAAATTTTGGTCAAAGTAATCTTCCGGACCGAGAATTCCGTCATTAATTCGTGAAAATCGATCATAATCCTCAATGACATAAGAAAGTAAATTACTTGAATAATAACGAAACACCTCGTCATTGGTATAAAAAATCATCATAATTCGAGCATTATTGTTATTTCTAACAATTAAACGGTCACTCTCGGCAGAATATTCTAAACTTTCTTTGATATTTTCTTCAGCCACAATAATGTCTTTTTTTATGCTATTAAAAAAAGTATTATTGATGGAGGTGATTGCTAATACTCCTAATAAAATCAAGATAGCAAAAAAAGCAATCAAGTTAAATAGGATCAACTCTGCATATTGCTTTTTGATAAAATCTTTGGCGAAATTATTCTTCTTTTTCACTCCACATATACCCTACATTTCTTATAGTTTTCAAATAGCCATTATAATCATATTCTTTTAATATTTTTCGCAAATTAGAAACATACACTTCTACTACACTCCATATTGTATCTGAGTCAAACCCCCAAACGCGATTGAACAATTGTTCTTTCGGAATAATAATCTCCTTATTACGAACCAGATACTCTAAGATATCATACATTTTCCCAAAAACATCTATCTTTTTTCCCTTAATGGTAACTGTTTTATGAATAACATCAAATTTCATCTCTTTGAATACAAGCTGAAGTCCTTGAAAGTTATTATTATAGCGCCGTAATAGTGCTTCAGTTCTCGCTAATAGTTCATCGCGATAGAATGGTTTTGTGATATAGTCATCTGCTCCTAGTCTTAATCCCTTGACTTTATCCTCAACACTATCTCGGGCCGTCAGAATTAAGACTGGACAATTGCTGAATTCTCTAATCTTACTTAATACTGTAAAGCCATCAATAAAAGGAATCATAATATCAAGAAGAATTAGATCATATATATCTTGCCTAGCCTGAAATAATGCTTGTTCTCCATCATAAACAGCATCCACTTCAGCCAAGTTTTTCAACATCTCACAAATACTTTTATTTAAATTAGGATCATCTTCAACAACTAGTATCTTCATATTATTTCTCCTCTAACTTTATTATACATCATTTTCTTAATTAATTCTTAAGAAAAAAAACAAGCATATAAATGCTTGCCTTGGATAATTAACGTTTTGAGTATTGTGGTGCTCTACGCGCTCCTTTAAGACCATATTTTTTACGCTCTTTTACACGAGGATCGCGAGTAACCATTCCTGCTTTCTTAAGTACAATTCTGAAGTCATCGTTCACTTCCATTAATGCTCTTGTGATTCCATGACGGATTGCACCAGCTTGACCAACAATACCACCACCATCAACGTTTACTAATACATCATAGTTATTTGTAGTGTTTGTTAGATTTAATGGTTGTAACACATCAAGTCTAACTGCTGCAGAAGGAATATAATCAACAAAATCACGTTTGTTTATTGTAATTTTACCGCTACCAGGAACTAAACGAACACGAGCAACAGAGCTTTTACGTCTTCCTGTACCATAATATTGTACTTGTGCCATATTGATTTACCTCCTAGCCTTTCAAATGATAAACTTCAGGTTTTTGTGCTTGATGTGGATGTTCAGGCCCAACATAAACATAAAGTTTCCTATACATATCATCACCTAATTTTGTTTTAGGTAACATTCCTCTGATCGATTCTTCAAGAACTTTTTGTGGTTGAAGTTCAAGCATTCTCTCAGCATTTCTACTCTTTAAACCACCAGGATATCCTGAATGGCGATAATACATTTTGTCCGCTAATTTATTTCCTGTTAAGGCTACTTTTTCAGCGTTAACGATAATAACATAATCTCCACAATCTACATGTGGGGTAAAAATAGGTTTGTGCTTACCTCTCAGCAATGTAGCTACCTCAGTAGATAAACGTCCTAACACTAAATTTTCAGCATCAATAACAAACCATTTTTTCTCAACTGTTTGTTTATTTGCCATATAAGTTTTGCTCATATTTTCCTCCTAATTTACGGTAAACAATCAAATCGTGGTCATTTGATTAAAGAGGGCTTCTTTATTGTGGGAAATAAAAATATACCTCACATATATTACTATATTGCTCACTTTTTGTCAAGCAAATTCTTTCTTTTGTTTGTTGCGTTGTAAATTAGAATCTCCATAAGCAAACTCAAAGAATTAAATGAAAGGAAGAAAACACTTAGATTTATCTTATCTAAAAAAGTATTGTTCCCTTATCATCCAAACTAAATTCTTTACCAAAACAGTTATTTTGTTAACTTGTTGTATTTTTTACTGCTGTTTTTTGCTAGTGAAACGGGATATTTTTCCTCGTTTTTCTTCATTTTATTTATGATAATTTCTTCTATATTCAATTTGTATTTTTCAGCTATCTGGATACAATAAACAAATACATCAGCAAGCTCATCAGCCAATCGATTTACATTTTCTACTTCATCAGACCACTGATATAATTCTAGCAATTCACAAGCTTCTAAAACCAAAGATTTTGCCAAGTTACTACCGGTATGAAACTGCTCCCAATTTCTCTCTCTGACAAAATTGTTAATCAATGAAATAATTTTTTCGTTCATATAAACTCCTTTTTTATCTGCATTATATCATTTTGTTGAAAAATAGCCACTAAAAGTGGCCATTCTTTATGTAATCGCATTTCGATTAAATAGTCCGTAAATTTGTTTTATTCCTGTATAAGTAATAAAACAGTGAGGATCAATCTGCATTGCAATATTTTTATATTCTTCCGCTTCATAACTTGATACTACAGTCTCTAAAACATATTTTGTTTTATTTGTATAGCCACCAACAGCACTATAAATCGTAATTCCATGATTAAATCTGGCAATTAATTCTTCACGCATACGATCTTTTTCCTCTGTAATGATGCTGACTTTCATGTATTTATAAATCGTATGAACTTTATCAAGCACTAAGATACCAACAATTAAACGAATGATTGTATAAATTGCAGTTTCAACTGTTCCAACAAAGCCAGAAACTATGATAATCGCTAGGTCAACACTTAAAGAAAACTTTGCGAAGGAAATATTCTTTTTAAAGGAAACGTATTGACTAATGATATCCATTCCTCCAGTGGAAGAGCCAACACGTAGAGCAATTCCACATCCCAGGCCTGTCAATAGACCGCCCAAAACGGATAATAACAATTTATCATTTACTAAAGCTACAAACGGATTTACACCAAATTCTGTTTTCAAATACTCTAATAGCGCAATAAATATCGTTTGCATGGCAATTGAGCCAACACTTAAAATTGCAAATCGTTTGCTAACTCCCTTATACCCTATTAAAAATAACGGAACATTTAAAATAGCAATAAAGAAGCTTTTAAATCCCAGTATCGGTTTTCCCGTTATTCTAACCACGATTGTTTCAATAATCTGGGAAATGCCCGTAACACCACCAGCATAAAACGAACCAAGATCTAAAATCCATACAACGGCTAAACAATAAATTAAGGTACCAACTAACATACCTAAGACAACAGAAACGTCTCGTTTTTTAAAAAAATTCACAATGCCCTTCATAAATCTACCTTCTAGCTTATTTTCGCAAAACTATTTTCTTTCATTACTTGGATGATTTCTAAGCTATCCTTAGAACTACTTGCAGTTAGAATCATTCCTTCAGATAGATGTCCTCTAATGGTAACTGGTTTCAAATTGGCAACTACTAAAACCCTTTTTCCAACCAATTCTTGGGGCTGATAAAACTGAGCAATCCCTGAAATAATTTGGCGAACACTATCCTCAATTTTAATTTTGAAGATTAATAGTTTGTCAGACCCTTCCATCTTATTTGCTTCAAGAATTTCTCCCACACGAATGTCCACTTTTTCAAAATCTGTGATGGTTATTTCTGCTTTTGCGTTGACTTTGTTCTCCGCTTTCGCCGTTTTGTTTTGATGATATTTTTGTTCTTCAAGAACATCTAGTCTTTTAAATAAAACCTCTATTTTTTCTTGGACTTTTTCGCGAGTAGTAACACCAAACACTAATTTATTCCATGCTCTATTAGCATAGGAAACATTTAAATTAGACAAAATTGTTTCTGCTGTTCCTGGAATAACCGGTGATATCATCATAGCAATCAGCCTTAAACTCTCGTATAAATGATACATTACCTCATTTAGTTCTTCTTTCTTTGTTTCATCCTTCGCTAATACCCAAGGAGATGTTTCATCGATATATTTATTAGCCCGATTTATCAAATTCCATACTTCAATCAAACCATTTTGAAAACGGAAATTAGCAAAATAATCCTGATATTTCTCAATCGTTTCGCTAGCGAACTTGCTCAGTTCAACACTAATAGGATTCAATATCTGTTCTGGTTTAATCACATATCCTTTGAAATACTTGTTAATCATCGCTATTGTTCTACTGACAAGATTACCTAAATCATTAGCTAAATCCGTATTATAACGTTCTACAAAACGGTCATAAGAAAATAAGCAATCATTTCCTAGAGGCATTTCTCTCACTAAATAATATCGAAGTGAATCAAGTCCATATCGCGATGTTACATCTCTTGGAAAAACGATGTTACCAACTGACTTCGACATCTTCCCTTCTTTCATCAAAACCCAACCATGAACATATAATTTAAAATTAAGGGGAATATTAAGGGCCATCAAAATGATTGGCCAAAAAATAGCATGAAATCGAAGAATATCTTTACCCACAACATGAGCAACGGTATCCCCCTTTAACCAATATTTTTCAAACAAGGCTGGATTATTGGTTCCATATCCCAAAGCCGTAATATAATTACAAAGAGCATCAATCCAAACATAAACCACATGTTTAGGGTTTGACAATACGGGAATTCCCCATTTAAAAGATGTTCTGCTAACGCATAGGTCTTCTAATCCTTGTTCCACAAACGATACAACTTCGTTACGACGTGACTCAGGCTGAATAAAATCGGGATTATCGGCAATGTGTTTCAATAATCGAGCACTATATTTTTTAAGGCGTAAAAAATAACTCTCTTCTTTAACCTTTCTTGTCGGTTTCCCACAATCAGGGCAAATGCCCTCTTCCCCCACCTGTGTTTTTGTGAAGAAGGCTTCACAAGATACGCAGTAATCACCTTCATAATAACCAAGATAGATATCGCCATTCTGCAATAGTTGTTCAAAAATTTGTTGGACAACCTTTGTATGACGTAGTTCTGAGGTTTGAATAAAATCATCATTGGAAATATTCAATTCTTTCCATAACAATTTGGTTTCTTTTGCGATTTGGTTTACAAAATCTTGCGGGTCTTTTCCCGCTTTTTTAGCTGCTTCTTCTATTTTTAATCCATGCTCATCCATTCCTGTCAAGTAAAACGTATCATATCCCTTAAAGCGATAATACCTTGCAAATACATCACATGCGATTGTTGTATATGAATTACCGATATGAACATTTCCACTCGAATAATAAATGGGTGTTGTTACATAGCATGTTTTTTTGTTCTTAACTTCCATATTGTTGGCTCCTACCATAAGACCTTAAATACTTTATATTTCTCCAAAACTGGAGGAACATCATCACCAAGAGCTTCTTTGATGGGAACGGTTATAATTTTATTATTACGTTGACAAACGCAAACACCAGTTTCATCATCCAATAAAGCTTCCACCGCCTTATATCCCATTTCTGAGGCTAAGACACGATCTTTTGCTGTCGGTCTTCCGCCACGTTGAATATGACCTAAAATAGTTGCTCTAGCTTCAAATGGAGTTTTCTCACTTACTTCCTTAGCTAACCAGTTCACATCAACCATATTTTCCGCTACGATAATAATGGCATGACTCTTAGCTTGGGCTGCTTTAGTTACGTTTTCAAGAATTGCTTGTAGATCAAAGCCAGTTTCTTTACTGACAACAAATTCTGCACCAACCGCAATCGCTGTCCAAACAGCGATATCACCACAGTTTCTTCCCATTACTTCGATGATACTACAGCGTCGATGGCTATTTGATGTATCCCGAAGTTTATCAACCGCTTCCACAACCGTATTTAAAGCGGTGTCAAAACCTATTGTGAAATCAGTACCACTGATATCATTGTCAATAGTTCCAGGAACACCTACTGTATGAATACCCATTTCTGAAAGAGCTAAAGCTCCTTGATAAGTACCGTCACCACCGATGGCAACAACAGCATCAATTCCATAGATAGCTAAATTGTCAACAGCAATTTGACGAACTTCTGGTTTTGTAAATTCTTGTAGGCGAGCCGTCCCTAAAAACGTTCCTCCTCTTCCTAGCTTTTCAGAAACGGATTTACGATATAGCCTTTCAATACGTCCTTCATACATCCCTAAAAAACCATCATGGATTCCATAAACTTCAATTCCCCTTTGAATTGCCGTACGTACAACAGCTCTAATCGCCGCATTCATACCAGGAGCATCGCCACCTGATGTTAAAACACCTATTTTTTTAATCATACTATACCTCTATATTCTTAATCTATATTTGCTTCAATAATTCATTATTATATCATATTTTTTTATTTCACAACATAAATATTTTCTAATATCAACTGCTTCTTATTATCACGAATATCGACTTTACCTTCTCCAATATAAATAACACCATAGTTTAATTTTGTTGAATACTCTTGGTAAACTTTAGGGAAAAGAACAGCATCAATTGTATCCATATCATCATTGATTTCCAAAAAGGCCATTTCTTCGTTCTTCTTTGTTTTGATCACTTTAATTCGCTCAATAACAAATAAAACTTTCTGTTTTTGCCCTACAATCAAATCAGAAATGGAAAGAGTTTTATATTTTTCCTTTATATTTGGATATTTCATAAAAATATCATATTTTAAATTAAATCCCAAATATTCTCTTTCTAAACGAGAGATTTCTTCAAAACTATATTCTTCTTCTTTAAAGACATGCTCCGACAATTTACCTTTTAAAATAGCTCCATAATTCGCTAATTCTAAACTGGTATCGTATTCAAGTACCATTTGTTTTCGTGGAATTTGAAAGCAATCAAGGGCACCAGCATAAATCATACTTTCTACTACTCGTTTGTTTAGAATATCTTTGGTTCGACTAATAAACTCATCATAACTCTGATAAAAGCCATTTTTGTCTCTCTCTTCTAGTAAAGAAGCAAGTGTTAAAGCTCCAAGATTCATAATTCCTAAAAAAGAATAATAAATTCCTTCCTCAGTAGCAACAAAATCATCCCTGCTATAATTAACAGAAGGTAAAAAAACTTTGATATTTCGTCGATTACAGTTCTTAATATAAGATTTTATTAAGCGAATATTTCCTATTGTATTGCTCATTAAAACCGCCATAAAATGCTTATAATAGTGGCATTTTAAGTAGCCCATTTGATAAGCAACTAAGGCATAAGCAACAGAATGCGATTTATTAAAACCATAATTAGCAAATTTGACGATGTAGTCATAAACTTCATTACTAATCGCAACAGAGTGTCCTAGTTTTGTTGCTTTTTCAACAAACCTTTCCCGCTCTGCTACCAATACATCGGCAGTTTTCTTCGTGATTGCGCGTCGTAAAATATCCGCTTGACCAGCAGTATAACCAGCAAATTTTTGTGCGATTTGAATAATTTGTTCCTGGTAAACGATAATACCATAGGTCGATTTCAATATATCTTTCAAATCTGGATGAAGGTACTCGATTTTCTCCTGACCAAATTTACGCCTTACAAAAGAAGGAATCATATCTTTTGGTCCTGGTCTAAACAAGGCAATGGCGTTGACAATATCGTTGAATTCACTTGTTTTCAACATCATTAACGTCTTCCGCATTCCTCCGGATTCTAGTTGAAATAATCCATCTGTATCACCACTAGCAATCATCTGATAGGTTTCCTTATCATCAAGGGGAATTGTATTGGCTTTTATTTCCTCTCCAGTCTTGGAAATCACCTCATCGATGATGGTAAGGTTTCTAATCCCGAGAAAATCTATCTTAACTAAACCGATTTTTTCTAAATCAGTCGCTTCATATTGTGTTTGTGATAGTCCATTAATCCCCTCTTGTAAGGGAGTGTAATTCACTAAATCGACATCTGATATAATGATTCCCGCTGCATGCGTTGATATATGACGGGGTAATCCTTCTAGTTTATATACCAAAGAAACAAGATATTGTACTTTTTCATTTTCGCGAATCATCTTCTGAAAGAGAGGATTATTCTTTACGATTTCCGCCATACTGTCAAAGCGATTACCCGTATATTTTAAAATCTCATTGAGATATAAATCGCTCATGTTCATAACTCTGGCAATATCGCGAATAGCTAGTCGTACTCCAAATGTACCGAATGTTGAAATATGTGCTACTTTTTCATTGCCGTATTTTCTTCCCACATAGGCGATTACTTCATCTCGGCGATTATCGGGAAAATCCATATCGATATCCGGCATTGAAATACGGTCAGGATTTAAGAAACGTTCAAAAAGCAAATCATACTCTAAAGGATCAATGTCGGTAATCCCTAGCGAATAAGCAACCAAAGAACTCGGTGCTGACCCTCTTCCAGGACCAACGAGAATTCCAGCTTTTTTCGCGTACTTAACAAAATCATAAACGATAATAAAGTAATCACTGAACCCCATTTTGATAATAACATCTAGTTCATAGAGTAAACGCTCGCGATATTTTTCGTGATCAAGTTTTTTACCTTTTAGTCTTTTATTTAGACCAATCATCGCTAACTCTTGTAAATAATCGCCGGTATTCTCGATTCCATCAGAATAAACAGGCATTTTATAATTTCCAAATTCAAGAACAACATTACATTTGTTAGCGATATTAATTGTTTCTGCGATTAACTTCGGGTATTTACGGAATAAATCTACCGCTTTCATCGGAGAAAGAAAACTCTGATTCATTTCTTTTTCCGTATATGGATAATCATTTAACGATAGACCGATACACTTCAACATCTTATATGCTTCAAAATCATCGTTATCAAGATAACTTGTCTTATTGATTGCCACTGTCTGAAGTCCTATTGAAGCACTATAACTGAGTAGTTCCTCTATCCTATTCTTCATATCAATTGTTTGCAAATCAATTCCTAAATAAAGGTCAGGAAATAATTTCTGATATTGATGAATCATCGCTTTTGCTTCTTCAAGACTACCTTCGCGATATAGTTTGATAATTTCATTTTCATCGCTTGGAATAATCACTAAACAATGATTAGCATAATCACTAATCGTTTCTAAATCAATCCCCTTCTTGCTTTTTTTTGCCATTGTAGCTATCTTTAATAAGGACCGATATCCTTGATTATCTTTTGCGTATAATAGAAGTGAATTATAAAAGTTTTTACTAGAAACAACTGTAACATTGATACCGATAATTGGTTTAATCCCTTTTTCTTGGCATAACATATAAAACTTTAAAGCTCCATACATGTTATCAAGATCTGTAATGGCTAACGCTGAATATCCATACTCTTTGGCTTTTTCAATCAGAGATTGTAAACGATTGGGTGATGACAATAAAGAGTACTCTGTTTCAGTATATAAATTCACATATTTTGTTGCTGTTTCTTGTATAAACATAGAATCACCCCAAAAACCATCTCGCATGTACCAGACTAACTATAGTATAACATATTATCTGTTTTTTTCCATTACTAAATTAAATTTTGGTTTTCTTCCTTCTCTTAAAGCCATAACCGCATCCCGCACCGATAATGACAGCACCAATACTCGCTAATAAAAAATAATTGTTTTTACTTTCGACTTTTTGAAAGATTATTTTATCCCCCATTCGACTAAAGATAAGCGATGTTTTATAAAAGCGATCAGTAAAAGCAATCAAGCATTTTTCAAGACTGTCATTAAAACGAGTAATCATAATTTGACCAATAGGCATATCTTGTTCCTTAGCTATAAAAGAAAATTCGAGTAATTTTTGACGCTGATAGTGATAACTTCCAACATCATAAACAAGATTAAGCGTTGCTTGGTATTCTTGATCTAAAACTAACCAAGGAATTTTTATATCACTATCCGCGATAGGATAAGAAATAGTTTCTTCCTTATCCTGATTGGTAAGTACGATTTCAAAATAACGGACAGTTCTATCATTGTCTAGGCAACTAACAACAATTGATCCTTTTGCATTGGTCAATTCAATCAAGGGTGCTTTCTTGATTACCTGTAGCGTATAAGATAATTCAGGATTGAAAGTATACCTTATATTTTGACTATAATAGATAATTTTATCTATTTTTATTTGATGATTCCCATATTCTAAAGGAGCAACAAGATTCACCATCACCCTGTTTGTTGACGGATAGTGAATAAAATCGGTTGTCTCCTCGCCATTAATCACCATTTTCTCTATTTCATCAACCCCTTTTATTTCATAAATAAGTTTATATTCTTCTCCCGCAATGACTTCAAAGTCAGCAATCCTATGCATATCTTCTGTAAACATAATTTGTTTACGGGAAACAAAAAACTGAAATGTCGTTACTTGTCCATTTGCGCCAACTAGATCTAATTTTACTTCCTTTTCTTCCTGTAAAGCATAATTATTTAATATTTCATTTCCATCAAGATATGCTTTTCCTTTAAACAGGAGTTTGTAATTCAAAGGATAAACTCCACCATTCATAATATTTATTTCTAAAGGAACTTCGATTTCTTGCACAAGAGAAAACTCAATCCCCCCCTTACTCAAGCATCTACTTGTTTTTTGATACTTTCCATAGATTTGCGGATTATATGTAGGGGTGTATTTTTCTTCATTGACTTCGACTATTCCATAGAGAGTGGTTAATCTATCTTCATTCCAATAGAAATCTAAAATACAAGCTTGATGAAAATCTTGATAAAAAATTCCCCTGTTTGTAAAAGAGTAGCTTCCTTCTTTATAGTCAACATTGAGAATTTCTCCTATCAATTCATTCTTTACCAAATTGAACAATCGCATTTTTGTTGAATCGATTAACAAAAGGGAACCATTTTTCCCCATTTTTGCATAATGAAACGTACCTTTGAGATCTACTTTATAACTATTTTCTAATTGACTACTGAAGTAATAAAGCTGGTTATCGGCAACAAAACAAAGCATATTATCGTATAAACAATAACTTTGCAAACTCATAATATCATTAATCGCAATCTCTTTTATTGGGTTCATTTGTTCATCGAGAACGGCAATTGCCAACACGTTATTACCGATTCCACTATACTCAAAATCACCTCCTGTTAAGGGATCCTTACGAAAAAACAAAAAAGACCTATCTCCATCAACCATCAATCCCAAGCCTTTATCTTCCTTTAAACCTCCTATCGCATAAACAAAAATTTGACGCTGAGCAGTAATCTTGATAATCAACACATCTTCTAAAGCCTTTTCTTTCTCACTAGTTATCACTTGATAATCATAATCCTTAATAGAACCAATTAAATAAAAACTCTCTTCATCTAGAAAAAAATCATTGATTTCTACTAATGCGTCTTGTGTAACTAGCTCATGATGGATAACAGTCCCTTGAACGTTCAGTTCTAAAAAATAGAATTCTCTTCCTTGCCAGTATATAACACCAATTGTCTGTTTATTGCTCACTACTTTAGGATCAGACACCTCATGTAAAACATATTTCCAACCATTTTGATGAGTAAGAAGATAGTTTTCTTCCCCCTCTTTTATCAAACTCGTGATTCCATCGCTCCAAATCACTTCTGCTTCTATCGATATTTCTTCTTTGATGATTCCCCAATTAGAAGCATAAGAAAACAGAAGACTTAAAAATAGCATTACCATCTTACCCATTTTTCTTCCTCCTTTGAGGAATAACCAATCCAATAATTACCCCAATCACTGCTAACGATAATAAAATATAAACATAATACGTCTCATTTTCGGGAATTTGTTCCTGATAATGAATAGTTATTTTATCTGTTTCCACCGGTTTTTCCTCTTTTTCTTTTCTTTCAATATCAATATTTTTCCTGGTCATAATATCCGTTTGATTAAGGGACTTCTTCTTTACAGTAAAAGTATAATATAAGGTTTGATCGTTTCCCTGTAATTCAAGGAGATATACTCCTTCCTCAGAACATATATACCCAGAATCAATTCTTTCATCATTTAAATATCCAAGCCCATTAAAATCAAGGGTTAATCCACAATCATAAACTCCTTTATTACTTATATTAATTCTTACTGGCACTTCCGTCGTATAAGGTAATACAAAAATATAATCACCCGAATAATAAGCATATAAGTTAGTGGTTTTTCCAAACATATCCTGATTAGAGGGGGTTGTCAGGGCTTTACTTGGTAAATAGATACCATTGAACATAACCGCAGAATCACTGATTTTAATATGTAAATAGCTTTCCAAATGAGGTTGTTGATAACCATTGTTTTCTATCATGCTTCCGCAATAAATAATACGATCAATTAAATATATTGAAACCGGAATATGAGAATGTGTACTCGGTTTTGTTGCTTGATGAACGATTTGCCAATCGCTTGTCAGAATCATATACTTGTAATGATAGCTACCATTTTGTTTCATATTGCAACAAATGGTAATATAATCTCCTATCTCGATAGCATAATCATAAAATTCACCTTCATTGTAACTGAGTTTCAGTTTCATTTCATTGATGAAATTAAGTTCCCAATCATAAAAAGAAAAAGTCAAGCCATCATCCCAATAGTCTTTGCTGATGATTGCTAATTTATCTTGTGCTAGGATGAGTTTTGATTTTTTAAATAGGTATTTATTCCCAAGCGGAATATGATTTTGATACTCTAATCGATTATCATAGCAAACAAGCGCTCGAAAATTCGTTTCACCATTATCATTTATAAAATACCCATCACCAGCAAATTGAACATAAAGATAAAGATTACCATTATGCATTTCTGCTCCAAATAAACGATTGTTACCATTATTACCTGATAATCTTGTTTCTTTTATTTGGAAATTTTTCTTATCTACAAAACCCACTACAATGTTTTGGTTGCTACTCTCATGGGTAATGAAATCACCATCATTGGCAAAGGTAAATCCTGCAAAATAATAACGATCTTGATACATAAAAAGATGATGTCCCTCACTGTTTTTAGTTCCTCCTAACAAAATTTTATCTTTCAGGACACCATTAGCACTCATTTTTACAATCACGATTTTATTAGTAGCCGTAGCTGTTTCATAATGCCCAATGGCGATAATATTATTATCATCAATAATGGCATCGTTAAATACGCCATATCCCCAATCTGTAAAGACTTTTTCCCAAACTAATTCTTCGTTTTCATAATATGCAAGATAAGGGAATTCTGATAAATTTTCCGTTCGAAAAGGATAATAACCTGTGTCTACTCTCCCAATCAAAAAATAACTATTCTCATCTTTCCCTATTACTTTGGTAATATGATAATCGTAGTTATGCTTCAATAGAAACAAATCCTTTGTAAAGGTAATCCCTTGTTTATATTTTCCCTCATCAATTTCAATGACCGTTTGTTCATCATCAAAAAATTCACTTACATCTTCTTTATCTGCCGTAGTAAACACCTCATAATGACCATAAAACGACGATAAAACCAACATTAAATTCAATAACCATTTCATGTTTCTTCCTCCTATATCTATATATTAGGAAGAAAGACTTTAATTTCTTTTTGTTTGGAATTAAAAAAACACAAAATATTAATTTTGTGTTTGATTGAAGTATTTTATTTTTGTTCTGTTAAGCGAACAACGTCGCGGGCTATCATCAATTCCTCTTTTGTTGGGATTAAAAATGCTTTTATAAGAGAATCTTTAGTCGTGATTTCCGTGATTTCTCCTCTTGCTTTGTTGGCTTCTGGGTCTAACTTAATACCTAAAACTGCTAACCTATTGATTACTTGTTCACGACAGCGAGAACTATTTTCACCAATACCAGCTGTGAAAACAATAGCATCCAATCCTCCCATTTGAATATAATAGCTACCAATATAATCAGCTATCCGTTTATATTGAATATCTAAAGCTAAACGACATCTTTCATTGGTATCAAGGCATTTTTCTAAATCCCGAGAATCATTAGAAACACCAGAGACACCTAAATATCCCGATTTTCTGTTTAAGATTACTAACAGCTCAGAAATAGTAAACCCCTCTTTTTTAGCCATATATTCTAAAATAGTTGGGTCAATATTACCACTTCTTGTTCCCATTGGAATTCCTTCTAATGGTGTCAATCCCATCGAGGTATCGACGCAAATACCACCTTTAACAGCAGTAATGGAAGCGCCGTTCCCTAGGTGACACGTAATAATCTTTGTTTCTTCGATTGGTTTATTTAATAATTTTGCTGCTACATAAGCAACATATTTATGGCTGGTTCCATGAGCTCCATATTTTCTAATTTTATATTTTTCATACCATTCATAAGGAGTGGCGTACATATAAGTATCCGGTTTCATCGTTTGATGAAATGAAGTGTCGAAGACAGCTACATTAGGAACTCCAGGTAAAACCTTCAAAAAGGCTCTAATTCCAATTAAATGAGCTGGATTATGTAGAGGAGCTAAATCGCATAACTCTTCGATTTTTGCAATAGTGTCATCATTAATAATTGCTGAATCTTGAAAGTACCAACCACCTTGGACAATTCGATGACCAACACCGCTAATTTCCTGCAAGTCTTTTACGATTTCGCGTTTAATTAAATCATCCAATACTAGTTTTACTGCTTCCGCATGGTCTTTAATCGGTAAAACGACCTTTTCTTTATCTCCATTAAACTTAATCGTATAGTAAGCATCCTTCAACCCAATTCTTTCAACAATTCCTTCTGTTATTATTACTTCATCAGGCATTTCCAACAATTGAAATTTTAGTGATGAACTGCCGGCATTTACTGCCATAATTTTTTTCATATCTCTTCCTCCTAAATCTGTTCCATCATATCTTTTATTTCAACAAATAATTTTTCTGTGTTTTCTTTAGAAAAACTATCTAAACGTAATACTATCATATTATAGTTTTCTAAAACCGCCTTTTTACCAATTAAAATGCTTTTACCCACATGTCCCTTTTTCACAATACTATCTGGTAAGACGATTAGCCCGACCAATGTTGCTTTATTAACTAAAAAAGAACGAAAATATTCATTTCCTTGTTTACTAAAGAAGTCATTGTCAATTACATAAATGAAGTAACCATCATCGATGATATTTTCTAATCTTGCTTCAATAACTAAATAAGGAAAATATCGAATTCCTTTCTGATAAAGTTCCAAATTGACTTCAAGGTTATAATCATAACTATCCAAATCGCCTACTACAACTTTACCGCGAAAAGGAACTTTTGCCAGTGCATCCTGATAGTAGATAATAACTTCGTTTCTCTGCAAATTAGAATTGGCAATCGCTAGTTTAACAAGCGTTTCATTTTTTTCAATTCCCGCCAAAAAGGATTCATGATTCAAATTATTACTAATTGCATTTAATGTATTTGCTGTTCCCAAGCAAGTATCTAAAATGGCAATGGTTTGATTAGGATATTTTGTCTTGATAATCATCGCCAGTAAATAGTTAATAGAATCCGGCGTCATTAAATCTAAGGGAAAATTAATATGCTTGAACGCTTTAATCACCAATAATTCAAGTGCTAATCTAATTTCCTCATTAAAAAAAGTTTCTAATGTAAGTATTTTATAAATTTCTTCCAGTTTTTTAATTGCTTCTTCCGATAAAGAAGTATCATCAAAACGATCATTGATATCCTTACTAACTCTTAGAAACGATTCAAAATAATCAAGATGTAAATCTTCATAAATAATCATAGCTGCGCGATCAAGCAAATCATAATATAAATCTATTTTTTCAAAATTCATTGTTCCCTCTAGATATCCAATATCTCAATTTGTATATTTTTTTCATCATTTATTAGGATAAGAGCATAGGTCGTCCCTCTTCTTGAGCGGGGATACCTTAAAGAGCCAGGGCATAAAATATGTATTCCATTTACTAATCGATAATATGGAACATGAGTATGACCATGAATGATGATTTGGCAGTTATTCTCTCTTGCTAGGGCTTCTAATCTATTTAATGATAGAAAAGTACGATGACCATGCATTAAGTAAATTCTGATAGAACCTAGTTCAAGAATGCGATAATTGTTCTTCACAAGAAAATCTTGATTTCCTTTTACTGTTAAGAAGGGTTCTATTTCTCTTTCATCGAGACCACTATCACCAGCATGTAAAAAAAGATCTGCATCAGAATGAAGTTGGACAATTCTTTTCAATAATGTTAAATCACGATGATTATCGCTAGCAACAACAATTTTCATAATACTAGTCTCTTCATTTTCCATGTAATATAGTACCACAACTTTCACTTATTTACAAGCAAAAAACTTTTTTCTTTACCCTTCCTTAAAAAAATTGGTATAATAAAAGAGAGGTCATTTTATGAACAAATTAATGATTAAATTAATCAAAAAATATCAAGCTTTAAAGCCTGAAAATCGCCGTAAATGGTGTAAATATCATCCAACATGTTCAAATTATGCGATAGGTGTTTATCAAAAGTTCAATTTTTTCAAAGCGACACTACTGGCATTTTGGCGCATTTTAAGATGCAACCCTTTTTCCAAAGGAGGATATGACCCTGTCCCTCTGACAAAAAAAGAAAAAAGAGAATTAAAAAATTCTCTTAAAGAAAGCTCTAATCTTGCTCCACAAATTGACGAAGAAATTAATAATTAAATCCATTAACTCAACCTTCGCCAATTCTTGATCCAATTCTTCAAAAACATTGACTTGTAATTCTAACTCTTCTCCTTCAACATCCAAAACTACTTTGTATGTTCCAGGAGTGTTTTTATTTTCACTATATTCATCTTCGATCACACTGTAACTTAAGTTTTCTCTGATTGTCTGTGTCTTTTCCAAAAAAGAAACAAAATCGCTAATCTCCATATTATTATTACTAATATCAATGTTAATGATTTGCGTATCAATCATAAAAATAGGACTTGTTTTATCGGTGACAACGACTGTAATTTCTTTTCTTGCTGTATTCATCCGTTTGTCCTTGACAATCAAACCAATTTTAAATGTCCCTACTCGTGTTGGTGCATGGGAATAATAATCATATTCAATCGTTACTTTATTCGTAATAATCCCATCCTCATTGTCTTCAACAACTATCTTCTTTAAAATATCCTGAAGCGTCAATTTTTGATTGTTGGCTATCTCATAACTAAATGTTCCTGAAAAGACCGGAGCAATATTGTCTACATAACTAACAAGAATCGTTACCGGATAATCACAACTATTATTTGAACTATCTTTAACCGTATAAACAATAGTGTAAGTCCCGGGGATTGCTTCATTGTTTGTATAGTTATTCGATTTTACGGTGATAGAAGAAGTTAGATTCCCATCATAATTATCCGTTGCACTTAAGGCTCCTTTGATATTTGCAAGCGATAAGGGGGTGTATTGATTGGTAGTATAGCTATTTTTTCCGCTAATCTCAGGAGAAGTCATATCCCTAACCCAGACAAAGACCGATAATTGAGCTGTGTTTCCACCACTATCAACAACAGAATAAATAATTTCATATTGTCCGACTTTATTCATGTTTGCGGAATATTCATTTTTAGTAATGGTAATTTGCGAAGTAATATCCCCATCATTGTCATCCATTGCTTTGATTGCAGAAGTAATGGTCGCCAGACTAACAGGATTATCACAACTGGTAATATATAGCCCATGATTATTACTGATAACAGGACTATAATCTAGGATGGGTCCTTGATAACGAAGGTCAAGAGCGGATAAATTGGAATAAGCATTATAATCCATTGATTCAATTAAAGAAAAATTATTTTCTATTTCATACAAACCTAAATTAGCTCCATAATCTTCCATGACATCAAATTCTAAATCAATATACTTTGCATTACTAGGAGGAGTAATTCGGTAATATTTATCCTCTCCATGATTAACTACTGTTGGTTGTAACGTACTAATTAATTGTTTGCTTGCATTGTATGCTTTAGTTCTAACTGCCAATATTTCTGCTTCTTGATAATTAAAAACTGTAAGCATATAGGTAACTCCTGGTTTTATGCGAATGTAATTAAGACATACAACCGTTCCATAATTGATGGGATTTCCAATGTTATAATCAAAATTTTCATCTTCAAGATAATTATAACCATTGGGAAGGAATTCCCAATTAGGTAGATGATTATCTGCTTGAACTTTAAAAGGCATTATCGCGAGTAACAATACCCCTACTATAACTAACATGATTTTTTTCATCGTTTTCTCCTTTTCTTTTGGAGACACTCTTCACACGTCAATGCTATTATAACAAGAAAAAAGCGAATAATAAAGCCTTTATTATTTCTTTCAAACTACAAAAAAAAGCTTTAAATAAAGCTCTTTTTTTTATTTTTTGATTAAATTTTTTGTTTAAGTTTCGTCATTCAGTTTTTCAACAGGAGTTTCTGATTGAATATCTCCTGCTTTCTTCAAGGCGAATTTAGTAATTCCTGGTCCTACTAATTCATAAAATAATGTAGCACATAATACAACTGCGAGGATTTGTGCAGAATATTTCGGCAGCGCTTCTGAAGAAATCTTTGCCATACCAATAGCTACACCTGCTTGAGGAAGCAGTGCTAATCCTAAATAGTTACGGATTGATTTATCTTCTTTTACAATCACCGATCCTAAATAAGCACCAAAGTACTTACCAGCTGAACGAGCAATCAAATAAATGACTCCTACTGCTCCTACTATAGGTATGACAGTCAAATCTAGTTCAGCACTAGATATGATAAAAAACAACATAAATAGAGGTGGTGTCCAACGTTCCATATCGCCTAATATCATTAAAGAATCGTTTTTAGTATTACAGAACACAGCTCCAAGCATCATACATAATAATAAGGAAGAAACAGGAATTGGGAAAATCTGTGCTAAGCCAACACCGGTAAAGACTACCGTAATCATCCAAATTAAGCGATTAGCGCGAGAACGGAAAAATCTTGTAGCTAGTGATAAAATAAGACCCAATACTGTACCAATACCTAAAGAAACAACAATTTCTAGTAATGGCATCAAGGCAATACTGGTGAATGTAATCACTCCCCCAATTGCAAATACTTTCGCTATTGCCAATGATATCGCAAATAAAACTAATCCAAAAGCGTCATCAAGAGCAACAACGAGTAATAATGTATCGGTTAATTTTCCTCTCGCTTTATATTGTCTGATGACCATTAGCGTTGCTGCTGGCGCTGTTGCTGTAGCAACGGCACCTAAAACCAAAATAAGCGGTAAATTTTCTTGTAATGTTCCTTGTATCAAGCCAAAAACGATTAAACTAATATCAACAAAAACTAGTGCAAGAAATGCTTGAACAAAAGTGATGAGAAAAACATTCTTTCCTATCTTTTTCAAATTTTCTATTTTAAATTCGCCGCCGATAGAAAAGGCAATAAACCCTAAAGCAATTTCAATTAGGAAGGAAAAGGAAGCAATCTCTTTCTCACCGATAATGTTAATCAAATGAGGTCCAAGCAATAGACCTACGATTAAATAACCCGTAACATTTGGTAATTTGACTAACTTCATTAGTTTTGTAGAGAGTAAGCCAGCAAATAAAGCTATAGCTAATATTAATAAAGAGTTCATAAGTTTTCTTGTTTGAATGCTTTCTGCAACAATTAACAGGTACCGAACACATAAACCTTTCATCAGCAAGTTTTTTTAATAACTAACACCGGTCCTTCCTAATGTTAGAATTAAGCAAAGCCTCTTTAAACTTCATGGTAGTAAATATGTTACCATGAAAATTATTAGCTGAAACTTTCTCTAGTGTTTTCGGCATTTATTCGCCTTTACCTAATACTGTTACGAATAATTGCACGTACAATTCCTTTCTTGTATATATGTAATCATTATACATCTATTTGTATTATTTTCAAGTGGTGAAGACCGTTTTCTTAAGAAAGTATTCCGCATTAAATCTAATACGGAATACGCTATTTTAATATCTCTTGCGGCGAATAAAGACCAAAGCTAGAGGGATTAGGAAATACCATAAACCTATTCCCGCCTGACAACCTTTTTCTTTAATCGGTTCTTCTGGTTCTTCAATAGGAAACTCCGGTTCTTCTGGTTCTTCTATCGGTTCTTTTGGTTCTTCTACTTTACTAACTTTTACAGTTAACGTATCAATCGCTTCTTCATGACCAACAGCGGTAACTGTAATAGTTACTTCTCCTTCTTTAACGGCAATGATATTTTGCCCTTCAATACGAACAATGCTGCTATCGCTCGATGAAAATATTAATGATACTTCCTTATTTGGTGATACCGTTACTACTAATTCTTCGCTTTCACCAACCTTTAACTCAACATCAGTTACAGAAAAACTAACTTCAATCGGAATATAGTTTTCACCATAAGTTAATGAGCTTGTATATAAAACAACATCATTGTTATCTAGTGCTTGAAAGACAATATCGTTCTCCTTTTTCGTATCAATGCTAGACAAAGATACTTCTTTTGTAGTTGGACTAACTTCCGTTAGAAGCTTATCATTTACATAAATCACGATTTTTGTTAGCATTTCATTATCGATTTGACTATCCCAAACCAGTTTGTCACCATCAATTCTAACATTTTCAATTTTTCCAAAAACAGCGTTAGGATTAATCAATTCTATATCTTTTGTAGCTGTTTGTCCATCACGAAAATATACATTGACTTTGTAATTTTTACGGTAATCATTGGCTTTTAAATTAGGAATTATAAGAGACGTTTGGTTATCCAAAGGTCGGAAACTGCTGATTATTTCTTCTCCTTCTAATAATTCTATTTTATAGGCCTTCGCAAAAAATGCATTTGGATAGACTAATTTTGATTTTGGGAAATCTTCAGCAACTTCAACTTTTACCTCTTTCATACTATCAGCAACATCAAAATTAGACATTTTAGCTGGAATAGCGATTTGATCTAACATCGTTCCGGTTTCATCATAAGTCTTAAGCATTAAAGTTTCACTAGAAACGGTAATTCCCATTGCTATACTGGTATTGCCAATCTTTTTTGCTACATATACATCTGTTGATAAAGATGTTTCCGCCTCTAAACGATCTCCAATTGCACTTCCTGTAATATAAATCGCACCTTTTTTACCATCAGTACTATTTGTCCCATTATAAATTCGGTTACTTCTTGTATAAACATGGTCATGACCAGTCAAAATTAAATCGACACCATATTTATCGATAATTGGTTGTAAATCTCGCATCGAGCTGCTAACTTCATTTCCTGCATAATGATACCTATGATGAAAGAGAACTATATACTGACTAGGATGATTTTCTAGAACATCTGTTAACCATTCTTTTTGATTTGTTTTATATTCAGCAGGTTGACTAGGTAAATAATAAGCTTCAGAATCAAGAGAGATAAATAACGCACTACCATACTGAAAGAAATAACTACCATTTTTTACCCCTTCTGCTCCATTATCAGGGTTATTTGAATACATATCAAAATATTTGCGACTATCAGCGTATATTTCTGCACTGCGGTCACAATACTCATGATTTCCCGGAGTACTGGCAATCATATATTTTGAAAACATCGATAAGCTATAATAACTCTTCCAGTCATCACGAACTGTACCATAAGCGGTCATATCACCACCTGTCACAACAAATTTCAAGTTGCGATATTTACTTTCTATTACGTTGATAAGTTTTTGTGCTGAATTATAACGCGATGGAATTGGTAGATATACATGAACATCAGAAAAATACATAAAGGTAAAAGCACTTGTTCCTGAAGTTGTAAATCCATATGTCGAGGAAAAATTTGTTTTACCTACACGATAGATATATTCGGTATCACTTGTTAGATTGGTTAATGTCGCATCACACTTATAATCTGTAATATCCGCTTTAATTCCCTCATCATAATAGGTAATTGCTTGACATTCCCCCAATACTCGATTTGATGAAGTAAAACCAGAGTCCTCTTTTATCGTGTATTCAACAAATGTCCCAAGAATATTTGTATGCCAAGCGATATTCATTTCCTTTGAAGTATCTTCACTTGGATTAGTCACAATTAAAAATGCATCTGGACCATCTCCATGAACTTTTAATGGAGAAGTGACAAGGAAAAATAATCCTATAATTAATAAAACACCAATAAACTTCTTCATAATCTACTGCCTTTCTTTTTTAATTTTCAAAGCAGAATGAATGATTTTTCGATAAACAGGAATCATCTCTGTTTCGCTACAATATTTCTCTAATTCACTTTCTTTAATCCACATAACACCACTATTTTCATCTTCTTTTGCTTTTGTTTTTTCATTTTCATCAGCGATAAAGACATAAGTAACATTTAGGTGCAGATGACAGCTGACATATTGTTCTCTTTTGATATGTCCATAAACAGGTAAAATCTCTAAAGAAATCATATCTTTTGAAAAAGCCTTTAAATTATTGACTCCAACTTCTTCCTTTGCTTCTTTTAAAGCCACCTCAAACAAATCAAAATTACCATCAACATGTCCACCAGTCCATGACCAGCTATGATAAATATTATGATAAACCATTAATATCTTGGTAAAGTCATGATTTAAAATCAATCCTGAAGCAGTCAAGTGAGCTATTTTAGTTTCTCTGGTAAGAATTTTATCTTGATAGATATCAATACATTCTAATATAAGTTTTTTATCTTCTTTTTCCTGCTCACAAGTCGGCACAAATTTTTCAATTTGTTCGCGATATTTTTTCATGGTGCTTCCTCTTTCTAACGATAATATTATATCATGATTTCATCATTATTAAAAGAAAATCCAAAGGGTAATGACCATTTGGATTTCAATTTCGGTTAATCATTTCAATTATTTTAGGATAATCAATATCTAATTTTGTTGTGTCTATTTTATAAATCGTTCCAAAATAAGTAACTTTACGCGCTTCAAGAATTAACTGCCTAAAATCCTCTTCTGAACTTAGATCAACAGCTTGATGAACTATATTTCGTGTTTTACTAGCAATTCGATCCATAAATCGCTGATGGAGAATAGAAATATCCCCCGTAAGAATAAACGATATCGCTTGATAATGATATTCATTGGTCAGTTCTTCAAGATAACGTAATTCTCGTTCACGAAAATTACTCTCTAAAATAAAACTAATTTCTTTCTCCATAAATTCTTTTGCAAGATACTTAAACAATTCAAAAGTGGCATAGCTCAATCGTAGATTTTCTGCACGATCTTTAAATCCAATATTATCCCCAAGAATTTCTTTAATCGTATCTTTATTTAGAACGATTAAATTTAATTCGTGAGCAATTTTCTTGGCAAATGTCGTTTTTCCAGCAGCAAGATCACCACCGACTAATATTATTTTTTTCATATTTCCTCCTTAAAATTTAAAATCGATAAAAAAATTATCTTCAAAATCACATTTTTCAGTCTTTATCATTGACAAATAACTCGCTGTGACCAGAAAGTATCATATCTTATTTATTAGTATATCACAATTAAAAACAAGATTACAAACACAAAACAAAAATAGCCTGACTTTTATATCAGACCACTTATTTTAAACTGGTACACTCTCGGGGACTCGAACCCCGGACCCACTGATTAAGAGTCAGTTGCTCTACCAACTGAGCTAAGAATGCATTTTTACTTTAACTATTATACAACATTACCACTTTAAAATCAATGTTTTTTCAAAAAAACAACTAAAAAAACTACTTGACTAGCAAGTAGTAAATTCTCTATTTAATAATTTCGCCGTAAGTATTTATACCAACAGCTCCTGCATTTGATTCATCCGTATCAATGTGCATTGCAGCAGCAAAATCTTCTCTAACGCGAATTACAACATCACCAAAAATTATCGATCTTTGATCATTGTCTACTTTCACACTTACCACTTGTTTGTCTTTTAAACCCATTTCTTCAGCATCTTTAGGTGTCAAGTGAATGTGTCTTTTAGCTACAATTACTCCTTCAGAAAGTTCAATTTCTCCATTCGGACCAATTAACTTACATCCTGGAGTTTCAGCAATATCTCCAGATTCTCTAATTACAATATCAATTCCTAAATTTCTAGCGTCAGTTGCTGATACTTCAACTTGTGTCTTTGCTCTAACAGGGCCTAAGATAGAAACGTTGGGAATACTTCTCTTAGGACCTACTATAGTTACTCTTTCTTCACAGGCAAATTGACCTGGTTGAGAAAGCATTTTTTTAACGGTCAATTTTGCTCCTTTACCAAACAATGTTTCCAAATCAGCTGGTGATACATGGACATGGCGAGCAGATGTTTCTACTAATACTTTATTATTCATGATATAATTTCCTCCATAACTCTTGTGTATTATATTATATTCAGATACGATTTACCACTATTTTATATTTTTTGTATAGATTTGATAGATTGTATCTGCTAATTTTTCTAAACTTGTATCTTCATTTCTAATAATATGGTCTACCACTATTTTGTTTTTATCAAATAACTGTCGATCATTTATAATTCGTTTTTCAATTTGTTCTCGACTATCTCCGCGAAGTGCCATTCGTAAAATTCTAGTTTCTTCAGCCGTATCTAGGTAAACAGAAAAAATGGCATCTGGCATCTTTTCTTGAAACGACTTTAATCCGTTCAAATCAAGAACAACTATTTTTTCCGATGAAACGTCCTTTTTTCTTGTTCCATAATAATTATTGTTATAAAATGTTGTTTCAACGAATTCATCGTTTTCTTTCATTTTTAAGAACTCATCCATAGTAACAAAATTATAAGAAACTCCTGCTACTTCATTGACTCTCATTGGTCTTGTTGTATAAGTTACTACTTTCTTCATATGATAGTCACTAATTAAAATATTCGCTATTTCTGTTTTACCGCTTGCGCTTGGACCCACTAAGATTAACATTAGCTTCCTCTACTCAATATCTTTCCCACAACTTTTGCAGTATTTTGCGTCATTTTCATTTTCTTCATGACAATAGCGACATACTTTAACCAACGCTTTTCCACAATTATCACAAAATTTTGCATCTTTATCGTTGTTTTCACCACAACTAGAGCATTTGATTTTATCGGTTTTTACTTCATGAAGTAAATCACCAATACTCTCTTTAGTTCCTTCCACGATATAATTAATATTATCCTTTGCAATAGGACGTAACTCTTTACTCGTATAGCTAGCATAGGATTTCATATATCCAAAGCCTAAAAAGACACTACCTAAAAAGGTGAAGGGCATACCGATAAAGGTAAGAAAAAAGAATTGGGGGGCTTCAAAATTATCAAATGATATAAAAAAAGAGAACATTCCAACACCCATCAGAATAATTCCAGGAATAAGAAAGGCAAAGCCTAGTTTACGAAATGTTTTACGCTTTTTTGCTTGTTCAAGTTCATTTTTGTTCATTTTTCCACCATGAATTTACCTTTTCATTTTACTATAAATGCTTTTTTATTGCAAGACAATTGAGCCTTGAAAATCAAGTAGAAATCATATATAATGATATCAATGATTTTTAAGAGGAGTATCTATGAAAAAACTAAAAAACATTAAAGGAATTTTCTTCGATATTGGGTGGACCCTATGTCAACCATCAACCCACAGTTGGATGATTCCTCTCAAAGCACTAGAATATTTTACTCGTGATGACTTAAATAACATCAAAGAAACCAAAAGAAAACACGCTTTTAAAGAAGCGAATACTTACTTAAACAGCTATCATTTAGTAAGGACAGTTCAAGAACAATATGATCGCTTCTATCATTACTATGAAATATTGGCTTCTTTATTACCAGAATTAAATCTCAATCCAGAAAAAATCACGGCGATTGTTGATGATTTGACCTATAATTATGATAATTTTATTCTCTTTCCCAACGTGAAAGAAATATTATCTAATCTAAGCAAAAAGTATAAATTAGGAATTATCTCTGATACCTATCCATCAACTAAAAAGATGTTGGAGCATTATGGTCTTTTGCAGTACTTTTCAACGATTACTTTTAGTTGTGATTTAAATGCTTTTAAACCCAATAGCCTTATGTATCAAGATGCACTCCAAAAAATGCAATATAAACCAGAAGAAACAGTGTTTATTGATGACATTCTAATGAATCTTGAAGGAGCGAGTAAACAGGGAATTAATCCTATTTTAATTACTGTACGCCCTAATTCTGATCAAGAAACAGATTTTATAAAAATATCAAAATTAGAAGATCTTTACCGATATCTATAAACAAAAGAAGTCGAAATAAAAACTCGACTTCTTTTTTTATGTTTTTTTACCAGCAAATTGCGTTTGATATAAATCATAATAACGACCTTTTTTCTTCAACAATTCGCGGTGATTTCCTTTCTCTACCACTTCACCTTGGTCCATAACAATAATTAAATCCGCATCTTGGATCGTTGATAAACGGTGAGCGATGATTAAACTTGTTCTATTCTTCATTAAAGCGACCATCGCATCTTGAATATTCATTTCTGTTCTTGTATCGACACTCGAAGTAGCTTCATCAAGAATTAGAATCTTAGGATCAGCCAAAATAGCACGAGCAATTGATAATAATTGGCGCTGGCCATGGCTCAAATTGCCTCCTGATTCACTCAATAGAGTATGATATTGATCAGGTAATCTTTCAATAAAGCAATGAGAATTACTCATTTCTGCGCTCTTGACAATTTCATCAAAAGTAGCTTCCAAGCGACCATAGCGAATGTTTTGTTCAATGGTCTCAGAGAATAAAACCGTATCTTGAAGAACGATAGCGATCATCTGACGAAGTTCTTCTTTGGGAATATCTTTAATATTAATTCCATCAATCGATATTTTACCGCTATCAACATCATAAAAACGCATCAATAAATTTACTACGGTCGTTTTTCCACTACCCGTGGCTCCAACAAGAGCAATTTTTTGTCCTGGTTTTACCTCCAAACTGAAGTTTTTTAATACCTGTTCGCCTTGAACATAGGAAAAATTGACTTTGTTGAAGTTAATATTACCTGAGATTTTTTTGTTTTTTACTGATATTTTTCCTTCATCAATCTCAAGCGGATAGTCCATAATCTCAAATACGCGTTCTGCTGCTGCCATAGAAGATTGTACTTGAGCCCATAAATTGGCTATTTCAACAATAGGACGGGCAAAGCGTTTGGTATATTGAATAAAGATTTGTAAGGTTCCTACAGTGACAATTGTCGTTGACACCCAGCTTCCAAGGTTATTTTGCGTTGCTGCTAACCAACCACCAAAACCGCAAATCAACAAGAAACTAAGGTTATTGATGACTCCCATTGTTGGTCCCATAATTCCCCCAAGAATTTGAGCTTTAATTCCTGTTTTCCTTAAATCGTTACTAATGGTATCAAATTCTTGTTTTACTTTTTCTTCTTTGGAATAAGCGGTAACCGTTTTATATCCCGTTACTATTTCTTCAACATGACCATTTAGTTGTCCTAAGAGCGTTTGTTGGCGTTTGAAATATTTTTTCATGAATTTCGTTAGGATTCCTGTTACAAAGATTGTCAGAAAAACAGAAACAAAACTAATCGCCGTTAAGAACCAATTTAACGATAACATAACAACAACCGTACCAACCACTGACAATACTCCTGAAAATAAAGAACCGATTGATTGTGATATGGTATTAGAAATGCTATCTACATCATTGGTCATTCGACTCATGATATCACCATGAGCATGAGTATCGGTATATTTTACTGGCAATCTAACAATATGGTCAAACAAATCCTTCCTCATCGTCTTTACTGTATTCTGTGATAATTTGGCAGCAAAAATACCTTGGAAATAACTAAAACCACTAGATAATAAATAAGTTCCTAGAATACCTGCTAAGGTGACATATAAACGAGTAAAATCAACATCGAGTTTGCCTTTATCTTTGTCAATAGTAATGCTATCAATAGCGATTCCCTGTAAATAAGGACCTACCAAAGCTAATATAGTCACAAATAAAACCATGATAATCAAAGAATAAAACAGACGGCGATTGTGGCCAATATATTTGATTAATCGCCTTAACGTTTTCTTAATATCTTTAGGCTTTTCACCAAATACCCGTGATCTCATTGGTCCACCACTACCAGGACCACGACCGCTCGGCATTACTCTTTGTGGTGAGGAAGTTTTACTGTTCATCTTCTTCACCTCGCCTCAATTGTGAATTATAGATATCTTGATATATCGCACAAGTTTTAAATAAAACATCATGAGTATCACAAGCGACTAAAGTTCCATTGTCAATAATCGCAATTTTATCTGCATTTTTAGCACTGGCAACTCGCTGTGCGATAATAATTAAAGTAGTATCCTGAAGATTTGCTCGTAATGCTTGATAAAGATTAGCTTCTGTTGCTAGGTCTAGAGCACTCGTCGCATCATCAAAAATTAAAATCTCTGGTTTTTTTAATAATGCCCTCGCAATTGATATCCTTTGTTTTTGACCACCAGAAAGACTAGCCCCCTTTTCACTGATGACTGTATCATAACCATCCGTAAAACTACGAATAAAATCATCTGCTTGGGCAATCTTTGCATAATGAACTAGTTCTTCTTCACTAGCATTTTCATCTCCCCATAAAAGATTTTCTTTGATTGTTCCAGAGAACAATTCTGCTTGTTGTAAGACAATACCAATTTTTTCCCGAAGTTCCTGTAGATGATATTCTTTTACATTCACTCCATTCACCAGCACTGCTCCCGACGTAGCATCATAAAAACGAGGAATTAGATTAACTAAGGAACTTTTACCACTTCCTGTAGAGCCTAATATGGCTAGACTTTCCCCTTTTTCTATTTTTAAGTTGAAATTAGAAATAACTGGTTTTCCTATTAGATTAGGATAATTAAAATTAACATTTCGGTACTCAACGGTTCCTATTTGCGAAGGTCGTGAGTATTCATCACAATCCATTATTGTTGGATTACTATCTAGAACAGCATTTAATCGATCAATGGATACTTTTGCACGTGTAACCGATTGAACAATCATCGCTAGCATAATCACTGACATTAGAATTTGGAAAATATAAGTAAGTCCTGCCATGACTTTTCCCACTGTCATTGGATTACCCGTGTTGTTTAAAATTTCTGGTAAATCGATATGAATTTGTTGAGCTCCTAAATAGATAATCGCAACTACTATAATATATAGAAAGATGGTCATTAATGGATTGACAATAGCTAATATTTTTTGAACTTTCAATGTCGTCAAGGATAAATCTTCATTGGCACGAGCAAATTTTTTTGACTCATAATCTTCCCGTGTATAAGCTTTAACCACACGTACACCATTGACGTTTTCTTGAACAATAGAGTTCACAGTGTCTATTTTATTTTGAACTTGTTTAAAAATTGGCAATGCTTTCCTTAAAAAATAAATGATAATTAATACTTGAATCGGAAGAATAACTCCCAGGACCATCGCAAATTTAGGACTAGTAATATACATCATCACAATTCCCCCAACAAATAAAAGGATGGTTCTAACAAACATTCGAATTGACATCATAATAAAATTTTGGACTTGCGTTACATCGTTAGTTATTCTTGTAATTAAAGAGCCAGTAGTAAATTTGTCTTTTTGTTCAAAAGATAAGTCAACTACGCGAGAAAATACCGCTTTACGAACATCATTTCCAAATGAATTAGCAGCGGTAGAAGCAAAAGCAGCAGACAAAATTCCACCTATTCCTGCAATTGCTACACATAATAACATTAACAAACCTGTATTTAAAACAACATCTATTTTCTCAGATAAATTTAATGTTGTTGATAAAACTCCATTATCGACAATCTTTTCCATTAATTTTGGTTGAAGGAGTTCAAAGAATACTTCAACCCCCATAAATATCGGAGCTAATAAGGCCAAGAACCAATATGGTTTTAAATATTTAAGAATTTTCTTCATCAAACTCTCCCGAACTCAATAGATTGCAAATTGTCTTTTCTAATATCTCTTCAACAACTTTTTGTTCCTGAGCAGAGACATTGACTAAAGCAATACTTTCCATTTTTTGAATTATTTTTCTCATTTCTTGATCCAGTTTTCGTCCTTCATCAGTGATATAAATCCTAACTTGACGTTTATCCTCTGAATCTTCTTCTCGTCGTACCAATTTACTTGCTTCCATTTTCTGTAGTGTTAATGAAATGGTTGGCGGCGCCATATGAATATTCTTGGCGATATCCAATTGTGTTAATCCGTCTTGAAAAGATAGCATCATAAGAATAGAGCGATATGTTGCTATCACACCCACCTTATCTGCTTCAATGCGAATCCAATTGCGAATCATTCGTGACAATTCATTGACAAGGATTAACATATTCTTCTTGTGTTTATTTCTATCCTTCATGTTCATTCACCATATTAGTTTTAAAACTAACTAATATTATATCGTTTATATCGCTTCATTGCAACATTTTTTTCATCTATTTCATAACAAAAAAAAGCACTAATTTATCTTAGCGCTTTTTTGATTAAAAACTAATTTTTTTTGTTTTTATCTAGTAGTTCTTCGCGAATATCCCATAATTTTTGCGAGAAATCGACATAATAATTATGAGGATTTTCAAATCTTGTTACTTCATCCCAAAGAGTGTCTAATTGTTCTTGGCAATATGTCTTAATTTCTTCAATGCTTGGTAATTTATATACTTGCTTTCCGTTTTTAAAGATCGGAACTAATAATTCTTTTGCGTAGTAATCGGTCAAAACCTTTCGCTTCCAAATTGCTTCTGGGTCGAAAATTTCAATTTCATCTAGAGGAATATCTTCATCGTATACCGTTAATAAATCAGCTATTGCTTTACCGGTTGTTTTTTCAAATAGTCGATAAATCTTTTTAAAATGAGGGACGGTAATTTTTCCTATATTTTCACTAATTTTAATTTTAGGTATAATCTTTCCCTCTTCTTCAACGGCCACTAATTTATATACGCCATCAAAAACAGGACTACTTTTAGCTGTTATTAATCGTTCTCCAACACCAAAAGCATCTACTTGAGCGTCTTGAATTAATAAATCACGAATAATATACTCATCAAGCGAATTAGAAGCGATGATTTTACAATCTGGATAACCGGCTTCATCAAGCATCTTTCTCGCTTTTTTTGACTGATAAGCAATATCACCAGAATCTAGGCGAATCGCTTTTGGTCTTTTTCCAAGCGGTAATAAGACATCATTAAACGCCTTAATCGCATTAGGGACTCCACTCCTAATGACATTATAGGTATCGACTAATAAAGTAACATTATCGGGATAGTTCTCACAATAAGTTTTAAAGGCAGTATATTCATCGGGAAATAATTGCACCCATGAATGTGCCATGGTTCCTGTAGCTGGTGTTTGAAACAAAAGATCAGCCATTGTACAAGAAGTTCCCGTACAACCGCCAATATAAGCAGCTCTTGCCCCTAAAAGTGATGCTTCAGCACCATGAGCGCGACGAGCCCCAAATTCTGAAATTCCTTTTCCCTTTGCTGCTCGAACAATGCGCGATGCTTTTGTTGCGATTAGAGATTGATGATTTAAGGTTGCTAAAACATAGGTTTCAATAAACTGTGCTTCAATTGCTTTGCTTCTGACAATCAGCATTGGTTCTTTAGGAAAAATTGGTGTTCCTTCAGGGACAGCATAAATATCTCCACTAAACTTAAATGTTTTTAAGTATTCCAAGAAATCTTCAGAAAATATTTTTTTTGAACGCAAGTATTCGATATCTTTCTTAGAAAATTTTAGATTTTTTATATAGTCAACAACTTGTTCTAATCCAGCAGCAATTGCAAAGCCACCATTGTCAGGGACAACGCGGTAAAAAACATCAAAGTAACATATCTTGTCCTTTAGTCCAGATTTGAAATAGCCATTAGCCATTGTTAATTCATAAAAATCGCACATCATCGTATAATTTGTTTTCTCCATTATCTTAATTCCTATTCTTTATTTTAATCTGTAAGGATTCCATAACATCTAGTGCTTTATTATGTAATTGGTAATCATTAGAAGCAGTACACTCAGCGTCAACAATAATTTTTGCATTTGGATTATATGTCTTTGCAATAATCGCATTGGCTATTACGCACATATTGGTAATAATCCCAACAAGTTCAATTTCATCATGCTTTTTTGCTTGTAAATAGCTTGCCAGTTTACGACTACCAAAAGTATCCTTTTCGATACCTTGGTCCGGTGATTTCATCATATTTTTTACTTTCCCATACAACTGCCAACCAAAAGTTCCCTTGATTGCATGTTTAATCGGTAGATTTAATCCCTCTTCCGTTGTTAAGTAGCTATCATCATGAGTATCTAAAGTAAAAACAACATCTTGTTGTTGATCATAATACTCCTTAATCTTCTCACAAATTTTATCTTCTAATGTTTTCGCTTCTGGAAAGCCAAGCGACCCTTCAACAAAATCGTTTTGATAATCTACGACTACTAAGAGTTTTTTCATTTACCTCACCTGCCTCTGTAGCATAAATATTATATAGCAAAGCGACGTTTTTGTCAATTTATCTCCCCTGTATAAAAACGACCTTAAAAACAAGGTCGTACATTTTTTTTATAAACTATTACCAAAATCTTCTCTAAATTTTTTCATTAATTTGGTTGCCCAATCATCAATTGGTGCTAAGCGACCTAAGAAAAAGCGTAGTACTTTAGGTTCATCAACAAATTTCAACCCTTTGATTAAGTCGCGGTTTTTAAATAACCAAGCTATGCGGTCCACCGAATAAGAAATTTGTGACATCGTAAACACACGACGAGGTAAAGCAAGACGAACCAGTTCAACTCCTGCAGGATGTTCAGAACCATCAGGATTCCTTGTTTCACTCAATGTTCCCCGTTCCATTCCCCTGATACCACTTACTAAATAGATTGCTGCAGCTAGAGCTCCAGCAGGATATTCTTCACTCTTTACATGAGGAATAAACCTACGAGCATCCAAATGGCAACCTAAACCACCTGTTGGAGTGACAATAGGAACTCCTTGTTCCATTAGTTTTTTTCCAAAACCAGCAATGAATTGCGGTCCCTGATTGACCAATTCTAAATCCAGAGTTTCTTCAAGACCGATTGCCATCGCTTCCATTTCGCGAACACTCATTCCACCATAAGTTAGAAACCCCTCATATAATGGTACTAACTCTTTCATCTTGTTAAATAACTCTACATCACGCACACAGATTCCACCGCCACGAGCACATCCTAATTTACGAGCACTAAAATACATAATGTCAGTCGCTGCGGCAATCTTCAAGATAATTTCATGCAATGATAAATTCTTACAGAATTCTTCTCGTTCTTTATTGAAGTAAATGTTATCCGCTAGTAAACTTGCATCCGTAACTACCATAATCTTATGTTCATGACATATTTTTGCTACTTTTATAATATTTTCTAAAGAAACTGGTTGTCCACCAATCAAGTTTGTTCCTAGTTCAATTCGTAAGAAAGGAATACGTTCTACTCCTACTTCTTTGATTAATTTGTGCAACTTATTTACATCAATATCTCCTTTAAAAGGACAATCGCTGGTGACTTTTAAAGCTTCATCGATGAAGATTTCTTCTACTTTCCCTCCATTTAGTTCAATGTGAGCCTTTGTAGTTGTGAAATGATAGTTCATCGGAATGATATCTCCTGGTTTTACAAATGTTTTAGAAATGATGTTTTCACATGCTCTACCTTGGTGAGCAGGCAAGAAAAATTTCATTCCAAAGAAAAATTGTAAAACTTTTTCAAGGCGATAGAATGTTTCACTTCCTGCATAAGCATCATCAGCAGCCAGCATTGCAGCTACTTGGCGATCGCTCATCGCATTTGTACCACTATCGGTTAACATATCTAAAAATACATCGCGATTTCTCAATAAGAAGGTATTGTATCCTCCTTCATCAAGAGCCTTTTTTCTGTCTTCAATTGGAATCAGATTAAGTTTTTGTACAACACGAACCTTATGCATTTCCAAGGGCATACTTTCGTTTAAGAAAAATTTGATTTTTGACATTTTTGAATCCTCCATTGTCGTTAAATTTCAAAAATAAAATAAAAAAACTTCCGTCATACTAGTCTTATCTAGTAGGGACGAAAGTGTTATATTCCGCGGTACCACCCTATTTATCACCTGTAATTTTCTTACAAGTCATCGCTCGTTCGAGTCCATCAACTCTTAATCTTGTAACGGAGATTTCCGTAATCATCTACTTTGTTCAATGATTAAGCTAGGAAGTGTATATTACATATCGCCTTTTGTTCGTTTTCACCAACCACGAACTCTCTACAAAAAGGGGGAATATTTTTCTCTTCTTCAACGCTTTTTACTTTATTTTTGTTTATTATAGCATTTGACATTTTTTTTGTCAACGATTACCCAATGTAAACGTTGCCATGGTAACTATAACATTTCATTTTCAACAATATATTTTGCAATTTGCACTGCATTGCTAGCTGCACCTTTACGGATATTATCGCTAACTGTATAAAATAAAATACCGTTTGGCGAACTTAAGTCGCGGCGAATACGCCCAACATAAATGAAGTCATTTCCATTGGCAATTGTTGATGTTGGATAAAGATGTTCTAATGGTTTATCTACTAACTTTAGTCCTGGATAGTTGGCAAATAGTTCCTTAACATCTTCAATCTTAAATTCTTGATTTAATTCTGCCATAATGGAAACACCATGAGAATTAGGAACGGGAACACGAATACAAGTTGCTGAAATTGGCAATTCTGGTTTGTGCAACATTTTTCTTGTTTCATTTACCATTTTCATTTCTTCTTTGGTATAACCATTCTCTAAAAATGAATCGATTTCAGGAATACACGTTTTAGCGATTTCATAAGGATAAAACTCATTTTTTTCCCCTTTTAATGTTCGTTCTAAATCATTAACCCCTTTCATTCCGCTACCACTGACTGCTTGATATGTTGAAAAAACAACTCGTTTCAAACCATATCGATCATCTAGAGCTTTCAAAGGAATAATAGCTTGAGTAGTTGAACAATTAGGATTGGAAATAATACCCTTATTACGAATGTCTTTTGCATTCACCTCAGGAACGACAAGAGGTACGCTAGGATCATTTCGCCAAGCACTGGAGTTATCGATGACTACTGCTCCACTTTGGGCAGCAATGGGACAATAAATTTTACTGATTTCTCCTCCTGCACTAAAAAGGGCAATATCGATTCCTTTGAAACTTTTTTCTGTCAACTCTTCAACAACACATTTTTTCCCGCAATAATTTATAATTGTACCTGCACTTTTGCTTGATGCTAATAAACGTAAATTTTTAATTGGAAATTGATACTCAGCTAATACCTTTAAAAAAGTTCCCCCAACTAAACCAGTAGCTCCCACTATTGCAACATTATATTTTTTCATATCTTCACCTTCAACTTACAATTTTTGCATAAAATTCGACTTTTTCAATGATTTGTTTGAATGTCGTTCTTGATATTTCTTTTGTTATGATACTATTATTTTCTTGTTTTTCAATATATTCTAAATCGATGAACTCATTTGGTTTTAATCTTACATAATAGCGATTGACATCAGAAGAATCTTCCACAATTAACTTATTTTTATTTTCAAAGGTGTAATTCCTTCTTGCTTCAATGATTGCAATTATATCATTGACAATCGCATTGGCAGTTGGATAACGACCTGCTCCTTTTCCAAAAAATTTTAGGTTTCCATTGAAGGAAGAATTAATCGCTATCAGGTTATTTTCTTCATTTACCGTACTGAAAAGATTGGTAGGCTGAACAATGGTTGGTTCAATTAGGATATTGACTTTTCCCTTTTGTTGTTTAGAAGAAGCAATTAATTTCAACACTCCCCCTGTTTTTTTAATATTAACTAAATCTTCATCGTTGATATTCGTGATTCCAAAATGATCGATTTGTTCAATATGAATTACTCCTTTATAAGCAATGCTTGATAAAATGGCTATTTTCCTAACCATATCTAAGCCTTCTAAATCGGCGGTTGGATCCGCCTCCGCAAATCCCTTTTCTTGAGCTAAGCGTAAACTATCACTAAAGCTTAATCCATCTTGAAACATTTTCGTTAAAATAAAATTCGTTGTTCCATTGAGAATTCCTTGAATCTCATCCACTTCGTTTACTTTTACTATTTCATATAGAGGATAAATGATAGGTATTCCCCCACCTACAGAAGCTTCATATAATAGAGATACCCCTTTTTTCTCCTTTAGTTTGCTTAGTTCTTCTAAGTGAAGGGCGATTACTTCCTTATTGGCAGTAATAACATGTTTTTTAGCTTCCAGTGCTCTTTTAATGCAATGATAAGAAAACTCTCCAGCTCCCATCGTCTCAACAACTATTTTTATTTCTTTATCATAAATGATGTCATTATAATTGATAGTTACTTCTGCTTTTTTTACCAATTTTTGTTTGGATAAATCTTTATCTAATATTTTTGTTACGACTACATTATTAAGGTAAGGAGATTTCGTGATAATATCATATACTCCAAAACCAACAGTTCCTAAACCTAAAATAGCTATCTTTATTTTATTACTCATTGTTTTCTCCTATTCGAGTGCCACTAAATCAACACTGCTAACTCCGTTTAACTCTTTTAATTTTTCAATAAAATCATTGATTGAATCAGTTAAATTCAAACAATCGATAGTAATCGTAACATAAGCACTTTCATGAATTGGCATTTCTTGATTAATAGCCAGAATATTTCCCCCACTGGTCGCTACAGCATTCAACAAATTGGAAAGTACTCCCAACTTATGGTCCAATCGAAAAGCAAGAATTGCTTTCTTTCCCTGGTCTACTGAAGGAATAAAGATGAAATCTTTATATTTATAATACGTGTTTCGACTAATCCCTACTTCCTTGCAAGCATCGCTCACATTAAAACCACGATTGTTAATCAAATTACGAGCAGCAATTACTGCGTCGAAATACTCCGGTAAAATGCACTTATGAACAATTAAAAAATCTTCTTTCATGATAATACCTCCAAGGTAGTTCCTTTTATATCTGGTTTCAATTCTAAAAATCTCCAGTTCGCTGTAACGGCTAGTTTTTGTAATTCTGGAATAAGGTTTGTTTTGGTAATCATTAATAATGTTGAACCGCTTCCACTCAAACAGAAAGGTATGCGTTTTTCTTCCGCAAATCTCATAAAGACATCGGCATCTTTAATTAACGGAAAACGGAAAGGTTGATGCATTTTATCCTTCATCAACGATAATAGCATTTCTAAATCTCCGTTTTCCAACGCTTTAGGAATATTGATCGCTCGAGACATATTATAGATAGCATCGGCGTAACTTATTTTTGAAGGGATAACTTCTCGTGCTTCTTTTGTAGAGAGAGAAAAGTCAGGAATTGCTACGATAAAGCGTAAACTTTCATCAATATTGTGTTTTACTGTGATAATTTCTTCTCCATTTACAGAAGAAACTAATGAACCAAAGAAAGCAGGGGCAATATTATCAGGATGTCCTTCTATTTCTGTTGCTATTTTTATCATTTCCTGTTCATTGAAACAGTAATTTAAGAAATGATTCGCAGCAACAATACCTCCAATGATACAAGTAGCACTACTACCTAAACCACGACTGATTGGAACTTGCTCGTCAATAGAAATAGTAAAAGGATGAAGTTGCTTATTCGCTTTTTCGTATACTTTTCTCATACTACGCACAATTAAGTTCATATCATTGGCATATTTTTCTTCAAAATTAATAAACTTCCATTGGAAATTTTCTTCAAAAGTAAAGGTATTGTAAATCGTTAATGCCAGTCCTAAGCAATCAAAACCCGGTCCTAAATTAGCTGTAGTTCCAGGAACTCTTACTTTAATTTTTTTCATAAAGTTCACCTAATAATTTTGTTAATTGTTGATAACAATCTTTTTTTAACCATAACAACCGTTTTTGCTCATGATTTAAACTAAGAAGCACTGGAGGAATAGCTATTCCTGTTTTGGTTGCTAACGCTTTAATTAGCTCTAAGTCATTACTTCCTCTATTATCAATATTTAATGCTTTGCATAGTGTAACCGGAAATTTAAATGGATGAGCTGTAGCTGTAATAATGGTCTTTGTTTGATCCTGCGTTTCTTGACAGTATTTCTTATAAACAGCTTTTGCAACAGCCGTGTGAGTATCAAGTAGATAGTGGTCTTTTTGATATACATCGACAATTGCTTCTTTCATTTCATTTTCTGTAGCGAAACCACCATAAAAATCCGTTAAATTTTTCCGCATATCCTCATCAATTTGATATTTTCCTGTGGTTGATAATTGATTCATCAAGTCCTTTACTTTGTTTGCATCATGATTACTGATGTAGTAGAGCAATCTTTCCAAATTCGATGATATCAGAATATCCATTGACGGAGATGACGTTTTAATAAAAGGACGATTACGATTATATAATCCTTCTTGGAAGAAATCAGTTAATACATTATTTTCATTGGAAGCACAAATTAGTTTTTTAATCGGAACACCCATTTTCTTTGCCATATACCCCGCAAGAATATTACCAAAGTTTCCCGTTGGAACAACAAAGTTTATCTGTTCTCCAAGAGCAATTTGTTTTTTTCTTACTAATTCTAAATATCCATAAAAATAATATACTATTTGAGGAATTAAGCGCCCGATGTTAATAGAGTTTGCACTTGATAATGGATACTTGGCTAAAGACTCATCCGTAAATGCCTTTTTCACAAGCCTTTGAGCATCATCAAAATTACCATCTACTGCTACTACGTGAGAATTTTCCCCTTGAAATGACAACATTTGTTGTTCTTGAATCCAACTAACCCCACTATTTGGATATAGCACAACAACATCAATATCTTTTTGTTTATGAAAACCACTTAAAGCAGCACTACCAGTATCTCCAGAAGTCGCTGTCAAGATGATTGTTTTTCCCAAAATACCCTGTTTCATTTTTGCTTTTGTTAGTAAAAGTGGTAGTACTGATAATGCCATATCCTTAAAAGCTAATGTTTTTCCATGAAATAATTCTAAAAAAAAGCAATCCTTACTATCAACTACTCTTACAATCTCTGAAGTATCAAATTTATTATCATAAGCACTATCGATGATTTCACTTACTTCTGCTTCAGAAAAATCATCTAATAGTAATTTTATAATCTTCTTTGCCAACTGATGATAAGTAACACCTACCAAACTATTTATCTGAACATGAGGTAGTTGGTCACAAATAAAAAGCCCTCCATCACTAGCTATTCCTTTTATAATTGCTAGTGATGCTGGAATTAATTTTGTTTCTTTATTTCCTCGTGTGCTTTTATACATAATTACCCTCTATTATTATTTTATTTATTATAATATGTTTCCATAATAAAAACAAGTGTTTTCATTATAAAAACACTTGAATACGTTTTCTTTTTTATCGTTTAATTATTGAACGAGCGATCTTCACACCATTGGCTCCCGCTTGTGCTAAACCTCTAGTGATTCCAGCACCATCGCCACCTACATACAAATTCTTTATTTTTGTTTGGAAGGTGTTATCTACATCAACACGATCGGAATAGAATTTTGCTTCCACACCATAAAATAATGTATGGTCACTAGCAATACCTGGTGTTACATAATTTAGTGCTTGAACCATTTCTATTAGCGACTTCATCGTTTTATATGGCAATATTAGGGCCAAATCTCCTGGCACAGCCTCTTTTAGGGTTGGCTTTACAAATCCCTCATCGATACGTTTTTTAGTAGAGCGGCGTCCTTTTAAGATATCTCCAAATTTTTGAACGATTACGCCACCATTACTTAATTTATTAGCAAGATGAGCAATAGACTTTGCATATTCATTAGGGTCTTTAAACGGATCATCAAATTCATGAGATACCAATAAGGCAAAGTTGGTATTGTTAGAACCTAAACTAGCATCATGATAAGAATGTCCATTGCAAACCATAATTCCTTCATGATTTTCAACAACCACATGACCACTAGGGTTAGAACAAAATGTCCTGACTTGAGTTCCTAAGCTTGTTGTATAGATGAATTTGCCTTCATATAAATGTTTATTAATATTATCCATAATAATATCATTGGTCTCAACACGAACACCAACATCAACCTTATTATTTCTAAACTTAATACCCTGAGCGCTTAAAACGTTTGTTTGCCATTCACTTCCGCCACGGCCAACACCTAAAACAACATAATCTGAATAGATGGCTTCGTCACCATGAATCACAACGCCTTTTACCACTCCATCTTCAACAATAATATTTTTCACTTCGGTTTTGAATAGGAAATCTACTTTTTCACGTAATTTTCGATTGATATTTTTTAGGACTTCTAGGTTAATTTCTGTACCTAAGTGTCGCACTTGACCTTTTAGTAACTTTAAGCCAATAGCAATTCCTTGTTTTTCAATCTCATATACTTCTTTAGTCGTCGGATCTGTTAATTCCTTGGGGGCTCCATGAAGTAAATTGATTTGGTCAACATATCTAATCAATTCTAATACTTCAGCAGAAGAAATATATTCTTGCATCCACCCTCCAAATTCTTGAGTGATATTGAATTTGCCATCGGAATAAGCACCACAGCCACCAAATCCACTGGTCATTGAACAACTAGGTCGACAACCACTATGACCATCACCATTCTTTGGACATTGGGTAATCTTCTTTTCCAAAATAGGACATTTCCGATCATAAATATCATGCCCTTTGTCTATCAACAATACTTTTTTGTTGGGAGATTTTTCCATCAGTTCATAAGCCGTGAAAATACCCATCGGCCCTGCACCAACAATGATTACATCATATTTCTTATTCATATTCTATCCCTTAAAATATATTTTCGCGAACAATTGTTTGCATTTTATCTGGTCCAACACTGAATATTTTAACTTTTACATTTGTCAGTTCTTCAATTTTTTCAATATATCGTTGCGCATTGATTGGCAGTTCTTTAAAACTCTTCACTTTAGTGATGTCTTCTTGCCAACCTTCCATTTCCAAATAAACTGGTTGACAGCGCTCTAATAATTGATTATCAGCAGGAACGTAATCAATATATTCTCCATCTAATTTATAAGCACAGCATAACTTTATCGTATCCAGACCACTTAATATATCTAATAACATCAAAGAAATTCCTGTTAAGCCATTAATCAAAGCACTATATTTTAATACAACACAATCTAACCAACCAATTCGACGTGGTCTTCTCGTTGTTGTGCCGTATTCATTAGCTCGCTCACGGATATCTTTCGCAATTTCATCTTCGAATTCAGTAGGGAAAGTACCACTACCAACTCGAGTGCTATATGCTTTTACAACACCAATGACTTCATCAATCTTTGTTGGTCCTACTCCACTACCAGTACAAGCGCCACCACTAGTTGGATTGGAAGAGGTAACAAATGGGTAAGAACCGAAATCAACATCCAGTAACGCCCCTTGAGCTCCTTCAAAGACAACTTTTTTCCCTTCCTTGATTCCTTTATTCAGTAAAGTTATCGTATCAGCAACATAAGGAGTAATTTGTTTTGCGACTTTTGAATAAGTAGCAAGTGAAGTTTCATAATCAATCGGTTTTCCGCCCATGTTTTTAATTACTTCATTTTTTACTTTTAATTTTTCTTTATATAAGTTAGGAAAATTAGGCGAAATAAAATCGACAATACGAATTCCTTCCCGTGCTGTTTTATCCGTATAAGCTGGGCCTATTCCTTTTTTAGTCGTACCAATCTTCCCTTCTCCCATCGCTTCTTCTTTTAATGCATCTATTTCCATATGGTAATTCATAATTACATTAGCTCGATCGCTAATATACAAATTATTACATGGGAATCCTTGTTTCTTTAATCCGCTGATTTCTTGTAAAAGATTGATCGGATTGATTACCATTCCATTTCCTAAAATATTTTTGATATTCGGGTTGAATACTCCAGAAGGAATCAAATGCAATTTATAAGTAACTCCATCAAATTTAATGGTATGACCAGCGTTATCACCACCTTGATAACGAACGACGAAATCTGCCCGTTCACTAAGAAAATTGGCAATTTTCCCCTTTCCTTCATCACCCCATTGACTTCCTATTACTACTACTGTTTTACTCATCACATTCAAACACCCTTCTGTAAATTTTTTCAACATTTCGTAAAGCATACTCAATACTTAAACACTGTTCCATCTCTGGAATCGTTAAGTATTTGCTTACCTTACTAAACTTTAATACTTCGATAAAATCAACCTCTTTATCATGGCTGATAAAGGCAGCATTTTGAACTAAATCATAGCTTTCTTCTCGTGATAATCCTTTTTTAATTAGGCAAGCCAGCACTTGCCCAGAAAAGACCAAACCTCTTGTTAACCAAATATTCTTGATCATTTGATCAGGAAATACCATTAGTTTATCTAAAACTTTATAATACCTTGTAAGCATATAGTCAATTAATATCGTTACATCGGGTAAAATAATCCGTTCACAAGAAGAATGACTAATATCTCGTTCATGCCATAAAGCATTATTTTCAATGGCAGGAGCGACATAACTACGAACTATCCGCGCAATTCCACACATATTTTCTGAAGCAATCGGATTTCTCTTATGAGGCATAGCACTAGAGCCTTTTTGCCCACTGGCAAAGAATTCTTCCACTTCTTTGATTTCTGTTCGTGATAGACCTCTGATTTCCGTAGCGATCTTTTCGATTGTTGAGGCGATTGCCGCTAAAGAATAAATATAAGTACTATAACGATCTCTAGACAATACTTGTGTTGAGATATCAGCAAAGCCAAGCCCTAATTCTTCAGCAACTAAAGCTTCAACTTCAAAAGGAATTTCTGTATAATTACCAACTGCACCACTTAATTTTACGACTTCTACAGCCTGACAAGCTAAGATAAAGTTTTTCGTATTTCTTCGTAACTCATCATACCAATTGACCCATTTCAATCCAAACGAAGTCACTTCAGCATGTATTCCATGAGTTCTACCGACACATGGAGTATTTTTATATATTAACGCCTTTTCTTTCAATAACTTTAAAAAACGCTCTAAATCCTCCTTGATGATTTGATTAGCTTGTTTTAACGCTAAAGCATTGGCACTATCCACAACATCTGTGCTTGTTAAACCGTAATGAAACCAACGTTTTTCTTCCCCTAACGTTTCATCGACACAACGGGTAAAAGCAATTACATCATGTTTTGTAATTTCTTCTAACTCTTGAATGCGAGCTAGATTGACTTTGGCTTTCGCTTTAATTAAAGTAACAGCTTCAGATGGGACAAGACCCAACTGAGATAATGCTTGCAAAGAGGCCAATTCTACTTTTAAAAAATTTGAAAATTTGGATTCATCTGTCCAAATCGTTTTCATTTTAGTATTTGTATAACGTTCAATCATTGCTATCACCACTTAATCATTATACCATTAACTAAGGTCTTTGTAAATGCACTTTTTTTCTTTTTCAAAATAAAAAAAAGCACTCCGAGGAGTACTTTTTAACCATTAATATTTTGCACTTTTAATCATTAAATCACACATTTTTCGAGTAAATTCTACTGGATCTTTTAGAGTGAATCCTTCGATTAATAATGCTTGGTTGTATAGCAAATAGGCATAATCTTCTAGTGTTTCACTATTATCATTATACAGATGTTCAATAGTTTCAAATAACTTATGATTAGGATTGATTTCTAGAATCCGGCTTGCTTTTGCATCACTCGCATTAGGCATTGCTGATATCACTTTTTCCATTTCAAATGACATACCATCGCCACTAACCAAACATACTGGAGAATCTGTCAATCGTTTTGATAAAATAACATCGCTGACTTCATCCTTTAAAATCTCTTTTAGTTTTTCTAATAAGGTCTTTTTATCAGTAGCTAGATTGTCAATCCTTTCTTTTTCTTCTTTTGATAATAAATCTAAATCTCCTTGATTAATAGATTTAAATTTTTTACCACCGTATTCTTGCATAATGTTGATGACAAATTCATCAATGTCATCGGTTAACATTAATACATCATACCCTTGCTTCTTAATTAAATCCATTTGTGGTAGGGACATAATCGCTGCTTGTGTCTTTCCAGAAGCATAATAAATATATTCCTGACCATCAACAAAACTCTCGACATATTCTTTTAATGTCACCATTTCTTGTTTATTTACTGTCTTATATAGTAATAAATCTTGTAACATCTCTTTTTTCAAACCATATTGGTCATAGACACCAAATTTTATGTTTAATCCATATTTTTCAAAGAAATCATTGTATAAATCTCGTTCATCTTTCAACATTTTTTCTAAACGAGAAACAATTCTCTTTTCTACGTTCTTGGCAATCTTATCTAGTTCGTGAGTTTGTTGTAAAATTTCACGACTAATGTTTAATGATAAATCACTAGAATCAACCAATCCCTTTATAAAGCGCAAGTAATCAGGCACCAATTCTTTGCATTTATCCATGATAAATACACCTTTAGAATATAGTTGTAATCCTTTTTCATATTTATCATAGTATAAATCGTATGGTGCTTTTTTAGGAATATATACTAGTGCAGTATAATTTAAAGCCCCTTCAACATTAATAAAAATTGTTGTTAATGGATCTTGATAATCGTAGTATTTTTGTTTGTAGAAATCGTTTAATTCTGTTTCGCTAACTTCATTCTTTTTCTTCTTCCAAATTGGAGTCATTGAATTCAATGTTTCAATTTCGGTCTTTTTTTCGTATTTATCTTTTATTGGTTTTCCTTCTTTATCTAATTTAGGAACTTCTTTGGTTACTTCCATTTTGATTGGGTAACGAATATAATCTGAATACTTCTTTACTAGTGAACGAATTTTATATTCATCTAAATAACTACTAAACTTATCGTTTTTTGTATCTTTTCGAAGATGTAAAATAACCTTTGTTCCATACTCTAAATCCTTTGCTTCACTAATTTCATAATTTTCTATTCCGTTAGAAGAAAATATATAACCAGTACTAGCAAATGGTGAGAATGTCTCGACTACTACTTTTTCTGCCACCATATACGCTGAATAAAAGCCGACACCAAATTGACCAATAATGTCTAATTTTTCTTGTTCGCTCTTATCATCGATATTTTTCATGAATTCTAATGAGCCACTACGAGCAATGGTCCCCAAATTATTGACAACCTCATCATAAGTCATACCGACGCCTCTATCGATAATACTTATCGTTTTCTTCTTCTTGTCAACTTCAATCAAGACTTGATATTCATCGACCTTATTTAGTTTGTCATCTGTTAATGATAAATAATGATGCTTATCCATTGCATCTGATGCATTGGAGATCAATTCTCGCAAAAATATTTCCTTGTTTGTATAGATTGAATTAATCATGAGTTCTAGCAAACGCTTTGATTCCGTTTTAAACTCTCTAATTTCACTCATATTATCCCTCCTTATATTTATATATATTATACACGTTTTTGTTAGCACTGTCAATAGTTGAGTGCTAATTAATTATTTTTTATGTGACGAAATCACATAATGTGATTAAACTATTTATATGAAAACATTTTCATATAAAAAAACCTTTTCTACTTTAGTGTAATAAAGTATAATACAATCAATAACACTTAAGTGATATTTTTTTACAGTCATCACTTTAGTGTAATAAAGCAGAAAAGAGGAAATTATATGAAAAAATTATTCTTAACAATTATTTTAATCTTCGTATTATCGTTAACTGGTTGTGCGAAAAATAGTCTGGCTTTCGGAAAAGAATTAGTGAAGAGCAATACTATGACAGATATCTTAACTGAATTAAACGCAAAAACAAGCGACGTTGGAATTATGGATTCGATTATGGCAAATTACTATATCAATCAAGATTCTTCTTTATCAAGCAAATTGATGATTATCGATGATTTAGTTCTCGCCGAGGAAGAATACGGAGTTGCTGCTCGTAAAGAAGGAAAATACACAGCAGCAATCATCAGCAATACCCTAGCTAGCCTTGCAAAAGACGGTAGTGTTACTACTATCGCTTCAAAATATGGACTTACTAGTGAAGTTTGTATTGATGAAGATTACAATGTTGATTTAAATACGATTACAGGAAAAGAAGATTGGGATTATATTGTCAATAAAGGAGTTGTAGTAATTGGTTATACGGTATTTGCTCCAATGGCATATGAAGAAAATAAAACATTAATCGGTTTTGATATCGAACTTGCTCAAGCTACTTTTGCAAAATTAGGACTTTCTGTTGTGTTTCAAATCATCAATTGGGACACTAAAGAATTTGAATTGAATTCTAAAAACATCGATATTATCTGGAACGGATTAACGATTAATGCAGAGCGACAAGAAAACATGTCAATCTCTATCCCTTATCTTAATAATCGCCAAATAGCAGTTATTCGTAAAGAAGATGCAAGTAAATATAGAACAACAAGCGATATGAAATCTGCCATTATCGCTGTAGAATCAGGTTCTGCTGCACAAGATATTGTAGCAGGAGTTGATAAAAAATGATTCTTTCTTCTTTTAGCGATATTACTTATCAGCTGTTAGAAGGCTTCACCGTTACCTTAAAAATATTTTTCTACTCTTTAATCTTTTCACTACCTTTAGGACTCGTTGTTGTTTTTGGTTCATTATCCAAATTTAAGCCTCTTAAAGTAATAATACGGACTTTTATTTGGATAATCCGCGGAACCCCGCTAATGCTACAAGTAATTGTCGTCTTCTATGGACCAGGATTGTGGTTTAACTATCCAATTAAATCGCGACTAAACGCTGTTATTGTTGCTTTCGTGATAAACTATGCTTGTTACTTTTCAGAAATTTATCGCTCTGGAATTGAAAGCATTCCCGACGGGCAAAAAGAAGCCGGACAAGTTCTGGGTATGACGAAATTACAAATTCTCTGGCAAATTATTTTCCCTCAAGTCTTAAAAAGAATTGTGCCACCTATTAGTAATGAAGTGATGACACTTGTAAAAGATACTGCTCTAGCAAGAGTCATCGCTATTTCAGAATTAATTATGATAGCTCAAGAAATCGTCAGAATAGAGGGGATTTTGTGGCCATTATTCTATACGGGTGTCTTTTACTTGCTATTTAACGGTTTATTGACACTCTTGTTTGCAAGAATCGAGAAAAAACTAGATTATTATCGAGGGTAGATTATGGCATATTTAACAGTTACAAATATAAATAAAAGTTTTAATAATCTGAAAGTCTTAGATAATATCAGTTTTTCATTAGAAAAGGGAGAAACGTTGGTCATCATTGGTTCATCCGGAAGCGGAAAAACAACACTATTACGCTGTTTAAATTTCCTTGAAAAAGTTGATTCTGGTTCGATTCAAATTGAAGGAAAGACAATCATAGGTGATAACTATCCCCTTACAGATAAAGAAATTAGATCTAGCCGCATGAATTTCGGTTTGGTTTTTCAATCGTTTAATCTGTTTCCTCACTATAATATTTTGAAAAATATTATGTTGGCTCCTCAATTATCACTCGACAAAAAAACGATTACTCGCGAAGAATATAAACAAAAACTTGACCAAACCAAAGATGAAGCTCTTTCTCTTCTTGAAACTATGGGCCTATCTGACAAGATAAATGCTTTTCCTTATCAGTTAAGCGGGGGTCAACAGCAACGCGTCGCCATTGCTCGAGCTTTGATTTTAAAACCAAAAATTTTATGCTTTGATGAACCTACCAGTGCTTTAGATCCAGCATTAACAAACGAAGTAGTAAAAGTAATCAATCACTTAAAAACACAAAATAGAACTATGATTGTCGTTACACATGAGATGAATTTCGCCAGTAAAATAGCCGATAAAGTAATCTTTATGGCAGAAGGCAAAATATTTGAGGTGGGAACGCCTGACGATATTTTTAATAATCCTCGTAGTCAAAAGCTAATTTCTTTTTTAAAAAATAATTAATATTTTACTATTTTTTTTCTTTTTATGCTATAATATAGAAAAAGGGGAATAATAATGAAGAAAGAAAAAACAGATTCAGATGTCAAATTGCTGTATCAAACTTTAATAAAATTAGAGACCGAAGAAGATTGTCATGATTTATTACAAGATCTTTGTACAAAAAAAGAGATTGATGCTATGGCACAAAGGGTTGTTGCTGCTCAATATCTGATGAACGGTAAAACCTATGAACAAATTATAGAATTAACCAATATTTCTTCAACAACCTTGAGTCGTGTTTCCAAATGCGTTCAACATGGAAAAGGCTACAAAAAATTCATAAATTAAAAGCGCTGAAAAAATCAGCGCTTTTTATATACAAATTTACCTCATTTCAAATAGAAAGAAATAAATCACAAAATAAATCCATAGATGATGATTCCGAGAACCGCAGAAATGATAATCATAAAAATTGGACTTAATTTCTTGAATTTCATTTTTAAAAGGAACATTGCTATCATAATGATTAACGACATATAATCAATAGTTTCGATGACTAAGGATTTGTTGAACAAATCGAGTACCGTTGTCAATCCTAATACATCATTCGCAATTAAGTTTAATACTACACCGACAATCAAACCTACCACTATCGGCTTTACTCCATCTAAAGCCCATTTCACTTGTTTATACTTTAAAAAATTTGTGATATACTTCGCAATAATTAAAATAATGATAAACGAAGGTAAAACAACGCTTAAGGTGGCAACGATTGCTCCAACGATGCCCGCTTGACTAAAGCCAACCATCGTCGCAGTATTAACAGCAAACGGACCTGGAGTCGACTCCGCAATGGCAAAAAAATTGAGTAGTTCCTCCATTGTCATCCAGCCTCTTGTAACAACCTCATCTTTAATCATAGGTATCATGGCATAGCCACCACCAATAGTAAGTAGGCCAATAAAGAAGAAAACATAAAACAATTCTAGGAGAATCATAATTTTTCCTCCTTAGTTGATTTTTTTTCTTTGATTTTCAAAATAATCATTTGTGATACAATACCAATAACCAGGCCAAAAATAATGATATATGTTGTTTTAATTTGTAGGATAATACTAGCAACTAGAGCGACGGCGATTAGAATATAACTAAAAGCTGTCTTGGGAAAATGTTTAGCAATTCGTAAAGCAGCATGGAAAATCAAAGCAGCAACGCATGCTCTAATGCCCCTAAACGCATAAATTACGTATTCATATTGCAAGAAATCTTCAAAAAATATCGCTATGATTGTGATAATAATCATAGAGGGAAGAATTACTCCTAGGGTTGCGAAAAAACTGCCCCAAAATTTTCTAATTTTATAGCCTACAAATGTTGCACTATTCACCGCCAAAACTCCAGGGGTAGATTCCGCAATAGCGATGATATCCATCATTTCTTCATTGGTAATCCACTTCTTTTTTTCTACCATTTCGTGTTGGATTAGGGGAATCATGGCATAACCCCCACCAAAAGTGAAAGCTCCTATTTTCAAGAATGTAAAAAATAAAGTTAAAATTTCTTTCATATCTTTAATATAACTCTTGAAGAGTTATTTCTCCACTATTTAATTCAACCTTTTTCTCATTAATTAGTAATAATATATTACCATTTTCCAAGATATCAAGAACCAATGCCTTTTTAGGTTGATTATTAATTGTTACTATGACTTCTTTTCCAATCACATAGGAATGGTCTCTACATATTTGTAGATAGTCACTCTTATTCTCAGAGTAAAATTGGTAATCTCTCCTGAATTCTTTTAAAAATTTTTCCAAAAGTTCTTTCTTGTTTATTTTGCGATTTATTTGTAAATAAATTGAAGTTGCTTTTTGTTTAAGTTCTTCGCTTAGTTTTACTGTGTTAACGTTAATTCCCACACCTATGATTATGCAATCAACCTTTTCACCAATCACAACAGATTCTAAAAGAATCCCTGCAAGCTTCTTACCCTTAACAAGAATATCGTTTGGCCACTTTATTGTAACATTATCGAGGATTTCATTCAATGTTTTATATAAAGATGCAGCAACCAATAAGCTTATATTCGCTAGATTATGAGGGAGATTATCTTTAAGCAGAATAGAAAAAAGCAAATCATCACTATCTTCCCATCTTCTACTTAAGCGACCTCTTCCAGCTGTTTGATGATTGGCAACAACTACTGTTCGATCTGCTAATTGATGATAGTTCTCTTTTAGATAGAGATTTGTTGAAGGAAGTGTATCAAATTCGATTATATTTTTCATAAACCCTCCTTAAAGAATAAATAGCACTATTCAAGGACAGCGCTACTATTTATTCTTTGACCAACGATACTAGCAATAACGCCTTTTACGATATCAAATGGTATAAATACGATAATAAATTTTAATAAAATTTGCAAGGTTGAAATTTCTAAATCAATAACCATAAAAACCTTTATCATGAAAACCGCATATAAAAATCCAAATAAATAATCAACAAGAATTAATACTAACGCAGTTAGAAAATAGTGATATTTATTGTTCCTAGCAATCAATTTTTGTCTTTTTATAAAGAACATAGTTATCGCCATTCCTATGAATCCGATAATAAAACCGAAAGAAGGAACATAGATATACCCAATTCCTGCATAAGCAGTTGCAAAGACCGGTAATCCAAACAAGCCCATAACGATATAGGTTAATAAAATAATCAGAGCGTCTATTGGACTAACGGTAAAGCAGATTACTAAAACAACAAAAATTTGTAATGTTAGGTTAATTGGACCAATGGGTATGGCAATTTTACTAGCGACAATTAATAGTCCTAATAAAATCGCATCAATGGTTATTTTTTTAATTTTTAAATTCATCAATTTCTATCCAAATAACGTCAATAGAATACCAGCAGCAACTGCAGAGCCAATAACTCCTGCTACATTTGGTCCCATAGCATGCATCAACAAGAAGTTTGTTGGGTCTTCTTTTTGACCAACTTTTTGAACAACCCGTGCCGCCATTGGAACCGCAGATACGCCCGCTGCTCCAATTAATGGATTCACTTTACCCTTAGAGGTAATATACATGATTTTACCAAATAATACGCCACCTGCAGTAGAAATACCAAAGGCAACAACACCTAAACCAATAATTTTTAATGTGTCTAAGGATAAGAATGTTGTAGCATTAGCTGTTGCCCCAACACAGATGCCTAATAAAATAGTTACAATATATAATAAAGCATTTGATGCCGTCGCTAATAGATTAGGAACCACACCAGATTCTTTAATTAAATTTCCTAGCATTAACATACCAATTAAAGAAGCACATGAAGGAACTATTAAAATTACAACTAAAGTTACTAAAATAGGGAATAAAATCTTTTCTAATTTAGATACTTCTCGTAATTGTTCCATCTTAACAAGGCGTTCTTTTTTTGTTGTTAATAACTTCATGATTGGTGGTTGAATAACAGGAACAAGTGCCATGTATGAATAAGCAGCAATGGCAATTCCAGACAATAAATGAGGAGCCAATTTTGTTGTCAGTAAAATCGCTGTCGGTCCATCAGCACCACCAATAATTCCAATTGATGAAGCCTCTTTCGCATCGAATCCTAAAGCTAACGCTCCAAGGAAGGTAATAAAAATACCAAGTTGTGCTGCAGCTCCTAACAACATACTACGAGGATTAGCAATTAATGGACCAAAATCCGTTGAAGCACCAATTCCTAAGAAAATTAAACACGGATAAATTCCCGATTTAACTCCAAAATATAGTACCCCTAGTAATCCTGAATACTCACCAGTTTCATTGTTTTTCATGAACACTTCGCTATTTGGTAGGTTTACAAGCAACATACCAAAAGCAATAGGTAGCAATAAATAAGGTTCAAATTTTCTAAATATCGCTAAGTAAAGTAGCAATAAAGCGATTAGAATCATGGTTGCATTCTTCCACCCGCCATCGGCGAAGAATTGAGCAATTCCCGTTTCTAGTGCAAACTTTTCTAATAATTCCCAAACCATGCAAATTATCCTACTACTACTAATGGTTGTTGATTATTAACAGCTTGTCCCTTACTTACTAATATTTGTTTTACAACTCCATCAGTTGGAGTAACAATTTCATTCTCTAATTTCATCGCTTCAAGGATTACAACTGGTTGTCCTTTTTTTACTACAGAACCTACCTCTACATTAACACCAATAATAACTCCTTGCATTGGAGCTTTTACAGTTACGCCCTCAACAGGAACTTTTGGTGTTTCAACAGCCTTTGGAGCTGATTCAGTTTGTTGAACTGGTTGAGTAGCAACAACGCTTCCAACTTGCTCACTAACGCTCTCTAACTCTACTTCATATACTTTTCCATTTACTTTAACTTTATATACCTTCATTTCTATTTTCTCCTTAACTTATTTGTTTAATAGACAATAGTCTAACATCTTTCTTCGTCTCTGAAGCATAGTCAATCGTTGCAATTAAAGCAGCAACCATCATATCTTCATCAGTAATATCTTCGATAGTAAAAGGCTTTTTAGGAGCTTCTACTTGTTTTTCTTCAACAATTGTTTTCTCTTCTTTATTGATCAATTTTAGTAAATTAACACATAAAATGATGATAACTAAAACAGCAAAAACAATTAAAATTGATATTATAGTAGGAGTTAGTCCATCTGCCACGCTGAAATTTTTGATTTCTTCTGGAGTATATAATGCACCAAATAACATTTATTTCACCTACCCTATATATAGATTGATTTCAACTGCCTCTTCTTTTGGTTTGTACTTGTTCTGTAAGAACTTAACCGCAACATTTTCAAAAAGAGCACATGTTAGAACATCTTCATCAGATCTTACTAAATCTTTATATTTTTCTTTTAATTCTTCAAATTGAGGAGCCAGATCATCCGCAGGACGATGTGTGATTACTTTTGCAGTACCGCCGTTTAAAATTTTCTTTAAAACCTCCGGATCTACTGGAGCTGGAGTCTTTCCATATAAGCCCCTAACATATTCGTTGATTTCTTTTGGTACCATTTTATAGCGTTCACCAGTCATCACGTTCATAACTGCTTGTGTACCAACCATTTGTGATAACGGTGTAACTAGTGGTGGATATCCTAAGTCTTTACGAACCTTAGGAACCTCATTAAGAACTTCTTCATACCTGTCCATAGCCCCTTGATTCTTCAACTGACTCATTAGATTTGAAAGCATTCCGCCAGGAACTTGATATTTTAAAATACTTGGATTAGATGTCATTGCCTTTGGATTTAATTCACCATTTTCAATATAGCGATCCTTAACTTTCGTCATCTTGTTAGCCGCTTTTTCAAGCATCTTAATATCCATTTTTGTATCATATTTTGTTCCAGCAAGAGCATATACAAAGGCTTCCGTAGAAGGTTGACTTGTTCCTCCGCTTAATGGTGATAGAGCAGTGTCGATGATATCCACTCCTGCTTCAATTGCTTTCATATAAGTCATTTCAGCAATTCCACCTGTACAATGTGAATGAAGTTCAATCGGCAATTTTGTATTTGCTTTTAATCTTGAAACTAATTCAAAAGCATCGTTTGGCAGCAAAACCCCCGCCATATCTTTAATGCATAGAGAGTCAGCACCCATGGTTTCAATTTCTTTTGCCAATTCAACATAATAATCAACAGTATGAACCGGACTAGTTGTATAGCTTAAAGCGATTTGGCAATGACCACGACCAAACACTTTTTTCCATTTGTTTGTACTATCAACAGCACATTTCAGATTTCTTATATCATTTAAAGCATCGAATATTCTAATAATATCAATACCGTTTTCAATTGATTTCTCAACAAATTTGTCAACAACATCATCAGCATAGTGTTTATATCCCAAAATGTTTTGTCCACGGAACAACATCTGTAATTTTGTTTTCTTACAATTTTTTCTAATCTCTCTTAATCTATCCCATGGATCTTCATTCAAGAATCGAATACAAGCATCGAATGTCGCCCCACCCCACACTTCCAGTGCATGATAGCCAGCTTGATCAAGTTCTTCCAACGCACTTAACACTTCAGGTGTAGTCATACGCGTGGCAAATAATGATTGATGACCATCTCTAAGGCAGGTATCTACAATTTTTATACCCATTTAAATATTCTCCTTTACTCTTTATTTAGACCACTATTTTTAAATAGTGGCCTGTTTAGTCATTTAAATTTCGTTTGCAACTTTTTCAATTGCTTTTAAAGCTTCTTCTGGAAGTTTTTCTAAACCTTCGCCGTTTTTAACATTATTTAATCTATCTAATAATCTTGCTTTTACCATTTCTAGGTACTCTTGATCACCAAAGTTTGGTAGTAATCCTTCAATCGGTAAATATTCAAGGGCACTAAACGGACCGAATTTCTCGAATTTAGCTTTATCATTAACGATGTCTTCAATTAAGCCTAAGGTTACTTTCGGAGTAATTTTCTTCTCAACATAAGCACCATTTTCCTTTTGAACATAGAAGCCAGTATTGATAATATAACAATCAACGCCCATGTCTTGGAATAAAGATTTGAACTTCTTATAATCTTCAGCTAATGCATATAGTCTAAATGGATTTGCATAAGGAACGATAACTAAAGCATTTGGATCTTCTCCAGGACGATATTCAGCAGTTGTTCTCTTTGTTGCAAGAGTAGCACCCATTACTGAACCCAATGCCGCATCAGTTACTTTTAAAACTGGAGGCAATGTATTATCTTTCATAATCCAGAAAATCGCATCGCATCGGTGATCAAATTTATATTCACGATTGCTTGTTGCAAATTTTGATTTTATTGTACGACCATTACCGCACATAATATCTTCAGTTACTAAAACAACTTTACCATCTTTATCAAGAGTAGCACCGCAGTTTTGTACGGTTACAAAATATTTATTTTGTGGGTTGGTTAATGGATAATCCTGTGTCTTATCAAAGTATGATTGTTCCAAGCAAATTGATGAAGCATCTTTATTAGAAATGATGAATGCATCATCATGTAGTACAGTTGTATCCATTTTTCCATTATGATCTGACAATGTAATTGTCGATTTACCTGAGCCGGATAATCCAAATACACTGATGACTTTTTCTTTGCCTTTACCTAAATTGAAACGTTTTTGACCACCATGACAAGCAGTATAACCATTTCTACCAGCAATCGTCCAAGAAAGTGTTAATGTTCCCTTTTTAAACTCGCCAAAATATCTCATACCTAATAAACAAGCACAGTTGTGTTCTGAATCAAATAGGGCAAGTCCTTTGGGGAAATCCTCTGTATACATATCTGGATCAGCATAAACATAGATATCACCTTCATCAAGCAATACTGATTCGTTATATAATTTAGTATATTCTTCATTTACGATTTGAAAGTTCATAAGCCAAGAATATAACGTATTTTCATATCCTTCAGGAACTAATAAATGAGCTTTTACCATAAACTCTTTATCTAAGCCAATATAAGCTTGAGCATGGTACATTTTCTTATCTTTTGATTTGAAAATAACTTCTCTTATCATTGATGCAAACTTATCTACATTAGTCTTGTCCACTAGTCTACGTAAAGGGGCTTGACGACCTGTGATATTGCCATCATTAAATAATAATACATTAGCATCAGCTGGTAACTCTAATTCCTTTGCATTTGCTACTTTTTGATCAAGAACGATTGTTCCTGGAGCATTCTTCGCTAGTTCATAAGCTTGAGCTAGTGTTTTAACTTCTACTACATTATTTCTCAAGAATGCAGTTTCAATAGTAGTACGTATTCTACTATAAAGTTTAGGTGTTTGAGCACCAATTTGTTCAATTGATAAATGACTTTTTGTTGCCATAAAATCCTCCTCGGCATCTATATATTTTTTATTTTTAAAACCGAACATAAGCGTTTTTATTGCTTTCCCGAAACAAACCGGATTTTCGCAAAATGTACGACGTATTTTATCATATTTTCAAAAATAAAGCAAGGTTTTATATCGTTTTCATTACAATCTTTTTTCCCCCTTTTCCCTTCGTTTTTTTATTTTCATTTAAATTAGAGCTCACCGTCAGATGTTTTCCAAAAAGAGGCAATATTGAAATCTTCTTCACCAAAAAATCAATAACTGGAAAAAAGAAAAAAACCACCTTTTTATAAAAAGATGGTTTGTCAATAGTTTGAGTATAGTTTGTTTTAAGCTATGCTTTTTTTGTTTTCTTTTAATACTCTTATAGCAACATCAGGAAAATTGGTAATGATTCCCGCTACTTTTTTGTCAATCAACATTTTTTCCATCAGTTTACTATCGTTCACCGTCCAAACCAATACTGGTTTTCTCCATAGCTTTAATCGCTTTACATATCCAAACCTTACCAAACGATAATGAGGGGAAACCATATCACACTTTGTTTTAAGAACACGAAGCAAAGGGAATAATTCTGATAATCGTGTAAACAATCCCCATTTTGGATATTCTACACCCAACAATAAAACTGTTTTAATGTTTTTATCTATTCTTTTAATCTTTTTTAAAGAGCTATCATTAAAAGAACGAATTAAAAAATCTTTGCAAGAAAGATGCTTTTTCACTAAAGCGATAACTTCTTCTTCATAGCCTTCTTCTTTTAATTCAATATCGATCACTATTTTATCTTTGCACCATAAAATAGCCTCTTCTAATGTTGGCATTAAAAATCCATTTGCAGTTGTTAGGATACTTAAATCTTGATAACTCAAATCCTTGATTAATTTGCCTTGATAATCTTCATCGTGGACAACAATTATTTTTCCGTCTTTTGTTTTTCTAACATCACATTCAATTGAATCAGCTCCAACTTCCACCGCTTTTTCAAAGGCTTCAATTGTATTTTCATGCTCAACTAAACCTGAAGCGCCTCGATGGGCAATTATCATTTGTTTATCTAGTTTCATCATTATCCTCCATTCCTAGAAAAATTGTTATAAATGGTATTTAATAATGTTCCTGTTTCATCGTTGTTATAATCCCAAAACATTACACCTGCAATGCCTGCCTTCTTTGCATAATCGCACTTACTATTAATCGATTTTATATTTTCATAGGAAATGAAAGTCGTTCCATCATATAGCCAATAAGCCATTGCTTGTTCATCATAATATTCAATAAAAGTACCTGTTGATAATATATTATTGACAATATAGGTATAACTAATATTCCCTTTTGGACTTGTGTATGCTACGTTCATACCATTTGCAGTTGCGCTAGGATCGACCACCGTACTCTTAAAGCCATAAAAAGCACATCCTATCGTCATTCTCGATTTATCGAAACCAGCCTTTGCATAAGCCTCTACTGCTTGTGAAGCACTTGAATAGGTGTTTGTTGAAGGATGAAGGGCAGTGTGATGACTTGTTACCCCTTGTTTACTTAAATCATAAGACATTAAATGCAGATAATTCAAGCATCCATTCAATTTATTCACTTCATATAAATGAGGCAAACCACCTGGAACAGCAGCTGTCAATAATAATTCAGGATTATAGGCATCAAAAGCTTCTCTTAATTCTTGGCAAAAAAGAGTAAAATTAGTTTTATCTTCCGGTCTATATTTTATTCCTGCTACTCCTCTTGCTGGATATTCCCAATCTAGGTCTATTCCATCAAATTCATATTGTTCAATTGCATCAATAATAGAATCGATGAATACTTTTCGAGAAGCTGATGTAAGCACAGCATCACTAAATCCATCGGTTCCCCAACCACCAATCGACAATACCACTCGAATACCAGCTGATCTTGCTACCATAATTTCATTAATTCTCTTCACAGTATTTACATTGATTTTTCCTGCAGTAATTTCAGCAAAACATAAATTGATTACATCAATTTTTGCAAAGTCACCCTCTAAAAAAGAAGAAAAGGTATCAGAATATAAATATGCAAAAGTTAATTTATCTTTATTTAGTGATTTTAAGACTATTTTATTGATGATAACATCTTTCGTATAGGTCATAGTAATATAGCTCCCTCTTAATGTTGCGGATAATGTTACTATTTGGTCATATGTCTTACGAACAATAATGCCAGTTCCAGTAATCGCTGTTGGATTATTGGAATTCCAGATAATGATTATATTATTGTTTCCAACTCTGTTTGGCAATCGTAAATCAACGGCTGTTTCATTTGGAATTGTTTCATTAAACGTAGCTATTATTTCTTCCATCAACTTTTGTTCGTTGTCTTTTAGTTGTTGCAAATATTCTTCAAATTCCTCATCCGTCATTTCTGATGGATCTTTTTCTTTAGGTTCTTCAATAGGAACCTCTGGTTCCTTTGGTTCCTCTGGTTCCTTTGGTTCCTCAATAGGCTCATCTGGTTCTTCAATAGGAACCTCTGGTTCCTTTGGTTCATCTAGTTCTTCGATAGGACCTTCTGGTTCCTTTGGCTCCTCAATTGGTGTATCATTTGAAGTATCAGGTTGTGGTAAATCTTCCTTACATCCACTAAGCAAAAAGACAAAAAAGAAAATCAATAATAAATAAAATAATTTTTTCATCATTTAACCCTTAAAAAACAAAATTTCCATCTTTAAAGACTTGTACTTTACTGCCGTCTTGTTTTATTCCGAAAATATTCATATCTTTGCTACCAAACATGAAGTCAACATGAGTAATCGATTTATTGTATCCTTTTGCCAGCAATTCTTCTTCTGATAAATCATTACCGTTTTTAATATTCATCGTATAGGCGTTGCCTAGTGCTAAATGACAAGAAGCATTCTCATCAAATAAGGTATTATAGAATAAAATTTTCGTATTAGAAATTGGTGAATCATAAGAAATCAGAGCAACTTCTCCTAAACGAGAACTACCTTCATCTAGTTCCAATAAACTTTTTAGCGCTTCTTTTTCTTTTTTCGCATCATAATCTACTACTTTGCCATCTTTAAATATCAAATAGAAATCTTCTATTAGCTTTCCTTGATAATTAAGCGGCATAGTTGCAACTACTTTTCCATTTACTCTATGACTATGTGGCATCGTAAAGGTTTCTTCAGTAGGAATGTTGGGTGCAAAATAAACACCTGTTTGGGCCGTTTCACCACCACCACCCCAAATATGATTTTCAACCAATTCTACAGATAATTCAGTACCTAATGAATTTTTGAATTCCAGAGTTTTAAAATTGTAATTATTCAACATCTGATTGCGTTTTGCTAATCTTTTAATATGATTTTGCCAATCTGCTACTGGATCGTTTTCTTCAGTCACACGTGAAGCCGATAAAATAGCTTCCCATAACTTATCCACTACTTTATTTGGGTCTTCATTAGGAAATACTTTTGTTGCCCAAGCTAGGGTAGGAGCGGCAATAACAAGCCATTGCGAGCCATTGCTCATCATATGTTTACGATAAAATCCAATTTTTTCATTAGCGGCTTTTGTAGCAGCTTGCATTTTAAGGGGCTCAATATCCTTCATTAATCCCGGAGTTGGAGCACTAATAGAAATCACAGCTGCTTTATTATCAACGATGTATTTATGTTGTTCGATTATATATTGGGGAACCTCTGTTAGAACTTCCATCGAAGCATAGGTAAAAAGTGTTTTACTGACGATATCATCGTTATAACGTACCATAACAAAACTAGCACCTGCTTGATAGCCACTTTCAACAATCATCCTTGTTAATTCTATACATTCAACCGGTGAATTAACCACCAGAATCTGACCTTTTTGGATGTTTACCCCTACTTTTACTGCCAGGTCAGCAAACTTCTTTAATAATTTATTGTTCATTGTTTTCCTCCTATTTTTTTAGTATTATAACATGAAAAGACAAAAATAAAAAGGTTTCTTGAGAGAAACCTTTAATAGGTTTGTCAAAAATTTTAATGAAAAGATAGGCTGTCAAAAATTCTAATGACTATCATTAGAATTCTTTACAGCCACCTTTTTAATTTGGAAATGAAAATGTCCTTTGCTATAATATAATCGCCAAATTACATATAGAAAGGACGGTTAAATTATATCATATTTTTTTAATTACTTCAAAAACACCAATTTTGATTTCAATCGTTTTCGATATCGAATGGACGAAGGAATCATTTATATCGATGCTTATTATATCCCTGAAGATGAGCAATGTCCCATTTGTGGTTCAATTAACCTATATAAAAATGGAACTATTACTAAAACTGTTAAACATTGTACTTACCATACCACCTTATTCTTAGTTACTTGTCATATTCAAGCTTATAAATGCAAGGTGTGTAACAAAATCTTTTACGAAAAGGATACTTTCTCAAATCCGAAAGAAACATTATCCAAAGAAACAATTTTTATTATCTTAGAAAAATTAAAATCAGCTAATGTTGCTTTTGAAAGTGTTGCTCGGGATCTTCATCTATCTAGGCAGAATGTAATCAATGTGTTTGATCGATATATCGATTATACTCCTGGTAGTCTTCCTGAAATATTAAGCTTTGATGAAAAACATATCAATAAGAATATGACTGAAAATGTCTATCTTTTTATTATCGTTGACTTCAAAGAAATAGAGATTTATGACATCATTAATTCCAGACATAAATATACCCTCGAAAGATACTTTTCCCGATTCCCTTTGGAAGAAAGACAAAAAGTTAAATTCATCACGATGGATATGTGGGAACCTTACCTAGATGTAGCTAAAAGATACTTCAGAAACGCTAAAATTGCGATAGATTCGTTCCATGTTATAACAACCATTAACAATGCCATGGATAAAGTAAGATTAAGTGTAATGCAAAAATATAATCTTAAAACAGATAATTTAGATGATAATCATCCATATTATTATATTCTTAAAAAATTCAGATATTATTTGACTACTGAATTAGATAATCTTACGGATAAAAGGTTCTATAATAGAAAAATGAAAACATGGTTTGATAAGCAAAGTTTAATAAAATATATCTTAGATATTGATGAAAGACTAAGCAAAGCTTACAACCTTGCTTCAAGATATCGCGAGTTTAATAAAACCGCTTCTTATGAACAGGCAAAAGACGAATTAGAAATACTTATAGATGATTTCTATCACTCACAGCTTCCTAGTTTTTATGAAGTAGCTAAGACGCTATCTAATTGGAAAGAACATATCCTTAATTCTTTTATTACAATACCGGATTGTTTAACTAAGCCAAAAAAGAAAGATGAACAGCCAAAAGAAAGAAGATTATCTAATGGAGCTATCGAAGGATTAAATGCAATATTAGAAAAAATCAATATAAATGGAAATGGCTATTCAAACTTTTGGAGATTTAAAAATCGAGCTATCTATGCTATCAATAGAAATGTTCCAATATTAAATACACCGAAAAAGAAATAACAAATTGTGTAATCTGGCATGAAAAAAGGTCTATGATTATCTCACATGAAGTGAGCTACATAGACCTTATTTTTTCATTAGAATTTTTGACAGGGACGATTTATCGTCTAAAAATAAATTAATATAATTTATTTTTCATTAGAATTTTTTACAGACCCCCTTTAATCTGTTGAGTGACCATCACCAGGTGTTGAACCACCGATATCACCGCCACCACTTTGTCCATCAAAAGGAGGATAATTCGGGATACCATAACCAACTATATAGGAATTAGTCAACGCATAATTTCTCTTTGCAACCATATCAGATGTATTTCCTTCAATGGTATAAACTCGATTATTATCTACCGCGATAACAATTCCGGTATGAGTAGAACCTGTTGTTTTGTCCTTATCACGATAAAAAACAATGTCCCCAGGTTTTGGTGTATATTCACCGCGAGCTCCAAAGCGCCCTTCGTTGACAAACCAGGCCATACCTGCTGTACAGCCACAATAACGAGGAACGATTTTTGTTGAAATGCCGGCTTCGTTGCAACACCATGAAACAAACATAGCACACCAAGCTTCATAGTTTAGATTATACCATGCTCCATATTTCGTATCGTTATTAGGCCCCTCAACATACCCTAATTCTTCAGTGGCTATCGCTATTAAACGGCTTACGTAATCAACATTAGGCTCACCATATATTGTTAATATGATTGTCCCTTTCACTTCTTTATTTTCTTTTGAAATAGCAGTAATTGTGACTTTACCGGCCGTAATTGCGATTACTCTACCATTATCATTGACCGTTGCAATGGTAGCATCTGATGTCACCCAGCGATAATTATTCATTGCAACGGCTTTATCGATATACACATATGACATTACTCCAGCAAGAAGTCTAGCTCCTTCTTCTTGAGTATATAATAGTAATGGTCCTTCGTTAATCTCACCATTCTCAGTCTTCTTGGTACTTGTTTTGGTAACAGTAACAAGAGATTTAGTAGTAACAACACTATTATTTTTTAAGGTTGCAGTAATTGTCACCGTTCCTTCTTTCAATGCCGTCATCTTATCTTTTTCTAACTTCATTATTGTTGTATCATCGACAGTGAAAAGGAAATCATCTGCACTAGCTCCCATTTGCTCAAGATTGCTAATCCATAAATAACCAACATCGCCAACACGCATATTCTCAAAAGTTGCATTTAAAATAGGAAGGATAGGAATTACGGTAACAGTAATACTATCAGTTAAATTTGCATCCATTTTTGAAGTCGCTGTTACAGTAGTTGTCCCTAATTGAATAGCTTCTAGTAAATAATTATTTATATTTAAAATACTTGAATCGCCAATCTTCCAAATAAAATCTTCTTTATTCGTATAATTTAAAATTTCTAATTTTACTTTTTGACCTAATTGAATCGTATTATTAGCCAAGTTAATCATTGGCTTTACTGGATATACGATTAAATCAATCGTTGTTTTTAAAGTCTTATCATCTTTTTTGGTAACAGTAATGCTAACATTACCTGGTGTTAACGCTGTTATTTGATAATTTTCATCTATCGAAATGACATTTTTATCACTTACCGACCATTCAAACAAACTATAATCAGAATAATTGATAATTGGAATGAAAAATGTTTGCCCAACCTTATAGTCAATCGCATTTGCTCGCAAAATAGGCGTTTGTCCTTTTACAACCACATCAATTGTTCCTACTATTTGATCATCATTCTTTGATGTTGCTGTAATCGTTGCCTTTCCTGCTTTAAGGGCAAATACCGCAGAACCAACAATCTCCAATATTGTTTCATCGCTAGAGGTATAGATAAACTCTTCTTTATAATTTTCAACACTTAAACTAAAGACATCATCGACTAAAACTTCTTCCCGCGATAATAAAATGATTGGTTTTTCTACAATCACCTCGATTATTATATTAACAGCAACTTCCTCATCGGTTTTTAAAGCCACCGTTAGTTTTGTTTGTCCTCTGGCTACAGCGCTTAACGTCGTATCATTCAACGATAAAATACCATCATCCTCCACAATAAAGTTAAAATCGTGAATATCACTGAAGTAGTTGGCAATCGTTAGTTCTACTGTTTCTTTTTCTACTAAACTTGTGGGGCAAACTACTTGTGGCAATACAATTACTTCCAAAGTTTCAAGACTATCTTTTATTGTAATACTCGTTCTTCCTGCTTCTAAAGGATAAATTTTCCCATCTACAATTTCAATTACTTCTTGATTGGCAATCACAAATTCAACATCGCTATCCGTAACAGGTATTAGTTGTGGCATATCGCCTAAGAAAACAAGCTTATCGCTAGTAAACGTAATCTGTGTTCTACTGCAACCACTGATATAAACAAGCGTAAACAACAAGAAAAACAATATGATTCTTTTCATTATATATTTTTTAATCATTTGAACACCTCATCTTATTATTATTTTGGTAACCTAGTTTCAAGTCTTAATTACCTCTTCTCGGCCATTTCTTTTTTTCCTATGGTCAAAGTTAATTACTGCTAGGATAAAGGCTACCATCATAATAGCTCCTCCTATCAACAAATCATAGGTAAGTTCATCATACCCAAGTAGTATCGAAAATATCATGGCAAACAATCCCTCAAGCATCAGAATGATTCCAGCAAGAACTGCTTTCGTGTATTTCTGAGCGTAAATTTGAATCGTTTGGCAAAGAAAAGAAGTTACAATGCTTAAATACAAAACAGAAATAATTGCCTCTCTTACAACTATTTGACCGACTTGAGCTTTTCAATCAATAACCACCAAATTGTACCAACAACCATTAAGCTAATCCCTAACATAAAAGCGACGATACTGAAATCTATGCCTTTTGCTGTGTTACCAAGGTAAGCAATCGATAATCCAAAAAACATTGCACTGATTAGCGATAATAAATCACCATAATTAAATTGGCTTTGCTCGCGATAAATTCCTGTAAGAATTGCCATACCAATCAAAGCGAAAACAATACTAATCAGATGGTTTATTTTTATTTTTTGGCGATAAACAAAGAAAACAAAAATAGGAATAAAGATAATATAGGTAGCTGTAATAAAGCCACACTTAGCAGGGGTTGTGCTGGCAATTCCAAGTGTTTGAATGATAAAGCCACAGGTATTAATTAACCCCGCTATCAATGCCAATTTAAACTCTTTTTTTGTCATTCTTATAATTCTTTTTCCAAAAAAAGCTAACGATAATAGAGTAAAGATAAATCCTCTAATAGCATTCAACAATCCTGTCGACAAATTAGCAGTTGTTGCTAGTTTCATCATGCATGTTCCCAAACCCCAAAATATCGCCACCACGAATAATAATAAATTCGCTTTGTTCTTTGTCACGCTCTAACCCTTCTCCAATATGAATATTTTTAAAAAACACCACAACTATTATACCATATCTTTCCTTGTTTGTTAATCTTTATTTACCGATTTCAATTTACAAAAAGGATTATTTGTTTTATAATATTAAAGAGATAAAGGATGGTGATTAAAGATGCAAGAATTAAAAAATTATGAACAAATTTTAGATTTAGTAAAAAATGAAAGCAGTGTCTTCAACCTCTCGCAGTCTTTAAAGCAATACCATCCCTATGATATTGCAAAAGCCTTTTTAGATTTTTCTAAAACAGAACGAGATAAAATTTATCAAGCGCTGTCCCATGAAGATTTGGCTGATATTTTTGAATACCTGGATGAAGTAGATGCCGCAAATTTTCTAAAAGAATTGGATATTGAACACGGTACTTCTGTTTTAAGTGAAATGGAAGTCGATGATGCAGTCGACATTATTAATGAATTGGAAGAGGATGCCTCTTCTTATTTAGAGAACTTAGAATTAGAAGATCAAAAAGAAATCAGCTATTTAAGTGCCTACGAAGAAGATACCGCTGGTTCTATTATGACCACTAATTATCTTGAAGTTGATGCTGATTGGGATGTTAAGGAAGCCATGAAATATTTGATTGCTGAAGCAAACGAAGCCGAAATTGTCGACCCTCTGTTTGTTTCACGCAATAATCAGATGGTCGGCGTTCTCGACCTAAAAAAATTGATTATCGCAAGAACACCTAAAAAAATATCAGAAATTATGGAGGAAAACTTTAGTTTTGTAAATACAAATGACTCGATAATAGATGCTTCTATGAAAATTAGCAATTATGATATCTATGCACTTCCAGTATTAGAAAACCAAAAATTAGTCGGTATCATCACAATGGACGACGCATTAGATGTCATCAAAGACGAAGTTGACGATGATTTGGAAAAAATGGCAAGTATTGGAGAAATCAAGGAAGGTAGAACTACACTTTTCAAAACCCTTGCGGCAAGAATTCCTTGGTTAATTTTACTACTGATTTTGGGTTTGCTAACTGCTAATGTAATCGGCGCTTACGAAGATGTGATTAAACAAGTAACTACTTTGGCGCTTTTCCAAACACTAATTTTGGATATGGCAGGTAATGTAGGAACCCAATCCTTAGCAGTGACTATAAGAGGACTCAGCCGAAAAAATTTAGATTCTAAATCGAAAACTCGCAAACACCTTTTAAAAGAATTAAGAATATCGATTATCAATAGTTTTTTATTGGGAATCTTGGCTTTTATTGTTAGTTATATTTTTTTGTTAGTGAATGGTGATGAAACAATCAATATCGTTATGATTTGTTTGATTATTGGTCTTGCTATTTTTATTTCCCTAATTCTTTCTGGTTTGTTTGGAACTCTCGTTCCTATTATTTTTGATAAACTAAAAATCGATCCTGCTGTAGCCTCTGGTCCCTTTATCACAACCCTAAACGACTTAATATCCGTTACTGTTTATTTTAGTTTAGCAATTATTTTATTGGGATTGTATAAGTAGGTGACAACATGAAAAAAACATATATTTTAAATCAGTTAGAGAAGACAAAAGACCTAAACACCCTAAGGGTGAATCTAACAAAGCTACATCCTTATGATATTGCAAAAGTATTTCCTATATTAAACGAAGAAAAACGAAAAAAAATATACGCTATTTTTGACGATGAAAAATTAGCTGATATTTTTTCTTATTTAGAAGATTCTTCAATCTATTTGCAAGAGTTAAATCGTGAGAAAATTGCTGATATTATTGAAGAAATGGAACCCGATGATGCTGTTGACACATTAGGCGAAATGCCCCAATCCACATCAGAAGCTGTTTATGAATTATTAGAAAAAGAAACTCAAGAGGAGCTTGCTGTACTAACCCAGTACGAAGAAGATACTGCTGGAGCCTTGATGAACACCAACTATATCTTTTTCCCTTCTGGTATTGATGTAAAAGCGGCGATGAAAACCATTGTGAAGGAAGCACCGGAAGCAGAAACAATCAACACTTCTTTTGTTGTTGATGAGGGAGGACATCTACTAGGAACAATTGATTTGAAAAAACTTATTGTTACGAAATCCCCATGTGATGTAGATGTAATTATGAATACCAATTTTCAATGGGCAAATGTTGATCAAGATATCGAAGAAGCCGTAAAAATAATCAAAGATTATGATATTTTTGAACTTCCTGTTTTAGAAAATGGAGTTCTAAAAGGAATTATTACGATGGATGATGCTACTGATGCTTTGATTGAAGTCGCTGAAGAAGATTATGCAAAATTTGCTGGTTTGACTGAAGAAGAGGAAATTAATGAGTCTGTATCAAAATCGATAAAAAAACGTTTGCCATGGCTAAGCATTTTATTAATTCTCGATATTTTTGTTACGATTATTATTTCTCAATTTGAATATTTATTTACAATTGATAGTATGACGATTCTTGTCATCTTTCAGCCGATGATTCTTGGACTTGCTGGTAATTGTGGAACACAATCTCTAGCAGTAACCATTAGAAAAATCAGTAACTATGAACTCGACAAGAGTAAACCCATTTTCGCTCATATAGGAAGAGAATTATCACTCGGTTTAATTACCGGTCTCGTTTTAGGACTTGCTAGTTTTGTTTTGACCATAATTTTATTATTGTTGATGAAAAATAATGAACAAAACATCTTTGCCTTAGCGATTGTCGTGAGTGTTGCTCTTTTTGTCTCAGTTACTGTAGCTAATACTGTTGGTGCACTAACGCCAGTCCTTCTTTATAAATGTGGTGTTGATCCAGCTGTAGCCTCTGGTCCATTTATCACAACGATTAATGATATTTTTTCGATAACTATTTACTTCACACTAGCAACTTTACTTATTTATAATTTCCTTTAAAAAAAAACTGCCTTCTATCAAAGGTAGTTTTTTTTATTCGATATTGGCAATTTGAGCCCGATAAATATTTGCATAGACACCATCTAATTGTAACAGTTCTTGATGGGTTCCTTCTTCTACTTTTAAACCATGTTCCAAAACAATAATTTTATTCGCTTTTTGAATTGTCGATAAGCGATGAGCAATGATGATTGAAGTTCTTCCTTTTGAAACAACTTCCAGTGCTTTTTTAATCATTGCTTCTGTTTCCGTATCGATATGTGATGTTGCTTCATCCATAATCAAAACAGCAGGATTATGAATCAATACTCTTGCAAGGGCGATAATTTGCTTTTCCCCACTCGACATATTAATACCAGCGCGAGAAATTTCTTGATTAACTCCTTTTTCAAAACGATCAATAATTTTTTTGCCGCCAATTTTAGTTAAAACATCAGTTATCTGTTCATCACTGACATTTTCTTTACCAAAACGAATGTTACTAGCGATTGTTCCTTTAAATAAAACAGGTTCTTGAAGGACAATACCGATATGTTCTCGGTAACTTCGCTTGCTATAAGTGGTAATATCTGTATCATCTATTTTAATTAATCCTTCCCCTTCCTTTAATTCATAAAATCGTAACAGAAGGTTCATCAAAGATGATTTACCACTACCTGTATGCCCTACTAAACCAACTGTTTCTCCACTTTTTATTTGAAAACTAATTCCTTTAAGAACATAATCATCTTTTTCATAGGCAAACCATACATTATCAAAACTAACATCTCCTCGGTAACGAGGCAACAATTCAAATGTATTATCTTCTACTGGACCTTCAATTATTTTGTGAATTCTTTCCGTCCTTACTAAAGCATGTTGGAATTCTCCTACTTGAGTGAAGATTAAGTTAACAGGGTCGATGATTTTTAATAGATACTCATTATATGCGTAGATTAAACCCGCAGAAATAACAATTTCCGAAATGGTAAAATGTTGATAACCAAAATAAACAACGACAATGGTGGTGATGATTCCCCTTACGATACCAATCATATTCCAACCAGTCGTAATATGTAGTTTGACTTCATTCATTTGTTCAGTGACATATTTCTTATTTAAATCATTAAACTCGGAAATGGTTTGTTTCTTAAAATTAAAAATTTGTAATATATTTATTCCATTGATAATTTCGTTTATTTTACCCACTAATAATGAGCGTAATTCATTAACTTTTTCTGCTATTTTCTTTAATCTAGCTAAGAAAAAGCGAATCCAAATATACGCTAATGGATAAACAATAAAACTTAATAAGGCAAGTTTTGGGTCTAGATAAAACATTCCCACGTACGCCAAAATAAAACTCAAAATAGCATTCATTAATACATTGGTTGCTTGGCGATACAATATAATCATACCATCAACATCAGAGGTAATTCTCGATGCCATTTTCCCCGTAGGTTCTGCTTCAAAATACTTAATTGGTAACCGTTCAATACTCTTCATAGCATCCGTTCTACCCTGCTGAGCAATATGGGTAACGACTTTATTATTGGAAATCGTTTGAATATAGGAAGCTATAATTGATAGAACACTACGGCCTAATAATAGTACGACCAAAATAATCAAGATGGTAAATACAGGGCGATAGAAATCAACAACTTCAGTTGCTTTTAGTTTTATAACTGGATAAACAAAGGTTTCATTATCTGTATTGGTAATGGTTAAGACATTATTTTGAATATTTTTAGTTCCCTCAACAATCCTACTCTCTGTTATATAAAAACCATCTTTATATACAATCAGCGAAAAATCATCAATTACAATATCATCTTCATCAAGATAGCGTTTTTGTTTGTATAGAGCATTTTGATAACTTACTGTTTTTTCATCTTCAGCAGCAACTTCTACCCATTCATATTCAATTCCCAAAATATATTCATCGAGAATCTGCTTCACAATTAATGGGGATAAGAATCCTAAAATTTGAATGAATAAAATCATAAAAACACTGACAAAAAAATATTTCTTATAACCTTTTAGATATTTAAACGTTCTTTTTATATTTTTCATATGGCACCTACTTATTGGCAAGTTGCTCTATATATTGGCGTTTATACCAATTATCATATCCGAGCAACTCTCGATGGGTGCCGACGTTAGTAATTTTTCCATTTTCAAGAACGATTATTTTATCGGCTTGGTAGATTGCTGAAAAGCGATGGGCGACAATAATATTGGTCTTGTCGGAACGCGACTTCTTTAAATGCCCGATAATATTTGCTTCTGTTAAGGCGTCCACAGCGCTTAAAGAATCATCTAGAATTAAGATTTCTGGGTTTTTAACCAAAGCACGAGCAATAGATAATCGTTGTCGCTGGCCGCCAGATAAACTGGCACCAAGTTCCCCGACCATTGTTTCACTACCATAAGCTAAATCTTTGATGTCTTTCTTGAAATCAGATAAGGTAACGGCCATATCTATTTGTGCTGGAGATGCTTTGGGATTTCCAATTAATATATTTTCATCTACTGTTTTGCGAAACAAAATATGAGCTTGAGGAACATATCCAACAAGATTATGGACATCTTCAATCTTGAAATTCTCTATGTTCTTCCCATCAATCAAAATTTCACCACTGGTCACATTAAATTCTCGCAATAATTGGCGAATCAAGGTTGATTTACCTGCGCCAGTAGGGCCGACAATACCTATCGTTTCCCCCTTGTTAATGGTGAAATTAATATTTTTAATGATTTCATGATGATCAAAAGGATATTTAAAACTGACATTTTTAAATTCAATTTTTTCGAAAGTAAATACCGAAGAACTTTTTTCTTCATCCTTTACCAGTGGCACTAAATTCATAATCTCATGATAACGATTATCTGCGATGATTGCATTATTTATCGTATTTAAAACATTGCTTAAAGCTACTAATGGTCCATATAACATACCGATATACATTACAAAAGTAATCAAATCTCCTGTAGTGATACGTGAAGTGATAACCATATAACTACCAAAAGCAAAGGCAACAAAATACGAAAAAGCATATATAAATTCAAATAAAGGGGTAAATAAAGTTTCAAATTTGAGGATTTTTCTCCATGAATTGATATCTGCATCAATTGCTTCTTTTGCCCTAACAAAATCATTTTCTTCCTGGCAATAAGCTCTTACCGTCTTGACACCTTCAATTGACTCCAATACTTTTTCTGTCATCTCTGCATAAATTTCATGGTGAATCTTATAATATTGTCGCTTCTTCATCCTTACCTTATTCAAGCGAAAAATAGCAATTGGCATGATGAGAATGGATACCAATGTTAAGATTGGATCAATTGTAAACAGCATCATAAAAACCGCCGATAGAACAACACCCGTATTAAAGACAACACTCTGAAGAAATCCTGTACAAACAACTGTTAAAACTTCTAAGTCGTTGGTTGCTCTGGCAATCAAATCTCCTTTTGTATATTTTGAATAAGCACTAGCATCTAATTCAAATAAATGGTTTAAGTATTTATCTCTTAACTCATAAGCTACTTTCTTCCCTAAGGCATTGATAAGGTAGTGATATATGATATTGACAATATATCTTACAACGGGTATCAATAGTAAAAGACTAGAGTAAAGAATAATTTTTTTGACGGTAATCGTGCGACTGGCAATTTCTTCAATCACTAATCCCAAAATTCGAGCAGGAAAAACCGAAATTACCGAAAGTACTAACAAGGTAATAGCTGCTACTATATATCGTTTATATTCTTGTTTGAAAAACCATTTTAAGTGTTTTAATACATCAATCATATCTCTTCACCACATCATTAATATACTACTAAAAGTTTATTATTACAACTGAAAAACAAATAAAAAGTTGTTACCGCAAAAGTAACAACTTATATTAGATTTTATCTTTCCCCTTTATCATAAGGAATTCCTTCCGCTTTTGGTGCTCGTGATTTTTTAGAGGTAAAGGCTAGTACTACTAAAGTAATCATATATGGCAAAATACGATAAATATGTTGACTGATACCAATCGTGTTCAGGAAATAGATTCCATCGTTATTAATATCAATATAAGGATAACCAACAGCAATACACTTCAATAATCCAAACAGCAAGGCTGCTGCGGCAATATTTTTCGGTTTCCAGTTACCAAAAATCATAACAGCTAAAGCTAAAAATCCAAAACCGGCAACGTCTCCATTACTAGAAGCGGCAACTGTTGTTACAGAGTAAACAAAACCACCCAATCCTGCCAAACCTCCAGAGATTAAGACACCAGCATAACGCATTTTATACACGTTAATTCCAAGGGAATCCGCAGCTTGTGGGTTTTCCCCACAAGAACGCAATCTAAGTCCAAATTTTGTTTTATATAATATGATAGATAATCCAATATACAAAGCAAGACAAATCCAGGTAGTAATATAGGTTTTATTGAACAAAACATTACCGATTACTCCTAGTGGATTTTCTAATTTCGTTCCTAAGCCAAAATCTTCCTGATTCAACATAAAATAATCATTAGAACTATATCGAGAATCAATATTTAAAACACTTTGCGAAGTAATAAGTAAAATTAGAAACAGTACTAAGGCAGGAGCTAATAGATTTAAGGCACTTCCAGCAATCGTTTGATTTGCTTTCAGTTTAATCGCGGCAAATCCTAATAATAAAGAAAACAAACAACCACCAATAATAGAAATCAACATTCCCAGTAGTAGTAAAGGTTGACCAAATGAAAGGGGAGCATTAAGCAAGATGATTCTTCTTACAAAATAAACTCCAATAAAAGCACCGATAACCATTAATCCTTCTAAAGCAATATTAATTATTCCACTTCTTTCTGAAAAAACACCAGCAAGAGCAACAATCATTAAAGGAACCGTGTAAAGAATGGTTTGTTGTAATAGATAGGTCATTATTTACTTTCCTCCTCTTTGATTATTTTAGGTTTAGTAGAGTTTTCTTGCGAATTTTCAAGAAACAATTTGTTTTTCTTCCTTTTAAAGAAGTTTCCATTGAGGATTTCTTTGAAAGCCAGTGAGAAAGCACTTAGATAAACAATAGAAGCAATAATAATATCTGTTATGTATTCATTGAAAGGAGTTAAATTCTTTAATTGCAACCCTGCAACGTTTAAATATGACATGAAAATACCTGAAAAGATGACTCCCACTGGATTATTGTAAGCAAGTAAAGCGATTGGAATTCCATTGAAGCCGTTCGCTGGTAGAGATTGATAGGTTGACCAATAGAATTCAGTATTTCCTGATAAATAATATAAGGCAGCGCTCATTCCAGCTAAACCACCAGCAATAGCCATTGAGAGGATAATGCTCCGCTTTTCATTAATCCCTGCATATTTTGCTGCGTGGCGATTGCTACCACAAGCTTTCAATTCATAACCAAATGTTGTTTTATTTAAAATGATATATACGATTATGGCGATTACAATAGCAATGATAATACCGCCATTTACCTGTGAACCAGGAAAAAGAACATCCAATCCCATTTTCGAGGTAACTACACCATTTTCTGTGGTCTTATATAAATAAGCTAGATTCTTTGTTGGTGATGGATCTAGTAAATGCTTGAATATACCTTTATTGTTATCAAAAAGCGATGTGACAATATTCGCAGCAATCCAATTGGTCATAATACAAGTAATAACTTCATGAACATTGAGAAATGCTTTAAATACACCAGGAATAACACCCCATAGAGCACCAGCTAGAAAACCAGCAACAAACGATAAAATCCACACTATCCAAGCAGGAACAATTGTCGTTGGTATCGAAAGAGCAACGATAAAAGTAACCGCTGTTCCCATCAAATACTGACCTGGAGCACCAATGTTAAATAAACCTGTCTTAAACGCTACTGCGACGGAAAGTCCTGTTAGGATTAACGGAGTTGCCCGGAATAACACATTTCCTATATTTGTACTATTAAAACCAAAAGTGATATTTCCATTGGTATCTCTACCTGTATTAAACACACCAATAAAGATTAATCTAAATCCTTCCCATACCGCTTTAAGAGAGATTTTTCCTCCTGAAGTGATGGAAATAATAAGCAAGATTAAACCGCCTAATAAAATACCTACAAAAATTGAAATCAGTGAGGATATTATCGATTTAGTTGCTGGTTTATGATAGATAGTTAGAAGTTTAGCTTCTCTACCATCAATTGTACAAACCAGCGATTTAAACCAGCGGCCGATAGATTTGAAAAAACTCTTAACTTTGTCTAATGTTTTAGCCATTCGGTTTTTCCCTCCTATCTCTTTTTGCGCCCGCCATATATAATCCTAGTTCTTGAGTTGTTACTTCTTTTGGATCAAACTCTCCAACGATTTCCCCTTCATACATGACTAATATCCGATCAGAAACGTTCATTACTTCATCTAGTTCCAAAGAAATAAGTAGCACTGCTTTTCCTTCATCTCTTTGACCAACTAATTGTTTATGAATATATTCAATAGCTCCTACATCCAAGCCACGTGTTGGCTGGAAAGCGACTAGCAAATCAGGATTACGATCAATTTCTCGGGCAATAATTGCTTTTTGTTGATTTCCTCCTGACATAGAACGAACAATGGTAACCGCTCCTTCACCAGAACGAACATCATACTTCTCAATTAGTTCCTCTGCATATTCTCTAACCGATTGATTATCGATAAATCCATGTTTTTGAAACTTCGGTTCCCAATATCGTTGTAAAACCAGGTTTTGCTCTAATCTGAAATCCAATATTAGACCATATTTATGTCGATCTTCAGGAATATGACTCATTCCCAATTTACTTCTCTTTCGAATAGACGCATGAGTAATATCCTGATTATTTAATTCTATTTTACCCGAAGCGACTTTTTCCAATCCTGTCAGTGCTTGAACAAATTCAGTTTGCCCATTTCCTTCAATACCGGCAAGACAAACAATTTCACCGCTCTTTACATCAAAAGAAATATTTTTAATCGCATTGTTCTTATGTTTTTTAGAAGCTACGGTTAAATCCTCAACCCGTAATATCGTTCTTCCTATTTTTTCTGGTTGCTTTTCAACAACAAAACTTACTTTTCTCCCTACCATCATTTCTGATAATTCTTCAATTGATGTATCTTTTATATTGACTGTTCCTATTCCTTTTCCTTTCCGTAACACGGTACAACGATCAGCAACAGCCATGATTTCATTTAATTTATGAGTAATAAAGAGAATGGATTTTCCTTCTTCCTTAAATCCTCTCATTGTTTCCATTAATTCTTCAATTTCTTGTGGTGTCAACACCGCTGTTGGTTCATCAAAGATCAGAATTTCATTATCCCGATATAACATTTTCAATATTTCAACTCGTTGTTGCATTCCTACAGTAATGTCTTCAATCAGCGCATCTACATCAACATGCAACTTATATTTTTCACTTAATGCGATTACTTTTTCTCTCGCTTCTTTTTTTCTTAAAAAGCCATGTTTTGTAGTTTCTGCACCGAGAATAATATTATCTAAAACAGAGAAAATATCCACTAATTTATAGTGTTGGTGAACCATACCAATGCCTAAACGATTAGCATCATTAGGTCCTTTAATCGTAACCTTTTCTCCGTTTTTATATATTTCCCCTGATTCTGGTTGATAAAGACCAAATAACACACTCATCAGAGTTGATTTCCCTGCGCCATTCTCTCCTAAAAGAGCATGAATTTCTCCTTGCTTTAGTTCTAATGTTATATCATCATTAGCCACAACTCCAGGGAAAATTTTTGTGATGTTTCGCATTTCAATAACATAGTTTTCCATGTAAATAGTCCTCACTTTATATGTATTATCTCATATTTTGGAGAATAAATAAATAGTTTTTTTAAAAGTTAAAAAAAAGTTAAAAAAAAGAAGGGTTTCCCCTTCTTAGTTAAAGCCTATTGAATATAGTCTAAATTTACATTTGAATAAGTTTTAGTTTCTGCACCAGTTGCATCATCATCAATTTTAACTTTTCCAGACTTTACTTTCGCAAGTAAATCTTGATAATCTTCTAATGTAAATTTAGTCATTGACCATGTTTCTTGAGGTAAACCAACAGCATCCTCTGCTGCACCTAAATTAGTTTGTTTACCACCGATTTCAGCCCATTTACCATCATAGAAAGCCTTCAATGCATACATTGTACCTTCACGTAATCCTTTTGTAGCTGATGTGATAACAGTTGCTGAATCGTTAGATTGGTCAACGTCTACACCAATTACTTTACCTTGATTTGCTGAAGCTGCAGCGAATGCACTTTGACACATAGATCCACCAGCAGAGAAAATAACTTGTGTACCTGTTGAATACCAACCATTAAGCATTGTTTGTAAGTCAGCAGATGCTGAGAATGTTGAACCATAGTTCCAACTATATTTCATCTCAACAGTAATACCTTTTTCTTTAGCTGCATCATTGGCACCTTGAATATATCCATAACCGAATCTTTGACAAGCTGGATTAGTTCCACCGCCTCCACCTGAGTAACCAAGTTTAGTATAACCTTCCATTACAGCTGCATATCCTGCAAAATAACCTGATTGTTCTTCTTTAAACACTACTGCGTTAATGTTGTCAAATCCTAATGGCCAACCATCAATGAAAACAAACTTCACTGTTGGATTTTCCTTAGCTGCTTTTTCTAATGCTGCTGCTTGCATAAAGCCAGCACAAACAATAATTTCAGCTCCTCCATTTACTGCGGCAACCATCGCATCATATCGATCATCATCTGTTGCTGCATCACCATTTGCAGGTTGATAGTATTTGTATGATTTACTATTTTCACTAGCAAATCGTTTCAAACCTTCCCAAGTGCCTTGATTAAATGATTTGTCTTTTAATTGTCCAATATCAGTAACAAAAGCGATTTGATACTTACCATTTGTAGATTCCATTGTATCTGGAATAGCATCATAATCGAATCCTGTTTTTTCTTTTTCTGGTGTTTTACAACCAAAAACGAAAAACACTAGACCTAGCATAACAAAAAACGCCAAAAATTTCTTCATTTTTTCTCTCCCTTTTATTTTTTGCATAACGACTAGTAGATAGTCTCTTATACTGCTCTTATTGTAATACAAAAGGCTATTTATTTCAAGTCTTTTTACCTAATTAATAACAGAAATTTTAATTTTTAAATAAAAATGAAAAAAACTCGCTTCTTAGCGAGATTTGATTTATCTTTGGAGCAGGTAACGAGAATCGAACTCGCACGAACAGCTTGGAAGGCTGTAGTTCTGCCATTAAACTATACCTGCATAGAAATGGTCGGGAAAACAGGATTCGAACCTGCGACATCTTGGTCCCAAACCAAGCGCTCTGCCAAGCTGAGCTATTTCCCGACAATAGTGTATCTTTCTTTACACGCTTATATATTATATAATATACGATTATAAATGTCAACATTTTTACGGTTTTTTTACTCGTTTCATTGCATGTTATTTTCTTTTTATGAAAATGTAAATTCACAATATTCACTAACGAAAAACAAAATATTATGATATAATTGATAGTAAGGTGAGCTTATGAATTTCCGAAAAATTGCAATGAGTGACAAAGAAAAAATAGAACGTTTTTTTGTAAACAATGAGTTATATAGCGATTATGAAGCGAGTGAATTAAACTTCACAAATATTTTCGCGTGGTCACATATCGATGATATTGAAATAGCCGAAGGAGAAAATTGGATTTTACTTCGCGGTCAAGAAGGAATCGATCAGTATTTCTTACCTCCACTAGCATTGAATAAAGAAGGTTTAGAAATTGTATCACAGAAGTTTAGAAAGTATTGCGATGAACATCATATTTATCCTATTCTTCGTGGTTTAAATGAGAAAATGAAAAATTACATTATGAAAGAATGTGAGCATTGTTTTGAATTTATCAGTTATCGCAATTATGATGTTGATGAATACCTTTATCTAAGTGAAAATTTAATTAACCTCACGGGGAAAAAATATAGTGTTAAACGAAATCATTTAAATAAATTCTTGAAAACATATCCTAATTTTCAAGAACGGGATTATCATTTTTCTGATTTTTCTCGCATTAAAGAAGCATTGGATACTTGGACAAGCGGAAAAACCTTGGAAATGGAAAAAGAAGCTATTTCCCATGTATTAAATCATTTACAAGAACTAGATGCTTTTTGTAACCTCATTGAAGTTGACCATGTGCTTGTTGCTTTTGCCATTGGTACTATTACTAAGAATCATATTGGTCTTGTTCTTTTTGAAAAAGCTGATTTAAATTACGATGGCGCCTATGCCGCAATAAATCAAATGACGGCTAAAAAATACTTTCAAGGAGTAAAATTCATCAATCGTCAAGAGGATATGGGAATTCCTAATTTGAAAAAAGCAAAAATGTCTTATCATCCTCATCACCTAGCCGAAAAATATTCTCTGATAGAAAAACGAATCATTGAAAAATTGCGATTGTTATACGAAACTAATTTTCCTGAAGACAAAGAACCTTCCCAATATCTTGATTATTATTTCCAAGAAAAAATGAATATTCATCAAGTAACCTTCCTTGTCCAGGAAAGAGATGTTATTTCTGCTTTATATTGCTTTCCAAGAACGTTAAAATTTAATCAGTTTTCATTAGAATGTCCCGTTATTTCTGCTGCGGCAACTCTTCCTAAATATCAAAATCAAGGATATTTTCGCAAACTGATGATGGACACATTTACAAAACTACGAATGAAAATGGTTCCTTTGGTTATGCTATATCCTCTTAACCATGAAATATATCGCCATTTTGGTTTCGGTGTGATGAACTACTTTTCAAAATTGATACCAAGCAATACCCATCTTGAATATCAAGTGGCAACAACAGCGGATATTAGTTTATTACTGGAGTTATACAATCTCTTCATGGAAAAATATCATTTCTATGTTGCCCGTGACGAAAGTTCCTTTGTTAGTTTATTCAAAGAACTTACTGCTTACGGTGGTAAATTAGAAATTATCTATAAAGAAGCTAAGCCAATCGGTTATGTCGTTACTTCTTTAGATAATATTGAAGAATTAATCCTCTTAGAAAATATTTATTTGGAGAAATATCCATCCTATCTGCAAACATTACCTACTACTGAAGTTGATATCCTAGGAAACATGGTCAGGATTATTTTTGTTGAAAAAGTGCTTGAAGAATATCCTTATCCAGCAATAATAAAAAAGGTAAAACTAAAAATCGCCGATAACCTAATAGAAGAAAACAATGTAATCGTTGAGATTGACATTAATCAAGATAATGTTACCATAAGCGAAGTGGAAACTTATGATTATGTTCTTGATATTATGGAATTATCAGAATTAATCTTTACTGGAAAAACGACTATTAAAGAATTACAAGAAGTCTTTGTCAACAGTAAAACAGCGATTGTTGATAAATATTAAAATAAAAAAGCAAATCTTTTTGAACTGAATCAATTTTGATTTGCTTTTTTTTATTTATTTCAGAAGATAACTGATGTTTTTAAATAAATCTTTTTCTTCTTCAATCTTGTTTTCATTTCCTACAACACAAAGAGCTTTATAATCAAGAACCGCTTGAACAACTTTCTTTAAGTCTTTAATGTCTTGTTCTTTACAATTGATGATTTCTTCGCGTTCTTGTCTTATTGCTTCCATAGTAATTCCTGAAAGAGCCAAAAATAATGAAACTCCTCCTGTTCCTGCTGGAGTTCTTGGAGCATCTATACTACCGATTACTCCAATAATCGCCTTGGTCATTTCTTCCTCGCTAGCTTTAAACTCTTCAATGAATTGGATAATTCCTTCATAAACCTCGTTTGTTTTCCTTAGGTTAGGATCACGATAAGAAACAAAAAAACTATCTCCAAAGCGATCAAAATTGATCATACATCCATATGCTCCACCCTTTACACGGACATTGTTCCATAAATAATCTATCGCTAAGATATTATTTAGAACCGCCAAAGAGCCATGATATGTATATCCTTTTTCAAGGAAATTTCCACTACGAGCAACATATTGAACATTGGAAGAGGTTTTTAACCCTTCATTTAATAACTTAGGTTGATATTTAAAATCATTGGCAAAGACCAATTCTCCCTTTAAACTATCCTTAAAAGTTTCAACATGAGGAACAAATTGAGAATATCCTTCTTCATTAGCAGTATAAGAAATTAACATATTGTCTTTTCTAAAAATGTGTTTAATTAATTTTGTTAATTCTTGAACAATTTCTTGTTTTTTAGTTTTAAAATTCATTTCTAAATCGCGAATGAATTGATAAGCATTGACACCATTAAGATAATCTTCAATATAGTTCATCGGTGAATAATAAGACATAGAACGAGTAACAGCAATCCTATGACCACCAAAACTAGCTCGACGCTCTAATTCTGCTTTTCGTTTTGTAATAATTTCTAATAGTCTTTTCTCACTTGTTAGAAGGGAATTGTTGATGATTTCACTAATCATTGATAGAGCAAAATCCACCTTATGATATAAAACTTTAGAAAATGCACCAAAATAAATTAAGTAATCGTTTTTTGTTTTAAGTTTAAGTGTATTAAATGAAATGTCACCAGTATTGATGTCAATTTCTTTGTTTAATTCTTGATAAGTATAATTTTTTGTATCTACATAACCAAGAATGCTCGGCAATAAACCAAGATAACCTAACATATTATTTGGTAAACCTTTAATATCAAACATGATTTTTAAATAGCCAATTCCATTGGTAAAGATATTTTGATGCATCACTTTAATTGATGCAACTTCTTTTTCTTCGTTAACAAGTGGAGCTGGTTCCTTATTAATATCCTCACGAGTTAAAACAGGAATTGTCGCTAATTCTTCAGGTGTCGATGGTGTGCTTTGATATTTCTTCAAGTTTTTAGTATCTTCAATAATCTTTTCAAGTTCATCATTGGATAAACTATTCTTGAAATCCGCTAATCTTTGCTTGATTTTTGCTTCTTTTCTCGCACCAATTTCTTTGTCTGGAACTGCTTTTAATATTAATTTATGATGATTCTTTAAAAAGTATTTTTCTAATAACTTTTCAAAATAGTCTGTATTCCATTCTTCTTTGAATTCAGCAAAAATCTTTTCGGTTTCTAAATGGGAGAAAGGATCATTCTCATCATATAACCAACTATCTAGAGTGTTGATTACATAGACAATTCCCTTTGGTGTTCCACCGAAATCAGCTTCGCGGTAACGGAATTCGTATTTATTAATCGCAGCCTGAATTGCTTTTTTATCTAACCCTTTAGTTATTAAATCGGAAATTGTTTGCTCTATTACTTGAACAAATCGTTCATTATCTTTGATATCAGCATTTTTCGCAATAATCGATATCATCTGTTCTTCAATACCGTCATAAAAATTAGATGAAATATCTTGACCGATTTTTGCATCCAGTAACGCTTGTTTTAAAGGAGCTCCTGGCATATCTAATAAGATATACGATAGGATATTAAAGGCCATCCATGTTTTTGCATCTAACCCTTTACCAGCAGTTACCGTATAAGAAAGATATGTTTTGTTGTTAGCATCTTCACCTTGACCAATAGGATAAGCGATTTCTTTAACCAATGGTTTTGCAAATGGCTTTTGCGGCTTAATTTGGGCATCAATATTAATCTTATCAAAGTTTTTCAAGTATTCATTATCTAGCCAAGCTAATTTTTCTTCTACATCAAGATCACCATATAGAATAATATAGCTATTACTTGGATGATAATATGTTTTGTGGAAGGCAAGAAACTCTTCATAAGATAAATTAATAATTTCTTCTGGATCACCACCAGATTCTTTTCCATAGCAATTATCAGGAAACATGGTATGTAAAATTTGACTAGAAAGTATTCTTTCTGGAGAGGAAAAAGCCCCCTTCATTTCATTATAAACAACACCATTGTAGGTTATTTCCTCTTCTTTACTATTTAATTCGTAATGCCAACCTTCTTGGAGAAAAATTTCTGGTCGTTCACCAATTCGCGGATACAAAACAGCATCCATATAAACATCCATTAAATTAGCAAAATCTTTATCATTACAACTAGCAACTGGATAAATTGTTTTATCCGGAAAAGTCATAGCATTTAAAAATGTGTTTAATGACCCTTTCATCAATTCAACAAAAACCTCTTTCACTGGATATTTACGTGTTCCACATAATACAGAATGCTCTAAAATATGAGGTAGACCAGTGCTATTTGCCGGTGGTGTTTTAAATCCTATGGCAAATACTTTATTATTATCATTATTTTTAAAAACCAGAACTCTAGCACCGCTCTTTTTATGTTTAAAAAAGGTGGCTTGTGAATCCAGTTCCTTAACAAATTTTTCTTGTAATACTTGATATTGTGTAAGATTTTTCATATTTCCTCCTTAATACGTAATACCAATATAACATAATCATTTTATGATTGCAAAACAGAAATTATATTCTCATTAATCTTTTAGCAGAATCCATTATCTTTAAATGATACCCTCTTCACCTCTTGCTTGATGTTCGAGAATTTCTGTAATCGCAAGCCTAAATAATTTTATCCATATTTTACCTTATTGTTAATTATACCGTTTTTAAATGTTTTTTTCTAAAAAAACTCAGTTTCCTGAGTTAAATTTTCAACTGGCGTGCCCAAGAGGATTTGAACCCCCAGCCTTCTGATCCGTAGTCAGACGCTCTATCCAATTGAGCTATGGGCACAAAATAAAAAATGGCGGTCTCAACGGGACTTGAACCCGCGATCTTCAGTGTGACAGACTGACATGTTAACCACTACACCATGAGACCTCTTCTCATTTGCTTATTTATTATAGCACATTTGTTTTCCTTTTTCAACAATATTTCTCTTTTTAATGAAATAAAAAAAGAGCCTTCTTTTATAGAAAACTCTCTTGGTAATTATTTTAGTTTTTTATATTTATGTAATAATCGAAATGAGTTTATGATATTTTTATCAACTGCATTAAAATAAAAGGATAATTTTAAAAACCATCTTTTAAGAAAAAACGGATTTACTTCTGATAATGGAGCATAGTTTATTCCTAATGAATCTAATTTGTTCTTAAAAACATCTAGTCTAGCAAGAAAACTATCGTAATCACCCCTATTAGACCATCCTTTTTCAGCAACAGCAAATAAACGAGGATAAGCAAGATATTCTAATCGCAAAATTGAACTAATATATTCCGTCCAAATTGGGGCTTCAACGCCCAGAATATGCTGACTATGAAAAGGAAATTGATAATTATATGTCTTTTTTAACGGAGTTATTCCGTAATTATAATCTAAATAATAGTGTTTAAAAGGACTTATAATTGTTTGGTATCCTTTTTCTACTAAACTTTTAGCTAAACTAGTATGCTGCTTATCATCTTTCCAATACTGCATAATAATTTTGCTATCAATAGTTTCACAGCTCATACCATCATTCCAACAAATCGCCTTTTTGCCTTTTTTAGCTATATGTTTTGCAATTTCATTCAAGAAAGCAGTTTCTAGTTCTTCTGGTGTTTTTAAGTTCTCTCTTTTCATCTTTGCTTGACAATCAGGACATGTCAGCCAATTTAGTTTTAAAGCTTCATCACCACCAATATGAATATAGCGAGAAGGAAACAAATCACATACTTCATCGAGAACGTCACAACAAAATTGATAGGTAAAATCACGACCTACACAAGCGATATTGGGAAGAATTCCAAAATGTTCAGCAACATCTATTTTTTCTTTTGTACATAAAAGCTCTGGATAACAACTACAAGCAGCAGTAAAATGACCTGGCATATCAATTTCAGGAATGACATCAATATATCGCTCCTGACAGAATTCGATAATTTCTTTTATTTGTTCTTGGGTATAATATCCCGAAACCTCTTTCCCGTCTCCTCTAGTTTGTTTCCTAAGAGAGCCTTGAGTAGTCAATTTCGGATATTTTTTAATTTCTATGCGCCATCCTTGATCATCCGATAAATGCCAATGAAAAACATTCATCTTTACCAAAGCCATTATTTCGATTTGTTTTTTTATCTCTGAAATTGAGAAAAAATGACGACAAGAATCGATCATAAATCCACGATGTGGATATTGAGGATAATCATGAATTGTCATTTCCGGTATTTCATGAGGATAGATAAGAAATAACTGTTCTAATGTCTTCTGTCCATAAAATTTCCCTCTTTCTTTTGCATATTCAACAACAATACCTTCTTTACTTGTAATAATTTTATAGCCTTCTTCTTCTAAGCTATTATTATAAGTATAGATTATGTTGTTTGCATGATAAGGGAAAAGCTTTCCTTCGTTTACGATACTGTGATTAACTTGAGGAATAATTGCAAGCGCCATAGATTATCTCCACCTTTTCTTCATTGTATCATAAATGAAAATAGTTTTAAAGGTCAATAAACGACTATTTATTTAGTATAAGGAGTAAAACGATCATTTCCTAAATAGAATATAGCTAGAGTATCCACACCAGAATGACTCCCAATAACAGGTCCTACGTAATTAAAGACAATCTTTTTTACTTTTAAACTCTCATTGATACGATCTATCACATATATAACATCATCTAAACAATCTCCATGAGAAATAAATACCTCTTGTTCTTCAGGTTTCTCAATTGTTTGCATCATTCGTTCAATCATTTTATTCAACACTTGACGACGCCCTCTAACAGCCCCTGTTTGAACTAATCTTCCTCCCATATCAACATGTAATAAAGGTTTAATTTTAAGGATTGTCCCTAGAAAAGCTTTAGTATAAGATAATCTACCGCCACGACGAAGATGATTTAAATCGCCAACAGTGAATAAGTGGCATAGTCTTTGTTTGTTTTTTTCTGCCCACAATACTAGTTCTTCTAAACTGGCATTTTGTTTTTTTAGTTCAGCAAGATATTTTAAAAGTAGTCCTTGTCCCATGGAAGCACATAAAGAATCGATGATCAATACCTTTCGATGAGGGTATTTTTCTTGCAATTCACTTTTCGCAACCAACGATGATTGATATGTTCCTGATAATGCAGAAGAAAAAGTAACCAATAAAATATCATACCCTGCTTCGAAAAGAGGCTCTATTACTTCCATATATTGCTTTGGAGTCACTTGAGATGTTTTGGCGATTTTACGTTCCCTTAATAGTTGGTAAAATTCTTTATTTTTAATTTCTCTTTCATCTAGATAATTGTGATAAGTTTTATCTTCAATCGTAACACTTAATGGTATAACGATTAAATCCAATGATTTTGCCATTTCTGCTGGTAAATCAATACATGAGTCAGTAATTATTTTAAATTTTTGCATATCTAGTCCTCCTAATTAATCTTTTATAATTTTTATACTCCAATTATATAATATTGATTTTTTAATACCTATCTACTATCAAAGTAGATTACTATAATCTAAATTTTAAAAGTGTAGAATAGAATTTTATCTCTCTACTAATTAGAGAATCGACATTTTTTTTAAATTGCTTAATCGGAGAAAAGATGGTATAATAGATTTATGTTTACAGAAGAACAAATAAAAGAAAACATTGCAAAAAATTTAATAAAATATCGAAAGGCTCATAATCTAACGCAAATCCAACTTGCTGAAAAGCTAAATTACTCCGATAAATCAATATCAAAATGGGAAAGACAGGAAAGCATCCCTGATTTAGTAATTTTGAGTAATATAGCTAAATTGTATGGCATTTCTGTTCAAGATTTATTAGCCAATCCAAAAGAAAAAGTAAAATCACCTATCCGCAATAACCGTGTAATTATAACTTTAATGTCATTCACGGGAGTTTGGGCTATAGCAACTACTGTTTATGCTTTGTTGGGTATTTTTGCACCCAATTTAACCAAATCATGGTTAGTATTCATTTATGCAATTCCCCTTTCTTTAATTGATCTCGTTGTCTTTACAAAATTATGGGGAAATAAATGGATTTTATTCGTTGCTATTTCTCTATTGTCTTGGTCAATCCCCTTAGCTATTTACTTATCATTTGATTATGACCAATTATGGCTACTTTTTATTGTGATTATCCCGCTTCAAATTTTAGCTATATTATGGTTTATTCCCCGTAAAACAAAAGCAAATAAAAAATAAATCTATTATTAAAAAATGTTAAGGAGAATTATAATGAAAGATTTTGAAATTTCCATTATCAAAACATTGCGAGAATTATCAACACCATTTATTGATGGGCTGTTGCAAACAATCACTTTTTTAGGAGAGCAATATGTGCTCATCGCCATTCTTGCTGTTGTTTACTTTGTTTTTGATAAACGAGCAGGACAAAGAATTGCTTATTCTATCTTTACATCAATATCTTTAAATGGAGCAATCAAAGGAGTTGTAAAGTATGAACGTCCGTTTGTTTATGACACGAGTTATGAACCAGTAAGAGTAGAAACCGCCACTGGATATTCTTTCCCAAGCGGACATACGCAAAACTCTTCCGTTACTTACATTTCACTCGCTTTACAAGCGAAAAAGAAATGGTTATTCTGGGTAGTGGGAATTCTTATTTTCTTGATTGGGATTTCTCGAGTAGGTTTAGGCGTTCATTATCCAAAAGATGTCTTATTTGGATGGATATTGGGAATTGGTTGTGCCTTTTCAGGAAACTATTTACATCGTAAATTTGAACATGATTTTAAGAAAATATCGCTTCTTTACGTGATTTCCTTCGTTATTTTCTTGCCATTTGTTTTTATCTTCTGGCATAAAGACTTTTCCGAGATTAAAATCTATCGTGATTTTTATACTAGTTATTCCATGTTTGCTGGTTTTGTTGCTGGTAGCATCTGGGAAAGAAAAGTTCTTGATTTTGATTGTAATGCCCCGCTAAGAAAAAGATTGATTCGTTTGTTGGGTGCTATTATCTGTGTCATCATAACCCAATTCGGTCTTGACAAGGTTTTCCCAGAAGGAGTTATTCTCCTAGATATGCTACGTTACTTCTTAGTATCCTTTGTAACTTTAGGTCTTTATCCCGTATTATTTAAAAATAGTCTATTTAAAAAGTGAAGCTAATAACAGCTCCACTTTTTTTAATAAACAAAGAAATAAATAATACATCTAAAAGACTATTGGTCTATAAAATTAAAAAAGGCTTAATACAAATTGTATCAAACCTATTCTTCCAATAATGGTGCGGGTGACAGGAATCGAACCTGCACTCCGAAGAACTAGATCCTAAGTCTAGCGCGTCTGCCAGTTTCGCCACACCCGCATACCATGCTAGAATATAATAGCATAATGTTACAGTATTTGCAAGTGTTTTTTGTAAATTTTACCCGGCTTTCTCATTCTTCTCGTTATTTTATTCTTCCTTTTTCTTTCATCCAATCAATGGTATCTTTTACAGTATCATTGATATCACGAGGAAGATATCCTAGTTCTTTTGTTGCTTTTTCGTGGCTGAAATTAGAATTTGATAACAAGGTATACAAGGAATAACTAGTATAAAGTGGTGGTTTTTTTCTAATCTTATAATACAATTCAGCAAGTGGAGCTGTTAGTTTAGCAAACCAAATTGGCAAAATTGTCTTAATTGGTTTTCTTGTTGAAAAGGGAGCAATCATTTTAACTAAATCTCGAATGCTGATGTACTTATTTGATAAAATATAGCATTCTCCCCTTTTCCCTTTTTCAATTGCTTGAATAATTCCTTCAGCAACATCTCGTACATCAACAAAGTCATAACCACCATTGACCAAAGCTGTTAATTTTTTATTGAAATAATCCAGTACTAGTTGTGTTAAATGACCCCTTCCGTAGTCATAAGGTCCTATGATTCCTGCAGGATGAATGACAACTGCATCTAATCCTTTTCTTGCTTTCTCTAAAACATAATTAGTTGCCATCGCTTTTGTTTTTGCATATTCACCTTTTACTAAGTCGGGATTAAATTCATCCACCTCAACAATCGTCTCTCCTTTTTTTAATTCCGGAATAGCATGTACACTACTGATATAAATCAATTTATTCGCTTTGTATTCGATAGCTTTATCAACCATATTTTTAGTACCATTCACATTTACATCGTAAACGAGTTTTGATACTCGACTCGCAATCGAAATTAATCCCGCACAGTGTATCACTACAACTTGAGAATCCTCGCTATTAGCAAACAGCGGGTCTAAATCTTCCCGATTACAAACATTTCCAAAAAATATTTTACACCCGAATTCTTCTAATCTTTGTGGGTTTTCGTTTGGCAACACTAAAGCTCTGATTTCAACTTCTTCTGAGCTTAGTTTTTTCACAATAGTATAACCAAGATGTCCATTTGCACCAGTGACAACATAGATGCGTTTCATAATTATCCCTCCCTATATTATAAACCTAACAAAAAAAGTGGTATATATTTATATTATACCACTCTTAATCAAAATAAAGCACCAACACATTTAAGTTAATATGACAATTTTTGGATAATTATCATTTATGATAAAGGTAAGACAGTTCCTTGATAGCTTGTCTCAATATATGTTTTAATCTTTGGTTGTGATAAAGCAGCTATTAAAACTTTAATGCATTCTGCTTGTTCATTTCCCTCTTTGACAGCGATAATATTTCCATAAGTAGCTGCTGCTACACTTAAAGCATCTTCTTGACCTAATAACTTATCTAATGAAACATTAGCACTAACTGCATAATTACCATTAATAACGGCATAATCTACTTCTACTAATTGCGCTGGTAATGCTGCTGCTTCAAATGGCAAAATCTCAACTTGATGTGGATTACTTGTAATATCTTTACTTGTTATCAATAATCCTTTACTTTGGTCTACTTCAATAATTCCCAGTGCTGTTAATAATAATAAAGCTCTTGCATAATTCGTTGTATCGTTGGGCACCGCTATTGTAGCTTTTTCTTTAATGGCTGTTAAAGAATTACTTTTACCTGCATATACTCCTAATGGTTCATAATGAACAGCAAAAACAGAAACCAAATTAGTGTTTTGTTCCTCATTAAAACTATTTAAATAAGGTAAATGTTGAAAGAAATTGGCATCAAGTTCGCCTTCTTGTAATGCAACATTAGGTAAAACATAATCATTATAAACCTTAATCTCTAACTTATAACCTTGTTCTTCAATATATTGACGTGCCTGTTCTAATATTTCAGCATGGGGACTTGCAGATGCTCCAATCACTAAAACCTTATCATCAATTTTGTTTTTACTACATCCTGTTAATAATACTACTAAAATAAATAACCATAATCCTAAAATTTTTTTCATGTTTTTCTCCTTTTTATTTTTTATCTATTTTTTTTGCAATCATATCAAATATGACTTGAATTACCTGAACAATTATCACAATAAAAACTAAAACCACGAGCATTGTTTTGGTGTCAAAACGATAATAACCATTTTCAATAGCAATATTACCTAAGCCACCACCACCAACTGCTCCGCTTAAAGCACTATAACCGATTAACATAATAATCGTAATCGCTAATCCTCTAACAAGAGAAGGAATCGCTTCTACTAAATAAACCTGAAAAATAATTTCAAAGTTATTACATCCAATGCATTTTGCTGCTTCGATAACCCCTTTATCCACTTCATTCAAAGAAGTTTCTGTTAGTCTCGCTACAAAAGGAATCGCTCCTATAGCAAGGGGAATAATCATTCCTCTCACACCAATCGAAGTTCCAATTATTGCCCTCGTAAAAGGAATTAATGCGATTAATAAAATGATAAAGGGAATTGATCTGCCTAAGTTGATAATGATATTTAGACCCTTATGAATCGTTTTGTTAGGAAATAACCCATCCTTTTCTGTAGCTAAAACCAAAACGCCAATTGGCACACCCACTAAGTATGCAATAATTGTTGAAAAAGCAACCATTAATAATGTATCAACAATTCCTTGAAAAATATCAACTCGTTGTAATATTTCAATAATTTGACTCATTAGATTATCAACTCCTTTCCTAATAACATCTTCGTAATATCACTTTGTGGATTATTTAAAACCTCTTCCACTGTTCCTTCTTCAACAACCTTACCATAATTTAAGACTGCTACCTTATCACATACGTTTTTTATCACACCGATTTCGTGAGTAATAATAATAATCGTTACATGATAATGTTCGTTAATTTCTTTAATTAATTTTAAAATTTGTTTGGTTGTTACCGCATCAAGAGCACTCGTCGGTTCATCAAATAACAACAAAGAAGGATTAGTCGCTAATGCTCGAGCAATAGCTACTCTTTGGCGTTGTCCTCCTGATAATTTTGAAGGATAAACTCGTTCTTTACCCTGTAATCCGACAAATTGAAACAATTCATTCACCCGAGCAGCGATTTTTTCTTTCGGCTCTTTTCTGATTTTTAATGGAAAACTAATATTATCATAAGCATTTCGTTGCATCAATAAATGATATCCTTGAAAAACAACACCAATGTTACTTCTAAATTTTCGCAAATCATTTCCCGATAATTTAAAAATATCCTTACCCTCAATCTCAATACTACCTGAATCAGGTTGCTCTAAAGTCGACAAACAACGGAGTAATGTAGACTTCCCAGCCCCTGACAAGCCAATAATGCCATAAACTTCTCCTTTTTGAATATCTAAATTAACATGATCTAATGCCATAATCGTTTCTTCATTTACACTAAAACTTTTTGTCAGGTTTTTTATTTTAATCATACATTTCCCCTCCTAAAGCAAAAAAAATCTCGTCCTTATACAAAAGGACGAGATATAATATCTCCCGTGATACCACCTTAATTCATCATTACTTTACAGTAATAACCTCATCTAGTACTTGATTTAAAAAATCGCCATACTATATCACAATAACGGGTGAACCCGACATAATCTAATATTTAAACTCAACTATGCAACTCCGAGGCCATCTTCAATCATCTTCTTCTATGCTTGCTTTCACCTAATCAAGCTCTCTAGTAATAGTTTCCAATCATTTACTCTTCTCTTCAATGTTTTTATGTTTATGTAATTGTTGTCATCATTCTATCACAAGAAAAAAGACTTGTCAAAAAGAAAAGGTTTTCTTTTTGATTTAAAAGAGTTTTTTTGTTGTGATAACGCTTATGGTAATTGATGACCACTTGATAAATAAAGCGAATACCACTCTTCTCTTGTTAATCTTATCTTTTTTGCCTTTGTTATTTCTTGCAAGTGCTTTACACTGGTCGTTCCAATAATCGCTGTGATATTAGCAGGATGGCGTAAAATCCAACTAATAGCAATTGCATTTTTTGTTACTTGATATTTTTTTGCTAGAATCTCCAATTTTTCATTTAATGGTTCATAGTTAGGATTGTCGATCAAACTACCTTCACTCCAAGAAGCCATTAAACTTGACCATGATTGAAGTGAAATATCATGTAACATACAATATTCAATTAATCCACTGGAATGATCAATTGCTTCTTTTTCACTCATATTTACAAAGATTCCTTGGTTAATCATATGAGAATGAACCAAGCTAAACTGTAATTGATTGTATTTTATTGGTTGTTTTACAAACTTCCTAAAGAGTTCTATTTGATAAGGATTCATATTGGAGACACCAAATTCCCTTACCTTTCCAGAAAGATACAATTCAGTAAAGGCCTCATCAACCTCCTGATAATCAATTAAAGCATCTGGTCGATGAAGTAATAAAATATCAATATAATCCGTTTTTAAAGCTTTTAAACTGCGCTCAACTTGATTTAAAATATGTGTTTTTGATAAATCATAATATCCCTTGCAAATCCCACATTTGGTTTGTATCTTGATTTTACTTCTTAAATCGGGATTTCTATTAAGAATTTCACCAAATATTTCTTCACCTTTACCCGCACCATAAATATCAGCATGATCAAACAAGATAATTCCTTCTGCTACCGCCTTTTTAACAAGCCTTTCTGCTTGGTTGATATCTAGTTTTGCTAGTCGCATACAGCCTAAAGCGATTTGTTTATCCATATAGAACTCTCCTTCATATAAAATGGTTATAACATATTTAAATTTAGTTGTCCACAATTTTAGGACAACTCAAAATATATATTTTAAAGTTAAATTTCGAACCCTTGGTACGAGAAATTACAAAGCTATTAAGTGTTGTAAAAATTTATCTTAAATAGAATTTCACATAATTGATAAACCACCTCACAATGAAAAAATCGCCTTGTTAGGTTAGGTGATTTGTTCAAATATTTAGTTTACTAATTAAAAATTTTTATGGCACCACCTTTAACATAAAAGATATAGCTAAAAAGTAAGCATTTGACTAAAACCGCTAAAAATATCCTTTAGGATACCTTATGGGGGATTCTTAAGCATTTTAGAGGAAAGTTGTCGGCGACAAAGGCACTTTCATAAACTAGTTAAAAAGTCTTTTATCATATCTTTTAAGCGAAAACAAGGGAAAATCAGACACTATAATAATTATTGGTTTATTATTATCCATAAATAAATGTTTTATATATTTCGCTTGAATTTTCCTTAAACAACATCTTTAAAGTCATCGCAAATTTATCTGTTGAATCAGCCTCAATCATTATGGATTTAAATTTGTTAAACATTTTATTTGCTACCGTTAGTGAAAAATCTATAAAACTATTTACATCATTACATGTGATATAACATAATTCGTTTTCATCAACAAATATCAAATTATTAATTTTCTTATTTTCTATTTGACATATAACTTTATCAGGAACAAGTTCTATAAAATCATCAAAAGTTCCAGTGAAAGGATTAATATCTTTATGAGTTTCTAAATAATAATCATAGGCATTTTTTGTAATCATTTTAAATTCTTTATCATCTCTATTAAATATTTTAATACTAACCTGCTCATATTCATTCGAAATTAGGTCTTCTCTTGTAAAAGTTCTTTCATAAGTTTCTCTTTTTAATATAAAACCCAATTTTTTAAGGTTATTTATCAAATCTAATTTATTAGATTCAACCATTACTTGCAAAGGCTTATTTAAATATTTTTTAATTGCATTTATATGAGATTCTTTTATATTGCTAAATGTTTCATTAATTGGAAATAGATATTTATTGTTACTATGGAATATATTGTCATATGCTATAAAATAAGAATCAATCTTATCACTTAATTTGTAATAATAAAATGTTTCATTATCTGGTATTTGATTTCTTATTTCATTAGATAAATTTTTATATTCAATTTGGGTTATTACCATAATAACATCTCCCAATTCTTTTATAAATTATGGTCCTAAACAACCAAGAGGTACGACATATATACCGTCTTCAGGTCTTTGATATGCTATTTCCGTATTTGTTAATACCATTAAAAATGATGGTTTAACTTTAGATATATCAGCCAGTTTTAATAAATTACGACTTGCTTTATCTAATTCATTACTACCTAATTTAACTTCAATACCTCCCCAAGAACCATCTCTTAATTCAACAATTAAGTCAATTTCTAATCCTGATGAATCATTATAATAATAAACATTACCTCCAATATTTTCAGCATACACCCTAAGGTCTCTTGTAACAATTGATTCAAATAAAAATCCGAAAGTTTCAAAATCTTTCAAAAGTTTATCTGGCGTTAAACTTAATGCAGCAACAGCAATGCTTGGATCAACGAATTGTCTTTTATTTCCTTTTCTAATTCTGCTAGCACTTCTAACACTAGGGGACCACGCCTCAACATCCTCAATAATAAATAATCTCTCTAATGAATTCATATACGTATTAAATGTTTTCTCAGTTACTATTTCATTATAGTTTTGATCTTTATAGATTGTTGAGTTTGAGGCTAATGTTGAAACATTTCTTGCATAACTTTGAACAATTTTACGCATTTTTTTTATATCTTTAGATATTCCATCAATTTCCTTAGAATCTCTAGTAATAATCGAATTTAAAAGATCTTTTGGGATTTGTAATTGTGATTTTTTATCCAAGTCCAAACTTCCAGGCCAACCGCCACGACAAATCAAATAGGCAATATCATCAATAGTGATTGTAGACTTTTCAACAAAAGTTTTTGAATTTTTAAAAAGTTTTTTCAAAGAAACAAGCCCGTTAGATTCACCACTTTCATATAGACTCATTGGTCTCATATAAACGGAGTTAATTCTTCCTGTACCTGTATGAGATGTTTCTATGTTTTGTTTCCTAGTAGAACTAGTTAACAAATATGCCCCTCTATAATTGTTTTTATCAACATCAATACGAATAAAATCCCAAATTTCAGGAATGTCTTGCCATTCGTCGTATAGAATTGGTTTTTCGCCTTCTAAAATTTTATCATCTAAAACAGCAGCATAAGCTTGATATTCTTTCTTAATGCGAGGGTGTTGGAGGCTCACTATTGTTTTTGCAAAGATACTAGCAGTAGTTGATTTGCCAACCCATTTTGCTCCCTCAATAAGTACCCCACCACTATATTTCATCTTTTCTTTTATCTGTTCTTCAATCAATCTTTTTTTATAATTTATAGGCATTATCATATTGTTCCCTCCTCACATTTATTATATACATTCATTCCAGATTTTTTCAAGAGTTTTATTCCGGTTTTTTCAGAGATTTCATTCCAGATTTTTCAGAGATTTCATTCCGGATTTTTCAAGAGTTTTATTCCGTGTTTTGCAGATTATTAAATTATGTATATATAAAGTTTCTACTTGTCTCGGCTTGCTCTAAATTAAAAATGTCCACCCAATGTCCTAGCAAATGTCCACCCTATTTCTAGTATCTTAATTTATTTAATAAAAAATAATATTATTACAATTCCTTATAAATTAAAGGACCACTTTATTTTTTAAAACGACATTTTGTCGTCTTCAGCCTTTTTAAACATCTCCTCTAATTTTCTTCGTGTCTCCCTAACATTTCTTTAACAGCACCATTGGAATCGCTATGATTATATAAACGGTTCGAACCCTAGTTATGAGATTTTAAAAACCCATTTAAGTATTTTAAATATTCTATTTCAGATAGAAATTAACATTCTTAATAAACTTCTTTAAAATAAAAAAATTGCCTTACAAGGCAATTTTATCTCTCAATTAGATTTTACTAATTAAACATTTTTATGGCAGGGCCAGTAGGATTCGAACCTACGAAATAACAGGGTCAGAGCCTGTTGCCTTACCGCTTGGCTATAGCCCTAAATGCCATCAGTTATTATACACCAACCCATTTCTATTTTTCAATATTAATTACAATTTTTTAATAGGGAAAAATAAATAAAGTTGACCATTTTCTGAAGGGCAGTTGTATTCTAAAACTGCTCCTACAAGGTTTAATCTATTTTCAGGAATATAATCATGAATAACGTAATCGAAAACTTCTTGATAATTATCATCAACACGAGCATACAAATATTCAAAAGCAGGAATTGTCCATTTTTCCCATCCTTTTGGTGCTTTGATGCGATCTCCAACTTCAACTCCAGCCATGTAATATCCTTCTTTAAAATCTTTCCATGGTAAGAAGCTCATTGTTTCATCGCTCATTGCTCCCCAAAAACCAACAACATTTCCATACTCATCTTTCTTTGCAAATATGGTAATTTCTCCATATTTTTCCCCTAAGTCATTCCATAACGCTTCGATATCGTTAGTAGTTTTTTCCTTATCGTAGTAAATCACTTTCCCCAATATAGAAAACGCATCTCGTTCACAACTATTGACTTCAATCATTATTTTTCTACTAGTCATTTTGGAAACTTCTACTTTTTGTTCTAGAGATATTTTTTCCTTTTCTTTCGCCTTAGGAGCATCTTTTTTTTCTTCCTTATTATTCGTTTGATTCGCTTTGTTGCTCTTTCGAATACTAGAATATGTAAATAATAAGATTATGATAAAAACAACCATGATTAGTCCTGCGACTAAATAATAGTTAAAAGGATTTATATCTGATAAAATTGTTTGGTAATAAATCATATCTTTTCTCTACCCTTCAATTTTCTTAATCAATTTTCTACTCTAAGATGATTATATAATAATACAAAAACATACAATCCATGTTATCATGAATGATTAATACAATTCAAAAAAAACAAAAAACTCATATACGATAAGTCTATCAATATTCTTCAATGTATATAGTATTATTATACCTTTTTTTTCTAAAAAAAGAAAGAGGTAATTAAAATTAACAAATGCCTTGTCATGTAATTTCAAGTTAAATATAAGTTACTTTCAAAACATTATGTTCCTCTTATTATAACAATTTAAAAATGGTTAGGAGATAATCTTCTAACCATCTTTAATACTCTTTTAATTGATTTGCCTTTTCTAAAATGATTTCTTTACTCTTCATTAAGCGAATAATATTACTACGTTCATTATCTTCTAGTTTCATCTGAATATAACGAATTGATTCAGTCATATCTGGAATCATAATGAATTCTATCGCATTAACGCGTCGCCTTGTTTTTTCGATTTCTTTCGATAACATATCACATGATTTATCTAGTTGTGCTAATTCAATCATTTTCGGCAACAAATGAGATAAATCAATGATTGATTGGTCTAATTCACTAGGTGTGAAAGCAAAACCATAAGTCAAATCAATAGCTTTTTGAGTTTCATATTTTATAGTAGGAATACGAATGTTCATCACTGACTTAGAACCAACTTCTATAGTGGTAGCTTGTGAGGGAACCATCATCGCTTCTATCATTCCCACTCGACTCATCTTTAGTTTAGCCATACTAAACTTCTTCATGATTTGACTTAACGCTTCTTCTACTTCGATGCGCAAACTACGATTTTTTCTAATAAGCAACATGAATTGACGAATCATCTCATCTTGTTTATCTTTTAAAAGCTTATGTCCTCGCTTAGCAGTTGCAAGTTGCCTTTTTAAACGAGTCAATTCCATTCTTGTTGGATTAACACGCATTAATGACATAATTACACCTCTTCAGGAAGATATTTCTTTATTTTTTCTAAACTAATACGCTTCAATTCTGTTCTAGGTAAGATTGTTAATAGTCGCCAACCAATATCTAGTGTTTCTTCAATACTACGATTTGTTGTATATCCTTGTGAAACATATTGAAGTTCAAATTCTGTAGCGAATTTGCTATATAGTTTATCAACTTCAGAAAGGGCTGCCTCTCCTAAAATGGTCGATAATTCTTTGGCTTCTTTTCCACGAGCATAAGCAGCAAATAATTGATTCATTGTTTCTGAATGGTCTTCTCGTGTTTTATCTGCACCAATTCCTTTATCCTTTAAACGGCTTAGTGAAGGCAATACATCAATTGGAGGGGTAATATCTTTCAAGTAAAGGTCACGTGATAAAATGATTTGCCCTTCCGTAATATATCCAGTCAAGTCAGGGATTGGATGAGTTTTGTCATCTTCAGGCATTGTAAGAATTGGAATTTGTGTAATAGAACCCTTCTTGCCCTTAATCCGTCCAGCTCGTTCATACAAAGAAGCTAAGTCAGTATACATATATCCAGGATATCCTCGTCTACCAGGAACTTCTTTTCTGGCTGCTGATATTTCTCGTAATGCTTCAGCATAATTAGTAATATCGGTTAGAATAACCAATACATGCATTCCTAATTCATAGGCTAAATACTCTGCACAAGTAATTGCCATTCTTGGAGTCGCAATTCTTTCAATTGCTGGGTCATTGGCTAAATTCATAAATAAAACAGAACGTTCAATTGAACCAGATTTTTGGAAATCTTTGATGAAGAAATCTGCTTCTTCAAAGGTAATCCCTATTGCAGCAAATACAACTGCGAATTTATCTTCTGTTCTTTTTACCTTTGCTTGACGAGCAATTTGTGCTGCTAATCTTGCATGAGGTAATCCAGATCCAGAGAAAATCGGCAATTTTTGTCCTCGAACTAAGGTATTTAATCCATCAATAGCACTAACCCCAGTTTCAATGAATTCCCTTGGATAGTCACGAGCAACTGGATTTAATGGTGTACCATTAATATCCAATACCTTCTTAGGAATAATTTCACCACTACCATCTATCGGACGACCCATACCATCAAACGCACGACCTAGGATTTCAGGTGCTAACTTGATTTCAATTCCTCGCCCTAAAAAAGTAGCTTTTGAATCAGCAATCTTTAAGCCTTGTGACGAATCAAATAATTGCACTAAGGCTTTGTCTTCATTGATTTCTAGAACTTTACCCATTCGCTCTTCGCCATTGGCTTGTTTGATTCTTACTAATTCGTCATATTTTACATTTTCAACTTGATCGACTAACATCAATGGTCCGACTACTTCACGAATTGTTTTGTATTCTTTAGACATCGAACTCATCTCCTCTTTGTAATTCTTGGAATTCTTGATCCAAGGTAGCCATTATTTTGGCACATTCTTCATCGAAATGATCTTCTTTTAAATATTTCATTCGACCAATACGATCAAGTACTTCCATTTGTGTTAATTTATAAAAACTCAAATTATCTTTTAATCCTTTTTGCGATAAATGATACCAAGTTAATATAGCTTTCAACATACCATATTGTTTATTTAGCGAAGTGTAAGTATCGACTTCATGGAAAGCAATTTGATGCAAGTAGTCTTCACGAATACTTCTTGCGCACTCTAAAGTTAAACGATCCTGAAATTCTAGGGAATCAACACCAACTAAACGAACAATTTCTTGCAATTTTGCTTCTTCTTGTAAGATGCGTTTTGTTTCTTTTACTTGTGCTGACCAATCCTTTTTTACATTTTCGTCAAAGTACTCATTTAAAGTATCTTCGTATAATGAATAACTATTTAACCAGTCAATTGCTGGGAAGTGACGACTATAAGCTAATTGAGCACTTAATCCCCAGAATACTTTTACAATTCGTAGTGTTCCTTGTGATACTGGTTCTGAAGTGTCACCACCTGGAGGCGATACGGCACCAATGGCACTAATGGCACCTACACGATTATCTTGACCTAAGCATTTCACAAAACCTGCTCGCTCATAGAATTCAGCAATCCGCGAAGATAAATAAGCTGGATAGCCTTCTTCACCTGGCATTTCTTCTAATCGTCCTGACATTTCTCGCAGAGCTTCCGCCCATCGCGAAGTCGAATCAGCCATGATAGCCACTCGATAACCCATGTCGCGGTAATATTCTGCGATAGTAATTCCCGTATAAATCGAAGCTTCACGAGCTGCAACTGGCATATTAGATGTGTTAGCAATTAAAACTGTTCGTTTCATCAAGGATTGACCAGTTTTTGGGTCATGAAGTCTAGGGAATTCATTTAAAACGTCAGTCATTTCATTACCACGTTCACCACAACCAACATAAACAATGATATCTGCATCCGCCCATTTTGCTAATTGATGTTGTACTACTGTTTTACCTGAACCGAAAGGACCAGGAATTGCTGCAATTCCGCCAATAGCAATCGGGAATAAAGTATCAATTACGCGTTGCCCTGTAACCATTGGTGCTTCAGGAGCAAGCTTTTTTTGATACGGACGCCCTCTTCTAACTGGCCATGTTTGTAACATTTTTACTTCTATGATTCCTGTTTCTGTTTTGATTTTCGCAATCACATCAGTGATGGTTGCTGAACCAGAATGAAGCCAAACTAGTTCTCCTGATACCATCGGAGGAACCATAACTTTATGCATAACAGCGCTGGTTTCTTCTACCTCACCTAAGAAATCGCCACCAACAACTCGTTTTCCAACTTTCGCCAGCGGTTTAAAATCCCAGACTTTTTTTCGATCTAGTTTAGGAACATCAATTCCTAAAGGAATACGATCTCCAGCCATTCCATAAATAATATTTAATGGACGTTGAATTCCATCAAAGATACCTTCAATCAAACCGGGTGCTAACTCAACCGATAGAGGTTGATTGGTTAGATAAACAGGCTCTCCAGGTCCAATTCCAGCGGTTTCTTCATATACTTGAATGGAAGCCATATCACCCCGTAGTTCTATGACTTCACCAATTAATTTTTTCTCGCTTACACGAACAACGTCATACATTTGTACGTCTTTCATGTTTTTTGCAACAATCAGCGGTCCAGAAACCTTTGATATGATGCCGACATTTTGATTAAGATTATTTTCACTCATTGACGTCACCTTTTCTAAAATATATTAATGCCAATCGCTTTTTCAACATTTTCTTGAATTTTCTTTAACCCAACAGAGGCAGATTCTTTTTCCATTGGTAAAGGAAGGATCATCGGAAACGGGTACGATTGGTATTTTTCTAATGTTTCCGGAATGTGAGAATAAATTTCTTCACTGATAAAAATGATTTTAAATTTCTGATTTACTAATTTAAAAATGATTTGATCGGCTTCATTCGCCTGCTTAACAATAAATGTCTTAATCCCTAAGGCATTATAGATTAATACTGTTTCATCAAGGCCAATAGCAGCCATTTCTGTTTTTTGATTCATGGTTAGTCTCCTTAATAATCCAATAAATCACTAGGATTAAAATATGTACTTGCATAAATCATTCGAATATTTTTAGCTTCCGAAATTTTTTGTAAGTAGTAATAAATGATTGGTCCTATTGAAAAAGATTCGTTTCTTTCTTCTTTCATTAATTCCAATACCAATAAATCGAATAATCTCTCGATTTGATTTAATTCTGGTTTTTCAAAATAAGTCTTTAATGCTTTCATGATTTGTTCATCATAATATTCCATAAAAGCTCTAGGAGATGTTTCCTCGCTCATGGTAAAGCTTTCCCAAAATACTGTTTTGGGAATTAACCCATGATTAATAAACATCACTTCAAATTCGTTAATATCCCATTCTAGCAAACGACAACGTAACCAACTCATAACATTCGTAGTGTCAATCACTGCTTGAAAATAACGGCGCAAAGCCCTAGCTTGAGAAAAACCAATTTGACTAAAAATAAAATCATAAATAGCGTTATCAATTATACTGCTAATCAAGCGAGCGTTTGACAAACCATCTATTTGTTTTTCTATTCCCAATAATAATGTTTGGATATCTTTTGATAATAGCGAATAATCTTGGTTGAGAATGGCCGTTTCTAGAAGTTCTGGCTGAATGCTTCCTGTCTGGGCATAAACATCTATCTGGTCCAGACCGAATATTCTTTTCTTAAACATAATTTTAATATTAGTGGCATCATTAGCCATAAAAAACAAGTCAGTGAGATGTTTATCAGGACTTATCTCATCAAAATATTGCTTTAAAGCCACTAATTCAGCTTGAATATAATCTTCAAGATGATCGCTATTAACAGAACTTGCATATCCTAATTCCTTTAAAGTCTTCAAAAAATCGTTTTTTTCTACTCGGATTAATTTTGAAAACTTATTTTTATCGAATATACGACTTTCTATCGCTTTTATATTACCAATGGCATAGGGGTAATTCATATTATTCACCCCCAAATAAAATTTCTGCAATCTTCATTTCATAAATTTCTTTAAAATGTTCGATTTTAGTTTCAAAAGATAAATCAATATCAAATGCTTTACCCGAAAGAATTAACCCACCCTTGATATCGACTGGTTCTATTGATAATTGCAACCGCGCTTGGGGATGGTTAACCAGGCTATTTAATTTATCTAACAAACACAATTTGGCTTGTTTTTGATTGCTGGCAAATAAATGCAAATAGCGTTCATAATCGTTCTTGGAAACAAAAATAATCTCATCACCAGCAATTGTTTCTTGATTGATGAAATCGACGATTAGTTTACTTAATGTTTCATCGTTTAAAGCTAATAGATGATCTAATATTTTTTGAAAGACTTCATCGATAAGAGCTTTTTTCTTCGCTAATGTTCGCTTTTTTACTGCTTGTTCCTGCTCGGTTTTCTTCATTTTTGCCCAGTCTTGTCCGCGAAGCTTAGCCTTTTCTAACATGAGGGCGATTTCTTTAGAAGCATTCGCTATTATTTCATCATGTAGGGCTTGAGCTTTCATTTCACCGGCTTTCAATATTCTTTCAGCGTCTAGCGAGCCTTTCTCTTCGATTTTTTGATAGATTGAATTGCTTCTCATTTCTTCACTTCTTCCTATAGACCGGTAAGAATTAGAATACTTGCTAGTAAAGCAAGGATGGCATATGTTTCAACCAAGGCAACCATTGTCATTCCCTTTGCTGATGCTTCTGGTTGTTTTGCAACCATATGAATCGCACTAACAGCAGTTTTTGCTTGATAGATTGCTGAAATAAGGCCAACAATGGTAATAGGCATACATGCTCCAAAATAACTCCAGCCTTGAGCTTCCGTTAGATTAATAGGATTGCCGCCAAACATACCAATTTGTACCATTAATAAAATGGCGATTAAGAAACCATAAATACCTTGTGTTCCTGGTAAAGCCTGTAAAATTAACAGTTTACCGAATAATTCTGGTTTTTCTGAAAGTACACCAGCAGCAGCTTTGCCACCCATTTGTACACCAATAGCTGAACCAATTCCAGGTAAAATTGCTGCTAAAGCAGCTCCAATGATTGCAATAAGTAATCCGTCACTCATAATATTCCTCCTAATGAATGTTAATTTTCTTTGATTTGATTAATATGATTTAATTTTAAAGATAAAGGTTTAAATTCATAGCCACCGCCCTCATAGAATTTACCGAAAAATTCTATGTACTGCAAACGACTAGCATGGACATATGCGGATAATAAGCCCATTAATAAGTTAAAAACATGACCTACTAGATAAATAACAATTGAGAAAATAAATCCTATTACACTACCTTGAACCATTCCTGCTAACATATTCATAACCATAGCAATAACTGCCGTTGATAAGCTTAAAGCAAGAATTCTTGAATAGGAAAGGATATCGCTCATATAACTAGTGGCACCATATAAAGAATATAATCCGCTTCCCAAACGGCCAAAAATGTTTTTATTTTGACGCCCAGCAAAGAGAACGATCATCGCTGCACCAATAATTAGTAAAATTGTACCCGCCTGATTAAACTTTGGTAAGAAAAGCATACCTAGTCCAACGATAATCAATATCCAACTACCTTGGTCGACAAGGGCGGCAAAGTATTGTTTACTTTTTATATTTGCATATACTTTCACAAGCAATCCTGAAATGATATGGAGTGCTCCTAGAATCAACGATAAGATTAGCATTTTCAAAGGATCTTTCATCGGTTCTAGAAGGATGGGATTCCAGGTAGCACCGAAATAACTACCAAATAAAGCACCCCAAAACATTGTTGTTATACCGCTAAACATTAGAACCTTAAACAACTTTAATGAATTCCCCTTTGGTTTTAGTAATTTGATTAATACCGAAAATAATATAACCATGGTCAACCCATAACCCACATCGCCCATCATGATACCAAAGATTATCCAGTACCAAAATGACATCATCGGATTAGGATCGACTTCATCTGGACTAGGTTTTCCAAACATATCGGTGATAGTTTCAAAGGCAGAAACGAACCTATTGTTTTTCGTAACTGTTGGTGGTTGTTCTTCTGGACCTGGATCACTAAAATCAATATCATAACAATCCGTTACTTCATTAATCGCTTTTATTAGTGTTTTTTGACGATCACTTCTTACCCAACCTTGTAAATAAATGGCGGATAATGTCTTAGTAACTGGTGCTCTTTTCATTTCACTCACCGACGCCATCTGATCACTAAGAAGTTTCAATTCGGTTAATTGTTTAGACAATGATTTCATTTCTTCTGTAATAGCAAGAATCGTTTGTTCATTGGTTTCTAATTGTTTCTCTTTTCTAGCAATAATATCTGCTACAAGAAATGGTTCTTGTGGCAAGGTGATCTCATTAAACCCCAATAAACGAACCTTTTCCATCGTTGCTTGTTCATCTTCAACATAATTTGCGATGAGTACTGCTTGTCCATCAGAAGTGTTTTTAAAGAGATTACATTCTCCTCCTGTCTCAAAAATGAGTTGTTTCAAAGTTTCTACATTCTTCCCCGCAACAAAACCCAAATGAATATTAACATACCTAGAAAAATTCAATTTATCTAGTGGTAAATCTAGGTCTTTCCAAATATCATAAAAATGAATAGATTCTTTTAAAGACTCGTTTTCATTCCTTAATTGTTGCAGTTTTTCTTCTGCTTTCTCGACTTGTTCTAACATTTGTTCTCGTTTTGGATCGAGAGTAACAAAGGTTTCATAATCAACTTCATGATAATTGCTAAATAATTTTTGCTTTTCTTGAAATTTCTTTAAAAAGCGCATCGATTTATCAGTTCTTTGAATTACATTCTCCTCATAAATAGCATCTTCTTCAAATACTATATCTTCTGAGGCGAGAAGCATTAATTCCCCACTTTTTTGAATTGATGATAACAATGGCTTTAAATCCTCTTTCAAGGCCACAATGTGGACTTTTTTCATTGGTACAATCATTTAACGATTACCTTCTTTAAAACAAAGTCAATGGCAGCATCAAATTGTTTTGTAGCATCTTTTACCATTAAATTATCTTCTGTTGTAGCTTTTTGATCGATGTTTATTTGTTCTTTATTTATCATTTCATTAAATTTTATTTCTAAAGCTTTTAAATCTTTTTCTGCTTGCAAATGCATTTTTTTCGCTTCTGCTTCGCTATTAATTTTTGTCGTTTCTAAAAGTTCTTTCACTTGTTCATTAGCGTTTTGACGCATTTTTTCTGCTTTTTCTTCCGCTGTTTGAATTAATTCTAAAATGGACATTACCATTCACCACCCTTATAATACACTTTAATATTTTACCATATTTAAAAACAAAAGTCTAATAATAATTGAATTATATTGATTGATATATCTTAAAAAAACGCTATTCCTTCATTTGAATATCAATAGCCTACCTTTTTATAATTTCTTGATCAATCAATTACGGTTTTCCATAACCCATCCTCTTATTTACTTGTAAATATTATATAGTTTTATAAAGAAAAAACAAACATCTTGATTAAAATGTTGCTTAGTTCAACAAGTTTTTCTTGAATGCATGTTTTAAAAAAGAAACATAAATAATAATATCCTTATTACTGAACTAAATATCAATTTTCATTATTCTTACAACTTTTTTACTATAAAATTTGCGAAAACTACCAAATTAGCCTATAAAACAAAAAGGGGTTTAATACAAATCATTAAATTTTGTATTAAACCTATTCGTTCAATATAGACAGCACTACCATTATTAATACAAAATAAATACCTTCTCGAAGAAACTGATACCCCTACTTAAAAATTTGCATATTCCTATTTTTTTAAGTTTCAGTTGTTTGCAAATTGCAATCATCTTACTTATATCTTGCTTAATATGTTACTTAACATACCTTTGATTCTTGCTGTTTGGTTTATCCGGAAGTGTCATTTTTATTAGGCCGTTTTCGATTGCAGGATTTAAATATCTAGCTCGTAAAGTTTCTTTTGACTTAATACCAAGTCTGTTCATTATTTCATTTGCAGATAACGGAATATCTGGTTCCATTACATCAAGTAATCTATTTACCTGGTCAGATATATTTTTTGTTTCTCTAGACACATTAACAATAACTTCATCAAGAGTTTCGTCAATAAGTCTCAACATAAATTCAACAAATCTATCTGAATTCCCATTTTTGTGACATTCTGCTATTTTATCATAGTATTCCGACTGATATTTTTGAATTCGTGTTTCAATTGGAATATACTCAAAAATAGGATTCCATTTGGTAAGTAATACACTTTGCCACAAACGGACAGTTCTACCATTGCCATCACTAAACGGATGAATAAAAACAAATTCGTAATGAAATAGGCATGATTTTAGAAGCATTGGTGTTTCATTGTCATTCTTTAACCAATTAAATAAATTATTCATCAAACCAGGCACTAAATCTTGTGAAGGTGCAACAAAAATAACTTGTTCTCCGCTAAAAACACCTTCCCCGTGATTTCTATATTTACCCGATTCATCAACGGTCAAGTATGTCAATATTCCATGAGCCTTTAATAAATCTGCTTCGCTATATTCATCAAATTCATTTATCATTTCATATGCTTTATATGCGTTCTTAACTTCCTGAATTTCTTTTTGTGGACCTATTACTATTTTTCCTGCAATAACATCTCTTACTTGATCCAATGATAAAGAATTTGCTTCTATTACCAATGAAGAGTGAATAGATTTAATCTTGTTATTTCTTCTTAATGTAGGCATTCTCTTTAAGGACTGAAATGATGTAATTCTTCCTAATTTTTCAGTAATAGACATACTTCTTAAAAGCATTTCATTTGTAATCGTAAATGGTGGTTTATACATAATCTTATCCTCTTACTAGCTATCTATATTATACACTATTTTCAAAGAAAAAACAACTATCTTGCTTATATCTTGCTTAAAATGTTGCTTAAAATCGCTATGCAACACTTCAAACCATATTAAAACACTTAAACATAGGTACCTTCTCTCCATTATTAACTATATCTTGACAAACCACGACTAAATTATCTGCACCTTCTTCTACTTTATTAAGTCCAATCTTTATCTCGAAATCACACCAATTTCCATCATCAAGTTTATTTCCCTTATAGTATTGATGACGAAATAGTCTTCCGCTTTTTCAAATAACTCATCCCTACTTTTAGAATAACTGAATCAATTTTATACATTTACTTCAATTATATTTTTTATTGTCTCATTTTGCAACGATAGGGTTTCGTATCGTCTCAAATTGAAACGATTTATTTTCCTATCGTATAATTATTACAAATAAAAAAAAGGATTAAATAAAGCTATTACAAAAATACACACCTTTCGATTACTTTACTCACTTCCATCACATAAGAAAAAGGAGATACTTAACGTACCTCCTAAAAAGTATAATTTACTTTTATATATGGAAAGAGGCTCCAAAAAACATACAATTCGCACCATTATAGTAGAGTTTTGTACCCCTAAAATGACTTTTTAATACCAACTTTAAAGCAATAATTTCATTACTACAGTTTCTTATAGTCAAATATTATTTTAACACTACCTGCCAAATATCATCATGTACTACATATTGGAACTCATTTAATGATTCTGAGTTCATTACTTTTAATAAATCTTCAAAATCTTCTACTGTATCTAGATTAGGTAAATCACTATATTTTATCCAGCTGACTTCACCTTCACTAGAGGATTTAAGATTTCCTTTGAATTCATGTGATTTAAATAAGAGTACTACATATCTACCTTGTTTTATTGGAAATTGCTTAACTCCTACTAATGTAGGATTGAAAATTTCAAGCCCTGTTTCCTCTTTCATTTCTCGTATTACTGCATCAACAAAGGATTCATCCTTTTCTACATAACCACCTGGTAAGGTATAACCATGCCAGTCTTTTTTTATTCTATTTTGGAGTAATATTTTATTACCATCCTCAAGTAAGCATAAAACGGTTAATTCTACTCTTTCTGTTCGATCTTCTTTTTTTTTACTATTAGTTTCTTTCGTTAAATTATCAAATAATTCATTTAGTCCAACATCAAACTTTTGTATTAAAATCTCTAGTTTATCAAAGCTAATATCATTAACCCCTTTTTCTATTTTATTGATTGTAGACTTTGAAGTATACCCTAATTCTTTTGCAAATTCCTCTTGTGATAATCCTTCACCTAATCTAATTTCTTTTATTTTATTTCCTAATTTATTACTCATAATAATCTCCGTTTAATAAATGCATAATCACATTAATAATTACATCCATTTCTTCTGGTTTTGATTCTGCAGTTAATAATGTAATTGCAACCAATGTATTATTTGAAAGCACAAGCTTACCATCTTTAACAAGCTTCTTATTTTTATTCAAAAATTCTAAGAATAAAGTTGCAGCAATACGTTTACATCCATCTATAAATGGGTGATCTTTAACAATGAAATATAAAAGATGTGCTGCCTTCTCTTCGATTGTTGGATAAAGCTCTGTATTAAAAACATCTTGATATATTGTTTTTAATATACCATCTAATTTGCCTTTTTCTAATTCTACTCCAAATAGATTAGAATTAGAATTAAATTTCATAGAATCTATAATAGTTCTTGCCTCAGCATATTCCAATTTATAAATAGGGATGTTGCCATCAGGTTTTACTATCCTATGATGATCATAATCATCTAATAAATCTAAGGCATTAGTATATTTCTTAATAACTTCTTCCAATTCATATGAATCTATATTTAATACACTGGCTAGCATCCTATTTTGTACTTCTATAACTTTATTTAAGGTTTCTAAACGTTTAGTATTAACAGCATAGCCTTTAATAAGATAATCCTTTAACACTTTATTAGCCCATTTTCTAAATACAATACCTCTTTGTGATTTAACTCGATATCCAGTAGATATGATCATATCTAAATTATAGATTTTAATCTTACGAGTCACCTTACGATTACCTTCAATTTGAACAACCGAGGATTCCTCGGTTGTTGATTCGTCAAGTTCATTATCTTTTAGTATATTTTTTATATGTAATCCGATATTGTCCGTCGACACATTAAATAATAGAGCCATTTCCTTTTGACTTAACCAAACCGTGTCATTTTCTTTATCGGTTCTTACATCTAGTTCAAAATCATTATCTACAAACTTTACAACTTCAAATTTATCATCCATAACATGCCTCCTACAATTTAATTTTAACATGTTGTAGATTTAAAATCAACAACTGTTGTAATAAAAACTCTGACACTAAGTATCAGAGTAATGTATGTGTCTGGGGCGAACGATGGGAATCGAACCCACGAATGCCGGAGCCACAATCCGGAGCGTTAACCACTTCGCCACGTTCGCCATAAAAAATGGCAGGGGTAGAAGGATTCGAACCCTCATCTACGGTTTTGGAGACCGCTGCTCTACCGTTGAACTATACCCCTAGTTCATGCTTTAATATTATACTAAAATTATCTCTTATTTGCAAGTATTTTTTGAAACAAAAGGAAAAAGAGTACTCAAAGAACTCTTGAATACTCTTAATGAATTTCTAACAATTTAATTTGTCATATAATTTAACTCCGTGCGTAGAGATTAAAATATATGAAATTGCTGTTATAATAACTGCCAATAATGTTACAAATAAATAAGCTAGCGATATATTTTTAAGAACAACTAAGCCAAGTAAAATTGCTCCTACCAATAAAATGGTAATAATAAACGAAAACGCCATTGTAACTAAAACGCTGATTGATTGTTTAATTGCTTTGATTTCCTGATCATAATCAAATCTTGGAATTAATAGATTAGCATACAAGCCTAAAAAACTAATCGATATCGCAAAAAGAGAAGGAATTAAAGCAATCATCATGATATTGAATAGATTGAACTTTAAAAATATCGCAACAACAATCGTATCTATGATAATAATTGGTATCGTAACAATAATATTTACCAATATTTTACCCATAAATATTGTTTTAGCTGGTATCGGTGCTGATTTAATAATCCAAAAATTCTTCCCTTCTAAAGATAAAGAACAAGATGTTGTACTTGTTAAAGAAACCATGAAGGTAAGTATGCCAATGATGATTAAAGTGAATACTTGATTATTCATTTCTCCACCAGCATTAACAATTTCATCGGTATTAATAATCATTAAAATCAATATAATTAAGGATAGCAAAGGTCCGCTACTCGTATTCAATAAATACATTGGAGTACCAAAATACTTTTTAATCTCCTTGTTGAGAATCGCTTTTGTTTGACCGACGGCTTTTATCTCCCCTAATTTAAAGTCTTTTACAACATCGCCACTAATTGTCGTCGTATTGGTTTTATGGTAGTTTCGACCGACTAACCAAATAAATCCAAGGAAAGGAATTACCGATATTACAACAAATATAAGAAAGTGACCAATATTGCCTCGAATGCCTGAAAACGCAAATGGAGCCAAAAAAGAGGCCTTATTTAAAATATTAACAACACTATCAGTAAAACCTTGAGGATCTGTCTCAATTACTTCTGCTCCCATGCTTCCCAGCATCACAGCAGAGACAAAGACTAAAGAAAAGATGATAGTTGCAAGATTTTTAAACTTGCGCTTGATGGGAATCATTCCGATAAAATAAGCGATGAAACCACATAGCGCTACCGATAATAAAGGAATGAACAATATGGCTACGATTGCTAATACCCAAAAAAGAAATCCCGTTGGATTAAAAATCGTATAAATAATTAAAGCCGGAACATAAGTATAGAAGATAATCAAATAGTTCACTATTAATAAATTAACCAATTTACTAGCGATGATTGCTTGTGGTTTAACTGGTAAAGTCATTAACAGTTCAAAATCTTTTGCTTTAAATAAGTACCCATTTGCTCGCGTAATCGTCATCACTACTGACAATAATGACCAAGACACAATACCGACCTGTAAAATAATTTCTGGTTTGCCTCCTTGTACGAACGCTATCTCAATAAAGTACAGATAAAACAATACATAGGCTATCATCGCTAAACTAGCTATTGCTACAATAATCATCATAATGATAGAGCGCGTGCGTTTTTGCGAGTTCTTGAAAATTTTATTAAGCGCAAACGAGTTAATCAGACTCGCTTTTAAGATTATCCAAAAATCACGCATTGTTTTCCAACTCCAAGAAAACATCTTCTAGTGTTTTATTTCCACGCACTTCTTCCATTGTTCCTTCAGCAATAATCTTACCATTTTTGATGATTGCTACTTTATTACACAATTTTTCTGCAACTTCTAATACATGTGTAGAAAAGAAAATGCTCGCACCTTCTTTGCACATCTCTTTCATTATTTCTTTTACTTGATAAGATGCTTTCGGATCTAAACCAACAAATGGTTCATCTAGTATGAATAACTTCGGCTTTCGAATCAAAGCAGATATCAAAGCCAATTTTTGTTTCATACCATGAGAATAACTAGAGATAATATCCCCTAAATTCTTTGTTATTTCAAACATATCTGCATATTTTTTAATCCCTTCACTACGTTCAGATTTTGGAATTTGATAAATATCACTAATAAAATTAAGGTATTGTATTCCCGTCAATGATTCATAGATATCAGGATTATCAGGAATATAAGCAATCTTTCGCTTACATTCCAAAGGATTTTTCTTAATCGATAATCCGTCAATCATGATTTCTCCAGCTTCAAAATCAAGAATTCCCACTGCACACTTAATTGTTGTCGTTTTACCAGCACCATTATGACCGATAAAAGCAAATATTTCACCAGAGTTTATGACTAATGATACATCGTCAACAGCCTTTTTACCCTTTGTATACGTTTTTGATAAGTTTTTAATCTCTAACATTTTTTCCTCCATTTATACCACCATCCTTTCGTTTTTTTACAAAAAGATATTTGTATATATCATAATATAAGATGAAAACAATGTCAATATTTCACAAATCTACATACGCAAAGATTATTTCCTATTCAAATTGTTTTTTTATTGGTATTTACCTAGAATTATGTTATAATTCTAACGGAAAAGGAGTAAATCATGATGAAAACAACATTAATCGGCATCGCTGGTGGTACAGCCAGTGGTAAAACAACCATCGCTAGTAAAGTCTTTAAAGAAGTTAACAAATTTGGTTCTGTTGTCGTTATCCGACTTGATGATTATTATAAAGATATGTCTAATTTAGAGCTATCAGAAAGAACAAAAATCAATTATGATCATCCCGATTCTTATGATTCTGAATTGCTGATTGCTCATTTGAATCTATTAAAACAAGGAAAAAGCATTAAAAAACCAATCTACGATTTTGTTGTCCATAATCGTAGTAAGGAAGTAGAAATAATTAATCCCGCTAATGTTGTGATTGTTGAAGGAATTATGATTTTCGCCATCCCTGAATTAAAGAATCTCTTTGATATCAAACTATTTGTTGATACACCTGATGATATTCGTTTTATTAGAAGATTAACTCGTGATATCAAACATCGAGGTAGAACAGTTGAATCCGTCGTCGAGCAGTATTTATCAACTGTGCGTCCTATGCATTTATTGTTTGTAGAGCCATCAAAAAAATTTGCCGACATCATCATTCCTGAAGGAGGAGAAAATCAAATAGCGATTGATTTTATAACAACGAAAATTGTTAATTTATTTGAAAAATAAAATAGCCATCAAAATGGCTATTTTTTTAATTCTTTTAATGCGCTGGCAAAGATTTCACTTAAAGTTGGATGAGCATGAATGTAATCACAAGCACAAGCGATTTTTATTTCTTCATTTACGAGTGGTAAAGCCTCATGAATCAGTACACTTGCTTCATATCCAATGATATGGACACCTATAATTCTTTCATCACAAGCGATAATTTTAATAAAGCCATCAGTTTCATTCATCGATACAGCTTTTCCATTGGCTCGATAATAAGCTTTTCCAATAGTGATATCGAATCCTTTTTCTTTTGCTTCTTCTTCTGTCATTCCAATACTGGCAACTTCAGGAAAAGTAAAGACACAGGATGGAACTAAATCAAAACGAATGGTATCTGTTTCTTGTAAAATATGGTGTAATACCCGATAACCATTATATGTTGCCACGTGGGCTAACATCATTTTGCCTGTTACATCCCCTATAGCATAAATATTAGGAACATTCGTTTGAAAATTCTCATTGACTAGAATTCCTTTCTTAGAGTAAGTAATTCCCACCTCATCTAGTCCAATATTACTTACATTTGGTTTTCTACCTACTGATAATAATACTTTATCACAAGGAATTATCATTTCTTTTTCTTTCGAGATTAATTTCACTATAACTTCTTGATGATCTTCAATTTCAACAACCGTACTTTTCGTATGAATTTTAATTCCTTGTTGTTTCAAATACGCTTGTAATCTCTTCGCAATTTCTTGATCAACAGTTGGTAAAATTTGCTCACACATTTCAATCACTTCAACATCACAGCCAAAACGATGAAAAATCGAAGCCATTTCTATCCCGATTACTCCGCCACCAATAACAACCAAGCGCTTTGGAAGTTCTTTTAAGGCCAAGAGTTGTTGTGAGGAAATCACATTTTGACTATCAAAACCTAGTAATTTTAATTCTACAGAACTTGAACCAGTCGCAATCACAATATATTTCGCTTGATAGGTAGTATTATTGACGATAACGCTATGGCTATCCACTAGACGACCAAACCCTTGAATTAAATCAACTTTAGCTTTTGTAAGCAAAAATTTAATTCCTTCTTTTAAAGAGCTTACTACTTTTTCTTTTCGATTAATCGCTTTGTTGAAATCGAATGTATATTGAACATCGATTCCTAACTGTTCGCTTTTATTTAGTTCATTAATAAATTTGGCATTTTGATAATAAGTCTTCGTAGGAATACAACCATAATTTAAACAAGTACCGCCCACTTCATCTGCTTCAATAAGGGCAATAGATAACCCTTTCTTGCTCGCTTCTAATGCTAATTCATAGCCCCCTGGTCCTGCCCCCAAAATGATTATGTCATACATAATTCTATTTCAACAAATCCTTGTATTTTAAAATTGGAGTTTTTGCCGCTTTTACTTCATCAAGACGACGGACAAGAGTATTATGAGGAGCATTATGAAGTAATTCAGGATTCTCATCTGCTTCTTGGGCGATGATTTTCATGATTTTAATAAAATCATCGATGGTTTCCTTTGACTCGCTTTCAGTTGGCTCTATCATCATCGATTGATGAAACAGCAAAGGAAAATAGATTGTTGGTGGATGATATCCATAGTCAAGGAGTCTCTTTGCAACTTCCAGTGTCGTCGCTTTTTCACTAATTAAACCATCAAAAACAACTTCATGTTTACACAATTCTGTGATTGGAAGTTTGTAGGTATCTTTTAATGATTCCTTTATATAATTTGCATTTAGAACAGCCAGTTTTGCAACATTAGCAATATTTTCTTTGCCGAGGCTCAATATATAACAATATGCTTTTACAACAACTGAAAAATTACCCCAAAATCCACTGATAACCCCTATCGCATCTTCACTATGATAAAAAGTAAATTGGTTGTTTTCCTTCACTACTCGAGGATTTGGCAATAAATGAGTTAGTTTACTCACAACACCAACTGGTCCACTTCCAGGCCCCCCTCCACCATGAGGAGTAGAAAACGTCTTATGAAGATTAATATGCATGATATCAAATCCCATATCTGCCGGACGAACCATTCCTAAAACGGCATTTAAATTAGCCCCATCATAATATAGTAAACTTCCATTATCGTGAACTAATTTTGCTATTTCGCAAATATCGCTCTCGAAAATACCCATTGTATTGGGATTTGTTAGCATGATACCAGCAATTTCATCATTCAAGGCACTCTTTAAAGCCTCTAAATCAACTGTTCCTTTTGCAGTGGAACCCACTTCAACAACTTCAAAACCACAAACACTACTACTAGCAGGATTTGTTCCATGAGCACTATCAGGTACGATTACTTTCGTTCTTTTAAAATCACCGCGATTGATGTGATATTGTTTCATAATCATCAAGCCAACCAATTCTCCATGAGCACCGGCAAAAGCATTAAAAGTGAATTCTTCCATTCCTGTGATTTCACTTAATAACCTTGATGTTTCATAATAGATTTCTAAAGCACCTTGAACACTGGTTGCTTTTTGTAAAGGATGAATTTTAGTAAATCCAAAATTACTCGCTAATTCCTCATTAATTTTGGGATTATATTTCATAGTACAAGAGCCTAATGGATAGAATCCTTGATCAACCCCATAGTTTTTTTGTGATAATCTGGTAAAATGCCTTACCACATCGAGTTCAGTAACTTCTGGCATATCTAATGGTGTTTTTCTTGTTAATGATTCTTCGATTTCAAAATTATCAACAGAATCACTTGGAAGACTATATCCAATACGATTTTCTTTAGAAATTTCATAAATTAATTTATCGTACATGCTGCTTCCTCCACTATGCTTACAAACTTATCGATTTCTTCCTTCGTTCTAACTTCAGTAGCACACAATAAATATTGACCATCTCCTAAGTTAAGTCCGCCTAAAAATCCTTTTGTTTCTAAATATTGATTTAATTTATCTATATCAATAAAAGATTTAACTACAAATTCTTTAAAAAATGGTTTAGTCGTTACTGCAGTAAATTTCTTTGTTTGCAATAATTTTTTATATAAATAATGAGCATTATTATAAGCTCTTTTTGCTACGTCAACCAAGCCTTTTTTCCCTAAAAGGCTTCCATAAATCACAGCGTTTAAGGCCATTAAGCTTTGGTTCGAACAAATATTAGAGGTTGCTTTTTCACGGCGGATATGTTGTTCACGAGCTTGAATAGTTAGAACGTACCCTCTTTTCCCATCAACATCATTGGTCATACCTACGATTCTTCCTGGAAGTTTACGTAATAATTTACTCGTTGTTGCCATATATCCTAAATAAGGTCCGCCAAAGTTAAGGGGAATGCCTAGTGTTTGTGCTTCCCCACAAACAATATCGCAACCAATTTCTCCCGGTGTTTTTAATACACTTAGAGTACTTGGATCCGCATTCATAATGAATAATGATTTATTAGTATGAACTAAGTCGACAACTTCTTGAAAATCTTCAACAACTCCATAATAATTAGGATATTGAACAACAAGAGCAGCGACATCATCGGTTAATTTCGTTCGTAAATCCTCTTTATCAAGACAAAAATCCACCATATCAACGACAATGATTTCTATATCACGATATTTCGCATACGTTTTAATCACATCTAAAATACGCGGATTTATTGTTTTTGAAACCAATACTTTATTTCTTCTTGTTTGTGAAGTTGCCATAAAAACAGCTTCTGCTGTTGCTGTTGCTCCATCGTAAAGTGAAGCATTGGCAACATCCATGTTTGTTAATTCGCAAATCATACTTTGAAATTCAAAGATATATTGTAGTGTTCCTTGCGATATTTCTGGTTGGTACGGAGTATAGGATGTTAGGAATTCTTGACGGGATAATAGTGCACTAATAATACTTGGTGTATATACTTCATAAGCTCCAGCACCTAAAAAAGAGATGAATTGCTTATTTTTATTCGCTAATGCATTTATCTTTTGACGAAGTTCTATCTCAGACAATCCTTTATCAATAGGTAATTCTTTTTTGGTTAATATATTTTGAGGAATATCAGTAAATAAATCTTCAATTTTTTCTACACCAATCCTCTTAAGCATTTCCTTAATATCTTGTTCATTATGAGGAAAATACTTATACATAGGCATTATTTTGCAACCTCAGCATAGGCTACTGCATCAAGAAGATTATCCAATTCTTTTTCATCAGCAATTTCAACTTTAATCAAATAATGTTCATATGGATTTTCATTTAGTAATTCAGGACTGTCAATCACTTCTTGATTCACTTCAATAATGGTTCCACTAAGCGGAGATAGAATATCAGAAGCTGCTTTAACACTTTCAACTACACCAAAAACAGCAAATTGTTCCACTTGATCTCCCTCATTACCCGCTTCAACATAAACAATTGACCCTAAACTATGTTGAGCAAAATCAGTAATTCCCACATAAGCAATCTTGCCTTCCACTTTAACCCACTCGTGACTTTCCGCATACTTCAAATGTTCTAGAATTTTACTCATAATTTTCTCTCCTATTTTATATATTTTTTATTTAAAAACTTTTTGTTTCTAATCTGTGCTTTTACTAAATTCTTACGAATACGAATCAACACTTCTGTTCCTATTTTACTATATTCACTAGCAACATAAGCCATCGCATAACAATTATTAGAATGAGGAATCATATATCCTGTTGTTACTTCACCAATTTTTTGATCGTTAGCAACAACTTCGTATCCACTACGAGCAATGCCTCGTTCTAGGAGTTCGATACCCACTAATTTATTTTTTGGACCTTCTTCTTTTATTTGTACTAAACGCTGTTTCCCGATAAAATCTTCTTTCTCTAATTTAATCGCATAATGTAGTCCCGCAGAGATTGGATCAATTTCTTGACTAATCTCATGACCATAAAGTGGCATTGCTGCTTCAAATCGTAAGGTGTCACGACAACCAAGACCACATAGCTGTACTTTCTTTTCTTCTACTAAGACTTTGAATAAAGAAAGAATATCTTCATTATCGCCATAAATCTCAAAACCATCTTCACCTGTATACCCACTACGAGAAACAAGAAATTTTTGCTTACCAATTAAGAACTCATCAAAATCAAACAGCTTTAACTCATTTAATGGATAAGCGGTTAGTGATTGTAAGATTTCCACTGCTTTTGGTCCTTGTAGTGCTAATTGAGAATATTCACTGGATTTATTGATAATCTCTACATCATAGTTACCTTGATGTTCAGTAATCCAAGCATAATCTTTATCGGTATTGGAAGCATTGACAACCAAAAGGCAATAAGAATCAGAGTATTTATATACCATCAAATCATCAACGACACCACCATCAGGGTATAATAGTAATCCATAGGTCATTTTCATCTTTTGTGCATTAACAATATCGTTGGTTATTAAATAATCGATAAATGCCAGGGTGTCTTTTCCCGTTATTGCAATCTCTCCCATATGTGAGACATCAAAAAGACCACATTGTTCCCTCACAGCTAGATGTTCTTCTGTGATGCCTAGATACTCAATAGGCATTAAAAATCCGCCAAACTCGACCATTTTTGCTCCGTGTTTTAGGTGTTCATCAAATAAAATAGTTTTCTTAGCTGTGTTCTCCATAATTTCCCTCCTCAAAAATGAAATGTAAGAATTGATTATTTGTACTATTCATGATGTATTCGTCGATATTATTCTTTAATAACACTGTTTGAAATGCTTGGTAGGTAAAATCTTTCCCAATAAAAGCTTTTTTAAATTCCTCTAAATCAGAAACAATTAAAAAATCTCCTCTGATATCTAAACTCCTCACTTTGTTTTTCTTCACATCAATATAAACTGCTATTTTACCCCAAGGAAATCTTTTTTCACTTCGAAAAGTAAAAGGGGGATCTTGACCATAAATCCAAGAAGGTTCTTTATATTTTTTCTCTAATTGTTTTATTTGTTGGTAATCCGATTCCGATAAACAAAACATTTTTTTGTTTTCCGAAATTTTTGTTAGTAAATATTCCATTAACTCGCTTTGCGTCATCGTTAGATATTCACCAATATTAATCACTCTTTCCGATACACTCTTAATTCCTTTAGAAATAAATTTTTCATTATCAGGTGTTATCGCTCTAACTAAATGTTCTAGATTAGTATCAAAAAGGAAGGTTCCATGCAATACTGAACCATTTTTGTTTTGATAATACGCATTCCCAGAGAACTTTTTTCCCATAAACATCAAATCATTTCTTCCCGAAAAATAAACATCGAGATTGAGTTCTTTCAAAGCGTCCACCATTAAATCTAAGTATTTTTTAAAAGCTTCTTCTTTAGCGATTGTTTTGCTGACAAAACTAAACATAAAACAGCCTTCATCGGCAAAAATAGCCCCGCCTCCACTAGGGCGACGATAAATTTTCGCTCCTAGTTTATTCGCATAATCAAGATTGACTTCAGCGGCTAATAGTTGATTTCGTCCAATAATAATTGATTTCGATAAATCCCATAAAAAAAATACATCTTCCTGACAAGTATTCAATAAATACTCTTCAACTGCCAAATAAAATGATATTTCATTTTTCCCATATGATTTTAGATTTAACGACTTCATAATATAATCATATCATATTTACCTTTGTTTTTAAAGCAATATTGCACTCAAAATAAAAAATTCCTCAATTAAAATTTTAACTGAGGAATTATTTTACTAAACTTCTGGGTAACTACTCAAATCATTTGGATAACCAATCTTTTGTGTTCCCGTTCCCAGAAAACTACCTTTAATAATATATGTTTTTGTCTTAACAACAATCAATTCTACTTCCACTACTTCATCATTAACAACCTTAACAACCAGTTGTGCACTGCTTACACCAGCAAATTCCATGACGCTTCCTTTATAATCAGCAACATCAATATCAAATGTAGTAACACCATCTTTTTCGTTCTTAAAACTCATCACAGCAAACAAATCATCATCTTGACAATAAGCAATTACCTGTTCAGCAACTTTACTGAAACCATATTGATTTACTAATCTTTGATTTTCTGTTGTTGATAGAATAGTTTTACTCTTTGCTCCATTAGAAGACATATAAGCATAACCATCTTTGATATAAACTGCACCATTCGATGCTCCACTTTCAACATACTTTGCTTCTTTAAACAATCCTGCCTCAGCATTGAATTGTAATTCCAATGTCAGTTCATCTGTTCCATCGCTAGTAAATAGAATAAAGTTTCCACTAGTCGCTGCAAGATAGGCATTTATTTTTTCTTCAAGTTTATCTTGGGCAACTTCTGGTGTTAAGTTTTTAGGGGCTGTAATAACTACAGTAATCGTCATCGATGCTTTACCATCACTGGTAGCAACAGATACGGTTGTATTACCTGCTGATACGGCTGTTATTTTACCATTATTAACCGTAGCTATGCTATTATTACTTGATGACCAAACCAGAGTAGTGTTAGGAGTAATTGTAGCTTCAATCACTTCTTCTTGACCTGTTTCTAAGGTAACTACATTCTTAGAAAGAGTAATACTATATTGTATTTCTTTAGCTACGACAGCGATTTTCTTTGACACAGAGGCAATTTTACTATTTCCTTCAACACTTACTGTAATCGTTGCTTCACCGACAGACACTCCAGTGACTAATCCATCGACTACAGTTGCCACCATTTCATTAGAAGATTTCCACACAAATGTTAATCCTGTTAATCCAGCAACATTCGCTGATAATTGGATTTGTTCTTCTTCTTCAACAGATGTCTCACCCGTTAATGATAGTACATAATCTTTTTCTTCTTCTTTTGGAGTACATGCTGCTAAGAATAAACACGCAAAACTAAATACAAGAATTACCAATATTTTTTTCATCATTTCTCACCTTTTTATCAACGGTATTATTATACCCGATTTTTTTTACTATTACAAGACTTTCAAACATTCCATTTTACTTCTTTTGAAAAAATCAACTTTTTCTTTGTTTGAGGATGAATAAATTCCATATAATAACAATCTAAATACAATCTTTTTTCTTCGGTTCCATAGAGTTTATCTCCTACAAGGGGATGCCCGATATGCGATAGATGAACCCTTATCTGATGAGTTCTCCCTGTTTCAAGAATTAATTCCAATAAACTCGTATTTTCATACTCGACAAGCACTTTATAATTAGTGATTGCTGTTTTTCCTGTTTCACTAACCCCTCTTTTTATTTCCCCATCAATAAGACGAGCAATCGGTAAATCAATTGTTCCTTCTTTTTCAAGAAGTTTCCCTGTTACAAGGGCTTGATATTTTTTATTAATACGATTTTTACTTGTTAATTGATGATGAATATATCCATTTTTTGCGACTAAAACCAATCCTGATGTTGCATAGTCAAGGCGATTTACAATATGAATATTAGAAGTTATTTCTTGATCGATAAAGAAAGCTTTTATTCTAGAAATCAAATTGTCTTCTTGATGACGTCTAGAAGGTTGAATTGCCAAATCATGAGGTTTATTCACTACCATCAAATCATCATCGTTATAGAAAATTTCTAACTCTGATGGATTGGCAACGATTTCTTGATTCAGCGTTTCATCAAATTCGATTGTTAGGAGGTCCCCCTTTTTTACAAGATGATAATTAAAAGCTTCCTGATGATTAATATACATCTTCCCATAAAGTTTTATTTTTCTCGCCAAACGACGAGACAATCCTAAAAGCATGAGGTATTCTTTGATAGAAATTTCTTCTACATCAACTAGATACTCTAATCGCATTTTCCCTCCTCATAGATGAAAGGGCTATTTTGAATAGCCCTGGTTCTTATTTTTCTTTCTTATATTCTTCAATTATTTTCTTAATTAACATTTCAGGAACTTCTTCATAACGAACAAACTTACGGGTAAAACGACCGCTTGCTTGTGTCATTGCTTTTAAGTCAGTTGCATATTTAACAATTTCTGCTTCAGGAACTTCAGCAATAATTGTTTGCATACCATGACCTTGTTCCATACCTAAAACGCGTCCACGCCTTTTGGTCATATCACCCATGATATCACCAACGAATTCGTCTTTTACTGTAACATTTACTTCACAAATTGGTTCTAGAATTGTTGGTTTAATCTTATCGATTGCATTTTTAAATGCTAATCCAGCAGCCAATTTAAATGAAATTTCATTGGAATCTACTGGATGATAAGAGCCATAGAACAATGTTGCTTTGATTCCAATGACTGGAAATCCTGCTAATGGTCCATGTTCTAATGTTTCAATTAGACCTTTTTCAACGGCTGGGAAATAATTTTTTGGAACAGCTCCTCCAACAACTTCTTCAGCAAAGATAAAGTCTTCTTTACATGGTTCAAAGCGAATCCATACATCACCAAATTGTCCAGCACCACCTGATTGCTTTTTATGTCGACCTTGAGCTTCACCTTTAGCTTTAATTGTTTCACGATAAACAATTTTTGGATCAGAAACATCAATTTCAACCTTAAACATATTTTTCATCTTTTCTAAGATGTAACCGATATGAGTCATTCCTTGACCACCAATCAATTGTTGTGCTGTTTCTGGATTTCTTACAATTTCAAATGTTTCATCTTCTAATTTTAATTTTTGTAATGAACCAGATAATTTATCTTCATCGTTTTTATTCTTTGGTTGAATAGCCACATAAATGATAGGGTTTGCGTGTTCATTTTTTGGATAAACAATCGGATCTTTCTTATCACAGAATGTAAGACCATTATAAAATTCTGATACTTTTGCCACACAAGCAATATCGCCTGCACTAACAGAATCGATTGGTAATTGTGTTTTTCCCATAACAGTAAATAATTGAGTAATTTTCACTACACTTCCTGTTGATGGTATGAAGACTTCTTGCCCTACCTTTAATGAACCGGCATATAGTTTAAAGAAACTGATTGTACCAACAAAGGGGTCAATTGTAGTCTTGAAAACATATCCTGCAAGTGGAGCATTTTCGCTCATTTCTCTTTTCACCGTTTCATTATTAGTATTAAGACCTTCTTTTAGTGGTCTTTCATTTGGAGCAGGTAAAAAGTCAACAATCATATCCAATAAAGCATCGACACCAACATTTTTTAAACCTGCACCTACTAAAATAGGGAATAATTCTGACGCCGAAACTTCTATCTTCAGTCCTTGACGAATTTCCTCAGCAGTTAATTCTTCACCACTGAAATATTTTTCCATCAGCTCTTCTGTCGCTTCAGCAACTTTTTCCAATAATTGTCCATTAATTTCTTCCACTTTTGCTGTTAATACAGGAGGAATCGGTCCTTCTTTACAATCCAATCCATTAAATAAAACTGCTTTCTTATTTAGCAAATTAATGAATCCACCAAAATTATTCGTTTCACCAACAGGCCAAGCAAATGGAGTAGCATTTTTACTTAGTTTACTGGTAATTGAATCGATAACCTCATCAAATTTAACATTCTCTTTATCCATCTTATTAACAAAAATGATGGTTGGAATTTTACGATTACTTAGTTCTTCCCATACTCTTTCTGTACCGACTTCAACACCTTTAGTAGCATCAATTAAGACTACTGCACCATCAGCAACAGATAGAACATTACTAATATCTCCAATAAACTCTTCTGATCCAGGAGTGTCAAGGAAATTAATTTTATTGTTTTTCCATTCACATGGTAATAAAGAAGACATCAAAGTTGTTTGTCGGTTTTGCTCTTCAAGAGAATAATCACCAACGGTAGTTTTACGCTCTACTTCACCTTTTTTATCGATAGCTTTGGTAACAAAAAGTAAAGCTTCTCCCATGCTTGTCTTACCACTTCCCATATGACCAAGCACAGCGACATTTCTAATATTGCTTGTTTTATATTCTTTCATTAATTATACCTCCTATAAAAGAAAACCTATTCGCACTATTATTATTATACTATAGTATTTGTTTTTTTCAAAAGGTTTTTTTATTTATTTTATAAAACATTTTTAGTTTAAAAAAAGAGCTAAGCTCTTTTGCTTAGTCTCTTGTTTCTTACTTTCTTTGATTTGTTATTGAAATAATAAATTATTACTCCTCCAGCAATAATCACCACAATAATAACGATAGCCCAGATGGAAATAACGCTTCCCTTTACTCTTTGCCACATTTCCAATACTGCTTCATTGCGGTCGCCAAAATCCTCCATCACACCACAACGAGCAATAATTGTTTCATCAGGATATTGTGCATCAAATTGGCGTCCTCTTTCATTGATTTTAACAATCGCTTTTCCATCGGTTAATTTTTCATTTGATAATGTTCCCTGGAAAAAGTAAGTTAAATCGACTTCCTCCCCATCTTCATCACCATACCAATCGATAATTTGATCAAAAATAGCATCTCCAGCGATTGCAGAGGTATAACCTATTTTATTCATGTTCTTTACAGCAACTTCCGGCAAAGATAAATAATTGATAAAATCAGATGCAAGCTGAATATTAGCACCTTTCGGCATTACCCAACCATCAAACCATACATTGCTTCCTTCTTGAGGAACGATATAATTCAAATTCATGTCGTTTTCTTCTTCCGCAGTATCCATTGCATAGACTGCATCACCACTCCAAGCGAAATTGATATCAATCTTACCTGTAACAATGTCTTTTTTACCACTATCTACTTCAAAACCATAAATATTTTTTTTCATTTGATTTAAGGCTTCTTCTACCTTGGCCAAGGTTTCTGAATCAGTTCTATTCATAATCGCAGTTATTTGATTTTGATAGGTATGAGCATCAATTTTACCCGCTACAAAATCACCAGATAGTCGATCTAATTCTTCTTTATAAACATAAAACACACCGATAATGTAAGTGTCGCGAACACTATTTTTTGCCGTTGCTTTATTTTTATAGGCTTCATTCCATAAAATAGTCCAGCTATTAATATCCTCTTCGTTCACTTTTTCAGGATTATAAATAAATCCCATCGTCCCCCACATATATCCAACAGCGTAATCTTCCCAACCATTTTCAAGAAACAAATTCTTTAAATAAGGAGAAGCATAGGCTTGATAATTAGGGATTAAATCTAAATCAATCTTTTCTAATAGATTTTCTCTGATCATTTTTTGAATCATATAGTCAGATGGACAAACTAAATCATAAGTCGTTTTTCCTGTTTTTAATGTGTTTAACATTAATTCATTGGTTTCAAACATATCATAGACAACAGTTACTGTTTTCCCTGTCCTCGCTTTATAATCCGCTGCCCATTCTTCCATAACAGAAGGTCCTACTTTATTTCCATCTTCGTCTTTACCATCCTCAATATATTCATACCAATTATATACTCGTAAAGTTAAGTTTTCTTCTTCAGCATGAATTGTTGACTGTGTTAGTAAAAAAACAGTAATAATCATGACTAATAAAGAAAGAATTGTTTTTCTCATTTTTATATTTGCTCCTTTCTAATTCCATTGTTATTTTTTGTCCTTGCATTAACAATAATCAAAACGATTAAAATCACAACAAAAATAATCGTTGATAAGGCTCTTAATGCAGGAGGCAATGCTCCTTTTCGCGCAGTTGCACCATAGACATAAGTGCTTAGTGTTTGAAAAGAATTATTGCGGGTAAAAGCGGTAATAATATAATCATCTAGCGATAAAGTTATCGCTAAAATAAATCCTGAAAATACTCCGGGAATAATCTCCGGTACAATCACTTTCCACAGTGCTGTATTTGGTGTTGCTCCTAAATCAAGGGCTGCCTCATAAATACTAGGATCCATTTGTTTTAGTTTGGGAGTTACGCTTAATACCACGAAAGGAATAGTCAAAACGACATGACCTATTAATAACGTGATAAAATTGAATTCTACGCCAACAAAAACAAATAAAATGGTTAGCGATAAAGCTGTTACAATTTCTGCGTTCAATACTGGTATTTGCGAAATGGCCTCCATACTCTTTTTTACTTTTCTTCCACTATAAAAAATTCCTATTGCTCCCAATGTTCCTAGGATTGTTGAAACGACACTAGAAACAATTGCTACCATCAATGTATTATATAATGATTCCATAATATCTTTATTTTTAAACATCAAATGATACAATTCAAAAGAAAATCCATTCCATGTACCAATATTTTGTGTATTAGTGAAACTAAAAATAGCCAAGACGATTAATGGTGCATACATAAAAAGCAACATAATTGAGATATAGGCTTTTGCTAATATTTTTTTTACCATAGACTACCTCGTATATCTTCCTGACTTTGAACGTTCTTTGTTAATAGCATTGTAACACCAATGATTATTAACATAATCAAAGCAATTAAACTACCACTATGCCACTGTCCTTGATCAAAATTCAATTGAATTGTATTACCAATTAATTGAATTTTATTTTCTCCCATAACATCGCTGATAACAAAGGATGACATGGTAGGCATGAAAACCATCGTTGCCGCACTGATTACTCCTGGCATTGTCATGGGAATAATTGTCTTAACGAAAGTTTGTCGCTTATTTGCTCCTAAATCATAAGAAGCTTCAATTAAACTTTTATCCATTTTCAACATCGTTGTATACAAAGGTAAAATAGTAAAAGGTAAATAATTGTATACCATACCAATCATCGTCGCTAAGTATGGATATTCCCCTCCATTGATTCCTATCCAATATAATAAATCCCTTGTAGCGGCAATTCGCAATACAAAGTTAATCCACATTGGCATAGCGAAGAGCATGACGATGACTTTGCTATTATTATATTGTTTATTACTCAAAATCATAGCTACAGGATAACCAAATAATAAGCAAAGGGCAGTATTGCCAAACCCAATTAGAGCGCTAATTAATAAAACGCTGAGTTTTGTATTATCACTAAAGAAGGAAACAAAGTTATTTAATGTTAATTTACCATTATTATCAGTAAAAGCATAATATACGATTAATAACAAGGGAAAGACAACGAAAAATAGTAAAAATAACGCATAAGGCAAAGTTAATTGTTTACGTGAAAATCTAATCCTTGACATAGTTTTTCGCCTCTTGTTTTAAAGTCATTTTAATATTCTCGGGAAGAATGGCGATACTAACTGTATCAAATTCATTCCACAAATATTCGGTATCCACTACAAAATCATCATAATCTTTTGTTCTGACAATAACCTGATAATGGTCACCTTTATAGATAATGGAAACAATTTGACCTACAACATTGCCTTCTTCTTCATTATCACTGATATCAATGTCCTTTAATCCTACCTCTACTTTTACAGGAGCATCGGTCAAATCATAAACGACTCCTTTAGCATCAACCAAATATCCATCTTCATCAAGAGTAGAATTAGGAATCAATTGGGTTACATCACATTCAAATTCTCCCTCAGCAAAAACGACTTTGTTATTTTTATCAATATGGCCTTCATAAACATTGCTGATAAAATCCTTTTTCATGATATGAATATCGAATGGTTTAATATAGATACTCATCGTTTGATTAATATCATGTTCTTTTGTATCATGGATGATAACCTCATTTTTACCAACCATCATCGTATATTCATAATAAACACCTTTAAAGATTTTACTAACTAGCTTACCATTGACCATCCCAATGTCTTTTTCCATCAAGAAAATATCTTCTGGACGAACAATAACATCAACTTTTTCATTTTTCTCGAAGTCATCAACCATATCAAAAACATGATTGATAAATAACACTTTCTTTTCATCGGTGATGGTACCATTATATAAATTGCTTTCGCCGATGAAATCCGCTACAAAAGCATTTTTAGGCTCATTATAAATATCCGTTGGAGTTCCTATTTGTTGGATTATGCCATCATTCATAACTACTATCGTATCAGACATCGTTAATGCTTCTTCTTGATCATGAGTCACATAAATGAAAGTGATTCCTAGTTTTTTATGCATTGCCTTTAACTCTAATTGCATTTCTTTTCTCATTTTTAAGTCTAGTGCTCCTAGAGGTTCATCGAGAAGAAGAATTTCTGGTTCGTTAACAATCGCTCTGGCGATAGCGACACGTTGTTGTTGACCACCTGACAAAGTGGAGATGTCTCGTGCCTCAAATTCTTCTAAGTCAACTATTTTTAAAGCTTTCGTTACTTTTTCATCGATTTCCTCAACCGTTAGTTTTCTTTCAATCTCAATAGTTTCCCCTTTTTTATTGACTTTTGTTTCTTTTATTTTTTTCATTTTTAGGCCAAAAGCAATATTATCATAAACATCATAATGAGGAAATAATGCATATCGCTGAAAAACAGTATTTACTGGTCTTTTAAAAGGAGGTAATAAAGTTATGTCTTGTCCATTCAACAATATTTTTCCTGTTGTTGGCATTTCAAAACCAGCAATCATTCTTAAGGTTGTTGTTTTACCACAACCTGATGGACCTAAGAAAGTAATAAATTCCCCTTTCTTAACGTATAGATTAAAATCATCAACAACAGTATTACCATTAAATTGCTTTGATACACCGATTAATTCTATAATTACATTTTTCTTTTTCATAGTATAATTCCTTCTTAAAAATTAGGGGGACTTGTCACCCATATAATTTTCGCAATCTTATTTGTTGCATTTTTAATAAAATGGTTTTTATCAGTAGTAAAATAGAATGTTTCTCCTTTATGACAAACAAGGCTCTTTCCACCAATGATAATCATAATTTCACCCTCTAAAACATATCCAAATTCTTGTCCTTCATGGGGCATATCAATGGTAGTTTGACTATTAGCTAATAACTTAAAGAGAATTGGTTCCATTTGATTCTTTTGGCTGTTTGGAACTAACCAAGTAATCGTATGGTCCTTTTCTTCCTTAACAATATAGTCTTCATCAGTAAAGACTATTTTTTCATCTTCATCATTATCGCTGAAAAATTCTTTGAGATTTGTTCCTAGTGCGACCAAAATATCCGTTAATGTACTAATAGAAGGACTTGTTAAATCATTTTCAATCTGCGATATATATCCTTTTGTTAGCTCACAACGATCAGCAAGTTCTTCTTGTGTGAGTTGACACAAGACACGTAACCTTTTTATCTTTATTCCGATATTCATTTTATTCCTCACTTTCTATTAAACATTAAGTTTAATGTGTTTTATATAATTAAACTTAAAGTTTAGTAAATGTAAACAACGCAGATATATTATATGATTTACCCTATGCTTTGTCAATACTTTTTCCTATAAAAAAATCTCCCTTTTATGGGGAGATTTTTATACATTGATACCAATGACTTGATCTAATTTAATTGAGAAAGTAATTGCATGGGCTTCCGTTTGAACTCCAGCATTTTGAACAATTGCTTTCATAATATTTTCTTTCAAATTTTCTGGAACGATAATCATCACCATTTCTTTTTCTGGTTGAATGGTAATCCCAAAAAACTTTGCAACTTCCTTACCGGCAGAACCTCTTGCTTTGAGTATTGTTCCTCCTTTAGCACCTGCCTTACGAGCGATAGTCATAATATCACCAGCATATCCATGATGGCAAATAGCAAATATCATATAATTTTCCATTGTTTTCCTCCTAACACTCTCTTCCTAATAAGATTTGTAGCGCTTTACTGCCACCGATACAATCAAGATCTACAACACATGCAATTCCCTTACCTTGCTTGTTTAATTCTAATTTGCCTTGCAATTGATTAAGGGCTTCCTCGACATTGTCTTCCTCAACAAACGACAGTACAACATCTTTTTCCAAACTACTCAATCCTAGCAGATGTAAAATTTCTTGCTCAGCAGTGCCTTCTCCTAACATAATTAATTGATAATAAACTCCGCATTTACTTAAAATTTCTTCTACTTTTTCTCCTTTATCGCGATCAATTATCGTGATAATTAATTTCATACCTTGTAATTCATCAGTCATTTTTACCACCTTCTTGAACTAGTTCTTTATTTTTCTTGGTTTTCTTTAGTTTAATTATCTTTATATCCTCTTCAACCCTATCTTGTTTTATCTTTCCTAATTTAATCTTATAGATTAAACCCAGCAATTGAATAACAATTAGGGGTGTCATGGAAACAAAGGCAACAATTCCAAATGCATTTAAGAGAACTTTTGAACTGTCAACACTTGTTCCTACACCAATAGCAAAGGGAAAAATAAAGGTTGCTGTCATCGGTCCAGATGCAACACTGCCTGAATCAAAGGCAATCGCGGTAAAAATTTTCGGAACAAAAAACATTAAAGTTAGAGCAATACCATATCCTGGAATCACAAACCACCAAATAGAAATATCATAGATAATTCTAAACATAGCCATAGCAACAGAAATACCAACCCCAATTACTAAGCTAAATAACATCAATCGTTTAGATATTGTTCCACTGGTGATTTCTTCTACTTGGTCGTTTAATACATATACTGCTGGTTCCGCTAGTACAGTAAAGAATCCAATCAATCCACCAAGAGGAATTAATATCCAATTCGACTCCAATGCTCCAAGTTTTTTTCCAAAAATAACTCCTATTGGCATAAAGCCATAGTTTACAGCCGATAAAAACAAAACCAAACCTACATAGGTAATCAATAATCCAATTATTATTTTTTTAATTTTTTTTGCACTTAATTTTAAATATAACAACTGATATCCAGCAAAGAAAATAGATATTGGTGCAAGCGCTATTCCTACATCTTTGATGTTAGTAACAAGAATTTCAAGAAAATTCCCCTGTTCTTCAGTTCCGGCGTTGATTGTTGTCTCTCCCAAGAATAATCCTAGGAATAAAACAGCAAGAATCGGACCAATAGCACATAAAGCAACCATTCCGAAACTATCTTCCTCAGAACCACTATCGCCACGTGCTATAGCAATACCTGAACCCAAGGCTAGAATAAACGGAACGATAATCGGACCAGTCGTTACTCCACCAGAATCCAATGAAACTGGAACAAATTCTGGAGCCACAAAAAGTGCAATCAGAAAAATCAATGAATACGAAATGATTAACAAATACGACAATTTTATTTGAAAGACAATTCTCAACGCTGAAATTACTAAGAAAATACCCACTCCTAATGCAATTGGGAGTATCAAATAATATTTGTTTTTTAATCCATCAAATTGTTCTGCTAGAACCACCAAGTCTGGTTCAGCAATCGTAATCATAAATCCTATTATAAAAATAACCACTATCATTAATGTTAAATTACGTTTTTTGGTTATATGCGTTCCAACTTCTCTTCCTATAGTGAGCAAGGATGAATCAGATCCCATGTTGAATAAACCCATTCCGATAGCTAACATAATTGCACTAATAATAAAATGAATCATATCCTCTTTTGCAACATCAAGAAAAAAAGAAATGATAATTACTAATAAAGTTATTGGTAATACTGATATTGCAGATTCTTTTAGTTTACCAATAATTATTTTTTTCATAGGCCCTCCACATTTATCCTGTCAATTTACTTTTTGATTATTTCCTATTTTTCTTTAAAATATTTTAAAGTGTTTTTTGCTTTTGCGATTCTTAATAAACTTTTTTTATAAAACTTTCGACCATATATTCTTTCCCAAGGAATGACAATCTTTCTGATTAACCAAGAACCTTTATGTAACCACCCATTATAAAATTTAGGGCTTGTCGTTACACTTTTAGGGGTTTTTAAATCAACATCCACGGTTATCTGGCCCTCTTCATTCGGGCAATAAAAAGCCTTTCCATCAGGTAAAAAAATTGCTGAGGATCCATTCAAGGAAAAATAATCACTGTTCATCATTTTTCCAAAAAATCCTAACATTGGGGGCATTTTCCCCCATGAATTAACGAACATAGTCGGTACTTTCAAATTAATTGCGTATATTTTGCCCAACGTTTTTAAGTCTTCCTCTGCTTTAACAATATCCTTTTTACTAATCAATTTGTTTTCGCTGGTAGGTGTCGCCCAAGCATGAGGAAGAATTATCAAATCCGGTTGAATTTTTTTCATTTTTTTAAAGAACCACTTTTTATGAGTATCAGCACAAATGCCAATCCCGATTTTTCCTATTTCTGTTTCGATGATATTCTTACCCGAAAACGACTTAAAACAATAGGCCTCCACATCTTTTTTCCTAATAACACCATCTATTTTACCTTGTGGATTGGCGATTAAATAAGAGTTATAAAAATCGATTCCGTCGCATTCTAAAAAACCAGCACCAACATAAATTTGATATTTTTTCGCGATTTCTTTTGCCCACTTACTAGTGATACCCTCACGAGGTTCACCAAAACTCCATATATCAGTATTGGGAATATATCCACATGTTGACAATTCTGGCAACGCAACAAATTTCGCCCCTTGATGAACTGCTTCTTTAATTAAAGTTTCCGCGCCGATAAAACTTTGAACCATCTCACCAATATAGTTGTTTAGTTGTATTGCTGCTATTTTCATCAACAAACCTCTATCGATAATCTATTTATTTTACCCTAAAGCAACATCTAATATCATCATGATGGCAAATCCAACAGCAACACCGATTGTTGCTATATTGGAATGATTTCCTCTTTGCGATTCAGGAATTAACTCTTCAACAACGACATATATCATTGCTCCTGCAGCAAAAGCCAATAAGAATGGTAAAATAGGCACCATAAAACTTGTTAGCAAGATTGTAATAAAAGCAGCAATTGGTTCAACAATTCCTGATAATGCTCCAATTACAAATGCTTTATTACGTGAATTCCCTTCAGCTTTTAAAGGTATGGAAATGATAGCCCCTTCAGGAAAATTTTGAATTGCAATACCGATGGATAATGCTAGGGCTCCCGCTAACGATATTCCCATATTCCCTGCTAATGCACCAGCAAAAACAACTCCTATCGCAATTCCTTCAGGAATATTATGCAATGTCACAGCAAATACTAACATCGTTGTTCGCTTCAATTGCGATTTTAACCCTTCTGGAGAAGAAGCACGATTATGCAAATGGGGAATAATGCTATCCAATATTAACAGAAATCCCATTCCCGATAAGAAGCCAACGCTAGCTGGTAGCCAAGCAATTTTACCTTGCTCCTCTGCCATATCAATTGCCGGTATTAATAACGACCAAATCGATGCCGCTATCATCACACCAGAGGCAAACCCCAACAATAGTTTTTGGATGGAAGGTTTGATTTCTTTTTTTACAAAAAAAACCATTGATGCACCTAAAGTCGTTCCTAAAAAGGGAATTATTAAACCAATAATTGCTTCTTTCATGTGAATTCCTACCTTTTTTTCTAATTATACCCTATTTTTTAAAAAAAACAAAGAAGAATACTAATAAAAACGGCTCCATTAGAGCCATATATATCAGGTATATATTATATCTCGAGTATATCGCATACCTTTTTATCAATTGGTGACCTTTACGGGATTCGAACCCGTGTATGCATGCGTGAAAGGCATGTGAGTTAAACCGCTTCTCCAAAAGGCCCAAAAATGGCGGAGTAGAAGGGATTTGAACCCTTGCACCAGTTTCCCGATCTATGCCCTTAGCAGGGGCACCTCTTCAGCCACTTGAGTACTACTCCAAAGTCCTTTAACATGTTATAACAAAACATGATTAAAGTCAAGATTTTTCAATACGAAGAAAATGGTGTTATCCTCTTATTTATTTTCTTCTATGATTGTTTGCAAATAATCACTGATGTCATTTTCTGTTATATCATAAGAAATAACTGAACCTTTTTTAATAACAATTAGCACAGGAATCGATTTGTCACTAACCTTTAAATCAGAAAACTGGCTACCTACTAACATATTTGTTTCCGATTCAAAAACAACCGCTTTTGCATTTTCTGGATCTGCCAAGTCAACAGCATATAATTTGTATACATCGGCATCATCAGAATTTCGTTTTTGGAAGGTAACATAATTAAAAATAATCTCATCCATTGCCCCTACTGCTTCTTCATATTGAGAATCACTACTATATAAATAAACAATGTAAGTTTCTTCTGTTTGTTCAAAGATTTCTTCACCTACTAGATGCTCAATAGAATCATAGTTATTCACTGTTCTTGAACCAATAAATCTAACGATAACAGCGATGATAAATGCTAATGTAATTAAACCAATGACTCCCCAAAAAATAATATTTTTATAATTAACTGTCTTTTTTGTTGTTATTTTCTTGTTCATTTTTTATCACCTATAAATCTCTATATTTTTACGATATATATTATACTAAAAAAAGTTGTTTTTATCAAGGAACTTTTAAATTATTTTCGTTGTTCCAAAATAACGAAAGCGATGCTATATGCTTTCTCATGAGATATAGAAACATGAGTGATATAACCATCTAAAAAATTCGCTTCGATGTAAGGACTGCCATCTTCATGGTTCAAAATGCTCACTTCATTAAAGTTAAATTTTTTATTACAAGCTTTAAAGAGTGCTTCTTTTGCTGAAAAACGACTCGCTAGATACTCTATCTTTCTTTTTTCATATGAAAATTTTTCAAACACCATGATTTCCGTTGGTGAAAGAATTTTTTCATAACATTTCTTATCTTTAATAATATCTATAAAACGAGAATTCTCAGATATATCTACGCCGATTTTTTCAATCATAATTTCCTCCTGCTACTTTTAGGCTGTTGATAGGTTTTTCATTTTTTTATATCATGTATGCATTGAAGGTAAAAAGCAATGAAAGATAATGCAATAAACGTCCTTTTCGGATTAAGACTAAAACAATTAAGAAACGCAAAAGGCTATTCCCAAGAAGCTCTCGGATATGAATCTGGTCTTCATCGGACTTACATCGGCCATGTCGAAAGAGCAGAGAAAAACATTACCCTTAAAAATATCGACAAATTAGCAGCTACCTTGGGTGTTGATATTAAAGAATTATTTGATTTTTCCCAATTAAGATGAGGATTTATCCTTATCTTTTTTTATTTGTTCACACATTCTTTCAATATCTTTAAAACAATGGCTCAGTCCTGATTTAGAAAAATATCGACCGATTAAACTTTCCGATTTTTCACTCAATTGAGACAATGAATCATCAGGATAAGTATTTCTTAATAGAATGGCATCGATTAAACGATCGGATAAATTCAATAAACCAAAGTTTTTTTCTAAATATGCTATATTTTTTAATTGTTTTGCTGCGGTAGTAATCGCTTTTTCTTCATTCGCAATATCACAGTTTATTGTTCTATTAGCATAATTATTGTAATCTCTTCTGATCCTTTCGTCTTCAAAATAAAATAAACTATTTGTAGCCCCAACAAAACGCAGAAAGTCAGCAATTTGTTCTGCTTTCTTTACATATACAACAATTCCTTTATGACGAGTCACATGTTTTGCCATTATCCCTACCTGACTCATCACTTCAACAAGAAAGTCGGCATCATTTTGATTCATGGCAACAATCTCTAAATGATAGTTGCTTTTACGCGGATCATTAATCGACCCCCTCATCAAAAAAGCACCTCTTAAAACACTTAATCTACAACAAGGTTTTGCTATTAATTCTCTGGATACCTCTTCTTTAATCTGATAATTTTCATCTATCAAGTCTAAATCCTTAAGGATGTCAAGACCTTTTTCTGTTGTTGTTAGGACATAAAGATTTTTATAATCGAGTTTTTTCTTTTCAACAAGAATAATTTCCAGTTTTATCGAATATATTTTTTTAAATAAATATATAATTCTCCGTGCTATCGCATTCAAAGTAGTAATGATTTCAATTTTAAAACTTCCAGTGGATACCTTTATCGTTGAGCGATACTTGATAATGGAATAAAGTTCTGCTTTTAAACAACAGTCATCACCTTGAATATTACTTATTTCCTTTTTTACTTCTGATGCAAATGACATAATTATTCCTTGCAGTACTTAACAATATTTAATGCTGCAATAGCCCCATCATTAATTGCAGTAGCTATTTGTCTGATTTCTTTCGCAACAATATCCCCACAAGCATAAAGACCTTTAATTGATGTCTCAAAATTCTTATCGACCACCACGTATCCACGTTCATCGGTAATTTCTAATTTACTGATTAGTTGATTCGCTGGTTGCTGACCGACATACTCAAAACAACCATCTACATCAATAGTAAAAACCTCAGAACTTAGTTTGTTTTGCAATTTAATCTGTTTTAAATTTTCTTCCCCCAAAAATTCTAAAGGAATAGTATTTAGGATAAACTCAACATTCTCCCGGACTTTTAACTTGCTGACCAAAATTTCTGCTCCTCTAAATTCATCACGACGATGAATGACATATACTTTGCTCGCAATATCGGCTAAGTATAGGGCTTCTTCTAAAGCAGAGTTTCCTCCACCAATGACAGCAACTGGTTTATTCTTATAAAAGGAGCCATCACAAATAGCACACCAAGAAATTCCTTTTCCTTTATACGTCTCTTCACCAGGAATATTAAGGTGTTTATTCTTTGTTCCGGTAGCGACTACCAAAGCTTTTGACTCTAGTTTTTCTGCTAATCCTTCTACAGTCACTTTAAAAATATCTTCGTTTTTCTCAATATCAATGACAGAATAGCCAAAATATTCAACACCTAAATCATTTACTTGTTCGAACATTTCTAGCGCCAAAGAGGTTCCTTCTATTTTTTTGAATCCTGGATAATTCTCAATCACTGAAGTATTGACCATTGCTCCTCCCGGAGCTCCTTGTTCAATAATACCAACTTTTAAATTTCCCCTAGCTGCATATATTGCCGCAGTCATTCCCGCTGGTCCTGCTCCTATAATTAATACATCAAACATAATTATCCCTCACTATCTTTAATAAATCTTTCATATCTGAAGCTACGTATTTAGCTCCAGCAGCCAATAAATCTTCTTTAGATGTCAGAGCCCATCCCACACCGATGCCATCAATTCCAGCATTAATTGCTGTAGCCATATCTGTTTTTGTATCTCCAATATAAATACATTTCTCAACATTCAGCATCTTTTTAATCAAATCAATTCCTTCACGATTAGGTTTAGGCTTTTTTACTTGATCAATTCCAATAATCAAATCAAAGAATGATAATAGATTCATTTGTTTTAAGTTGGAAGTGATTGCCTCATTGATTTTATTAGAAAGGATTGCCATTTTATGACCCCTATCTTTTAACGCTTGTAGTACTTCCCTTGTATCAGGAAACATCCGTAAATACTTCGGTTGTAAATTGGCATTTAATTTGCGATATTCACGAAACAAGTGCTTCGCTTTCTCCTCGTTACAACCAATTTTCGTAAATGTATCCAGTAGTCCTGGTCCAAAAAAACTTTGCAAATCTGTTTCATCATATTGGTATTCAGGCAAAAATCGCTCGAACAATTGAATAAATGTCTCCCTGATTAAAGGATATGTATCTAGTACTGTTCCATCCAAATCAAAAATTAACAACATAAGTTACACTCTTTTTCTAGTAAATATTCGATTTATCATTAACCATTTAATTAAGCTCCTCAATACTAGAAAAATAATGTAGAACATAATCACTCCAAATGTACTAACGATTGAAATTTCAGGTGCAAAAAGGATTGTTAGAACAAAAGCAATGATTCCTCCAATAATCCCAAATGCTCCTAAAGAATAAACCGCAAATTTTGGTAATAATAAATCTATTAGTTTTATTAATATTGTTTCACCAAATACATATATTCCCACCGCAAGAAGAAAATAGGATAATTCTGGATAATCAACCCATTTTATATAGCCGCTTAAGCCAACGAATAATAAAAATGAAATAACTATTTCAATAAAAAATAGTAGTCTTCGTTTTTTCGGATCAATATTGGGTAATCGCACTTTAACAACTTTTATTTTGTCGGGATCCACTAAGCCAGATTCTTTTAATTCTTCGATTTGCTTTTCCAATTCACGCATCGACTTTTCAAAATCTTCTTCTATTTTTTCCCGTTTTTCTTTTCTTTTTTTCTTATCCATAATCAACCTCTAAAGAAGCTTATCGCTTCTTTTTATTCTGAAAATAACTTATTTTTTTACCATTACTTTTCGTAAATATTCTCCTGTATAGGATTTATCACAGTTTATGATTTCTTCAGGAGAACCGGCAAAAACAATTTCTCCTCCCCGATATCCTCCTTCAGGACCTAAATCAATGATGTAATCAGCACTTTTAATCACATCTAGATTGTGTTCAATAATAATAACTGTTGCACCTTGATCGACAATGTAATTGATTACCTCCAATAATCGTTTTATATCGTCTGTATGAAGTCCTGTTGTGGGTTCATCAAGTAAATAGATTGTTTTATTGGTAATTTTTTTATTTAACTCACTTGCTAATTTTACTCTTTGTGCTTCTCCTCCTGATAAAGTAGTCGCACTTTGACCTAATTTTACATAGCCTAACCCGACATCCCTTAAAGCAGTCAATTTATTATTGATACTAGGAATCTTGGAAAAAAATTTGACTGCTTCATCAATCGTCATTTCTAAAACATCAGCAATTGATTTTCCTTTATACTTTACTTCTAAAGTCTCTTTATTATATCTTGTTCCACGGCATTCCTCACACGGAATATAAACATCAGGCAAGAAATGCATTTCTATTTTTACAACGCCATCCCCCCAGCATTTCTCGCATCTTCCTCCCTTTACATTAAAAGAAAATCTTCCTTTATTGTAACCTCGAACCTTTGCTTCCATTGTTTCTGCAAACAATTCTCTTATTTGATCAAACACTCCTGTATAGGTGGCAGGATTACTACGTGGGGTTCTTCCAATTGGCGACTGATTAACGTCTACAACTTTATCAAAATCACGCCAACCAAGAATATCATCGCATTTCCCTGGCGTTTGTTTAGAGCGATATAATTTTTGACTTAAAAATTTTTGCAAGATTTCATTGACTAGTGTCGATTTACCACTACCGCTAACCCCTGTAACTACCGTCAACATTCCCTCAGGAATCGCTACATCGATATTTTTTAAATTGTTTTCGCAAGCATTAATAATCTTTATAAATCGACCATTTCCTGTTCTTCTCTTTTCAGGAACGGGGATAAATTTCTTCTTCGATAGATATTGTCCTGTTATACTTTTTTCATTCATCATGACTTCTTGAGGAGTTCCTGCAGCGACAATTTCTCCACCAAAATCTCCAGCTAAAGGACCTACATCGATTAGATAATCTGATTGCATCATGATTTCTTCATCATGTTCAACAACAATTAAGGTGTTCCCTAAATCGCGCATTTCCTTCAAGGCTCCCACTAGTTTTGCATTATCTCTTTGGTGTAATCCAATTGATGGTTCATCCAACACATATAAAATACCTGTTAAATGAGAGCCGATTTGTGTGGCCAAACGAATTCTTTGATTTTCACCACCAGATAAAGTGGCACTAGCACGAGACAGCGTTAAATAATCTAACCCTACGTTAATCAAAAACTGCAATCTCTCTTTGATTTCTTTTAATACCAAATTAGAAATTTGTATATCTGTTTCACTTAATTGCAATTGATTCAAATATTCTAATGCTTCTATAACAGTTAATTCGGTTAATTGATAAATATTTTTATTGCCTACCAAAACACTTAACGCTTCTTTTGATAAGCGCATTCCGTGACATTCAGGACATTCAAAGTCAGCCAAGTAAGAATTATAATATTCTCGAGCCATACTAGATGTCGTTTGTAAATATCTTCGTTCAATTAGACTAGCAATTCCTTCAATGCGTTGTGATTTCCTAATTATGTTTTGACCACTTGTTATTATTTCATAAGGAATCGGTTCCTTAGAACCAAACAAAATGATTTCCTTTTCTTCATCACTTAGGTCTTGGTAAGGTTTGTCTAGATCAATATGGTAATGGTTTGTCATTTTCTCGAAAACTTGCCATTCAATATTCTCTGTATCAACAATGTTGCGTAAATAACGGATTGCTCCTTTTCGAATAGAAACACTGGGGTTCGTTACCAGCAAATTCTCATCTAGTTTTTGTAATACACCCAATCCCTTGCATTCATTACAAGCTCCAAAAGGAGAATTAAACGAAAATAATCTTGGCTCTAATTTAGGAATAGAGAAATCACAATAAGGACAAGCTAAATGCTCACTAAAAATTTGCTCATTATCGTTAATGGAAACGATAACTTTACCTTCGCCAAATTTCAATGCTGTCTCTAATGATGAATATAGCCTAGAACGAATATCATTTCTAAGCTTTAGACGATCTATGACAATTTCTATATTATGTCTTTTTGTCTTTTCTAAAACGATGTCTTCTGATACATCAACGATTTTACCATTTACCCTAATCCGAGAAAAACCCTCTTTTTGAATCAAATCGATTGTTTTTTCATGTGTTCCCTTTTTACCATAAACAATGGGGGAAAAAATAATAATTTTCGAATCTTCTTTCGCTTCAAAAATTTTATTTACTATTTCTTCAATGGTTTGTGCTGCAATCAAAACATGATGTTCAGGGCAATATGCTTTTCCTATTCTCGCATATAACAATCGTAAATAATCATAAATCTCAGTGATGGTTCCTACTGTCGAGCGAGGATTTTTACTCGTTGTTTTTTGGTCAATCGCTATCGCTGGGGATAATCCCTCGATAGAATCCACATCTGGTTTATTAACATTGCCTAAAAATTGTCGCGCATACGCTGACAAACTTTCAACATATCGCCTTTGACCTTCCGCGTAAATGGTATCAAAAGCCAACGAAGTTTTACCACTTCCTGATAAACCTGTCATAACAACCAGTTTATCTTTAGGAATCTTAACATCGACGTTTTTTAGGTTGTTTTCTCTTGCCCCTTTTACAACGATATATTTTTGCATACAATCACCTTTTTATTATTTTCAGAAATTCCTCTTCACTAATCATTTTAATTCCTAAACTCTCTGCTTTTTCTTTTTTACTACCGGCATCGCTACCGACAATCACAAAAGCAGTTTTTTTACTCACACTAGAAGTTGGAATTCCTCCTAAGTCTTCAATAATTTTACTTGCTTCATCACGAGATAGGCTCTCTAGTTTTCCCGTTAAAACAATTGACATACCCGCAAAAAGTAAATTTTCTTTTTCCTTTTTTTCCATTGAAGGATTAATTCCTAATTGTTGCAATTCCTGAACTAAGCCTTTATTCAATGTAAAATATTTTACGATACTAGTAGCAATCGCTGGACCTATATCTTTAATCGCCATGAATTGCTCATAGCTGCTGTTCATTAATTCTGTCAATGAAGTAAAATTAGTGGCGAGTATCTTTGCGACCTTTGTTCCAACAAAACGAATTCCCAATGCAGTAATGACTTTGTCTAAGGAATTGTTCTTAGAATCTCTAATTGCTGTTAGCAGTGCTGTGACGCTCTTTTCTCCTAATCCTTCCATCTTAACCAAATCATCATAATAGTTTTCAAGACGATATATATCTGTTATTTTCTTTATATAACCGCGATTATATAAATCTTCAACAAGTTTTTCTCCCAAACCTTCAATATTCATTGCTGTTTTAGAAGCAAAATAAATTAAAGAAGCTATCGTCCTACCCTCGCATTGTTCATTGCGACAATAATGAACTGCTTCATTTTCCTCACGAACTAATTTTTGGTGACAAATCGGACAATCTTCAATCATTTTAAATGGCACCAAATCTGCTGTTCGTCTATCTAGGTTTACTTTCACAACCTCTGGAATAATATCTCCCGCTTTACGAACAACTACATAATCCCCAATACGGATATCCCTTTCCCTTACAAAATCTTCATTATTCAAGGTTGCTCGTTGAACCAAACTACCCGCAATCATAATCGGTTCTAAAACAGCATTAGGAGTAATATTCCCCGTTCTTCCTATCGTGAAGATAATATCTAGCAATTTTGTTTCGACCTCTTCCGCAGGAAACTTATAAGCAATTGCCCACTTCGGACTTTTGATTGTATACCCTATTTCTTCTTGCATAGCAAAATCATTGACTTTTATTACGACACCATCGGTTTCATAAGTCAATTTTTTTCTTTCTATTTTCCAATGATTCAAATAAGCAATTACCTCATCAATATTATGACAATATTGGTAGTGAGAATTTATTACAAATCCTAATTCTTGAAGAAACGACAATGCTTCGCTTTGACTTCTTATTCCATATTTATAAGCATCAACAATAGTGTAATTGAAGATATCTAATCTTCGCTGTGCCGTAATTTTACTATCAAGTTGACGCAGTGATCCTCCAGCAGCATTTCGCGGATTCTTAAATGGTTCTTCTCCCGATGCTTGTCGTTCGTCGTTTAGTTCTTGGAAAACTTCTTTCCCCATATAAACTTCACCACGCACTTCAATATCGAGATTTTGCTTTAATTTTTGGGGTAAGTTTTTGATGGTTTTCATATTGGCAGTAATATCCTCGCCAATATACCCATCTCCTCTCGTAGCCCCCCTTATCAACAATCCATTTTTATATTGAGCACTGCTTGCTATTCCATCAATCTTTAATTCGCAAAAATAACTTGGAGTAAATCCTGCCTTTATAATACGATTATCAAATTCACGAATTTCCCGTTCGTTAAAGGCATTAGCAAGAGACAACATCGGTTTTTCATAAACTACTTTTGCAAATTTGCCTTCTTTAACATTATCACCAACTCTTTTCGTCGGTGAATCCGGAAGAATATATTCCGGATATTGTTTTTCTAAATTCTCTAGTTCACGTAACAAACTATCATATTCAACATCTGAAATAGAAGGATTATCCTTAATATAGTATTCTTCGCTATATTGATTAAGATCTTTCACTAGTTTTGCGATTCTTTCCTTTACATCCATAAAGTAAACCTACCTTCGTTATATTATACCATATTACAGATGGTTTTAAAACGAAAAAGCATATGTTTTTGTTCTGTTTTTTCAAAAAAATGTCATTAGTTTTTTTCTGCTATCCAATTAAAAAGGTAGATAAAATTACTTATCTACCATTCTATCTTTTATTATTTTTTTCGTAACGCTTTATGTGCTAGCATAATATTCGTCATTCGCTTTTGACTGGCAAAGAAAATCATACCGATTTCGCCTCTGATACCGATAATCACACCCTCACCAAATTTATCGTGAATCACCAAATCTCCTGTCCTATAAGGACCAGATTTTTTTTGCTCTTCCTCGGATGGTTTTTTCATCAGATATTCTTGTTCTAAATCATGAAATGGATTTTCTTCTTCGAACATTTGTTTTTTTATCTTCTTTGTCCCTGCAAATTCAAGTAAAAATCTCGATGGTTGATTATGAAACCAAGTTCCATAGAGCATTCTATTTTTTGTTGCCAGTAAATACAATTTACTTTTGGCCCTTGTGAAGGCAACATAGGCAATTCGGCGCTCTTCTTCCATTTCAAAATTATTAACAATCCGTCCTTCATTAGGAAAAATATTTTCCTCAAGAGCTACAACAAAAACATATTCGAATTCTAACCCCTTAACAGAATGAATTGTTGATAAGGTAACCCCATTTTTATTTTCCTTTTGATTTTGTAGGTATTCATCTGACAAAATCGTATAATCAAAGGCTTCACGCAATCGTTCACTTCTTGAGGTTCCGTCTGAATTTGATTCGATTTGATAAAGAACACTCTTGAATTCTTGCAAGTTATCATTTCGTTCTTCAAAATTTTCTGTTTCTTCCTTCAAATACTCTTTGTATCCAATTTTTTCAATCAGTTCATCGAATAATTCATTCAGATTAACCTTATCTATTTTCTCTTGAAAATACTTAATCATCGTCATAAAATCTAGCAAGGTTTGATATTTGCTCTTATTTAGAATGACATTGGAAGCTTTCAATGCTTCAAACAACTGAACTTTATCCTCTTTACATATCGCTTCGATTTTACCAATAGTTACTTCGCCAATTCCACGTGTCGGGACATTAATAATTCTTTTAAAACTATGAATATCATTATCGTTTATGATTAATTTTAAATAAGCGATAATATCTTTCACTTCACGTCTTTTTAAATAGGAAACTCCACCAAAAACACGATAGGGTATTCCCATTTTAATAAAACCAAGTTCAAAATTTCTTAATATAACAGAATTACGATAAAGTACTGCAAAATCAGTCCAGGGAGTAGTTGTCGTTTTTAAACTGCGAACAGCATCGAGAACATAATTTACTTCATCCTTTTCCGATTCTGTTTGCACGATAATCACATCATCTTCTTTTCCTTTATTACGAGAAAATAATTCCTTTGGTTCACGGTTTTCATTGTTTTTAATCAATTTATTACAGCCATCAAGAATTGTTTGTGTTGAACGATAATTTTCTGTTAGGTAAAAAATTTGATGTTCAGGAAAATCGCGTTTGAATTGCGACATATTTTCATAGTTAGTTCCGCGAAAACTATAAATACTTTGATCATCATCACCGACAACAAATAAATTTCTACTCTTTTCTGTTAGCATCTTGATAATCTCATATTGAATAAGACTGGTATCTTGAAATTCATCGCATAATACATAGTGAAATCGATCTTGGTATTTTTGCAGTGTTTGAGGAAAATTGGTAAATATTTCCTTTGTTTTCAACAATAAATCCTCAAAATCCAATAAATTTAAACTCTTCATTTTATCTTCGTAGAGTTTAAAAATTTTGTTCTCCAAAGGATTATCAATCTTTTCTATACCAAAACACTTATTATAATTGATTGCTTTTTGGATATGCTTTGCTTTTCTCTTTTCTTCATTGTTTTCTTTTAGAACATCGGTGATAATTTTCAATTGTTCTTCTTCATCAATAATAGAAAAAGTACGACTATATCCTAAAACCGGGATTTCTTTTCGCAAGATTCTAGCACATAGGGCATGGAATGTACTAATTGTTGCATCGTATATTTCCGGTCCAACAAGATTGATTAATCGTTCTCGCATTTCGTTGGTTGCCTTGTTTGTAAAGGTAATTGCCAGAATATTAGCAGGATTAATCCCTTTTTCCTTTACCATGTAAGCAATACGAAAGGTTAGAGCTCTTGTTTTCCCACTACCAGCGCCAGCCGAAACCATGACAGGACCAGAGTATGCTAACACTGTCTTTTTTTGCTCTTCATTCAAATTGCTTAACATTCATTTCACACTCCATAACTATTTAATCGCTGATTTTAATGATACAATGCGGTTAAAAACTAATTTATTCTTTTTTGTTTCTTTATCAACAACATAATATCCATCTCGCACAAATTGGAAACGTTCCATAACAGAAAATTGCTTCTTACTTCCTTCAACAAAGCCTTTTTTGATGGTCCAAGAATTTGGATTTAATCGTTCCAAAAAACTACGGTTGTCTTCAGGATTGTCGATTACTAATGTTTCAAACAAATTGAAGGTAGCTGGTTTTGCTGTTGTTGCTTCAACAAATTGAATCGTTCCATTTGGTTTTCTTTCATTAAACCCGCTTCCGCTCTTTGTCCGTGGATCATAGGTACAATGTACTTCAACAATATTTCCATCTTTATCGTAAACTACCTCATTTGCTTTGATAAAATAAGCATGGAACAACCTTACTTCTAAACCTAAAGCTAAACGTTTGTAATGTTTATCCGGTTTTTCTAAAACAAAATCGTTTCTATCAATATATAAATTACGAGAAAAGGCAATTTGACGGGTTCCTAATTCTTCGTTTTCATTATTATTATTGGCTTCAAGGTATTCTATTTTTCCTTCCTCATAATTAGTAATCACTATTTTTAAAGGATCTAAAACAGCCATTAAACGATTCGTTTTTAATTTCAAATCTTCCCGAAGAAAATGTTCAAGCATATCGCCTTCGATTGTTGAGTTGATACGAGATAGCCCTGACGCCTTCACAAAATTTTTGATTGATTCTGGAGTATATCCTCTTCTAGCTAGACCAACTAAGGTAGGCATACGGGGATCATCATACCCTGTTACCTTTTTACTATTTACCAGTTCCCGTAAATATCTCTTGCTCATTACGGTATTGGTAATATTCAAACGTCCAAATTCGATTTGTTGGGGAACATGGGGCATTTCGCACTTCTCTACAACCCAATCATATAATGGACGATGGTTATCATATTCTAAACTACACAAAGAATGAGTAATCCCCTCAATTGCATCTTGAATAGGATGAGCAAAATCATACATTGGATAAATACACCATTTATCTTTAGTACGATGATGACTAATATATAAAATACGATATAAAACAGGATCACGCATATTGATATTAGGGCTCGCCATATCAATTTTAGCTCGTAAAACGCGTTCTCCTTCTTGGTATTTTCCCTCTTTCATGTTCTTAAATAATTCTAAGTTTTCTTCCACACTACGATTACGATAAGGAGATTCGATTCCAGGGGTATTGAAATCCCCCCGGTATTTGCTGGTTTCTTCTGGTGTTAAATCACAGACATAAGCAAGCCCCTTTTTAATGAGTTTTACTGCCAATTCATAAGTTTCATCAAAATAATCACTACCATACAATACCTTAGCAGGGTGATATCCTAACCATTCGATGTCTTTTTCAATTGCTTTTACAAATTCAACATCTTCTTTTGCAGGATTGGTATCATCAAAGCGTAAGTTTGTCTTTCCCCCAAAGCTGTTTGCTAATTCAAAATTGGTAATGATTGCTCGTGCATGTCCAATATGTAAATAGGCATTGGGTTCAGGAGGAAATCTAGTTACTATTGATTTCACTTTTCCACTTTCTAAATCATTAATCATAATTGTCTTTATAAAATTCGACATTTCTTCCATTGTTTTCACTTCCTAGTTATTATAATATCTTCTATGTTTTTTGCAGAGGCATACTTTTGATAAATATCAATAGCGAATTGTTTGTTTTCCTCGTGCATACTTGGACCAAAACAAATAATCATCAACAATATTTTTTTTGTTTCCTTTGTTACCATGGTTCTTTCTGTATCGCTTGTTGTTGAGCCAAAAGGCCCAATGTCATCTTCATAAACGGGAACATTACTGACATTTAATAGTCCTCGACCAATCCCGTAATATTCATCTGTTTCTTTTCCTATTCTTATTGTGATGTCCCCTTTGATTTTTTCATAGTCTAGTACAGCAACCGACCTTTTTGCCTCTATCGACAAAAGATTTCCCGCATCAACAACATTATTGATACGATATAAGCTGTTCCCTTTCACTAAACGTCTCAGCAAAGATTCACAAGCTAAACGGTATCGACTGGGATCTTTCCCCAGTTTTTTATAACCATCTCGAGCTTCTTTGATAAGAGGAATATTCAATACATCCTCTAATGAATATTCCCCCTTGATTTTTTCTTCATAAATTGTAATCATTTCTGATATTTTCTCACTATCCTCAACTTCAACATCCATCTTCATTGCAATGATAGTGAATGCAGGAATAATATCAGTTATTTCTTTGTTTATGGTAATTATCATTCTAGTTTAAACTTCTCTTCCTTTGTTCTTTCTAATTCAGCATTTTTTTCAGAAATTTCTGTCTTTAATTTTTCAATATTCAGTTTCAATTCTTCTTGCTTATTTTTAAGTTCTTTTATACTTTCTATTAATCTCGTATAATAAAGAACTTTTTCATTATTCCTCAAATTTTCCATTTTCTTCCGTGAAAATTCAATCTTTGCAATCAAATCTGACTTTAATATATCCAAATCTTCGAGTTTCGCTCTTAAACGAAGTACTTCTGATTTTTGATCAGGATTATTAGCTAGAGCATCAATCTTTTCTGTAACTTCTTGTGTCTGGTTAAGATTATCATGATACTCTTGTGTTAAATCTTCATTATCGCCGGCAATTTTTAAATAATTTACCACTGTTTCATCGGTCATCCTAATCTGCTTTTCTGCGTTGATGCGTTCTCCGTACTTTAGGTTAACTGTACCTAACAAACTAGTCAAATTATTGCACATGGTATTTTTTTCTTGGATTTCGTTTTCCAAGCGACGAATACTTTGATCAATATTTTGTTTCTTATCGCTTAAAATTTGTTCTTTGATTTCTCTATTTGTTTCTAATGCTTTACTAATAACTTGATTATTTTGCCATAAAGCTGTCTGTGTTTGTTGTTGGGCTTGATTTAACTCATTTAGTTGACGAATTAAATCTTCTCTTTCTTCATTTTTAACACTATAAGCCTTATCCTTTCCAATTAAATCGCTCTTCATTTCATTCAAATAATAATCGATGATTTCCTTTTCCGATTGATTTAATTGTTCTACTCGTTCATCATAGCATTGAACCAGATAATCATAGCGTTCTTTTAAGTCGACCAATTCACCACTTAATTTTTGCAAGCGATCTTCAAATAGTTCTAATTCGATTAATGCTTTTCCTCTTTTACTTAAATATGACTCTCGCCCTAGTGAAGTACGATCCGTCTGACCCGCATATTCTTTTTCTATTGTTTCTACTTTTTCTTTTGCATTCGCTACTTCAATTTTCTTTTGATTAATTTGTTGTTCAACTTGAATAATACTTCGATTAATGAATTTCTTCTCTTCTTCAAATGATTCATTTAATTCTTTTTTTATATTGCGGACACGACGAATTTTTCGTTTAAATTCAGGATCAATAATTTTTTCTTCGTTAATATCATTGAATTGTTGGCGAATCAATTGTAATTGTTGATCTTTTTGATAGATTTCTTGTTCTAGATTATGTATTCTTTGGTACATATCCTGATTTTTATTCATCACATATTTTTGATCATTATCTTCAAGAATACTGATTTCTCGTTTTTTAATCTGCAATATTTCATCTTTAATTTTCTTTATTTCTGCTTCAACATCGTATTTATCTTCTACTTTAACTTTTTCATCAAATAATGTCGGTTCTTCTATTACTGGTTTTTGACCAAGAACTTTCAATTCTGAATTTTCCTTTTCCAAAGTAGCAATAAATTCATCCTTAGCAAGCAGTTTTGCTTTTACATCGTTTAATTCATTGACATTTTCTTCATTAGCTTTCTTCAGTGTCTCCAAGTATGCTTCTAATTCAGAAGAAATATCCTCTCCACTTTTATCTAAAACAAAAATATCGTTATACTTTATCGATAATAATGTCGCTTTCTTTTGCTTTGCATCATTTAAAGATTCTTGTAATTTTGTTTTTTGTTCGGTTAATAAATGATTGGTTTTTTCTATTTCCTGTTTTTCTGCTTCTAATTCCGCTATCTTATTCTTAGCTTCCTCATATGAATTCTGTTGAGTGGCAAGTTCTGTTTCTTTTTCTGCTAATTTACTCGCACTATCTTCTCTTATCTCCTCAATATTTTTAATTAATTCTTGATTTTGGGTTTCTAATTCTACCACTTTTTTTGCAGTTTCTTCATATAATTTTTTCTGTTCTAGAAGTTCAGCTTCTGTTTGTTCATAATCGTTTTTATCCACTACTTGTGCAACTTGTTCTTTTTTCGTTAATTCTTGACGAAGCTCCTCAATAACAAGGTTAGCTTTCTTAAGTTCATCTTTTTGATTGTTTAACTCTTCATTAAGTTCTGTAAATTGCTTATTTAGATCATTTGACTTAGATAATAAATCTTCTTTTTCTTTATTGATTGCTGTTAATTTCTTCTCTAAATTTTGCTTTGTTTTTTGCAGTTCTTTTTTTTCTTGAGTGATTGCAGTCAATTGTTTCGACAATTTATTGACATTCTTATCCGCTTCGGCAATCATTTCCTTCATTTTTTGATTTTCCTGCATTAGAGAATCTATTTTTCCATAAGCATCTTCAAGTTCTTTATTTAACTGATCATCATATGATTCTTCATAATTAACTTCCAATTTAGACATTTTTTCTTTTAGATCCATTTCTTTACTTTGCGTTTTTTCTGCTTCGCTTTTGATGAATCCTTGGTCTAACAGTTTTTGCGCTTCAATTTTGCGGCGCATTTTTTCTTGAATGCCTAATTTCTCTTGTTTTTCTTTTTCCACTTCCTCTTGTAATTCTAAATCTTCTTTTATTATTTTTTCCGTTTTTGCTGGTTCTTCTTTTTCCTCAACTAGGAGTTCCTTCTCTTTTGCTTTTTCTTTCTCCTTAGCTAAACGTTCCTTTTCTTTTGCTTTTTCCTTTTCCTTGGCTAAACGCTCTTTTTCTTTTGCTTTTTCTTTCTCCTTAGCTAAACGCTCTTTCTCTTTAGCCTTTGCTTTTTCCTTGGCTAACCGTTCTTTCTCTTTTGCCTTTGCTTTTTCCTTAGCTAAGCGTTCTTTCTCTTTTGCCTTTGCCTTTTCCTTAGCTAAGCGTTCTTTTTCTTTTGCTTTCTCCTTCTCTTTAGCTAAACGTTCTTTTTCCTTTGCTTTTGCTGCATCAGAAAGAACAACCTTCTTTTCCTTTAGTTCAGGTTCTTTTTTAGCCTTAATTTCTTCGGTAGTAACTACAGTATTAGGTTTTTCAGTCATGGTCTCACCCTCTTTATTACTGATAATTGTTCGCTCACTAAACAAATAACGTTCTTTAGCATTTTTTTCATTAATTAGTCCTTTTTCGCTTCTTATCTTCAAATACTTTTTCCTGTTCTTTGAATCTTCGAGCAAGCTTCTTTTTATAATTTCTAGTTTTTCAGATTGGCCCTTGTCCCTAATCATTAGCCTCACCCCTTTAGAAAATAAATGTTTTAACTACCTCATAAATCACATAAACTACCACTGTTAACGTACCAGCAATGCTGAGTATTATCAATAAGGTTTTGAATAATAAAAGCCAGGTTTTTTTCTTTTTGAAATGGGAGCTTTTATCAATTATTGTTTGGGAAATGGTATCCAAAGTCTGATTACCTATCTTTCCTTCACAGACCAAATTTATAGCATAGGGAGCAAATGTATAATTTTTCTTTAAGACATTTGTCATATAATATGCTTTGGCTTTTTTAATTTTTTTCTCATATTCCTTGTCTAATATTCTTGTATTTCTTTCAAGTATATGTTGAGCACTATTCGTAATCTTTTTGAAATCTTGAATATTTACATTATAATATCTTGCATAGATTAAAGAAATTATGATTATATATAGACTTGAGTCCATAACTAATTTAATCCATGGTTTTTTTGAAAAAAGAGTGTAAAGAAGATTTTCCATTTGAACAAAAAAATTACCACCAAATGCCTTTACCAATAATCCGTTTGTTAAGCCATGAATAAAAACGAGAAGAATCAACATCAACCACAATAATAATATCATTCCCCATGAAAAAGGTTTGATTTTAATATCTGCAGAAGTTTCAATGACACTACTACCTTCAATGATTTTCTTTTCTTGAGTTTTCTTCACATCTTTTTCCCACAACAAAAATGCCTTCTTTGCTATTCTTCGCCTTCGATAGCGAGAATAAGTAGCATTTCTAATGAGATGCCCAAAAGCTTGATAATTCTTTTTATATTTTATACGATAATCCTCAATACTACTCACAATATACGGCGAATTCAAGGGGTCATAAAGAAATGGATTCCCTTTTAAAAATTCAATTTTGTCTAAATCGACAACATCTGTATCTTCACCCGACCATAAGGGATTATATAATTTTACTTGTGGATTATCTTTCATTTGTAATCTCCTGTTAATTCGTCAGATACACCTTTATTGCTGAATCGATATCCGTTGAATTTAAAATATCATCAATTAAGTTTTCCGCCAATAGATTCTTATCTAATAGGTTAAATAAAAACCCTGTATCTTTTGTAAATATCTTTTCTAAAACACTATATCTTGCTTTATCTGTGATAATTCCTAAATTGGACAAATCTTTTATCCTATTTAAACCGTTCTTGATGTCTTTAATAGTAACAACCTCTTCGTTTGTTTTTAGCACATATTCAAAAGCAAAATATTCAAAATATAAATCATGCCCTGACAACTCTTGTGAACTTAATGTATCACAAAAATAACTCGATAAAAGTATTTCCTCTTCCCAACTATGATTTTGAAAAAAATCACGATAACTTTGCCCTAAAACTAAACGAACAGGATATGAGTTTTTGGAATCAATCAAAAATATCTCTTCTTTATACTTGCTATGAACAGAAAAAGCTTCCTTCAACGTTTTAAACACTCTTTGTTCGTATTCACTTTTTTCTAATAAGTTCATATTTATGTATTCTTTTAAATATTCTTCAACAAAATCATCTATTGATGATGGATTTTGAAATAGTTGATTGAAAGTATCAACATATTCATTTATAGGATAATCATATAAAGTCTTTTTTGTTAATCGATATAGTTCGTTATGATTATTGAAATAAAATGACATAGAATTGTAAACTGCAAGAAAACTTGCTCGATCACTTTCCTTTACAAAGCAATCCAATATCTTTGTTTTATTGTTTTCTAACAACTCAAAAATTTCATTAAAAGTATAAGAACTAAAATCATTCTCTAATATTTCACCGATAAAATAAACATACCCTCTTTTCGCAAGTAGGTATTCATATTTTTCAAAAAAAACATCATACAACGAATTTTCTTTTTCATCTAATAATACATAGTAAAATAAGGTTCTCTTTTCCCCCATCTCCATTAATGTTAACACATAATCATCATCAATCTTAGCATTCTCAATTCTAGTTTGAGATGCCGGTGATAAATTAGGTATCATTTCATTACTGAAATAGGTGTTCAACTCTGCAAATTCATTTGCTAGGCTATCTAATTCTCGATATCCTGCTAGGGCCTTTGACCCATTCAATTCCTCAAAAGCATGTGTCCACGTTCTATATTTTTGTACATTATTATTTTGATATTGATTGAATAAAGAAATATCAAATACTTTCGTACTTGTTTTTGCCATTACATTTGCCAGTGGTTTTGATATACTAGTAATCATTGTTGTTCCTAAAACAAATAAAAGGAGCGTAAGATAAATATAGGTGTTCATAACGGATGAAACAGCCCCTAAAACACGCGATAAAACACTTGTCTTTTTTAGAATAATTTTTTCTTTGCTTGGTGAAAACAGTTTTAGAATAAGATAAATTAGTAAATATATTAAAAGGTAAAGAATAATTCCAACAAAAATACAGAAAATAACATTTTCATACTTAGCAATAACAAAGTGCTTTTCTAACCACAAGAAAATTTTCTCTTTTGATTGCCTAATAAAATTAATTTTCAATAGAAAATGAACAACATGCTCTAATGAAAAATGGAGAATGAAAAATGGTAATGTTAGATTAATAGTTTTTTTCAATTGACGACCAAAACCATAGTAGCTTCCAAATAGTAAGCCTGTTATGAAAACAATGATTGCTAGTATGTCAAAATTGAATGTCGCAAAAGACTCCATTTTTTCCACCGAGAACATCTTTCCTTGTACTATCTTTTTTTTATTATATCATTTATAATCTTTTTTTACAATCCTTTTATTAATTTACAAGGCAACAAAAAAAGCTGAATTTTTAAATCCAGCTTTTGCTTTTTTCTTTTTTTTAGTCTAATTCGTAAATCTGTTCATCATAAACTGACCAAACAGCATTGTTTTTATACATTTCAGCGCTTCCTTTTGGTACATAAATCTTAACATCTTCTGATAATCTGAATTTTGTAACTGAAGTGTTAATGCAATTTGGATTAACAACGTTCAATATCAATTTTTCTAATCCTGAACATCTATCAAAAGAATTTGAACTTGCAACAAGTAAAACTGGGCACGCCGCTATTGTTATTTTAACGGTTGCTTTTTTTGTTGGGTCAGCTGCTAACGAAGCAGTTATTGTTGCAGAGCCATTTTTAATTGCTGTTACAGTTCCTTTATCGCGGTCAACTGTAACTACATCGGGATTATTCACTGTCCAATAAACCAATTTTCCACTAGCTTCAGTTAAGCGAACAATATCACCAACATACATATTTCTTGCATTAATAATTTCAATACCATCTGTTGATGTTGAAGCGATCATTTCTTGACCATCACCGTACATCTCACTATCATCAACATTGATGGTTATTGTTTTTAATCCTCTACAACTAGCAAAAGATAATCCTGTATTTCCACCAATTGTTTTAACACTGTTAGGAATATTCACTGATTGTAATTTCTTACATTGATAGAAAGCATAATCTTCGATTGTTTCAACAGTATAAGGAATAGTAATTTTTTGAACTTTACTAGTCGCAATACTAATATTTAAAAATCTAATATATTTGTAAAAAGCATAACTCTTAATTACTTTTACAGGTGCTCCATCAAGTTCAGCAGGTATTTCAACATTTTTATCATTACCAATATATTGAACAATCGTGATATAGTCACCATTGACTTTATCATAAACATATTTATATTTAAATTTTTCATCTTTAGTGATTCGAATCGTTCTTTGAATCCATGTATCATTAGGTTTATTGCCTAATTCATCTTCTTCATAAGAAGTAATATTTACTGGCGCAGTAAAATTCCATACGTTCATTTCCCCTGATAAAAAGTAAACATCAAATTCTTTCGCCTCTGGGCCATCAGGAGTAACCAATGTTATTTTCACATGAGCGCTGGCGTATTTTTCCCATTTCTTATTAGTGGTAACATCGCTTTGTAGCGTGTATTTAAAGGAATCTGTTTTTAAAGACTCAATTCCATCAAAATATGTTGTCTTACCATCTTCATCTGTGTTTTCCTTGATAAATTTTGGATATGCTACGCTTGATGTTGAGTAAAATGCACGGGCAACTGCCTCTAAGTCTTTGTTATTTACTGCCTCAACATAAGCATCCCACAAATCTTTGGCTTCTACTTCTTCACTACAACCAATTGAAAAAGTTAAAGTAAAAACTACAGCGAATAATAAGAATAATATTTTTTTCATTTTTAATTCCTCCATATGTTTTTTGGATTAAAGATTATCTTTTATTATTTGATTACTATACGTAATTATACAATAAAAGGCTTATTAAATCAACACTTTTTTAAATCGTTTTCAAAACGGTATTTGAAATAGCCAGCAACAGCAATCATAGCCGCATTGTCAGTACAATATTTCATTTTGGGAAAAGTCAATTTTACATTTTCCAATTTGTTTACTGCATCAGTTAACGATTTTCGCAATCCTTGATTAGCAGCCACACCACCAGCAACGACAATTTGTTTCACTTTATAAGTTTGTGCTGCTTTAATAGTTTTATCTACTAATACTGTTACAACACTACTTTGAAAGGAAGCAGCCAAATCTGCGACATTGATTGGTTCATTTTTCATATTACATTTGTTAATAATATTTAAAACCGCTGATTTTAATCCTGAAAAAGAGAAATTATAACTGTCTTTATCGAGATAAACAAAAGGTAATTTATAGGATGGCTTTCCTGTTTGCGCCAGTTGATCAACATACATTCCTGCAGGATAATCCAGTCCCATTACTCTACCGACTTTATCATATGCTTCCCCTACTGCATCATCTAAGGTTTGCCCTAAAATTTCAAATTGGTAATGCTCTTTCATGAGTACTAACTCAGTATGACCACCTGAGACAACCAGTGCTAATAGTGGAAAGTGAAAATCACTTTCGATATAATTTGCATAAATATGACCATCGATATGATTCACATCAACACAAGGAATATTATGAGCTAAAGCAAAAGCTTTGGCTGCATTAATTCCTACTAACAATGAACCGATTAATCCTGGTGTTGTAGTTACCGCAACTAAATCAATCTCTTTCGGAGTAACCTTGGCATCCATTAAGGCTTGTTCGAAAACATAAATCATCTTTTTTACATGTTCTCTACTGGCAACCTCAGGAACAACACCACCAAATATTTTATGAATATCTATTTGTGTATAAATAGCGTTCGCTAAGACTTCTTTTCCATTCCTTACTATTGCGACACTGGTTTCATCACAACTACTTTCTACACCCAACACTAACACCCAATCACCTCAATTCTTTTATCATTACCAAAGCATCTTCAAGATCTTTATAATATTTTTCTCTTCGATAAGCAACCTTAAATCCATATTTCTCATAAAGACTGATCGCTATTAAATTATGTTCTCTAACTTCTAAACTGATATTCGGCACTTTAGACATTTTGCATAGATTAATAGCAAATTCCAAAATCATTGAACCATAACCATGATTTTGGTATTCCTTGTCCACATAGAAATTTACTATTTCTGCTCGTTCACTTTCAATCCATAAACCGATATATCCTTTTACTTGATGATTAATATCAAGAACAAAATAATAGGCGTAAGGATTTAAAGTCAATTCTGAATAAAGCATATCGTATCCCAATGTTTCTTTAAAAATCCTTTTTTCACCTTCTATAACAGCGGGAATGTCAGCTATTTTCATTTCACGGATTTGATATTTCATGTATTTGCCTTTCTTAGATAATTAGGAACTAAAGCTTTTAAATCTATCACTTCATTTTGGGCTAGTTCAATGATTTTAAACGCAGAGAATTTAAAACTTTTCTCATCAATTATCTGATAGCCACCTTCTTTTATTTGCTTAATGAAATCTTCGGCTAAAACAAAGCAATCATCAGCAAGCACCGAATACTTACCCTTTCTAATTTCAACAATTCTCGTATACAAATAATCCTTTTTCGCAACGCTTGTAATTGCATATTTCCCATCAATATGATAATAACCGCTAGCAATCACATCAAGACTACTAATCGTATATAAAGGAATATTTAGTGTCCAAGCAAACATTTTTGCGATAATTGTACTGACTCTCAATCCAGTATATGAACCTGGTCCAATGCCAACGATAATTTTTGAAAAATCTTTTACTTCTAAACGGTGTTCATTTAGACCTTCCTTGATTACATTTAAAAGATTTTCTGAATGATTATTAGGTGTTTTCAAAAGTTTTTGAAAAATCTCTTTCTTCTCATCAATAAAAGCAACATATAAAAAACTTGTTGAAGTGTCAATTATCATTGTCCTCATAAGTTAACCTCTTTTAATAAATTGATGTATTGTTGTGCTTTGGCCTCGATTTCTACAATTCTTACCGTATCACCAGATTGTTTAATCATCACTTTTAGAATATTTTCAGGTAAAATATCACTTATATTGTTTGCCCATTCAATGACGCATACTCCCTTAGCCTCAAAATACTCTTCTAAATAGTCATCTCCACTGTCATTATTCAAACGATATACGTCCATATGATAGAGTGTTAAACGACCATAATGTATTTTCATAATTGTAAAAGTAGGACTATTGATGATTGTTGAGATACCTAAGCCTAAGGCAATTCCTTTTGTCAGAGTTGTCTTCCCCACTCCCAAGTCTCCTTCAAGCGTGATAACCATATTTTCTTCAACAAGTTCCCCAATTTTTTTCCCCAACTCAATCATTTGTTCAGGACTTTTAATTTTAAACTCTTTTTTCATAATTACACCATTTTGATATTATCCATATTAAGGATATCATTTATAATATTTTTTTATCTTATTTTGTAACGTAGAACTTTCCATACAAAGCTATTTTTTCATTAACCGAATCTACCATTATTTCCCGAAGCAGGATCGATGTTTTTGTTATTTCCTCCCCATCCATAAACGGGTAATAGGTTTTTTCGAATAGATAGTCAATAGTTCCTACTCGATATCTTTTATCGCTTTCCACGCGGACACCATTAATATAATAGGACTGTCCACTCTTAGTTACATTATTACTAAAATACAACCCATTATTCATATAGTTAAGAATTTTTAATAATTCTCTTCCTAATATTGTTGTCCTACATATTGTATTTTCAAAGGGCATTATTTCAAAAATATCACCATAACTTACATTATCATTGGCATAGATGGGAAAGGCACTACTGCGAACTCCTCCAGAATTTACAACTCCAAGATCAGTTCCCATCTTTTCTTGAATTACAGTTGCCATCCATATTCCTGCAATATTTTTATAGATATTTTCACCAGCAACTCCCAATATAGATTTAGCTTCATCAATATAGCTTTGATATTTGCTCATCAAATCATTAATTGCTTGATTTTCTTGAAAACAAACACTACTAGCTTTGATATTTTCACTAGAAACATCAATAACTTCCCTTGTTTCCTTATCAATTTCTAAGGTAATTTTTCCTATATATTGACCATTTGAACCTGATTGAACATAGGGTAATGGTACTTGTCGATTATAATTTAATTCGCCATAATACTGTTGATGTGTATGACCATTAATTAATACATCAATTTTTTCATCACCTGTTAGTGACGATAATTTATAGTTGATTTCCGCTGTATCAAGATGTGCTGCGACAATGACAATATCACAATTTTCTTCATTTCTGAGAATTTTTGCGTATTTTTTGATTGTTGAAAACTCATCAGTAAAAACATAATCTTTTACATGTGAGGCAAGAATATCATTGATTTGATCACTACCCAATAAACCGATAATGCCAATTTTAAGATTTCCCCGATCGATAACCGCATAAGGATTTGCCCATTCAACTAATTCATAGTTGTGTTTATAGCACACATTTGCTGATAAAAAAGGAAAAGATGCTTCTCCATTTTCTTCGTTTTCGTCAAAGAAGACTTTTATTTGATCAACTCCCCAATCAAATTCATGATTCCCAAGCGTCATTGCATCAAAACCAATTATGTTCATCGCTTCAACAACAACTTTCCCCCTAGTCATTGATGATACTGCTGTTCCTTGAAAGATATCACCAGCAGAAATAATGATTGTAGATTCCGGATTTTTTTCTTTTTCGCTGATTAAATAATTGCCTAATTTAGAAATACCTACTTTATCTCCGTCTTCTAATAGAGCACCATGAAAATCATTAATTGAATAGATTATTAATTCATCAATAGTAGATTCACCAATAATCGGTTCATCAATAATAGACTCATAACAACCCACTAAAAAAACAGCAATAAAAAGTAGTGATAAATAACTAATTATTTTTTTCATTATCATCTTTCCTTTCGACTATCAAATTTCTTTCTTTCACTAGTGTTAAGAATTTTCTTGCGTAAACGGATATTTTTAGGGGTAACTTCCAATAATTCATCATCATTTATATACTCCATACACACTTCTAGGGGCATAATTCTTGGCCTTTTTAAAACAACAGTCATATCTTTTGAAGAACTTCTTTGATTTGTTTGTTGTTTGGCTTTCACAACATTAACCGCCAGGTCTTCTTCTTTATTACATTCACCAACTATTTGCCCTTCATAAACATTCTCATTTGGTTCAATAAATAATACACCGCGATCTTCAATTTGTCCAATTCCATAAGCTGTTGTTTTACCTTCATTGGTAGCAACCAAAACCCCTAGTTTTCTATTACCAACCAAACCACCTTCCAAAGGACGGTAATCCAAAAAAATATGGCTCATTGTTCCATAACCTTTCGTACAGGTCATAAAATCCGTTGTTACACCGATTAATCCTCTTGAAGGCATAGTATAAATTAATCGTGTTTGGGAGATATCATTTGTCATAGATTCTAGTATCCCTCCCAAACGTCCAATTAATTCAATTGTTGGTCCAGTATATTCATTAGGTATATCTATTTGTACATATTCAAACGGTTCATACATTTTACCATCAATTTCTTTAATGATTGGTTTAGGTTTGGCGACTTGAAATTCATATCCTTCACGACGCATATTTTCAATGAGAATTCCCAGATGAAGTTCTCCTCTGCCAGAAACAATCCATTCATCATGATAACCACTTTTTTTCACCCGTAAGCTAACATCTTTTTGCGTTTCTCGATATAGTCGCTCTTCTAATTTTGTTGAAGTGACAAATTTTCCTTCTTTGCCAGCGAAAGGTGAATTGTTAACAGAAAAATACATTTCTACCGTCGGTTCACTGATTCTAATTGGTGGCAAGGATTCTTCATATCCCACTTCACAAATTGTTTCGCCTACATTTATATCCGCCAATCCTGCTACAGCAACAATATCTCCAGCATAAGCTTCTTCAATTTCAGTGCGATGAAGACCTAAAAAGCTGAATAATTTTTGTATTCGAAAACTTTTAATTGAACCATCTAATCGCATACAAGAAACCATGGTGTTTGTTCTCATGGTGCCCTTTTTAATTCGTCCAATTGCCATTCTTCCAACGTATTCATTATAATCAAGTAACGCACCTTGAAATTGTAAATGACCATCCTTTTCAACACTTGGTGCTGGTATCTCTGAAACGATTAAATCTAAAATAGGATTCATCGTTTCTCTTTGTGTTGTAATATCACTAGATAGACTAGATGTACCATGAGTTGCACTGGCAAAAACAACTTTAAATTCCAATTGATCATCATTAGCACCTAATTCAATAAACAAATCTAACAATTCATCTACAACTTCATCAGGACGTGCAGAATCTTTATCCACTTTATTGACGACCACAATCGGTTTTAAATTGTTTTCTAAGGCCTCTTTTAACACAAATCTTGTTTGTGGCATAGCCCCTTCATAGGCATCAACAACGAGAACTACACCATCTACCATCTTCATAATCCTTTCCACTTCACCACTAAAATCAGCATGGCCAGGAGTATCCAAAATATTTATTTTACATCCTTTATACATTACTGCAGTATTCTTTGCAAGAATAGTAATTCCTCGTTCTCTTTCAATATCATTACTATCCATCACTCGATCTTCAATTGTTTCTCGCGACTCTAGCGTTTCAGATTTTTTTAATAATTGGTCAACCAAAGTCGTTTTCCCATGATCAACATGAGCAATAATTGCTACGTTTCTAATTTCCATTTTTTTTCCTAACTAAAATGAATTTCTTTCATTTTCAACTTTTTATAAAATTCTTTTTCATGTGATACCAAAATCACTGTTCCCGGATAATTTTCAATGCTTTCAAACAAAGATTCTTTTGCTATTTTATCAAGATGATTGGTCGGTTCATCTAAAATCAACAAATTAGAATCTTCCAAACTGAGTTTAGCAAATCTCACTTTTGAAATTTCTCCACCACTCAATTTATTGATAGGTTTAATCACCAAATCACTAGTAATCCCATAACGATTTAACAAACTCCTAACATCTTTATCATCCATTTTTGGATAAGTATCTTTAATGTAATCAAAAGGAGTAACATCTCCTCTCTCATCCATTTCCTGAGAATAATAAACAATTTTATTATATTCAGGCATTTTTATAGTGCCTCCTAAAGAAGGAATCAATCCTAAAATTGTTTTTAGGAAAGTTGTTTTACCAATACCATTTTTACCTGTTATTACTACTTTTTCTCCGAACATAATCTTCATATTAATTTCTTTAAGTATTGGAGTAGTATAACCAATTAATAATTTCTTGACTATCAAAGCTTCACTATTAAATGTATGAGTAAAAGGAAAAATGAACTTCACTTTCCTTTGTTTGGTTGGTTTTGTCAACACTTCAATTTTCTCTAACATTTTTCTTCTGCTTTGAGCTTGTTTGGTTGTTGAAGCACGAACAATATTCCTATCAATAAAATCTTGTGTTCTCTTAATGAATTTTTGTTGAGCATTATATTCTGCTTCATATTGCTTATCATGCATATCTTTTTGTAATAAATAAGCATCATAATTTCCTCGATAACGGGTCAGTTTCTTATTCTCAAGAGCACAAATCACATTGCACACGCCATTTAAAAACTCTGTGTTATGGGATATCACAATAAAAGCATGGGTATAAGTAGACAAGTATTTTGTTAACCATTCTACGTGAACAGCATCCAAAAAGTTTGTAGGTTCATCTAGTAACAATACATTTTTCTCTTCTAACAACATTTTCGCAAGAAATATTTTTCCTTTTTGTCCACCACTTAAATTCTTTAAAATCCAGTTTTCATCATAATTTATTCCTAAACCATTAATTACATTAGCAATTTTTGATTGAATCATATAAAAACCTTTTTGCTCTAAATATTCTTGAATATTATACGCTTTGTTTAAAATTCGGTCATATTCATTTTCTAAAGCTGTTTCTAAGCTTTTATATAACGCATTCATTTCTTTTTCTTTTTGAAATAGTTCTTCATAAACTTTATACAAATAATCCTTAATTGTTAATGAATCATAGACTTTTAAGTGTTGATCAAGATAACTAAAGTCAACACCATTCACCCAAGATATTTTTCCTTCGTCAGGATCAATACGATGGGCAATAATATTCAGAAGTGTTGTTTTTCCTACACCATTTGCACCGATTAATCCCATATGGTCTTCACGATATAAGTTAAATTCTAGATTATTAAAAAGTGTTATATCATTGTAACCAAACTTCAGATTGGTAATTTCTAAAATGCTCATAATCAGCACCTCAATTTACAAGTTAATTATTATCATTAAATTACAATATTATACAAATACTATTTATAAAGATGCGAATTTCCCTCGTTTTGCTAAGCGTTTTTTTCCTATTTGGATATTCTCTTTATAAACAAAAAATAAAATTTTCCATCTTCCGTTTCCCATGGTGTCTTAACTGGACCGAGATTTTGATATCCTAAAGTACGATACATTTTCATCGCCTTAACATTATCATTTCTAACCAATAAATCTATTTGTGTTTCTCCTTCTTTTGCAAGAAGTTTTTCTGTATTTTGAAAAAGTTTTGTCCCATAACCTTGGTTGCGATATTCCGGATGAATCATAAACAGGTGAAGCGTTAATGTATTCTCATGCCAATTTGATTTTTCAGCACCAATAGAACCGATAATTTTTCCTGATACTTCCAGAACAAAAAGAAGATTATTTTGATAATCTTCCAAAAAATTATCATATACAGGATAATATTCATTCCATAACGGATATGTCTTTTTAACAAATTCACACAATTCAACAATTTCTTTCAAGTCCTTTTCTTGAGCTCTACGAAAACTACTTTGATTATCCATTTTATGATTTCCTTTTGCTTTTTTCTTTTATATCCGTTAAATATGCCCAACGCTCTAACTTATCATTTAATGTTTTTTCTACTAATTCTCTTTGTATATACAATTCTTTTGTTTTTGAATAATCGTTTCCTGATGCTTGAATTAGCTCATCAATATCTTTCATTTGATATTCTAATTCTGTAATATGATCTTCAATAGTATCTAATTCTTTTTGTTCATTATAAGTTAATTTAGGTATCTCTTTTTTACTTTCTCTTGGAGAAAAGCTCTTTTTTTCTTCCTTCTTTTCCTCTTCTTTTACATTATTCAAATAATCGCTATACCCACCTAAATACTGATAAAAGATTTTGTCTTCTTTTAGAACAAACACTCGATTTACAACTCGATCTAAAAAATAGCGATCATGGCTAACAACGATGATTGCTCCGGAAAAAGCTTCCAAGTAGTCTTCCAAAATAGTCAGTGTTGTAATATCTAAATCATTTGTTGGTTCATCCAAAAGCAGAACATTAGGAGCAGACATTAGTATTCCTAGTAAGGACAATCTTCTCTTCTCGCCTCCTGATAAATTGCCAATATAGCTATGTGGATTTTCAAATAAAAAGTTCTCTAACATTTGACTTGCAGTAATATAGCCTTTTTTTGTTTTCACCATTTCTGCGATATCTTTAATATAGTCAATTGCTTTTACATTATCGTCTAGTTTTTCATTGTTTTGAGAAAAATATCCGATTTTTACTGTTTCGCCGATGATAACTTCTCCACAATCTGGAATTTCTTCTCCCACGATGATTTTTAAAAGAGTTGTTTTTCCACTACCGTTTTTACCGATAATTCCAACTCGATCTTCCCGATCCAGCAAGAAAGAAAAGTCTTTAAATATTTCTTCTTGATAGCTTTTACCAACCTTAACTAATTCAATGGTCTTTTTTCCAAGCCTTGTTTTAGCACTCTCCATTACAAGTTTTTTCTCAACAACTTTTTTTTGACTGATTAGATTCTCATATTTTTCAATTCTTTTTTTATCTTTGCTCGTTCTAGCCATTGCCCCTCGGCTAATCCATTCATATTCTTTCCGAATAAGTGCTTGAAGTTTTCTCTCTTTGGATAATTCTTGTTCAACTATACTCGCTTTCAACGAAAGATATTTTGAATAATTAGCCTCATAGGTGGTTAGCCTACCCTTGTTTAATTCAATAATTTTGTTTGTTATCCTATCTAAAAAATAACGGTCATGGGTTACCATGAGAATTGCTCCTGTATATTTAATTAGATATTTTTCTAGCCATAAAATGATATCACTATCCAAATGATTGGTTGGTTCATCCAAGATTAACATGTCAGATGGCGTAACCAAAGCCTTAGTTAGAGCGACTTTCTTTTTTTCTCCACCTGATAATAAAGCTATTTTTCGATGATAATCAAAAAGCTCTAATTTTGTTAGTAAGGCTTTCACTTCATGTTCCTGATATTCTTGATTCTTCTTGTTGCTATCCTTCATAATCCATTCAAGAGGATATGCATCTTCATCTAAATCCAATTCCTGTGGTAAATAACTTACTTTAGTTTCCCCGATTAATGTTACTTCACCCGTTTCACTTTCAAGTTTACCAGAAATTATTTTCAACAGTGTACTTTTCCCACAACCATTAGCACCAACGATTCCTATTTTATCTTTTTGATCAATACTTAAAGTTATATGGTCTAAAAGGATTTTATCGCTATATGTCTTTTGGATATTCTCAGCAATTAGTAGCATAATTCCACCACTTTCTAAAATATTATAACACATTCGCTTTAGAATTTAAATAAAAAAATAGAACCTATAGTCAGTTCTATTTGCAATTTTGGTTTGCTTCAATCAATTCTAAGAAACCAGCATTTTTCTTTAGTTTGAAAAAAATCAAATTTCCTAATACCATTACGACAACTGCTTCGCCAATAACTACGGATATCATTGATAGGAAAAAAGGCAAATCTAAAACATAAAAAAGTTCTAATCCAATAATAATCCCATTAAAAACGACTGGATAAATACTAGCAATTAATAAATTCTTTGCTTTCATCACACATAAAACAGAAAAAACTGTTGCTAGGGTTCCAAAGATGACATCGACAATTCCTAAAGGACTAAAAAAGTTAGCAATTGCACACCCTAAGACAAGTGCTATTCCATAGTCTTTTCTAAAAAAACATAAAAGGATTAAAATTTCTGCGATTCGAAATTGAATATCCCCATAAGATATAAAACTAAGAACTATTGTCAGGGTAACATACAAGGCTGTAATAATTGCTAACCTAATAATTTGATAAATTCTACTCCTTGTTTTCATTTTTATTCTCCTTGTTTTTTTAAGAGATGGTTATGCAAGGAACATCTCATTGCTTGTATATTGTACCATATTTTTATGTATAAATCTAGATATTCTCTCTAAATAAGAAACAGTTAAGATATAGGACTAGATATCAACAGCCATATATCAAACCCTAAAAGTTAACTATATCTTTTGGTTACATTAATTATATCTAAATATCATTGACAAATGTAAAGTGAACATCAAAATAATTATTAACTTCCATAAATAAATAAATTTCTTACTATCGTTTTGTTTACATAGCTTCTATTTTTTCTAAATTCAATCAAAATTTGTTTCAAAATAACATTATTAAATTCAAATTCATTGATATTCTTATCATTGTTATTTACTGATTTTAATAAATTCCAACTTGTTCCATCTATACTATATAGAATATCATAATCAGAACATATAGAATTAATATATTTGCTATATTCTATTGATATTTTTCTCACATTATATATTTTTGGAAATTCAATTTTCAACCAATGAACATTATCGTTTACTTTACTAACCCAATAATTATTATCAGCAATATAGTCCTGTTTGTATAAAAAGCAACTAGCAGAATACTCTACCCCATTTTCATCAACCATATTGCTATCAGTTGTAATGCTAGTCCCTGTAACAAATAATAAATTATTTTCTATTATTTTTTCATTTTTATTATTATTTTGTTTTTTTAAAAAATCTAATAATAAACTATTGTTTTGTATTAACAAATTTATAAATTTCAATAAATTTTCTTTATCAAATTCGCTATTTTTTACAACCTTTTTTGTAATCGCATTGATAATATTTTGCCTTATATTTAGGAACTCCTCAAAAATATCACCTTTATATCCATTAATGTCAAATTCGTTATACAAAAAAATTGAGATGGCATAAATTGATTGCAAATAGTTTCGATGATATTGTTCTTTTAGAAATTTTTCATCATAAGCTTCATTATCAATCATATTTAATATTTTACAAATTAATTGGTCGTCTTTTTTTTCAACAACTCAACAAGTAAATTATATGTGCTTATTTTCAAATCATAAGAAGATATATTATCATTTTTTTTAATAATTTCTATACAATTTTTTTCATATTCATTAAATAATATATAATTTTTATTATAAATTTCATTTATCATTTCATAAGTTAATTGATATTCCATAAATGGATGTGACTTAAAAATTTTATAATAAAAATCTTTATTTATACTATTTTCTCTAATATATATAATTTCTTTCTCATCATCATATCCTGTTATTAGTAAATTGTGTCTTAAGTATTTGCTAGCATCTTTTTTATATGAAATAGAAAAAAATAAAGTATTAGTCGCAACTAAAAATAATATTGGGTACCCTTTATCTATATTATCCTTAATTACATTTATCAAGTCATTATTCTTTGTATGTATTTTTTCTTTTTTTAGACCAAAATTTTGCAAAATAATGTTTTGAATTTCATAATTGTTATATTTAGACCAATTTGTGTAAATGCTCCATTGTGCACAATATATCCTTAAAAATTCTTTATTAAATACACTTGAAGCACCAGCGATTTTGTAATCTAAACAATTATTAATTTCTATACTGTATTCATTTTCAAAATTTTCAATTATTAGTTTTCTCATAGTTCATCCTAAAGCTTCTCATTTTTGTATGTGAAAGTTCATCATACTTTCAATGTGTTTTCTTATTTTTTTTCTATCTGTTTTACCATTTGAATTTTTTGGAATTTCAATAAAATGAAAATATAAAGTAGGAATTTCATAATCTATCAAATAATCTTTTAATATATTTTTTATATGCAACTCATTCATTTTTTCACCAGTATATGCACAGCAAATAATATATTTATCTTTTAGTTTATTATAACATTTTAAAATAACACAATCATCAATTCTAAATAATTCTAACATTTTATTTTCAATGAAATACGGATATATCTTATGGGAATTTAACAATATAACATCATCTAATCGATTAACAATATATAATTCATTATTTTCATCAACATATCCTATATCTCCAGTACGTATCCATATTTCTTCATTATTTTCTTTATAATTATAATTCAATGCATAACAAGGAGTTTTTACATATACTTCTCCATGCGTATAATAGCCACAAGAAATTTTGTTATTACAAATTATTTTTATTTCTACTCCTTCTAATGGAATACCAACAGAAGTTTTTGTGCAATGTGTTATATCCTGCATTGTAACTCTAGGTCCTGCTTCAGTCAAACCATACATATTAAATAGTTTTATATTTGGCAACAATTCTTCTATTTTCACAATATCATTTAAATATAATTTGTCACCACTTGAAAATATTTTTGACAAATTATATAAAGAATATTTTTTCTTACTACATTCAAGTATAAATAGTTTTAAAATGCTTGGATTAATGCACATTACACTAATTTTGTATAATTCTATATTTTTTAAAATAATTCTTGGCGGTAAAATCAATGGTCCAATATATAATTTAATATTAGTTTTCAAAGATACTAGTAATTCTCCAACTAAAGTAGATGAATGACTAAATTTTTTAATTATATACAAAGAATCATTTTGTTTTAAACCCATCTTATTTATAATCATATCAGCATTCAAATTAATGGCATTATGAGACATAATAATTCCTTTATAGCTACCTGTTGTTCCTGAACTAAAAATAACTACTGCAGGATTATTATTATAATTCGGAGCAAATAAAGAATAAATATATTTAGGTACAAGTAATACATCATTACAATTGGAATCATATTTAATAAAAGATATATCTATATTATCAATTTCATTTGATTTTATTAACTTTTTATCAATATAACATTTTTTTGTGCTATATTCTTTTAGCATATTTATAATAGAAAATATTGGTGTTCTATAATCAATTAAAACTGCACAATCTCCTTCTTTCCATATTTCTAATAATAATTCTATATATTCTAGAGAATTTTCTCCTACTAAACCAATAAAAGCCATTCTAACTCCCTCCTATCAGTATATTCAATATTTATAATTATTAGCTTGTTTACTAAACATTTTTTTATATAATTTATCATTTTTCATTAGTTCTTCATGATTTCCCTCTTCTGCGATTACGCCATTGTTAAAAACAAATATTCTATCACAAAATCTACAACTAGCTAATCTATGAGAAATAAAAATTGAACATCTATTATCAATTATATTTCTTATACTATTATAAATTTGAAATTCTGATATTGGATCTAAAGCACTTGTTGGTTCATCTAATATAATTACATCACTTTCCTTATATAAACTTCTACAAAAAGCTATTTTTTGTAATTCACCAGTTGAAAATTGAATACCTTTTTTATCAAACCATTTATTTACATATGTTAATTCTTTATTAGGTAAATTATTTATAAAATCACATAAATCTAATTTTTCAAAAACTAATTTTAATCTTTCTTCATCATAATCATTAAAGCATATATTATCTTTAATGGAAAATGACATTATTTTATAATCTTGAAAAATCGTTGACAACCTATCAATATATTCACTATAAATATATTCATTAATATCTATACCATTAACTAATATAATACCTTTATCGGGATTATATAATCTACACAATAACTTAATTACAGTTGTCTTTCCACTTCCATTTTCACCTACAAAAGAAACTATTTCATTTGAAGAAAATTTCAGGTTAAAATTCTTTAAAATATATTTTTCAGTTCTAGGATATTTAAACCATACATTCTTAAACTCTATCATTTCAATTTTATCAATTTGTTTTTTTCCGCTTTTAGACTCCGTTTTTTCACTCATGAAGTCAATAAAATTTTTTTGATACGTACAATCAGTCAAATATTGATTTAATGTATATACTAGTTGAGTACTTGCATTATCAAACACAGTAATAGAATTATATAATAAAATTAAAGTAGCAATTTCAATGCTTTTGTTATAAAAAGAAATTAACAGCATTATAAACATTAAACAATTTTTTATTATATAATTAGTAATATGTCCATAACACTCTAAAGATGTAATTTTTTTATATAATTTTTTATTTTCATTAAAAATATTATTATTCAATTCATCACATTTTTTATTTATCACCTTATTATTATTGAAAAGTCTTAAATTTTTTTGATACTCAAAATTATATATATTTTTATTATAGAAAAACTGCCTACGAGATAATCTAACAATTGATCTATTGTATGATTCATTAATTTTTTGTTGTCTATTATATAATAGACCATTTATTATCAAACATATTATACATAATATAATAATATAAAATCCTTTAGTTATTAAAACTATACTAAATATTCCTACTATTGTTATCATATTTGATAATATATTGCGTATTGTATAAATTATTGAATATATACCTCCACTATATTCAAATAAACTCTTTTTCGCGTAACTTATTTTATCACAAAATTCTGGATCTTCTATATATTGATAGTCAAATGTTGATATTTTATTATTAAACAATTCTTCAATTTTAAATGTTGCTTTTTGAGCAAAGTTTTGATTTAATATATTTAATAAAGTTGTAAAAATATTTATTAATAGAAAAATCATTCCAAACAAAACTATAAATTTAATAATTTCATTTAGATTTTTTTGCTCCATTAAATATACAATTAGTTGCTGAATAAAAAACAATTTAAACAAATGAGCAACTGCTGTAAAAATACTATCCAGCAACATAAATAATATAAAAAACGGATTGTTCCTCAATAATAATGGAATAAAAAATTTAATATTATTATACATTATTTTATATTTTTTAATCATTTTTCACCTCTTGATAAAGTTTAGATTGAGTTTCAAAAAGTTTTTTATATAGAGTGTCAAGTTGCATAAGCTCAAAATGATTACCTGCTTCAATCAATTTTCCATTTTCAAACATTAAAATTTTATCGCAAAATTTAGTTGCTGATAACCTGTGTGTAATAAAAATTGTAGTCCTACGATTAATAATATTATCGAAATTTTCATAAAATGAAGCTTCAGCCAACGGATCTAAAGCACTTGTTGGTTCATCTAAAATAATCAAAGAAGATTTTTTATAAATAGCCTTTGCAATTAATATTCTTTGTGACTCTCCACCGGATAAATCTATGCCTTCATCATAAAGATTTCTAGATAAAATTGTATCATATCCACTCTTAAGAGATTTTATTTTTTCTTCTAAACCTACTAATCTAATAACATTATTAATTTTATTTATATCTAGATCATCGTTATCAATAATATTTTCTAATATTGTAAACGGAAACAAAACTAAATCCTGAAATACAGGAGAAATTGCTCTCCACAAACATTCTTTTCTTATATCTGTAATATTAACCCCATTTATATATATTTCTCCTTTTGTTGGTTTATATAATCCACATATTAATTTAACAAGTGTTGTTTTACCTGCACCATTAATCCCTAGCAATGCTATTTTATCCTCATTTTTAATTGTAAATGATACATCTTCCAATGCATAATCATCCTGTAGATAATATTTGTAATAAACATTTTTAAATTCAATATTAAATGTGGATAAATCAATATCTTGTCCAACAGAATCTTCCATATCAAAAAAATTACTAAAACTAATATAATCATCTACAGATAAACTACTTTTATATATATTGCCATAATTTATAACTAACTTGCTAATCATACTTATTAAAATTGTTACCGAGGCAATAGAAAAAGTAAAATCCGAAATAGGCATTCCTTTTACTACATCTAAAACTAAAAAAATGTACATTGAAACCTCTAATACAAAATTCAAAAAATAAACTAAAAAGTAAAAAATAAAACTAATTCTATGGTTATTATCCACCAAACCCATATAATTTTTTACAGATTTATTTCTTTCTTTTTTTATATAATTATAAACATCATATAATCTAACATCTTTAGCAAAACCTATATTTTGAGCAACCGAATTGCAATATATTATTCTCCTATTGTGTGGCGGTAATTTTTCTTTTAAATTTCTACTTCTTATTTTTTGTTTGTTTTTTTCTAAATAAATTTTTAATAATGATACAGCTATTACTATAAAAACAAAGTAAACGTTAATTTCAACAATAATTATTCCTGATATTAAAAAAGAAATTATATAACCTAAAACATCTATAAATTGCATAGTCAATCCAAACATTCCACTGTAAGTTTTTATACTTGCATTTGCTAATTCATACATATCTTGTATTTCAGGTCGTTCTAAGAATTCATAATCAATTTTAATAGTGGATTCATTAAATTGTTTTAATAATTTTGTATTAATCACTTCTATATCATAATTAATAGAATTTTTCAAAATACATTCTATTATACTTGTCATCATACAAAATATACTTAAAAAAAGTAACTCATATATGATTTCATCAATTGATAAATTATTTTCTATCCCATGCAAAAATCTTTTAAGAATAAGAGGAACTGTAAAAATCAACAATGAATTTATTATCATATTAATTATTTTTTTCAAAAAAAAGTATTTTTTTATAGTTCTTATTATTCTAATAGAAAATACAATATTTTTAAATATTTTAAAAATATTTATTTTTTTAATTTCTTTCAAATTGCAAACCTCTCATTCTGTTGACAAAAAAATAAATATCAATTATCCTTACTTCTTCGTAAAACATATCATATAAGTAAAAGTTTGATAATGACACTTTTGACCAATTATCATTAAAAAAATTTGAATATACTTCTTCGCAATTTTCTAATAATGACTTGCTATAGTTTTCTGGCTTCCCCAAAACTTGAATAGCAGCTATAACTAATGTGTTTATTTTTTCAGCATTTGTTATTGCAGTCATTCGCTTAATGTCAACTTCATAATCATCTATTTTGATTAATTTATCAGATAAAAATTTAATTTCCTTAAAAAACAATGACTTTAAGTCTATTTTTTTATTTAAATATCTTTTAATTTTTTTAATTTTTTTCGATTTATCGTGATTAACTTCTATTAGGCTTATTTTATTCTTATCAAATTTATAACACACAAATTTATTAATCATAATAATTTGATCAGAATAATCCAAAAATGCACTCATTGCTCCCGAACATATAATAATAGAAATCCCTAAATCAACCAATTGAGGAAGAAGATCAAAAAAAGGAACTACTGAATCATCATGGACAATCTCCTTCATTTTATGATCTTTAATTAAGAAATTTAACGCACTATAATCTTCTTCAATTAAAATCAATTTAGAATTTACCAATATTGCTTCAACTAAATTTGATGCTTGCGAAATACTACCACTAGCACATAACGTGTTAAAATTTCTAGAGTCAAATGCTTCATTATTCACAAAGAGAGATAAATCCATATTATTAATATATTTGCCGTCTTCAGAAGAAATTTTAATAGTTGATATGTTTGATATACAATATTCTCTTCCATCACCAAAAATATGATTATATATACCCATTTCTATTGCATTAAGTAAAGTTGATTTCCCAGAAAAAGCAGCACCTATTATAGATGTTATTCCTTTTTTTATTCCCATACCTATAATTGTATTATTATTAATTTTAATTGATAATTCATATTCTTTTGGTGACAAAAAAGGAATGGAATTAATATCTTTTAAATCACTACTTCCTAATCTTGGAAGAATACTTCCATTTGCAATAAAACAAACATATTCATTATCATCTAAAAATTTTCTTATTGCTAATTGTTTCTTATATATATCTAGTCTTTTAAAAAAATCTTCACTATCAATTTTTTTAAATGATTCTTTTACCAAGCTAATGATTTTTGTAACAAATTGTATAGTAGTCTTGGCGAAAATTTTGTTATTATTTAATGGAAATCTAATTTTAAAATAAAAATTTAATGATTTATCAATTTTATTATAAAAAAATGAATTTCTTTTGCTTATTGTTTGATCATAGTTTTGTATAACTATAATCCCATATGTTGATTTAACATTAAAACCATGAGCATCCTCATTGAATTTTTGAATTTTACTTGACAAATCACGTAAAAAATAATCTTCCAAAAAAATATGATGTTCAACATCAATTTTTGGTAAAATACTCTCCGGTATAGAAAAATGAATTGTTATCATTTCTAATTTTTTTGTATTGCACATAAAGTAAAATTTCACAAATTCATTAAAATAATTTTTCCCCTTTTCTAAACAAAGCAAGTTTATGTTGTTCCATGCTAATCCATCAAATTTTTTAATTATTTTTTTAAAATTATCCATTTAAACACCTAAGTCATTTTTTAAACTCATTTTAATATGTCCATCTTCAACATCTAATAATTCCATAATTTTACAAAAAACAATCTCTTTTAATTTTTTACTTTCCATATAACTCCAATCCAATTAAAAAAACTCTTGATTATGAAATCAAGAGTTTAAATAATTATTTTATATTATTATTGCAAAAATTAACCAAAAAAAATGGTAAACATATGCTTTATGCATATAAATGCTTCTATAACTTTATAAACTAAGTAATTATTTTCAACTCTTTTTTTCATAATGGTTACCACCTTTTCTATTAATTTTTTTAATTTTAAATTTAATTTAAGTCATTATAGCATAATACTTTTTATAATGCAAGCGTTTTATAATTAAATATTTCATAGGTATCTTCCACATCTAAATGCGACAAATAACAATTGAAAAAGTTTATAGAAATCAGTATGATTTAAGATGCTGCAAATAAACTAAGGAGATTTCTATGAAATAGCAAACTCGGGTTGTACCATATTTTCATGTATAAATCTAGATATTATCTCTAAATAAAAAAAACGAAAATTCGTTTTTTAAGAAAATTCGTTTTTTAAGAAAATTTATTTTCTAAGTTTTTTTCTTTATCCACCAAGATAGGCTTTTTTTATCGCATCGTTTTCTAAAAGGCTTTTTGCTTCTCCTTCTAAGACAATTCTACCAGTTTCAATAACATAAGCATAATCAGCAATTGACAATGCCATTTTAGCATTTTGTTCAACAAGTAAAACTGTAGTCCCCATTTGGTTTATCTCTTTTATAATTGTGAATATTTCATTCACAAGAATTGGAGATAAGCCCATTGAAGGTTCATCCATTAAAATTATTTGCGGCTTGATTATTAATGCCCGTGCAGTTGCCAACATTTGTTGTTCGCCACCGGATAAGGTTCCTGCTAACTGTTTGCGCCTTTCTTTTAAACGGGGAAATCTTTTATATATATCTTTTAGATTTTCTTTTATCACTTTTTTGTCTTTTAATGGATAAGCTCCCATTTCTAAGTTTTCTTCTACTGTCATAGTTGAGAACACTTGTCTTCCTTCAGGAATATGAGTCATTCCCAAGTCTATAATCGTATGGGCTTCTTTTGCCAATAAATCAACACCATCAAGAGTTATACTTCCACTATCTGCTTTCTTTAATCGTGAAATTGTTCGTAAAATAGTTGTTTTTCCTGCTCCATTAGCACCGATAAAGGCTACAATAGTTCCTTTTGCGACTTTTAAACTGACATCATGAATAGCATGAATCATTCCATAACTAACATTTAGTTTTTCAACAATCAATCCTTCCATCATTCCACCTCGCCACCAAGATAGGCAGTAATTACATCTTTGTTACTTTGAATTTCTTGCGGATTCCCAAAAGCAATAATTCTACCATAGTTTAAAACAACAATTCTCTCACAAATGCCCATCACTAATTTCATATCATGTTCTATTAACAAGATTGTGACTTGATACTTTTCTTTTATTAATTTGATTGTGCTCATTAACTCTTCTGTTTCTGTTGGATTCATTCCTGCCGCTGGTTCATCCAATAAAATGATTTGTGGGTTTGTAGCAATTGCTCTTGCTATTTCTAACTTTCGTTGTTTTCCATAAGGTAGGTTACAAGCATATTCCTCTTCTACATCATTTAAATTAAATACTTTTAGAATGTCCTTCGCTTTTTGATCAATTTCTTGTTCTTCTTGCCAGAATTTCGGTAGTCGAAGTGTAGCAGTAAGTGGAGAATATTTCATGCTGTTATTGAAGGCTACCTTAACATTATCCAAAACAGATAGTTTCTTAAACAAACGAATGTTTTGAAATGTTCTTGCTATGCCTTTGGTAACACGAAGGTGAGGCGACATCTTGGTTACTTTTTCTCCATTTAAATAAATATCACCAAAAGTAGGTTTATATACTCCTGTCAATAGATTAAAAGCGGTTGTTTTACCTGCGCCATTGGGGCCAATTAACCCCACCAGTTCTCCTTTTTTGATGGTAATGTTGAAATCCTCTACCGCTTTTAAACCTCCAAAATTGATACCTAAATTTTCCCCTCTTAAAACATATTCTTCTTGATTAATTGCTTTATTCATCAGAAGCACCTCCCCGTTTTAGGAAAGTTTTTATATTGTTCCCCATTTTTTTAAAAATCTTTTTCATGTTCGGACCAAAATATTTAAAGAAATCTTTAATTTTCAACAATAACTTCTTAATATTTTGTGGCAGATTCTTAATGTTCTGAGGGAACATCTTGAAAAATCTAACCATTTTTTTATACGTCGCATAAGCAGAAAATTCATATCTGCCTAACAATCCATTTGGTTTTGTTAGCATAATGATAATTAATAATGTTGAATAAATAATCAATCGATAATCTTGAAGGAATCGCAATACTTCTGGTAATAATAGCAAAACAATAGTCGCTACAATAGAACCAGTAAATGAGCCTAATCCACCCAATACTACAATTACAAGGATTTCAATTGAATAATTGAATTCAAATTTTACAGGTTGTAAAACACCAATGTTTTGGGCAAATAAAACTCCCGCAATTCCTGCCAGTGCAGCTGAAAAAGTGAAGGTACCCACTTTATATTTTGTTACCGGTATACCACTTGCTTCTGCCGCAATTGCATCTTCACGAATTGATAAAATTGCTCTCCCATGCCGCGATTTCATAAACGTAAAAATAACCAAGACGATAATAATGACGATGACCGCATAGAGCATAATATTCCTATTTAATGGAATCCCTGTTAGTTTTCCCGATCCATCAAAGTTAAGCAGTTTAATAACGGTACTAATAATTTGACCAAAACTTAAAGTAATGATTGCTAGATAATCTCCACGCAACCTTAAAACTGGCATTCCTACTAAAAAGCCGATAATTCCAGCAGAAACAAAGCCGATTAAAATGGCAATGATAGTCGCCATGTTATCATCTGCTGCTGCTCCAGAATATTTCAAGAATAAACTTCCTGCATAAGCACCAACAGCCATAAAGCCTGCATGTCCAAGGACCATTTCGCCAAGGCAACCTGTTGATAAATTCAAAGAAACAGCAAGAATAATCGTATATAAAATAGAAATAAAGATAGATACAAATTGTCGATAATTCATTCCCAAGATTGTTTTAAAGATATCCTTTGAAAAAGAAGCTCCAAAAACAACATATATCAATGCAAGTAATAATATCAATGAGATAAGATTAACTAGCCAACGTTTTTTATTTAAATTAGGATTAACCGTAGAACGATAGATAACTTTCTTTTCCATCATTACACCTTCTCCCCAACGTTTTTGCCTAGAATTCCTGTTGGTTTAAACAATAAAATCAAGATTAGCGTTCCAAACAAAATAATATCAGAATATTCAGGTGCTATTCCCACCATATAAGGTAGTACCTCGATAATCCCTATTAAAAATCCACCAAGCATTGCTCCTGGTATAATGCCTATTCCACCAACAACCGCAGCAACAAAAGCATATAAACCTAATTTCCCACCCAAGGTAGGTGTTAAATATCCTGAATATGAGTAATACATGATGGCTGCTATCCCGGCTAATAAAGTACCTATCGCAAATGTAATAGTAATTGTTTTATTATTATTGATACCCATCAAACGAGCAGCATCTGGATTTTCACTAACCGCTCTCATCGCTTTTCCCGTTCTCGTTTTATTTACAAAAATCGCTAGTAATATCATTGATATAATCGAAACACTAATAGTAATAATGGCAATATTATTAATTACGATATCTCCAATATGATAAACCTGTAATTCTATGAGTTCACGAGCAATTTTTGGATTGCTGGTGAATATTTTTTGTGATATGTTTTGTAATAAAAGGCTGACCGCAATCGCCGTGATTAGAGCTGTAATACGTGGTGAATTTCTTAAAGGTTTATACGCAATTTTTTCTGTAACGACACCCAGCAACACAGCAAAAATTAACGATAAAATTAACGATAGCCATATTGGTAGTCCAAATAAAATAATCCCAGAATAAATTATGAAACAAGCTACCATGATAAAATCGCCGTGAGCAAAGTTAATTAATTTTATAATTCCGTATACCATTGTATAACCAAGTGCTACCAAAGCATATATACTGCCTTTTTGGATACCATTTATTAGTTGATTAATGATATTACTCATTGTTCCCTCCTCATAACATTAGGAATCACCAAAAGTGATTCCTAATTCATCATCTGATTATTTGCTTTCTTTAAAGGTAACTACACCATTAACATATTCACAAATAACAATCTTCTTAACAGGGTTTCCTGTTTCATTATAAGTAAATTCACCCGTAACACCAGAATAAGTTACTGTTGTAAGAGCTTGAACTACTGCTGATTTATCTGTGGTGCCTGCTTTTTCAATAGCAGCCTTCGCAATATAAGCAGCATCATATCCTAGGGCAGAAAATGCGTTTGGACTTTCACCATATCTTGCTTTATATGCTGCGACAAACGCTTTGGCATTTTCATCATCAGCAGCATAGTGATTAGAGAAGTAAGAATTATTTAATGGTGTAACATCACCTTTCCCATCTTCACCAGCTAGGATTGTTGAGGCGCCATCCCAACCATCAGCACCTAATAGTGGTAATGTATATCCAGCAGCCCTAACATCCTTTGTAAGAGTTGCAATGCTACCTGCATAGATAGGGATAAATACAGCTTGAGCTTCACTATTTTTAATCTTTGTTGCCAATGCTTTATAATCTGCAGAATCAGCGACAACTCCACCATCATAGAATAATATTGTTAATCCTCTGGCTTCGGCTTGATTCTTAAATGCCGCAGCAACACCTTTGGAATAATCATCGCTATTGTCATAAGCAACTGCAACTTTAGTAACTTTCAAAGTATCAGCCGCAAAATTTGCCATTGACACCCCTTGATCAGGGTCTAAAAAACAAACTCTAAAAACAAAACTTCTATTTAAAGTAATACCTGCAGCTGTTGCAGATGGAGTCAGCATTGGTAATCCATCTTTTTGTGCTTCTGCAGCAATTACTTCTGTATTTCCTGAGGTAATCTCACCAATTAGAAAATCGATTGAATCAACTAATTTATTATAGGCATTTAATGCTTTTTGAGCATCACCTTCATCATCCTCAGCATGAAGAACTACTTGTTTCCCAAGAATTCCTCCTGCTTTATTGATTTCTTCTATTGCTAACGCTACTCCTTTACGAGCAGGTTCACCATATTGACTTAAAGCTCCTGTAAAAGGACCTAACATTCCAAAGTCAACAGTTTCTTTTCCATCTTTATTGCCACAAGCAGTAAATACAAACGCAGCAACTAACAACACTAAAAAACTAAATAATTTTTTCATAAATTCTCTCCTTTTCTGTAATATAAGTATGCTAGAGAAAAATAAAAAGCCTTATCTGTATAAGAGACAAAGGCTTGAAGCTTCTGCGGTACCACTCTTTTTATTATTCATCTTGAATAATCGGCTCAGGGACAGTGCAAACACACTATCGGTATTTTAACGCTTACCAAACGTCCCATCTTAATAGAAATCTTTTCCTTTCAGACGGCTGCTAACAGAATGATTTTCACAAACACTTAGTTGTTATCTTACACCAAACGATAACTCTCTAGAAACTAATTCATTAGCTACTTGTTTCTGCTCATTGCATTTACTTATATTATTGTAAACATTATATCAAAAAAAAATTAGTTGTCTACATGTAAACGTTTTATATTCAAATTTATTTTATGCTTTCAATATATAAAACGTTTTCATTATGAAAAACAAAAAAATAGTATTTCTACTATTTTTCTAAATTACTAAATATCCCGTATTTTTCTTTAATTCGAGAAAACTTTTTTAAGAGAGGATTTCCCAATAAGACTAAAAAAATGGCATTAGATATCATATAGGTTAGGGTAATAGGAAAACTACTGGCAACAATTGCAAGATAACGAGGAAAATTAAAACCATTATCAATCATAAACATCGTTTGAACATCAAGAATGAGAGAATAGATAAGTCCAGCCAAGACACCAAAAATGCTCAGAAAGACGATGTTTTTCATTATAAATGTTCGACGAAGCATCCCTGCTATAAAACCAACAAATCCCCATCCAAACATTTGAAATGGAGTCCATGGTCCTTGACCAAAATAAATATTGGATAATAATGCCGTCAATGCTCCTACTAAAAAGCCAATTTCCTTCCCAAAAGCAATCGCAACAATGATGATAATAGCTGCTACCGGCTTGAAACTAGGTGCCCAAGCAAAAATAATTCTTGAAGCAACAGCAATCGCAGTCAATACAGCAACTAACACAATTTCTCTTGCTTGAGGAAATCGATTCTCAAAGGCAAGAAAAAAAGGAAGCAAACTACATAAAGCTATTGATAAATAAATGAAATCATACTGCTGATCTTCAAAGACAAACACACCAATTAACACTAAAGCCGGCACAATAACAAAAGCAATCAAATAAATAAGATATTTTTTCATAAAACTTGATTCCTTCTAATGATATCGATAGCATCATCAACAGTAATAACATTGTTATACCTATCTCTTGTAATACGATTAGCTGCAGTGGTATAAAAACTATTATTCAAAAAGAACTCATTTCTTGTTGCTTTATTGATGATACTATTATCAAACAGCAATGCACACTCATCACAAACCATTGCTGAAAACTCGATATCATGGGTAACAAGAACAATTGTAATCCCTTTTCTCTGCAAATTTTTAATAATTTCAGTTAGATGAATTTTAAATATTCCATCAAGACCTTTTGTCGGCTCATCCAAAAGAATAATTTTTGGCTTTAATAAGAGAATTTTTGCTAATGCTAGCTTTTGTTTTTCTCCACCACTTAAATCAAAAGGATGTTTATCATACAATTCTTTTAATTTTAAATCGCTGATGATTTCATTTAATCGTATAGAAAATTCTTCTGAAGGGATACTTCCTTTCATTTCTAGAAGCTCTTCTTTTACTGTATCAAAAACAAACAAATCATCGGGATTTTGAGGTAGTAGAACTAAATTATTGTCATATAATTCATTGTTTTTATACTTATTGATATCCTTGCCCTGAATGACAATTTTTCCTCGATATGGTTTTAAATTACCAGCTATTAAATGTAATAATGTTGATTTACCTGCACCATTACTACCGACAATCGCCAATACTTCTCCTTTGTTGATATCTAACGACAAATCGTCAAGGATATCTGGATCATTCTTACTATATCTAAAGGAAATGTTTTTTAGTGAAATAATTTTTTCAGAAGATAACAAAGGAGCTTTAGGTTCTAAGTTTTTTATTTTATTTGAAAAGTTGTTTTCAATAAATTGTTTTCCTTGTCTAACATTTAGCGGACATTCTCCATCACAATCTAGAGAATTATATAATTGTACAGAAGTTGGGAAGTTAGAGATTAACGGGAACTTATCACGATTGCTTTTGATTAGTTGACATGTATTGATGATCGTATCATGAGAAAAAATAAAACCAAAGCCCATCACGATAACTTTATCAGCCAAAGTTAAGGCATCTTCTAAATGATGCTCTACAAGAATAATCGTTGTTCCTAATTCTTGATTGATTTTATGTAATAATCGTAAAAAATTATCGCGAAAAATAGGATCTAATTGTGCTGTAGGCTCATCTAGTAATAATACCTTGGGCTCCATGACCATGATTGAGGCTAAGTTTAAAAGTTGTTTTTCACCACCTGATAAACTCGCAGTATCCCTTCGAAACAAATCTTCGATATTAAAGAAACTCGCCATTTCTGCTATCTTCTTCCTTATTTGTGCAGTAGGAGTCCCTAAGTTTTCCAAACCAAAAGCCAATTCATTCCAGACTTTGTCAGCAACAATTTGATTCGCTGGATTTTGAAAAACAAAACCGATTTCTTGTACTGATTTTTTCTTATCCATACCAATTAATGGTTTTCCTTCATAAAGAATTTCTCCCTCTAATTTACCAAAAGGGCGCAATTCGTTTTTCAACATCTTTAATAACGTTGTCTTACCACATCCGGTTTCTCCACATATGATGGTAAAGGATCCTTTTTCAATCGACAGATTAATATCTCTAATTGCAGGAAGTTTTTCATTGGGGTATGTGAATGTTAAATTTTCGATTTGAAAAAGTTCCATTTTAGGTTCTCCTTTACTTCAATAATCGTAGGAATCATCATTAATAAACCCAAAGCTAGATAAAGTAAAACATTAATCAAACTGAAGTTTAGTGGTGTCAAATTAGGATAATACTGATAATCCAAATATTTTAAAGCACTTCCAATAATGATGAATATCATCAATGATACCATGATGATTGTTAATAAGAAATCGCTAATTTTATATTTAAAAATAGAAAAATTTGTTTTCTCTTTTAATCCATAACCACGCGCATTCATCGAATCCGCCGTATCTAGTGAATTTTCTAGTGCCCAAGTTATCAACGAGGAAAAAACACGCAAATTTAATTTAACTCTGTTCAAGAATTTCTTTTTGTATAATCCTAAATTTTTTTGTGCTAAATTGATCGCTTTTCCCTTTTCAATAAAACGAGGGATAAAAGAAATTCCCATAGAAATGATTGTGGAAACATTAGGGAGTATTTTCCCAAACAAGTAAATGAACTTATCGCTTGTCATAATTTTATTGTAGCATTTAAACCAGGTTATCACTGCAGTTAACATCATTGACATCGTTGCTCCATACGCTAAACTTTCCTTGGTTATGTTTTTCTTCCCTATCGTAAACAAAATGGTTTCCCCTCGTGAAACAAAGAGTGGATTTGTTAATGTAAGGATAGCGAAGATGAGTAAGGTAAATAAAAGGTGCCTAAAAAACAATTTTTTTTCTTCAAGTATTAAATAGAATAGTAAAGAGCAAAAGAAAGATAATGCCATAACTAAAGGATTATTTGTATACATGGTATAAAATATCGAGCAAATAAAAAATGTAATAATCACAGATGGATGAAATTTTATCATTCTCCTCATTGACACTATCTCCTTTCTATAATAAAAAACATCTACCTAACGGTAGATATATTGTAATTACTTATCAACCGTCACTTCCCACCGAAATGAGTTTCTTCATCACTATTGGCAGGTCTCCTGGCTTGAGCGTCATCGCATACAATCTCGTCTTCCCAAAAATATGGTGACTTTATTCTTGATTTATGCTCTTCTCTTACAGTAGCGGGGGCTGCTATGGTTTTTCACCATATTCCCTATTAATGCATCAAATGCAACCGATAGCTATAAATTTTCTTGTACTCCTATTCTATCATACAAAAATGATTTTTACCATATAAATATTAAAAAACTGCTTTTTAAAAAGCAGTTTTTGGTCCATTAAATCCTCTTTTAATAAAATCAATACAGCTATTGTAATAAGATTTTATTTCATTCTCGCTGGCTTGATTAGCTAGATATTTTTGTAAACAGAAAAAACCAATCATTTTAATTATTTCAGCAAAGCTATTAACAGCCTTAGATTTTTGTTGTGTTTCAGGGAAATTAACAATTCCTACGGGATTCTGTTTTTCCATCATGTTGAGATGCATTTTGGATTTCTTAGAATCGTTGAATAATGTTGAAAAAACATTAATTCTAAATTGACGATTTTCTTCACTAGTCAATTTGTCAATTTCCTTAGAAAACTTCAACTTTAAAGCTTCATAAACGTCACCATTTTTTTCTTCTACGTATTTAGTAAATCTTTTTTGATCAATACCATACATATAGTTAATTAAGTAGATGAATAAATCATCAATATTTTCAAAATACTGATAAAAACTACCACGAGGGATTTCAGCATCTTTTACAATATTGGCAATAACAGCTTTTTCTAAAGGAACTCTAGAAAATTCTTTTTTTGCGGCACGCAAAATCCTTACCCTTTTTTCTTTAGGTAAGTTTGTAAATGTTCTTGTAGGCATTTTATTCCTCCTTTACAATAAATTAGATTGATACAAATATTTCTACTGTTTTATTTATATTATCACAATCCACTAAAATTGTCAATAATCTTTTTGTATTTATTTGTATTTATTTGTATTTTAAAATATTGTCATCTATACTTATTATTATACAACTTAACCTTAATTATTTCTTAAAAAAAGCGAATTGCTTCGCTTTTTAATATCCTGGTTTTCCTAATAATTCAAACATCTTCTTTTTATATGCTTCTACTCCTTCTTGATTGAAAGGATTGACTCCTAATAAGTACCCACTAATGCCACAAGCAAACATGAAGAAATAGAAAAGAAAACCGATGTCATACTGATCAATTTTATTGAAGTTGATAATTATATTGGGAACATCTCCTTCAACATGCGCTTGAATTGTTCCTTCCATCGCTTTTTTCGCAATATAATCCAGCGACTTACCAGCGATAAAATTAAGACCATCATAGTTATTGTTGTCACGATTTAAAACGATATTCTTTTCTGGATTTACTATATTGATAACCGTTTCAAACAGTTTTCTTTGACCATCTTGTACATATTGCCCAAGAGAATGTAAATCCGTGGAATAAACCGCACTTGCAGGAAATAACCCTTTATGGTCCTTTCCTTCACTTTCACCATATAATTGTTTCCACCACTCAGCAAAATATTTTAATTTAGGTTCATGAGATACAAGAAGTTCAATGTCCTTACCACTTTGATAAAGAATGTTTCTAATCGTTGCATATATCAATGCATCATTCTCCCAAAATAAAGTATTGCTATAAGTTTGGCGTGCATCCATTGCTCCTTTTAAAATCTCGTAGATATCATACCCTGCACAAGCAATTGGTAACAATCCAACCGCCGTTAGTACCGAATAACGACCACCAATATCTTTAGGAATAAAAAACTCTTTGTAACCACTTGTTTTGGCAATGCTATGTAAAACACTATTCTCCTCTGATGTAGTAACAAAAATTCGTTTATTCGCTTCATTGCCATATTTTTCTTCTAGCAATTCCTTTGCCAAACGAAAAGCAATCGCAGGTTCCGTTGTTGTCCCCGACTTAGAAACAACATTAATTGAAAAGTCGCGATGTCTTAGATATTCTAATAATTCAACAGTATAGGTAGAAGAAAGCGTATGACCAGCAAAAATGATTTCTAACCCCTTCTTCGTAGGATAATAATCCTCCAACATAGAGATAACTGCTCTTGCACCTAGATAAGAGCCACCAATACCAATAACCAATAAGCACTCGCTTTGCTCTTTAATGATTTCTGCCGTTTCACGAATATCTTCAATCTCTCCAGGACTAATTAAAACTGGCCAGTCAACCCAACCAACATAATCGTTTCCTGCCCCTGTTTTAGTCACTAATTTATTTAACGCCAATAAAGCATCTTCTTGATATTCATTAATTTTTTCTTTGCTGACAAATTTCAACACATTTGTATAATCAACTTTTAAAACACTCATATTATTTATTTCCCCTAAATTGTTCCGATATAAATTTTGGCATTGCTTTTTCTAATGAGGCAAAGCCAATTGTATATTTAGGAATTTCTCCTTTCACTCCACGTGATTTGTTCAATGCTTTGTAGCTTAGTCGTAGTCTTTTTCCTTCTTCATCAACATCTAAAACTTTAAGTTTCACTTGCTGACCAACAGTTACATAATCTTTAATACTTCTTACAAAATTATCAGAAAATTCGGATATATGTATTAATCCATCGTAATTATCAACAGTAACAAAAGCACCATAACCTAAAATATTCGTTACTTTACCGTAAACAATTTCTCCTTTTTTAATCATTTTGCTCACCTATTATCCTAGTTGTATTATAGCATAAAAGGTTTTCTTTGTTAAGTCATTTTTTTTCAAAGCGAAGACGATAGCTACACTTTTTGCAAAGTTCTTCAACAATTTTTCTATTTTCAAATCCCTTTTTCATTTCTAAAAAACGAGGTTTAGCAAGAATCACGGTTAAGTTTTCTTCAAATAAATTGCCTAGTTTGATAATCCCTTCCGCATCTAAACAGCACGGAACGACATCACCATTTGCAAGAATTGCAATTTGATCCCTTGTTCCCAAACAAGTTCCTATATCAGAAACAAATGGCAAACTTAAATTAGGCCAAGAAAATTCCTCATCACAAGAAAGATAAACTTGTTCCATGATACTTTTTCTGCTAATTATTATTTTTTGGTTCAACTTATTTTCCAAGTAATGCAAAATGGTTTCATTTAATTTTTTATTTTTAGTCCAGAGTCTTAACGAGACAAAGAAACTTCTTTTTTTTGAAACATCATTGATAAAGTCATAAACAGAATCTAAATATATCTCTTTTTCTTTATCGTTTAAACACACCATAGAATGAAGCGATATATTAATCTGGTGAATTGCTTTACTTGCAAATAAGGTTTCCTTTACTTTATTTATCATGACTCCATTGGTTGTTATATTTACTTTCATTTTGTTTGCTTCCGCAATAGATAAAATCTCCATAAACTGAGGATGAATTAAGGGTTCCCCCTTTACATGGAGATAAATATAATCGCTATATTCTTTTACTTGTTTTATAATTTCACCAAACTTCTCTGCCGTCATCATCGTTTGCGGTCTACTTGTTGGTGAGCAAAACGGGCATTTTAAATTACAAACATTGGAAATCTCGATATAAACTTTCTTGAAAAGCTTTTTCATATTTATTTTTTAAGTGGTGTTTTTGTTGTGGGAGCTAAAATATAAACAGCACTAAGCATTGCTCCCAGCATACATAATTGAGCAGTGCTCAAATTCCATGTAACAAAAATCAAAATTGTACCTGCTACAAGAGCAATAACACCAACAACAATTTTTATTTTCATTTTTTTTGCTACATATTCTCCACTCGTGTATTCTCTAACAAGGGCAGCTAATGGTATCAGGAAAGTAAACATATAAAAAGAAACTAGATATCTGAAAATCCAGGTTTGAATTAATTCTTCTTCCGGTAATATATTTCCCGAAGAATCCTTTGTCTTAAATATTAAAAATGCAGCTAATAAAATAACCACACAAATGATCAAACATACATTATAAAATGTTTTCCCGAATTTAACTTTATCCATATTCTTTTTTCCGTTTCCTACTTATTCAGTAATGTTTTCTACACCGATGATACCAGGCACTTCTTCTAATAAAAATGCTTCTATACCATCTTTAAGTGTATTATCAAGACTAGAACATCCAACACAGGCACCTAACATTCTCACATATACAATTCCTTCTTCAATCCTGACAAATTCAACATCCCCACCATCACGTTGTAAATAAGGGCGAATCTTATCGAGAATTGTTTTTACTTTGTTTTCTATTTCTACTTTATTCATAACCATTTCCCTTTCTAAATCTATTATATATTATACCCATTTTACATAAAAATGTAAAGTGATATACAAATTAAACAAAACAAAAAGGGCTTTCGCCCTAAAGTCTTTTCAATTCTCTTCCCTTTACAATTAAAACAACCGCTTCTGCCGCTACTCCTTCGCTACGACCAATATAACCTAGTTTTTCACCTCTTGTTGCTTTAATATTAACTTGTGAATCTTCAATATCCAATAATGCACTAATATTTTTCTTCATATCCGATAGATATGGACGCAACAACGGTTCTTCAATGAAAACTGTAGCATCAATATTAACCAAGGAATAATGGTGCTGGTGCAACATTTTTTTAACTTCACCAATAAAGTAACTAGATTGCTTGTCTTTATATTGTGGGTCTTTATCCGAAAAATGTGTTCCTAAATCTCCCAATCCTAAGGCTCCGATTATCGCTTCCGCAATCGCATGTAATAAACAATCTGCATCAGAGTGTCCTAGCAAGCCCTTTGAATAAGGGATTTCAACACCCCCTAAAATCAGTTTTCGATTGTTTTCCAAACGATGGATATCATAAGAATGCCCTATTTTATACTTCATTTTTTTTCACCTAAGATTTTGGTAATATACTCGATATCTTCAATTGTAGTTATTTTCAGATTATAAGGACTCCCCGATATAATTGTGGGAGTTATCCCAAAATATCTTTCTAAGAGACTTAAATCATCATAAGCAACAAAATTTTCTTTCGTCGCTTTTATAATTGCCTCAATCATATTATCACGATAAACCCCTTGTGGTGTCTGGACAAGATATAATTTCTGGCGATCTAAAGTTGTCAATTTTCCTTTTTCCATTTCTTTAATGGTATCTTGCGCCTTATATCCTAAACAACAAGGATTACCCTTTATTAGTTCTTGATAGATAGCATGGATATCCGTCCTTCTTATCATCGGTCGGGCTCCATCATGAATTAAAACCAAATTGCTCGTCGCCGCAAGCAACCCTTGATAAACACTATCCTGTCTAGTTGCTCCACCAACCACCAATTTCAATTTTGTTTGAGGAATATCATAGGTATACCTCTCAACTATTTCCCTTTCACCTTCTCGATAAACAAGAATGATTTTATCACATTGTGACACTTTTAAAAATTCATCTAGTGAATAGCGAAAAACAGGTTTTCCATTAATAGTATGAAAATTTTTATTGTACGAAAGTTGTAATCGAGAACTATTACCCGCGATTAAAATGATTGCTTCAAATTTTTCGCTTGTCATATAAAAACTCGTTATTGATATCTACACGATATTTATCGAATTGATAATTGGGACGTTCTTCCCGTTTTTCTCGATAAATACTGAAAGGTCTACCATAATCAGGATTTGTTGCATAGGATAATGCTTCATAACCAGCAACAATAAATCGCTCTGGACTTGGATTAAGGATGCTTTCACTCTTTACAATTCCCAATGCATTGGTCATCTGATATTTATTTCCATTAAAAACAATCTGCATACTCAACAAATCAGAGACATTGCTATTAATTTCACTAACAATTCTTTCATAATCTGCAGTTCCTGTAAACAGTAAACAATAATCAACATTAGATAGTTTATATACACGAGTCTGATTCAATCTCGTTGATGTTAACTGAGCAAAGTAGCGATCAGTTAATACATTAGCGACATCTTTACCCAATTTTTCAGCGTAACCAGCAATCTTTTTTAATGTCATAAACACCAAAACAAAATTGCGTTTACTATCTTGATTGAGTTTAATTTCATTTTCTAAAGCTTCCCTTGGCAAGTATTTCATTTGTCGCGGTATAAATTTTGCCCAATGAATGATGTTATAGACATATATTCCTTCAAAGGTTCTCGTTTCTTCGAACCACTCAATTCCATTCACTGTCTTTAAACGATAATAATACTTGTTGCTTCCTTCTTTTTGAGTTAACATTCGTTTATAACTAGCAACATCTTCCTCAACAATATAATTCAACAAGTTTTCTCCCGTAATAACATCCTCATTGATACCGATGGTTTTTTTCATTGCCTCAGTAAGAATATAATGATTATTTGCACTATCAAAATAGGCCAACGGTTCATTTAACGAATCAAAGAAATTAAACATATGAGAAGCATATTCTTTTACAACAGTATCTTTATACAATTGGCTTGGTGTTAACTTTTGATTATATAGTAAATATCCTCGTAGTTTTCCATTCTCAGTAATCATTGATTTTACTACTTCTTCTTTTACCGAAGCAAAATCGCTAAATACGATTTCAATATTGAATGTCTTTTCACCAAACTCTCGCAAATGGTTCATAAACTTCTTATATGACATTTTTTCTCCATCGCAAATAATGTTCTTTACAAGACGATGCCATCTTTTCTTGTTTTGATAATCTTTAGGTAAGATATCATAAAACTGATCCGTAAACATCAATAGTTTCGATCTTTTATCAAAATAAGCATAGATGTTGCTTTCAATATTGGATGGCGTAAGTTGATAAAATTTCATTTTGTTTTTATATTTTAATGCTCTTATTAAAATAATAACATATAATAATAAACACGCAAAAATTAGTTCAGCCACTGTCCAAACGATCAAATTAATTCCTAACAATGTTATGATTAATTCTCTGGTCAAATATTTTGTGAAAAAGAATAGACCTATCGATAGTAAAATTATCAATGTCTCAATGATTGGGACTTTTTTAAAAATCACAATCGTCGATATATATAATAGACCTAAAATTGTAAATCCTAAAATAGCAATATCATTTTGCTTTTGGATAATAAAATTTATGATATTTTCTAACATGGTTTTCCCTCCAATCCAACGATCAAAGCCGCTGTTTTTTTGTTTGTCGCTAAAGGAATTTCATAAACATCACATAGCCGCAACAAAGCAGAGACATCTGGCTCATGTGGTTGGGCTGTCAATGGATCGCGGAAGAAAAAAACAAGATCGACTTCCCCTTTGGCAATCCGTGCCCCTATTTCTTGATCACCACCAAGCGGCCCTGATTTGTGACAATGTATTTTTAAATTAGTATGTTCCATGATTAGTTTTCCTGTTGTTCCCGTTGCATATAGAGTATGACGGCTTAAATATTCCTCGTTTGCTTTTGCGAAAGCGAGCATATCCGGTTTTTTCTTATCATGGGCAATTAAAGCTATTCTCATAAGTTTCCTCTTCCTTTTATATTATTATACCATGTTTTTCTAATAAAACAAATGTTGTTTATGGAAATAACTATATTTTCTTTGAAAAAAAAAGATTTAAGGTTTCCCTTAAATCTATCATCACTTGATTGCCAAATACTGATCAAGTATTTCCCGCAACCTTTCGTTTGTCAATTCTAAATTAATAACTCCAGAAATGGTAACTGATACATTCCCTGTTTCTTCAGAAACAACAATGGTTAATGCATCATATTTTTCACTGATTCCAATAGCTGCACGATGACGAGTTCCAAAAGATTTCGGGATATCGTATTTATCTGTAGAGGGGAAATATGCTCCAGCACACATAATCCTGTTTTTGCGGATAATGATTGCCCCATCATGGCAAGCAGTTCCCGGAGTAAATATAGTTGTTAAGAGTTCTTGAGTAATCACACCATTAATTGGAATTGCTTTTTCAATAAAAGTATTTAAACTATCTTCTCTTTCAAAGGTTATCAATGCTCCAATATGACGTTTAGATAAATAATCTACCGTTTGACTGATAGTATTAATAATAATTTGTTTTTCTTGAGCAGATGAAAATGCATTATCTACTTTTGACTTCACAAAAACTTCTTCCCATATATTTCTAATTTCTTGACCATAAATAATAATAAAGACTCCAATCATCCAAAAAGCGAAAACTTTAATGATTGCCTTAATCATTTTTAAATCAAATAAAATCGTTAACAAGTAAATCAATAATAAAATTAAAAGGGCAAGAAGAAATTTTTTTGGTTTTATTCGTTTTTTAATTAAAAAATATAAGGCTATTAATACACCCACTACTAACAATAAATCGGTTACCGCTCTAACAATCCCCAAAAGACTAAATTTGTCAGTATATTCTGATAAAATATCAATAAAATTATCAAACATCTTTTTCACCTTCTCCGCTTAACATCAAATCTATTTGATTTTTTCTTTCCTGATCTAATTCTTGTTTACTCATAAGATATCGAATCATCTTTTCATCTTTTTCCTCAATTGCATAATCAATAGGTAAGCAATTAACCTCATCCAACATATTAACATCAGCCCCATGCTCTACTAAATACTTAACTATTTCAATATTACCATTTAAAGCTGCTAAATGAAGCGGAGTCTGTTCTTGAGATGCACCAACATTCAAATCACACCCGCTATTTACCAAACTCCTGATAAATTTTAGTTTCCCTTCATTAACCGCTTTATGTAGCGGAGTATCGCCATACTCATTGGCAATATTCATATTTACTCCTGCTTTAATAAATAAATTGAATAGTTTAATATCGTTTAGTTTCAAAGCAACATGAAGTAAGGTTTGACCCAAGTACCCCTGTGTACTGACATCAATATTTTCTTCTTTTAATTTGGCTAAGGTACTTTTAATATAAAAATACCGATGAGGATCTTGTTTAACCGTATCAACAAATTCCTTGAATTTCTTTTTATCACCGCGTTTAATCATTACTAATAGCCTCAACAATTTTTTTTGCCGTATAATCCAACCCTTTAATCAAGGTGGTTTTTTCAATAACTACTATTTTCCAACCATTTTCAACATTCGCATAATATTTATCACGATAAATATTCATGATTTCTATTCGATTAATCTCATCAAATAAAATGAGAACGCCATATAAAATATCATCCTTTTCTAAGATTAAATTTACATTATCGTTGTTTACATAAACCTGATAACCATAGTTTTTTATTTCTTGTGCTAGTAATTCTTTGCTAGTATCGCTGAAGTTTTCTGAAAAAATTTGGTCATATCCATCTAAAATATCTTTTAGACCAGCAGCAAATTTAAAATCCTGCTCTTCTTGTAAAATTTTGTTTTTGTCATAAATAATAACCTTTTTCTTGCACAACAATAAATTATCTAACATATTATCATAAATATAATCAATATCAACCATATAGTAATCTTCATAATCGATGATGTTGTAGTCCGCATCGATAAGATATCCATTGGCAAGATCACAAATATTAATGTTGTTTTTGAAAAAATGATTGATTTGTATGAAATTGTAGTTCTTCTTATTAAGCATTTTAGATATTTCTTGATAAGTAGATTGTTGTTTCCCCAAATTCTTAATAAAGTAATTAATCTTTACGTTTTCATCGTTTCCCAACAATTCTAAAATATAGTCGTTTATGTTTTTCTCAATAATCATAAGGCCCATATTCGCCGAATAGGTGTTAGGGAAAAGACCTCTTTGCCCTTTCATAAAATGAATTAATCCCTTTGGCGTTAAAGAATAACGATAATCAAGATAAAACTTTTGTGTGTTTTTAATAATAGAAATCAAATTATTGGAAATAGATTCGTGTAATTGATACTCTCCAGAGATAATAAGCTGCGCTTTTGTTTGTGATAAAAACTGAAGATTAGAACTTGGAATATGAGCATCATCAACAATAATCAAATCGAAATCATCTACGTTAATATATTTTTCGATTAATTTGGTACTGCCAAGAAAGATATGCTTTACCCCTTTTGTTCGGCGAATGTAATTTTGATAATCTAAATGCTTTAAGCCACTTAAATTCACACGATGAAAACTAAATTTTCGGATATCGTTTAAAACATTTTTACTTTCTTGTGCGATAATACTTGTTTCAAGTTGATTAATTTCTTGTAAATAAACGTTAATATCACGAATTTCTGACAAAATTTGGTGATTAGTCAAATATCTATTATTTAATTCATTTAAATAAATAGAGCAAAAATCAGCTACAATTTTATCTTTTCTTTTCGTTGTAATAATATATTTAATCAATTTCCCCAGTTTATATTTATTTAAAACACCAAGGCCTTCTGTTATTGTTAAATAATTGAGTAATTCATCTTTTGAGTTTAATAGTTTAGTGGTATACTCTAGTGTTTCTTCAAAATCATTGTAATAGTAACGAGAAATTCCATCCTTAAAAATCTTACAATACATTTTAAATGTTTCGATTAAAGCATTACCAATCTCTTTACATGTAGTAATATGTGTTATAAGTAAAGCATGTCGTTTTGGATGAAAACTATTTACAAAAAAGCTAAGGTTTTTGAAACAATCCACGTAAGCTTCGAAATTTTGCATTATTTTAGAAATTGATGAAACAACTGTTTTCTCATTGTTGTATAAAACTCCAAAAAGTCTTTTATACTTTTCATTATCTTTTAAATCATCAATTTTTTTGTTTTTCTCACGCAACATATCGCGAATATCCAAGTATGTTTCCGCTTTAATATAATCTTGCTCACTGGCTCTAATAACCGATAACATACGATCATTTGAAGAATATAAATCCTGGATGTACTTGAAGATATTATCGAGATTAAGTATTTTTTCGTAAGTATTATTCCCTTGTATCATCAAATCATATTTTGATAAATCTTCTATTAAATCGAATAATTCCAAATATGCTTTCTTATACATTAATAATGTTTTTAAAACTTTATCGTACTCTTCTGTTGCCATGATCTCTTTGTCTGTCAAACGATAAAACATCTTGGTAATAATTCCCCGATATTCATAGCGAGTGATGTTAGAAAAATACTCTTTCAGTGTATCAAGTTCTCCTAACAAATCATTATTAGCGTCATATTTCACTTTCGTTAGATTGAAATATTGCTCTTTCAAGACTTTCAAACGATGAGAAGCGGCAATGTTTTGTTCCATTTCAAGAACAAAATCATCAATCTTAACTTTATTATACTTTTTACGTATGCTGTTTAACGCCTTATTCTTGGCTACATTCGAATCGATTTTCTTTATTTCTTTGATATTTTTCAAAATTATTAAGCTCTCTTTAATCGTTAATTTTGGATATTTTCCTCGGAAATTATTAACGATTGTTATAAGTTCATCGATTTCTACTGTAACTTTATTCAGCTTATTAGTAAATGAATCTTGTTGATTATTTACTACTATATTCACTAATTTACGATTAATTTTATGTGTACTAACATAATTAATAAATTTTATGATTTCTTCTAATCCTTCATCTATTGCCCAAAATTCCCAATCAGAAAAAGCAAAGATTTTTTCTAGAGTCTTTAAAAAGATTTCTTTTTGAATTGCCCCTTTGTTAATCTTAATTGTTACTTTTTTACGATTAGCATTTAAACTATCAATACTAGAAAAATCATTTTGTTTGAAATATTTCTGAAAAACCACCGCTATTTCATCTTCAATATTGATTGAATCTAGGTTAGTATAACGCTGATTACAATAATTGTTGATTTCTTGGATTTTATTAATTTCGTTTTTAAGATTTTTATATTCTATTTGAGCTTCTTTAAATCCTTTCAAGGATTCTTCTACCCAACTTTTTGGTACTAATGCAATATCTAAATTTTCTAAATGATATAAAACATTCTTCAACATCGCATAATTTTCGATCTTTTTTATCCCAAAATTGGTTTCAAAATAATTCTTCTCTTCCAAGAAAGTTCTAAAACACCGATTAATTTGATATATCAAGGTAATAATTTGATTAGGATATTTAACATTATTTAAAACTGGGATTTCTTTCCATATGCTTTCTTTAAAGTTATCCATTTTTAATAATGCACCTTGAATCTTTTCTAAACTCGTTTTAATCGTAAAGTATTCATGTTTATATAAATCTTCAAGTTTGTCGATTTCTATTTTTTCTGTTGATGGATCACGGAATTTCAACAGTTCATCAACTACTTCTAAATACTGAAAATTAGCTATCCTTCCATTCATCGCTGTTTCGTATTCATTTAATTTTTGATAACGCTCAAATAAATCATCCTTCAACTCTTTTGGTGAAGAATAATTGCGGGAAATAATATCTACAGTGTTAGTCAGCAAGTTTGTAAATGGTATTGACAAATCTGCAACATAATTTTCCATATTTATTTGTTTCATATAATCAAGAATATCCGTTAATGTTTCTATCATATCGGAAATAAACAAAACCCGTTTTCCTTGATTTACTGCATTAATCATTACGTCTTTCAAAACCGTTGTTTTCCCCGTACCAAGTCGCCCAACAATAGAAAAACTTTTCCCTAAAACAGCATTGATTAAAATTTCTCGTTGTGTTTTGTTGAGTGGCAAAGAATAATAGCAATCGGCTAAATCAGCTGAATATAATTTGTCCGATAACTTGTTTTCTATTTCCTTGTTTCTCTCCAATTTTGAAAAATCAATTAATACATCTTTCTTCCTGATATTTCCATAGGTTAGATAATTCTCCAAGCGAATGCTGAATCCTTCATTGTTGGCAAAACTCATACAGAATTGGTCAATTGCATAAACGCTGTCTAATTTGTTTCCCCATAAAATACTACTCTTTGTAACTTCAGTCAAGGTAGACAATAATAATGGATTTTCAATTGGCGAATTAACCAATTGAAAGTAGATGTTTTCAGAAACAACAAACAAATCAACAGGAATTAAAACAATCGGCATAAATACTTCTTTATTATCATTGTTTGTATATGTTAGAATTCCATAACTAATAATCAATTGCTTTAATTTATCTTTATCAACAATATTTTTAAAAAACAGATAGGGCATCTTATTGCTTAAATCTTTGTTTTGAATGTTCATTCGCCCAATACCCATATTTTGAATAGAAAAATCAACAATATCATTTATGTTAATCATTTCATAATTAAGCAGTTTTTCAAGAACTTGATAATCTAAATTGCCTAATTCAAGATAAGCGTCTGCACTAAATATACTTTTTAGATGTAAATTTTTAGATGATAGTCTTAAATTGGTAGCAGTATCTCTAGTCATATTCATTACCTCGTTATTATTATATCAAAAAAAACAAAAAAGTAATATAGTATTTTGAAATTAAGTTTTTCAGTTTTTTAATGAATATTTTCAATGAAAAAATATCGCAAATATTTTCATTTTTTTCTTCTTTTATTTTATCGTCTTTCATAGTATAATTAGATAACCATTTTTTTTAGAAAGGATTTTTGTTATGAACACTTTAGATAGGGTTTTCTATGATGACCACATTATTGAAAAACTAAATAATGACATTCGAAATTTTTTTCCCCATTTATTTTTGATTGATAAAGAGAAAATGCACATGACCTTTACTGGTGTATCTCGTTTAGTTTTACTGGATCGTTATTCTCAAAAAGATATCAATCATAGTACAATAGGAATTGGTGATGTTGTTATTTGCATCATAAAGGATGATCCGAAATTTCCAACTAGAGGAATTGGTTATATTCGCGAAATCGATTTTGAATCTGGTTGTTTGTATATAGAGGTTGAACAAGAATATGCAGCAATGTGCCTCGATATCGATGAAAAAGGAATCATTAAACGTCACCTAAACGAAGTAGATAAACCTCTGGAGTTATTCTTTGAACAAATTTGTCATCGAGTAGCAAATAACTTAGGTCAAGGGGAAAAACTAGAAGTCGTAACCGACTTTTATCATGAGCTTTCGGAATTAAATCTTGTTCCTGCAGGAAGGGTTTTGTTTGGTGCTGGTTCAAATAGTGCCGTTACCTATTTCAATTGTTTTGTTATGCCTTTTATTCATGACTCACGAGGCGGAATTAGTATTCACCGCCAACAAGTTATGGAAATCATGTCTCGTGGTGGGGGAGTTGGTACGAACGGTTCAACATTGAGACCTAAAAATTCGCTGGCAAAAGGAGTGAATGGTAAATCAAGTGGTGCTGTAAGTTGGTTACATGATTTATCTGAATTAACTCATCTAGTAGAACAAGGGGGCTCTCGACGAGGAGCTCAAATGATTATGCTGGCAGATTGGCATCCAGATATTATCGAATTCATCATTAGTAAAATGCAAAATCCTAAAATCTTGCAATTTTTACTCAACAATCTTACCGATGAAGATATTATCCGCGAAGCAAAGAACAAACTTAAATTTATTCCTCTTACCAATGAAGAAACAGAAATATATGAAGCTTTAATCGATATAGAAGGTACTCATCCTGGCACTGTAAGTAAAGCAACTTTAGAAAGAGCACGAGAAATCTTATCTGTTGGTGGTAAATATCAAGTAAATAATCCTGATTTTCTTTCTGGTGCCAACATCTCAGTAGCGATTACGAAAGAATTTATGTACGCCGTTGAGAATGACTTAGAATATCAATTAAAATTCCCTGATATTGATAACTATAATCCTGGCCAAAAAGAAGCCTATAATCAAAAATGGGCGGATGTTGGTGATGTCCGTGTATGGGAAAAAATGGGATATGGTGTTAAGGTATATAAAACCTTTAAAGCTAAAGAATTGTGGAATCTGATTAATATTTGCGCTACCTATTCAGCTGAACCGGGAATTTTCTTTATCGACAATGCTAATGACATGACCAACGCTAAAGCTTATGGTCAACAAGTGGTATGTACCAACCCTTGTGGAGAACAACCTCTTGCACCATATTCTGTTTGTAACTTAGCAGCAATCAATCTTGCAAATATGGCCGATCACAAAGCAAAAAATGTTAATTGGGAAAAATTAAAGAAGACAATTGATGTGGCAATAAGACTACAAGATAATGTTATTGATCGTACTACTTACTTTTTAGAAGAAAATAAAATCCAAGCTTTAGGAGAGCGAAGAATCGGTCTTGGCGTTATGGGATTACACGACTTAATTATCTACTGCGATTTACGCTATGGCAGTAAAAAAGCCAATCGCTTTGTTGATAAATTGTTTGAATTTGTAGCAACTAACGCCTACAATGCTTCTATTAATCTTGCCAAAGAAAAGGGAAGTTTCCCGTTCCTTGACCAATATGGCTCACGCGCAAAATTTATCGAGAGTGGCTATATGAAGAAAATGCCTACTCAAATAAGAGAAGACATTCTAAAATATGGTATTAGAAACTCACACTTATTGACAATTGCTCCAACGGGTTCTACAGGAACCATGGTTGGTGTGTCAACTGGTCTTGAACCATACTTCGCTTTTAAATATTACCGTAGTGGTCGTTTAGGTAAATTTATGGAAGTAAATGCTCCAATTGTTGATAATTATATTAAACTTCATCCTGAGTGTGATATCAATAATCTACCAGATATCTTTATTTCCGCAATGGAATTATCTGCGGAAGAACATGCTGATGTACAATGTGTCATTCAACGCTGGGTTGACTCTTCTATTTCCAAAACTGTTAATGCACCAAAAGGATATACAGTGGAAGATGTTGAAAAATTGTATATGCGCTTATATAAAGGAAAAGCAAAAGGTGGAACCGTTTATGTTGATGGTAGTCGTGACACTCAAGTCTTAACCTTGAAGAAAGAAGACACTCTTCCAAAACAAGTTGAACTTTCAGATTTGGGTATTGAAATTCAAGAAAATAAAGTGGAAAGAGGAAAGGATGAAATCAATCCTACCACCACGAAAGCTAATCGTAACATTGGTGTTGAAGTAGGAGATACTTGTCCAATTTGCCTTCAAGGAGTTGTTGAAGACATTGGTGGTTGTAATACCTGTACTAACTGCAATGCTCAACTAAAATGTGGTTTATAAAGATCTCAAATCGAGATCTTTTTTCTTTGAAAAACAACGGGAAAGTTTATCAAAATTATATGATTGATGTATAGGTAACCAACCAAAAAAATGGTCAATTTAACAACAAAGATTTTTTGAAGAGTGAAAAGGTTGTTGAAACGATATTCGTTGACTATTTTTATTGTGAATCGTATAATATTGATGGAAAAGAGGTAATCCACCATGGAAAAAGCTATCATCATTGGCGTTAATACTTTAAGTGAAGATTATGTTTTCCTTGATGAGATTGAAGAATTAAAGAACTTATGTTTGGCTTGTGATGTGGAGATTGTTGATGTTATAACGCAAAATCTAAATTATATAAATCCCTCAACTTATGTTGGTAAAGGAAAAATCGAAGAAATAAAAATAACTATTCAGAGTTTAGATATTGAGGCTTTAGTATTCAACGATGAATTAACTCCTTTACAAATCACCAATCTGCAAGAAGCATTGGAAATTACCATTTACGATCGCACCTTCATCATTCTAGAAATTTTCAAACGTCGGGCAAAAACGAAAGAAGCCATGATGCAAGTAGAAATAGCAACATTAAAATACAGTCTTCCTCGCCTTACGGGACTAAGAAAAGGTCTTTCGCGGCAAAGAGGTACCGGTGGTGGCTTTGCCCATGGAAGAGGAGCAGGTGAAACAAAACTAGAACTTGATCGCCGTATTACTACTGACCGAATCACTGCCTTAAAAAAAGAACTCGAAGAAGTTACTCTTTTACGAAAACAACAAAGAAAAACGCGTAAGACGAATAACATGCAAATAGTATGTTTAGTGGGCTATACCAATAGTGGTAAATCTAGTACCTTGAATGCACTTTTACATCGTTCAAAAGGGATAAAAAAAACAGTGTTCGAAAAAGATATGCTTTTTACAACACTGGAAACTTCAACAAGAGCTATCCAAACCGAAACGAATTTTCACTTTTTAGTAACAGATACCGTTGGATTTGTCAATAAATTGCCTCATCACCTGGTAGAAGCATTTAAATCTACCCTAGAAGAAATCAAAGAAGCAGATTTAATTATCCATATTGTCGATGCTACTAATCATAACTATAAATTACAAATTGAAACTACTGAACAAGTATTACAAAGTATTGGCGTTAAAAATATCCCTACTATTTATGCTTTCAATAAAATCGATTTGCTTGAAGATTATCTATACATTCAACCTCAATATGAAAAAGCAATTAGAATTAGTGCTATCACCGATAAAAATATTGATAAACTCATTGAAATGATTCAAACGGAGTTAGAACACGACTTTATAACAATTCAACTTCAAGTTCCTTATCACGAACAAAAAATTATTGAGTTTCTAAAAGGTTCTGGGTATACAAAAGCCATTGATTACCAAGAAAATCAGATTGAAGTTCTGGGGAAAATACCAAAACGCTTACTAAGTAAAGTTGAAAAATACTTATAAAAACACAAAACCCACTAGCAATTCCTAGTGGGTTTTATAAAACAACATTAAATTCTTCTTCTATCATCAATCTGAAAATGATTTGCTTATCTAAATAAGCAAAATCCATATGAACCAATTCATATTTATTATAATTAGTAAAACCGAAATCATTTAAATCTGTGTTAATATCAATGATATAACAATGATAGACTTCCTTTTTTTTGTTTGTAATTGTTACTATACCATATTTTTTAATTAGTTCTTCCGGTACTGTTAGTTTATATTTTCGATTACATTTTTCAATCATTTGATCAGCAAATGATCTTTTTTTCATTTTCAGTACAATTCCCTTTTTATCCTTGAGAAATACTTGCGTGCCATGTTTATAAACCAAATATATATACTCGTTTTTATCGGTTGTATAGATAATTTTCTTTCCCTTAAAACTGAATCCTTCACGATTTCCCTTCAAAAATAATCTAGTGGGAATAATAATGGTATATAGCAAAGAACTCCCCGCAAACATAATGTATATTCGTGGATGACAAAAAATTAAATAAACATAATTATCAAGGAAATACGCCAAAACGAATAATATCGTGAAAATCAATCCAATCGTTAAGTGGATGGCGCCTCTGATTTTTGGATTAATCGTCGTAATCATCCCATTTATAATAAAAAATAATAATCCCAGTCCCAAAACAGCACTAGCTGTTTCGCGTATATAAATCATATTCCATCATCCTATCATTTCATATATTGAAGAATAGCTTTTAAATATACCTCTACCCCGATTATAAAAACATCCTCATCGACGTTAAAGCGAGAATTGTGTAGGGGATAAATGCAATCTTTTTCTTCATTGCGAACCCCCAAACTCATCATTGCCCCTTTTGCTTTATCAACATAATAAGCGAAATCATCAACTCCCATAGAAACAGTGTCCAATTCTATGTAGTTATCTATTCCAATCGTATCAACAATCACCTGTTTTAACACTTCACAAACTTCTGGCGTATTAATTGTTGGAATAACTCCATCACGGTATTCTAGTTCATAATCCCCTCGGTGAAGATTTACTACATTTCTAACAATCTCTTCTATTTGTTTCTTAATTTTCTTTTTGATTTCTTTATTATAAGTTCTTACTGTTCCTTTTAAATAAGCATAGTCAGGAATAATATTGAATGCTTTTCCTGCTTCCATAACACAAATAGAAATCACTGCTTTTTGAGTCTGATCTAATTGTCTATTTTTCATGTTTTGAATCAATTGATATACTTCTACAGCCATTTGAATAGGATCAATTGATAGATGAGGATAAGCAGCGTGCCCTGATTTTCCTATTAATTTAATAGTAAAGTCATCACAACTGGCATTAAATTCACCAAATTTAATCCCGATTTTTCCTGCTGCTATCGATGGGTCAACATGAAAAGCAAGAAATACATCAACATCATCCATTAATTTATCTTGGCAAACCAATTCGCCACCGGATGTTGGTCCTTCTTCTGCTGCTTGAAAGATAAACTTTAATTGTCCTTTTAGTTCAACTTTTTCTTCTACCAAATATTTAATCAAGGTAAGAAGAATCGCACCATGAACATCGTGGCCACAAGCATGCATTCTTCCTTTAATCTTTGAGCGATATTCTATTTGATTATTTTCTTCGATTTCCAAGGCATCTACATCGGCACGAAAACCAATAGTAGGTTTTTTTGTTTTTTCTCCAAGGATAGCAACAATACTACTTTTCCCTATTCCTGTATAATACTTTACACCTAGTTTATCGAGTTCTCTGGAAATAAATTTTACTGTGTTATCAATTTCATATCCTATTTCAGGATACATATGTAGTTGTCTTCTTACCCAAACTGCATATTCTTGATATTTTTTTTGATTTTCCAACATTTACTTCTCCTTAATAGATTGAATTATAAATGATGTTTCCTTTGCTGATGGTCATATAGACATTTAAGTCTTTATCGATAACCGTTAAATCAGCATGCTTTCCTAAAGCGATAGAACCTTTTATATGGTCAATTCGTAAATTTCTTGCAGGATTAATGGTTGCTAAGTCTATAGCTTTCTCCAAATTTATTCCTAAAACATTTTTAATGTTCTTAATTGCTTGGTTCATTTTTAGTGTGCTTCCAGCTAATGTCCCATCAGCTAAACGCGCTTCTCTACCTTTAACCGTTACTTCTTGGCCACCTAAACTATAGGTACCATCTGGTAAATGTTTTGATTCAATGCCATCTGTTACCAAAACGATTTTATCTAATCCTTTAATTTTACATAACACTTTAATAGCTTCCGGACTAACATGCACTAAATCGGCAATCAATTCCGCGTAAATCGTATCAGCTAGCATCACACCGCCTACTGTACCTGCTTCACGATGATGAAGAGGTTTCATAGCGTTGTATGTGTGTGTCGCAGAAGTAACTCCATTCTTAGCCGCTTCTAATACTTCTAAAGCAGTAGCGTTTGTATGCCCGATACTGGCAACAATTCCTTGTGATAATAAATAATTACACAAATCTTTTCCATTTTCTTCGTACGCTAAGGTGACTTGTTTGATATTATTTCCACTCACCGCTTGATAGTGCATAAACTTTTCAACACTGCAAGGAACTATATATTGTTCTGGTTGAGCACCTTTAAACTTCGGCGAAATGAACGGTCCTTCAAGGTGAGTACCCAAGACAAATGCCCCATCCTTATTCTTTTTTTCGATGTATTCTTTGATGTTCTTCAAAGCTTTATCGATGTTCTCCTCGCTTTGTGTCATCGTTGTTGGCATATATGATGTCACGCCTTCCCGAGCAATCGTTTTGGAAATGTTTTTAATATCCTCCAAACTAGGATACATAGCATCTGAATGGTTCGCTCCATGAATGTGTTTATCAATAAAACCGGGAACAACAATAAGATCTTCTCTCAAAGTCATCAAATCTTTTGTTTCGTCAAAAGAAGCTATTTTGCCATTTTCAATAACCAAAGAACTCTTTACAATCCCTTTTCCCTCAATATAAATATTTGCATTTTTAAAACCTTTCATAAATCCCTCCAATTTTTATCGTTTAAAGTTCATTGACATCATTTCAGAGAAAGTAATTTCTTTTGTGATATTTTCTTTTATATCTTTAAATTCAAAGATTCCTTCACTAGCCCTACGACCAACAACAATTCTATTTCTAACGCCAATCAAGTCAGCATCTTTAAACTTTACTCCCGGACTCTCCTGGCGATCATCGAATAAGCAATCATATCCAGCTTTACTTAGTTTATCATAAACTTCCAAAGCAATGTTATAATTTGCTGTTTGTTCTTTATCTAAAGGTAAAATATGGACATCAAACGGACGAACTTCTCGTGGCCAAATTGCCTTTTCATCGCGATAATGTTGTTCTAGAATTGCCATTAATAAACGACTAATCCCCATACCATAACAGCCCATAATGATCGGTTTTGTGATTCCATCTTTATCGATAAAATTTGCTTTCATCGGCGATGAATATTTCGTGCCGAGTTTAAAAATATGCCCGGCTTCAATTCCCTTTGCATGCAAAATATGTCCTTTTCCATCAGGTGAAGGATCGCCAACTTGAAGGTTATAGAGTTCAAAATTACTGGCAAATTCACTCTCATCGCTGTAGACAATCGTATCTTCACCAATATCGCACAAAATCATGAACTCTTCACTAGAAGAACCACCAATATTTCCACTATCGGCACTGACAATACGATAATGTAATTCCATTCGATCGAGAATGTTCTGGTATGCTTTTCTAACTTTTAAATACCATTCATCTAAATCTTCTGGTGTTGCATGAAAAGTATACAAGTCTTTCATGATGAACTCACGACCGCGCATTAAGCCAAATCTTGGTCTGAATTCATCCCTGAATTTTGTTTGAATTTGATACAAAGCCAAAGGAAGCTTCTTGTAACTATTGATGAAATCACGAACAATACTCGTTACAACTTCTTCATGAGTTGGTCCCAAACAAAAATCTCGCTCATGTCGATCTTTAAGACGCATTAGCTCTTTACCATAAGCTTCCCAACGCCCACTCTCAACCCATAAATCTTTAGATTGCAACGCTGGCATTAATAATTCACTACAACCTATTTTATCTAATTCCTCACGAATAATATTTTCAATTTTTTTAATGATTTTATACCCCAAAGGCAAATAAGAATATACACCTGCTGTGCTTTGCTTTACATAACCACCTCGAAGCAAAATTTTGTGACTAACAACTTCAGCTTCTTTAGGCATATCCCTTAATGTGGGAACGAATAATAATGATTGTTTCATATGTTAACCTCTTATTCCTAATAATCTTAATATATCACCAAATGTTACCACGATCATTAATCCAAATAATAGCAGCATGGTAATGGTAATCAATGCTACCTCAACCTTTTGATTTGGTTTTTTCTTTGTAATTGCCTCATAAGCTAAAAAGAGAAGTCTTCCCCCATCAAGTGCAGGGATTGGCAACAAATTAAGTAGTCCTATATTAACGCTTAGTAACCCTGTCAAATTAAGAATCGGGGCTATTCCTTGAGAAGCCACATTTTTTGTTAGGCTAAAGATTCCAACAGGTCCGGATAAGTTTTGAATACCCACATCCCCACTAAACAATAAATCAAAGGTATCGATAATTGCCGTAAATGATGCTAGAGTTCTTTTTCCACTATAACTAAAACTCTTGATTAAAGAAAATTTATAGGTTGGAGAAATTCCCATCGCCACTTTAACTGCCGGAATTGCTTCACCAGAAGTAGTCGTTTGCTTTTCCAATAAAGTCTTACTGTATGGTTTGATTTTTATTTCCTTTTCCTTGCCTTCACGTATTACTTTTAAACGCAACCAATTTTCTTCTTCACCACTATAATTTTCAAAGACGTGGTAAACATCTCCCCAAGAAGTTACCGCTTGCCCCTCAATTTCAACAATTTGATCGCCAGCCAACAACTCAACATTATTTGCCAGATTGTTTTCTACTTTAGATACCAGCAATACGACTACTTTATTAGTAATGGTATAATCTCCAACAAATCCACCATTATATACATATACAGCCGGTGTTAAGGTTGTTGTTTTTTCCGCATTATCACGAAGATAGGTTACTTTTATCAATGATAATTCACCTAAAGCTTGGTAATCATCCATAAACTGAGAAATATCTTCCCAGACTTTAACTTCCTGAACAATGGTACTACTTTCAAGTTTGATGATTTCATCTCCATCTCGCAACCCAGCAATATATGCTGGTGTTTCTTCAGTCAAATTATCCACTACAGAAGAATCATAATTGGCAAATCCTTGAATTAAACCCGCTAAAAAGAATACAACAAGAGCGAGTAGAAAATTCATTAATGGTCCCCCAAACATAACCATCGCTCTTTCTCTTTTTGTTTTCGCATTAAGAGTTCTGTTATATGGAGCGATTTGAAACTCGCTTTTCTTTTCGTAAATTATTGCTTGAGGATCAACTGGATACTTGGTAATCATCTCCCCATCGACAACTTCCATATAAAGAAAACCGGTTTCTTCAGGATCAAAAATATCATAACTAATAATTTTATAGATTGGATAATCTATTTTTATATCCTCTACATCTAGATAAAATCCAGTAATTTTTCCGTCTTCAATTTTTAATTTAATGGTCTCTCGATTTTTAAAAGGATCATTTTCTAATTCCTCCCCTGCAATCGCACAAAGACCACCAATGGGAAATGCTCTAATGGTATACAGAGTTTCTCCCTTTTTCTTTTTCCATATAATAGGTCCCATACCAAAAGCAAATTCACGACATAAAATGTTCGCTCTTTTAGTAAAGAAATAATGCCCACCTTCATGAACTAAAACGATAACTCCTAAAACAAAAACAAATGCAATTAAACCAATAATATAATCCACTAAGCCACCTCATATGCTTGATAAACATCTTTTTTCACTTTTTTATCTATCTTTAATATCTTATCTAAAGTGATTGCCATCTCATTATTGTCTTGGTATTTTTCAACCATTTCAAAAATGATTTTTTCAATATCAAGAAACCTTATTTTTTTCCTTATAAATAAATCAACCGCTGCTTCATTGGCTGCATTGTATACTGTAGGCAGTAATCCACCGCTTTTTCCTACTCGATATGCTAATTCCAACATAGGAAATCTTGAAAAATCCATTTCTTGAAAAGTTAAATTTTTTATGCTGGATAAATTCAGTTTTTTCAAATTCTCATTTTCTATATGACGAGGATAAGTCAATGCATACTGAATGGGTAACATCATATTAGGATATGACATCTGGGCAATGACAGAACTATCATTATATTCTACCATCGAATGAATAATGCTTTCGGGATGAAGAATCGTTTTGATTTTCTCGTAAGGCATTTGAAACAAATGATGGGCTTCTATTACTTCTAATCCTTTATTGACCATGGTTGCGGAATCGATAGTGATTTTCTTTCCCATAGACCAATTTGGATGCTGTAAGGCTTCTTCAACCGTAATATCAATTAGCTCTGCTCTGGTTTTGTTGCGTAAAGCTCCTCCGCTTGCAGTGATAATTAGATTGGCAACATCTTGTTTATTCCCTGATAAGAGGCATTGGTAAATAGCACTATGTTCACTATCAATTGGAAAAATATTCACCTTATACTGTTTGGCAAGGGTCATAACCAATTCTCCACCTACTACCAGTGTTTCCTTATTAGCCAGTAAAATATCTCTTTTCTTCTTAATAGCTGCAATTGTTGGTGCTAAACCCACGATTCCAACAAGTGCATTCACTAACAATCCTTCATCATCACCATAAGTAGCAACATCAATTAGCCCTTGCTCTCCATGGGAAAATTTAATCTGAGGATATTTTACTTGTAAATATTCTTTATCTTTCTGGCAAGCAACACTGACAAACTCCGGCTTAAATTCATCGATGATAGCAATAGCAGCATCGATATTATATCCTACCGATATTGCCTTTAAAGAATATTCTTTGCTATTTCTAATTATAGCCAAGGTTTGTTGTCCAATTGAACCACTTGCCCCTAGCAAAAATATATTTTTCATTTTAAGCTCCCATCAGTAATAATTCAGTTATTTGAACAATCAAGTAAAACCAAATACCTGCATATAATAAACTATCGAAACGATCAAGAATACCACCGTGTCCTGGAAACAAATTAGAAAAATCTTTTATCTGATAGCCTCTTTTTATTTTTGAAGCGATTAAATCTCCTATTTGAACCGTAATCGATAAAAATGCTGATAATCCCAAAACCACTAATACAGTTAAGAAAATTTCATTTGCTTCTGGATTTACGATTTTCATTAAAAAAGCCGTAGTTGTTCCGACTACAACACCTGCAATAGAACCTGCAATTGAACCTTCAATTGATTTTTTAGGACTTATTTCGGGACATAATTTATGCTTGCCAAATTTGATACCAATGAAATAAGCAAACAAATCAGTAGCAACTACGATAGAATAAACATAGATAAAACTCTTTACTCCATTTAATTCAACCAATGTTTGATTCAGGTTGATCGGTTTTAAGTACCTAATACTCATCGCATAACCAAAAATCAAACCAGCATAAACCAAGCTGGCAAGACAGCCGAAAACCTCTTTGGTCGTTGTATGCGGTTTAAAAATTAATAATCCTAAGGTGATTGCACTAAATGTTAGGAAAGCTATTAATACATATAAATGATAAATAAAATATTCATTGAAAAACCTTATCTCTCCTGATTCTTTAGTTGCTAGACAAGCGAGTGCAGTAATTACACCAGAAAATAATGGAACAAAATAGCGGAATGTTTTCATCGATGATGATTTCTGATACATCATATTAATTAACTCATAGGTTCCTATGATACTAAAGGCAATCGCCACAGCAAAAAATCCCCACTCGGCAATTGGATGGTCAATTACCGCTAAGGGTAATAAGGTAATAATCATGAAAAAAGCCGTTATTGTTCTTTGTTTCATTAAAGTCCTCCAAAGCGACGATTACGCTTTTGATATTCATCGATAGCTTTATCCAAATCTCTTCTTCTAAAGTCTGGCCATAAAGTATCCGTAAAATACAATTCACTATAGGCAATCTGCCAAAGCATAAAATTGCTGATTCTTATTTGGTTGCTTGTTCTAATCAACAAGTCGACCATAGGTAAATCCTTTGTATATAAATAATGGTAAAACAAATTTTCATCAAGATCTTCGAGCTTAATTTTATTTTCTTTTACATCTATTGCTATCATTTTAGCTGCGTTAACAATTTCATCTTTTCCCCCATAATCGAAAGCAAGCGTAAAATGAATGTTATTATTTTCTTCTGTTTCTATTTCTAATTCTTTAATTTTCTTTAGAAGATCTGCTTTAAGATTATCTTTACGACCAATTACCCGAAATCTTACACCATTATCACACATTGTCTTACGATAGGTTTCCAAAAACTGTTCGGGTAATTTCATCAAATAGTCAACTTCTTCTTTTGGCCTTGACCAATTTTCTGTACTAAAGGCAAAAACAGTTAAGTACTCTATGCCAATTTGTTGGCAATATTTAATCGTATTAATTAAAGTCTGAACACCTTTTCGATGTCCTAGATTTCGTGACAATCCCCGTTTTTTTGCCCAAGTACCATTACCATCCATGATTATGGCAATATGTTTTGGCAATTTATCTTTTGTATTATCCATCAATTTCACCTTCTATCTATTATACATTATATTCGTGGTTTTTTCTAGTTATATTATATTTTAATTCAGTAAAAATTAAAAATGTTATAAAAAGAGCGCTTGATTTTATGAGCGCTCTAAATTTATTTTTGTTTTTTTATACAAGCTTCAAGAAATCCAACGAACAAAGGATGTGCTCGTTGTGGTCGTGATAAAAATTCAGGATGAAACTGACAAGCGACAAACCAAGGATGAGCCACAATTTCCACTATTTCTACAAGGTTTGTTTGAGGATTTATTCCTGAAGCAATCATTCCAGATTTTTCTAAAACTTCTAAGTATTGATTATTGAGTTCATAATTATTACGATGGCGTTCTTTTATTTCTGTTTTCTGATAAGCGTGATAAGCGCGAGTATCTTTTTTAATCTTACAATCATATAAGCCTAGACGCATGGTACCTATTAATGAAATATTCTTATATTGTTCTGGTAAATAATCAATGACTGGATCTTTCGCCTTTTCATCAAACTCGGTCGAATTGGCATTTTTCAAGCCAACAACGTTTTGCATATATTCAATAACAGCAATTTGCATCCCTAAACAAATACCAAAATAAGGGATTTTGTGTTTGCGAGCATAATTACATGCTAGAATTTTACCTTCAATTCCCCGAGGGCCAAAACCACTAGGAACTAAAATTCCATGTGCATTTTGCAATAATTCAGCTACATTTTCTGAATTTACCTTTTCAGAATTAATCCAGTCGATATTTATTTTTTTCCCAAAATAATAACCAGCATGTTTTAATGCTTCACTGATAGATAAATAAGCATCGCGTAAATCTGTATATTTTCCTACTAACGCAATTTTAACTTCACCCTGTAATTTTTTAACCTTTTTAATTAATTCATTCCATTCTTTCATGTTTATAGGAGCTGTTTCAAATCTAAAATGATGGCAAATATACTGATCCACTTTCTGCTTTTCCAATTCGCAAACCATTTCATAAAGAATATTAACATCCTTGGCAATAACAACAGCATCTCTATCAACATCACAGAACAAGGAAATTTTATCGCGATATCCGTTATCAATATCAACTTCCGAACGTAAAACTATCATGTCTGGTTGAATTCCCAACGACCTTAATTCTTTTACACTATGTTGGGTCGGTTTTGTTTTTATTTCATTTGCAGAACGTAAAAAAGGAACCAATGTCGTATGAATATAAAATGTGTTTTCATAACCGACTTCACGACGCCACTGTCTGATTGCTTCTAAAAAGGGTTGTGATTCAATATCACCAACAGTTCCACCAATTTCTGTAATGATAACATCCGCCTGTGAATGTTCAGCAGCACTACGAATTTTATTTTTAATCTCATTAGTAACATGAGGAATTACCTGTACTGTACCACCATTATATTCGCCACGTCGCTCTTTTTCGATAACTGTTTTATAAATTTTTCCAGAAGTAATATTGGAATCTTTTGATAAGTTTTCATCGATAAAGCGTTCATAATGGCCCAAATCTAAATCCGTTTCTGCGCCATCATCGGTCACAAAAACTTCTCCATGTTGGTAAGGACTCATTGTTCCTGGATCAACATTGATGTAGGGATCAAATTTTTGCATAAAGACTTTCAAACCTCTATTTTTTAATAGTCTTCCTATACAAGATGCTGTAATCCCTTTTCCTAAACTGGAAACAACACCTCCAGTAACAAAAATGTACTTTGCCATATGATTCCTCCTCATTATATAAAAAAATCTTCCATAGGGAAGATTCATTTTCTTATTGCGCGTTCTTTGGCGCCCTCATTATTATAGCAAATTTTTTCCTGTAAATCAAGATATTTTTTTAATCTGTTTTTTATTTTGCTAGCTAGGACAATCACAAATGCTGATGTTAAGGCCTGATTATTAAATGTCTGTTGTGAAATATTGCTTTGTCACTCCCTAAACAAAAAAAGCAAAACCATACTTATCTGGTCTTGCTTATCCTCTGAATGATTATCCGTGGTGGTGAACAAAGTATTTTAACTACTTCCCTTGATAAAATTTGTATATTAGGAAGCATCTGTTTTTTAAAATTATAAAATTCAAATCTTAGCGTAATTGTTTCAAACCAATCTTCACATTTTCTCCATTGATATTGAATTCTTTTGATGATTCAATATCTTTATCAAAATGTACTGTGATTGCCAGAACATCTCGTTTAATACTATCGATATTCTTTTCCATAATTTCTTTAATTTTATCATTACCAGAAACATAGATTTCAATGTAATCCATTACGTTGAAATCAGACTCTTTTCGCGTTGTTTGAATTTTACTGATAATTTCTCGAACAAAACCCTCTTCAATTAATTCTGGTGTCAATCTTATATCCATAACAACGGCTATATAATTATCAGATAACGCTGAAAATCCTTCTTGTTGGATAACTTCAATTTGTAGGTCTTCTTTGACTAATTCAACATCAATATCTTTCACTTTCAGCTTTAAACTACCTGTAGAGTCTAGTTCCCTTTTTGCTTGAACTCCATCTATTTCCAGTAATGCGCTCTTTATATCATTGATATATTTACCATATTTCGGACCAACAGTCTTAAAGTTTGGCTTAAAACTATAAGATATGAATGAACTTATACTATCTGTAAATAAAACTTCTTTCACATTCAATTCTTCTTCAATAATCTCTACATAGAATTTTTCTAATGGTTTTGCCGTTTTCACATACATTTTGCTGATTGGTTGACGATTCTTTATATTACAATTATTTCTAACCGCTCGTCCCATTACAACAATATCTAATACTGATTCCATATTATTCTCTAAATCCCTATCAATCCATTCTAAAACTGGAGTTGGATAATTGCATAGATGAATACTTTCTTTTGCTTTTTTATCGACACTTCTTACCAAATTTTGATAAATATCTTCAGTCATAAATGGAATCATCGGTGCAGCTACCTTAGCAATGGTTACTAGTGCTGTATACAAAGTCATATAAGCATTAATCTTATCTTGTTCCATTCCTTGAGCCCAGAAGCGTTCACGAGAACGACGAACATACCAATTACTCATTTCATCAACGAAATCTTGTAAGATTCTTGCTGTTTCAGTAATCTTATAGTTAGCAAGATTGTTATCTGCTTCTTTCACAACTGTATTTAGTTTAGATAATAGCCATTTATCCATTACTGAAAGTTGTTCGTATTTTAAATCATACTTCGTTGGATCAAATTGATCAATCTCTGCATATAGGACATAAAATGCATAGGTATTCCATAATGTCCTTAAGAATTTTCTTTGTCCTTCAACAACTGCATCTTTATGGAAACGATTAGGAAGCCACGGAGCACTATTCTCATAAAAATACCAACGAATAGAATCCGCACCAAATTCAGCCAAGACTTCCATAGGATCAACGGCATTTCCCTTTGATTTACTCATTTTTTGTCCGCTCTCATCCTGAACATGGCCTAAGACAATCACATTACGATATGGTGCTTTGTTGAAAACGAGTGTTGATATTGCTAGTAATGAGTAAAACCATCCTCTTGTCTGGTCAACAGCTTCCGATATGAAATCAGCAGGGAATTGCTCTTTAAACATTTCTTGATTTTCAAATGGATAATGCCATTGAGCAAATGGCATTGCCCCTGAATCATACCAACAGTCAATTACCTCTTCTACTCGATGCATTTCTTGCCCACATTTAGGACAAGTAATCGTTACAGCATCAATATATGGACGATGAAGTTCAATATATTCAGGACAGTTATTAGACATTTCTCTTAACTCGCTAATAGAACCAATTACATGTTTATGACCACATTGGCACTCCCAAACTGGAAGCGGAGTTCCCCAATAACGGTTACGACTAATACCCCAGTCTTGAATATTTTCTAACCAATCACCAAATCTCCCCTTACCAATGCTTTCAGGAATCCAGTTTATCGTATTATTGTTTCTAATCAAATCCTCTTTTACATCTGTCATCTTAATGAACCAAGATTCACGAGCATAATAGATTAGTGGGGAAACACAACGCCAACAATGAGGATAGCTATGTTCATACTTGTAAACTTTAAATAACAGTCCCCGTTCTTTCAAATCTTTTAAGATTAATTTATCAGCTTTCTTACAGAACATTCCCGCCCAATCGGTTTCTTCCGTTAATTCTCCCCGAGCATTGACATATTGCACCATTTTTAAACCGTATTTTTTACCAACATTATAGTCATCTTCACCAAACGCTGGAGCCATATGAACAATTCCTGTTCCATCTTCTAAGGTAACAAAATCACCACAGGTAACAAAAAAGGCATTCTTTGCTTTTTCACTAAAGTGAAATAGAGGTTCATAATATTTATACTCTAGGTCTTTTCCTAACATTTTTTCTAATACAAGATAATCGCTTTCTAGTACTTTCTCTAGCAAAGCTTCTGCCATATAATAGACTTCACCATTCTTTTTTGCTTTTACATAAGTCGTTGTAGGATTTACACAAAGCGCTACGTTAGATGGTAGTGTCCAAGGAGTTGTTGTCCATGCAAGAAAATAGGCATTTTCCTCCTCCAATTTGAATTTAACAATAGCCGATTCTTCTTTTACATCTTTATACCCCTGTGCTACTTCGTGAGATGAAAGCGGAGTTCCGCAACGAGGGCAATAGGGAGTAATCTTGTAACCTTTATATAATAATTTTCTATCCCAAACCTTTTTTAAACTCCACCAAACTGATTCAATATACTCATTATGGTAGGTAACGTAAGGATTTTCATTATCTACCCAATAACCTACAATATCAGAAAAATCTTCCCACATTGCTTTGTATTTCCATACACTTTCCTTGCATTTTTCAATGAATGGGGCGATTCCGTATTCTTCAATTTGCTCTTTGCCATCAATTCCCAAAGATTTTTCTACTTCAATTTCTACTGGTAAGCCATGAGTATCCCATCCAGCTTTTCTTAATGCATAAGCTCCTTTCATAACATGGTATCGAGGTATCATATCCTTGATTACTCTTGTTAGAACATGTCCTATATGCGGTTTTCCATTTGCTGTTGGTGGACCATCATAAAATGTATAATTTCTATTTCCTTCTTTTTCAGAAATACTCTTTTCAAAAATCTTATTTTCTTTCCAAAAATCCCGTACTGTTTTTTCTCTTTCAACAAAATTTAAATTTGTTGGTACTTTTTTATACATACTTCCCTCCTATTTAATAAAAAAACTCCCACCCTAAAAAGGATGAAAGTTCGGATTTCATTATACCACCTTTTTACATACTGACATATGCTATCCTAATAACGGGGGATACCGGCACAGCTTACTATTTTCAGCCTGCAACTCCAGAGTGATTTTCATAAAGGCATACTTTTGCTAGTTTTCCACCACCACTAGCTCTCTAAAAATTTTTGCGGTTACTACTTTCTCTATCTTTGTCTTTCTTTTTACCTTATTATAATACTCTAAAGCACGGATTTTGTCAAGTGAATATTTCAGTGACAAATAGAATGTGCTTGGCATAAAACACCATTTTTGCTATAATGAAATTAACAAGAAGGATCTTTGTTATGAATGAAAAAAAATTCTTTGCTATTACCGCTTCATTAGTTAACAGTAATGATGTAACAAAAAAAATTGGAACCTTGCAAGAAAAGCTATTACATCGAATTATTAAACATTATTTTGAGAACGATATCAGTTACCATGAAATAAAAATAGGACCATTTTATGCCGATATTCTAAAAGAAAAAGAGATTGTTGAAATCCAAACGCGTTCCTTTAATAAGCTAAGAAAAAAACTCGATTTCTTTTTACCAAACTACCGCGTTACAATTGTATATCCTATTCCTCATATAAAATGGCTTTACTGGATAGATGAAAATACTGGCGAAATTTCTAGTAAAAGAAAGAGTCCAAAAAAGGGAACAATTTACGATGCTATTTTTGAGCTATACAAAATCAATCCCTATTTAAACCATCCCAATTTAAGAATATGTCTATTGTTAATGAATATGGAAGAATATCGTTACTTAAATGGTTGGAGCACGGATAAAAAAAGAGGCTCTAGTAGGTATAATCGCATCCCAACAGAATTAATTGATGAAGTTTATTTCAATTCGCCTTTTGATTACCAAGCGTTTCTTCCTAGTAATCTTCCTCTCCACTTTACTTCTAAAGATTATCAACAATTATCACCAATAAATCAGCGCAAAGCACAAATAGCCTTAAAGATTCTAACCGATTTAGAATGTGTTATCAGAGTAGGAAAACAAAAAAATTTAATCATTTATCAAAAAAACAAGCAAGACCGATAAGTCTTGCTTTTTTCATGCACTAATTATTAAATTCTTGATAAATTGCGCTTAGTAATGTTCCCGTTAAATCATGGCCATAATCCCAATACATGACACCTGCCAAGCCTTGATTTTCGGCGTACTGGCATTTTAATTTCACCGATTGTTGATTATCATAAGAAGCATAGGTCGTTCCATCATACCAATAATAAGAACTTGTATTTGGATCAAAGTATTGATATTGTTGGTTCGCGTTAAAGTAATTCGATAGGAACGATGCATAACCGATAGAACGAGCACTTGTCATTGGCAAACCAAATGGGTTGACAGGGTTTCCACTCACTGTTCCCATTCTTACGTAAAACTGAATTCCAAAAGTCATTTTACTCTTTGGAAAGCCTTGACTAGAATATTTATTAACAGCATAATCTACTGAATAAGTTACTCCTGAACCCGAGTATAGAGCCGTTTCATGAGTTACTCTAGAAGTACTACCCATACCATAGGTCATAATATGTAAATAATCAAGATAATTTGCTAATGTTCTTGCATCAAAGGCATTTGTTGCCACACCTACAGCAGCACTTAAAATTAATTTTCGATTATACTTATCAAAAGCTTCTCGCAGTTCCTTACATAAAAGATTAAAATTAGTCGTATTAACATTAATTTCCCAGTCCAAATCAAGACCATCCAATTGATATAAATCTATTACTTCCATAACAGAATTAATAAAGACCTTACGACTGATTGGAGAGGCAGACATAATATTAAAAGCATTGGCGGTATCATTGGATACACCATCGACTACAATCACAACCCGTATTCCTTTTTGCCTTAATGTTAAGACATTATTTAGATTGGTTAATCCCGAAACACTTAGTTTACCACCAGAAATCTTTGCAAATGAATAATTAATAACATCAAGCATATTGTAGTCACGGTTATAAAGTACATCTTGATTTCCGTCTTTGTTACGCATGTAAGCGAAGGTAATTTTCTTACCTGGTTCAAAATCTGGCATCACTATTTCACCAACTCCTTTCACAATCACATTTTTGCTATATGTTTCTAAATACTTCCCTCTGGTAATTCTTACTGTAATGGTAACATTACGATCTTTTGCTGGTTTTACTACTTGACCAAGATAGTTAATAGAACTATCTCCTGTCGACCAAAATAGCGTTAAATCGACTCCATTAATTACATAACTGGTAAAGAAGTCAACATTCTCTATAATTTCATCAGGAATATAATCCTCTAAATATACTTTCAAATCCTCCATAGCTTGTGGAGTTCTTTGGTTCAAATCCTCTTTAATTAATTCTTGAATTTCTAATTCATAATCTTCAAGTAATAATAAATCATCAAATTCTACTGCATTTTTTTGCCATGTTGCTAATTCATTGAATTGATTACGCAATGATACAACCCTAGTCTCATCAGCAAGTGTCAATTGACTAATTGGTGGTAATTCATGCAATTTTGCAACAAAATTTGCTATTTCTAAAAGACCAACCAAACGATTATGATACCTCATTAATATTTGTAAATAAGATTGGTCAACCAGTAATTGAATATCATTAGGTAGGGCGTCATATTCATCAATGATATTCTCTACTACATCATAATCAGCAATAGTTATTGATTCCAAAGTCGGTAATCCCAAAATATCATCAATAATTTTTTGAGCTTTCGCTTGTTTATTCTGTTCATGAAGGATAAGCAATTGTTCCTCTGCTTTTTCCAAAGTAAGCAATGCTTCTTCTACCAATACCTTAATATCACTTGCCAAATCGTTATAATAACTACGAATAGAAGCAATATAGGCTTCATCATCAAGAGAAATGTCATTTAAAGAAGGTATTTTTGCTACTGCTATTTGAAAATCTTTCGCTTCAATCTCTTTAGCTTGTTCTAATTTCAATTCTTCTATTTTAGCTTCCAATTCAGTTAATTTTTCTAAATTATGAATTGTTATTTTGCTTTTATCTTCAGAAGATAAGGTTTCATATTGATTACGAACTTCAATAATTTTTTCTTCATCTTCTAATATCAATCCATCTAGACTTGGTAAGCCATTAAATACATCGTTTGGGTCTTTTGGTTCTTCAACCGGTTTACAACCCCCAACACTAAATAATAAAATAATGAATAATCCTAGCGCGAATATTTTTTTCATAAAAAACTCCTCAACCATTATATTTTGTGTATTAATTTATAACAAGTGATAGTATAAAAAGTGCTTTTTTTGATGTTTATCCATACTTTTCCGATGTAATTGGCATCGATAAATACTTCTTTATCTTCATCAAATGCCAATACAGAAATTCTTTTACAATCATCCGTTTTTCTTTTTTTTACACATAGGTGTATTATAGCAAATTCTTTTTAAAAAACCTATACCTTTATATAATTATAACCTTTTTGGGAATGCTTTTTTTAAAAATATTTATGTTTTTCTATTAAAAAACTACCGCTTGAAAGCGGTAGTTAAATAATAATTACTTAATTTTATCTTTTTGTTCGAAACCTAAACGTTTTAACGTTTCAATAACATATGATTCGCGATATTCATCTTCAGGCTTACGATTGTAATAAGAATAGAAGAATTCTTCGTTTGCTTTTTCATAAGGAAGTCCTGAAATGAAAGAAATAATTCTTGTGCTACGGTCGATTAATTTTTTATTTGTTGGTAGAACTTGAACCATCCAATTTCCCCACACTCTTCCCATTTTTGCCATTGTCGCTGTGCTTAATAAATTGAATGTCAATTTAACCATTAAATGAGGAAGTAAATCCATTATTGTATTAGGTAGGTCAACAGGAATGTGGATTTCATGTTCTGCAATTTTATTGCTTGGAATATGACCTAAGCGGATTGCTACACCTTCGCTAAACTTAAGAGCATTTTTTTTGAACCATTCCACCGATTTTTCATTTGCAGAGCCATTGATATCAATGCAAATTAATCTAGATGGCTTACGTGAATAACGAGATGGATCATCTTCATTACCAATAACATAATCTGTTACTTCTGTTGCGCCAACTTTTGGTGGTTTATTGATGATGTCTTGTGCTGCTTTCATTCTAATATAGTCTTCAACTGTCCATTCTAAACCTTTGATTGGTCGACGGAAAACATGTTGCCAAGCAACCTCATTTGGATATAAAGGGTTTTTAATATATGCCCAACTAATTGGACTTACTTTATCATTGAATTTTCTAAATGGTGGTAATGTGAATGTTGGTTGACGTTCTGTAGTATCTGTCATGATATCGATAAAATACTCTGAAGTAACATAAGTAACCAAACCATTTTGATTATACGTTTCTGTTTCCAAATCAACCGCAGAAGCTAGACCTTTTAAGGCTTCTCCTTTTGATAGTTTATCCAATAATTTTTGGAATTCATCTGAATATTCACTTAATTCTAATGCTTTTGAGCCGATTGCTTCTAATTCTTTTTCGCTTAAATTTTCTTTTAGCCAACGCCAGCTAGCAACTTCCATTGCTGCTCCAACAGCTAATAATTCAACTGTGGTAACTTGCATTCTTGTTGAACCAGCAACAGCCATATTACCCACGAATAGAGGTATTTTAATGATGTCTTTTCTTTCAAAAACAACTCTTACTCGGTCAAGGTGCTTACAAAGAATTTCTTCTGGATTACAGAATATATAATATGTTGTACAACCTCTTTCAATGGCTTCTAAAACAGAGCCATTTATACTAGCTGATAAACCACACTCTGCTAAACCAACAACAACGTCACCAGGTCCTACACCTGCTTCAACAACTTGTTGACGACCAAAAGTCATATAATCTTCAAAGTTTTCAACTGCTCTAACAAGCGCTCTGTCCCCACCAGTCATCAAGCTATCCGTGATTTCACTTATTTCAATCAATTGTGATCTTCTAACTGGTAATTTTAAGCCTAATTCTGTCCAGAATTTTCGCCATGTAGCATCTAGTTGTAGCGCCATTCTTCCACTGGCACCAACACTCGAGAAAAGTATCTTTTTCTTGTTTATAATAGCTTTATATATATCATCAACAAATCTTTTAAATTCTGGAGTTTCAAAAGCCTTTTTAGTTACAGATGGAATATTTACATCTGCTGATAAAATTGTTTTAATCCCTTCGGCAGTATTTTGAGCAATGATGTAACTCATGTTTTTTGTTAATGGATTCGACTGCTCAGTAGGAATTACTCCCAAATGAAATTGCTTTTCATTTTCTAAAAAGTCTTTGCTCGCCTCTTTGTAATTTTTAATCGTTTTATAAATCATGCTTGACGCTCCTTTTATTTTTATTTGTTAACACAACTCATTATAACATACTCGCTTTTGATTTACAATGAAAAATCGATTTTACTTTATCAAACTAGTGTGTAAATTACAATTTCATCAATTCTTCTCGATACGGAATCGATGGCATTACGTAATCTTTGGTTACACTAAGTCCTGAAGCTTTAAGGGCAAACTTTGTTGCTTCTAATAATGTCATTTTTTCTCCTAATCCCACCACTAAAGCCGCATTGAAGATATCTCCTGCACCTGTAGTATCAACTACTTTCACTTTTATCGCCGGTAAATGATGAACCTTACCTTCTTCTAGTACTAAAGCCCCCTCTTTTCCCAGTGTTACAACCATTCTTGGAAAATTAAGTTTTGGCAGTACAGAAATTAAATCATCTAAATGATGGACCTCATTAAGAGCGAATAATTCCCTGACTTCATGCCAATTAGGAGTAATAAGCCATGCATATTGTATAATTTGCGATGTAAATGAAGTTACTGGTGCGGGATTAAGAATAACTTTTATCTTGTTTTTTTTAGCCCATTCAAGAACACTATTCAAAACAGTTGGAGGAATCTCTTGATTTAAAAGTAAAAAATCAAAGTCATTCCCTTCTTTAAAAAATATGGGCAAATCTTTTTCTTCGAGCGTGTTACCCGGATAAACCGTCACTTGATTGTTTCCATTTTTATCGCGAAGAATTACCGCTAAAGCCGTTTTCCCTGGTTTTTTTATAATACCATGTTTGATTCCTTGATTAGTTAAGTAATCACAGCAATTGTTACCATAGGTATCATTGCCAACTGCACTCAAAAAGTAGGGCTCTCCCCCTAGCCTTTTCACTGCAACAGCTTGATTATAACCTTTCCCCCCCACTTCTTGATGAACATCAGAAGCATGAAGCGTTTCTTCTGGCTTATGGAAATGATTAATCCGCATGAAAATTGATTGTCCACATAAACCGACAATTCCAACTTTAGTTTTCATATTATTCTCCATCTTTTACCACGTATTAATTATACTATGGCCAAACAACATTTTCAAGAAATAAAAAGCATCGTTTGAATGATGCTTTTAATTTTACTTATGTGCTTTTCCATCTAAATACATAATTGTTTCGTACATTTCTGGACGGCGATCGCGAAAAACTCCCCAATAACGCCGTTTTTTATTAATTTCATCTAAATCAAATTCAGCAATCAAATACCCTTCTTCTTCACGATTCAAAGAATTAATAATTTCACCATCAGGACCAGAGATAAACGAAGACCCATAGAAAGTCATTGTTGAATTGTCTTGAACCTCTTGACCAACTCTATTAGAAGCAACCACAGGAATAATATTTGCCGCTGCATGCCCCCTCATAACATTTTGCCAATGTAACATACTATCTTGAGGCAAAATTGGTTCAGTTCCTATCGCTGTTGGAAACAGTAAAATCTCTGCTCCTTGTAATGTTAATATTCTAGCTGTTTCAGGAAACCATTGGTCCCAACAAATACCTATACCAACCTTACCAAATTTTGTATTAAATACTTTATATCCAGTATCACCAGGAGAAAAATAAAATTTTTCTTCATAACATGCTCCTGTTGGAATATGAGTTTTACGATAAAGACCTAAATTGGTACCATCAGCATCAATCATAACCAAAGAATTAAAATAATTATTGCCTGATCGCTCAAATAAGCTAATTGGCAAAACAACATTATTTTCCTTTGCTACTTTTTGAAATTCTTTTATTAACATCGAAGACTCTATCTCTTCTGCTAGAGAAAAATAATCATAATTTTCTGTCTGACAGAAATAAGGCGTTTTAAAAAGTTCTTGTAATAAAATAATATTAGCACCTTTTTTAGCACATACTTCTACCATTTTTTTAGCTTTTTTAATATTATCATCAATATTCCAAGAAATTTTCATTTGTGTTGCTGCAACTTTTATTTTCATAAACGAATCCTCCCTATAATTTTGTCGGAATCTGCATTGTCATACAGTGGATATTACCACCGCCCAATAAAATCTCCCTTGTGTTAATTTGGATAATTTCCTTTTCAGGATAATTTTGTTTCATAATATTATAAGCTATTTCATCCTCAGGAACTCCGAATGCAGGCAAAATGACATAAGCATCAGATTGATAGAAGTTGATATAACTAGCCGATAAACGCGAATTAACCAAACGTTCTTTGCTTGTATGTTCACGATTATCAATTCCTTTTGCTTCTTCTTCAGTCATGTATAAAGGTTTTGGTAATGGTATCTTCACAATCTCAAATTTTCTCCCTTTAGAATCGGTTGTTTCGCTTAACGTGTTGTAAGCATCGACACACATTTGATATTGTGGATCATTAACATCATCACACCATGCAAGAGCAATCTTGCCAGGTGCTAAGAAACATGCCATATTATCGATATGTTCATTTGTTTCATCAAGATAAATTCCATTTTTTAACCAAATTACTTTTTCCACATTTAAATTTTCTTTGAGAATGTTCTCAATTTCTTCTTTAGTTAGAGTTGGATTTCTTCCTTCGCTTAGTAGGCAAGCCTCTGTTGTTAGACAAGTTCCTTCACCATCAAAGTGAACACTACCCCCCTCTAAGATAAATCCTTTATTCAAATAGTAAGAAAAACCTAGTTTCTCGCAAACCTTTTTTGCTAGGGCATCATCAAAATCCCAATTAGTATATAAACCATCGACATTTCCACCCCATGCGTTGAAGCCAAAATCAATTCCTCTAATCTCTTTTTCGTTTACTACGAAGATTGGCATATTATCCCGTGACCAAGCATCATTATATTCAATTTTTAAAATTTTAACATTCTTGATTCTGAAATCCTTCGCTACTTTTGCATAGATACTCGGATCAATGCCTAAATATACAGGTTCGTATTTGGCAATTGCTTCAATAATCTCCTTTAAATTGTTTCTTGCATAGGTACCACTATTACGCCATATATCTTTACGATATGGCAATAACATCAAAGTAGCTAAGTGTTTACGTCCCTCAAAAGGAACAATAAAACCATCTTCTTTTGGAGTAGTCAATACACGTGAATAATACCCCTCTATCTTACGATGATAGCGAGAATAATTTGTCCATGATTTTTGGTCAATTACAGAGACACTACCATCATCATAATCGCTAAGAATAGTAGAACCAGTTCCTTTATAATATTCAATACGACGCACTAATTCCTCTGTAAAGACCTCACCTGGAACAACAAGCGGAATACCAGGAGGGTATACCATAATCGATTCTTTAGAAATTTCATCAATCGCATCCGCTAATTTTACTCGTTTCATCGCTGCATGATAAGCAGTACGTGGTCTTAACAGTGCAATTGGGAATTCAATATTGAAGTGATGTCGTGGATAATTCATTTCTCCAACAAAATATTCACTCGAAATTTCTTTTAGTGCTTTTACTAAATTATTAATATGTTCCTCTTTCGTGCCTATACCGATAATTCCTAAAACAACATAGGTTTCCGCTAGTTCCATTTGTACATGGTACTTGTCTTTCAACAGATTATATAATTCAAAACCAGTCAACTTCATCATGTCTAGTTCAATAACCAACTTAGTTTGATCATAATCAAAGCAACCCATACTTTGAAAATGGTCTTTTCCTCGTGCTTTAAAGCCAGGAATTTTATTAATTTCTTCTCGTGCATAATTGGCAAAAGCAATTGCTTGATCGACTTTTTCTTTTCCTTCTATGACCATAAACTTTCTTGCAGCATCTAGACTTGCCATTAAAACAGAAGATGGGCTTGTTGAATTGATTGCATTTAAAGTCTTACGAATATCATAATCTGAAACTCGATTGCCTTTTCTTAATAAAATAGAAGATTGTGTTAATGATCCCCCCATTTTATGAAGACTGACTGCGCTCATGTCAGCACCGCATTCCATAGCGCTAAGTGGAGCATTTTCTGTAAAGCCAAAGTGAGCACCATGTGCTTCATCAACCAGACACAACATTGAATTATCATGTGCTAATTTTACGATTCTTTGTAAGTCTCCTACAGCGCCAAAATACGTTGGATTGATAACAAACACGGCTTTAGCACTTGGATGTTTTTTTATCATGCGTCGATAATCTTCAAATGTCGGTTGATTTGCAATTTCTAAATCTGAATCCAATTCAGGCATGATAAAAACAGGCATTGCACCACTTAAAATTAGTCCATTGATTATCGATTTATGACAATTTCTTGGTATGATGATTCTATCATTAGCTTTACAAGCGGTCATAATCATGGTAATAATCCCACTGCTCGTTCCATTAATTAAAAAGAAAGCTTGGTCAGCTCCAAAAGCATCTGCCATTAACGCTTCCGCTTCTTTAATAACCCCCGCTGGACGATTCAAGTTATCTAGTCCTCTAGGTCCATTCACATCCGCTCTATAGACACTGATTCCTATATAACGACTTAAGTCATTCTCAACATTCCCCATATGGTGACCTGGCACATCAAAAGGTGATATTCCTTCCTCCATATATTTTTTTAATGCAGTTAAATATGGTGTTTTATTATGATCTAATTGTGCCAATTTCTTACCTCGTTTTCTATAGATTTATAACGCATAAATTGTATACTAATTAATTCATTTATGCAATATATTTTTTTTATTTTTTAAAAAATATTCTTTCAATATAAACTAATTAAAAAAACGCAAAGGAAAAACTTTTTAAACAATATTGAAAAGGAAATTATCACTTAGTATTCTATAAACTGATGTTGTTTTTTTAGCTTATATTTAAAGGAATAACCTGTGTAATTAATAAAACCTCATTTAGAAACGAGGCTTATTAATCAACTTATTTTGTTATTGTTTTCCTATTTACTCTTGTTTTAATCGCAGCTTGACTAACAGCTTGACTCACAACTGTCGCAACTCTTTCATCAAACGCTGCCGGAATAATATTTTTCGAGTTTAATTCTTGACTGGAGATTAGATTAGCTATCGCATAAGCAGCAGCTAGTTTCATTTCTTCATTGATTTCTTTTGCTCTGACATCAAATGCTCCACGAAAAACGCCAGGGAAGGCTAAGACATTATTAATCTGGTTGGGATAGTCACTACGACCTGTTGCTACAACAGCTGCTCCCCCCTTGATTGCATCTTCAGGAATTATTTCAGGATTAGGATTTGCACACGCAAAAATGATTGCTTTTGGAGCCATAGTTTTTACCATTTCTGTTGTTAGAACATTGGCTGCAGAAACACCAATAAACACATCTGCATTGATAAGCACATCCTTTAAAGTACCTTCTTCATGGTATAAGTTGGTAATTTTTGCTAATTCTTCCTTACTACTATTCATACCTTCAAGTCTACCTTGATAAATCGCTCCTGACCTATCACAAATAATAATATTAGTAAATCCGGCAACTAACATTAATTTGGTAATGGCCGCACCAGCTGCTCCAGCACCATTAATAATCACTTTAACTTCTTCTTTTTTCTTATCAACTACTTTTAAAGCATTAATTAATCCCGCTAAAGTTACGATTGCTGTACCATGTTGGTCATCATGGAAGATAGGAATATCACAAATTTTTTGTAATTTTTGTTCTATCTCAAAACAACGTGGAGCTGATATATCTTCAAGATTGACACCACCAAAACTACCTGAGACTAAATAAATAGTTCGTACAATCTCGTCTACATCTTTTGTTTTAAGGCACATTGGAAAAGCATCAACGCCACCGAAGGCCTTGAAAAGAGCCGCCTTTCCTTCCATAACCGGCATTGCTGCTTCAGGGCCAATATCACCTAATCCTAAAACAGCAGTTCCATCAGTAACTACTAAACACATATTCCATCTTCTAGTTAATTCATATGATAAATCGATATTTTTTTGAATTTCTAAACATGGAGTAGCAACACCAGGAGTATAAGCTAGTGATAAATCCTCTCGATTAGCAACAGAAACCGTTGATACCACTTCTATTTTCCCCTTTTTTTGATAATGTAATTCCAGGCTTCGCTCAGCAATTGTTTTTGTTTTCATGATTTTCTCGTATAATCAATTAAAATAGATTAATATCTTAATGATTAACTCCTTTCTTTCAATTGGTTGATTGTACTCTTTATTTAATAGATATTATGATAAATTTCCCTATGAATCATTTTCAGTGTTTTTATTGCACAAAAACATTATAGAGCTTTTTTTATAAAATATCAATATAATACTATTTTGGAAATTTTTTTAAATCTTGGCTCATATTAAAAGGGTTAAATGAAAAACTCCTTTCAAGGAGTTTTTTCGTTTCTTATGGTAAAGAACTGATAGATATAAATAAAACCCTTATGCTAAAGGGTTTCATTTTTCTCTTGATTACTAATCTTTTTTTGCATATCGCAATGCTTTCTGTTCATACATTTTCTGATCTAACTGATGGAAAAAGTGGTCTAGACTAGTTCCTACTGTTTGACTGGTTGAATATCCCATAGAAACGGACAACAAATATGGCTTTCCTTCCGTTTTGTTGAACTCTGATACTCGTTCATTAATCGTTGAACATAATTGCTCCATATCAGCTTCTGTTCCGTCCATAAGAAGAATGACAAATTCATCACCACCGACGCGGAAAGCAACTGTATTATCCGTGACGATGTTCATCAAAATCCAACCAATACTTCGAATAGCATCATCACCAACAGAATGACCAAATTCATCATTTATGGACTTAAATCGGTCGATGTCCATCATAATGGCACCTATAGTATGGTCTTTTTTGCTACCTGTCAGTTTTTCAACCATCCAAACAAAATATTTACGGTTATATAATCCCGAAAGTTCATCTTCATATGCGTTTTGATTTGAAATATGCAACTGGACAAACAACAGCGCAATACTTAAACATAGCCATCCTGCAGATAAGCCATAAAACATACCTTGAACAAGGGTTCCTAAAAGAGAAGGTATCACAAAGTAATGAACTGGGAAAAAACGAATATGTCCGTTTCGCTTTACAGCGAAAATCGCAAGAACTAAAGTTATAAAATAACAACAAAATACGAAAGCGTAGGTTAAAATTACAAGTTCGCCTCGCTGATATACATTCTGTTCATTGATTGAGAAGATTATACCTGTCCCGAAAAAGTCACACACAATTAACACAATTAAGGCAACATAAGGAATGCTAAGAACCTTGACCCACCTTTTGATTCGGGTAATACTACGGGAAATACGAATATCAACGAATAACACCCAAAGTATACCCACACAACTAGAGGCAAGGAAAAGATAGGCGTTAGTCGCATATTGTAGGAAGTGAACCACAGTTCCTGGCTTCCCATCTAATAGGAAAGTTACCGTTTCCAGAATCAAAGCAAAGAAAGTTAGCATCATCATTCCATCAAATATTCTTCCACTTAGGTGTCTTTCTTTTTTTATTTCAATTTTAGATAGCATAGAAACAATCAGCACGAGTAAACCGACTGAATTAGCTACGAGAATTTCTTCCAATACAACCATTTTTGCACTGCCCTCTCAATTTCTTAATTATTTACCTCACCTAGATAGATAACTTTTGTATATTATAATACAAAAACGATAAAATTGCAACAAAATCGAATAAAATTTACAATTGCACGATTTCCAGGCTTGGAAATTTATTTATTAATATTAAAAAAATTTCATAACAATACTACCAAAACGACATTATAAACAATAAAACATTTCTTTTTTAAAACAACTGTCGTAATCAATAAAGCTTGAGTCAATAACTCCCTATATAGAATAAGTTAAGGATTTAACTCGTGGCGATATTGCGAAATCAAATAATTTTAAAAATTGTTTATGAGAAAGGTGATATATTAGCCTTGTTTACTTTATATCTGCCATAGTATTCCTTTAAAAAACAAAAAAAAAGAAAATTATAAATAGCATTAAAACTTTCTATTACAAGCCTCTTGAAAATTGACGGATAAGATTTTTTTACCTTTTCCGCCAAAGAAAAAGATTCTCAATTGATCAATTTCGCACAACTCCATTTTTCGTACCCCTTAGTTTTAAAGCATAACCTAAAAATTGCGAGTGAGAATGCTGGTAATATTTCCTCAAAAAATGCAGCATAATATAGTTATGTGCCAAAAAGTGTGATTTTTGTAAAATCTTATGTGCCGAAAAGTGTGATTTTCTTGATTTTTAATACATTTAATGATATTATATATGTAAGAAGCGGAGGAAAATATGAAACGGAAAATTTACCAAGATTTATTAATTTGGAAAAACTCTAATGATAGGAAGCCTTTAATATTACAAGGTGCTAGGCAGGTTGGCAAAACGTATATTGTTAATTTGTTTGGAGCTGATAATTATGCTAATGTGGTTTATTGCAATTTTGAAAAAGAGCCCGGTCTAGCAGACTTTTTTACCGATTTAAAACCAAAAAATATTTTAGAAAAATTAGGCAATTACAAACGAAAGGAAATTTTACCTTCTCACACATTAATTATTTTTGATGAAATACAAGCCTGCCCTGAAGCTTTAACTTCCCTTAAATACTTTTGCGAAGAAGCAAATGAATATCATTTAATTGCAACAGGTTCTTTACTAGGAGTTTCCGTTAATCGAAAAGAATCATCATTCCCTGTCGGAAAGGTCGAATTTCTGAATATGTATCCCATGGATTTTGAAGAGTTTTTGATGGCTAATGATACTAGTTATTTAATTGATGAAATTAGGAAGTGTTATAACTTAGATAAGCCGATGGCAGATCCTTTCCACCAAGAAGCTTTGAAATTATATAAAATATATTTGTTTACTGGAGGAATGCCTGAAGTTGTTAGAGAGTATTTAAAAAATAAAAACTATGACCTGGTTAAAATAAAACAACTAGCAATATTAGAAGCCTACTTCAACGATATGGGTAAGTATAACAAAGCAAGCGAGATTCCAAAAACAAAACAAGTTTATAAAAATATAAGCACTCAACTTGCAAAAGAAAATAGGAAATTCAAGTATTCTTCCATAAAAAGTGGGGGAAGAGCAAGCGAATTTGCAAATGCTATTGAATGGTTATGTTTAGCAGGTATTGCCAATCAACTATATAGACTTGAACAAATCAAACTCCCATTAAACGCTTATAAATCACTAAACGACTTCAAGTTTTATATGAATGATGTTGGATTATGCTCTGCCAGTCAAGATGTTTTTATTAATGACATCTTGTTTGACAATCCATCATTCAATGACTTTAAAGGTGGGTTAACAGAAAATTATGTTAATAATCAATTGATAGCTAACAAGTTTAACAATTTTTATTGGACAAGTGGAAATCAAGCAGAAATAGATTTTATTATCCGAATAAATAATGACATTATTCCTATTGAAGTGAAATCTAGCGACAACATCAAATCTAAAAGTTTAAATGAGTATGTAAATAAGTTTAACCCACAATATTCAATTAGAATTTCGTCGAAAAACTTCGGTTTTGAAAACAATATAAAATCAGTTCCTCTATATGCTGTATTTTGTATAAAATAATTAACTTCAATTCAAATAATTATCATTATTAACAACTCTATTAAACCAATGAAAAAGTGCAAACGAAAGCGAAGACTGAATGCTTAGTTTGCACTTTGTATTATTGTCACAATAACAGATAACTTAATCGTAACTAGTTGTTTTTTTCTTTTATTTTGGCGTTAATTACTTTAATTTGGCGACGAATAACAAAATAATTAATCACCCAAATAATCATAAAGATAACTGTAAACTGCCCAATGAAGATCAACACATTCAAAACATTAAATTCAAACCAGCGAAGTAACATAGCCGCTAGAAACATCGGGATAAATGTTGCTGAATAGTAAACAGCAGTTCTTGTTAATAAACTCCATTGTTCCTTGCGCCACACTTCATTGGCCACCGCAAAGATAGTACCAATAGCACCATAAACAAGTGCTGCTACAAGGGCCGCAACAAACATATTCCCACCCATCATCGTTACAAATGCAGGGACTACAACACTATAATCTGTGCCTTTAGTAATAATCGCCGACACTATGATAGAGATTAGATGACCAATACCAATCCCGCTGAGAAAACTAAACACAACACTTAACGCCAAGACTTTTTTTCTACTCATGATATCCCTCCTTAAATTCCTAAGTATTTTTTTACATCTTTTAATTTACGTCTCGAAACATAGACAACATCGCCATTAATCATTTCGACACTGATTGTCCCGACAAAAGTAAAATCAAATCCTTTTACTTTTTTAAAATTAATAATGTCGGAGCGAGAAATACGAATAAAATTGGTTTTATTTAGGAGCTCTTCTAATTCCCCAAGAGTTGTTTTCGTCAGATATTCTTTGGCTTTAGTGACGATATAAACATTCCCCATATTCGCATACACTCTTATAATGTCTTCTTGACTAATAAATTCAAGACGATAGTTATCAAATCCGGCTATCGCATGGGACTTAATGCTCGCAATATTTCGCTGCAGTTCGAAAATATCGTCATTTAATTCCTTTGCTAGTATAAGCACGGTTGTTTCTAGAACATCCTTGTCAATTTTTACTTCTACTTTCATAACACTCCACTTCCTTTCTTTTGTTGTCAACTAATTTTATCAAACGTGTACTTGTTGTCAATATAATATTGATAAGCGGTTATAATTTACCAATGAACGGTTAATCTACCAGATGGTCAATCTTACATCATTTGCAATAAATTTATATGAATTTAAAATATCTATATAATATTAAAACAAAAAAGGTTCAATACTATTAGAGTATCAAACCTATTCATTCAATATGTGAAAGGTAAGTATTGTTAATACAATGCACCCTCTATAGATGAAGGTGCACCCTCTAAACTTATATTTTAGACATATACACTTAGTGACACGTGACTGGCGTGACAGATGTGACTTAGTATTTTCTTTTTTCATAATTTTGGCAAAAACAAAGATTTTTATCTTCTGCTAAATAATTTGAAAAAGCAAATTCATCACCAAGATTATTTCCTTCGCAACACATTAATCCATTACGTTTTTTACAATAATCATCAAAAGAATCATTGAAAATATTGTTTAATAAATCTTTTTTCTCCTTAATTATTTTTTTATTGTAATTAGGAATAACAAAATTAATGTAATTACTTGCATCCCAAACATTAAACTTAAATTTTGAATCGAGATGTGCTTCAACACAATTTGAAAGTATTATATAATCAACCTTCTCATACTCTTTTGCAGGAACAAATGGATTATTTGAAAACAATCCAGTATACTCATTCAAAATATACGATAGAAAGGCCCCCATAGTTGATGAATCCAAACAAATCAAAAGAACATTAATGGCTGATTCATCACTAGGAATAACCTTATCATTACATCCAACCAAATAATCTTTTAATTTATTATCATCCATTTTATTTATATCTGCTTTACCTTGAAAATAGCTGACAATTTCTTTCATTTCCTTGTCAACATCTTCTTTTGTAATCATATCATCAGGATATCTATGGTTCAAATGCCCATAAATCATTCCTTCTTTATATTTTGAAGTATTTTCAAACAATTCAGGCGTTTTTACTTCAAGATTAATTCTATAACCTGCTATATTACATGATATATCAACATCTGTACCATTTTCCATATTTACTCGTTTATCATATTCAATATTTTCATCTTTTCCTCTTAGAAAATAGTAATAAATTGCTTCAGATGATGCTTGTATGTATTGATGTATAGATAGTGTTAAATCCAGCATTTTTTTGTTATTATACTCTGAAGAATCACATATTAAATTGAAATCTTCCTCATACTTTTTTCCTAATTTTAAAACGAAATCATCAAAAATCATTTTAATCACCCTTATTTAAACTTTTTACAATATAGCATCACCGTTAGCGATAATATATTCACCAACGTTAATTTCCACTTCTTTTGATGCATTATTAAAAAACCATTCTTCACAGTTAGGATATCTATCTGAAAGAATGATTATTCTTTGATTTGTAGATCCTAGAACTTTTCTTACCTGTTCTTTTTTCTCTTCAATATAAGGGCCATCAAGTACAACATCACAACCATCTAAAACATCAGATACATCTTCGTATTTCCTTCCAGTAAATGAAATGACTCCAAGTCCAAGCTTGTGTATTTCTTTAGTCAAAACTGGAAGATTTTGTTGTAATGTGGGTTCACCACCAGAATATGTTACTCCTTCGATACCATATTTTTCTTTTGAATCATTAATTATTTTTAATAGATTCTCTAATGAAATGATATTTCTAGGCTCTAATGGTTGGTATCCAGGATTGCAACAACCTTTACAGTGAAGCATGCAACCCTGAAACCATATTGTTAATCTTTTATTTGGTCCTTCTATTTCAGTACAGCAATTGATACTTGCAACATTAAATTTAATCATTTTCAAAACTAAATTCTAGACCATCATTACCAGTCTTAACAAGAATCTTTGCACCTTTGAATGAACTTAAGTCTTGCTTATTTTCAAACATAAACATTGCTAGTTCATCTAATAACTTATCATTAATAGCATTTAAGATGTCACGTCCACCCTTGCTACTATCTGCACCACCTAAAATATAATTGATAAACTTCAATTCATCTTCAAATTCTAAGTCAATACGATATTTTTCAAGGATTGCTTTTTGAACAGGACGTAATTTAGATTTAGCAATCTTAATGCTGAATTCTTTATCTTTGATAAAGTTGAATGGAACAATGTTGCTATATCCAATACGACCAAGTATCTCTGGACGCTTAATTTCGTTATCAAAATAGTTTTTAACAATCTTAATAAATTCTTCTGCTATATCTTCATTAGATCCGCTTGATGATACTTCAGATGCACCTAAGTTAGATGTAAAGATAATTACACTCTCACTGAAATAAACTGTTTCACCTTTGGAATCAGTCAAACGACCATCTTCAAGAATTTGTAGGAATATATCTAGAATTCTTGGATTAGGTTTTGCAGCCTTTTCTATTTCGTCAAATAGGATAATGCTGAATGGTTTTTCTCTAACTGCATTAGTTAGTTGTCCACCTTCTTCGTATCCTACATATCCTGGAGGTGCTCCTATTAGCTTTTGGTCGCTATTCTCTTGAGCATACTCAGACATGTCAAATCTAATACATGCTTGTTCATCGCCAAATAAGAACTTAGCTAATGCTTTGGAAAGTTCTGTTTTACCTACACCAGTAGGACCTACAAAGAATAATACTCCTTTAGGTGCAGATCTACTTGAAGATTTATGGATTCCAGTTAAGCCCATATAAGCTTTTACAACAACCTTTTCAATTTTTGCAATTGCTTCTTCTTGGCCTACAACTCTTTCACCTAAAATCTTCTTAATATCTTTTACAGCTTTATAGTCTAGTTTTTCCCAAGGGTTATCCTTTTCACCATACTTAAATAATAAATATAGTTGTTCAAAAGGCATTTTACCTTCTTTTCTAGAAAGTCTAGCCATTTGCACGATTTCACGATTTGTGAAGTCATCCATCATATCCACATATTCATTTTTCTTATCACAAGTTAATAAAGTCTCACCTGGTTTAAGTTTAACTTCAAATCCAGATTCGATTTTTTCAAGCATCTTTTCTCTTTCTTCTCTATCGGGTTTTGAAAGTGTTAAACAAGAAACTTCTGGATTACCTTGATAGAAAGAAATTGGGAACATTGCAACTTTACTTGTAATAAGAATAATTGAGCTTTCATTAACTTCTGAGTTTAAATATTCAACTTTCTTATCTTTGATTGCTTTCCCTAAAATAGTTAATAGTTCTCTTTCGTCTGGTGGTAATTGACCTCCAGCAGTAAATAGATAATCAGCCCAGTTTAATACGAAAGCAATCTTATGGTTAGGCTTCTTAAGATTTTTAAAGATAATATTAAAGATTTCAGCAGGAGTTTTAAATAATCCACTACCTGTTTTTTCTTCATCAGCATTATTATCTTCTTCATCATCAAAAGAATAAGCTTCACCATCAACTTCTACTTCATCAGTAACTGTTAATCTAGAAACATCACCGTCTACACCATCAACTCTGTCCCAATAAAGAACATCATCATAATTCATTGACTTAAGCATATCCATTAGGTATTGCTTTAAATCGACAATTTGTTTTTTCTCATTTAAATAAACATCACCAACATTACCATCAATAATAACGCATTTCTTGATGCCTATTTCTCTTTTAAGTCTGTTAAAAGTTGTACTTAATGCCATCAATTATCACCCCTTATTCTTATTTGTGTTCATTGCTTGATATTTCATAGTAGAAATCTTATCTGGATTACTCCAAATCTCTTGAGATTTAGTAACATGAATTCCATATACATCTTCTAAATCTTTCATAAATGGTTCTATATCCTTTTGGCAAGCTTGGCCTTTATATCCATGATGGAAATCATAAATGAACTTACCATCCATATATATTTTAAAATCAGCACGCTCACCGCTTGCTTTCATTGCAACCATATGAACTTCGTTAGTCTCTCTATTTATTTTAATATTTTTCTTATCAACAATAAAGCCCCTATCAGCAACAGCCTTCATGATTACTTTTAAAGATTGTTGTCTAACAGTTTCACCGATAACTTCTGTCGTAGCTTGAGCTTGCATTTGAGATAATCTTTCTTTTGCAGTTCCTTCTTTTTTAGATACAACCTTAGAGATGATATCCTTATCTACTCTTGCAGCTTCAAGTTCTTTGCGAATTCTTTCTTCTTCAGAAGCCATTCTTGACTCATATGTTGAATTAAGAGATTCTTCCATTAATGTTTTTCCAGCTTTAATCAATGCATCACCTGAAAGTGTATTATCCTTAATATACGCTAAATATGTAAATTGCCTTAAAACTTCATCTTGGATGGAATTTAATATTTTTTGTGTTTGTTCATCAATTGAAACATTACCTTTAGTTCTTTCTAATAACTTTCTATAGGCATCATTTGAGCTTTCTTTAAGAAGATTGTCAAGTAATGATTGAAATTCAATTAGCTTTTGAGAAGATAAAGTATTAACCATATCTTCCAAATTCTTAGCAGCATTTATTGTATCATCTCTATGGGCATATCTTACATCATGGTTATTGGTATGAACAACACCCATCTTAGCATCTTCATCAGCTTTATCTCTAACAACTTTAATTTGTTTGATTAAAGCTTCTTTTTCTCTATCAATGGCTGCTTTCAAACTTTCTGTTTGGTCATTTAATAATCGTGTTGCTGTATTTTCAATTTGGCTAAGCATTTCATCTAATTCTTTTAATCTTTGCTCTGCCATATTACATACAGTATTGCATTGACATGCTATATGCTTGTAATCAATTTGTACTTGTTGACTCATTTGCTACCTCCTATTTCAAATACTATATCTCTCCATTCTTCAATATCAGCTTTTGTATATTGAATTTGTTCGTTTTCAGGATGTTGGAATCCATTTCTAATCTTACGAAGTTTATGTAATGAAGAACATTTTTTGCTATCAATTAGTTTCTCTTGTTCTGCCATATTAATTAATTCGAATGCTTCAGTCTTATCATCAGCCTTTAATAATTCTCTTAAATCATATTGAAGTTTAACTGATAATTCACAAATTGCATTTTTGAATCTACCTTTTGAAATATAATCATCAATATATTTCTTTGTAATTTTATCTGGATGTGATGAAGCTTCTCTTTCAATTGCTAGTAATTCATGGATTGGCTCATAGATTTCTAAATACTTATTCATGTTATTGTATTTATCCTGAGCAAATTTTGAATACTTTTCAATTGATTTTATTGCAGTCTTTAAAGTGCTATAAGAATTAAAGAACTCATCAACATTAAAATCTTCATTTAATGTATATTCAGAATAACTTTCAATCCCTAACATATCATTAAGGTTCCAAAGGTTAGATGAAACTGTTCTAAACTTATCAGCAAGACTCGTATCAGCAGATATACTTTCATCATTAAGAATCTTATCCATATAAGTTTCAACTACATTGACAACGCCTAGAATTTGATTTGTTTCAAATCCTGCAGTTTCTAAAGCTTGATAAACTAAATCTTGGTCTTCACTTAATACTGGCTCAGCAAACATCTTTATATAATCTTGAGCAACAATCTTTAGTTCATTCTTAAATGGAGTTAAAACTGTGTTCTTATAAATCATGTTATCAAGACGGATTTCTTTTATACTATTTGTAACTAAATCAAAACCAATTGTCTTAAAATATTCATTCCAATCAGAATTACCTTTAAATGAAGAATTCATCTTCAATAACAAATCAATTTGTTCATCAACACTATTATATTTGCTTAATTGATTTATTGAATACTTTTCAAAATAACTTGAGTCTTTTAGTGACTCTACTATAAATAATATTGCTTTACCAATTTCAGCACTGAACGTTTCATCATGATAAATATCATAAAGTTTAAATAAGATATTTTTTAAAACATCTTCATCGGCTGTTCTTTCAACTAGTAGTTGCATCTCAAATGTATCACCAAGCTGTTCACATGGCATAGCTACATTTAAAGGGCTATAGTATTTCAAACTACTTTTATCCAATAGAGCAAATTCTGCATTTGAATTTAAGTCATTTAATAATGCTGTTGAATCATCAACGCCTAATTTCATTGATGTATCTACACCTTTAACACCTAATCTATTTTTGCTAAAGAAGAATTTACATGGGCGTGATGCTTGTTTTTGAGCATCATCAGGAATATAAACATTTGTAATATTTGTCAATTCATTGATTGATACAGTTGGAACTTCAACAATATCTTTCTTTTCATCGACAAATTTATACTTGTTCTTTGCTAATAAACCTTCAGTCATTAGCTTTGAAGTATAGTACTTATTAAAGAATGCATTCTCATCTGTTGTATCAAATTTGAATTCAGCTCCAGAAGGTCTGATTATTATAGTCATTCCTTCTTCTTTTCTTGTATGCATTTTTTGTGGTTCTTCACATTCAAAAGATACAACTCTTTCTTCAGCTTTTAAACCGATTTTAGTTCCATTAGCATTGATATAATC